>Ga0316208_1000154_pt1 | contig 97982 bp, 84 predicted proteins | sample 3monopyrite_MG_FD_204944 | JGI IMG/M metagenome (GOLD analysis project Ga0316208, IMG submission 204944) | Microbial mat bacterial communities from mineral coupon in-situ incubated in ocean water Damariscotta River, Maine, United States -... | ecosystem: Environmental > Aquatic > Marine >... | reverse complement strand
CGTCAGGTGGGGAGATCTCGATGGTCAGGCGGCTGACAACCAGGGCTGACCAACCGTCTCACTTCGACTGGAGGCCCGGAATCTGTTCGGGGTTTCCGGATGGAAGACGTTTGACAAGCGCACCTACGCCAGCGGTATGGCGCTCCCCCAAGCGCGTACCGGCGCTCTTCCCCGGACTCCGCCACGGTCATCTCGATGGCCCACTGGGCGCACACCCGGATGCTGCGCTCGAACGTCTTGGCCGCGAGCGCCCAACGGTAGGCGTCGAAGTACAGCCGCTCCCGGGTCTCGTTCGAGTAGGGCTGTCGAAGGGCTGCTTCGTGGAGGGCTTCCTCCAGCGTGGCGAGGGGCATCACCCACCGATCGATCCGTCGGCCAGCGGCCCTGTGTGCCGCGCCGTAGGGGGGAGTGGCGGTGAAGTAGAGCGGCTGCTGACGGAGGCGTTCGATGAGCTTCGGGTTGCCGATGTGCGCCATGGAGATGGCGTTGGTCTCATGCTCGGTGGGCTCCTGGGCGGGCAGCTCGCAGAGAAGCTGTTCGCGCCACCGGACGTGAAGCCGCCGGACTCGCCTGTGGAGCTGCCGCTGTACGTGTCGTCCACCAGCGAGCCCACGTGGAGCCGGGCCGACGGTCGGTGGGCTGTCGCCGGGAGGTCGCGGCGGCTTGCCGCTGAAGCTGTGCGTGTGCTTGGTCATGGTGTTCGTCGTGGTGTTGGTCTTGGTCGGCTCGGTCTCCGTGTGGCCCCGGGAGATGCCTCTCCCGGGGCCGGACCAAGCACGACTGGCGGCTGCGACCCCGCCTGGTGCACCTGTACCCACGGGGGCCAGGTGCCGAACCCACCTGAAGGCGGGTCTCACCAAGAACGGGCCATAGGCCAGCTACCGGACCAGTTGGCTGATCCCGAGCCACCGGATTCGGATCATGCCGCTCACCCTGCCGCCAGGTGGGACAGGCCAGGAGCCCGTCAGGCAGGGCGTTCCAGCGCTCCGTGTCCCACATGCACCACCTGCCACGGAGGAGAGGGTCGGCGTTGGGCGGCAGGGGTCCGGGATCAACCTGCCGGGCGGTGGGACACCCGAGCCGATGAGTCCGACCACAACGGGCTGAAGTGCTGTCCCACCCGGTGGGTCAGCCCGGGACAGACTGCCCAGCCCGGTTGGTCTTTGGGTTCGTTCGCGTAGGTCACGGTCAAGACCAAGGAGCGACCATGACTGCACCCGACGACGTGGAGGAGCCTACGGGCACCGTCCTCGACGAGCTGAACATCGACGGCCTCTGGTGGCCTCCCGACTACCTCCTGATGGACACGGGCCTCTGGCACGTCACGGAGACCACCAAGGGCCAACGGGAGCACCACATCTGCCACTGGCCCATGGCCATCAGCCGCATCCTCACCGACACCGACGACGCGTCCGTGTACATCGAGGTGGCCTGGCACGACGGCCACCAGTGGAAGACGCTCGTGCTCCCACGTGAGCACGCGATGGTGGCAGGAAGGTTGGTGGCCTACGCCCGCCTCGGCCTCCCCGTGGACTCGACCAAGTCCGCGAAGGTCACCGCCTACCTGTCCGCCTTCGAGCGCGCGAACATCGCCGTGATCCCCACCGGCCGGGCGGCGGCCCGCCTCGGATGGCACGGGGACGCCTTCGCCTGGGGCCACATCGCGCTCGGCGACGACGAGATGGTCGTGTCCCTCCCTGCGGGCACCGAGGAGCTGGCTGAAGGCATGAAGGAGGCGGGCGACGCCGCCGAGTGGGTGGAACACGTGCTGAAGCCGGTCTCCGCCTTCCCGTGGGTGCTCGCCGCCGTGTTTGCCTCCGTCGCGCCCCTGTTGGTCTCGATGATCCGTGAGGCCGAGGGCTTCACGTTCGAGTTGGCGGGCATCACCTCCGGGGGCAAGACGACGGCGCTGTCGGTGGCAGCGTCCGTGTGGGGGGCTCCGTCGAGGCTCATCGGATCGTGGGACGCCACGCGGGTCGGGATCGAGACCCGGCTCGCGGCCAGCGGCACGCTCCCCGTGTTCCTCGACGACACGGCGAGCATCAACGACCCCGCCCTGGTCGAGCAGGTGCTCTACGACGTGACCAAAGGACGCACCCGGGCTCGTGGGCGCGCTGACGGCGGCATCCGGGCGACGCGCTCCTGGCAGACGGTGCTGCTGTCGACGGGCGAGGAAGCATGTGTTGCCCTCGCGGGCAAAGGCGGTGCGCGGATGAGGTCCGTGTGCCTCCTGGGGCACCCGTTCGAGCGACAGGATCCCGAGACCGCGAAGGTGGTCAATGCGCTCCGCAGCGCCGTCCACCGGTTCCACGGCCACCTCGGACCTGCCGTGGTGCGGGTGCTCCAGGGGTACGACCGCGACGAGCTGGAGCTGCGCTACCGGCGGTACCGGGACGTGTGGGCGTCGAGCTGCGCTTCCCCCTTCGCCTTCCGCCTCGGCGGCCACCTCGCCGTTCTACAGCTCGCCGGGGAGATCATCGAGGAGGCTGAGTTCCCCCTGGGGAAGTCTCCCCACGAAGTTCTCCAGCCTGTCTGGCGGCACGTCGTAGACCACCTTGTGGATGTCGATCCCAGCGTCCGGGCGCTTCGGGATGTCTACGAGTGGATGCTGGAGAACGAGGCTGCCTTCTACGGGGGCGTTGAGGACGGCCGGTCCACATGGGTGGGGGCCTGGCAGGAAGGAGCGACATGGACCGAGGTGGCCATTCTCCCGAGGGTGTTGGAGCGCGTGCTCCAGCCCGAGCACCGCTTGGAACCGACCCTCCGGGCCTGGGCGGAGCGCGGGTGGCTCGTGCGGGAGTCCGAGCGCCGTCTCCGGCGGCGGACGACCGTGGGCAACCAGAGGCCCAGGTGCGTCGTGATCCTCCGCGCCGCCTTCGAGGAGATCAACGAGGCCGACGCTGCCGCGCAGCCGAACCTCCGGACGTTGTCGGGAGCGCTTGGAGGCCGATGACCACCTACTCCTCCGGTGGCTCGTGCCCAAACGACCAGAGAAGGTCGCGCTCCTCGTCCGAGATGCGCTCGTAGAACACGGGGTCGTCTGCCTCGGCTGCGTTCTGCGCGACTGTCGCCGCGATGCTCTTCAGCATCGCCTGGTCGCGCCCCACCACCCACCTGCGTGCCCGCTTGATGGTGAAGGAGTTGAGCATGTCGACCAGCGGCCCCGAGTTGACGCCGTGCTCGGCCTCCGAGAGCACTCTCACGGGCTGGCCTTGGAACGGGCGCTCCATCATGCCGAGCGTTGATGGTCCCAAGGGCAGCAGCAGCGTCCGCTCCTCTCCACGAACCTGGCAGATGGCGGGCCGGTCGCAGACCAAGACTTCCTTTGTGCAGTCGGTCAAGATGGTAAGGGTGCCTCCGAGGAGCCGGTAGACATCACGGTTGATCCTGTTCACGACGTTTTCGACTACCGCGTGGTGGATAGCGTGGTCGTTGCCCGACGTGTTGAGCTTCTTCTGGAGCGACTTGTCGGCCTTCACCGCATCCCGGAGCTTCTCGACATCATGAGCGCCTCGGTGCGCGAGCCCGACAAGGCCGTAGACGATGTGCACCCACTGCTGATGAGTCATCGCGGAGAAGTCGCGAGCATCGTTGCGGCGAAGGAACTCGACGAGCGCCTGCTCCGCCGTGCCGAACCAGTCCTCGACTCGGTCGTCATGTTCTCCGTCGATCTTGGGCACGTACAGGTACTTGCCGATGGCGAAGCCCGCCTTGATGGAGCGGGCCTGCACCTCGCCGGAGCGAGCGTCGAGCATGGCCAGTTGGGGCGTGCCGAGCCCATGGTCAGTGGCCCAACGGTCCAGGAAGGCCCTCGCGACCTCATGGTTGTTCTTCTTGGCCTTGCGCGACATCGGTACCTCGCAGAGTGCGAGGCTATCGCGTGGACCGCTCCCACTCGCGGATCATGGCGCGCAGGGTGCCGCGCCTGTACCGCCATGCGCCCGTGATCCCGACGACGCAGGGCAGGACGCCCGAGGCCCTGTACGTCCTCACGGTGCGAGCCGAGACCCCCAACAGCTCTCCGGCGGCTTCGTCTCCGATGAGGACATCGTCTTGATCTGGTGGGGGGAGTGTGGCGTCGTCGAGCATGAGCACCTCCTGCCACGCGCTACCGATGGGCAGATCACCGGCGACGCCAACCCCTCGTCCTCACGAAATGACCGCCCTCGATCGGCAGACGAAGTTCGAAACCATGCTTTCAGGCGAGGTTTGGCGAGACCTGGCGACGACCGGCGACGGCCGGAAGAAACCCTGGGGGTTCGGTCGAAGAACCCCCACCGTTTCCTCATGATCCGAGTGTCGGCAGCCTTGGGCGTGGTGGCGTAGGCGGCATTCCTAAGGTTTGTACTTAGGTCTCACTGAAGGCGTGCTCCTGAGTGCGGTGATCCAGCTTGATCCCGCTCTATCGATCGGCGGGGGGTGGGTTTGGCTTCGGGCGCTCACGAGTAGTGCAGTCGTGGGGCCCGAGTGGCCTCGTCGAGCAACGCGAGCGTGAGGAGGCCCACATGGGCAAGACGACAGCGGCAGATCGGAAGGCGAGGAAGCAGCGCCGGCAGGCGAAGAGCGAGAGGGCGAGGGACCGTAGGACGCGGGAAGCCCTTCGCGCTCAGTACGACGCCAGCCGGCGAGAGGATGAGCATGAGCCTTCGTGGACCCACCCGTTCTTCCTGCCCGGATTCGACCCGACCATGTGCCTGGACGAGGATCACCACGGGCACGTGCGGTTCGTCCGTCGCGGCGAGGTCAGGTTCACGGACTTCATGGGGCTGCCGAGGATTCTCGACAGGAACGGCTTCAAGGTCGGGACTCCCACCTGGATCTTCATGCGCCGGAGCGAGCCGGAGACCATCGTTGAGACCCACGAGGGCTGGACGATCCTCGGCTCCGCCTACGATGGCGTGACCTACTGGGTCGCCTACGACGACGAACACCCCATCGGGGTCTCGACCCTAACCAGCAAGTGCGTCGGTCCCGCGCTGACCCTGGCGGAGATCAAGGTGGGGATCGACTCCGGGGTGACGACGGCTGAAGCAAGGTTGGCTCGCACACGGGCCGATGCGAACGGTCGTCGGGTCATCATCGTGACAGGGACGGGCGACCTCCCACCTCTCGGGGAGGCGATCGACGTTCGCGATCTCGGCGAAGAGGATGCCCTCGCCGCATTCCGGCGGTTCGTTGCCTCGTAGTGGGCGATGGTCGTCGGGTCTTCCGGTCCTCTCGTGGCCGGCGTGTTGGAGCAGGTCTCGGTGCACCACGCCGCGAGCGTGGGCGTGGGCCTGGTCGTCGGGAGCATCGCCCTGGTGCTCTCGACGACACCCTGTCTTGGGCTCCGGGGGGTGGGTGGGTTTCGGATTCCCACGAGTAGTACGGGGCGGGGTCACTTCGGGCTCCGCCATCGAGAACAACCAAACTTGGAGCATCCTTATGGAGACCATCGACAACTTGAAGAACTTCCCGGTCCTGTTCGTGTCCGACGCCGTCCCGACTCAGCTCGACCCTGCCGACACGCTGCTGTCGGAGGCGCTGTTCGGACTCCGGCGATTCGCCCTGGCGGCGGCCGAGATGTACAGCGCGCGTGATCCGCGTCGGAACATCAGCTTCGTGCACACCGGGCGTGGTCTCGCGGCGTTCGCGTCGGTGATGGACGACGAGGTCATCCACCTGGTGTGGCTGTCCCGGGGCGTCAACTCGCCGACGCAGAACCGCGCGGACAAGCTGGCGCGCCTGGCCCGCCGGATGGGCCTGCCCGGAAGGCTCGGGCCGGACTTGCCTCCCATGTCGGCCTTCACGGACCTCCTCACCAACGTGGCGGCCGGGCTGCACATGGCCGATGTGGTTCGCCCGCTGCTGAAGCAACAGGGCTTCTCGACCTCGCCCCTGCTCGTGGACACCCCGCTCGGTCGGTACACGGCTCCCGGTCTCCACCGGGTCGAGATCATCGCGCGGCCGGCAGCGTAGCGACCAAGCTGCCCCGTCCCGTGAAGCCGGGCCAGCAGGCGGCAGACCTGCGGGCGGAGCCCATCCAAGGAGGTGCGGGACCGAGACCACCCGCATCAACGCGTAGGAACAACACACGGTCCCCATGTGGGGACTCAGAATGGAGAAGAGAGATGAGACTCGACAAGAAGATGGAGACGGCAGAGCGCACCCTGGCGATGGCAGTGTCCAAAGCTGCCCAGCCGATCAGGGCGGCGGGAGGGCTGGCCTGGGATCAGCTCCGGCAACGGCTGAAGTACACGCGGAACGGCAACGAGATCGGTCAGTGGATCGTCGATCTTCTCGTTCCCGACCCTCTGCCCCCCGGCAGCATGGATTACCTCCAGACGGTCGCAGCAGACCGTCCCGACGAGACCAGGGCGATCCTCGGGCTCGCTCTGATCACGGACTTCAACACCAGCGTGTACGACCTCGGGGGGACGTACCAGGTCCACTAGAAGGGTGTTCCCCACGGCCTCCGGGTCGGTGGGGTTTGGCCATCCGCCACTCGAAGGTGGTGCAGGGTCCGCTCTACGACTTCGATACTCATGTCTACAGCCCCATCCCGCTCACGTTGTTCTCCGCGCTCGGCTTCCACGGAGAGATGTCCACCCAGCGGGAATGCGCTTCGTACCAATACGCAGCGCAGATCGGAGCCCCCAACTCAGCGGCCTTCACCCGCTTCAGGCTCTCCAGCACGTCCCTCGCTGTGCATGCAGGAACGCCGCCAGAGCCCAAGCGGGCGAAGAGGTGGCGATAGAACACGCTCCACGACAACGCCGAGTCTGCGAAGAAGACCTTTCCCACCATGGTCAGCACACACTTCGGCCCCCCTTGCCAAGGACGTAGCAGTGCGCTCAGGGGGTCATCAGCCTGGATCCAGTGGGTGTCGCACGCGTCGAGAACTACGATGCGGTCGGATGCGCGAGGCCACACCACCTGACGAAGCTGTTCGGGCGACAGCGCGCTCCCGTCGGTGAACCCGATGCTGCCCTTCAGCCCATGCGCAGCCAGGTGCATGACGCTGTATGGCTTCATGGTGTCCATTCGCGCAGCGACAAGGTTGTTTGTGTGAATCGGCGCGTAGACGCAAGGTACTCGGAGCATGTGAAGCTGCCGGGAAAGCACTTCGCCTCTGCGGTCACCGGTGGTGATCTCCAAGAGCCCCGGGGACTCGATCAACAGTACGGGCTCCATTTCGTCTCCAGGGTTCAGTTTCGCCACCTCGCACGTAGTCCATGTGGATGGTTGAAGGAAGCGGCATTCCGACAACCTAAACCGGGACTCCTGGGAGCCGATCGTCACCCAGTGCTACGGGAAGCGCTCCACGTTCGCCGTCTCGGCCGAGAGTCTGGTAGAACGGCCTCATGGAGGCCACATGAAGGGAATCGAGGTCTGGCAAGTGGTGGATGATGAGGGAGCCCTCTCCGCTACTCGCTGCGACGGCATGAACCGAACCGAGACCGAGAAGAAGCTCGAAGACCTCCTTGTGGAAGTCCCAGGGCTCCTCGGCGACGTGGTTCTCGTAGGCCGCCAGACCGAGACCGAGGGAGGGCCGCTCGACCTGCTTGGTGTTGACGCAGAGGGCCGCTTGGTTGTCTTCGAGTTGAAGCGAGGCACGCTGACGCGGGACGCCGTGGCGCAGGTGATCGACTACGTTTCCTACCTGGCCGAGATGGACTCTGAGTCCCTCGCCCGCCACATCGAGGCTCGTTCCGGGACCGGGGGGATTGCGAAGATCGACAACTTCGCCGAGTGGCACAAAGAGCAGTTCGGCGGTGAGGGCTCCTACACGGAGATCCCCAGGGCTGTCCTCGTGGGACTGGGCGTCGATGACACGACTCGCCGCATGGTGGACTTCATGGTCTCATCCGGCATGGACATCGCCCTTCTGACCTTTCATGCCTTCCAGTCGGAGGGAGGCTTCCTGCTCGCCCGTCAGGTGGAAGTGCATCAGGTGGTCAAGCCTACCTCGACCGCTCGGAAGTACACCAAGGCCGAGAACCAACTGGTGCTGGACGCGTTCGCTGACCGACTCGGGGCCAAGGCCCTGCTGGAAACAATGAAGTCCGACGCCAGGACCGAGTTGGTTGAGCCGCACATCTGGCCACATTCGACGTGCTACGCGCTCAGCTTCATCGAGACCTCCGACAGCGGGAACCCCACCTACCGCAAGTACCTCGGCCTCCACCTCGACGAGCGAGAGCCCGGGCGTGTTCAGCTCGTACTGGAGGCCCGTTCTGTGACAGAGGACACCTGCGGTGCGATCGCGACGGCATGGGCGACGACGGCGGGTGAGTCCAAGCAGGTGGACCCTGGCGATCGGGTCGTTCAGAGCTTTGATAGCGCCGAGTGGTCCGAACACAAGGCTGCTTGGCTTGGCGTCTTCGAGCAGGTGCGTGACTCCTACAAGGCCCGACGAGACGCAGAGGAGAACGGGGAGGAGCCGTTGGCCGAGCCAGCCCCGGACGCCCCAACTCCATCGAGCGAAGTCGAGAGTGATGCTCCAGATGCAGACAGGGAGTCGCCCGTGGACCTCATGGAAACCCAGGCGAGTAGAACCGGGAAGCTCCCGGGGTCATAAACACCTGATGGTGACCCCGACGACCTCGGGCAGTGACCCCGACTTCTGACCCCGGCTGGAGGCCCATCTCTGGCTCCTGCCGCGAGGGTGGATTCTGACCCCCCGGCGTCAGCGGGGCCAATGCCCGTGCTCGCGCAGACGACGCCGGAGGGTGTTCCGGTTCACACCGAGGGCCTTGGCGGTCTCCTTCAGGGACGCGCCGCCGTCGAGCATGGCCACGGCGGGTCGGAGGTCCATCTCCACCTTGGGGCGGCCGAGCTTGATGCCGTTGGCCTTTGCCCGGTCCACACCCGCCTGGACACGCTCGACAATCAAGTCACGCTCGAACTCGGCGATGGCGGCCATCAGCGTGAAGATCATCTTGCCCGTGGGCGTGCTCGTGTCGATCGCCTCTCGCAGGGACACGAAGTCAACTCCCAGGTTGCGGAAGACCTCCAGCGACTCCAGCAGATGCTTGGTGCTCCGGGCCCATCGATCGAAGCGCCACACGAGCACCGTGTCGAGCTTCCCGGCCTCTGCATCGACCATGAGCCGGTGCAGCTCGGGCCGCTCGGAGACAGTGCCGCTCACGCCCTCGTCCACGTACTCGCCAGCGATCTCCCACCCGCGAGCGTGGGCGACGGCACGCAGCTCGTCGAGCTGGAGTCCCACGTCCTGGCCGTTGCCTCGCGTGCTCACACGAGCGTAGACGCCAACCTGGGGCGGCCCGTCCCGACGTGTGCTCATCTTGGTGGTCATTCGTCCTCCCACCTGTACTACGGGCGACGCCGCGAATCTGAACCCTGATTCCGACCACACCCAGCGAGAACTTCCAGGCCGCGAAAGTTCCGGTCAGAGCCACCAGAACCGCATAGAAAACTTCCCCGGGACTCCCGGGGGTTCCAGATCGCCGTAGGTGGTCTGCGTCTCATTCGCGACCCCGATTCTGGAACCGTCCACGGATACCTCCGCGCTCTTCCCGCCATGCCCGGTCCAACTGTGGCCCAGATGGCGTAGCGCATTGAGGTGGACGACCACGTCGCCGAATTCAGCCACCTCATCCTGGACCTCGCCCAAGAAGTCCGTGAGCTGCGCCGTGACCGTGACGCACCAGTTCGGGGCCTCCGGGAAGCGTCTGCCGCGCTCCGTGTCTCCCGCACCCAGATCAGTGCGAAGATCAACGAGCTGCCGCCGGAGCGGCGACCGCTCACGATCGGGGAGAAGAACACGGTGTGGTGGCGTTCCAGGGCGGCGCTGCTCGACTGGTGGGAGGACGCCCACTCGGTGCAGAGGCACACGCCGCCGAAGCCTGTCACCAAGTCGCCGAGGAAGTCGAAGCCGACCAAGCGGAAGAAGAGCCGAGCCACCGTGAGCACTCAGCAACCCACGAGCCTCGCCGACCGCCTTCGCGCACTCCGGGACGCCACCGACCCGTGACACAGACCGTGACACAAACAGGGCCGTACAGGGCCATCTCGGACCAAGGCAGCCCAAGACCCACTGACGGATACGCCAGCTTCTTCCTGCATCGGCAGATTCGCACTCGACAACGCCCGACCCACGAGAGTTCTACTCGCAGAAGCTGTAGAACCCAATCGGTTCCGAACCGAAGAGCCCCGGCCGTCCTCGCGACGGTCGGGGCTTTTTCGTGGGAGTGGTCCGCGGACCCATCGGATACAGAGCAGGCATGTGGTTGATCGCTCTACTCGCCTGCTCCTCCTCTCCCGTCAACCCCTGCACGGACGACGCCGATGTGCTCGTCCAGGACGACACCGAAGCGCTCACCTGCGCCCAGGCGAAGATCCCCACCCGCTACATCCGGATCCTCTCCGGGCGCCCGCTGCCCGGCGGGTCCACCGCAACCGGCATCGCAGCCACCAAACAGCGCTTCCTCGCCGACCCCACCGGCACCCGGGAGTGGCTGGCCGGGATGCGCAGCACCGCGCGGCAGATCGAGCTCTCCCCCGGCCTGAAAGGCGCCGAGCTCCGGTCGGCGGCGGTGTGGACGGCCATCTCCGGCAACGGCCCGATCGATGCCAAAGACTCAGCCCTGTGGAACATCCTCGAGCCTGCGTTGTCGGTCTACGCACGGGACGACGAGGAGAAGCTGGCGTTGACTGAGATCGACATGGAAGGCTGGGTCATGTACGCGTCCTTGTGCCACGAGGCCCAAGGGGACGGCGTGCTCACGGTCTCCATTGCGCAGCGAGTCAACATCTATCGAATGCAGAAGGAACGCTTCGAGGCAGCCAACCGCGCCGAGATGGTCGCGATGGGCTCCCTTGGTGTGGTGTGGAACCGGGTCCGAGACAAGTGGCAGGCCGCTTCGTACGAGAAGCAGCAGGCCTGGATGGCAGACGCACCGCGTCCCGCCCGCCTCAGAGGCACCAGCCTCGGGTATCTCGAGGCCGTCATCGAGGGCGATCTGCCCGGGCACGCGGCCTCCCTCCACGACCACTTCGGCCCCCTGCACTTCCGCGACGGTCCCGGGTACTTCACCGGAGAACCCCAATGATCGAAGACACCGATGAGTTTGATCCCCCCCAGGAGGTCGGTCCCCGAACCCCTCTCGTCGGCACCGTGCTCCTGGCTTGGATGGCCAGCGGAGCGGCGATCGGCTTGTCTGTGGGGCTCACCGCCCAGCTCACCGGAGTCGACGCCGGGCTCACCTCCTCCATCGGCTTGGTCTGCATCGCGCTGATGAGTATCGCCGGCGTCGCCGCACTCCAGGTCGAGCGCAGCCTCGCGCGCAGCCGCCCCGCGGTGCTCTCCCGCAACGGGCAGCACGAGAGGCCCCTGCACGCCGGGCTCTACGCCATTCCCCTCGCTCTCGCGCTACCCGCAATCGGCGTGCTGGTCGTGGTGGGCTCCGTGGCCATGTCCTCGCTGCTTCCCGCGCTGATCTTCGGCACCGGGGGGTTCGTGCTGGGCTGGGGAGCGCGCCGCATCGTCTCTTCCCACGCCCTCACCGCAGCCCTCGAGGCCATCGAGGTCGGCGATCTCGCCGAGGCCCGCCGTCGCCTCCAGCAGATCGAGGCCGGCTGGCTGGCCACGCGCAGCGGTCGCACCTCCGCGCGCCTGAACCTGGGCATGCTGGCCCTCTCCCAAGGCGATCTCGACCGCGCCGCCGCCTACTATCTCACCATCGAAGGAGGCAGCGGACGCGCCTTCGCCCAGGCCGGGCTCGCCCTGGTCCGGGTGCTCCAGCAGCGGCTCGAAGAAGCCGAGCACGCCGTACTCCAAGCCATGAACAGCCCGGGCTCCCACGTCGTACAGGGGCAGCTCGACACCGTGCGACTGCTGCTGCTGATGCGCCAGGAAGATGACGAGTCCGCCCGGGGCCTGGGGGATCAGCTGCTCAACGCCGATGCGGGCGAGCTCTTCCTCGGCCTGCTCGCCCTGCTCCGGCTACGCACAGACGACTGGGCCGGAGCACAACAGCTCATCGACCCCCACACCCGCCGCGCCCTCGAGGAGAGCGGCTGGGGTCAGGTCATTCCCGAGATCACCGAGCTCCTCGCCCAGCCCGGTCTCGTCTAAGCTGCGCCACCCGCACCGAGAACCCAGTACGGGCTGCCGTCGAGCTGCTGCTTGATCTGCACGACCTCTTCTGGGCGGAGCTCGAAGGTCTGGGGCTTGTAGGTCTGCGGATCGACCTGGGTGAGCAACCAGCGCTCGCCCACCTTGCTCTTGTGCAGACGGATGCCCCGCGGATCGTCGTACACGAGATCGAGATCCGCAGCCGAGAGCGGCTTGTTCGGGTCCGGGGGCTGTTCGGGCTCTGGCTCGACAGGCTCGGGTGGCGGAGTGATCGCTTCGATCACTTCTTCGACCTCCCAGCGCGCCTCCAGGTTGCTGATGCTGCGCTTGGCAGCTTCTAGATGCTCGATCACATCCTTGGGCTCGGGGAAGGTCCCCGCCACGCTGAGCAGCTCGGCTCGCAGGGCGTCCCACTCGGATGGCTTCGCAGCCGCGATCTTGTTGACGAGCTCGTCCACCGTGTCGAATCGACCCATTGCCTGTCGTCCTCCGGACGAGCTGGGTATCCTGCCCACCGGCTCGCTTCCAACCGGCGAGCGGAGGAGACCAGCTTGGGGTTCATGGAGGCCTTCAGCGACTCACAGCGCGCTCTGTTCGAGTCGGCCGCAGAGGTCCTCGAACTATCTCGGGGAAACCTCCTTCTTCGCCGCGGAGAACCCGGTGGAGACCTGTTCTTGGTCCGCTCGGGCAAGCTCGAGGCCGTCGACACCCGATCCACCCCCGAGATCGTGCTCGCCGTTCTGGCTCCCGGTGCTGTGGTCGGTGAGCTCGCCTTCCTCGATGGTTCCCCCCGAAGCGTCGACGTCCGCGCTGCAGAAGACACTCAGGTCCTCCGCTGGGCCCACCACGATCTCCGTACGCTGCTCCGCCGCGAGCCCGTGTTCGCCGCCGCTTTCTACGAGTCGGTCGCCCAACAAGCCTCCAGCCGGATGCGGCAGCTCACCCACAACGCCATGACCGGCGCGCTCACCACCAAGCCCCAGCCCGGCACCGGCCGAGCGCTCTCCGAGGGCCGGGCTCTTGCCGAGCAGGTCAAGTCCGCCCTCCTCGCGAGCGAGACCAAGCTCCGCATCGACCCCAACGACAGCGGCGCTGCAGATGCTCTCCGAGATCAGCTCACCTCCCTGCGCACCCGCCTGAACACCCTCATGGGGGCCTGGCCCGAGCCCGAACAGCGCAGGGCCTTGAGCGAGGGTATCAGCCGAGAGCTGCACCCCTACTTCGTCCGATCAACCCTCGCAGACCGCTGTATTCGCCGGCCCCGGGGAGTGGTCGCCACTGCCGAGACCCTGTCCCATGTCCTGGTCGGACGGGCCTCCGGAGAGGGACGACTCGGCGAGGTCCTCGATCAATGGCTCCTGGACAGCCCCACCCTGACCGCCATCCGGCAGCTCACCCAAGCGATCCCCGAAGCCGCGGCAGCGCGCCTGCCCATCAACCGCAACCGGCGCGTGCTCCTGCTCAACGCCGGTACTGGCAGCGTCGTCGCGCGCCTGGCCCACCGCCTCGACCAGGCCCCCACGACCATCACCGTGGTCGATCCTTCCCGCTCCGCGCTCTCCTTCCTCGACACCGATGTGGTTCCCGTGCACCGGAATATCGACATCGTCGCCAAGCAAGAGAACCTCGCCGAGTTCGCCGTCGGCCGGCTCCGACACAGCTACGCCCACCAGGATCTCATCGTCATCCATGGGCTGCTCGAGTACATGCCGGATCGCCTCGCCGTCAGCCTGCTGGCCACCTGCGCAAACCTGCTCAACGAGCACGGAGCCGTCGTCTCCGCCGCCCTCTGCGAGAGCACCGACCAGCACTTCCTCGATCGCCTCCTGCGCTGGCCAACTCTCCGACGCAGCGCCGAGGCCCTGGCCCGTGTCCACCGCGCCGCGCGATTCCGACCCGCCAAATTCGCCGACACCGCCGCCCCTGCCGTGCTCCTCACCGCAGATGCCCCGGTTGCGCCGACCCGGCTGAAGCGGTAGGGTGCGCCGCTGATTCGAGGAATTCCATGACGCGCTGGATCGCCCTGCTGGGCCTGCTCACCGCCTGCTCAGGCGGCACCACCGAGAAGCCCACCCCCGAACCCACGGTCGAGCCCGTCCCGGAGACCCCGGAGATCTCGCCCGAGGAGCTCAAGTCCACGGCGGAGACCACCGCTCTGGTGCCCTCTCCGATGGAGACTCAGCGCGCGCTCGAGGCCGCGGGGATCGACACCAAGCTCTCCAGCCTGGTTCCCGCCCACGACTTCGACCTCGACAATGGCGACCTCGAGCAGGCCGCGGTCCGCTCCGGGGTGTTCCTCGCCGACATGATGCTCACCGTCAAAACAGCCGACAAAGACGCGCTGATCGCCCGCCTCGAGGCCGTGCGCAAGGGCATGTCCCAGCTCAACGGCGGCAAGGATATCAACGCCATCCTCCTCGACTACAAGGACTCCATCAAGACCGACGCCATCGGTCGCGAGGAGCTCCTCAAGGAGTTCGACGAGCTCTCTGGCGCCGTCATCCCCGAGCTCGAGTTCAACGGCCAGGAGCGCGTCGTGCCCCTGATCGAGGCCGGCTCCTGGCTCGAAGGCGCCAACCTCATGGCTCGCGCCGTCAAGGCCAAGGGCAAGCCCGACGCCGCGGACGGACTGCTCAAGCAGCCTCAGGTCGTCGCCTACTTCCTCAAGTACGTCAAGGAAGAAGGCGCCAACAAGGCACCCGTCCAGGTCGCCGAGAAGCTCGAGGAATCGCTCAACGCCCTCAAGGGTCTGTCAGAGAAGAAAGAACCATTCACCGCCGAGGATATCGACCAGGTCATCGAAGTGACCAGCAACGTCCTCGCACTGCTCTGACCCCGGGAGCCCCCTCATGATCGTCCTCGCCACAGCCCTGCTCGCCGGCCCCGCGCTGGCCAACGAGAAGCAGGCCGAAGAGTGCGTCAATACCAAGGTCTGGGACAGCTACGGCGATGGCTGGGGCGTGCGAACCATGACCAAGACCACCCTCGAGACCGGCAAGACCCGCAACTACCTGGTCACACTCTACGCCGGCAACCAGTACCGGATGCTCGCCTGTGGCGACGACTCCGTCACCAACCTCGACGTGCTCCTCTACGACACCGAGGGCAATATGCTCTCCCGCGACGACTCCGAAGGCCGCGAGCCCAACTTCGCGTACACTCCCGAGACCACCGCTACCTACTACGTCGTCGTCTATCTCCGCGGGCTCAAGGACCAGAAGTCCGATGCCGGCGTCGCGATGGCCGTCACCTACAAATAGCGAGGGCCCCACCCCGTGCTCTCCGCCCAGCTCGAAGACCGATTCCGCGAGGCACTCGGAGAGCGCTGGAGCCCCGAGAGGCACGACTCCATCCGCTTTGCGACGGAGTTCGCGGGGTTGCTGGCCCGCATCGTCCCCGAGGATAGCCCTCCGGATGCCATGGCCAGCATGGGCGAGTCCATCCTGGCCCGATCCGACCTCGCGCCCGACGAGCTCGATATCCTGCTCGATCTGGCGATGCGCCCCGAGCACCGCGACTCCATCGGCGAGGACGGGCTTCGCGCATTCGGTGCACGCTTCGGCTCCGGCGCCGAGCAGGCGCTGCGTGCCGCCGCCGAAGAAGAGCTCGACCTCGAAGGCTTCACCGAGCGCTACGGCGCCGCCGAAGCACTGCTCCTGCTCGATGCCTGGTTCGGGATCTGCGCCGTCGATGGGGTCATCGACAAAGAGGAGATCGGCCAGCTCGAGCAGGCCGCCAAGCAGCTCGGCATCGACGGCATGCTGGTCAGCGCCCTGTTCCGCAAGCACGACAGCCGCTACGCCACCGGCGACTTCCAGTTCGAGCTGACCGAGTCCTCCTACGTCATCGGCAGCTCCTCGGCGGCGGATATCCGACTCCCCGATCCCCTCGTGGGCCGACGACACTGCCAGCTCGTGCGCAGCGGCGACGGCTGGCGCGTGGTCGATATCGACTCGGGCCGCCCCACCCTGCTCGACGGCAGCCCCATCACCTCTGCACCCATGGTCCATGGCCAGACCCTGCGTGTGGGCAGCTACGCCCTCGAGCTCGATGGGACGGAGAAGGTCCTCACCGCCTACGGCGAGTCCTCCTTCAGCGCGCTCTCCGTTCGACGCCTGAAGCGCAAGATCGGCAAGACCACCCTGCTCGACGATGTGAGCTTCACCGTATTCTCCGGCGAGGTCATCGCCGTAGTCGGCCCATCTGGAGCGGGCAAGACCACTCTACTCAACGCCATCGCAGGCATCGCCCCCGCCAACTCCGGCGATGTCATCCTCGATGGCGAGAACTTCCACGCCCTGCTCAATGCCGACCGCTCATTGATCGGCAACGTGCCTCAGGATGACGTGGTCCACGGCGATCTGACGGTCCAGGAAGCCCTGCTCTACGCCGGCCAGCTGCGCTTCCCCGTGGGCACGGGGCGCGCCGATATCAAGACCGAGGTCGCCCGCGTGCTCGGCGAGCTCGACATCGACGCCATCAAGAACAGCCGCATCGGTAGCGCGGTACGACGGGGAATCTCGGGGGGACAGCGCAAGCGGGTCAACCTCGGCCAGGAGCTCCTCACCCGCTCCACCCGCGTGCTCTTCCTGGACGAACCCACCAGCGGACTCGACCCGCAGACCGCCCAGGACATCGTGCAGCTCATCCGCCAGCTCGCCGATGGGGGGCGCATCGTCTTCCTCGTCACCCACGATGTGACCCCGTCCATCATGGAGCTCGTCGACCACCTCATGGTGCTCGCGCCAGGTGGCCGCCTGGCTTGGTTCGGCCCGCCGGATGAAGGCTGTCATTACTTCGGGGTCAAGTCCCCAGACGAGATCTTCGCACGCCTCACCGACGACACCCCTCAGGTCTGGGGCGAGAAGTACCGCGAGGGCCCCGCCTTCCGGAAGTTCGTGCGCACCCGAGAGCACTTGCTCGGGCTCGATGGGGTGGAGGTCAGCAGAGCAGACCCCCGCGCTCGCCGGAAGAAGTCTTGGTTCGGCCAGTACTTCACGCTCACCTTCCGCTACCTCAAGGTCAAGCGCCGCGATCTCGGTGGCATGTTCGTGCTGCTCGCCCAGGCTCCCATCCTCGGCTTCGCCATGTGGGTCGTGTTCCCCGCAGCCGATATCAACAGCTTGTTCATGCTCGCCCTGTCCACGCTGTGGTTCGGGGCCAGCGCGTCCGTGCGCGAGCTCATCGCGGAGAGGCCCATCTGGCGGCGCGAATCACGGGTCGGCCTGCGCTCGGGCCCCTATCTCGCGTCCAAGCTCACCGTGCTCGGGCTCATCGTCGGCTTCCAGTGCTTCGTGCTGGCCACCATGAACTTCGCCATGCTCGGCATGTGGGGGCTCGGCTTCTCTTGGATCGAGCTCACCTTCGTGTCCATGCTCACGGGCTGGGTCGGCATGTCCCTCGGCCTGCTGATGAGCTCGGTATTCGCCAGCTCCGAGGCCGCAGTCGGCACGCTACCCCTGCTCCTCATCCCCCAGATCACCTTCGGCGGGCTCATCGTGAAGGTCAAGGAGATGGGGCTGTTCGCCAAGGGCATCAGCTACCTGATGATCGTCCGCTACAGCTTCGATGCCCTGGTAAAGACCGGTGACCGGCTCACAATACCCGCTCGTAGAGGTCTCGAGCGCGACATGGACGGCCGTGACATCTCCGGTGCTCTGTGGGAGCTCGGCTTCCGAACCACCAGCAACGCCGACGATATGGGCTTCCCCCTCGTCATCCTCTGCTGCCTGCTCTTCGCCTTCTTCCTGTTCTTCATGACCTGGACATGGATCTTCACCGCCCGGTCCAGCGAGGGGAACTGAGTCCCGATATGCTCTCCTCATGACCCCCCTCCCGCCCCAGGCCCCCCCCATCGACGGCACCGCTCTCCACGAGCGGATCGAGGCCTGCCACCAGGGAGGTCAGCTACAGGTCCAGCTCTACGCACAGCTCCACCACATCGACCTCGAAGAGGCCAGAGCCATCCTCGAGCAGAACAAGCAACGAGGCCGCACCCCCTGTAGCTTTCTCGATGCCCCATGAGCCTACTCGACACCGTCCACCATTGGCTCGACGAGCGAGGAACCGCCCATGCCATGATCGGAGCCATGGCGCTCGCTGCCCACGGCCTCGCGCGCTCCTCATTGGATGTCGATCTGCTCGCGACCGATCTCTCCCTCCTCGAGCCCGACGCCTGGGACGACTTCTCAGGCGGCTCGGTCGATGCCCGAGTCGGCGGAGTCTTCGATCCTCTCGCCGGGGTCATCCGCATCGCACAACCGGCTGAGATCCCCGTCGACATCGTGCTCTTTGGACCCCACGGCTGGCAGGCAGAGGCTCTGCATCGGGCATCGGGCTCTCCGGTTCCGATCGTCGCACTCGAGGACCTCGTGCTCCTCAAGCTCTTCGCGGGCGGACCTCGGGACCGCGCCGATATTCACGGGCTCCTCGACCTCCATCCCCACCTCCAGGACCGACTCTCCGCACACCTCGACTCGCTCCCACCCGACCGGCGAGCCCTGTGGGGCAGAATCCTGGACGAGCGGTCCGGTTAGTAGGCTCCGATGCCCGATCACAGCGCAACCGATACCGCCGGACTCGCCCCCGGAGCCCCCGTCTACACCGGAGAGCCCGCCAACTCCGGCGTGCAGATCCGGGTGATCGAATACGACGAGAACCACCTCGAAGAGCGCGTCATCACCGACCCCTCGACGCTCGTCGCCTGCATTCAGTCCACCCGCACCTGCTGGATCGATGTGGTCGGCCTCTCGGACGCTCCCACCATCACCGCGATCTGCGAGCTCTTCCACGTCCATCCCCTCGCCATCGAGGACATCCTCAACATCTCCACCCGGGCCAAGGCAGAGGAGTTCGGTCGACAGCTCCTGGTGGTCGCCCAGATGGTCATGCTGCACTTCGAGGACGACCAGCCCGTGCTCTCCTTCGAGCACACCAGCATCGTCAGCGGGCCCGGCTTCGTGCTCACCTTCCAGGAGCGGGTCGGAGACAGCTGGGAGGTCGTCCGCAAGCGCTTGAGGGCCGGGGTCACGCGCATCCGCAGTCGCGGCCCGGACTACCTCGCCTACTCCCTGCTCGATGCTACCGTCGACGACTACGCCGTGGTGGTCGAGTCCCTCGGACGGGTCGCCGAGGAGATGGAGTCCATCTTGCTGGACGCACCCAACACCGTGCAGATCTCCGACATCTATGTACTCCGTCGCGAGCTCACCGAGCTCCGGCGCGCGGCCTGGCCCATTCGCGACTCCCTCAACACCTGGCGGCGCTCCGAGCACCTCGACGACGACGCCCGGCCCTTCCTCAACGATCTGCAGGACCACGCCACCCAGGTCGTCGAGGCCATCGATATGTACCGCGACCTCGTGCTCGGGATGATCGACCTCTACCTCTCCAGTCTGTCCCACAAGATGAACGAGACCATGCAGGTCCTCACCGTCATCGCCACCCTGTTCATCCCGCTCACCTTCCTCACCGGGCTGTACGGCATGAACTTCGAGAATATGCCCGAGCTGCACGCCAAGTACGGGTACTACTTCGCCCTCGCCACCATGGCGCTGACCTTCGTGGGCGGGCTGGGTTGGTTCAGGCGACGTGGGCTGATCTAGGGTTCGGAGTCGCCCCAAGCCCTACCTCCACGGCACTCGGAGCAGGGCACTGATATTCTCGGCGAGCCCCATATTGGCGTAGTCGATCGGCACCTCCCAGCTGATCTCTCCCAGGGCGGTGGTCGAGATCCACACCTCGTCGCCATCCAGGGTCAGGCTACCGAGGGGCGAGTTTCCGGAGCTGAAGCTGAAGCTGTTCGCCCACACCGTGTTGCCCGACACATCCAGATAGGCCACGTAGTCCCCCGAGTTCGGCAGGACTACATTCCCCACCGCCATGGGCCCACCTCCCAAGGGCACGATATTGCCCGGGTTGACCACGACGACCGCGCCCAGCACCAGCACACCCCCGTCGGGGGTCGGCTCCAGGTCTGCGATGCCGACGGTGTTCTCGGCGCCCGCAGCCGTAGCCTGGGGCACCAGTATCGAGATCACTTCGCCGCTGGCATCGATATGCACCACGATCGACGGCTTGACCGTGACCGGGGGCAGAGTCGCGGTGACGCCACCGACCTGGACGACCCGGTCCAGCTCATTGAACCGGCCGAAGTCCGTCGTCTTTTCGTACCGGATCGCGGCCCACATTCCCCCGAGACCATCCGCCGCGATGGCGCCCGGCCGGGCCACTACATCTCCGATGACCTCGTAAGTCACCGCCCACTCGGGCTCTCCCTGGGGAGTCGCCTTGGCGAAGAAGCCTCGGGTATTGAAGTCGGGATGGGAGACCGCGAGATCCTGGCCATCCCACAGCACGGTGGACTCGCTGGAGAGATAGGCGGCCCCCTCCTCATCGAGGTCTGACATCCCGGGCCCGGCCGAGATCTGGCCGATCGGATGGGCGTAGACCAGGGTGCCCTGGGCGTCGAGAACCGCAAAGCTGCCCTGGTTCGGCCCGACTCCTTCCGAGTAGGTCACCGCTGAGGTGCCTCCAGAGCCGACCCGGATCTCGGGGAGCCCCCAAGAGGTCCACAGCACATCCCCTGCCCCGTTGACCACCTGTGTCGTCGGATCTGCGATGGTGTATGGGATGTGTTGGTTCTCGCCGACGACGCCACCCGAGAACCCGAAGACCCCGGTTCGGCTACCGAAGACCAGCTGCCCGTCCGAAGAAGGGAGCTCGGCGGAGACAGCGGATACCCAAGGGCCGGCCCCGGTCTGGTGCACCCCGGTCACCCACAACAGCCCATGGCCCTCGGCTCCGGTGACCGCTCCCTCCGCGGAGATCGACACCGAGCTCAAGCCCGCGTCCAGAGCCATGTCTGCGACCCCGGGGCTCATGGTCTGACCGAGCCCGTTGTAGAGCCAGAGCGTAGCCCCACCCGCACCATCGAGTCCAACCTGGGGAAAGCTGCCGGAGCGCCCGGTGAACACGGGGACTTCAAGACATCTCCCCGCGCAGTCTGGGGCCTGGCCGAGCCCATCTTCACCGGGCATTCCCCGAGCGGGGATGCGCTCTCTCACGCCGTCGAAGGGGGGGAAGCCCCCCATCTGGTTGCTGCCACCGTTGCGTGGGAAGCCCTCGGTTTCGAGCTGCGCGCCCCGCCCCACATCCCAGCCCACATTGACGAAGTCGGCGTTGGCGACCACCCAACCGTCCTGGATGGCCGGAGAGAAGGCCACCGAAAAACCCTCGGTGCCGAGCACCCGCTTGGTCTTGCCATTGTCCAGGTCGAGCTGGCAAACACTCACGTCGCAGCCCAGCCACAAGCTGCCCCTGGACGCAATGCTCGGCCTGCCGAGGAAGTCGAAGTCCTCGCGGCTCCAGTCCTCTTCACCGGTGTCCGGGTCGAGGGAGAGCAGACGCGTCGAGCCCACATCGGCGACGACCGACACGATGAGTGAGCCATCTGGAGCGACCATGGGCTCGAGGGCGAAGCCGCGCGGGTCGACCTCCCAGCGAAGGGAGCCATCCTCCGGCTCATAGCTGCCGATGCGATAGCGGGTCGGGTCTGCGGTTCCGTCCCCGGGGTCGGCCTGATGGGACACGAATAGCACCGCGCCGTCGTCTCCGATGGCGACCGGGGACCGGACCTGGGGCACGTCGATGATGTAGAGCAGCTCGCCGGACTCGCCATCGAGGGCGGCGACCCCGCCCAGGATTCCCTGCACGGCGTAGTCCGGGTCGACCAGCAGCGCGTACACCCGACCCTCCCGGTCTACGGTCATCCGGCCACCGACACCAAAGCCAATATTCGTGTTCCACAGGCTATTGCCGTCGATATCGAACGCTTGGACCCAACCATTGCTCGTGCCGATATAGGTGTTCCCGACCGGGTCCACCGCGGGGATCACGGCTACCGCATCGCCCGCCAGCGCCAGGCTGTACCAAGGCTGGAAGTCCCGATCGAGCACCATGAGTTCCGTGCCGATCGCCCGCAGATAGAAGCCATCCGGAGCGACCACACCGCCGATCCCCAGCGCGCTGCCATCCCCGAGAACCTCACCGTCTTCCACGCCATACTTGGACAGATATCCCCCGCTGCCATCGGTGTTGATGGGGTGGTTGTAGACCTCACCAGCCTGGGAGAGCACCGGGGGCTCGGTGGAGTCATCGTAGACCTGGGTTGGAAGGTCGATGTCGGGGCTACATCCCAGGAGCACCCATCCGATCAGGCTCAATTGCATGGGTCCTCCTGAGCCCCGGGGACCGGGGTGTTGGTCTGGTCGAGAAAATAGGTTCGAGGCACGAAGCAGGCTAACACCACCACAAACCACCTCGCTGATATCCCGCTTTCACCCGCTTTCAGTGCCTCTACAGAACCGGTACAGTCCCCAGTGGGCGTGATGATGGACTGCACCGGCGCCTATGGAATCCCTGCCACTCGCCGACAGCGATTCCATAGGCCCAACAGATCGAGGCTCGTGATCTTTTCTTGGAGGCGGCCCGGCACCGGCACTCCGCCGCCGAGCTGGCCGCCGCGATGGGGGTCAGCCTTCGCACGGTGTACCGCGGCATCGAGCGCCTCCGGAAGGAGGGCTACGCCATCGAAGGCGTCTCCGGTCCCGGCGGGGGGTTCTGGCTGGCCGAGGGCTGTGCTCCCGCTCCGCTCAGGTCCAGGTCGGCATCACCGAGGTTGGCCAGTCGCCATGGTCCATCGCCCCGAAGGCTTGAGTCTGGTCCTCGAGCCCCTCCGAGATCCGCAGCGCTCCCGTGTAGAGCAGCCGCTCCATCACATCATTCACCCCCAGGTGTACAACCGGACACAGCAGGCGAGGCGATGAGGGATCGCGCCCGTCCCCAGCCCACCCACCGGGTACAATCCCGGAATGCCAGACATCCTCGACATCCTCCCCTTCCAGTACCTCGGGCGAGCCGCTCGACAAGCCCTCACCGCCAAGCTCGAGTGGCACGACTGGCCCGCCGGGAAGATCCTCGTGAGACAGGGCGATCTCACCGATGACCGGGTGTTTTTGCTCGAGTCGGGCTCGGTCGATATCATCAACCACCGTCGCGGGCCGGACAAGCGGGTCGGCAGCATCGGCCCCGGTCACTACTTCGGCGAGCGGCCCGCTCTATTCGGAACCCCGCGCGCGGTCGAGGTGCGTGCTGCGACCGACTGCCGCACCGCTTCCGTCTCCGGCGAGGTCTTTGTCGAGCTCATCCGCAGCGAGCCCGCCCTCGCCCATGCGCTGACCTTCATCCTCCGCGACAAGCAGGGCGTGTTCACCGACTTCACCCGCTTCCTCGCAGAGGTCCGACTCGGCGCCACGCGGGGCCACCTCGTGATCGGCAAGCTGCTCTCCATCTACCTCAAGCTCCGCCCCGCCCTGCACCGCCACTGCAGCGACCCCAACACCATCGACTTCAGCGCCCTGCACTACGCCGTGCGACGGCTCCCCGACAACGTCTCCCGCACCTTCGTCTGGTTCGTCACCGACGACTGCCCCCCCCACTACGAGCACGCCTCTACACGGCTGTTCACCGATGTCACCCCCAAGGCCCGGCGCCGGGTCACCTGGGAGATGATCGCCGGAAAGTCCCTGGTGTTGCTAAGAGATGGCATCTCCGATCTCCTCGATCTCGTCACCTGCTTGTGCATCTACGCAGTCGAGGCCCGCAAGATCCGCCGGCGCCTTCGCGACGCCCGCCTGCTCTGTACCCTGTGTGAGGACTGCGCCGAGGACGCCCTGGCCCCCTTGTTCACGCCCCCCGAGCGCGCCGCACTCGAGCGCCTATGGCCCGGAGAAGTGCCCCAGCGGCTCGTCGAGATCTCACTGCACCACGAGGACATCACCGTCCACAGCTACAAGCGCACCAACAACTACAACTCCGCCCACGCCGAGCGGTGGACTCAGCAGCTCGCCCAGGCCACGGAGAAGCTGCTGGGCATGGCGCCCTGGGAGCTCCCCGAAGACTTCCCCGTCCACATCATCTCGTCGAACACCCACAGCGTCACCAACTGCCTCTCGCCCTGGGTGACCGAGAACGCCGACGCCCTGCTCCAGTGGGGCATGATCGAACATCCCGCCCTGGTCGGAGCCGACTGGCACAACCCCACCGATCGGCTGATCGCGCTCCTGCGCCCCTACCTCGAGGCCCACCCCGAGGCCGCCCTCCAGCGGGCGGCTCGGGATCGCGAGGTCTGCGTCGCCCTCACCGAGACCGCCTTCACCGGCATCTCAGTACAGCTCTTCCAGATGAGTCGGCTCGCAGCCACCCCGGTCGACTCCGACCTCCCACAGAGCGGCGAAGACGGGCTGATCGTCAATATCGACTACGCCTTCGGCCAGCAGGCCGAGCCCATCATCGCCAACCTCGTCAACCTATTCGGGCGCCGGATCCGCAGCATGAATGTGCTCGGAAAGGCCGGAGGACTGCGCGGAGAGCGCGGAGATATCCTCGTCGCGGACGCCTTCATCACCCAGCTCGACGATGTGCTCCAGTGCCCCCCGATCTCCGTCGACATCGAGCGCCTCGCAGCGCGGATTCCCGGCCGCACCCTCCACACCGGCCGGGTGCTCACCGTGCTCGGGACCGTGCTCCAGAACGACCTGCTGCTCAACACCTACGACAAGCTGTGGAGCTGCATCGGGCTTGAGATGGAGGGCAGCTTCTACTGCCAGCAGATCCTCGAGAGCCGAGAGCTCGGCCTGCTCCGTCCGGATGTGCAGATGCGCTTCCTGTACTACGTGTCCGACCTGCCCCTGCAACGGCACGCCACGCTGTCTTCCGGTCTCAGCCCGATGGAGGGAATCCCTCCGCTCTACGCCACCACCCGCGAGGTCCTCTCGGCCATCCTCGAATGATCTCGCTCCCCATCGACTCGGCCCTCGATACCATCGTCGAGCACGCTCTTGGCGGTGCGGTCGTGCTCCAGGCCCCACCCGGCTCGGGCAAGACCACCCGCGTTCCTCCCGCGCTGGCCGAGAGAATCAAAGGACGCATCGTCGTGCTCGAGCCTCGCCGCATGGCCGCTCGTGCCGCCGCACGCCGAGTCGCCGACGAGCGGGGCTGGACCGCGGGGCAGCAGGTCGGCTGGCAGGTCCGCTTCGATCGCAACCTCCGCGCAGACACCCGCATCGTGTTCATGACCGAGGGCATCCTGCTCAGGCAGCTCGCTTCGGACCCATTCCTGGAGGGCGTGGGGGCCGTCGTGCTCGATGAGTTCCACGAGCGGAGTGTGTTCGCAGACCTCGCGCTCGCCCTGTGCAGCACGATTCGCCGCGAGGTTCGGGATGACCTCGCCCTGGTGGTGATGAGCGCCACCCTCGACGCCGAGCCCATCGCCGCCTACCTGGGCTGCCCCGTGGTCGAGACCCACAGCAGCCTTCATCCGGTCGAGCTTCGCTACGACCCCCGCCCCGACGCCCGACCCCTCGATCTACGGGTCAGGGACGCGGTCGCAGAGGTCGCTCCGGCAGAGGGCGATGTGCTCGTCTTCCTGCCGGGCATGGCCTCCATCCGACGCTGTGAAGAAGCGCTCTCCGGCCGCGATGTGCACATCCTGCACGGCTCCTTGGCCCCCGAGGAGCAGGATGCCGTGCTGCGCCCCTCCCCCACTCCTCGGGTGATCCTCGCCACCAATATCGCCGAGTCCTCCATCACCGTGCCCGGCGTGCGCGCCGTGATCGACAGCGGCCTGGCCAAGATCGCCCGCCTCGACCGGAGCACGGGCCTCGATCGGCTCGATCTCGTGCCCATCGCGCGGGACTCCGCGGATCAGCGTGCGGGCCGCGCCGGGCGACTGGGCCCCGGTGTCTGCCGCAGGCTGTGGACCGGTCAAGACCACCGCGACCGCCCCGCTCACAGCACCCCGGCCATCCATCGCACCGATCTGGCGGGGGCGGTGCTGTCCTTGCTGGACTTCGGCGAGCCCGATCCACTCCGCTTCCCGTGGTTCGACTCGCCCGACCCGCGCGCACTGAACGAGGCCATGGCTCTGCTCCGCGAGCTCGGAGCCGTCGACGAGGCGCTCACCCCCCTCGGCCACCAGCTGGCCCGCCTGCCGCTGCATCCCCGCCTGGGCCGGTTCGTGCTCGAAGCCCATGCACTCGGCGCCACCCGCCGAGCCTGCGAGCTCGCCGCCTGGATCTCGGATGGCGGTCGTCCCTCCGGCGATCTCGAGACCCAGCAGCCGCCCCCACACACCCGGCGCCTCGCCGGCCGACTCGAGTCCTTGCTCGACGGCCCCGCCGGCCGCCGCGACCCCGACGCCATCCCCCGAGCCGCCCTCGCGGCCTGGCCCGACCGCCTAGCCAAGCGCCGCGGTGAGAGCGCCGTGATGGTCGGCGGAGCCGGGGTCCTCGGCGGCGACACCGAGCTCTTCGTCGCCATCGCCGTCGACCCCGCCCGGCGCAGCACCCGCGGGGAGTGGCGCGTCACCCTCCAGTCGCGGGTCCAGCCCGAGTGGCTCGAGCACTCCGAGCACACCCAGGTCCGCTTCGACCCCGAGACCCGCCGCGTCGTCGCCATCCACCAGCGCTGCGCGGGGCTCCTCGTCCTCTCCGAGCGCCCCGCTCCGCGCCCTTCCCCCGCCCAGGTCCAGCCCCTGCTCTTCGAGGCCGCCCGCTCCGACTGGGCTCGGGTGCTCCCCAAGGCCGACCGCGACTGGGACCGGCTCCTCGGCCGCCTCCGCTTCATCGCCACCCATCGGCCCCAGCCCGCACTGCCCGATGGCAGCCTCGGGTCCCTGGAGCCCGTGCTGCACGCACTATGCCGCCGCTGCAGTTCATTCGATGCGCTGCGCCGGGCTCCCTGGCGCCCCACCCTGCTCGAGTCCCTTCCCTACAAGGCCCGCCAGTCCCTCGATCGGCTCGCTCCCGAGCGCATCCAGCTCGCCCACGGCGGCCCGCTGCGCGTCGACTACCCCGACGGTCCCCCCGTGCTCGCTGCGCGGATCCAGCAGTTCTTCGGCACCCCCGACACGCCCCGGATCTGCGGAGAGCCCGTCCTGCTCCATCTATTGGCACCCAATGGGCGTCCCCAGCAGATCACTACGGACCTGCGGGGATTCTGGGCGAATACCTACTTCGAGGTCCGCAAGGAGCTCCGCCGGCGCTATCCCAAGCACGACTGGCGCGACGATCCAACCAGCGGGCCCGCTCGGCGCCGCTCCAGCCGGTCCCGATAGGCCTACACCGAGTCATAGCGGACATCCCGCCGCCTCAGGCGCGCGCAGGCACCGGTCTCCACCAGCATACCCGTGGCCCCACGCCCCAGATCCGCCGCGTTCGCTTCATCGGTGTCGATGTGCATCTCGAGCGCATAGGACGCCTTCACCCGCACGATCACATCCTTGAGGATCAGGTCGCGGTCGACCGTGTCCAGCTCCACCTCCACATGATCCCCATGAGAAACCCCGTACCGCTCGGCCGCATCCGGGGTCATATGGATGTGCCGCCAGGCGCAGATCAGGCCCGCGCTCAGCTCGAGCTCACCCGCCGGGCCCACCAGCTTGATCCCCGGAGTCTCACGGTGGTCGCCGGACATCCGCACCGGCGCATCGATCCCCAGATGGAACTCGTCCGTGCGGGAGATCTCGACCTGAGAGGCCTTGCGGCAGGGCCCGATGATGCCCACATTCTGGATGCTTCGCTTGGGCCCCACCAGGGTGACCCGCTCGGTGCAGATATACTGCCCGGGCTGGCCAAGCGGAGCGCGCTCGGTGAGGGTGTGGCCCGGCCCGAACAGCGCCTCGACGTGCTCCTGAGTGAGGTGCACATGGCGGGCGCTGATCTTCACCGGCAGCGGGGGCAGGTCGCCGATCTGGTCCCCACCCCGCGCGATCTTCAGCGCCTCGGTGGCGATGGCCCGGCTCTCATCGGTCTTCACCACCAGCAGCTTGGTGCGGCTGCGCTCGGTGTGGATCGGGGCCACCGGCTCGAGGGCCGACACCGCTGCGTCGGCATTGCGCTGGGTGTCCAGATGCAGGCCCAGGTAGCCGAAGCGCGCCGCCAGCCGCTGCCGCATGGCCACCGCGTTCTCGCCGATTCCCCCGGTGAGCACGATGGCATCCACGCCACCCAGCACCGCCACATAGGCCCCGATGTACTTGCGGACCCGATGCGCGAACACCGCGATCGCCAGCCGCGCTGCATCGTCCCCCTCGGCCGCCCGGGCCTCGAGATCGCGCAGGTCGCCGGTGCCCGCCAGGCCCCGCAGCCCACTCTCGCGGTTCAGCAACCGATCGAGTCCGTCCAGGTCGAGCCCCTCGGCTCGAGCGATCGCCAGCAGCGCGCCGGGATCGACATCGCCGGAGCGGCTCGCCATCACCAGACCCTCGAGGGGGGTGAGGCCCATGCTCGTCTCCACCGACGCGCCGTTCTCCCACGCCGTGACGCTGCAGCCCCCGCCCAGATGACAGGTGATCAGCCGCAGCTCGCGGATATCGGACTGCATCCACTCCGCCGCGCGCTGGGCCACCCAGGCGTGGCTCGGCCCATGAAACCCGTACCGACGCACCCCGTGCTTCTTCGCGAGCTCGGCTGGCAGCGCGTAGGTGCGGGCACGCCGAGGCAGGGTCGCGTGGACCGCGGTGTCGAAGACCGCCACATGGGGTACATCGGGCATGGCTGCCATCGCCGCACGGATCCCCGCGATATTGGCCGGGTTGTGGAGCGGGGCGAGGGGTACCAGCGCTTGCAGGGCGTCCAGCACGGCCTCATCGACCCGCACGGGCGCGGTGAACGCCTCTCCACCGTGCACCACCCGGTGCCCGACCGCGATCACATCCTCGGCCACCAGCTCGCCCAGGGCCGAGCGGAGCGCAGCGCCATGGTCGGGCACATCCTGCCCGATCCGCTGGATATGCACGCTGGCGAAGCGCTCGCCAGTGACGGGGTCGAGGCGCTCGGCCTTGAGCGAGGTGCTGCCACAGTTGATGACCACGATACTCATCGGAAAACTCTCCTGTGGCGCCGTAGTATCCGCTCTGGTTGAAGCAGGAAGCCTCGGTCCCAGATGAAGGCCCGGCTGAAATTCACGGGCGGAATAGACCCTACCCTTCGTGACAGGGTAGATCGAACCCGGAGGTGGTACGTGTCCATAGGCAGTCCAGACTGGAAGACGCTCGCTCCTCACCGGCCCCTGCCCCCGGGTTCGGGCCACTACATCTCCCATCCCGAGCGACACGGAGATCGGCTCGCAGAGTGGATTGGGGCTGGCGGAAACACTGTGCTTGTGGGCGGCCCTGCGGGGGTCGGCAAGAGCACGGAGCTGGCCCGAGCTGCGAGCCAGTTCCACCTCTACGGCTACCAGAGCGTCCTCATGCAGCTCGATCGAGCGCTGAACCTACGCCGCGCCACCCCCGATAGGGTGCTGGAGGTAGTCATCCGCATGCTGGGAGACCTCTCGGAGGACTGGCGGTCGGGGCTCTCAGAACAACTTCTCGCTCAATTGGATTCCGCGCGGAGGGGGCTCCCCTTCACGGGCCCCACTTCGATACCTCCCAAACAAACGGCGACGCTGCTCCTCAATCAACTCTCTCGAGAACTCGAGTTCCCGATCGTTCTGATCTTCGACGGGCTCGAGAAGCTGGACGACTCCCCCCGGAGCGCCGAAATCTTCCAGGCGATCGGGGAACTTCCAGAGGATATCCATCTACTCTCCACCATTCCGTGGCACGCGGCTTTCGGACCTCACGAGGAGCTCATCCGGCCGGGCGAACGGTTCGTCTCGCTGCCTCCTGCTCCGGTCCACACCGCCGCAGGAAGGCGTTTCCTCCTGGATATTCTCGCTAGGCGCCTTGAACTCCCTTTCTTTCCATCTGGCTCCCCCGAAGACCTGCTGCATCGCAATCTTCCCGAAGGAGCCCCCACGCCTCTCGAGATCGCCTGGACCGTGCATGGCGCTCCACCCGAATTCCCCATTGTGATCGACAGAGCGGTCCATAGCAGCGGGGGCCTGCCGCGTATGTTCCTCCAGCTCCTCGCCGATGCGGGGACCTACGCCAGGCTAAGAGACGGGTCGGGTTGGCCCTCCATGGAACACCTCGAGATCGCCGAAAGAGAGATGTCCGAGAGCCTGCTGCGAACCCTCCTACCCAAGGACCGGCAGTGGCTCAAGCCCCACAACCTCCAAGAGGCATCCGAGATCGACCCCACCATCAAGGTGCGCCTGCTCGCCCACGGACTGCTCCTCGAGCGCCGAGACGACGACGGCGTACGCTACTACCCTCATCCTCTCCTCGACACCCATAGATGACAGACTCCCCTCCCATCACCGCCACCCTCGAGATCCTCAGCGCTCTCGACCGCGACCTCGGTGGGTTCGCGATCATCTGGAGCCCAGACGACCTCGGTCTACGCGATGATCTCATCGAGGACGTCGAAGAGCTCGCCTTCCAGCGCCCCATGTTCAGAACACACTCGGTCGACCAAGCGATCGAGCACCCCCATGATCTCGTGTTGCTCATCCCCGATCCGGGTGAAGAAGGCGAAGTGGTTCTCGATCTCGACGGCAGCCGGGACCGGATCTTCAGCGATGCGCATTCCCGCACCCAACCTATCGTCTTGTTCTTGCTGAGAGGAGGCCAAGGAGCTGCGAGTCTCGAACAATGCCCCAGTCTGTACAGCATCGTCCGTGGCAGCGATCCAGACCCCAGCAAGCACAGCCAGCTCGACCCCGACATCGCTCGAGAGTCATTTAGAGAGCACACGGGGAAGACCCCGGAAGATTGGTTGATTCAATGGCGCTCTGACACGCTCTCTTTCACGGAAGACAACCTCGACCTGGCCTATCAAGCCCTACTGCTGGAGCGGCGGTGAATCCCTGGTTCTCTCTGCACATGCAACACCGGGAGATGCGCAGTTGGACGCACAAGGAGCCCCTCGAGAGGCAGCTCCGACGGCAGCTCACCCGCCTGGCGAATATGGGGCACTGCCCACCACAGTCCCCTCATCAGCTCTACGCTAGCACCCACAAAAAGCTACGCGCCTACTCCTTCAGAGAGCACTCGATCCCTCTCCGAGCGCTCCCCAAGCTCTCGGAGGCTCGCCTAACGCTGAAGGCGCTCGTGGACCGCAAGAAGAAGCATATCCACGCGTTCACGGCGATGATACAGGGTATCTCTCCCACGAAAGAGAGCTGGATCGTGGCCATTCACCTCGACGACGACCTGGGGGATCAGGGACGCCGGGGGCGTGGGGCATGCAGCCATGCCGCCTTCCATTGCCACATCGGCCCTACCCTCGATCGGCATCCAAAAGTTCGTGTGCCGCTTCCGGGTATCGGTGCCTCCGAGGCCCTCGACTGGATGCTCACCCTCGTGCTGGACGACTGGGAACCCGCTCCTTGGGAGGAGCACCCTTCATGACTCTTGCAAGAGGTCCTTCTTCCTTGCAGTACGCGTTCCCCGAGGTGTCCAGATGATGGTGAGCAACACAGGATCGGTAACCGGACTCCTCCGCTGGCAGCGGACCAATGTGGTCTGGTTCACCCTGGCGGGCATCACCGCTGTGGTCATCCACAACCTCCACTGGTTCGACGTCATCCCCAAGCTGTTCACCCTGCCCGCCATGCCCTTGGCCGTGGTCGGTGGCGCCATCGGGATCTTCGTCTCCTTCCGCACGAACTCCGCCTACGACCGCTGGTGGGAGGGCCGCAAGCTGTGGGGCCGGCTGATCAACACCTCCCGCCACTTCTCCACCCAGGCGCTCTCCTTCGTCGGCCGCCACGACGAGCCCGCCGCACAGCGCCTCGTCCGTCGCCAGATCGCCTATGTACACATCCTGCGCTGCCTGCTGCGCCAGCAAGACCCCTTCGCCGACGCCGACGTCCGCGAATACCTCACTGCAGACGAGCTCGAAGCGCTGCCCGGACGCTCCAACCCCACCCACGCCCTGCTCCACCTGCAGCACCTCGAGTTCACCGACTGGGCCGACGCCCACGACCTCGATCCCCGGCGGCTCCAACAGCTCGACGAGAGCATTCGCCACCTGCTCGACATCCAGGGGGGCTGCGAGCGCATCAAGAAGACCCCTCTTCCCCGGGGCTATGGCTATATCGCCGAGCAGCTCATCTTCTACTACAGCTGGCTGCTCCCCCTGGCCATCGTCGGGGATCTGGGCCTGCTCGCCATCCCGCTCAATGTGCTGATCTGCCTCTCCTTTGCCCTGATCAGCGAGGCCGGGCGGGTGCTCGAAGACCCGTTCACAATGTTCTGGAATGGCCTGCCGCTGTTCGCGATGAGCAAGACCATCGAGAACGACCTGCGCAGCCGCATGGGCGAGACCGAGCTCCCCGCGCTGCCCACCCCAGACTCCAACGGGATCCTGATGTAGGGAACCGCACTCAGTAGCGGGAGAGCGCCGTCCTAAGCAACCCAGCAAGGTCGGTTTCCTCTGGATACCACTCGCTGCGCACCCCACGGTACAGGGCCGGGGACTCCGCCCAAGCGCGCCGGACCACCCCGCCATCGGGCACGAGGAACTTGACGTAGAAGTGCACCGCCGCGCTACGAAGTCTCGAGCTCGGGTGGGTGAGCAATCCACGAAACCCGATCCTCAGTCGCCTCTGTTCCTCACCACTCGACCACGCCCGGAACAACGCATCGAGCACATGTCGGTCGTCATGGTGGGTCGGAAAGTCCTGCTTGCCCAACAGCACACGGCCGACCCACTCGGCCTCGGCGCTGTCGGCATCGGGCCACGGAGCCTCCCCCACCGAGGCACAGGTCGCACTCTGGAGCAGCTCGGCGACATCGGTGTGTCCCATCCGCTCAGCTGCCTGTTGTGCCGTGCTCTTCGCCCTCAACCGGCCCACTGGAAAGCGGGTACCCACCATTGGGTCCGCCCCCGCCTCGATCAATACACGACAGACCACCAAGCTGCCCACCAGCGCCGCCGCATGGAGAGGGGTGCGGCCATAGCGATCGGCCAGGTTCGGATCCGCCCCCGCTTCGAGCAGCACGCGAACGGCTTCCTCGGCACCCCGATCTGCGGCAACAAATAGCGGGGTCGCCTGGTCCTTGTCCCGGAGATCGACCTCTCCGCCGGCAACCAGAAGCGACCGGAGGACTGGAATGAGCCCCACCGCCGCAGCGTTCCGCACGGGTGTCTGTCCGCCCTTCCGGGTCCGCTGGTTCGGATCTGCACCAGCGCCGAGCAGGGCATTCACGATGCCCAGGTGGTCTGGCTGAAGTCCGCTCCTGGCCCCCTCGATCAGCATGTGCAGCGGACCAAAGCCACCGGTGCGCTCTACAGTCGGGTCGGCTCCGACACCAAGCAGGAACCGCACCACCTCGAGCTGGCCCATCCGAGTCGCGGTGAGGAGAGCGGTCCAGCCACCCGGATCCGCATCATCGACGCCAATTCCCGAAGCGAGCCCCATCTGAAGCGCGTTCACCTCACCCCTCTCCGCTGCACTCAGAAAGGCGGGTAGTTCCAATGCTCAGCGCTCCATCAGCGGCGCCCACTTTGCGGCAGGCTCGGCGAATCGCTCGCCGCCCTCGAGCTGCCCCCGGTCGAAGGAGAGCCCCCCCTCGAAGAGCAGGCCATCCAGGCAGGGGATGCCGCTGCGCGTCTCGTAGTCACAGACTCCGCCGGTCTTGCCGACTGCGGTGGTCTTGCAGCGAGGGCAAGGACGATGCATGGCTACGAGCCGCGGGACTCCCCCCACGTCGGCGAAGTCGAGGACCAGCTCGGGCCTCGTCGTCCAGCCCTCCTGGTCACCGCTGAGGTAGCCCCGCACGACCCCCCCAATATCCGGTGCCGACCATCGCTCGACCTTGAACAACACCCGCTCTACGAGGATATCTCCCGGGTAGCTACTGGGACCAGGAAGCCGTGGGTTGGCGAAGATGGTGAACGGCGCTTCCCCCTCCCAAGCCCGCCCGGTGAGGTGCATCGTGGCCAGCTCTTCGTCGACTCGGCGTCCCACCTCGAGGCTCCAGTCAGCGCAGGCCGCACCCAGCTCGTAGGAGAGGGCTGCCCACTTCTTGACGATATCGGTACCGATCGACAGATCCATCTCGCCTTCCCTACCCAAATAGAGATATAATTCTGGCCAGCGCTTTCGCAAACCGGTCGACCTCGTCGACGGTGTTGTAGACCGCAAAGCTCGCCCGAGCCGTGGCGTCCACGCCCATCCGCTCCATGACCGGCTGGGCGCAGTGGTGCCCGGTTCGCACCGCGATTCCCTGCTCATCGAGCAAGGTACCGATGTCGTGGGGGTGTAGCCCCTTGGCCACGAAGGAGAGCACGCCGGCTTTATGGGGCGCGGTGCCGATGATGCGCACGCCGTCGATCTCGGCGACCCGGGCGGTGGCACGGTCGAGCAGGACCTGCTCGTGGGCAGCGATCGCCTGCGGGCCGAGCTCGGCCATCCACTCTGCTGCGACGCCAAAGCCCACCGCACCGGCGATATTCGGGGTGCCTGCCTCGAACTTGGCCGGCGGCGGAGCCCAGGTGGAGCCCTGGAAGCTCACCGTCTCGATCATCTCGCCCCCACCTTGCCATGGAGGCATCTGCTCGAGCAGCTCGGCTCGGCCCCAGAGCGCGCCGATGCCGGTGGGCCCGTACATCTTGTGGGCGGAGAGCGCGTAGAAGTCGCAGCCGAGCGCCCCCACATCGACCGACCCATGAGGCGCGGCCTGAGCCCCATCGACCACCACGAGCGCCCCGTATTTGTGGGCCTGTTCGGTGATCGTGACGACATCGTTCACCGTGCCCAGGGCGTTGGACACATGGGCGACCGATACCACCCGGGTTCGCTCGCAGAGCAGCGCGGCGTAGGCATCCAGGTCCAGGGAGCCGTCGTCGAGCAGCGGGATCACCCGGATCACCGCCCCGGTTCGCGCCGCAACCATCTGCCAGGGCACGATATTGCTGTGGTGCTCGAGCTCGGTGAGCACGATCTCATCGCCCTCGCCCAGCATCGAACCCCAGGCAGAAGCGACCAGGTTGAGCGACTCCGTGGTGCCTCGGGTGAACACGAGCTGCTCCGGAGAGGCGGCGCCGATGAAGCGCGCGACCCGAGACCGGCCGAGCTCGAAGGCCTCGGTGGCACGACGGGAGAGCAGGTGCACCCCCCGATGCACATTGGCATGATCGTGCTCGTAGTAGGCCGAGATGGCGTCGATCACGGCCGATGGCTTCTGGGAAGAGGCCGCGTTGTCCAGGTAGACCAGCGGGCTTCCGTTGGTACCCGCCTGGTGGAGAACCGGGAACTGTGCCCGGATGGACTCGAGATCCAGGCTCATGTCGACCTCGTGCTGAGCCAGCGCTCAACCCCGGCTGCGACGGCTTCGCGGTGCGCATCGGGCACCGTGTCCACGACCTCTCCGGCGAATGCCCGGGTGAGCAGACGGCTGGCCTCGGCGCCCCCGATGCCCCGGGCCCGGAGATAGAACAGCGACTCGGGGTCCAGGCGGCCCACCGTGGCCCCGTGAGATGCTGTGACCGCGTCGTTGTCGATGACCAACCACGGCCGGGCGACCATGCTCGCATCGTCCGAGAGCAGCAATGTGTTGGCCGACTGAGTCGCGTCCGAGCCCAGGACCCCGCGCCCGACCTCGACCTCGCCGGTGAACACGCCCCGCGCCCGGTCATCGAGGATGGTACGAAATACCTGGGTGCTGCGGGAATTTGGCGCACTGTGCAAAATACGCAGGTGGTGGTCGAGGTGCTGAGAGCCCCGCCCCAGCGCAATCCCGCTGGTGTGGAGCGTGCTCGACGGACCCATCGTCGCTTCGAGGTCGAGGCGCGCGAGCTCCGGCCCAGCGAGCACGGACTGCACGCTCACCGTGGCCCCCTCGCCCATACCCACCGCGACACGCCCCGCGAGATGCCCCGCTGTTCCCTCGACAATATGGGTGAGCGACACGTTCGCCCCATCCTTGGCGACGATCTCCACCACCGGAACCGCGAGCCCCCCGCCGACCCGGTGGTGCAGCAGCAGCTCGACCTGGCCCCCGGCCTCGGCGACGACCAGCAGCCTTGGCGTCGACAGACCCGTGTGGGACGCTTCGATCGCGACCACCGAGCGCTCGCCCGCCCGTGCGTGGACCACCGCGAGTTCCCGGAAGAGCATCGCGTTGAGCCCGGAAAAGCCGTCCAGCCCGGCCACCTTGCCGATGTTCTCGGCCAAGGGCGACCCCTCGAGCTGCTCAGCGCCGAGCACCCCGTCAGGGAGGCTGCCATAGGCCCCATAGGTACACGGATGCACCTCGGAGAGCAGAGTCCGAGCCGAGGTGAAGCGCCAGGCCTCGTTGCGCCCAACCGGGAACTCCAGACTATCGACCGCAAGGCTGTGCAGCCCCGGCAGTGGCCCGGAGAGCGACCTCCGATACTCGGCTATATAGGCCTCTTTGGCTTGTGCTGCGGTGCCCATTCAGACCCCCGCCGATTCACGCATCTCGTCGCGGATGAAGTCATAGCCCCGGGTCTCGACCTCTTTTGCGAGCTCTGCGTCCCCGGACTTCACGATGCGCCCATCGACCAGGATGTGGGTGAAGTCGGGCACCAGGTAGTCCAGCAGGCGCTGGTAGTGCGTGATCACCAACATCGCCCGCTGGGGCGTTCGGAGTGCATTGACCCCGGTGGCCACGACCCGCAGCGCGTCCACATCCAGGCCGCTGTCCATCTCGTCGAGGATGGCCAGCTTGGGCTGCAACATCGCCATCTGGAAGATCTCGTTACGCTTCTTCTCGCCCCCTGAAAACCCCTGATTCAGCGAACGATTCATGAGATCCTTGGTCATCTCGACCAACTTCATCTGCTTGCGCGCGAGCTTGAGGAACTCCACCGCGGAGAGCTCCGGCTCGCCCCGCGCCTTGCGCACCGCATTGACCGCCGCCTTGAGGAAGTACGAGGTCGAGACCCCGGGGATCTCCACAGGGTGCTGAAAGGAGAGGAAAACCCCCAACCGAGCGCGCTCTTCGGGCTCCATTCCCAGCAGACTCTGCCCCTCGAAGCGCACATCACCCGAGGTGACCCGGAAGGCATCGTGGCCGCAGATCACCTTGGACAAGGTGCTCTTTCCCGCCGCGTTCGGCCCCATGATCGCATGGACCTCGCCCGGCCCCACGGAGAGCGAGAGCCCTTTGAGAATGGGCTTTCCCGCGACCTCGGCGTGTACATCCAGCAGCTCGAGCATGCCTGCCTCCAAGCCCGTGCACTAACCAAACCGGACGGTTTCATCCAGATTGCGGATTCGGCCAGCTGGACTACACTCGCCCCATGTGGCCGTGGATACTGATCACCTCCGCGCTCGGCGCGGGCCTGGATGCAGACGGCGTCGGTCTTCCCGTGCTCGATGGATCGGTCGGGCGGCCCGCGCTGCTCGCGGCCCCTCCACGCCTCGAGGCGGGCGGCATCGCCCTGGGTCTTCGGACCGCGCTCGAGCTCGCGCCTCTGGTCCGAACAGGGCCCGAATCCCCCGACCCCGTCGCGCTGATTGGTTCCGTAGGTGCAGCGCGACTCCAGGCAGCGCTCGGACTCACGGGTGCGGTCTCGGCCTCCTTCGATCTCCCGACCCGGGTGTTCGCATCCTCGGACCTCGATGCCGGAGGGCCGGCGGTCGGCGACGCCATGGCCGGCCTCTGGCTCCGGGGCCAGCTCTCCACCCTCCGGTTGGCGGGAGGCCTGGCCATCCGCCTCCCCACCGGATCCAAGCGCCGCTACTCCACCGCGGGCCGCGCCATCCCCAGCCTCCGACTGTCGGCGGATACCGGCCAGCGCTGGCGGGCCTCCACCCAGCTCGGCTTCACCCTCGAGGGGGCTACCGATCCCGCCCGCGCCATTGGGGGCCCCACTCTCGAAGGCGGTCTCGCCATCGATCGGGTCGCCGAGCGCGCCTCGGCCGGGCTCGCCCTGCGCGCCGAGACCTCCCTCGACTCCACCATCCGCCAACGGCGCGGGTCCCCCTTGGAGCTCGGTGCCCACGGCGCCTGGCTCGCGACCGAGTCCCTCACCCTCGATCTCATGACCAGCGGCGGGCTCCTTCCTGCGGCCGGCGTACCTACCTGGCGCCTCTCCTTCTCGGCCACCAGCCTCATCGGGAAGCGCCCCGAGATCCCCATCCCGGAACGGGGCCATCATGTGCTCGTGTTGGATCCAGATGGCCTGCCGGTCGCCGGGGCGAATGCCACCTTCCCCAATGGCGAGGTTCTCGTCGCCGACTCCGATGGCGCCCTCCACTGGGAAGGCGACCAGCGCCCCACCCTCTCCGCTCCGGGGCTCCGCTCCGAACAGGCGCCGAAGCGCGGCGAGATCACCCTCGACTGGGCACCGATCGAGCTCCGCGTCCGCGTCACCACCGAGACCGGTGAGCCCATCGACCCTCAGCTCAGCTTCACCGATGGCGGCCCCTCGCTTCAGCTCACCGAGGGCTTGTGGACCACTCAGCTGCTCCCTGGCACCGTCGAGCTCCGCATCGCAGCCAGCGGCTATGGCGAACAGGCCCGGGAGATCATCGTGCCGCCTCGGCGCTTCGAGCCCATCACCATCGAGGCCATCCTGCTGCCAGAGCGCGGCGATGCCACCATGGGCGTGGCGATCAGCGACCCCCAGGGCCGTGGAATCCTCGGCTCGGAGGTCCGAATCGACGGCGTCGCGGTCGGCACATCCGCACAGGGTGCGGTCGAGATCGGCGGATTGGAGTCCAAGGTCCACGAGGTCGCCGTCGACTCCCGCTACTTCCAGTCCGAGACCACCGAGGTGGACCTGGGCACGGGCGAGGAGACCGCCGAGCTGTCCCTCTACTACGCCCCTGGCACCGTCCGGGTGACCGCGACGGGTCCCAATGGCCCCATCCGCGACGGCACCGTGTACTTCCAAGGCCCACGCGCACTCCCACCGCTCCAGCTCGGAGACCACGGTGAACGCCTCGTCCAGCTCTCCAACGGCGAATGGAGCTGCGTGCTCTCCTCCCCCGCCTTCGGACTCCAGGAGCGCACCCTGCAGGTCGAGCCCGATGGGCCCGTCCCCCTCAACGCGGCCTTCCACCTCAACCCCGACGTCAAGGGCACAGCGGACCTGCTGATCCAGCTCACCGACCCCGGAGGCAGCCCCCTCGAAGACGTCGAGGTCTCCCTCAATGGCCTCTCTGTGGGGCGATCGGGGACCGGCGGTATGCTCCGCCTCGACGGCCTCCAGGCCGGACCCACCACGGTCCAGACCTCCGGAGAGGCCCTGCTGGACGAGACGACAACGGTGGTCCTCCGCGACGGACTCCAGTCCATCGGCGTCGGTCTGACCTGGGCACAAGGGGCAGTCCGGGTGACCGCCCGTTCCCCCGCCGGTCCAGCGGATGCCTATGTGGAGTTCGACGGCCCCAAGCCCTACGCAGGCTCTCGGCTCGGGGATCCGGGCCGAAAGCTCTTCCCCGGCGTGCCCCCTGGCGAGTGGGAGGTCGTCGCTTCCCACGAGGACGGAATCGAGGTCGCTTGGACCTTGGTGAGCGACCAGGCCGGGCAGCTCACCGATGTCGCCATCCAGATCGGGGAGGAAGCAGGCGAAGCGAGCCTCGATCTCAGTCTCATCGATCCCGGTGGGGCTCCCATCGACGGTGCCGTGGTTCGACTCGATGGCGCCCGACTCGCCCAGACCGCATCCGGCGGGCGTACCCGCATCTCGGGTCTGAACCACGGCCGACGCAACCTCTCGGTCACCCACCCCCTCTTCGAGACCTGGACCCGCTCCATCGTTCTCCGCGATGGTGCCCTCTCCGAGCTCGCCCCGAAGCTCCAGTGGAAGCCCGGCCTCCTCGACCTCAGTGTGACCCTCGGGGGCAGCCCCGCAACCGACGCCGTGGTCTACCTCAGCGGGCCCCGCACCCTCGATCCAGTCGAGCCCGGTCCAGATGGACGCGCCCTCATCCCAGCGGGCTCCGGAGAGTGGGATGTGCTGGTGAGCTCCCCATCAGGGGGACTGGCCGAGCGCTCGATCTCCCTCTCCAACGGCCCCCCCACTCCCCTGGAGATCGAGCTGGACGCCCTCGGAGCCCTCGTGGTCCGTGTGGTGGACACCCGCGGAGAGCCCGTCCCGGACGTGGTCGTCCACGCGGACGGCGTCGAGGTGGGCACCACGGACTCCAGCGGCGTGGCGGTCGTCGATCGACCCGCCCCGGGCGGCTCCATCTCCGTCGAGCACCCCCACCTCGAGCCCGCCGATGCCGCCCATCCACCCGCCGAGGTCAACGAGCAGATGTTCGAGGTCGAGTGGAAGAAGGTGGATGTACCCATTCGGGTTCGCCACGCCTCCAAGGGGGTCGCCGCGCGGATCAGCGCCAATGGTCCCGGGCGCACCGACCCGATCACCATCGACGGGTCCGGAGTGATCTCCCTCACACCGGGGCGCTGGGAGATCCTGGCGAGCGCCGATGATCTCGCTGTGGAGCGCAAGACGGTGGAGGTCATCGCAGGCCTCGATCAGCCCGCCCCAATCGAGTTCGACCTCAGCGAAGCCCGCATCCGGATCACGGCCGAGGGCATCGAGCTCCTCGATGTGCGCTTCGACCTCGATCGCGACACCGCCCTGGACCAGTATGCGACCGTGCTCGAGGAGGTCGCAGCGACCATCGTGGCGGACCCCAACTTCCTCCAGGTCGAGGTCCAGGGGCACTCGGACTCCAGCGGCGACACCGAGTACAACTACGACCTGTCGAGGCGGCGGGCTCAGTCTGTCGTCGACGCGCTGACCACCCTGGGCGTTCCCCCAGACCTGATCATCGCCCGCGGCTATGGCCCCAGCCGCCCCATCGCCGACAACGCCAGCGAACAGGGCCGCGCAGAGAACCGGCGGGTAGACTTCAAGACCGTGGTGGCCGACTGAATGGACGGAGAGAACCCCATCCTCACCGCGGCCGTCGGGGTGTTCGTGGTCGCTCTCACCGTCACCGCGCTGGTGCTCTACGCCTTCCGGAGCCAGCCCGAACCCCCACCCGAGCGCCTGGTCACCGTCGTCCTGGAGGGCATCGACGCAGATGCCCCTCTGGAGCTCCGACTCGGCGACGACCCGCTCCCGGTCGGGTCGGAGATCTCCCTCGGTGTGCACGCCGCTCCTGCCCACCTGGAGCTCAGCTGGTTCCTCGGGCCGGGCTGCGGTGCGAGCTGCCCAGAGCGCTGTCCGGCCTGGTGTGCCACCGGGACCCACCGCATCGACGTCCGCCGAGGCGCGGGTCCTCTGATCGACATCCTGCGGATCGAGCCCGCTACCAAGCGCCCCGTCCTGCTCTCGGTAGATGCGGACCCCACCCTCGCCCAGCTCGACGGGGAGCCGGGCACCATCGAAGCGGGGGTCGTGCGCTTCGAGCCCGTGGCACCGGGCTCCTACGAGCTCCAGGTCGAGGTCGGCGCCTGCCCAGCAGCCTCGGTCGGCTGCACCTCCGCTGGGGATATCTGCCCCAAGAGCTGCATCTCCTGGGTCCAGCAGGTGGTGGTCCCGGTCGGCGAAGAGCCCGTCACCGTCGACCTCTCCCTCACCATGCCCGCTCCACCTCCTCCGATCCCCCGGCCCACTCGCCGCCGAGCGGTGACCGGGGCCGCCTATTCCCGCTTCGTCGCAACCCACCCCGAGTGGAAGCGCGAGGCCGCCATCGCAGAAGGCCGGGCCGACTCCCGCTACCTCAAACGCTGGACTCCTGGCCCTCCACCCGGGCCCGCAACTCAGGTCCCGTGGGCCGCCGCCAGGGACTACTGCGCCGACCGTGGCGGGCTCGCAGCCCTACAGACTCCCCCGCTCACCTGGTCCAGAGACTCCGGCCCCACTCAGGAGTGGCGTCAACAGGAAGGCAAGCCCGCCTGGCGGAGATTCGACGGCGAGACATCCCTGCGAACCCCGATAAACAAGGCTTTCTCTTTCACCGGGTTCCGCTGCGCCCGCTGATCAACCCACCGCCCCTTCGAGGCTGACCTCGAGCAGCTTGCGCGCCTCGACCGCGAACTCCATCGGGAGTTCCTTGAAGACCTCGCGGCAGAACCCGTTGACGATCATCGACACCGCGTCCTCTTCGGAGAGCCCCCGCTGCTTGCAATAGAACAGCTGGTCCTCGCCGATTCGGGAGGTGGTGGCCTCGTGCTCGAGGGTGGAGCTGGCGTTGCGCACATCTACATAGGGGAAGGTGTGGGCCCCACACTGGTCGCCGATGAGCAGGCTGTCGCACTGGGTGTAGTTGCGAGCGTTGTGGGCGTTCTTCCCAATGGAGACGGCCCCTCGGTAGGACTGCTTTCCCCGCCCCGCGCTGATCCCCTTGCTGACGATGGTGCTCGACGTGTTCTTGCCGAGGTGGATCATCTTGGTGCCGGTGTCGGCCTGCTGGCGCCGGTTGGACAGGGCGACCGAGTAGAACTCCCCCACGCTGTCGTCGCCCTTGAGGATGCAGGACGGGTACTTCCAGGTGATGGCCGAGCCCGTCTCCACCTGGGTCCAGGAGATATGGGAGCGGTCCCCCGCGCAGAGCCCGCGCTTGGTGACGAAGTTGTAGATGCCTCCGACCCCCTCGTCATTGCCCGGGTACCAGTTCTGCACCGTGGAGTACTTGATCTTGGCATCCGTGTGGGCCACCAGCTCCACCACGGCGGCGTGGAGCTGATTCTCGTCGCGCTGGGGAGCCGTGCAGCCCTCGAGGTAGCTCACATAGGAGCCCTCTTCGCAGATGATCAGGGTGCGCTCGAACTGGCCCGTGTTGGCCGCATTGATCCGGAAGTAGGTGGAGAGCTCCATCGGGCAGCGGGTGTTCTTGGGGATGAACACGAAGGAGCCATCCGAGAACACCGCGCTGTTGAGCGCTGCGAAGTAGTTGTCCGTGGGGGGCACCACGCTGCCAAGATAGCGGCGGATCAGCTCTGGGTGGTGCTGGACGGCCTCGCTGAAGCTCATGAACAGGATGCCCAGCTCGCCGAGCTTCTCCCGGAAGGTGGTGGCCACCGAGACGCTGTCGAATACCGCATCGACGGCCACTCCAGCGAGAGCAGCACGCTCGGCGAGAGGGATCCCGAGCTTCTCGAAGGTCTCGAGGACCTCCGGGTCGACATCGTCGATGCTGTCGAGCTTCTTCTTGGGGGCCGCGTAGTAGCTGGTCGCCTGGTAGTCGATGGGTGGGTAGGTGATGTTGGCCCAGTCATGGGGCTCCTTCATCTTCTTCCAGGCCGCAAAAGCCTTGAGCCGCCAGTCCAGAAGCCACTGGGGCTCGTTCTTCTTCTGGCTGATGAAACGCACCACGCCCTCGTCGAGCCCGGGCGGGAGGTACTCCTGCTCGACATCGGTGACGAAGCCGTATTTGTAGTCGCTCGCGGCGTCTACGAGGCTATCGATCTCAGTCATTTCGCAGCTCCTGCGGGGATCGGGGGAGAGGGTTCGGGCATGGCGCCGGTGAGCAGATCCGCAAGGGTGATCCGCGACAGGCCGTCCTGGAGGGTGGTGCCGACGAAGCGCCACAAGGCCTTGAGGCTGCATGGGGTGGACAGATGAGCGCAGCACTCCTGCTGGCCGCTGAAGGCATCGCAGAAGCCATCGTCGTACAACGGAGGATCGAGGGCTCGCAGCGCGTCCCAGAGCGAAATCTTCTCGGCCGGACGGGCGAGATGGAAGCCCCCCCGCGCACCTCGGGTGCTGACCACCACACCGCCGCGACGCAGCAGCCGCATCATCTTGGCCGTGTGCTCATAGCCCAAGCCCTCGGCCTCCGAGATCCGCTCGATAGGGACCGGGGGAACCGCGGGACACGGAGCTTCACGCGCGACCTGGAGCAGGCAGCGGAGTCCGTATTCCTCCTGTGGGGTGAGCTTCATGAGCGGGCTCTAACGAATCTGTACCCACGCTTCCAGATTGCAGCCCCCGACCCACCCACGCCGTGCAGAGCAACAAGCCCATCAATGCCAGGGTCTTGGCTTCTTGAAATAGCAGGGCGACCGGCACCGATGAGGCCTCGTTGGAGGCGGCCTTGAGGCCCTGGAGGTCGAAAGCCAGCACACTCACCGAGATCCCCGCGACGATCACCAGGGGCCACGGCAAGCGCCCTGAGCTGGCCGCGAGCACGGCGAGCACGGCTGCGGGAAGAGCCCAGACCAGGTGGTGCTCGTAGGTGTAGACGGGGATCAGGAGCATGGCGACAGCGACCGATGCCGCCTGGCCCGCAACCGTCCACCGGTCCTCTATCGGCGGCCGGATCCCATAGAGCAAGCCCAGCCCCGTGACCATGCCCAGGGAGAACACCCGGCTGCCCAGAGCGGCGGTGGAGCTTAGAGCGCGGCCCTGGGAAGGCCACAGCTGATGGAACAGGTTCGGAATGGAGTGATTGCCGAAGAGATCGATGGGAATCGACAGCCCATTGTAGTCTCCAGAAGCAAACTTCGGCAGGATCTCGGTATAAAAGCGGAGCTGGTCCGCCCAGCCGACCACCGACAGAGAGGCCACAGATAGCACCACCGCAGTGAGGCAGGCCGTGGACGCTGCCACCCATCGCCGCCGGAGCAGCCACCAGGCCACAAATAGCGCCGGAGACATCTTGGCCATGCAGGCCATGCCCACAAAGACCCCGCCGATCACGGGCCGCTTGCGATCTTCGGCGAGCAGGCCGAGCAGCAGCAGCGCCAGGACACCGAGGTTGGCCTGGCCCATGGCGTGGTTGTTGGGGACCGCGGTCATCAGCGCCAGCAGCACGGCGATCGCAGCCGGAGCGAGGGGGTCGAGCTCGCGCCACCAGATCCACAGCGCCAGCATGGCGAGCACCGCGGAGAGCTCGTCGAGCCAGAACCACAGCTTGTAGGCTGAGTGCAGATCGAACCACGCCAACCAGGCGGTGCCTGCGACAAAGGGCGGCGGGTAGAAGAAGGGATGGACCCCGGCGCGTATTCCATCTACCCGGGCCGCCGCGTTCAGTGCGCGTCGATCGTAGGGATCCCCGCCCTCCGTGCCCACCCGGGCTGCGTAATAGTAGCTGGCGAAGTCCCGTCCATTCGGGGTGTTGGAGACCTGAACCCAAGCCGGTGTGAGTATGCTCAGTACATGCCAGATCACGGCCGCACAGACCGCGAGACCGACGAGCGCTGAGGCCGGGCGGGAGGGGCTCACAGGATCCCGAAGAGCTCCAGCTGGACCTCGGCGACCTCGGCGCGAGCCCGCTTTGCGCGGGACCTCCACGGGCCTGGGCTGGGGATCTTCTTGTCGAGATCGATCATGCGATCGTGAGCCATGGTGATGTGCCCCTGCTCGACCCGCAGCCGGAGCTCACCCACCCGCTGGGTCTCGTAGTTGCTGCGCACCCAGATCGTGTCGCCCATCACGATAGGATCGAAGCGGCCGCGATAGTTGTCGGCGTCGATCAGCACATCGATATCGAGCTCGGCGACCGCCTTGGCCTCCTTGCCGAGGGCGTAGCCCAGAACCACCACCAGATCCGCTCGCTCGTTGAGCTCCGGAAGCAGCGCGGTGAGCGCCTCGACCGGGTTCTCGAACTCGAAGTCGTCGGGCTGGAGGTAGGACTTGGACCAGTGGGTGAGCCCGGTGATGGCGACATCGAGGTCGCCGGCTTTGACCAGGACATAGGGCGGAGGAGCCCCGGGCCCGCTGGCGTTGGCGAGCACCGCGCCCTCTGGGAAGCTCCCGACCTCGGCGAGGTAGGGCAGGTCGCGAAAGCTGATGTTGAGCGCCGACCAGCCCGCCTGCTGCACCGCGTCCAGCATGTGGGAGTTGGCCACCTTTGCGTCGGCGCGCAGCTTGTTGTCCTCTCCGACGGAGTCTCTGAGCCAATTTCCGGCGTTGACCGTGAGGACGGGCGCATCCCCTGACTCTACCGCGTATTGATAGGCCATCAACCGGGGTAATGACCCACGGGGGTTGTTGGGGCAGCCGCAGGTGTCCATCGACCCATCCTGCTCGCCCCCGTAGAGGAGCACTACATCAGCGGGCTCGTCTGTGACGCGGTTCTTGAGGGGTCCGGTGTCGGCTACGGTGGCCACCACGCTCGGCGCGGACAGGGCCACATGGGTGAAGAAGATCCACATGCATCCAAGGTACAATCCGCGGGGCACGATCGCACACATGTCTTGGCTCGAAAGAATCCAAACCGACCGCACCGCAGGTTCCCGCGTGGTTCGCGATCTCATCGCAGACCACCGCTACCGCGAGGCGCTGGTGCATATCGACTCAGCGGGCGGGCCCGAAGCCCCAGCATGGGCCGCCGAGGTGTCTCAGCGCGCTGCGGTGCACTGGCTCCGCCAGGCCGAGAACGCCTGCCACAGAGGCGATCGCAGCCAGATGAACTCGGCCCTCGCCGAGGCGGCCCGCTACTACCGCGACGACCTCGGGCCGGTGTTCCGAGAGGCCCGTCGACGCATCCGCTCCCGCATCCTCGAGCTCACCGTGGCGGGGCACTGGGTGGTGCTTCTGCACGCCTCGGCCGACCAACGCGCCGTGCACTTTGCATCGCCAAGCTCCCAACCCCCACCCGCCTACGCCGCCTTCATCAACGATCGGCTCGTGGCCCGGGCCGCTCGCCGCCTGGAGCTCGATGCCCTCGACACCGAGACCCTCGATCGGGCCGACACCGCCGCCCTCGAAGCGGCTCGCGGGGTGCTCCGCAAGGTCTACCCGGACTCCCTCCACCCCGACGTCGACAAGGCCCCCGGCGAGCTCGTGCGGGCCGTACTCCAGGTGGCGCTCGGGCGACCCGATCTGGCCGTTCTCCCGCTGCTCGAGCTCCCCTCCACACAACCTCTCGTCTGCCTGGAGCGCGCCCGGGTCGCCTACACCCTGGGCTTCCCGGGGACGGCCATGCTCGCCCTCGCCGACTTCCGGACCAACCACGGCAGGCACGAGACCATCCGACGGCTCCACACAGGAGTATTCATGGCCCAGATGGCCACCCACTGCGGAGACGTCGAGCGCGCAGTGCAGATCCTCGAGGAGGTCCCGCTCCACCAGACCGGGAGGCGGCCACTGCTGCTCTACGCCCAGCTCCTCGGTACAGTCGGCCGAGCCGATGAAGCGAGAGGCGTCCTGGCCCAATGGCTCTCCGAGCACCCCGACGACGAAGAGGCCCGAACAGCACTTCAGGGCACCGACGCGCAACTCATGGAGACCCCCGACTGACCGGCGTTGCGGTTAAAGGTCGAAATCAGGAGCATCGATGGCCATCCTAAAAGTCGCCCAGCTCGGGCATCCCATCCTGCGAATGGTCTCTCGCGATGTCGAGATCGCCGAGATCGACTCCCCGGTGTTCCAGCAGTTCTGCGACGACCTGCTCGCCACGATGCTCGAGTACGACGGGACCGGTCTGGCCGCCCCGCAGGTCCACACCAGCCTTCGGGTCGTGGTGCTCTCTCTGGACGGCGACCGCGAGCCCGAGTTCTTCGTCAACCCCATCATCGTCCCCCTCAGCGACGAGACCTCCACCATGATGGAGGGCTGCCTCTCCATCGAGGGAATGCGCGGTCGGGTCGAGCGCCCGAACAAGGTCCGCATCGAGGCCCTCGACCGCGATGGAGTCCCCAAAGCGTACGAGCTGGAGGGCTTCCCGGCGGTGGTGGTCCAGCACGAGTGCGATCACCTCGACGGGATCCTCTACGTCGACCGAGCCGACCCCCGAACCCTGGCCTTCCTCAGCGAGTACCGCCGCTTCGGCCCCGTCGACGAGTGGCTCGAGGACCAGGACCTGGAGGAAAAGGATCTCGACGAACTCCCCCCCTACTCCGACGACCGGGACCCCCCCACCGACGAGGTCCGCCGGCTCGAACACTACATCCAGGCCCAGACCGAGATGGAAGAAGAGAAGACCGAGACCTACCGCCGCAGGAGGTCCTGAGATGGGCATCTTTTCCTTCCTCTTCCCAAGCGCCGAAGACCGGGTCGCGCGGGCCCGCAAGCTCATGGATGCCGGTCGTTGGGCCGAAGCCCGCCTCGAGGTCCTCGACCTCGACCACGCCGATGCGGCGTCTGTTCAGCGCGACTGCGAAACCGAGCTCGCCCGCATCAACCTCACCGAGGCCATCTCCTGGGCCGAAGCCGGCGACGACGACCGGGTCCGCCACCACATGGAGCTCGCCGGCAACTTCCGCCACGGCGGGCTCGACGAAGAGTTCCGGGCCACCCGTGCAACCCTGCGCGACGCCCGCCAGGCCCGCCGAGAGGCCGAGCAGCGCCGCATAGAGGCCGAGGCCAATCGGGTCATCCACGCCGACACCACCGGCTCGCCGAGCTGGCTCGACACCTCCATGCCCAACATCTACGACGGCGACGACGAAGAGGCAGCCGCACGGCTCGCCCTGGTGGTCGAGGGCTACGCAGCCCCGCTTCGCGCCACCGTAGGAGAGCTCGGCGGGGGCTTCGCGCGTGCCCTCCTCGACTTTCAGGATGGTCGACCGGATCTCGCCATCCAGGGCCTGCTCGAGCTCCCCGACGACGCCCCGCTGGTCCGCTTCGAGCGGGCGCGGGCCGCCTACGCCCTCAAGGACCCCCGCGCCGCCGCCCGGGAGCTGCGCGAGTTCGCCAATCTCGCCAAAGGCCACCACGTCATGGCCAACCAGCACACGGGGGTCTTCCTCGCAATGTGTGTGGCGGAGACCGGCGATCTCCAAGAGGCCCTGCAGATCCTCCGCTCGGTCCGCAAGCGCGATCCCGGCCAGGGGGTGGTGCTCTTCGCCCAGCTCCTCGAAGCCGCGGGCGAGCTCGACGAAGCCGAGTCCGTGCTGGCCAAGGTCATCCGCAAGCATCCCTCCGATCCCGGCCTCTACAAGCTGCTGGCCCGCGTTCGGGTCGCGGGGGGTCACCGAACCGCCGCCATGGCTGCCCTCGAGAGCTCGCTCTCCATCGGCCACTGCACACCCGGCAAGTGCGGCTTCCGTCCACCCGATATCGACGCGATGCGAAGCCTGGCACTGCTCTACCTCGAAGACGGAATCGAGACCGAGCGCGCACTCGAGCTCAGCGGGCAGGTCTCCGCGGCCGGTGGCGAGCCCTCGTGGGAAGACGCCTACCTCGCCGCGCTCACCGCGCGCTCCAAGGGCCAGCCCGAGGCCGCGCAGATCGCCTCCTCGCTATGGGACAACACGCCCAGCACCGACCCCCGGCACGCCCGGCTCACCCGCTTCCTCACGGTCGACCCATGATCCTCGTGCTCGCCGCAGCGATGGCCCGCCCCCCCCTCGTCGAGCTCGGCCGGATCGACGGCGACCCGCTCACCAGCCGGGCCTCCGACGACGCCATCGAGCTCGAATATCGCAACACCACGCACCGGATCGACGCCCCAGCCGCAGACTGCACCGCCTCGGTCCGGGCCGCCAACCCCATCCAGGTCACCTGGATCTGTGCTGCCCGCATCGACCGCTTCGGCGACATCACCGAGCTCGAGCTCGACCCCACAACCTGGGCCGAGTCGCCCAGACAGACCCCATCCGATGGCGCCGAGTGGCTCACCCGCGCCATCGAAGAAGCCGCTCGCACCGAGCCCCACCGTGCCACCATCCTGGTCGCGCAGTACGCCGGCAGGCTTCAGTACGCCGTCGACGCCGAGCACCGGGAGCGCGTGCTCATCGCGATGATCGATCGGATGCTCACCACAGCAGAGAGCCACGACACCGCCGAGAAGTCCGCAGCCGAGGTGATGCGACTGCTCCACAGCCCCCCGGTGTGGGAGACGGAGCGCCCATGGGACTACGCCACCCGGCTCCGGGTCGGGCCTCCCGTAGGCAACCGGCCCGCACCCGAGAGAGCCGGCTGGCTGTCCGGCACCACAGAGAATCAAGCCCGCGTCCGGCGGATGGCCAAGCTGCTTCGCTTGGGTGGTCAGCCCCGGGCCGCAGCAGATCTCACCGAGCGCCTCCAGGTCCTCGACCCACCGGCTCGGCCGCAATAGCGGGGCCTCATGCAACTCACCAGTAAGCAACGCCGGCACCTCAAGGGCCTCGCGCATCACCTCAACCCCGTCGTCCAGGTCGGGGACAAGGGCATCACCTCCGCGGTCATCGCCAAGGTCGACGAGGAGCTCGAGAATCACGAGCTCATCAAGATCCGCGTCGACTCCGAGGCCAAGATCAAGGGGCCCATCCTCGCCGAAGGCACCCAAGCCGGGCTCGTGCAGGTCATCGGCCGGGTCGTCGTGCTCTACCGGGCTCGCAAGAAGAAGCCCGCGATCCGCCTGCCCGCGTGACGTTCACATCCGACCGCAGGGTCGCTCGGATGCGCGAGGTGCTCGACCAGCGGATGAACCACGTGAGCGTGGCGATCGAAGCGCTCTACCACCGGCACAATGTCAGCGCGGTGCTCCGCACGATCGACTCGCTCGGCCTGCATCGCGTGCACCTGGTCGAGGGGCACTTCAGGGCGATACGCGGCACATCTCGCGGGGCAGAGCGCTGGCTGGAGCTCAACCACCACCCGAGCCCAGAGCGCGCCATCGAGGCCATCCGCGCCACCGGCTACCAGGTCTGGTGCGCCGACCTGGCGGACGACGCCGTGCCACCCGAGCAGGTCCCCATCGATCGCCCCGTGTGCATCTGGATGGGCGCCGAGCTCGTCGGGGTCAGCCCCGTCGCCCGGGAGCTCTGCGATGGCGTGGTGTCCATCCCCATGCGGGGGTTCGCCCAGTCGCTCAATGTCTCAGTCGCGGCCGCACTCACCCTGCGACCCATCGCAGAACGCGCCAGGACGCTGGGTCCTGACGCGCTGCTCGATCCCGAAGAGCGGGAGCGGATCTGGGCGGACTGGATGGCCCGGGAGGAGGCCAAGCACCTCCGCAGGCATCATCGCTGACCGTCAGCTCTTGCGGCGCCGCAAGAACAGCGGCACACCCAGCGCGAGCCATGCCATGGACGCGCCCCCCGCCGCGCTACAGCCGCAAGCTCCGCTCTTCTCGAGGTTGTCCGTCTCGTCGTTGAGATCGTTGATGAACCCATCGATGATGCCCGACCCATCGAAGATCACGGTGGGCACACCGGTCTCGCCGGTCTCGGAGATGATCGCCGCCGCGGGCTCCTGGAGGTTGGAGAGATAGTCGCTCGCGGTCATATTGTGCTCGGCGAGCCAGGCATCGCTGGGGATGCGGATCTCCGTGCCATCGGACAACACGAGCGTCTTGGGAGCGGTGTAGGTGTCGCTGATCTCATCCTCGTCGCACTGGAACACCAGCCGGGCCTCGTGCCAAGCCGGGACATTGGCTTCCATGTCCATATTGAAGCCAAACTCCGGGTCGATGGTCATCTCCGAGGGCGACATCGTGCTGCCGAGCCGGGTGAGCGTGTCCGTGCGCTGGAACATCTGATCGATCTGGTAGAGGGGCTCGATGACCCGCTCATTCATCTCCGCCGCCGCAGCGAGGGCGTCGAAGTCGGGGTTCCACGAAGCGAGCTCGTTAGTGTAGCACTCGGGGCAGTTGTAGACCGACACCTCGTCGTAGCCCTCGGCCACCGTCACGTGGTTCTGGAAGATCTCCAGGATGGTCGATGAGGACGGAATTCCGGAGAAGATCACCCGGTTGAGGAAGTCCGCTGGGCCCGTGGACTCCTCGAGTCCGAGGTCGCTCCAGGTGGGGTTGTAGAGCATTCCGCGCATGGTCTCGGTGGTGCCCGCGAAGTCCGTCGCGAAGGCGTGCCCTCCCGCCTCGTCCGCCGCCCGGCTCAGCACGTCCTGGTAGTTGGCCCCGCCGCTGAACCAGTCGATGGCCGCTTCGTTGAGCTCGACGTGGAGGTAGTTGGTGGGCACCGCACGGCCCGGCCCCATCACATAGGTCACGAGCTGCATATCCGGGGTTGCCGCAACGCTGGTGAGCTGGATCGGGATAGCCGGCCGAACCCCGGAATAGCGCAGTCCCAGGGGCGACAGATCCCCGGTTCCAGCACCGCTCGTCAGCTTGAGCGCGACGAAGTTGCGCCGATCGCCCACATAGGGAGCGAGCACGGGGTCGAGCGCATCGGGGATGGCATACCCGTTCTCCTGGAGCCAGTCGGTGAGCTGCCCGGCGGACTCGGCCTGGAGCGTGACGGTGTCATAGGGTCCGACCGTCTCCTGGGCCAGGACCGTGACCCCACCCCCTTCGGAAGGGGGGGATGGCTGGGGTGGACCGCCGTTGGCGTTGACGGCCGAGTCCCACATCATGAAGTCGCACTGGCCCTCCGCATCCCACCACAGGTTGAACCGCGGCTGGGTCATCATGTCGAGGGTGTTGAAGAGCGCATCATTGGAGATGAACAGGTCGGGCTGTCCGTCGACCGGGACGATCCAGGCGAACTCGGTCGCCGGCCCCGAGTACTCGACCTGCACATGCATGGTCGTCTCGTTCTGTGCGTGGTCGACCTCGAAGACGATGGCCTCGCCCGCCTGCTCGACCGGCTCGACGGTGTTGCAGAAGAAGCCGCCACAGGCCGCAGCCTCCGGGGAGAGGAGCGAGAGAAGAGCAATTGACGTGGTGAGCATAGGACCTCCGCAAGATGTTCTGACATCTCTAGAATCACCGATAGGGGTCACCCTCGCAATGCATTCCTGCACATACCGTGCGTCGCTTCCGCCCTCATGAGTGCAGTATCGCCATATGCCATATCAACTCGTCCATGAACACGGGCGATCCACCAACAGAAGAGCCGGCCCCATATGGGCCGGCTCTGGGTAAATCTCAGGGTTTCTGACGATCACATCGGGGGAAGATCATCCTCGCTGGACTCGACCTCGTCATTGTCGAACCACACCGGCATCGCCAGCGGAACGTCCGCGCTCCCGCTGGGGCGTTCTGTGGGCTCTCCATTCTCGAGGACCTCACCGTCGCCGTAGCCCTGCCCAGTCTCCCAGCCATCATCCCAGCCCTCATCCGGCTGCCAGCTCTCGATATCGGCACCCTTGTACTTCTGGGAGTCCTCCCAGTATCCAGGCTGCCACTCGTTGCCGTCGAACCACCCGGGGACCCAGGTGTAGCCGGGCTGCTCCTGAGTGGGCTGCCAGTAGCCAGCCTGGAAGATACCGTCCTCGTCGAAATAGGAGGACAGCCAGCTATATCCCCTGCGGAACTCCGGGCGCCAGAAGCCCTCGACCCACTCCTCACCGTCCCAGAACCCCGGCTCCCAGGTGTAGCCCTCGGGCCCGGCCTGGGTGGGCTTCCAGTGCCCGCGAACATAGGTCCCATCGTCGAGGTAGTAGCCCTCGACCCAGTCCCACTTGTCGCGAGTCTGCGAGCGATAGTAGCCATCGACATAGACCTGGTTTTCCCACCAGCCCGGCACATAGGCATAGCCCCTGGGAATCACGACCGTGGGGGCCGGAGTCCAGTAGCCCGGCGTCCAGTAGCCCCACTCACTCCAGTAGCCCGGAATCCAGTTCCATCCTGCGCGATTCGGAGGAATCCAGCTATCCGTCCACGCATAGGTCGCAAAGCCGAACCCTACAACCACGGTAGTAGCGTAGCTATGCCGATAATAGGGGTGCACATAGTACCGGGAGTAGTACGGCCGATAGTAGGAGTGCCGGGGAATCGGGTGGGAGCGATAGGTCCGCATGTGGCGAGGCGACGGACGCGCGTAGCGGTGGTCACGGGTTCGATATGCCGGACGGGGACGATTGTGGCGAGTCGTATTGTACGGACGGGTCGTGCCGGTGGGACGCGCCCCATGTCGTGGACGCTCCGCGGCGGCCCGGTTGGTTCTCTGGCTGGAGGTACCCGGAGGACGGCGATTCGCAGCCGTACCCGACCGACTCGAGCTTCCAGGACGAGCCGTTGCTCCGGGACGCGTCGTTCTGCTCGGACGGGTCGTGTTGGGACGCGTCGTTCCGCTCGGACGGGTCGTGTTGGGACGCGTCGTTCCGCTCGGACGGGTCGTGTTGGGACGCGTCGTTCCGCTCGGGCGGCTCGTGGGAGAGGGCCCAGCGGTGGTAGGCCTCGAAGGCTGGGGACGCGGACTCGGAGACGGACGGGAGCTCGGAGACGGACGCGGGCTCGGAGACGGGCGGGAGCTCGAAGACGGACGGGAGCTCGAAGACGGACGGGACGTCGGACGAGGGGTCGGCTTCACACCTGCGGGGCGAGAGGAGGGCGATCGGCTCGGTTGACTCCAGCCCGTCGAGGACCGAGACGGAGTGGGCCGGGCGCTCGGAGCGGGACGCGCGCTCGGAGCGGGACGCGCGCTCGGAGCGGGACGCGCGCTCGGAGCGGGACGCGCGCTCGGAGCGGGACGCGCGCTCGGAGCGGGACGCGCGCTCGGAGCGGGACGCGCGCTCGGAGCGGGAGGCGCGCTCGGAGCGGGACGCGCGCTCGGAGCGGGACGCGCGCTCGGAGCGGGACGCGCGCTCGGAGCGGGACGCGCGCTCGGAGCGGGACGCGCGCTCGGAGCGGGACGCGCGCTATGGGTCGGACGCGAAGTCGGCGCCGGACGGGGGCTCGGTGACGGAGACGGACGAGGACTGGGAGAGCTCGTGTGACCCGATGGCTTGCTCGGACGCGAGCTGCTCGGACGCGAGCTGCTCGGACGCGAGCTGCTCGGACGCGAGCTGCTCGGACGCGAGCTGCTCGGACGCGAGCTGCTCGGACGCGAGCTGCTCGGACGCGAGCTGCTCGGACGCCCACGCTCGGCGGCCGACTCTGTTCGGGCGGAGAGGTCGGGACCGGTGCCTGGGGCAGCCTGGGCCGGCGAGAACTGGAGAGCGAGCATCAGGACGAGATGGACCATTTGGTAGACTCCGCGCATCGGTCATTCGGACGCACTAGACTCCTGTCTATTCGGAAATACCCACGCCGCGGGGCCGGAAACGATCCACTCATCCACAATCACCCGCCTGTTCACTCCGCTCTGGGCGATCGGCCTGCTCGGCTGTGCTCCGGGACAGATCGCGTGGCCAACCGGAAAAGACGCGCTGCGGACCGCTCTGTACCGCACCAATCCCAGCGACGGGGCCCAGTCGCTCACCCTGGTCCTCTCCAATGGGTACTTCGCTTGCGACCTACCCAACGAACCCGATCCCATCGCCCAGACCCAAGCGCTGCTCGAGCTCACCACCGCCGCCTGCCGCGAGAACGCACGCCATGTGCTCGTCCAGCTGTACCGGGGCGATGGCAAGGACTGGGTCGGGCGCTATCCCGGCGACAGCAACGCCGATCCATTGCTGATCAGCAGTAGCAGACCCCGCCTCTCCAACGCCAGCTACTACGGCATCGACGAAGCTGTGATGGTCAGCGCCGATGGCTTCGTGCGCACCTATGGAGTGCGGCCCGGCGATGATGTGCAGCTCCTCGACATCGGCGATGGTGGCGAGGTCGAGATCAGCGCCGATTCTTCCGTGCTGCGCGGGCGCTTCGAGTTCCCCGGCGCGGATATCAGCGGCTCCTTCCGCGCCGAGCCCTGCCCCGAAGATGCCACCCTGTTCAGCTTGCTCGAGCAGAGCCCGGTCGCCGCCTGCCCCATCGTCATAGGCGGCTAAGCGGTGTCACTGGTGCTTCGTCGACTCGGAAAACGCTACGGAGAGCGCCACGCCCTGCGCGGGGTCGATCTCGAGGTCCAGGCCGGCGAAGCGGTCGCCCTGCTCGGGCCCAATGGCTCGGGTAAGAGCACGCTGCTCGCCCTGGTCGCTGGGCTCCGGGTGCCGACCGAGGGTTCGGCCAGCATCGACGGTGTCCCCACGCGGGATCCCCGCGCTCGCACTCGGCTCGGCGTGCTGCCGGAGCGCCCCGCACTTCCCCGGAACCACCGCCTCTCCACGCTGCTTCGAGCGCTCGGCGCCGATGTCTCGACCGCGGCCGAGCTCGGGCTGGACGCGCAGCTCGACGCGCCCCTCGGGGCTCTGTCCGCCGGACAATATCAGCGGGCCGCCCTCGCCCTGGCTCTGGCGGGGAGCCCCGGCTGGCTGGTGCTCGACGAGCCCCTCACCGCCCTCGACACCGACAGCTGCGCCCGGGTCGTCGCCGCCATCACCAAGCGGGTGCAGGGTGGAGCCGGCTTGCTCCTCGCCACCCACCGCCCCAAGGCCTGGACCGCGCTCATCGATCGCAGCCTGAGCCTCCTGGATGGCGCGCTGGTGGGGCCCTCGTGAAGGTCGCCTTGCTCGATGCCCTCGCCGAGCGCGTGGTGCCGGTGCTGATCCTCGCCCTCGGCTTCCTCTTGCTCGGCCTCCAGGTCGCCCGGGCCAATGGAATGGGGGCCCCAGAGCGGGTGGCCCTGGACTTTATGCTCTGGTGGTCCTGGCTCTTCGGCTGTGCGCTCGCGATGTGGCTCGGCAGTCGCGCCATCGCCCGGCCCCTCGCCGACCGAAGCGCGCTCTGGGAGCTCACCCGGGCCATCCAGCCGGGGGTCTGGGGCCTGCGCAGGCTCGCCGCTACCGCCCTCGTCGCGCTCTGTGCGCACGGGGTCCTGTTGGGCGCGGGGCTCGCCCTGGTCGGGCCGCCTCCGGGCTGGTTCGCCTTCGTCTGCACCACCTCCACAGAGGTCTTGCTGCTCGTCGCCCTCGCCGGTGGGCTGGGGGCCCTGTTCCCACCACTTCCCGCCCTCGGTCTCACCCTCGCGCTGTGGACCACCGGACATCTCGGCGGCCTATGGCTGGAGATGATGACTCAGAGCGGGCAGAGCACCCTCGCTTCCGCCTTCCTCGCCGCCATCCCCGACCTCGATCTGCTCGATGTGCACGGCTCGGTCGTCCGGGGCCGGGTTCCCCCGATGGCACAGGTCCTCGGCCGGGTCGCCTGGGGGCTGGCGTGGACCTGTGCCGCGGCGGCCGCTACCGTGGCCGTGCTCAACCGCAGGGACCTCGCGTGACCGCCCGAATCTCCATGGCCGACCTCAGCCGGCGCCACCACGCCTCTTCCGAGCTCGTCGAGGCGGGTGTGTTGGCCGTGCTCCGGAGCGGTCGCTGGACCGGGGGCCCCGTCGTCGCCGAGGCCGAAGCCGCCATCGCCCACGCCTTCGGCAGAGAGGCTGCGGTCGGGGTGGGCTCGGGCACGGATGCCCTGATCCTCGCCCTCCAGGCCCTCGGTATCCAGGCCGGAGACGAGGTCGCCGTGCCCGCTCTCAGCTTCTTCGCCACCGCCGGGGCGGTCTGCGCCATCGGAGCCATTCCCCGGGTCATCGATGTCGACGAGCGGGGCCTGATGGATGCCACCGCCCTCGATCGGGTCGAGTCCACCGCCCTAAGAGCCGTCATCCCCGTGCACCTGTTCGGCAATCGCTGCGTCACCCAGCGCCTCGGCCTGCCCACCCTCGACGACGCCGCACAGGCCGTCGGCTGCGATCCGCCCGCCTCCACTGGTGTTCTCACCGCCCTGTCCACCTACCCCACCAAGACCTGGTCCAGCGCCGGGGATGGGGGCTTCGTGATCGGCGACCGGGTCGAGGTCGAGCGCGTGCGCAGGCTCGGAAATCACGGCGCCATCGGGCCTCACCACCACGACCGGGTCCGTGGCCATGTCGGTCGCAATAGCCGCCTCGATGCCGTCGCTGCAGCCGTGCTCCTCGGACAACTCCCAACACTCGAGGACCGAATTCAACGGCGCCGGTCCATCGCAGCGCACTACGACGCCCACATGCCCTCAACGCTCCAGCCCCTCGGCCGGGATCCTCAAAACCCCGTGCCCGCCTACCTCGTGCGAAGCTCCCAACGCGACGCCCTCATCGCCCACCTCGATACTCACGGCGTCGACTCCACCATCTACTACCCCCAGCCCCTGCACCAACAGCCCGCGCTGGCCGGATATATCCCCCCCGCCGAGTGCCCCGTCGCCTCGCGCCTCTGCCGGGAGCTCCTCGCCATTCCGGTGCACGGTGCCCTCAGCGATGACGAGGTCGAGCGCGTCACCGCGGCCCTGGAGAGCGCGTGATCTACCCGCTGTATGGGCTCTATGCCGCGTTCAGCGTGCTGATCGGAGCTGCCCTCGGCTCCTTCTGGAATGTGTGCATCGCCCGCTGGCCAGACAATCGCTCCGTGGTCCGTCCGCGCAGTCAGTGCCCCTCTTGCGGAGATCCCGTTGCCGCCCGGGACAACATCCCCGTGCTCTCGTGGATGCTGCTCCGGGGCTCCTGCCGGTCCTGCGGATGGGCGATCCCCGGAACCTACCCCCTGGTCGAGCTCCTCGGCGCCCTGCTCGGCTTCCTCTGCTTCCGCAGATTCGTGCCCTCGCCCCTGGACCTCGATCCCGCGCACCTGGGCGCCGCCGTGTTCTACTTCGGCTTCATCGGCGCCCTGGTCATCGCCACCTATGTCGACATCCGCCACCGCATCATTCCCGACGAGGTGTCCATCTACGCCGTGCCCATCGGAGTCGCCGGCTGTGCACTGCTCCAGTGGCTCGGCTACGACGGGTGGATGGCCATCGGCTGGAGGCAGGCCGTGCTGGGAGCCCTGCTGGGTGGGGGCTTCTTCGGCATCCTCGCCTTTGGGGCCCTGCTGATCACCGGTCGCGAGGCCCTGGGCTGGGGCGATGTGAAGCTGCTCGCGATGATCGGTGCATTCCTCGGGGCACATCCCGCCATCCTGGTGGTCACGATGGCCGCGAGTGTGTCCGGCTCGATCATCGGAATCGCCTCGATGCTATGGCTCCAGCGGCGAGTCTACCTCCCCTTCGGGCCCTCTCTCGCGGGTTGGGCTGTGATCTACCTGCTGTACGGAGATGTGCTGATGACCCGGTTCATGCCGGGTCTGGCGGTGTGGCTGCCGCTGTAGCCTCCCGCGCCCCCAGCACCCGCTGATAGACCTCCCTTCGGGGGAGATCCAGCGCGACACAGACCGCATCCCGCACCGCCCCAGCAGGGGTTCCCGCGGCAAGCAGCCCCGCGATGACCGCGTCCGCTCGGTCCCAATCCCCCGCATCATCGGAGCCCTCGAAGCCCCCCACCACCAGGGTCATCTCCCCACGGATCTCATCCTGGCTCTCCAGGGACGCCGCGACCGTGCCCAGATCGCCCCGGACGAAGCGCTCCCCCTTCTTGCTGAGGTTGATCGCCAGGGCGCAGGGACGCTCCCCCAGCACCGTGCCGAGATCGCCGAGCAGCCCCAGGATGCGCCGGGGCGCCTCGTAGAAGACCAAGGTGGCCCGCAGGCTGGCCAGGGGCTGGAGCCAGGCGCGGCGCTTGCCCCCCTGCCGAGGCGGAAAGCCAGCGAACAGGAACCGATCGACGGGCAACCCGCTGCCCACGACCGCTGCGACCGCCGCGCTCGGCCCCGGCACGCTGACGACCCGATACCCCGCCTCGATAGCCGCACGGACCGCGAGAAAGCCGGGATCTGAGAGCACCGGAGTGCCCGCCTCGCTGACCAGGCCCACATCGCCCTGCTCGAGCCGATCGAGCACCACCCGGACCCGCTGTCGCTCGTTGTGGTCGTGGAGGGCGACCAGGCTCGGCGAGCCCAGCTCCAGCTTGGCGATCAATCGCGAGGTCGTCCGCGTGTCCTCGCAGAACAACACCGGCACCGATCGCAGGATCACCCGTGACCGTGGCGCGAGATCCCCGACATTCCCGAGCGGAACCGGCACCAGGAATAGCCGATTCGGCCCCGCTTCCTCATTATCCACACTCATACAACAACCCCTCCTGGTACCGGGTTCGTTGTTCCGCAATACGGGGAGGGCTGGAGGTCGGACATGGGCATGCTCGTGGAGGGGAAGTGGCAGGACGTCTGGTATGACACGAAGTCGAATGATGGGCGCTTCGTCCGCAAAGACGCCCAGTTCCGCAACGGGATCGAGGACGCACCCGACGCACGGTTCCGCCCGGAGTCCGGCCGGTATCACCTGATCGTGGCCTCCGCCTGCCCCTGGTGCCATCGGGTGATGATCGCCCGGGCCCTGTTCGGACTCGAGGAGGTCATTCCGATGACCACGGTCCAGCCGCTGATGCTCGACCATGGCTGGGAGTTCGCCCCCGACGACCCCGATCCCATCACCGGCGCCCGCTACGCCTACGAGCTCTACACCGCCGCAGACCCCACCTATACGGGCCGGGTGACGGTGCCGATCCTCTGGGACCGCAAGCACCACACCATCGCCAGCAACGAGAGCAGCGAGCTCATCCGCTTCTTCGACACCGTCTTCCGCCCCCTCCACACCCGCCCCACACCGACCTGGCGCCCCGAAGCCCACCGCGAAGCCATCGACGCCCTCAACCCGCGGGTCTACGACGCGATCAACAACGGCGTGTACCGGGCCGGCTTCGCCACGACCCAGTCCGCCTATGACGAGGCCGTCACCGAGCTCTTCTCAGCCCTCGACCAGATCGAGGCCGGTCTGGAGGGGCGCGCCTACCTCTTCGGCGACCATCCCACCGAAGCAGACTGGCGGCTATGGGTCACACTGATCCGCTTCGACCTGGTCTATCATGGCCACTTCAAGTGCAATCTGCGCCGCATCTCCGACTACCCCAACCTCTCCGCCTACACCAGCCGGCTGTACCGGGTGCCCGGCGTGGCGAGCACGACGGACTTCGACGCGATCAAGACGCACTACTACGGCTCCCACGAGTCCATCAACCCTCATCGCATCATCCCCAAGGGCCCAATCCTCGACTTCTGAAAAACCCCGCGAGCGGACCCCTGGCCAAGCCCGGTATACTCCGACAATCGGAGACTCTATTCCATGCGCTTCACATCCTCGATCGTCCTGCTCGCCCTCGTCGCCTGCAGCAATGACATCACCGTCGTAGACAAGGCCAATGTGGCCCCAGCCGCGTCGATCAACTCTCCCACCGATGGGGTCGCCGTGGTCGCGGGAGATAACGTCGACTTCGTAGGCACAGTCGCCGATGGAAACGGCCTCGAAGATATCGCCACCGTCTCCTGGAACAGCTCCATCGATGGCGAGATCGCCAGCAACGAGATCGCCACCCCCGACGCGGATGGCATCACCCGGGTGTCCACCGTCCTCTCCCCCGGGGTCCACGCGATCACCCTGCGCGCCGTGGACGGCAGCGGAGATGTGGGCGAGGACACCATCAGCGTTTCCGTCGGAGATGCCGATGTCGACCCCACCATCGCCATCAGCGAGCCCACCCTGTTCGCCAACTATTTCCTCGGCCAAACGGTCGATCTCATCGCCACCGTCACCGACCCCCAGGGCTCTCTGGACACGATCTCGGTCGACTGGACGGCCGAGAATGTCGACGCCGCCACCACCGACACCATCCTCTCCGGCAATGCCGATGCCAATGGCCTCTCCACCGGGTCGTGGACCCCGACCGCGGTTGGCGGCTACATCGTCACGGTCACCGCCACAGATGCCGAGGGCAACGCAGCAGCCGAGCAGGTGGCGATCGATGTCGAGGATGCCTTGGGCGCCGACCTCGACGGGGACGGCTTCTCCGCGAACTCGGGCGACTGCGACGACACCGACCCCGACATCAACCCCAACGCCATCGAGATCTGCGGAGACGCCCTCGACAACGACTGCACCGGGGTGGTGGACGACAAGGACGAGGACAACGATCTGCATATCGACCTCGCCTGCGTGAACTACACCGGCCCCCTCGACCTCGACGACTGCGACGACAGCAACTCCCAGATCTACACCGGCGCCGGCGAGCTCCAAGACGGCATCGACAACGACTGTGACGGCTTCCTGGACGAAGACACCCCCGGCTTCGACGACGACGGGGACTGCTACTGCGAGGTCGGCCCCTGCGTCGACTCGGTCGAGCCCACCTGCACCACCCTCCTCGAGGGCGACTGCGATGACACCCTCCCCGAGGCCAATCCCGGGGCCAGCGACCAGCCCGATATCGGCTATATCGACGGCAACTGCGACGGCGTCGACGGCGATATCGCAGACTCCGTCTTCGTCGATCCGGTCAACGGCCTCGACGGCAACGATGGGCTGTCCGCCGCCTCCCCCAAGCTCACTCTGGGGGCTGCGCTCTCCGCCGCCCAGTCCAGCAACCGCAGCTGGGTGCTCATCGCCGACGGCACAGCCGACTTCCGCGGAGCCGACAACTTCCTACAGGGCATCAACCTCGCGGGCGGCTACGACGGCACCACCTGGGATCGAGCCCTGGGAGCCCGGCCGATCATCGTGCTCCCCTCCACCGGGAAGATCCTGAGCAACTGGCTCCAGCCTACGGAGTTCCAGCAGATCGCCCTCCGGGCCGACAGCTCCTCCAATGGGCCCTCGATGGCGCTCATCCTCGACAACACCCAGGGGCTCGATTTGGTCGAGACCCAGGTCATCGCCCAGAACGCGGGTAATGGCACTCCCGGTACTCAGCCAGGCCAGTCCCCTGCGGGCAGCTCAGGGGGGACTGGTGGCAATGGGGTGGTGGACTCCAGCGGCTTCTGCTCCTCCAACCCACGCCCCACACCGGGCGCGGGCGGGGGCGCCTGCTTCGGCAGCAATAGTGGTGGCGTCGGGGGAATTCCGGGCAAGGAGAGCAGCAGCGGCAGCGCGGGGGCGAGCGGGACCGGTCCCGGGGGCAACGCAGGCGCGGGCTCCAGCGGCCGGGGCAACCCCGGCTTCGCGGGCTCCCCCGGTGGCACGGGTGCCGCGGGCAGCAATGGCAGCCCGGGGAACAGCTTCGGAAGCTTCACCGGTGGCGTCTACACCCCCTCCGATGGCGCGACCGGCGGTCCCGGTGAGGTCGGCGGAGGCGGAGGCGGAGGCGGGGGCGGAGGCGGAGGCGGCTGGACCACCCTCAACTGCGACACCTACGGCGCTGCGGGCGGAGGCGGAGGAGGCGGAGGCTGTGGAGGAGCCGGCGGTACAGGGGGGACCGGGGGCTACCCCTCCATCGCGATCCTGCTCACCAATAACTCCGTGCTGGGCGTGTTCGGCGGCGAGATCCGCACCGGGAACGGCGGCGGTGGCGGAGCGGGCGGCGCAGGGGGCACCGGGGGCAACGGAGGTCAGGGAGGCCAAGGCGGTCTGGGCGAGGATAGCACGGTCAGCGAGAGATCCGGAGACGGCGGACAGGGCGGACAGGGCGGACAGGGCGGACAGGGCGGACACGGAGCGGGCGGGGGCGGCGGGCCATCGGTCGGCATCACCTGTCGGGCGGGCTCCACGGTCACGGTCGACCCGACCACGCAATACTCCCTGGGCCAACCGGGTCCGGGCGGCGCCAGCAGCGGAGCCCCGGGAGCCACCGGAGCCAACGCCGAGACCGACGGCTGCTGAACCGAGCATGAGCCCTGTGGCCGAAGGAATCGCGCCGCGGCCTCTGTGGCTGACGGCCCCTGGGGTGTTCCTCCAGCTCGGCGGCATGTTCTTGCTGCCGTTCATGGTGGGCCTCGCCGCTGCGGTGTTCTTCGATGTGGCCGAGGTCACCGAGACCTTCCCCGCGCTCATGACCTTCACCGCGGTCATCCTGCTCCCCGTCAGCCTCGCCCAGGTGCTTGGGCTGGCGGTAAAATCCTTCCGCGAGCTCAACTTCCACCGCAAGCGCAAGACCCTGGGCATCAGCCGGGTCTTCGATGTGCTCTACACCCACCTGCGGGTGATCACCGGCCGCGGCTGGTCGCTGCTCTTCCTGGCCCTCGGCCTGGTCCTGGCCTCCCTGGCCTGGAAGTGGGCTTCGCTGGGCTTGATGGCCACCATCGGGCTATTCCTGTTCTATATGGTCGTCGGCTGGACCATCTTCACCTCGACCTTCTTCGTGCGCACCTTCGAGGCGGGGATCGGGCGCTCCCGCTCGGGCATCGAGAGGCAGATTCAGCCCGCGGTATGCCTCGCCGGTGCTCCGGCCGAGGAGGTCTTCCGCTTTCGGCGGGTGCCCGTGCCATGGGGCTACAGCTTGCTCGTCGAAGAGCAGCTCCCTGCACGGCTCAAGACCGAGAGCCGCTATCAGGTCGGCCCGGCCGCGCGCGGCACCGAGCTCGAGCGCCGAGGCCGGCTCCGCGCCACCCCCCGCGGTATGTACCTGCTGGGTCCCGCCAAGTTGTGGTACTCCGACGCCCTGGGGATCACCCGGATCAGCGTCGCCAGCCTGGCCACAGCAGAGCTCAAGGTGCTGCCCCGTATCCGCCCAGTCGAGATCATCGAGCCCCCGCGAACCGACCGTAGCTCTCCGGATATTCTCACCCGGCCCCACCGCTTCGCGACCGAGGACCACTTCCGGTTCAGCGAGTACGTCGCGGGCGACGACACCCGGCGGATTCACTGGCGCCTGTCGATGAAGACCGGCTCGCTCCAGGTGCGCCGTCCAGAGACCCGAGAGGTCCATCGGCGCGACATCCTGCTGATCGTCGACAGCTACCTGCCCAAGGGCCGAGCGCTCAACGCAGCTCATGGCGCCGACGATATCCTCGATGCAGTGGTCGAGGCCGCCCTCGGCATCACCCGAGCTCTGGTCGAAGATGGGAACCGGGTGATCCTGATCTCCGCAGCGCTGGACTCCCACAACCGGCACCTGGCCATCGAACAGCTCCATGCCAAGAAGGGCGGCGCCACCCGCTGGCAGGATCTGGGCGCGCGTATCCGCTGGCAGTCCGAGCACGACATCCCCGAGCTGATGGAGCAGCTGGGCGAGTCGGTGCACGGCATCGTGGTCACGGCTCGGTTCACGGCCAGCCCCCCTTCTCCGGTCGAGGGCTTGTCCACCACCTGGGTCTTCCTCGACCCCGCCGAGGCCCTCGGTCCGCCGGATCGCTACTGGCTTCGCGAGGTCCTCGACCGCCCCGGCGGGCCCCTGCTCGCCCTGTTCACCCGGCCCCACCCCGTGGGCTCCGAAGAGAACACCATGCTGCGAAGAGTCCGCAGTGCATGGGCGATCCGCAAGCTCTGGCGGGCGCGCCGGGTGCTCCGCCAGCTCTCCTCCCGACGCGCCGGTGCCACCCAGCGCGAGCTGGCCCGCCGAGGTGACACGGTGTACCGCATCGAGCGCACCCCCACGCACCTGCGGCTGCGGGGCCTGGTGGGCGGCGGCGGGGGGCTGGGATGACCCGAAGCCTCATCGCTCGCGAGCTCATCGCCCTGGCCAAGCCGATCGCCCTGTATTGGCTGACCAATCTGCTGGCCCTGGTGGTGTTCACCGGGGCGGTATTCACGACCCAGAATCAGATGGATGAGGGCGATCTCGTCGCCATCGGCGCCGTGTGGGCATCCATGCTGTTGGGCGTATTGGTCGGCCAGGTGGCCAGCATCACCCGGCTCCGATCCGGCATCTTCCTGCCGGGACTGTTCTGCGTGTTCTGGGGGGCGGTGTTCGCGATCCTGCAGGCCGAGGCGCTGTTCAAGGGGATCATCGGCGATATCGGGTTCGCCCTGCTCGGCATGGGCATGATGCTCGGGTCCTTCGCTGCGAGCGGGGGGTTCTGGAGCCTGCGGGTGAATCGGGGCTTGGTCGCGGCATGGGTACCGGCCATCTTGTTCACCGGTGCAATCATCATGATCACCGAGAACTCGGGTGAGATCGCGGCCTGGCATGAAGGCGCCAAGTACGCCATCTGGTCCGTCGGAACCATCGCGATCCTCGGCCTCGCCGTCGTGCTCCAGATCCTGTTCATGGTCGCCCGGGAGAGCCATCGGGTCCACCGCTGGCGCACCGCACCCCAAGCCCCCGAGCCCGTGGAGCAGCGCCCCGATCCCTTCCGTCCCTTCGCCGGACTGGGCTCCCTGGTGATGCTCGGCTTGCTCGTGGTCGCCCTCACCGGGGCCAGCGCTGTGGTCGCGCCCTACCTCTGGCGCACCGGCCCACCCGATGGGGAGAATGGAGGCGGGCAACAGATCGAAGGAGATCCCCAGGAACAGCCCGAGCCGTCGAGCGGCAGCGGCATGGGTGGCGGACTGCAGAAGGTGGCCAAATATGTGAAGCAGGGTGTGCAGATGGGCTGCGCGCTGCTCACCATGCTGGTGCTCGCCATCGCCGCACTGGTCGTGTTCGGGCCACCCACGCGCCGCCAGGTCCTGCTCACCCATCTGCGTGATCCACTCTGGCCCGTGCCCCCGTCCCGGAGAGCCCGCCTGCACTGGAGGCTGGCCGAGGTTGCCCTAGGGGATGCAGGAATCCACCGCAAACCCGGGGATTCCGCCCGAGACGTCGCACTGCGCGGGGTCGCAGAATTCCCGAATATCAACCTCGAAGCCCTCGTCACGGCCGCGGAGATCGCCGACCGGGTCATGTACGGGTACGCTCTGGACGCGGGCGACGCGGACACCATCCGCCGAGCCGCCGAGATGACCTACCAGGCCGTCTGGGAAAACCTGGGCGAAGTCGCCCGCCTCAAAGCCACCTACCGACTGCTCTGAATGCGCATATCCACACTTTTTCTGCTATTTCCGCTCCCCGCCTTCGCCGTCGACTCCGACAACGATGGGCTGGACGATGTCGATGAGATCCTCGGGGTTTACTCCGCATCCACCGACCCCCTGGACTTCGACTCCGATGACGACGGGATCGGGGACGGAGCCGAAGTGCTGCTGCTCTCCTCCAACCCCAACCTCGACGAGGGTGCGGGAGTGGTGGATTCCGACTCCGATGGGCTCTCCGATCCCGACGAGGCCGTGCTCGGGACCGATCCCACCCTCGCGGACACCGATCGAGACGGCCTCGAAGACGGCGCCGAGGTGCTCATCCACGACACCCACCCCCTGCTCTTCGACACCGACCATGGCGGGCTGAGCGATGGCTACGAGGTGTTGTTCTGCATCTCCAACCCAGACAACCCGGGTGATGACGACAGCTGTTCCACCCCAGACACCGACGGCGATGGCATCCGCGACGTAGACGAGTCCCAGATCACGGGCACCCTGCCGGGCACCCCAGACTCGGACACCGGCGGCGTCGACGACGGGCACGAGCTCCGGGTGCTGCGAAGCGATCCACTGGTGTCTCCAGACCCCACCCCCTGTCCAGACTCCGACAGCGACAGCTACTTCGATGCGGCCTGCGGGGGGCGCGACTGCGACGACTCCACCGCAGCCACCTACCCCGAAGCCCCCGACCCCATCGACGGAATCGACCAGGACTGCAATGGTTCCGACGGGGCCATCAGCCTATCCGAGCTTCGGGTCGGCGACCTGGTGATCACCGAGCTCCTCCAGGTCCCCGTCGCGGTCGCTCCCGAGGCCGGCCAGTGGGTCGAGATTCAGAACCGCTCATCCGGTCCGGTCGATCTGAAGGGCCTGGATGTCTACGATCTCTCGGGCCAGGGCTTCCGGATCCAGGCCACGCTGGTCGCCAACGCCGGTCAGGCTGTGGTGCTGGGCGTCAACAGCGACCAGAGCACCAACGGCGGGGCCCCGGTCGACTACGACTGGGGCACCTCGGTCGACTTCGAGCTCGATCCGGGCGACATCATCCGGCTCGGCCACGGTGTCCGCACCCTCGACGCGGTGGCCCTCGGAGCGAGCTTCCCCAGCGCCGTCGGCGCCAGCTTGTCGCTGAACGCCGGCGCCACGGTCATCGACAACAACTCGGGGGCCAACTGGTGCTGGGGCCAGACCGTGTTCGGCGACGGGGATCTGGGCACACCGGGCGTACCCAACCCCTCTTGTCTCACCGACGCCGACGACGACGGCTCCCCTGCCGCCTCCGACGGGGGGGCGGACTGCGACGACACCAACAGCGCCATCCACCCCGGCGCCACAGAGCTCTGCAATGGTATCGACGACGACTGCGATGGCTCCCTCGGCGCCGATGAGGGCGACGGGGACGCCGATGGGTCGATGCAGTGCGAGGACTGCGACGACGCAGACCCCAGCAACTTCCCCGGCAACGCAGAGCTGTGCGACGGGCGGGACAACGACTGCAATGGCATCGCCGATATCGGCGGCTTCGCAGGCACCGAGCTCGACGACGATGGCGACGGCCTGGCCGAGTGCGAGGGCGACTGCAACGACGCCGATCCGGCCATCGTACCGGGAGCGGACGAGCTCTGCGATGGGGTCGACAACAACTGCAGCGGCGCAGTGGACGATGGCGCGCCCGCCCTCGATGCCTGGCCCGATCTCGACGGCGATGGCTACGGCGATGCCGCCAGCAGCCCGGTCTCGCTCTGCCCGGTGCCCGCCGACCACGTGCTCAACGCAGACGACTGCGACGACACCGACCCCGCGGTGAATCCCGACGGGGTCGAGGTCCCGAACAATCCCGTCGACGAGGACTGCGACGGCCTCGCCCAGCTCGAGACCGCAGACACCGGTGGCGCCGACACAAGCCCACCGCCCGACACCGCCACACCGCTCCCCACAGCGGACACCGCTCTGCCCGCGCTCCCCACCGCCGACACAGGTGAGGCGGACACCGATGCGGACACGGACACGGACACCGACACAGACACAGATACCGACACAGATGCCGACACAGATGCCGACACGGACATCGACACCGATCTGAGAGATCCCTTCGACCCCGCCTATACGGGTGGAGCTTGCGGCTGCAGTGGAACCCCCGGCTCCTTCGCCTGGCTCGGCCTGCCCGCGCTGCTCCTGCTCCGTCGGAACAATCGTCACAGATCCAGGCCTGAGCCCCGCTCTCACTGACAGAATGTCGGGTTCACCCACCTCGTGCCGATGAACACGGGGCTCTTGGGCCGGTACGATGCTTGCATCCAAACCGGTTCAATGCGCTCACTCGCCGCCATCGTCGGGCTCATCGCCGGCCTCACCTGCTACGTCGCCCTCCGCGCCACTCCACAGCCGGGGCCCAGCGATGCACCCGCTGGTCCGCCGGTGCCCACCCAGGTCGCCCAAGATGGCGGCTCGGCCACCCAGTCCACGGTCCGTCTGCACCCCGACTCCTTGGCCATCGCTTCCGCAGCTCGCGAGGCTCTGGAACGCCCGCCCCGGGGCTTTCGCGACGACTGCAGCGGCTATGTGTCCGGCGCTCTGGATGCCGCCGGCGCTCTGGACACAGCCGGCGTCCCCCCCGATGCCCGGGTGATCGACTTCTGGACCCGAGCCACCGAAGAAGACCGGGTCCACTACAACCCCATCCCGGCCATCGGGGATCTGGTGTTCTTCGACAACACCTACGATCGCAATGGCAACGGAAAGATGGACGACCTTCGCAGCCACATCGCCATCGTCGTCGATGTAGAGCCAGACGGTACCGTGGTGATGGCCCACAAGGGCAGCAAGTACGCGCTCATCCGGATGAACCTGCTCCACCCCACAGACCGTCGCTCCCCCGAGGATATCGAGTGGAACAGCTTCCTGCGACGCTCTGGCGACCGCGGGAACCCGCTGGGCATGTACAAGACCGCAGAGCTCTGGTCGGGCTTCGCCTCTCTGGAGCCCCTCACCGAACCCAGATGAACCACGCGGCACCGACGTTGTTCACGCCGCACTTGATGTGGTCGTCATCCTCTCCCCAGTCTGTGCCGTCGTACTGGTTGGAGTCGAGCCCACGGTCGTCGAAGTCCACGGTGAAGTCGTCGCGGCTCTCGCACTGGTCCTCGCCCTCGAGATAGCCCGCGTCCCAGTCATTGCCCCGAGCCCGGAACTGGCCGGTGAGCAGGTTCCGCCGGGCGGGAGCGGGCAGGTCGTAGCCCGCTCCGTCGTCCTCGTTGAAGCACACATCCTCATCCGCTCCGCTGGTGAGCTCCCGGTACCAGTGGATGTCATAGAAGACCAGATCGACGGTCATCTCTTCGTCTTCGGGCTCTTCTTTGCAGGTGAATCGGATGTCCGAGTTGCCGGTGATCTCTGCCCGCATCCCGCCCCAGAGGCCACTCATCGGAGCATCGGGGAATAGGCTCGTGAGCTGGGTCGAGTACCCGTCCAGCTCGTCATCCACGGGGCTATTGCTGCTGCTCACCAGGGTCCAACCCCCACCATCTGCGCTCTGATCACAGACCACCAGCCGCGCCCCGGAGCCATCACCCGGGTCGATGCTATACACCCCATCCTCGTCGATTCCCTCGTCCAGCAAGGCCTGGCAGCTCGGTCGGGGGCAGAAGGGGTCGACCCCATCGCAGTCCGCATCGACCCCGTCGCCACACGCATCGAAGGCGCCGGGCTGGAGGGTGGGGTCGGCGTCATCGCAGTCTTCCCCCAGACCCACGCGGGCCTGACCGGGCTCGGGGGCGAAGCAGGTGGGGCCCGTCGTGGGGCCGGTCCCGTAGCCATCCCCGTCCAGGTCACTCCACCACAGCGAGGGGGGGCCGACCGAGGCGAAGCGGTCATCGCAGTCCATCTGGTTGTCCACCCGTCCGACCGGGGCGACACAGAAGGGGTCCCCCGAGGTCGGGTCGCCGAAGCCATCCTCATCGAGATCGACGTAGAAGTAGGCCTCCCCGGTGAGGTCGACCAGGGGGTCTTCGTCGTCGACATAGCCGTTGCAGTCGTCGTCGATCCCCCCGTTGCAGTACTCGGTCTGGCCCGGAAAGACGAAGGGGTCGGCGTCATCGCAGTCGCCGCCCAGGAAGACGACGTCGTCGGGAGGCTCGCAGAGAAATACCGGCTCGCCCCCGAATCCATCCCCATCCCCATCGACCAGGTAAGCCGTGGTGGAGCCCGGATCGAGATCGGGGTCCTCGAGGTCGACCCACCCGTCGCAGTCGTCATCCGCGCCGTTGCAGACCTCCGCCTGCAACGGGCTCCGGGAGGGATCAGTATCATCGCAGTCCTCTCCCCGAGAAGCGGGCACCCAGCCGGGCTCCGGGGCCGAGCAGCTCGGATCGCTCGCGCTCCCCGCGCCCACCCCATCGCCGTCCCCGTCCCACACCCAGGGGGTGGTGCTGGGACCAAAGATATCGGGGTCCGTATCATCACAGTCCGTGCCATCGAGCACGTGGTACCAAGGCTCGGTGCAGGTGAAGAAGCCGGTCGCGGGGTCGCCGAAGCCATCCGCGTCCTCGTCCGCGAACCACTCCCGCTGGGTGATCTGGAGGAGCGAGGGGTCCGAGTCGTCGGTCAGCCCGTCGCAGTCATTGTCGACGCCGTCACAGACCTCGAACTCACCCGGCGCGACCAGGGCGCTGGAGTCATCGCAGTCCGACCCATCCAGCACGGCCCCCGGAGGCAGGCTGCACGCAAAGCGCTCGTCCTCACCGTCCCCAAATCCGTCCCCATCTGCGTCGGGAAAGAAGGACACCCCGCTGCTGGGATCGAGCGTGGGATCGGCGGCATCGACCAAGCCATCACAGTTGTTATCGACCCCATCGCAGACCTCCGCGGCGCCGGGGAAGGCGAGCGCATCGAAGTCGTCACAGTCCCCAGCGAGGGTGGAGCTGTCCGGAGGTTGCGAGCAGGCGGCGACCCGAGTGGAGCCCAAACCGAACCCATCGCCGTCGAAGTCGACGTAGTAGTCCTGGGAGGGCAGGCCCTCGTCGACCGCCCGATCGCAGTCATTGTCGAGGCCATCACAGAGCTCGATGGCCCCGGGGAACACGGATGCTCGTAGGTCGTCGCAGTCGGTCGCGTCCTCGACCCACCCCGAAGGGAGGCCGTCTGGGCAGGTGAAGATCGCGACAGAGGGGTTGCCCAGTCCGTCGCGATCGGCGTCCTCGAACCAGATGCGGTCCTGCTGGTTGGCGCAAGGGTCTGGAGCTGCCGAGCAGCCCAGCGCGAGCCACCCGAGGAGCACCCCTCGAATCACGGAAGCAGATCGACGGAGACGAAGTAGGGGCGGGCGTCCGAGCTGTCGTTGGAGTCGAGCACCAGGTAGATGATTTGATCCGCTCCGGTGGTGTTCTCCCACTCGATCCCCTCGAAGGAGCCATTGAGTGCGTTGTTATTGTCGCCGATGGGACAGTCCACCGCGGAGAAGCAGCTTGGAAGCACATATAGCGCGGAGTCCCCACCGATGACCCGATAGTCGGCGGTGAGGGTGCGGCCAGCGGGGATGAGCAGGGGCAGGATCTCTTCGGGGCCCGACGCGCCACCGGGGGCGGTGCAGCCGGTGAAACCGGGGTCGAGGGTGTTGGCGCTGTCGGAGAGATCGCCCTCGAGCTGCTGCCCTGCGGGGACGAGCGGATTGAAGAGCAAGGCGGCGTCGCAGGTGTGGGGCAGGTCGAGCTCGCAGGCGCCGGTGGTGTCGAAGTCGACCCCATCACAGCCCTGGTCGATGCCGTCGTAGCAGATCTCGGGGCCGGAGTAGGCCAGGGGGTCATCTGGGGCGCAGTCGGCCTCGCTGTCGACATAGCGGGGCACGAAGCCCGCGCCCGGGGGATCGCAGGAGGCCGGAGCGGTGGGAACACCCGCTCCCTGACCGTCTCCGTCGGTGTCCTCCCACCAGGTGGTGGGCACGGTGATGAAGGGGTCGGAGTCGTCACAGTCGCCAAACTGGAGCACATAGCCATCGGGCTGAATGCAGGCGCGGATGATCAGGTCGAGGTCGCCCCAGCCGTCGCCATCGGCGTCCCGCACGAAGATCTCGGCAGCATCGAGGTCGAGAGCGCTGTCCTGATCGTCCCCAAAGCCATTGCAGTTGTCGTCGACGCCCCCGTTGCAGATCTCGAGCACACCGGGGTTGATCTCGAGCACGGTGTCGTCACAGTCGTCCGGGTTGTCGACCAGACCCGAGGGCTGGGCACAGGCCAGGAACCCCTGGGTGACATCGCCGTAGCCGTCTGCATCCGCGTCGACCCACCAGGGCGACATGGAGTCGATGCTGACCCCGCCATCTTCGTTCCACAGGTCGTCATCGTCGATCAGCTCATCGCAGTCGTTGTCGATGGTGTCGCAGATCTCGAGAGCACCGGGGTTGATGGTGTCGTCATCATCGACGCAGTCCTCCCCCGCCACCGCCGAGGCCCAGCCGGTGGGATCGGGAGGGGTACAGCCGGGCTCGCTGGGTGTGCCGGTGCCGTAGCCATCGCCGTCTGCATCGGCGAGCCAGACGGTGTCCGCCTCCGAGAGCACGAGAGGCTCGGCGTCGTCACAGTCCTGGTCGTTGGTGGAGTAGAACCAAGGCGAGGTGCAGGTGAGGAAGCCGGTGCCAGGAACGCCGTACCCATCGGCGTCTTCGTCGAGGAACCACTCGGTCTGGGTGGACACATCCAGGGTGTCGTCGGAGTCGTCGTAGAGCTGATCGCAGTCGTTGTCGATGCCGTCGCAGACCTCTTGGGCGTCCGGGTTGATCTCCTCGTCCGCGTCGTTGCAGTCGGAGTTGTCCGAGAGGAAGCCCTGGGGGGGCGCGCAGGCGTTGATCGAGGAGTCGCGATCGCCGTAGGTGTCGCCATCGGCATCCGGGTACCACTCGGTGGTGGTGGAGGGGTCGAGCCCACCGTCGACGAAGGGAAGCGAGTCGGCATCATCGAGCAGGCCATCGCAGTCGTTGTCGATCTCGTCGCAGATCTCGCTGGCTGCGGGGTTGATCTCGGCCACACCATCGTTGCAGTCCCCGGGAACGGTGGCGGTCTCCGGAGGGGCCGAGCAGGCCTGGACCTGGAGCTGCGGGTTGCCGAAGCCATCTCCGTCACCGTCGATCCAGAAGTCCTGGAACACCAGCCCATCGTCGATGGCCGTGTTGCAGTTGTTGTCGAGGCCATCACAGAGCTCGATGGCGCTGGGGTAGACCGACGGCCGCAGGTCGTCGCAGTCTGTGGCGTTGCTGTCGACGAAGTCCTCGGGTTGATCGCAGTCGAAGACGAAGGCATTGGGGTTGCCAAAGCCATCGCGATCGCGGTCTTCGAACCACTGCTTGTTCGGATCGAGGCCGCGATACTCACAGCTCTCGCGATCGACCTTGCAGCCGGAGACGACCGCGAGCAGCGAGAGCGTGGTGAACAGGGGTGTAGCGAGGCGGAATCGGGACGTCACTGAGCACTCACGGTGAAGGGGCTTGTGGTCGCGGTCTGCAGGGTACCGTCATCGAGCGGGATCGACACCTCGATTTGGTAGGAGCCGTCGAGATCGGGGATCCCCACCGCCTGTCGATGGCGGATCGGCAGTTCGAAGACCCAGCGGAATGTGCGCGAGGGCGCGTCTGGAGCGTCGACATAGGACGGCTCTGGGATGAGCAGGACCGAGAACCCCTGCCCATCACTATCGACGGGCAATCCCCCGGAGCGGAGGACCGGGGCGCCGGTGCTGTCGAGCAAGGTGGCGATCGGAGCGCCGAGCCAAGGATCCGTGCCGGCGACCTCGAAGCTGAGGGTGTCCGACCAGCTGACCGAAGGGGGCACGTCGACCAGGAGGGTGCCGATATCGACCCCTGGTGTGGGGATATAGGGTGCAAAACCCTCGGCCACGAAGGGCTCGATGATGGGTGGCTCTGCGGTAGGAGCGCCGTCTCCGAAGGTCCAGCCGAAGGCTTCGATGGACTGCTGGGCCAGGTACTCGCCCTGCCGCGGTCCCCACAGGGCCCCACTGGACTCGTAGCCCCCGTTCCACCAGTCCTCCTCCAGGATGGAATATCCCAGATAGTCCTGGGCATATCCGAAGAAAGCGATATCGCCGACATCCGGGTTGCGGACCCGGATCTCGTCCATGACGAACTCCGCCAGCAGGGTGCCCCCCTCTCCTGGAAAGGTGAGGAAGTGCAGATCGCCGATGCGGCCCGAGGAGAGCTCGGTCTGAGAGGGTGCGGGGTAGTCCGGTGGGAAAGCCAGACAGGACTCATCCAGAGCGTCGAGGTAGTTGCCTCCGTCGCAGCTGACCAGAGAGTCGGACACGGCGCAGTACACGGCACCGAACTCGTATTCGAAGGTGCCGGGCTCGTAGCCGATGACCTCGCGACCGAGGGGAACCCGCCAGGTGGTCATGGCGATCTCGGGCTCGTCGTACCAGGTGAAGTCCGACAGGACCGCGTCGACCGCGTCTGCTACGACCACGCCTACCCGCTCGATACGGTCGAACTCCTCGCGCTGAGCGGCGCCGTCACGGGGGATGAGGTCTGGATTGCCCGGCGCCATATCGGCCCCCCAGCTGTTGAACATCTGCACCTGGACCGGCTGTCCGAAGCGATCTTGAACAGCCTGTTCGATCCCGCCGGAGACATCTTGGGAGAGGAGCAGGTCGTCGATGGCCTGAACCGTGCCATGGATGGCAAGGGAGACCTGCAGCGCCTTGATCGTGCCGCCCTGCTCGATGGCGATGACCGGCATGGTGGGATTTTCGTAGGTGAGGCCATCTTCACAACGTCGATCGCCGATGGCGTCTGGGGCACTGGCCAGGGCGTATCCGACCCGACCGGGCTGCAGATCGTCGATGGCTGCGATGACCGTGTCAGCCATGGCGTCGACCATGCGCTGGTAGAACTCCGGGAAGAAGCGGTCGGCGATGAGATCGTATGGGCCGCCCCCATCGATGAGCCGCCCCGGACCCGAGTGGGTGTGGGTGGCCCCGATGATCAGCGCATCATCGATGTCTCGCCCGGTGCGATCGAGCACCTCGAGGACCACGGCACGACGAAGCTGCTGGAACATGCCGATGGTGTCCGAGCGGAGAAAGATGACCTCGAAGCCCTCGCCCCGGCTGATCGCCATGGCGCGGAAGTCCGGGTGATTGTGGATCCCCGTGGTGGCCGGGGCGATCTCGGAGAAGGGCGAGGGGTCGGCGACCACCCCGAACCCGCCGTACCCAGCGGTTCCGATGCCCAACGGTACAGGCATCCGAACCCGAGCGGAGCCGACCATCAGCGCCCCGGCTGTGGGTGGAGTGGGAACGACGGGTTCGTTCTTGCAGGACAGCAGAGACAGAAGGATCAGCGCGTTCACGGGCACCTCGGGACCCGCATATCTACCCGGCGGGAGCGCCGTCCGCCATTCCCGCGACCGCAACGCAATACACCCACCCGCCGCTCCGTATCGACCGAGCGCCAGCGACCGGCCCGCTTTCCGACCTCCGGAATCCGTGCTAAGGCCCCCCACCGCCAACCTCAGAGTGCATCCGCATTGACGTCCCGAAAGCTCGCTCCGCTCCTCCTGCTCCTCCTCCCGTGCCTCGCAGACGCTGCGGAAGTCGAGTTCGAGGGCTCTTATCAGGTCCGGGGTCGGTACTTCAACAGCCTCTCCCTCACCCAGCTCGGCGATGCCGGCCTCCCGGAGGGTTCTGCGGCCTACGCCCAGCACCGCCTCTGGCTCCGGCCGCGATTTCTCGTCTCCGACAAGATCCGCCTCACGGTCGACTTCAAGGGGCTCGACAATGTGGTGTGGGGCAACCAGCCGGACTTCCCGCAGTCCTTCGACAACCAGCCCGTGCTGGAAGAGTCCCTCACCGCCCCCACCAGCGACACCGACGGCCGCGCTCCCCTGCTCGACTTCACGATCTGGCGGGTCTGGGGAGAGGTCGACACCGAGCTCGGACGCCTCTCGGTGGGGCGCATGCCGCTGCACTGGGGCACCGGAATGTGGCAGAACGATGGTCTCTCCCTCAACTCCGAGTACGGAGACACGGCGGATCGGATCCAGTTCGAGGGCCTGGTCCAGGACAGCATCTTCGTCCGGGTCGCCTTCGACACCTTCGCCGAAAACTTCCTGAACAACCAAGACGACACCTACGCCCTGTCCCTCGCGGCCGCCTACAAGAGCGAGCGCGTCGTAGGCGGGCTGCAGGCCTATTACCGGCGCACCGATCGCGTCGCCCCGGGCAACGCCCTCAACCTCATCACCATCGACGCAGCACTCGAGGCCGAGGTCGGAAAGCTCAGCGTGGCGGCCGAGGGTCTGGCGCAGTTCGGAGGCGGCGATCTCACCGGCGGCCTGAACGATGTGAACATCACCTCCTTCGGTGGCGTGCTCGACGTGAAGCTCAACGTCGAGCCGATGCTGCTCCGGGTGCAGGCAGGCTACGCGTCGGGCGACTCCGACGACACCGACAACAAGCTCAAGTCCTTCTCCTTCGACCGCGACTACAACATCAGCATCATGATGTTCGAGCAGCCCATGCCCGTGTTCGCACAGGCCGCACCCAACGAAGCCAACCAGAACCGCAACCTGGACTTCGTCCAGCTCGGCAACAGCGTCTCCAACGCGATGTATGTCAAGCCCAGCGTCGAGCGCGACATCGCCAAGGGTTTCTCGGCCCAGGCCTCGGTGCTGCTGGCCCGCGCCGCCGCCATCCCCGACCGCCTCGGCAATCGCCAGGGCTATGGCACGGAGATCCTCGGTGGCTTCAAGTACCAGGGCCTCGACCACCTCGAGCTCGACGCCCGTGGCGGCGTCTTCCTCCCCGGTACCTATTTCCGCAACTTCCAGAGCGACACCATCACAGGCTTCGACAGGCCCGCCATCGGCGCCCAGATGACCGGTCGCGTCCGCTTCTGACCGGAGATCCAATGTTCGGCATCCACACCGCGGTGGTCACCCCGTTCACCCCAGTCGGAGCGGTCGATCTCGAGGCGCTGGCCCGCCTGATCGAGCACCAGCTCGCCGGGGGCGTCCATGGAATCGTCGCCTGTGGCACCACCGGTGAGACCCCCACGCTCTCCCCAGAAGAGTGGGAGTCGGTGGTCCGCGTCGCCGTCGAGGTCGTGGACGGAAGGGTCCCGGTCACCGCGGGGGTCGGGACGAACAACACCGTCAGCACTGTCGAAAACACAAGACGAGCCAAGGATCTCGGCGCCGACGCGGGGCTGCTGGTGTTCCCCTACTACAACAAGCCCAACCCCGCCGGACACCGCGCCCACATCGCCGAAGCTGCAGACATCGGCCTGCCGATCGTGCTCTACCATGTGCCCGGCCGCACCGGTCAGCGCCTCGACCCCCTCCTGGTGGCCCAGTTCTCCCAGATGGACGGCGTGATCGGCGTGAAGGAGGCCACCGGAGACCTGCTCTTCGGCGGACGCCTGCTCACTGCCACCCCCACTCCGGTGCTCTCGGGCGACGACTTCAGCTTCCTGCCCCTCCTCTCCATGGGCGGTGCGGGCTGTATCAGCGTGGTGTCCAACACCGCTCCGCGCACCACCGTGGCGGTCTACGACGCGTTCAAGGCCGGCGAGAACGACCGCGCACGCGAGCTGATGCACACGCTCTGGCCGTTGATCGAGTTCCTGTTCAGCGACAGCAATCCCGTCCCCTGCAAGGCACTCCTCGCCGCTCAAGGTCTCTGTGGCGCGACGGTGCGTCTGCCCCTGGCCGCGTTCGAGGGCACGATTCCCACCCCGCTGCTGGCCCTCGATTGAGCCTCGCCGTCGCCGTGCTCGGGGCCTCGGGGCGCATGGGACGTCGGGTCCTCCAGCAGGTCCTCGACTCCGAAGATCTGGTGCTGGTCGCCGCCGTAGGACGATCCGCCTCACCGACCCTGGGCGTCGATGCCGGCGTGCTGGCGGGCCGCGAGCGCTGCGATCTCCCCCTCACCCCCATCGAGGCAGGCTTCGCAGCTGCCCAGGTCGTGATCGACTTCGCGCTGCCCGAGGGCACCCTCGCTGCACTTCCAAAGCTCGAGGGGCGCGCGCTGGTCACCGGCACCACGGGGCTCTCGGCGGACCCGCTCGACGAGCTCGGGCGCTACGCCCAGATCGGACCGCTGCTGCACGCTTCGAACTTCAGCACCGGAGTCAACGTGCTGCTCGCCCTGGTGCGCTCGGCGGCCGCCGCGCTCCCCGACTACGACATCGAGATCGTCGAGGCGCACCACAGCCGCAAGGTCGACGCTCCGAGCGGGACCGCCCTGGCCCTGGCCGAGTGTGCGGCCGGAGCGCGGAGCTGGGACCTGGATTCGGTGCGCCAGGACGGTCGGGTCGGAAGAACCGGCGCCCGTGCCAAAGAAGAGATCGGGATCCACGCCCTGCGCGCCGGGGGCATCACCGGCCACCACGAGGTGTGGATCGCGGGCCAGTCAGAGCAGCTCCGCCTGGTCCACAGCGCCGGTTGTAGCGATGTCTTCGCACAGGGGGCATTGCGCGCTGCCCGCTGGATCGCGGGCCGCCCCGCCGGTCGCTACACGATGGCGCAGGTCCTGGGGCTCTAGTTGGTGTATCCTGGGGCCGCGGATCCTCACCGCATGTGGTTTTCATGAGCAAGAAGCAGATGAAGTTCATGCCGCCGGACAGCCCGACGGCGGTCTATCCCATCGGGAAGCTGCCCCCGGGGCTCGACGATGACTCCGAGCCCCCCAAGGCAGAGGTAGAGCCCGAGCCCGCTCCGAGCCTTGGCTTGCCTACGGAGTTCACGCCACAGGTCGCAGCACCGGTCAACCGGCCCACGGGCGCGGGGGCGGCAAAGCCACTCGTGCTCGTCGCTTTCGTCGGGGGTGGCATGCTCTTGGCAGCCGCTTTGCTGGCCGCGGCGGCCTCGGTGCTCTACTTGGTCCAGTGATGAAGCACCTCACCCTCCTCGCGCTATTCCTCAGCGCCTGCCAGACTCCCTGCCAGCGCGTCTGCGTGCGCATGGCCGACTACGCCGAAGAATGCGGCTTCACCGTGTCCGAGACCGAGCTCGAGACCTGCCTCACCGAGCAGGCCGAGGCCGAGGATCAGGGCGCTTGCCGACGGGCCGGCGAGCCGCTCACCATCCGCAACGAGTGGTCCTGCGAAGACCTCGAGATCTTCTTCCGCTGACCCGGTGACGGGCCCGGCCTATTGCGGGCTCGCCCTCACGGTCACCGCCGCTCCTGAGCCCACGGTGATGGACTGGATATGGTCGACCCCGAGGCCTTCGTTGCTGACCCGGATCTCGTGTGTCCCGGGCGATATCTCTACGTCTCGCAGGGGCGCGGTCTTGGGGAGCTTCACCCCATCGACGAACACATTCGCCCACCCACCGCCGACCAGCAGCACGGTGAGCTTGCCCGGGCGGGAGGCTTCGGGGAGGGTTCGGGAGAACAGCTGCGTAGAGCCCGCCTCTCCCGCGGTGATCGTGCCCTCCACCGTCTCGCGGCCCTCGAGCTCGAAGCGAACGACGACCTCCTGACCGACCGACGCCTTGTAGGTGGTGGGCGTGGAGCCGACCCGCTTCCCGTCGACATAGGCCACAGCACCGGATGGCGTACTGTCGAGCCGGATTCGTGGGCGCTTGGCGATGGGGCGCTTGGTTCCGGCAGTGGGCGTGGGCTTGGCGGGCTGCTGGGCGTCTGGGGGTGGGTCGGGCACGGGCTGTAGGGTTTGTTCGACGCGCAGCGCATCGCCCACCGAGACCTCGATGCGCAGGGTCTCCGTGACATAGCCGTCGGCCTCGAGCCGCACCTCGTGCTCGCCCGGCTCGAGCCGGGAGACCAGCACCGTGGAGCCGGTGCCGCGGAGCAGTCCGTCGACATAGACCCGGGCATCGGGGTCGACCACGACATCGACATCTCCGAGGGTCACGGCTTCTTCGGCTTGCCACCCGACCACCACCGCCATGCCGACGACCGCGAGTCCCACGGTGCCCACCAGGACCGCGGCCAGCAGCAGCATGACCGGCCAGATACGAGGCCCGGCGATGACGGTGACCGGGCGCATGGAGGTGGTCTGGCCATCCCAGTCTGGGACTTCTTCGCGCAGGCGCAGCGCGAGCTCGGAGTTGGCCTCGAGGCGGTCGCGTTCCTCGGCGATCTCTGTCGCGAAGAAGCCTTCCAGGTAGGCTCCGAAGCGCTCTCGGATGCTATCCGGGGTGTCGGGAGCGAGGGCGGACCGAAGTGCATCGGCCATAGCCGCAGCCGTGGGGAACCGGTCCGCCGGGTCGCGGGAGAGCGCGCGCATCGCGATCTGCTCCAACGCTGGGGGGACGGTGGCGACGACCGAGCTGGGCAGCGGGACATCGGCGCTCTGGATGGCCCGCAGGGTAGCCAGATCGCTGTCGGTCTTGAACAAGCGGTGACCGGTGAGGGATTCCCACAGCAGGATGCCTACCGCGAACACATCCGAGCGGGGGTCGAGGGGCTTGCCCTCGGCCTGCTCCGGGCTCATGTACTCGAACTTGCCCTTGAGCACGCCGTCGCGGGTCTGGTAGGCATTGGACTCGGCCTTGGCGATGCCGAAGTCCGCGATCTTCACCTGGGCGTCGTAGCCAACCAGCACATTCGAGGGTGAGATATCGCGGTGGATGATGCCGTAGGGATTGCCCCGGTGGTCCGTCTTGGTATGGGCATAGTGCAGGCCCTTGCAGGTCTCGTGGGCGATATAGGCCGCGAACTCGACCGGGAGCTGCTTGCCTTGCTTGACATGCTTGCGGAGCAGGTTGCGGACATCCTTTCCTTCGACGCACTCCATCGCGATGAAGTAGTCGTCGAGGATCTGCCCGAAGTCGAAGACCCGCACCACATTGGGGTGCTGCAGCGCCACGCTGACCTTGGCCTCGTCGATGAACATCTCGACGAAGTCTTCGTTTGCGCCCACATGGGGCAGAATGCGCTTGATGACCAGCAGGCTCTCGAAGCCGCCCTGACTGAAGGTCTTCGCCTTGAAGATCTCCGCCATGCCCCCGGTCGCGATCTTATCGACCAGGAAGTACTTACCGAATGGCGATGGTGAGAATCGTGGCAATCAGGACCCGGAGGCGGAGCACGGCGCGGGAAGCCGCGTGCCTGCGTAACCGGGCTATTGCGCCTTTGCCCGGAGTCGTTCGGCCAGATCGTGCACCGCGGGGTTCTTCGTGGCTACCGAGATCTGGTCGAGGATGTCGGCAGCCTCGCCATAGCGGCCTGTTTGGGTGGCCGCCGCCATCAGCGCGACCACCAGCCTCTCGTCCATTCGGCGCTCCGACGCTGCGAGCACCACCTGATACGCCGCCTCTGGCTTGCCCGCTGCGAGCAGCGCATCGGCGTAGGCGATGGTCGCATCCGAGTCGTACAGCCGCCTCTCGGCGAACAGCTTCATGGCCTTGGCCGCCTGCTCGTGCCGGCCCACAGCCGACAGAGCGCGGCCATAAGCGACCCCCAGCGAGCCATCCCAGGGCCGGGCCGTGATCGCCTGCTCGAGCCACGGCAACGCGTCCTGGGCCCGCTTCTGGTCGAGGAGCAGCAGCCCATAGGCGCCCTGGAACTCGGCCTCTCCCGGATCGAGGGTGGTGGCTTTCTCGAGGTCTGCCAGCGCCCCCTCCCGGTCGCCAGCGGCCATGCGGTGCTGGGAGCGGGCCGCCCACACCAGCGCTGCATCGGGGTAGCGCAGGACCAGGGCATCGAACTGGCCACCGGATTCACGAGCGGCGATGAGGTCGCGATAGCCCTGCAGATCGAGGACGCCGCGCGCGATCGCCGATGCGAACAGCTTGATCCGCATCGAGGCGGGATCCGTCGGGTCGATGGCCAGCGCGCGATCGACCGACTCGACCGCGCCCTTCGCATCGTTGTCGGCCAGCCGGATCTCGGCCAGAGAGGTGTGGACGCGGGGGTCGCCCGGAGCCCACTTCGCCGCCTTCTCGAGCACCTCGCGCGCCGAGCTGGGGTCGAGCACCGCGACCGTGATGTAGGCGTCCGGGTCGCGAGGAGCCGCATCCATCGCCCGGCGGCTCACCGCGAGGGCCTGGTCGAGCTCGCCCTTGGCCAGGTGAGCCCGCGTGAGCCCCAGCCAGGCCTCTGCCAGCGTGCTGTCGAAGCGGGTCGCCCGCCCATAGGCCGCGATAGCCGCGTCGAAGTCGCCCGCCGCCGTGTAGATCGCGCCCATGCCCATATGGGAGCGGGCGTGGATCGGCTCGAACTTGAGCGCCCGCTCGTACGAAGCGCGAGCCGCCGTGGCATCGGGCAGTGCCCGACCGAGCAGGTAGTGGGCATCGGGATCGGTGGGAGCGGTCTCGATGCGTTTTCGGTAGGTCTCTATCGCCCGATCGTACAGGCCCAGGGTGAGCAGCACATCGATCAGCCTCTCCTGGGCGGCGATATCCGCGGGGTCTGCCTCCGCCTCGGAGCGCGCCGCCATCAGGGCATTCTGCACGTCTCCCGCGTACATCAAGGACTCGGATACCGGAGTCGCAGCAGCCGCCGCGAGACCGAAGAATAGCGCGAGACCGACAATCGCCCGCTTGCACACCTGGTAGGAACCCGTCATCTTCTCCCTCATGACCCGTTGCCTCGCGCTGAGCATCCTTCTCTTCTGGACTGCCCCCGCATTCTCAGCCGACGCCCCCGTCATCGCCGTAGTGGGTCTGCACCAACCCGATGTTCACCTCGACGCTCAGCAGAAGCTGTCGCGCTCACTGGCCACCACCATCGAGAAGACCCACCGCGCCGTCGCAATCCGCGGCTCCGAGGTCGGTCCCACCATCCAAGGGCGCCAGCAGATCATCCTCGAGGAGGCCCTGCTCCAGGAAGGGCGCCAGCTGCTCTCCGAGGGCCAGAACCTCTACAACCAGGCTCAACCCGAGGCCGCAGTCCCGATCCTCCTCGAAGCGATCACCGCCCTGGAGGCCGGGGTAGTCATCAGCGGAGAGCTCCGGGATCTGTGGGATGCCAAGCTCTTGCTCGGCACCTCCCACCTCGCCCTGGAGTCCCCCGACCGCGCCCGAGCAGCCTTCCGCGATGCCATCGCCCTCAACATCGCCCGCTCTCCCGATCCCGCCCTCTACCCCCCCGATGTCACCGACCTCTTCGACGAGGTTCGCACCGAGAGCGCCCAGCAGCGCGCGCCCCTCACCCTCACCGCCCCGGGCTCGATGGAGCTATTCGTCGATGGAGACCCGGTCGGCACCTCCCCCGTCACCGTCGACCTCCTGCCGGGAACCCACCACATCCGCGCGCGCAGTCCCGGCTATATGGCCGTCGACCACATTGCCCTCGATGGCAGTCCTGCCTCCATCGAGCTCGTCCCCACCGAGCCCACCCTGGGTGCCTCCGCCTCCTCACCCGCGCACCGCACTCGCCAGACCACCGCGCTCTACCGGGCGCTGGGCCGCCACAGCGAAGGGGTCGACTTCGTGCTCCTCGCCGGCACGGACACCAACCTGCTGCACCTCCAGCTCTACGATGTCTCCGCCGACACCTTCAGCATGCCCACCTCCATCCCCTACGCGGACGGCGCAGAGGACGAGGCGCTCAAGACCATCCCGCTGCTGCTCAACCTCCTCGACCCCGATGGCAGCCTGCCCACCGGCGCTACCCAGCCCGCATCCATCCCGCTCCAGCGCGGCGCCAACCCCCAGCTCGCTGCCCTACTGATGGACCCCATCGCGCCCAACTCCTCCGGCACCCGACCCAAGAAGCGCACCGGTCTATGGGTCGGGATCGGGGTCGGCATCCTCGCCGCCAGCGGAACCGGGATCGGCCTGGCCGCCGCCAATAGCGGTCCTCGGTACAACGGGACCGTGCGGATCGGGCCGTTCTGAGAGCCTGTCGGGGTGACGGACGTCCGTCGGTCTGACCGACGTCCGTCACCCCAACTCGTCGATATCGCAGCTTCATCCATTGGCCCGCTCCTTGCTTCTGTCCCCAGCAGCGAGGTGCTCCATGAAAGACTGCGGAAAGACTCCAACCCCAAGCTCCCAACCCACAGAGCGCTGCCCCGCTCCTCCCTTGGTCGAGCCCCAGCTCATGGGCAACCAGGCCGCCATCGACGCCTTGGCCGCCGATGCTCCCGAGCCGGGCTTCCTCGACGCCATCGGCGACTTCTCCTTCGTCGACAGCCCGAGCCTCTTCGGGTGGGCCTCCTCTCCTGAGAAGCCCCTCGGCCAGGACGAAGGAATGGCCGATCTCCTCGGCCTCGCCGACCTCCCGTCGGTTCAGGCCCCACTCCCGGACGGGACTGCAAAGCTCGGCCTCAAAGGGGTAGAGGTCCGCTCCGGCAACACCACCCAGACCGAAGACGAGCTCCTCGGGAAGGGTTCCTCCCAGCTCGAGGGGCTGGCCGAGCTCGGATTGGATGGAGTCGGCCGGGTCGGGGTCGGCGGCAAACAGGTCGAGTTCGGAGGGGATGTCCAGCTCGCCGGAGGGCTCAAGGTCGGCACCGATGGGAGGGTGGACGCAGGGGGAAAGCTCTCGGTCCTCGGAAACGAGCTCGCCGCCCAGGGAAGCCTCGACCTCGATGAGGCCGGCAGGGTCGAGTCCATCGGCGGCACGATCGGCGTCAAGACCGGCGACACCGGCTTCTCTGCGGGCATGGCCTACCAGTTCGAGGAGGTCGAGCTCGATGGGAATACCGTCTCCTGGAGCTCCGGCTTCTCCGCGAGCACCGGCGCAGAGATCGGTGGGGTCGGCGGCTCCCGGGACCACCAGAGCGGCCAGCGACAGTCCCGCTCCTTCGCCACGGCCCAGGAGGCCGAGGACTTTCTGGCGACGGTCGAACAACAGGGTACGCCCGACAATCGACAGGTCGGCTCTGCTGAGCTTCGGTCGATGAAGCCCGGGACCCGCATCTCCTTCTCGGACCAGACCACCGACGGGGCGACGCTCGGGGTGGTGGGAGAGGTCGGCCAGAGCGCCACCCGCCAGCGTGATGTCGAGGTGGTGCGCGCCGAAGACGACCGGGTGAATATCCAGGTGCGAGAGCGCTTCGACAACGGCGCCCAGCTCGGGGTCGGCAACGGCATTCTCGACGTGAGCGCGGGGACGGGGGTCGAAGAGATGGTCCGCATGGAGTACGCTCTGGACCTCAGCAAGCCCGAGGATGCGGAGGCCTTCGAACTGTTCCAGCAGACCGGTGTGATGCCCGACTTCGTCCCCATCGTCAATGGAGAGGAGCTGCGCGGAGTACGCTCCGAGCGCGGAGCCGGACTACCGGGTCTCTCCGTCAAGCAGTCCGGCTCGATCGAGCGGGGAGAGGTCGTGGCGGATGGGAGGGTCTCGGAGGTGGTGCGGGGAAGCTCCGGCGACGAGATCTTCCAGGGTAGCCGGTACGATATTCCCGTGGCCACCGGCGAGCTCATCACCCAGCTCGGCCTCGGCGTCGGTGCGATATTCGATGCTGAGAGCGGCCTGGGCTTCCAGGAAGCCGGGAAGCGACTCGGTGACTGGGGTCGCGACGCCCGAAGCGAGCAGTTCCTCTCGAGGGGGAGCCGCAACGGCAGCGAGAGCCACCGCATGACCGTGCAGAGGCCCAAGAGCTCCGCCGGAGAGGAAGGAATGGGCAAGATGACCATCAAGCAGCGCCAACAGATGCGCTTCGCAGATCTCGACCAGACCGCTCGGGTCCTCCAGGACCAGGTCACCCCCCAGGTCGACCGCGAGGGCATCGACCCCGACAAGCTCCCCGACCACACCCCCAGCGACCGGAGCTGGGTCCTGGACTCCGTCATCAACGAGGAGGGGACCGACAAGATCGTGCAGAAGCTCTCCGATGGCTACGGCTTCGACCTCGAGCCCCAAGCCGGCCGCGCGATCGAGTCGATCAAGCGGGGCTTCTGGGATGGCGGACAGACCCCCGAGGCCTTCGCAGAGGCGATGGCCGAGCTCAGCTACTACGGCGGGGAGGACGCCCTGGAAGGGGTCCGAGACATCGCCGGGGAGGAGAATGTGGAGAGATTTCTGGAGCTGGAGGGGGATGACGCCTGGGTGGGGAAGAAGAAGAATCTCGATCTCGACAAAGAGGTCGACACCTACATCGCTGGACTGGAGACCGACTCCGATCAGTTTCGGGACAAAGCCGGAGAGCTCGTCATCAGGGAGATGGCCCGGTGGGCGCGGCTCCAGAATCGCGCCAACTACCCAGAAGTGCCCGAGGCGCTGCTCCAGGAGGAGCTCCAACGCTGCCTCGATCGGATCGACCGCCTCAACGGAGCGATGCCATGATTCTCGCCCTGCTGATCGCCTGCTCCAACAACCCCTCCAATAGCCCCACCACCGCGGAGCTGGAGATCGAATACAGCTGTACTGACTACGATCATATTCCTTCATGCTACGAACTCGGCAAGAGCGAGGACTACAGCAGCGCACTTCTTGGGCTGCACTCGGCGTGCTACAAGGACTACAAAGATAGCTGCCGACTTCTCTATGAGTTCAGGGAGGCCCACTACGACAGGACCCCTCTAGAATCGAGCCGTAGGTCCGAAGAGCTGGATTCCTTCTACGCAGCGGTGCGCTCCTGCACTGTCTCCAGCGACCGGGAGATGTGCAGTGCCGCCCTCTCCTTCCACGAGAAGCACCCGGATCAGGCCAAGAATGTCGAGCGGGAGCGCCCCCGGCTCCTGGCCGCGCTCCGTGGCGAGCCGATTCCTCCTCATCCCCCCAGCCAGCCCCTCCCGCCGGCGAAGGTCACTCCGGACTTCTCGGAATGAGGGCCGGAGAGCTGTTCGTCAGGGAGATGGCCCGGTGGGCGCGGCTCCAGAACCGCGCCAACTACCCAGAAGTGCCCGAAGCGCTGCTCCAGGAGGAGCTCCAACGCTGCCTCGATCGGATCGACCGCCTCAATGGAGCGATGCCATGATTCTCGCCCTGCTGATCGCCTGCTCCAACAACCCCTCCTACAGCCCTACCGATGCAGAGCTGCAGCTCCGCTACGACTGCGGTACCAACGATATTCCCTCATGTTATGAGCTCCGCAAGAGTGAGGACTACCACAGCGCACTCCGTGGACTGCGCTCCGCGTGCTACAAAGACTACAAAGATAGCTGCCGACTTCTCCACGAGTTCATCGAAGCCCACTACGACAGGACCCCTCGAGAACCGGACCGGAGGGTCGCAGAAGGAGACTCCTTCTCCGCAGCCGTGCGCTCCTGCACCGTCTCCGGCGACCAGGAGATGTGCGTCGCCGCCCTCTCCTTCCACGAGAAGCACCCCGATCGGGCCAAGAATGTCGAGCGCGAGCGCCCCCGGCTCCTGGCCGCGCTCCGTGGCGAGCCGATTCCTCCCTATCCCCCCAGCCAGCCCCTCCCGCCGGCGAAGGTCACTCCGGACTTCTCGGAATGAGGGCCGGAGAGCTGTTCGTCAGGGAGATGGCCCGGTGGGCGCGGCTTCAGAACCGCGCCAACTACCCAGAAGTGCCCGAAGCGCTGCTCCAGGAGGAGCTCCAGCTCGCGATCACGGTAGGCCACCACATCCACCAGGTGACCAAGGCGCCGTAGAGATGGCTGCTCTCGCGCGGGCTGCGTCTGGCGCCGTGGAGGCAGATCTTCCGGCAGTTCAGGCGCGATGACAGTCATTTCCAGAGGCACTACATCTCGCAGGCTTCCAACGATTGGTCGCGCGATCCCCTCGATGATGGTGCGGTACGCCGGCCCGATGGCGCTCTCGACCACGAGCCACAGAGCAGCCTCGATTTGGGGGGCGTCAGCTTCAGGCTAAGTCGAGCCCAGCAGCGGCTTCCAGGCGCCGTTCTTAGTGTCAGTAGGGGTTGCCGGAATGCGAATGAGCGCAAGCCCGAGGATGCCGGGCCGCCTAGCAGTCCGCGCAGGCCTTCTGTCCGGAGCCCGATCGACAGCGGACCAGGAACTAGCATTTGCGGCTCTTACACAGCTTCTTCCTTGGTATCGGCGTGATGCCTACACCCTTGTCGTCATTGGGCGCCTACCGATGCGCGAGGGGGGTCAATCTTCCGAGCGACCGGGGGGGATCAATTTCGGCGAGCGATGAAGGACCATCGACTGGTGGCTTCATGGTGGACATCACCAGACTCCAACCGATGCGTGAGTAGGCACTTCTGCGACGAGACCGAGAGTAACCGACAAGTGTCGCTCATGCTGCCCGACTGAGGCCGACCTGCACCCGACTCCCTGCCGTGTACCGGGTACATACCCGGTCACGGCCTCCTTGAACGAGGCTGCACTCACGGGTAGCAGAGAGGATGACAGAGCCACCGGAATTCAATGCATTTTTTTTAGGACGAGCATCCCTTCATGCCTAGACTCGTGTTAGCATAGACGAAACGGAGGTCAGATGAACACGAGTTCCAAAGTGAAGGTAGCCATTAGTCTGGGTGCTCGGATCGCTGAACTTGAGCAGGAACACCGGTCCCAGATCAAGCAGTTGGAGACGCAGTACCTCGCCACGGTGGGGCCCCTACGAGACCAAATGGAGGCTCTCTTCACACCCGTAGCGACCGTTGGCCCGTCTCCTGACGGACCCCAAGCCCACGAGAATGCTCGCAATATTATCCTCGGGCTACTAGGCGGGGAAGGAGCAACGCTCTCGACGATCACCGAAGCCCTCTACGGCCCAGACTACACTGATGATCGCATCTATCGGGGAAGGGCATCCGCTCGCATCAGCAACCTCAAGAAACATTTCAAGATCGTGAAGAAAGGGAAGATGTACGTCCTCGATGAGCCGGTGTCGCCTTCGGAGGAAAATGAGATCTTCTAGATGTTCGTGATGGTTGTGCCCGACGGCGTGTTCTAGACGCCGCCGGGCCCTGAGTCAAAACGCCGTCCTCTCAGACAGTGCCAAGTCAGCTGAGCTCAGCATAGCTGAGCTTGTCGTGGCCAGCAATCAAGGGCGGCACAACCCATACGACGGAGGTCCTCATGGCCAAACGTATCGTCGTGCCGCCGGGGAAGAAACTGATCTTCCGCCCGTGGCGCAAGTGCCCCAAGACCGGACGCGTGCTCTACGCCCGTCAGTTTGGTCTTCGGGCATGGCCGATTCTTGTCGATGACAAGTAGACCCTGAGCCTTGGGCTCGGGGAGCGTACGGGCCTTTCGGCTCGTGCGCTCCCTTACCTTTGGAACGCATCCACCAACCGAATCAGCAGCTCCACATCCATCGCCGCATACGCTTCCTGCCTCCGCGTCAGCGGCCTGCGCGTCCAGTCGCTCACCTGCTCAGCCTTGTCAACCTCGATGCCCAGCTCCCGCGCGCACACCGCCTTCAGGCTGTGCCCGCCCTCCACCTTCCCGCGGATCTCCCGGGACAGCTTCAGCGTGTCCACGACGTTCTCGATGGTCATCCCATGCTTCCCGAGCACCGAGCGCTCGAACGAGGCGTTGTGAATCACCTTCTGAACTTCCGAGTTCTCGAGCAAGCCGGCCAATGGAGAAAGGTCCGAGATCTCCAGGGCATCGATCAGCGCGATGAATCCGGCTCCTGCGAGCTGAACGAGGCAGAGCGTACGCTCGCGGAGGGTCGTCTGTACGTCTAGCGCGACCCGTTCTGCTGAGGCTAGCAGCTCACATACCTCGGCGAGTTCCTCGGTCGAGCGCACCCACCGCACCGGCATCGACGGCGTGATTGAGGGGACTTCGTCGGGCTCATCCGGCGTCGCATCCATGCTGAGGACCCGAGCAAGAATGGGCCCAACACCCTCCGTCAGGGCACGGCCGCCGGAGTCACTGCGGGTGAGCCACCGCCAGGCGCCCTCGATGTCAAGCAGGTGGGTGGCGATCACCTCCCGCTCCACCCAGGGGGGCATCAGCGGCTGAAACTTCGAGAGGCGGTAGTTGGGCAGCTCCGATGCCACCTCGCCCCACAGCCGGTCGTCCTCCCAGAACTCCAGGTCCTGGAGGGAGCGAATCGCCTCACGCACCCGGGTCATCGCTAGGTCGGGACCGCGGATCTTGAGCAAGAAGTTGTCTGGAATGACCCGCCAGTCCGCGTCGATAGCCTCTAGGGCGTATCGCAGTGTGCTGTTGATTCGCCCCCCAGCGAAGGTCCACCAGCGGATCTCGTCGGGGTCCTCCTCGAAGCCTCCGAGGGTGCCCAGGACTCCCTCGAACGACTCCCTGCGAGTGGCCAGGACGCTCCGCGCGGTGTCGTGGAGGTACGGGTAGTCGTCGTTGGAGTCGAGCACGTCCCGGACGGCCTGGCACACCTCCATGCCCAGGAACTGCGGGAGGTACCCACCCCAGGTGGGCTGCTTTCCTCGAGGTGCCGTGGCCACGATGATGCGTCGATCGTCGTGGCGCACCTGGAGCACGACCCAAGCCCGCCCGGCGAGGAGGAAGCAGCTAGCCCCGTCTACCAGGCGGTCTACGAAGCCCTGGCTTAGCGTGCCTAACGGCTGGCCATCTGACTTCTGCACCGTGTAGGTCGTGGGGCTGGAGAAGACCGCATAGAGCTCCATGAAGTTCCGGCGGCCGAATTTCCGCTCCGTCTTCGGCCCGATGACGAGTCGTCCACTGGTCTCGATGAGAGACCCATCCCGAAGCATCCAGGCGATCAACCGGTTGAACTCCCCTCGATGGATACCCTTGAAGTCCGGCACTTCGGAGAGGTGCTCCCACGCGTCCGTGGCGGGGACCCCGTCTCGCTCGAGGGCCATGGCCAGAAGTTGGTGTACCAGCACGGGCCAGCACCGGCTGTCGACATAGACCGACTCCACCCATCCCGACTTCGCTAGCTCGACCAGGGCGATAGCCTGGAGGACGGACTCGGGAGCCTCGCAGAAGAACGTGGTGTTGGCAGACTGCCCGGCCCGCCGCCCGGTGCGCCCCATGCGCTGCATGAAGGAGCTGACCGTATCGGGGGCCTCGGACTGGAGGACGCGGTCGAGGTCGCCTACGTCGATGCCTAGCTCGAGGGTCGATGTGGCCACGATGCAGGCATCGGACCCATGGTGGAAACGCTCCTCTGCCAGCTCTCGCTCCTCCTTCGACACAGCACTGTGGTGCACGAAGACCGTCGTCCCGAACCGCCGCATCTGTTCGGCAACCGCCTCGGTCGCACTGCGGGACTGGCAGAAGAAGAGGCTCTTCTTGCCCCGGGCTATTCGGGCTGCGTCGTGGGCGACGAGGGCCAACTCCGGACGGTGAACGATCAGAATTTCGCGGGGAGATGGGGGCTTCGGAGGGTCGATGACCCGCACGGGGCGGGCTGATGTTCCGGTGAGCCAGGCGCCGATTTCCCCAGGATTCCCAACGGTGGCGCTGAGCCCGACGCGCTGGAGATCGTGGCGCGAGATCTGTGAAATCCGCTCTAGCACGCTCATGAGGTGGGCTCCGCGGTCGGAGCCGGCCAGGGCGTGGACCTCGTCGATGACCACGATGCGCAGGTCGCCGAACAGCTTGTGCGCCCGCCCAGAGATGAGCATGACCTCCAGGGACTCCGGGGTCGTCATCAAGAGCTCGGTCGGGTCCTTGAGGAACGCCTTTCGCCGGCTCGTGGAGACGTCGCCGTGCCAGACCATCCGGTCGAGCCCCACCATCTCGGTGTACAGGCCCAGGCGCTCTGCCTGGTTGTTCAGTAGTGCCTTGATGGGCGCGATGTACAGCGCCCCGACCCCATCGGGGGGGTGCTCCAGCAGCATCGACAGGGTCGGAAACATCGACGCTTCGGTCTTGCCCCCGGCTGTAGGGGCAAGCACGACCGCGTTGCACCCATCGAGCAGGGCCTCGCCGGAGATCTCCTGGACCGGCCGCAAGCTCTCCCAGCCAAGACGGGCCACGATGGCTTCCTGCAGGCGTGGAGAGAATCGGGCGAAGACACTCACATGGTCACCAGTTGTCCGACGCGGCTACGAGCTGATCGTCCAGGTCGTCCGGGAGCTCGAACTCACCGCTGATCGCGTGCTTCTCCTCGGCAGAGAGCTCCGCGGCGGTGAACTGATAGACATCAGACGGGACGTAGGCTTCCTCTTGCTCGACGAGATCGAGCACCATCACGAACTCGCGCAGAAACTGCCTGGGGACCACACCGACGTCGCCCTTGAATCCGGCGGTCACCTGGGCGACCAGCTGATCGATGAACTGATCGCTGACGAGAAGCTCGGTACGGGCCCGGTCCGAGGCCGGGAACAGCTCTCGGAGCTTCAGAGCGACCTTCTTCAGCCGGTCCGCTTGGAACGGGCGCAGCTCGAGTTGAGGTTGGCGGATGCTCGCGAATCCGCCCTTGCTCATGAACCGGATTCGGTCGTGGAGGGGAGCGAGCCCGGCGACCCCGTTGCGGCTGTCGAAGAAGTCGGGCGTGCCAGTGAACAGCCAGAGGAGGCCTGGATACGCTCCTGCGGCGTCGGCGATCTGACGGATTCCGTTGAGGGACTTGTGCCTTGAGTCCTTGCGCATTCGGAGGATGGTCTCGGCCTCATCGATCACAATCAGCAGCCCTTTGTACCCGGCGGCCTTCACAATCTCGAGCACGCCTCGGAGGTAGTCCAGGGCATCCCGGCTGCCGATGTCGCCTTTGATCCCGGCACTCTTCTTCGCCGCGGCGGACACGTTGCCGCTGCCGCCCAGCCAGGAGATCAACGCCCCCGCCTCCACCGTGTCCCCCGCTTGCTTGAGCGAGAAGATGGTCTGAATCACCCGGACGAAGTCCTGGGGCGCTTGCCCTCCGGTCAGCAAGCTCAGTTCTTCTTCGAGTCTAGTCTGGACCTTGGCGTCGAAGTCTTCGGCGTCCTCGTCCGCTCCGCCAGCGATGAGCTTGTCTTCGACCTTCCCGATCCACCGGTCGAGAATGTCGCCGAGTGCCCCTCGGGGACAGGATGTGGTTCCCAACTCGGTCAAGACCTTGCGGTACACGTCGTCGAAGCGGTGAAACCTTAGATCGTTGTCCGACACGACGACAAAGCTCGTCGCGAATCCCCGCTTCTGAGCCTCGGTGAGGGCCAGGCGGGCCATGAAGGTCTTGCCACAGCCGTAGCCGCCACGCAGAAACTTGATGGTGCCCTCTCGGTCGGCCGCCAGATCGAGCTGGCGATGGATCTCCCCCAGCTGCTTGTCGATGCCTTCGGCGAAAGCATCGATTCCACGCTCCGGGACGAGTCCGCTACGCAACGCTTGGAAGATGTGGCGGATGTCCCGCTTCTGCAGCTGGCTCAAGACGAGCCCTCCTTCATGTAGTGCTTCACGCCATCCTTGATTTCGATGACGACATCGATCTTCGCGATAGCCACATATTCTTCGAATTTCGCAGAAAACCGTCGATGCTTCCGAGGGCCACCGAGTATGACGTCCGCCTCGGAGGCCGTGACCGAGCCATGCACCAGCAGGTGCTCGAACAGCTCACGAACTCCTCCGACGGGGAGATCTTGTAGCCATGCGTTGTCGGATGGGGTCGGCTCGGGGGGCTCGGGAGAGGGGGCGCCACGGAGCGCTGATACGTCGAAGCGGGTCGGTACGAGGTAGCCCTCCACGCTTGCCCGGCGTGTCGGGTGGTGTAGCTCGACTTTGACTCGGGTCTCTGCCTTGCCGTGGAGACGGAAGAACACCTCGAACCTCTCGCCCACGGTCGCGACGATCGCACCACCTTTCAGACTGGCTCCTCGTCGGACATCACACAGCTCCACCTGGATGGTGGAATCCTCGGGCACCTGGAGCGTGAGCTCTACGGCGGGTTGGCCACCGAATAGACCCGGCTGGGCGATGACCACCTCGGCCTCGAGGCAGTGCATTCCCGCGACCCCCTCCTTGGCTTGAGCGGAGATCGCGAAGGTGAGCATGTCGCCCCCGGCCGGACCTCGGTGGGTCATCGTGATGACAGGGATGACCCGCTCCTGGAAGCTGTTGCCCCCGTGCACGAAGCTCATGGGGCGCCGCCCCGTGTCGAACACCGCCGTGGAGTCGGGGAAGGCCACGTGGAGTTCTTCGGTGTTGGAGTATCCCAGGGATGCCAGGGACACGACGACCTCGCCGCTGCGTTCGGCCCCATCAGAGCGCAGCACGTGTCGCCGCTTGGGATCGATCTTGCGGCCGTGGGCCTGGCGCTCCATGGCGAGGGGGTCCAGGAGCAGGAACCCGTGGTCGCTCGTGATCACGAACCGCCGAACACCCGCTTCGCGCAGGAGGTGGCATGCGGCTCGGAGCTGCTGCAGCACGACCGGGAACACCGCGGTGCCGACGTTCTTTTCGCCGGCTTTGTCGATCTCCTCGCTGTGGACCACCACCAGGGTGGCCTCAGCGATGGACTTCCGAAGGCCTGTCACGCCCAAGGATACGACCCGCTCCAGGTTGAGCCAGGGGCACTTCTTGCCGCCGACCCGATCTTGCATGGCTCGTTTGCGCGTGTCGGGGGAGGACACGCGGAAGACACCGGTGTTGAACCCCTCGATCTTGTACCGGCCTGTTGCACTCTTGCGGATGTCGGGCTGCAGGCGCCCCGCGGTGGCGACGGGGGCCAGCACGTTCATGCCGACCTCGGTGACCGAGGGAAGCTCTGCAAGGCGGGGCGTGACCACTACCGAGGTGGCTGACATTCCCTCCAGAGCTCGGGCCAGCTCGACACCCATCTCGAACCGCAGGGCATCGACGACGAAGTATGCCGTGGTGCCGGGTTGGCGTGTGAAGGGGAGCACGACCTCATCGAAGACTGTGCGCTGTTGCATGGGGGCCTGGGGAACGAAGCCCGCGGCCACACATAGACCGTTGAACCCTCGGCTCCATTGGTCGGCCCAGGCTCGCCAGCACTTGCGTAGCAGGTCGAGACCCTCACGCAGCGCGGCGTACTCCGCGACCTGGGGATGCCAGAGAGCCGTCCGGCGTTGTTCGAGATGGCGGTGTGCCTGGTCGACCGCTGCTCCCCGGGCCACGTACGCTTCCACCGCTTGTTCCAGGGTCTCGGCGGACTTGGGCAGGTCCGTGCCCGCGGCGTGGATCGCTGCTCCCAACCGAGCCGCGCCCTGGACGAGTTGCCAGGACGCACGACGAGCCTCGCTGGTCTTCACCCAGAAGGACCCGTCACCGAGCCGAAGGTCGCACCACGCGAGCACCTGGACCCATTGTTCCTCATTCAGCGCCTCGATGGCGGCGACCAGGATGGTGCTCTCCTCGAAGCGGAAGGTGTCCACCTTGCCGAGGTCCGTGGCCTTCGATGTGTTGACCTCTTCTGGGAGCAGCGACTCGGTCTCGTCAGCGATCTGCTGGTAGAAGGTGTGGTCGCTGCGGAGCTGAGCCGCCAATGCGGTGTTCGCAGTCACCACGGCCGCGGGGAGGGAGCGAATACCTTCGAGGATGGCGTCCCTTGGAGGCCGGGAGAGATCGTGGACATACTCCACGCACAGAGCCCAGCCGGCGACCATTGCTGGGAGGTCGGAGGCGCCGACCTGCGCGTGACCCCAGCGCTCGCGGAATGTGGACGAGAGTCCGAGCGCGGCCTCGAAGTAGGCCGTCACCACAGCAAGCTCCGATGGGTCAGCCGCGAGCTGTGTGGCCACCTTCCCCCCGGTGCGCAGATCGGTGAGCAGGGCGGAGGGGGCGAGCATGCCGAGTCGTCCGGAGAGTCCGTCGGAGGTGCTGCCCAACGCGTTGGAGAGCCAGTCCTCAGCCGCTGACAGCTCGGAGACACCTCCTCCGACGAACTGATCGATGGTGTCCGGGGGCACTCGCCCCGCTGCTGCGTCTCTGACCAGTGCGTCCAGGCCGCGACGAAAGCTCACGCCGGATGCGAGGTGCTCGTAGAGGGGGGATGCCTCGACCTGCTCCTTGGTGAACCCCGGGAGATGAAGAAGCAGCTGGGGCCTGTGAGCCTCCCGAGTGAGCCCGCCGAGCTCGAGGATCAGCTCGAGGTAGCTGCCACGGAAGTCGACGATGGCGAACGGGCGGCGTTCCCCGGGCTCTTCCTTCAGCGCCTGCACGAACCCAGTGAATGTCGCGTCCTTGTCGAGCCACACCACCACGTCACGGGTTCGGATCTTCGTACGCAGCTCGTCCAGGAGGACGGTGGACACGGGGCCTAGCATGGAGTGTCTCCGGTCACGCGTTCGCGGGCTCGAACCACCCTTGGTCGTGCAGCCGCTGCCACGCGATGTGCACGTGGCGGGGTTCCATCAGGTCACGCTTGCGGGCGTTCCACCCGTGCAGCTTCGCCAGGGCGACGTCGGGGTCCGCTCCGACTGCCCGGTCAGCTAGGGACAGCCAGTGCAGCGAGGCCAGGATCTCGAGGCCGTATGGGGTCTCGAATCCCTCGATCAACTTGGACACCCGCTCGAAGCTGGTCTTGAAGGACGCATCCTTCTCGACGAAGGCCTCGGCCTCGCTCACCGCTTCCGCGATGGGCTCGATGAGCGCACGGGGATCTCGGTCGACCAGCCCGCGGATGAAGTGCCCCTCCAGATGCATCAGCGCGTGGAACAGCCGATCCGCGTAGGGCCCGTAGTGTTGGGCGGTGAAGTTCAGCCTCATCTCGTAGCCAGCCTTCTGCAGGAAGTAGCCGAGCTTCTGCACCTCGAGCTGGGTGAGATCGTCGTCGAGCACGCGGTACTGGCTCATGAGCGCGACCATCGCCGCGCGGGTGCTGGTCCAATAAGGTCGGGGGGTGTTGACGATCATCTGACCTCTGACCTACCTAGTGGGTAGCGTGCGGCGGAACTGGACTGTATCGCGTTCGGGACGGGTCCGTGGGCGCGGCGGGGTTCGATTTCGGAACTCATCCATTCGGTAGAGACGCCTGGGGTGCTCCTCGTAGGCGTCCGTCGATTCAAGATGCCTCCTTCTCGGCCGCGGTCTGCAGATGCGGGACAACGCGTGCCACCATTGACCTCAGCCGACTTGCAGACTCTCCCCCGTCGGCATTGAGGATACTCGGCGCGAGTACGGTCACATCCGTTTCGGACTTGAGCAACTCTGTGTCCTTCCAGGAGGTAAGCGGCGGCGTGAGCAGGGCGAACCCGCCCATCGGATGGCACCACACCACCTCCCCATCGCTCGTTTTCCAAGCCACCGTTTTCACGTAGTGGGACACGGTGTCCAGCTTCTTGCCTTGGTGGTATTTGGGGTCGGCCAAGCACGCATCGCCTATCAGTAGGTGTCGGCTTTCTCCATGCCTAATGCGGATGATATAATCCGGGCTGCAGCGGTCGGATACGCCGAAGAAGGGTCGTTCATCGTCTAGGGTCGCCTGCCTCGCGGCCCATTGGTAGGCGGTCTCGTCGCGTGTGTGGGCGGCAGGTACATCGTCGAGTGGAAGCCGGATCGGATCAGCCTCGAAATCGACGGTGATTGTGACGCCATCATCTCGCTCGAGGCGCCACCGACATCCCTGGACACTCCCCTGTCCCCACATGGCCTCTCGGTGAATGCAGAATCCAAGCTCGGCAAGACACTTCACTATCCAGACGGCGCCCCAGAGCTCGAACACAGAATTCGTCGTCGCAGGTGGCAACGCCGAATGCGGGGCCTCCGTCGCTGATGGGACTTCGGTTGTCTCCGGGGCGAAAACCCGGACGAGGCGCCGAAGGCGATGGTCCCGTTGCAGGAGTGGCCCAAGGGGTATGGGAGAGCACAGCTCCGATGCGACGACGAGTGCGCCGACTTGGCTCTGCAACGACTCCAGGTGTTGTTGGGTCAGGTGTATCGCAGCCTTCACTGCGACCAAGTGCCGAGTTCGCAGCTCCGGCTTGGGCTCTAGCCAACGTTGCTTGGCCGTCGCGGCTTCTACGGAGATGTCCTGTTGTAGGGCGGCGGCATGAACGAGGCGTATCGGCCGTTCCTGGGTCAGCTCGGCTGAGGTTCAGCACCATCAGCGACCTCAGCGAACGCGCCGTTCCCGCAGCGACAGCGTAGGGAACGTGTGCGGC
>Ga0316208_1000153_pt1 | contig 98044 bp, 87 predicted proteins | sample 3monopyrite_MG_FD_204944 | JGI IMG/M metagenome (GOLD analysis project Ga0316208, IMG submission 204944) | Microbial mat bacterial communities from mineral coupon in-situ incubated in ocean water Damariscotta River, Maine, United States -... | ecosystem: Environmental > Aquatic > Marine >... | reverse complement strand
AACCCGTTGTGCATTTGAGAAAAATGAAATAAAAAAGTTGTCCATTGCCTAAAAAGGCGTATATTTAATTGAATTACAAACACTTAAACACATGAACAACTTTATTGAAAATTACCAATTAATTCTTAATCATTTGCAGAAGTTTGATTTTGACTTCATTCCATTGAGACAAATAAGAAAGCCAAAACTTAGTAATTTGGAACTAATTGCTATGAATTTAACGGCTGAATATTTAGGTATAGATTCAGAATGTCAGCTTTTTAGAACTATTAGGAAGAGTTCTTTAGAGGGAAAAATTGAACGCAGCGTGTATAACAGACGAAAGCGGTTTTTATTCCCGCAAATTGAAATGATCCGTAAGAGGCTTGCTTTTTCCTTCAATGAAAATGAGGAATACTTTATTATCGACAGTATGCCGGCAGAAGTTTGTAAAAATGCTCGAGCATCAAGAAGTAAAATATGTAAGGAATCGGAGTATTCAGCTCCCGACAAGGGCTATTGTGCTTCACAAAAAATGTACTTCTATGGTTATAAAATTCATGGAGTTTGTTCGGTTCAGGGAGTTTTTCAAAGTATTGATATTACGCCTGCTTCCGTACACGATATTCATTACTTGAAGGAAATAAATTATAGTTATGCTAACTGCACTTTATTAGGCGATATGGGCTATCTGTCCGCTAAATATCAGCTAAATTTATTTCAAACTGCTAATATTAGACTGGAAACTCCAATGAGAAAAAATCAATCTAACCTTCGAAAACAACCTTATATTTTTAGAAAAAGTAGAAAGAGAATTGAAACGCTATTTTCTCAGCTCTGTGATCAATTTATGATTCGTAGAAATTATGCGAAATCTTTCGCAGGATTTAAAACTCGCATACTGTCTAAAATAACCTCCATGACATTGATTCAACACCTAAATAAATTCGTTTTTGAAAGACCTATCAATAATTTAAAAGTTAATCTCGTCTAAATGCACAACGGGTGACTTTATTAAATTTTCTTGCAACTAAAGTAAACAATAGGGGGTGCTTTGAAAACAACAAAACTGAATTTTCTGATTGCATTCTTTGAAATGAATTTATTCCCATCTCAATTTTGGGATTGTGTGAAAGAGGATCTTGTTGATAAACTGTCTTCTTTAAGCTATTAAAGCTAAGAATAAACCTACTTTTGCGGCCTCAAAAAATCAGCATGAAAATTAGAAATATCGCCATTATCGCCCACGTTGACCACGGAAAGACCACATTGGTAGACAAAATGTTATTGGCTGGAAAACTCTTCAGCGATCACGAACAGCCTGGAGATTTGATAATGGACAACAATGACTTGGAACGTGAAAGAGGCATTACCATTTTGGCAAAGAATGTTTCAGTTCATTATAAAGACATGAAAATCAATATTATTGACACTCCAGGTCACGCCGATTTTGGAGGTGAAGTAGAAAGGGTATTGAACATGGCGGATGGTGTATTGCTGCTTGTTGACGCTTTTGAGGGGCCTATGCCACAAACACGTTTTGTATTGCAGAAAGCGATTGAATTGGGACTAAAACCCATTGTGGTAGTGAATAAAGTAGACAAAGAAAATTGCACACCTGACATCGCACAAGAGAAAGTCTTTGATTTGATGTTCAATCTTGGAGCAACTGAGGAGCAATTGGATTTTCCAACTGTCTTTGGTTCAGCAAAACAAGGATGGATGAGCGACGATTATCAAACTCCTACAACTGACATTACAGCATTGATGGATGCCATAATAGAGCACATTCCCGCGCCACAACCAGAAGAAGGCAATACACAATTATTAATAACTTCATTGGACTATTCTTCTTTCATTGGCAGAATAGCCATTGGACGTTTGCACAGAGGAAGCTTGAAGACCAACCAACAAGTCAACCTTATTAAGAGAGATGGTTCGGTAATGAAGCACAAAATCAAGGAGATTTATCTTTTTGAAGGATTGGGAAAAGTAAAAGTTACTCAGGTAGAAGCAGGAGATATATGTGCCATTGTAGGCATGGATGGGTTTGACATTGGAGATACTTTAGCTGATTTGGAACAACCAGAGGCATTGCCTACCATCGCCATTGACGAACCAACTATGAGCATGTTGTTCACGATCAACGATTCACCTTTCTTTGGAAAAGAAGGGAAATACGTGACTTCTCGGCACATCTTGGATCGATTGAACAAAGAATTAGAGCGCAACCTAGCATTGCGTTTGGAAGAAACTAATTCTGCGGATACTTTCAATGTTTACGGTAGAGGCGTTCTGCATCTTTCTGTATTGATTGAAACCATGAGAAGAGAGGGGTATGAATTGCAAATTGGTCAACCTCAGGTAATCATTAAAGAAATTGACGCCCAAAGGTATGAGCCTATTGAAGAACTTACCATTGACTTGCCAGAAGAAGTGAGTGGTAAAGCCATAGAAGTGGTGAATCAGCGAAAAGGAGAGATGCTGAACATGGAACCAAAAGGCGATCGTACATTGTTGGAGTTTGAAATTCCTTCACGAGGAATTATTGGATTAAGGAACTATTTGTTAACGGCCACAGCTGGAGAAGCCATAATGGCGCACCGTTTCAAAGAATTTCAGCCCTATAAAGGAGAGATTACCGGCCGTCAAAATGGATCGCTGATTTCTATGGAAACCGGCAAGGCAATTCCATATTCATTGAGTAACCTGCAGGACAGAGGTAAGTTCTTTGTAAACCCTAACGAAGAAATCTACAGAGGACAAGTGATTGGAGAAAATACGCGAGCAGGTGACTTGGTGATCAATGTCACTAAAACCAAAAAGTTAACCAACATGCGTTCTTCTGGAGCTGACGATAAATTAAAATTGGCACCTGCACAAAAATTTAGTTTGGAGGAGGCCTTGGAGTACATTCAAAAAGATGAGTATGTGGAAGTCACACCAAATTCTTTGCGACTCCGAAAAGTGCTGTTGGATGAAAATGATAGAAAAAGGGCCTCCAAAGAATTCGCTTAATCACCCTTATCCTTAATTTCGAAGGCATGCGAATTTTGATTGTTTCATGCCTCTTGCTTATCTGTTTTGGTTGCAGTTCCAATTTAGACAAGGTTGACAAATCACATGCTCAAAGCATCTTGCGCATTGGTCATGGTGGAATGGGTTTTCATTCAATTCTACCCTGGAATCCATTGCCTATCAATAGTATGTCATCTTTGCGCCAAGCGATGGAAGAATACAATGCAGACGGATTAGAAGTCGATTTGAGGATGACGAAAGATAAAAAATTCGTGCTCTACCACGATAAGGATCTTTCAACGACTACCTCTATCGACAGATGCATAGAATTGCACAATTATGAAGACCTTAAACAGATAAGCTACACATTGGGTTTTCCTTTTGATTTATTTCAAGAAGAATACATATTAGGTCTAGGGGATTTGATTGATTATTTACATGCTTTTGAGGACTTTCCTCATTTGCACATTGACTTGCGTGTGCATTCCCCTTGTTTGGATGGTGATGAAAATTATAAATTGGAATTAGCAATACATCAACATCTTGAAGCAATTCTTAGGGCTAAAAAGGTCCCAAGAGAGAAGGTCATCATCAATACATTTTCCAAAGACTTGCTTTCAAGAGCAGCTTCAGCATCTGATGGATATCCTTTGTCTTATGAAGTCAATGAAAATCTTGAAGAGGGATTGGATTTTGCGCTGAATTATGAAATTCCATATTTAACGGTTAAACCAGAACATTTGACCAAGGAGTTTTCTCGAAAAGCAAGAGCTGATGGAGTAAGGATAATTACCTTTGGAGGCAACAGTGCTGCTGGTAATCGACTTATGATTGAAAAAGAAGCGGACATTATCCAAACCAATAATTTGGGAGCATTGAACGGCCTCTTGATGCCCAAAAAGTAAAGTTCATCATGATTCTATAGTTTTGAGGTTCTAAACTCTGTACCATGATAGTTTGTAAGAATTGCGGAAATAACTACGAAGGAAATTTCTGTCCATCTTGCGGTCAACGTTACATCGACAAGCGATTTACACTCAAAGATTCTATTGCATGGCTCTTTGCAAGTGTGTTTAATTTAGAACGTGGTTTTTTGCCGACAACAATACAATTGATTACCAAACCAGGAGTCACCATTCGCAATTATTTAAGCGGCATCACCATTCCCTATGCACATCCATTTAGATTCGTTTTTATTTGGTCAACCGTTTCAGCCATATTAACTGTCTATTTAGGAATATTTGATGAATCTACTGCTGCCATTACTCAAACAACAAGCGAAGATTTAAATTATTCCGCACAGCAACAGGAATTTATGGCAAGATACAATGAATTCATAAAAAATTATCTAGCATTCGTTACTATGGGAATGATTCCAATAACCTCATTTTTCACCTATCTCCTTTTCAAAAAGAAAGGATTCAATTATGCCGAGAATTTAGTGATGCAAGCTTATGCTACAGGTAGCTCAGTTGTAATTGGATTGCCTGTAATAATATTGTATTATTTTCTTGATGACCCTAATTTATTCACCATGATAATAATGTTACTAAGCTTAGTTGTTGTAACAAGGGTGTATAAATTATTTTTTAAGGTGAATGTTTTTCAAGCTTTCATAAAATATATACTCTCCATTATTTTAACTTATTTAACCTTTATCATTTTGTTAACAATGATCATAGTAGGTGCTGTTTTTATTTATAAAGCATTGGGACTTGGTTTGCCATTTGGAATTGAAGCTCCAGCTCCTCAATAAAGCGCTGGAAAATTCTCAGGCGAAACATCTCGCATTATCCCATAGCAAACTTCGATCATGTCGTCTATGCTGGGTTTAGAAAAATAATCGCCATCTGTGCCATATGCCGGACGGTGGTCTTTTGCACTCAGGGTCTTAGGTTCAACATCTAAGTGGTAATAACCACCCTGCACTTCCAATACTTGTTGCATCATATAGGCAGTTGCTCCTCCAGCTACATCTTCATCCAAAAACAAGACTTTATTGGTTTTCTTCAATGAGTCAAGAATCTCATGTTCTCGATCAAAGGGGATTAAGGTGCGAACGTCAATTAACTCAATGGAGATGCCCATTTCTTCTAATTCTAGGGATGCTTGTTCAGCCAAATTGCAGGTCGATCCGTAGGTCACAACAGTGATGTCTGTACCTTGTTTGACGACATCAATTTTACCCAATGGAAGAGTAAATTCACCTAAATTTTGCGGCATTTTCTCTTTGCTACGGTAAGCGTTCAAGGGTTCTATGATCAATGCAGGATCATCACCTTGAAGTAAGGTATTGTAAAATGCTGATGCTGTCGTTAGGTTTCTAGGTACACATACATGTATGCCTTTCACTGCATTCAAGATGACACCCATAGGCGATCCTGAATGCCAAATGCCTTCTAAACGATGGCCACGAGTACGAATAATGAGAGGTGCTTTTTGTCCACCGGCTGAACGGTATTGAACTGTGGCCAAATCATCACTCATCAATTGCAGACAATACAGCAGGTAATCCAAATATTGAATTTCTGCAATCGGTCTCAAACCTCGCATGGCCATGCCAATGCCTTGTCCTGCAATGGTGGCCTCTCGAATTCCTGTATCGCTCACGCGCAATTCTCCATACTTTTCTTGCAGTCCCTCCAATCCTTGATTCACATCTCCAATTCTTCCTGAATCTTCGCCAAATATGAGCACCTCAGGATATTTGTCAAGAATGTGATCAAAATTTTCTCGCAGTACTACTCGGCCATCTACCAATTCTGCATTCTCAGCATAAATGACTTCATTACCATCTATGTTCAAAGGAGAGAGGTCTGATTGACTGTACAATTTGCTACTAAAGCGTTCGGCGTTTAAGGCTTGATACTCCTTTACCCATTGACTCAAAGAGTTTTTTTCATTGGAATCTTCATGACGACACAGACGCAGGACCCTTCTGGTGGCATTTAGTAAGTCTTTTCGAATCGGCTCAAGGTTGGTTTTTAAATCGCCGATAATTGCTCGAATGTCATCTTTTTGAACACTTACCTTAGCCAAGGCATCTAAATGAGTCAAAGCTTCTTCGCGTTCTTCTTTAATGCTTCCTATAAAACTATTCCATGCTGATTTTTTGGCATCACGAACGTGTTTCTTGGATTCATCTCGAATATTTTTCAATTCTTCTTCATTCGCAAGACCTTTCGCAATCATCCATTCACCCATCTTGGCAATGCAATCAAAATCTATTTCCCATTGCAAACGTTCTTCAGACTTATAACGCTCGTGAGATCCTGAAGTAGAGTGACCTTGAGGTTGGGTGACTTCCTCAACATGAATCAAAATAGGTACATGTTCTGTTCTTGCAATTTGCACCGCCTTTTCATATGTTTCCATTAAAGCGGCATAATCCCATGCTTTGACTTTAAATATTTCGTAACCGTTGGTGGTTTTCCCTTCTCGTTGAAACCCTTTAAGGACTTCAGAAATACTTTCTTTGGTAGTCTGGTACCTCTTTGGTACTGATATTCCATGTCCGTCGTCCCAAACAGAGACAAGCATAGGCACTTGCAGCACACCTGCTGCATTGATAGATTCCCAAAAGTGACCTTCAGAGGTGCTTGAATCACCGATGGTTCCAAATGCTACTTCATTTCCCTTTCTACTAAATAGATTGTCTTCAGGCAAACCTTCATGATTGCGATAAATTTTTGATGCTTGGGCAAGACCTAACAAGCGAGGCATCTGACTAGCCGTTGGTGAGACATCTGCCGAAGAGTTTTTCATTTGCTTCAAGGCTTTCCAATGTCCCTGTTCATCTAAACTCCTTGTGGCATAATGTCCATTCATCGAACGACCACCAGATGAAGGTTCCTCTTCAATGTTAGGATTGGCATACAATTGTGCAAAAAACTGTTCAACGGTCAATTGACCGATGGCCATCATAAAGGTTTGATCGCGGTAATATCCTGAACGGAAATCCCCATTTTGGAAAAATTTGGCCATGGCTAATTGTGGCACTTCTTTGCCGTCTCCAAAGATGCCGAATTTAGCTTTTCCAGTGAGTACTTCTCGACGCCCCAAGAGTGAAGTCTCCCGGCTGATGTTGGCCAATCGATAGTCTTCCAATACAATAGATTTGAAGTCTTCTTTATTTAGTGATTGGTTTTGTGGCTCTTCTATGCTTGCGGACGTACTCATATGGCGCTGTTTTTAATGTTGCAAAATTAATTAAAAGGCAGCAACGAACAGGATATTTATAGCTGTCGAAATTCATTCTTTGGTTACTTTTGCACCTATGATTTTACCTATTGTCGCATACGGAGATGCTGTTTTGAAAAAAGAGGCTGAAGACATTCCAAAAGAATTCCCTTTTCTTCAAGAGTTGATTGACAATATGTTTGAAACCATGTACAATGCAGAAGGCGTTGGTTTAGCAGCACCTCAAATTGGGAAATCCATCCGTTTGTTCATTGTTGACGCATCTCCTTTTGAAGAAGACGAACCTGAACTGAAAGATTTTGTAAAAGTTTTCATCAATCCTATCGTTGTTGAGGAAAAAGGAGAGCAGTGGCCATTCAATGAAGGTTGTTTAAGCATTCCTGGAATACGTGAAGACGTCAAAAGGCAAACCCATGTAACAGTTGAGTACTATGACAGAGACTTTAATTTAATTGAGGAAACCTTTGATGGAATCGCTGCACGTATCGTTCAACATGAATACGATCACGTTGAAGGCATTCTTTTCACGGATCATTTAAGTCCATTAAAAAGAAGATTGCTGAAAAATAAACTCAATAATATCTCTAAAGGCAACGTTAAGGTGCCTTACAGAATGAAATATCCAAAAATTTAAACAATGAAAATGAAGAATCTACTGCTGATCATTACAGTCGTATTTAGTTTAATTGCATGCAATTCTAATACATCCAATCAATCGGAGACTACTGAAGAAGGAGTTAACGAAGTGCTTACACTAAACAATTTAAACATTGATGGATTGACTGAAGAAATTAAAAAAAGAGAATTGGCACTTACAGATGTTACCCAGAAAGTTGACCGACTGAATGCACAACATTTGATGGAGGCATACCTCACATTCGAACGTAGATTTAGCAATACAAATATGGCACCAGTATATTTGTTTAAAGCTGGAGAATTGGCCATGAGTTTAGATAATACTCCGGCAGCATTAAAACACTTTGATAAAGTATATAATCGTTATAAAGACTACGAAAAAAGACCTTATGCTTTATTTTTAAAAGCGTTCATACTTGAAAATCAAGCAAATAATTACGATGAAGCACGCATCACTTATGAGAATTTTATCGAAGAGTTTCCAACCCATGAAATGGTCGACGATGCGCAATACTCCATCAAAAACATAGGAAAATCAGCGGAAGAGTTGATTCGAGAATTTGAAATACAAGACAGCATTCGTGCTGCACAACAAGCAGGGTAATATTAGGACATTTCTTGCTCATTTTCCATGAGCAAAAGCTTTGTACGTAATTCTTCTATGGACAATTGCGGACTAATCTCTCCATTCTTTGCCAAAGCAATCTCACCACTTTCTTCAGAGACAATAATGGCGACAGCGTTTGAATTTTCGGTAATTCCTAATGCTGCACGATGACGTAAGCCATAACGTGCAGGAAGGTTCATATTTTCTGTCACTGGTAAAATACACCTTGCTGCCTTAATTCGATTACCTACTATAATGGTCCCGCCGTCATGCAGTGGGCTGTTTTTGAAAAAGATGGACTCCAATAAATCAGCAGACAAGACAGCGTCTATTTCATCACCAGAGGCCAAATGATACTTTAATTCTGTTTCAGCTGCCAAAACAATAAGTGCACCAGTTTTACTCTTGCTCATATTTTGGCAAGCTTTTACAATTGGGTTGATGTTCATTTTTTGATCGTCAGATGTGTGTTTGGACCAATTCATTATTTTTTTTATCAATCCTTGACCAGCAAATGGACTTTGAGAACCTAGGAGCAAAAGAAAGCGACGTAACTCTTGCTGGAAAACGATAATCAAGGCCAGTACACCAACACCTATAAATTGTCCGAGGATTTCTGATAGCAATTCCATTTGCAAGGCAGACACCAACTTCCAAAACAGATAAATGGCTAGTATGCCTAAGAAAATACGAATCGCAACTGTACCCTTGACTAATTTGTACAATTGATAAAGCAGCAAGGCTACAAATAGGATGTCAAGAACATCCAACCAGCGTAAATCTAAAAAAAGCAATATGTGATTGATTGGTGCAAGCATGCCAGACAATATTACTGCTTTTGACACATCCCTACAATATCAATAGCTTGCTTTGCTTCCAACACATCATGCACCCTTAAAATTTTAGCTCCTTTCATCAAAGCAACTGAATGGGCTGCAGTTGTGCCATTTATGCTGCTATATGCTGAAGTATTCAGCACCTTCTGAATCATGCTTTTACGACTAAGTCCTACTAAAATAGGATATCTAAGATGCGCAAAGTGATCCAATTCATTTAAAAGTTGATAGTTGTGGTCAAGATTTTTTCCGAAACCGAATCCCATATCGAGCAGAATATCTTTTACACCTAAAATGTGCAATGCTTCAATTTTTTCCGTAAAAAAAGAAAAGACCTCCTTGACTACATCTTTATATCGAGGGTTTTCTTGCATGTTTTTAGGCTCTCCTTGCATATGCATAAGCACATATGGACAATTCCTTTCGGCAATCGTTGAAAACATATTGTCATCAAATTGCCCTGCAGTTATATCATTGATCATTACGGCACCTTCATCAAGCGCTTCAGCTGCGATCAAGCTTCTATAGGTGTCGATCGATATTTTGGCTTCTGGAAAACGAAATATAATTTTTTTAAGTGCTGGAATGAGGCGTTGTCGTTCTTCTTTTTCCTCAACTGCATTGGCATTAGGCTTTGTAGAAACCGCCCCAATGTCAATAATGTCAACGCCTTCTGAAAGCATTCTTTCTACTTGAAAAAGGTATGCATCCTTTCCTTGATGTTGTCCACCATCGTAAAATGAATCTGGAGTTAGGTTTAAAATGCCCATCACTTTGGGCGTTGATAAATCCATCAATTCACCCTTAAGGTTGATGGTGAAATTGCTTTGAAAAGGATTATTTTCGTTTTTTAATTTCATAAATCAAATTTAGTAGAAAAGCATGTCGAAAACTTCTTCACAATACGATCAAGCAATAGCGCATTGTCGAGAGATATTTGAAAAAAAGATGATGGACTATGGCACTGCTTGGCGCATCTTAAGAACAAGCTCATTGACTGATCAGATTTATATCAAAGCCAAAAGAATTAGAAGCATACAAGAAAAGGGTGAGAGTAAGGTAGAGGAGGGCGTTCGTGCTGAATTTATAGGCATAGTCAACTATTCCATCATGGCCCTAATTCAATTGGATTGGGGGACAGGGGAAGAGGCCAAAGCACCACAAAATAAAGTCATGGAACGCTATGAACAATTTGTAACTACATCAAAAGGATTGATGGAGAATAAAAATCATGATTATGATGAAGCTTGGCGTGAGATGCGCGTTTCCTCCTTGACTGATTTAATTTTACAAAAAATACTTAGAATAAGGCAGATAGAAGAGAATGATGGTAAAACATTGATTTCTGAGGGCATTGATGCAAATTATATGGATATGCTCAATTATGCTGTTTTTGCATTAATAAAATTGCATGAAGCGGCCAATGAGCGTTAACGCTTGTTAAAGACGAACGTTTCTTTTTGTGGATAGTTAATTTTGAAAAAAGCTTAATCAAATGAAATACCTATTACATTTTTCTCGCCTATTCGTAGGGAATCTATTTATATTTTCAGGTGTAGTTAAAGCCAATGATCCATTAGGGTTTTCTTATAAATTAGAAGAATACTTTCATGAATTTGGCATGCACTGGTCCTTTTTGGATGATATTCTAGTGCCCTTGGCGGCCATTTTATGCATAGTAGAAATCATATTGGGCGTGGCCGTTTTAGTTGGTTATAAAATGAAATTGGTTTCTTGGTCTTTATTGCTCATGATTGTCTTTTTTACAATATTGACAGGTGCTTCGGCCATTTTTGAAATTGTCCGTTCTTGTGGATGTTTTGGAGATGCAATTCCATTAACACCTTGGCAGTCATTTTATAAGGATTTAATTCTTCTTGTGCTTATTGGGGTCATTTTTGCTAAAAGAAAAGAAATTGAACCTTGGAAAGATCCTATGTCTTTGCTGTATGTTTTTATCATTTCAACAGCTGTGATGTTTTTGTTGGCAAACATGCTTGAATGGCATATGGAGGTTCAAGTGTTTGTTTTGTTATGGTTAGCCGTCCTAGTGAAATGGCTCTATAAAAAGAAAGACATTGCCGCTCCGGTGGCCATTGTAATTAGTGTAGTGTATTCATTGTACCTCTGCGTTTGGTCAATCGATCACCTGCCTTTTAAAGATTTTAGACCCTATGCCATTGGTAAAAGCCTTCCAGAACAAATGGTTTTACCAGCAAACGCAAAACCTGCGATTTATGAGAATCGACTTACCTATAAAAACATAAAAACTGGAGATGAAAAAAGCTTTAATGATGAAGAATTTACTGCTTCACAAATTTGGGAAGATAAGGATTGGGAATGGGTGAGTACCGATAGTGATTTGATTCAAGAAGGAGATGAACCTAAAATTACCGACCTCTCAATTTTAGCACCCAATGGAGAAGATATCACAGATAGAGTTTTAAAGGAACCAAACGTTCTATTGGTTATTATGTATGATTTTAGTAAAACAGAGATAGATAGATTAGTTGAGATTGTAAGTCTGTATGAAGAATTAAAGAACGTTAAAATGAGAGTTGGTGGAATGTCCTCTGCAAGCCCTGAAGATAATAATGCCTTTCGAAAGGAACACAACTTAGAATTTCCATTCATGACAGTAGATGGAATAGTGTTAAAAACGATAATAAGGTCAAACCCCGGTTTAATTTTTATTGATAAAGGTGTCGTAAAAGGAAAATGGCACATAAATGACCTTCCTGCATCTGAGGAAATCGTCAAATTATTGTCTACACGTTGATTTCTTTTATCATTCGTAGAATTTTGTATGGACTTTTTGTTCTTTGGGGAGTAATTACACTTGTATTCTTCATTTTCAATATTTTACCCGGAGATCCTGCAAGGATGATGTTGGGACAAAGAGCCGACCAAGAAGCAATAGATGAGATCAATCATGAATTGGGATTGGATAAAGGTCTTTATTATCAGTATGGATTGTATATGAATGACTTATTGCCTTTGTCGATTCACCATAATGAACCGATTAGTCCAACATATTTTTCAAACGAAAAATACCAGGGAATTGAATTGGTGGCAATTGGAGAATACAAACTTTCACTGAAGTTACCATACCTAAGAAAGTCATACCAATCGAAAAAGGAGGTTTCTGAGATTTTGAATGAAAGTCTACCAGAAACAGCAGTTTTGGCACTTGCATCAATTCTCATTTCTACAATCATTGGAGTATTTATGGGGGTTATTGCAGCATTTAAAAAAGACAGTTGGCTAGATAAATTGATGTTGTTTGTTGCGACCCTTGGAATGGCATTGCCATCATTTTTCATTGGTGTTTTGTTTGCATGGTTATTTGGCTTTGTTTTGGAAGAATACACAGGATTGCCAATGAGCGGAAGTTTATATGAAGTTGATGATCTTGGAAAAGGAGAATACATTCAATGGAAAAATCTTCTGTTGCCAGCTTTGACCTTAGGAATACGTCCACTCTCGGTCGTATTGCAATTAAGTAGAAATGCCTTCCTAGAAGTCCTATCAATGGATTATATGCGTACAGCACGAGCCAAAGGTTTACATTTCAGAGTAAGTGTCTTGAAACATGCTTTGAAAAACGCACTTAATCCTTTAATTACCGCGGTTTCAGGAATGTTTGCTAGTTTAATGGCAGGAGCAGTTTTTGTAGAAATTATCTTTTCATGGAAAGGCATCGGATGGGAAATTGTAAATGCACTTGAGAAATACGACTTGCCAATTGTGATGGGAGCTGTTTTAGTAATTGCACTTATTTTTGTGCTTATTAATATTCTGGTTGATATCCTTTACGGATTGATTGATCCCAGAGTAAGCCTCAAATAATTAGACATGAGAAAGAAAATTGTAGCGGGGAATTGGAAAATGAACTTAGACATTCATCAAGGAAAAACCCTTGTCCTGGACCTTTTGAAAAAAGAATTGGTCACCAATGATTCTTTGGAAGTAATTCTTCTTCCATCTTTTATTCACCTAAGTTCAGTACTTGACTTAATTGAAGATACTGGCTTGAAATTAGGCGCTCAGAACAATCATTCAATGGAAAAAGGAGCCTATACTGGTGAGGTTTCTGCATCTATGTTGGCTTCTATAAAGATAAGTTACTGCCTTGTTGGTCATTCAGAACGCAGAACATACAATAATGAAGGTAACGACTTGCTTTCTAAAAAATTGGATGCGCTTTATAATGCAGGTATACGGCCCATTTATTGCATTGGGGAACAATTAGAACAACGCGAAAATGGAAAACATTTTGACTTGATTGAACAACAGCTTAAGGTATTGTTTGTAAAAAGCAAGGAGCAGATCGAAAACACAGTTGTTGCTTATGAGCCTGTATGGGCTATTGGTACTGGAATGACTGCATCATCAGCCCAAGCGCAGGAAATGCATGCCTACATCAGAAGTAAATTACAAGATCATTTTGGTAATGAGATTGCCCAAAAAACTACCCTTTTATATGGCGGTAGTTGCAATCCTAAAAATGCCAAAGAATTGTTCAGTCAAGAAGATGTTGACGGAGGCTTAATTGGAGGAGCTTCACTGAATGCTGAAGACTTTTCATCCATCATTGCTGCAATAAACTCATGAAATACATAAACATTCAGCATAGACTCAAAGGACAAGAAGGAGAAACCGATATTTTAGTTGCATTGTTAAGTGAATATGGCTTTGACAGTTTTGAAGAAGAAGAGACCTACTTAAACGCATTTATTTCTGAAGAACTTTTTCATGAAAAGAAATGGGCTACAGATCATCAACTACATCCATTTTTGAAAGATTATTCATACACGATTCTTCACTTAGAGGAACGTAATTGGAATAAGGAGTGGGAATCAAATTACCAGGCAATTTATATTGATGAATTCTGTCAAATTACAGCACCTTTTCATCAACAAAAAGAAGGATTCGAATACAACCTTAACATCGAACCAAAGATGTCTTTTGGAACTGGCCACCACGATACAACGCAGCTGATGATTCGTTTGATGCGTTCGATCGATTTCAAGAATAAAAAAGTGCTTGATATGGGAAGTGGAACAGGTGTACTTGCCATCTTGGCAAATAAAATGGGAGCTAATTGGGTAGATGCAGTTGACATTGACGATTGGGCATTTGAAAATATTTTAGAGAACATCGGTAGGAACCATACAAAAGTAAATGCTCATCAAGATGATGTTTCGTTTCTCAATTCAGTTCAACTTCAATATGATATTATTTTAGCCAACATCAATAAGAATGTATTGTTGACAGATGTGCCAGAATACTTAAAATTCCTAAACAAGGATGGCTTAATATTATTGAGTGGTTTTTTACCTAAGGATGAAAAGGATATAAGTTCAATTAAAGATGTTCAGCAACAATGCGTTCAAAATGAAACTCTAAGGACTGAGAATTGGATGGCAAAATCTTTTCTCAAAACTGTCTAACATTGTCCATCCTATAAGTATGGAATAGGTTTTGATAAGAGACTCAAAATTGCTTTATTTACATAACAATGGATTTTTATGTATAAGTTTTTAGTCTCCGTACTTTTAGGTGCGCTTCTTTTAATTAGCAATCTAATGCAAGCCCAACGCTTAAAGGAGTTTCCAGCTGATTCTATTGGCTATTTCGAGACGATGAGAACCTTTCTTGAAGAAGCTAGAAAAGAGGGGAAACCTTTTATGAAAGAATTCGAAAAAGTATGGTATGGAGGATATTTTACAGAGAATCAAAGAATAGGGGTCTACAATGTGAGCAACATCATGCTCAAGAAAAAATTAAGGGCGTTTCCTGATTTTAGAAATTACCTCTTTACAGTAGGAAGTTTTGTAACTGACCCCCATCAAACAGAAGAAAGTTATCAGCAATGGCAAGAGATTCTCCTTAAATTATTAGATCAACGTAAAAAAAGAGATTTTACAGAATTTCTTGATTTCTGCAACTCATTGTTTGTTGACAATGCCATTTACAAATCTGCTTCAACAATATGGGGGGCAAGCAATAAGGATTATAAATTCGGTTATGACAGCCTGCCAAAAATTACATTTGATGAATTGGACTTGATCTGTTTCGCAAAGCGCGACAGTATGAAAATATGGAATACTAAGGGGGTGTATTATCCGACAATCGGAGTCTGGAAAGGAGTAGGAGGAAAAGTGAATTGGCAAAAGGCAGGTCTTTTAGCTGATGAAGTCTACGCGGAACTCTCGTCCTATGAGTTGGAGACAAGAACGTATAGTTATTCTGCAGATTCTGTCATTTTTTACAATTCTTTCTACCTAGATCGACCTTTAAGAGGAACATTGACAGATAAAATTCTTGCAAATGTAAAAACGGAAAAATCTACTTATCCTCGATTTGACTCCTACAACAAGCGTATTCGCATTGAAAACATTTCTCCAAATGTTAACTTTGATGGCGGATTTTCGATGGTAGGCTCCAAATTGTTAGGTAGGGGTGATGAAAAACAAGATGCTATTATTGAATTTATCAGCGGAGATACCTTATTCTTAAAAGCCGCTTCTGAAAGCTTTTCCATTCGTACAGACCGTATTATATCGACCAAAGCATCAATTAGAATCTACTTTGATAAGGATTCTATAACACACCCTGGTCTAGATTTTAAATATCTAGTGCCAGATAAATTAGTTACCTTATACAAGGCAAATGAAGGTGTTGCAATAACACCATACACTAATTCTTACCACAATATAGACATGGATTTTGAGGTGCTCAATTGGAAAACAGATGAGCCAATCATTACCCTTACTAATTTATTAGGAGGAACAAAAACTGATGCACGATTTACCTCAAAAGATTACTTTAAAGAAGAGCTGTATTTTCAAATTGGAGGAATGGCAGATGTAAATCCACTGTATACAATTCGTAAAATGGTTGATAAATATGAACACAGGAAACTGACAGTTCAGCACATGACACATTTTATGAATATTTCTCCTTCAGCGGCCCAAAACTTAATTATTCGTTATAGTACAATGGGCTTTTTGGATTTTGACTTTGATGAAGGCACATTTACCGTAAAACAGAAGCTTTTCGATTATGTAGATGCTGCCGCCAAAAAAATTGATTATGATGTGATTAATGTATATTCAAACATTGAAGGAAGTGCCAATGCGAAAATCAATTTATTGAATTATGACCTTTCCATCAATGGTATACGTGGCATCGTTTTAAGTGATTCTCAAAAAGTGGTCATCCTTCCTTCTGCTGGTCAAATCAAAATGAAAAAAGACAGGAATTTCGAATTTGGAGGTACAGTAAAAGCCGGTAGATTTGATTTTTATGGCAAAGAATTCAAATTTGATTACAGTAATTTTAAAATTGATTTGATCAATGTAGATTCTCTGAGTATCAAGGCAGAAAGTGGGGAAGAGGACAGAGAAGGAAATCCAGTATTAAAACCTGTGAAGACGGTGATACAGGATGTGAAAGGAGACTTGTTGATTGACCATTTCTCAAATAAATCAGGTTTGAAGGATTTTCCTCAATACCCCATATTCAATAGTGTTGACAAGAGTTACGTTTATTACAACAGCAAAGAGGTATTAAACGGGGTCTACAAAAAAGACAATTTCTACTTTCAAGTGGATCCATTTACCATTGATAGCTTGGACAACTTTTCTAATGAACAATTGGCCTTTGATGGAACTTTTACTTCGGCAAATATTTTTCCTGAGTTTAGAGAGACATTAAGACTACAAGAAGACTTTTCCTTAGGGTTTAATCGCAAAACACCACCGAACGGATATCCTATGTACGGTGGCAAAGGGGTGTTTAATGACGAAATTCGATTGAGCCACAAAGGATTGCGTGGAGATGGCAATTTGAAATACATTACGTCAACTACCTATTCAAAGGATTTTATATTTTATCCGGACTCTATGCAAACGATTGCTGATCAATATTTTGTGGACAAACAAGGTGGAGATATTCAATATCCTCCTGTAAAGGCAGACGGAACAAAAATGAAATGGTTACCCAAAGAGGATGAAATGTTTGCGACCACTCAGAGCTTTGGCATGATCATGTATGATAACAAAGCAAATTTTGAAGGAACCACCACCTATACACCCTCGAAAATGGTTGGAGATGGTACTTATCATTTTGAGAGAGCAGACCTAATGTCGAATCAGTTTGTCTTTAAAGAAATTGTCTTTGATGCAGATACTGCAGATTTTCAATTGAAGGATGAACAAACAAGCGGCTTTGCTTTAAAAACGAAGGATGTAAATGCACATGTAGACTACAAAGGTCGCTTTGCAAAATTCAAAGCCAACGGCAAAGCTGAACCCATTGAGTTTCCGATCAATCAATACCTTTGCTTTATGGAAGAGTTTAAATGGTATATGGACAATGGTGCCATTGATTTAAGCAGTTCATCTTCCAAAAATATCGCTGCAGATGTAAAATTAGAAGGGTCAAAATTTATTTCCACACATCCTGATCAGGATAGCCTATTTTTCTATTCACCGTTGGCAAGATATGACTCGAGAAGGCATGTGATAACTGCTAAAGATGTCTTGTTTGTTAATTCTGCTGATGCTAAAGTTTATCCTGACAGTGGTTTGGTAACAATCAAAAAGAAAGCGAATATGGATCCTTTAATCAATTCAAAGATTGTTGCCAATAGTGTCACCGAATTTCATACAGTGTACAATGCAAACACGAATATTTTGGGTCGAAAAAACTATACTTCATCAGGAAGTATTGATTATGTAGACCAAGACAACAATAAACAAACCATTTACCTTCACTCAATCAATGTAGATACTACGGGGCAAACCATTGGCGTAGGAGACATTTCTGATACAGTGACATTTACATTAAGTCCACATTTTGCATTTAAAGGAGGTGTTAAACTTTACGGTAGTAAAGAGAATTTAGTATTTGATGGCGTAACTCAAATCAATCATAATTGCGAAAGCATTCCACGCCCTTGGATTAAATTTGAAGCTGAAATTGATCCAGATCAAATCTTTATCCCAATAGATACCAGCTTAAAAGATCGAAATGATGCTTTTCTTTCTTCAAGCATCAGCATGAATATTGATTCAATCTTTTTTTATTCAGCCTTTCTTTCACCACGTACCAATTACAGTGATGTAAAATTGCTTCCTGCATATGGTTTTGTGAATTACGATAAAAATGCAAAAGAATACCGCATTTCTAGCAAGGAAAAAATCGCTGAAAAGACATTGCCTGGCAATTATTTAAGTCTGGATGTAAACAGTTGCAAGGTGTATGGAGAAGGATTAATTGATATGGGAGCCCGAACAGGAAACGTGAAATTTGATGCCGCAGGAAGCATTGCCCACACTTTAAAGGACAATGTAGCCGTTTTAGACATTATGATGGCCATTGATTTCTTCTTCGAAAAAAGTTTGATCAAACGAATGGCAGATGATTTCAATGAGAACATTAACCTTCAAGGTTTTGATTTTAGCAAGGCCTCATATGAAATGGGATTGCGTGAAATTGTTGGTCAAGAAGAGGCAGATGAACTCATTTCGCAATTGAGTTTAAATGGAAAAATTAAACGTTTGCCAGATGTTTTGGATAAAAGAATGGTTTTGAGCGAAGTTAAAATGAAGTGGAATGAGGAACTAGAAGCCTTTAAATCTTTTGGAAAGATTGGCATTACAAACTTTAACAAAGAGCAAGTCAATAAATACGTAGATGGTGGCATAATGATTAGCAAAAAAAGAAGCGGTGATGTTGTTGATATTCTCTTAAAAATGGATGCAAATAATTGGTATTATTTCAATTACAGACGTGGATTAATGAAAGTAATTTCTTCAAATGAAGAATTCAATACCAAGATTAAGGAGATGAAACGAGGTGACCGAAAATATCAAAATGCCAAAGGAGAAGAACCTTTTACTTATATGTTTGGTGTTGAAAAAGAAAAGCGAGATTTTGATAGAGAAATGCAGAGTGATTTGTAATTCTGGACGTTCCAAGGGCATCGATTTACACAGAACGCTGTTGATTAAATAAAACTAAACGCACATTCATTGACGCAAACCTTACAATATTTGTATTTAATGTGCGCAACTTCCAATATTTAAATGAAGAGACCCCTATACATCTTTATTTGTTTCTTGCTCTTCTGTTCTATTGCTCAAGCTCAAGATGACATTTCATCAGAAGACGAGTTAAAAAAGAAAGCCAATGCGCTTTTTGAAGAAGATAAATTCACTGAGGCCAAACCACTGTTTGCACAACTTTTAAGCCTCTATCCTAAAGATCCCAATTATAATTATAAATATGGTGCATGTTTGCTGACATCTTCTTCTGACAAAGAAGAGCCACTTAAATACTTGAAATTTGCCATTACGAAAAGAAGTTCTGTTGACGAACTTGCTCAATATTATCTAGGAAAAGCATACCACCTAAATTACAATTTCGCAAAAGCTGTTAAAGCATACAGTAAATTCAAGCGCAGTGCCTCTTCAGAACAGATGAAGAAATATATGGTTGAGCGTCAAATAGAAATGTGTAAGAATGGAAATCAGTTACTTTCTAAGCTCAACGATGTTCAGGTACTTGATCGACAAGTAATTAATTCGGACAACTTTTTCCGAATATATGACTTGGAAGGTATTGATGGAAAAATAATTGCTAAACCTTCCGATTTTAGGAGTAAATATGATGAGAAAATAAATGAGCGTTCAGTCATCTATTTGCCGAATGATGCTAAAGAAGTTTATTATTCATCCTATGGTAAGAAGGGCGAAAATGGGAAAGATATCTATAAATCAGTAAAACTTGGCAACGGTGGATGGAGCGAAGGTGTCCCACTTGGTGGTGGGGTGAATACTTCCTTCGATGAGGATTATCCTTTTATACACCCAGATGGCAGAACACTTTTCTTTGCCTCTAAAGGACATACGAGCATGGGTGGATATGACTTGTTTAAAAGCACTTTTGATCAACAAACCAATAGCTGGAAAGCACCTGAGAACATGGATTTCGCTTTTAGCTCTGCGGACGACGATATCCTATTTATTACAGACGAAAATCAAGTGTTGGCATATTTTGCTTCGAATCGATCCAATGAGAGCGGAGAGATAACTGTCTATAAGGTACTTGTAGAAAAGGCACCTGCAGCAGTAACTGTAATTAAAGGAAAGTTTGTAGCCGAAAATAACCCTGAGTTAAAAGCCGCTAAAATTACAGTGATAGACCCTGTTAGCAATGAAACAGTTGGCGTATTTAAAACCAACGAAAATGGTAAATACAATATTGAGATCAATGAAAAAGGAGGCACCTATAAGTTCTTAGTAGAAACAACTGAAGACGCACCGATTCATACCTCGAGCATAACTATTCCAGATCAAGATGAGTTTGAGGTATTAGGTCAAGAGTTACGATTAGTAGAGCAAGATGGTCAAGAAACATTGGTCATCAAAAACATCTTTGATGGAACAACTGCCGCAAATTTAAAGGGCACTGGGCCACAAGTGTCAGCACAAATATTACGAGAAAAGGCGAAACTAGATGTGAATTATGATCCAGATCAATTGGCAACATTATTGTCAGACAGGAATGCAAAAGGTGGAAACATTGAAAGTGGAGGTAATTCGCCTACAAGAGAAGTTGACGAATCTTCTTCAATTAAAGCTGACTATGAGACCATAGCAAATTCTGGAACTACTCCTATTGACGAAAGTGATCTAACAGCATTACGTCAACGTTTAAATGAATTGAAGAATGAATGGAATGCTTCAGAAGATCAAAACAACAATGCTGCAATCGCCTACAGCACATCTTTGGAGTTAAAGGAAGAAGCCGAAAACTTGTTTGCAAAACATGAGCAATTGAAAAATGCCAATGCAGATTCGACAGAAGTTGCCGAAAAATTTCAAAAAGCTAAGGAAACCGCATTGGCTGCTGCCTATGCTGCAAGATTAGGAAATGCCATCGATAAGGTTGTGGAGAATAGAATACAAACGAACACTGATGTTCAAAAAACTATTGGAGAAATAGAGACGGCAATCACCGACAAGCAATCAGAATTGGCCAATACCTTATTGTCCAAAGTTGAGAACAAATCCTCAATTAGTCCAACAGAATCCGAGTTTTTTGAAAAAAATAGAGATGAAGTAGAAGAAGCATTCTTAACGAAGAATACTGCACTGATGGACCTTATGGATATAGCAGACGCATACTCTGCAGAAAAAGAACAACTCATAGAACAATTAAAGGTGATTGGTGAGCAACTTAAAAGTGCTAGTGGACAGAAAAGGGTTGAGCTGCAGAGCAGAGAAGAAGAAATGCAATTGGACGTTAAAGATTTAAATTATAGAATTCAGCAAAACGAAGAATCCATTGAAAAGTCTAGTGTCGATGTTGCAGTGGTTGGAATAGAGAAGACAGTGTACGAGAAGGTCAATGCAAAAATTCAGAATAAAGAAACGACCGAACAATTTACTGCTGACCGCAAGACTCAAATTCTATCAGATATGAAGGATTATGAGGACAAAGGATTGTTGGCATTTTTTGAAGTAGAAGCAGTGTCAGATGAATTGACTTCTTCTACAATTGATGAAGAACCAAATAACCTTAGATCAACCAATGAGCTTCTCTCAACTGAGTCAATTGATGCTGAAGTGGCAACTCTGGAAGAAATCAATACGCATTTCGAACGGCAATTGAACACAATAGATGACATTAGCGATTCTGACATTCAAGAGGCTCAGCGCATCCGTTTATACGATCAATGGATTGATGGATTGCAGCAAAAACTTCTACAGAAAGAAAACAGTATTACTCAGGCCCGAAGCAATGAGGAGCGTTCCCAGCTCCAAGGAGAAATGGACCTCATATTGGAGGTTATCAATGAGAAACAAAACCTTAGGGACAACTTAAGCAATGCTTTGGCGCAACAAAGTGGTATTACGCAAACTCAGGTGGATCAGGTAAATACTCTAAACACTTCAAATGCAATTTCTGAACTTGATGCATCTATTGCTCAACCTGTAGACATTTCTGAGGTTGACCAATTCAGTGTGATTGATGATTCTTTTTCTAAATTCTCTTTTGATCAAACCTATGATGTAGGCAATCAAACTGAAAGCCCAGACTTGCTAAATGCCAAAAGAAGTTTGTTTGAAGCGAGTAGTATTTCAGCACAAGCCGAAGAGGCGCGGCAAGCAGCATATAATTTACCAACAATAGAAGAGCGACAAAATGCCTTCGACCGTGCAAATGAGTTAGAAAGACTTTCAGAGGCAAAACAATTAGAAGCAGCAGACTATTTTTCGAATTACAATGAGACTGAATATCAATTGAATGTAGATAGACTGAACAATGCCAATGAATATGATGAAGAATTTGAATCAAACAACCTAGACATCGCGAATCTATTGGCTGAAGAAGCAGAAGTTTATTTTCAAAATGCAGCTGAAACAAGAGCAGCGATTGACCCAAATGATCGTCTCTCAAGAAAACAAGCAGATATTCAAAAAGCCTATGATTTTGAAATGTTGGCCTTAAACAAGCAACGTGAAGCCTTGAAAGTCCTTAAGATAGTGGATGATGAATATGTGAATCGAGCCACATTGGCACAGGATTTAAACAATGAAGCATCTACTTCAGCTGAAACAGAATATCAACAAATTGATGATGTAGAAGTCATGGCTGTCACAAGACCTGAGATAGCAAGGCAGAAGGGAGACGCATTGCAAGCAGAATTAAGTGAGTTAAGAGAAGCGATTAAAACACAAAGTGGGTCGGTCGAAGGATTAGCGGTAGGTGCAGAAAGAGACAGCTTATTGGCTGCCGTAGAGCAAATGGATATAGAATTGTCTGAAAAAGAAACTAAGGCAACCAATTTCTACCTAAGAGAGCAACAGTTGAGAGAAGCTGAGGTGATTGAAGACAATAGAGAAGCGCAGAAGATATCCACCATTACCAAACCTAGAAAAGTGGTGGATGCTCGAACAATTGCATTGGATACCGTGAATGTTTCAGTAGAGCAAGAAAGATTACTAATTGAATCGGCTGCATTCAGTATTTATGCTAAGAGCGATCAACAGAACAAACAATTGCTGAAACAAGCAGAAACAGAATATTTGAATGCAGTTGAATTGACGAAGGAAAAAATGCAGTTGGAAAAACAAGCTAAAAATCAAAGAATTCAGGCAGAGACTGCAGAAGAAGAAGAAAAAGAACGCCTGATTAAATCTGCAGAGGTGATTGAACTAAATGCTCAAGGCATGAAATCTAGAATAGACTCTATTGAGACGATTGTGAAAATCAAGAACTATCTAATTTCTGCCAATGAAACCAAAAAGAAAGACGCTCTTTCCAACATGCAGCGAGAAGAAAAGCAGGCATTGTTGATTACCTACAATAAGTATGAAAATGATCCAGTACTTGCTGAATGGGTTGATTTAACTCCTTCAGATAGTTTAATTGTTGGTGAGAGTACATTAAGTTCACAAGAATCAAGTGAAACCATTGAACCCTTGCAATCATTGGACGGCGATGATACAGAAATAGGAGAAGTGCCACTTTCTGAAAGTGCAATTGACGATCAAAAAACTGATGATGGTATCTCGGACTTAAAATACAATGAAAGCCCTAAAGGAGAAGATACGGGAATACAAGGAACGGGTGAAGATTATCCGAATGCAGAAAGAAGAAACTCTGTCAATTCAGACAGGAATCAAACTACAGCTGCAAAGAGAAATATTGAGGGGCAAGCAAATAAGCCAAATAATACTGAATCAATCGTTTCTGAGCCTCAAGCATTGAACTTAGAGCAAATTGATAGGATTCCAACAGTTGTTGACCGACCAATATTTTTGCGTTTAGAGAATGATCAGTCAGCTTACAGTGATGCACGTCCTATACCTGTAAATGCACCATTACCAGATGGATTGATATACAAGGTTCAAATCGGCGCTTTTAGAAATCCAATTCCACAAGATTTATTCAAAGGTTTTGCACCTTTAATGGCTGAACAAACAAGTTCAGGAATTACACGCTATACAGCAGGTTTTTTCTTAAGTGAAAGTGTTGCAGTGCGAGCAAGAGATGAAATTCGAGCCAAAGGTTATCCCGATGCTTTTGTTGTTGCTTTCTTGAATGGAGAACGAATTTCCATCAGTCAAGCTAGAAACTCAGGTGGAGGAGAAGCAAGTCCAGAAGAAATGGCAGCTTTCCAAGCAAATGCAGCACAACCGAATACTGTTACAAGAAGTGCGACTGAGCTTCCCAAAGTGGCAGGTGGAAGTCAAGACGGCCTTAAGGATGCCTTTAAAGTTGCCGGAAGTCAGGCTGTAGTGAATACAGAAACCATAGATGGATTGATTTTTACTGTTCAGGTAGGGGTATTCTCAAAGGTATTGCCGTCAGGTTCATTTGATTTTCAAGACATGCATGTAGTACAACTCAGTAATGGATTGTATCGTTACAATGCAGGAAAATATAGCAGTGCTATCGCAGCTGCAGAAGTAAAAATTAACATACAAACAAACATAAAAGATGCCTTTGTTGTTGCTTATTATAATGGCAAACGCATCAGCTTAAACGAAGCTTCGAACATCAAAAACAATAATTAAGCAATTCGTATGGTAGCACAACCCAAAGAGAAACATCAGTTAAAGGAAAAGGCAAAAAAAGAAAGTGTGTTGGTTTTGTACAATGATGATGTCAATACTTTCGACCATGTAATTGATTGTTTAATTGCAATTTGCGATCATTCTCCAGAACAAGCTGAACAATGTGCTTATTTAGTGCATTACAAAGGTCAATGTACCGTGAAAAAAGGTAGTTTTGAAGCGTTAAAACCTATGAAAACAGCTCTTCTTGAGCAACATTTATCCGTAGTAATAAAATGAAAAAAGGACTTATTATTCTCTTTTTAGTTGGATTTTTTGTACAATGTTATAAAGTCCCGATTACAGGCAGGAAACAATTTAAATTATTTTCTTCTTCTCGAATGACAAGCATGAGTTTTGCTCAATACGATCAAGTTAAAAGCGAAGGTAAGGTATTGCCAGACAGTGATGAGCGTGTGCAACTTGTGCGTAAGGTCGGCGACAAAATTACCTCTGCTGTGAATAAATATTTAAGTGAGAACGGTGAGAAGTCAAGGGTTGATGAGTTTAAGTGGGAAGTGAATTTGTTAGATGAAAATGTTGTCAATGCTTGGGCAATGCCGGGGGGGAAAATCATGTTTTATACTGGCATTCTTCCCATTTGTGACGGAGAAGATGGAATCGCTACCGTTATGGGACATGAAATAGCCCATGCAGTTGCACGTCATGGAAATGAACGTATGAGTCAACAAATACCAGTTCAATTAGGCAGTATGGGCTTAGCTGTAGCATTAGAACAAAAACCAGAAATGACAAAAAATATTTTAATGTCAGCAGTGGGTGCAGGTTCTCAATTAGGAATATTGAAATATTCACGCTTGCATGAATCTGAAGCTGACAAAATGGGCTTGGTTTTTATGACAATGGCTGGTTATAATCCAGAAGTTGCCATTGATTTTTGGACACGCATGTCACAAAACAAAGGAGGGAGTGCCCCACCAGAGTTTTTAAGTACTCACCCAAGTGATGAGAGACGAATTAATGATATTAAAGCGTTCCTTCCTGAAGCGCGTAAATACGCACCCTAAACATTTAATCAATGTTCATGCTGATTCTCAATCCAGTGCTTTGGTGATCCCTGCCATTAAATCCGGCATAAAAACCAGCATTGAACAATAAGAAGATTCTGTCCAAAGAATAACCAATTTCATAATAGGGAGATTGCTCTGACTGCAATAGTGTACGCAATTCAATTTTTTCTTTTAAATCGGTTGAATTAAAAATTGGTAAGTACTTCAAGAGGAGATGATCATTCTTTACTGAAAAATGCGCTTCAAGGTAGTTAGCAGTAGTATTCGCTTGATAATAGTTCAATTGTTTGAATGAATAGGTGGAAGCAGATCGCATAAGATAGAAAGGTTCAACATCAAATCTTGCATAGTCTGCAAAATATACCTGCTGTTTTTCAAGGAATTTCCCTACGCCGATTTTATAACTTATTTCATCCAACAACCGATAAGGCCGACTTTGTTGCAGTGAGATATGCAAGGCATTAAATTGAGATTGGCTGTTTAAAATACCATTTATGCCTTGTTGATAGCTAAGATTGATAATCGGAGAGGCAGATGGAATAAGTTTCTTTTCCTTTCCCCACATTCTATAGTATTGTTTAATCGTATACTCAATGGAACCCCCAAAGACGAATGCAGTATTGTTGTCGAGCAAGGCATCTTTTATAATTGCAGCATTATTGTCAGGCGTATTCGTGCTGTATTCATCTGAATCTCCAATCAATGTAAAATCGCTGTTATTTCGTAAACGAAGTCGATCAGTATATAGCAAATTGCTTTTTAATACTAAGCCATTTACAATGTCATGTTGATGTGTAATATTCAAATAGTCCTCTTGATAAAGTTTAAAATAATTGTCCGTGAACAGTAATGTAGAGATGGAATTAAACAATTCGGGAACAAAGCCAATGCTTCGGTTAAACTCTTGACTTCTTCGTCCTGCAAGCAAGGATATTTTACCTCTATGTTCTCTAGAATAAGTATAATCAAATCTTAAATCACCCATTAAACGCTCTCTAGAGAAAGAATATACTCCGTCCAAGTTTACATCGAATGCCTGTGTCTTTTTATTATTGGATGTCATGTTAAAGATTGTTTTACGTAAATACAAACCATCAACGGTATTAAAATTTGGTCGAATTTCAACCAAGAGACCCTTGGGGCGATAAAACACTTTTTTGTTCTTGCTTTGTAGCTGACCTCTAAAAAAAAGCAATTTGCCCACTTTTGATCTTTTGGTATTGTAAACGGTGTCTCCGTCATCTCTTTTATTTAAAGAATCTCTCGCTGCATAGATGTTCAGTTCTTCTTCACTTAAGGGTATTTCACGATTGACATTCCATAGACTGTCAGACAAGTCAAACGCATTTTTAGCATACTCAACTTTTCGATTTGAAGTGACCTCCAGAGTGCTCAGGCTGTCATTTTTCTCAACTTCATTCTCCATTCGCTCTTGTTTCTTGTAGAGTCTTACCAGTTTAACTGCTTCTCGGTTATTCAATTTATCCTTCTCAAGCAAAGCGTCGATTTTTTCATCAATGACTACCAATTTTTTATCAATGCGCGTTGGATATTCATTTTGAATCATACTTGTACTGTCTTTTACAGCTAGTTTCAATTGATCTATTATTCTGTTTTGCACCTTAGTATTCGTCTCAACAGACAAATCATTCAATGTGGCCAAATATTCAAGATGCATCTTAAACCCAACCGCACCAAGTTCTACACGAAAATTATGATTGGTAGGCATCCACACATATGAGCTCACTTCATTATAGATCTGCTTGTATTTGACATTCGAGAGGGGTAAATCAAACTCTACATCCACCTTATTCAAATTCCATAATCCATCATTGATGTAAATTGTGCCATGCATAAGATCGTTGCCTCTACGACGAGGAATGATTTTTATTTTGTGGACTTTTTGCTCGCCTTCAAAGAATGCATACTGAAACTCATATTGATATACTGACAGCGCATATTGGGAGAGTGGATTGATAATTTCGGAACCTCCAAGGTCATAGAAATTGAGGTTAATGTATGAAGAGCCACTTTTAAGTGTGTCTTTTCTTCCAGATTTTTCTCCCAATACCTTTTCTTCAGTCCTGTTTGGTCGCCAGAACGAATACAGTGTAATGCTTTCATTGATGTCTCCCGCTTTCATCTCTTCAATGTCTTGATCATCGGCGAACTTTTCTACAAACCAAGGTATATCATCAGTATTGTAAAAGCTTCGCACATAAATGCTGCATCTATAGGCTTCGATTTGTTTCTTGTACAACGGAGCCATGGCAATTGATTTTCTTATGATATTGTATGCAGGATCTTCACTTGAGGGATCTACTATCACTTCTTTTATTTGTACTGCCATTGATTGCAGTTGAACAAAGAATTCATTCACATTTTGATTGATTTCATACAGAATTGTCTTTTTTTGGTAGCCTATACTTTGAAATATCATTTCATATTTACCTTGTGGTAAGGAAATCGAAAATTCACCTGCTGCATTTGCCATATTGCTTTTGCCTAATGATGGTATGTAGATGCTGCAGTATGGCACTGCTTTTTCATTTTCATCAACTACTTTTCCTTCTATTCGAAAGGAAGTCTGTCCATTTAAGATCAAGGATAAAGAGCATAAGCAGAAGACGAGAAAGTATTGTAGCATATGTGTCATTTAGTATAAGACGGATAAATCAAACTATTGTTACAACTCAACCATCATTAATTAAATACTATTGTTACCAGAATGTGTTATTATAGAAAAAGCCCAAAACTTTGAGTCAACATCAATTCATAACACTTTCGGAACAAGAGCGCTTGGCTTACTTGCAAAAGTCGTATTCCAAGCAATTGATAGCCTATGCATCACATCAGTGGAAGCTTAGTCAGGATGATGCATGGGAGTTGGTTTATCAAACCTTTATTGGATTGTCAATCAAGGCGGATCTGGTGCTCAATGATGAGCAGCACCTTAAGAATTACCTCTTTCGTGCATTCATCAACCGATTAAAGAATCTGAACAGGGTGCAATCTTCAGAACGAGTATTAGAATATAGAAGTGATTTATCGACGGTCAAGGTTTCTACGGAAGTGAAAGAAAAAATGAGCCCACATGCTATTGCACTCGAAAATGCCCTCGATAAAATGGAAGATTGGCAAAGAATCTTGCTCTTGCTGAGGGCACAAGACATGCCTTACAAAGAGATTGCAGTTTATGTTCAAAAGCCTAAAAATCAGCTAAAAGTATATTATAGGAGGCTTTTAGAACGCTTAGAAATTACCATTGAAAAAGAACTGAGTTTGTTAAAATTTGAACAATCATGAAAACAGAAGCATTATTAAAAGAGCATTTCCTAAACTTGGATTTTGATAAATTAGAGAATAAAGTCATTTTAGAAGCGAGCAGCAACTATCATCTTGGTATAGCATACAAAACGCAATTTATCGATAAAGGATTACGGAAGGCGCGAAAATGGGCGATTCCAGTTATTTTATTGTTTGGATTAAGTACAATTATGTGGCAAGGTGTTTCGGATTCAGAGCTAAATGAACAAGCTTATTTCCCAAAGGCAATTAATATTGGGGCAACAGCTTTTGTCTCAACTGTAAAAGAAAAGCTCGATCCAATGCCTATTATAGATTCAAAAGGCATGAAGAAGATGCAAGAGCCTATAAAAAATACAGTGCCATTGATGGCCGAGAGTGCAGTTCTAGTGGATACTAGTTCAACAGAGATAGAAGTTGAAAAAATTATCATCCATTTATCGAACGAAGTAGATTTTCCAGAATTCAGTGAGGAACAAATCAAAGCACATAGAAAACAAAAACAAGGCATGTTGAGGGACCTTTTAAGGTTGGACAAGAAAGAATATGCTCAATTGAAGGCATGGAAGCGTACAAAAGAGGGTGAAATCTTGTACATGAAAACCATGGAAGTGAGCAACTTAGAATACCGAACTTTTCTAAACGATTTAATCCTCAATAATAAAAAAGAGGCCTATACTTTATCAAAAGTTACTGACAGTGCTTGGTTGGACGATTCTTTATTATTTATGGAGGCTATATGTTTAACGTATTCTTGGCATAAATTATACAATGATTATCCAGTTGTTAATATCAATAGAATAGGGGCTAAATTATTTTGCAATTGGTTACTTAAAAATTTAAAAGAATACTCAGATAAAAACAACCAAATACAGTCCATCAGATTGCCATTTAATAATGAATGGGAGTTTGCTGCATCAGCAGGAAATAAAGAATACCAATACCCTTGGGGTGGACCATATATCAGAAATAATGAAGGGTGTTTTTTAGCAAATTTTAGACCTTATAGAGATGATTTTGGAGCTGATGGCGGTTTAACCACTGTTACAGTAAATAGTTACGCGCCAAATGATTTTGGTCTATTTAACATGGCAGGCAATGCAGCCGAGATGGTGGTCTATGAAGATGGCTCCATTGGAACGAAAGGAGGGAGTTGGTCAACCGTTGCTTACCATCTTCAAATTAATTCTCCTGAAGATCCGTTCAAAGGCATTGAAACTGCCAACAGGAACATTGGGTTTAGGCCTATAATTGTGATCAAATCCAAAGATTAAATCCTTTAGTATCTGTAATTGCAATATATTTCATATAATAGTCCAATGAATCTATAATTCAGTTATGTTTTTCAGTATTTTACGACCACGATTCTGTACACCTGCACTGTCAGAAAATTTTAAAGACTCTTCAATTAGTGGAATCACTTCAATTTTTAAATCAGGATGTTTTCGGCAAATATTGAGCAGAACTGTCATGCTAAAAGCTTTGACAGCGATGGCTTCTTTTGTATCACTAATATAGGTTAAACATCGGTCAAACAATTGTGCTTCATGACTTTCAGGAACGTCCATAAATTGAAGTATCCTTACAATGTTGCGCTTCAAGGCAATTTTTAGCGTTTGCTCTTCCAATAGGTCAATCATCTGCAATTTATAAGGTTCCATAAGTACTGGATGCGCATCAAAGCAATGAGACACTGCCATGGCTGCACGTTGACTGACCCTATACATCTCACTAAAAAAGCAATTCATCAATTCATCCAGTTTTTGGGCATCTGCTCCTATGTACTTAACAATTAATGAAGTATTGGCCTTGGAATGTTCTTGGAGTAACTGATCACGAATATCCATGGCCTATCGACTCAGTTGTTGGGCCTTTTGAAGATATATATTAGCTTGTTGTTGGTTACCTAAATTTTGATAGGTCACTCCAACCATGCGGTAATAATTGGGTTCGTTTGGCCGCAATGCAATGGCCTTCTTAAAGTAGACGATGGCTTGCTGGTATTCACCAAGGGTTCCCAATGTGGCACCATAATTGGCCAAGGCATCCAAGTGATTAGGATTGGCTTTTAATGCTTGTTCGTAAACTACCTTTGCTTCTTGGTATCGCTTATTCTGGAAATACATACTTCCCCAATTGGACAATACGTTAACATTGTTTGGATTGTGTTTTATAGCTTCTTTGTATGCAGCATCAGCATGCTGAAAATCACCCAATCGATAATAGGCCAATCCTTTTTGCCCCCATGCGTCTGAATATTTGGGCAGGATTTGAATGGCACGGTCAAAGGCTTGCACTGCTTGTTGCAAATAACTGTTCTTCATTTGGGGATCTTTCAATTGCATGGCTTTCTCTTTCATCAAACCCAAACCATGGTAATAGTGGCAACGCGCACTTTTATCACAATTTTCAACATCAGTTGTGTAGAGGGTGTAATTATCTTTCCATGCTTTGTTTCGATCAACTGTTTTAAAGCCATAAACCGCAACGATAAGTGCTACTATAAGCAGAGGTTGCCTTGCTGATTTAAAGCCTTTATTTGGAAGAATCTTCTTCTTGAAGGGCATATAAATCAAATAGCCTAACAATACACAAAATCCCAAAGAAGGAATAAATAGTAATCGTTCTCCAAATGATGTGCCTATGGTAAATAAGATATTTGAATACAGAGAGATGGTGATAAAATAGAATATTATACCGAAAGAAATAATGGGTGATTTCTTCCACAATTTAACCATAACAATGACTAGGAAGGAATATAATAGAATAGTCAACCACACCCATTGATTGCCAAAGTCAACCATACTAATTTGATTGAGTGAATAATCATTCATTAATGGATGTGGGAAAACCAATTTCCAGAGATACAATCCCATAATTTTTATCGCTGTTGCTAATCTTACCGCTTCTGATGGAGCAGCCATTAATAAATTATCAATCTTAGCGATGGTCTTATTCCCACTAAAAGACCCCAAAACAGAAATACGTGCAAAAACATAAACCATGAAAGGAATTATAAAGAGTACAGCCTTTTTCAAGGCGATACTCCATTCCATATTTCGAAACATTATGAGCATTAATGCAATCACAGGAATAACACTCACTGCACTTTCTTTTGAAAAACAGGCCAACGCAAAAAGGAGTAGGCTCAACATAAGTTTCTTCGTATTCGGCTGATTCTCATGTTTAAGCAACAAAATCATCGCACCAAGTGAAAATCCAAATGCAAGTATGTCATCGATGCTTTTTATGTTTGCTACGACTTCAGTGTGTATGGGGTGCGCTACAAATAACAGCACAATCATCAATGCTAACCACTTAAATTCTTTGCCCCACAATAATTGCAAGAAAACAAATAGGAGGCATGACATAAGCATGTAGGCCAAGACATTGCATAAATGTGCAAAGGATGGATTATCAGGAAAGATTTCCCATTGCAGTGCAAAAAGTGATAAACTTAATGGCCGGTAAAGATTGGCTTGAACAAATCCATAGCCATAGCGGTAATGGGTTTTGAAAATTGTTGGGATACCGCCTAGTCCCTTTTTTACAACAAAGTTGTCTTTGATGACGGAAAAATCATCCAAGACATAGCCATGATTCAAGGTGTTGGCATACAGCAGAAAACCAAGACCAATGATGAGAAGTAATGGAATACGATTTGCTTTCAACTTCATTCATACAAGTATAAGCAATCCACTCCTTCTTGATGCCTGACGTGTGATATTCTTAATAATGTCTTGTTAAATACTATTTGGCTTATTATTATAAAAGTTCTTTTTCTGGGCTTAAATTAGCAGCCGAAATAAAAGCGAATACCATTCTTATGAAATCCATTACGCCCATCGCCTTTAAGAACCGAGAACAATCTGATTTCGTTAAAACCCTCCGCAAACGTGTTGATGCCTACTTTAAGGAGAATCAATTGCCTAAAACTGGGGGATTAGGAATTAAAGTAAAAGCCATATTTATGTTGGCCATATATACAGTCCCTTATTTCTTGATGCTTTTTGGTGTGATTCAAAATGTTTGGATCATGTTAGGAATGTCAATCTTAATGGGTTTTGGTATGGCAGGAATTGGTCTCTCCGTAATGCACGATGCTAACCATGGAAGCTTTTCACGGAAAAAGTGGTTAAATAAAATTGCTGGCTTCTCCATAAATTTTTTGGGTGGAAATGTGAATAATTGGAAAGCTCAGCACAATATTTTGCATCACTCATATACCAATATTGAAGGCTATGATGAAGATATTGAACCTGGAAGTATACTTCGTTTCTCCCCAAATGCCGAAAAGAAAAAAATTCATCGATACCAGCACTTTTTTGCTTGGTTCTTGTATGGATTAATGACAATGTCATGGACTTTTAAAAAGGATTTTACAGATGTTGTACGATACGAAAACATGGGCTTACTTAAACAATTAAGAACCTCATTTTCAAAGGAACTGTGGTTGATTATTGCTACTCGACTTGTCTACTTTATATACATGCTTCTAATTCCTGCACTTTTGTTAGAAGTAAGCTGGTGGCAATTGATAATAGGATTCCTGACTGTGCATTTCGTAGCCGGGCTAACATTGGCCCTGATCTTTCAATTGGCACATGTTATGGAGGATACAGAATTTCCTATGCCTAAAGATGGAGACATTAAGAACCAATGGGCGGTGCATCAATTACAAACCACCCTCAATTTTGCGAATGGAAACCGTTTGTTGACATGGTTAATTGGCGGACTCAACTTCCAAGTGGAACATCATTTATTCCCGCACATTAGCCATGTGCATTACAGGAAAATTGCACCCATCGTGCGCAAAACAGCCCAAGAGTTTCAGCTGCCATACAACAGCATTCCCTCTTTCTTTCAAGCCTTGGCCTCTCATGGAAGGATGTTGTACCAGTTAGGGAGGTAAATCTTGAGAGTCTAATCTAAATGTGGTTTATTGATCAATCAGAATCAATGTTTTAGATCCTCTCAATTTAAACCATCGATACTACTCTTGCGTTTCTATTACGTTAAACCGAACCTCTAATTCATGAAGGTTTTTTTGACTATCGGTAACGACTGTAAAGCGAATGCTTTGTGGTCCGTTCAATGATTGTGTTTCTATCGTGGTCCACAATTTTTGTTTTTGCCCAGCACCAATATTGGTTTCATATTCCATAGCTGCGCAATCACAATTGCTGCTAATGTTGTAAATGGTCAATGCGCCTTCCCCTGTGTTGCTTAACTCAAAGAAGCGTTCAATCAATTCGCCTTGAGTGATTTCGCCAATCTCGTATACTGTTCTAGCAAAGGACACTTGCCCTAATTTTTCCAAATTAATCTGGCTGCTTTCATAAGAATTTGTGACAGCAATCAATTCTATGCGCCTTTGACGCGCTGCAGAAGGGCTGTAGATGGCTGCAACTTTGTTGGATTCATCAATGGCCTCTTGCACAGCCAAATCTCCGTAGGGGACAGCTTTAATGCTCAAAGCGCCGCCATTGGCAGCATTATCCCCTAAATAAGGTTGAAAGGCACCTTCCAATACTTCAGAAAAGTAATTCTCGATGCTCTTAATCCTTCTTTTAGTAAGGGTTAAGTTATAGTCGCTTGCAGACAAAGCACTCGCAAAGCCTTTGACTGCTATTTCTATATTGCTTCCTTTTTCTAATTCTTTCAAAAGAAGCGGAGTAAATTCATCCAATTCACTGAGACCTTCTCTGACATTTTCTTCAAAAAATGTATTCAGTTCTTCCACTGCCAAGGATTGCTTTTTTGGTATAAAAAGATTGCGGTATTGCTCAATATATTCTGACTCTCTACTTACATAACTGTCCGCTAGTTTCCTGTAATTTACTTTCGTTAAACTATCTCTAGAGTTGGGGTTAGGTTCGTCATTGTGGAAATACAATTGCAGTGGCAAATATTTGTTTAAAACCACCACATTGACCTCTTTTTCTTCCCCTAACAGGCTGTCCTTAAGGACGATTTCCTCAAAAGGCAATGTAAAAATGTCATTGCAGCAATTGCTGCCTTTCTCAACATTGTCCTTTTTGCGATTCGATGTCAAGAATGCTAATCCCTCTGAGAGACTAAAATAATAGTCATCGGAAGGTGTATTGATGCCGTATCCCATGTTTGTAGGTTTTTCATAAGCATGGGAGGAAAGCTGGCTTTCAAACACATCAAAACCGCCAAATCCGGTGTGCCAATTTGAACTAAAATACAAACGCTGACTTGTTTCGCTGAAATAAGGAGTGATCTCATCATCAGCACTGTTGATGACAGGACCAAGATTCAAGGCTTCATCAAAACCAAATGAAGCCTCTTTGGCGACCCAAATGTCCATTCCTCCAAGGCCACCGGAACGATTGGAGCTAAAAAATAGATGAGTAACACCCTCAATTTCTGCCAATGCTGCTTGCGTATTGTTGCTTCCAGGGTAATTAATGTTTTTGTTTAGCTTATGAATATTAGAGATCTCTTTGTCAGTTATTTGCCCTTTTAGGATAACGCAATTCAAATTAGTATCACAGGCAGAGAAGAAGAGTGTTTCTTTGAAAATAAAAGGGTTGGCAAGGTGTTGGCCTTTGAGCATTTTCTCCGATTGTTCATCAAGCATCAATAGCTTCGCTTCGTCTTCTTTCGCCTGGTCATAAAAATATATTTTGCTCATATAATCCCGATCTTCAATTTGGCTGTTCTCTTTTACAGAATCTGCGATCAAAGCGGAATAATAAAGCATGCCATCCACCAATTGTCCAGCATATTCTGCAGAGCTGCCATTGATGTTGGTTCCTAAATTCTCTGTACCGATGGCTTTTTGATTGTTGCGATCTGCCCATTTTGCCGAAGCTTTGCTTTGATTGATACGCTGGTACCAATAACCATCTCTTTGCTTTCTATAGGCTTGTAGGGCTCTACCATAGTAGCGCCTTGCTTTTCTGTATTCGCCAGATGAACGATAGGACTCCGCTAAATGATAGGTTAAAAGTGGGTATTTATTGGCGGCTCCCATCAAATAGGCTTTATAGTAGTACCTGCTTGCACCAGAATGATTGTTCACCGCAGACAAATTTTGTGCATAACGATACAATATCTCCAAATCTGAAGAGTCGATCTGCATGGCTCGTTTATGCGATGCTAGAGCACCAAAATAATCTTTCGCTTCCATTTGATCCTTGGCCATTTCTAGCATAGGAGTTATGTTTTGCGCCTTCATCGAAGGCACAGTAACTCCTATGAATAGGAGTGTAAATACCTTTAAAAGTATTTTGGACATGCTTTGTATTTGCGGTTGATTAATCGAATATTCTTTATGATGTAAGTAATAGAAATCTCTAATCCACCACGATTATTGGTAGCGCTTTCCAATTCAGAGGTATTGATGTCATAACTTAGACCTACATTCCAATTGTCGTAATCCATTCCTACAGAGGCAATGATGGCATCTTGATTTCGATACCAAACGCCGCCATATAGATTTCGATAGTTATGGTAGCGGTATCTCAAATTGGCTCCAATCACTATTTCTTGAAAACGTCCTTGCTGAGCCCACAATAAGGAAGGCAAAAGATCCATTTTATTACTGATTTGATGATCGGCGGCTGCGTTCATTTGAATACGCACATCCAAAGGAATCGCTGTCCCTTGAAAACTTTGGTTGGGTCCATTGAGATTAAAAAAGGCCATTCCTATAGAATAAGATTTGCGGTATTCTCTTTCATGTCGTACCATAAATCCAACATGACTGTTAAAGCTCGTAATACTATTGCGGTCAAAATTTTCACCGTTTTCCAATTGGGCATCAAACTGCCTGCCTGTATATTGGCGATCAAAACTGAATTGATCAAAGTTGATGGAACGTGATTGCATGCCAATGAAAAATCCTCCATGCATTACCCAAGTTGAATCTTGATTCATTTTTAATGCATATCCCAAATTGATTCCAGCTTGTAAATTGCGTAATCCTCCAAGGCCGGCTTCATCATTAAAAAGCAAGATTCCTGCACTCAATTGAGGATGAGAAGTAAGTATTGATTTACGTTCAGCCGAAAATGAAAAGGTTCTGTAAGGTTCAGCCACCGAAGACCATTGGTTACGAAAGTTTCCATTGAAGCGATAGTCGCCATCAAATACACCTGTTTGAGATGGGTTTAAATTAAGGTATGATCGATTAAACTGAGAAAAGTGTATGTCTTGAGAATATGCGGCACAAGTCAATATAAGAAAGACGATATGAAGGGAGAAATGTTTCACTAACGAATCAAGGTTATGTTGCCTTTTGTGTAATAGTCTTGCCCGTCAAAACAAATGGCCCTCAATTGATAAGTAAACACATCTGGAGCAACAGCTTTTCCTTGATAGCTGCCATTCCATCCTTTGTTTAAGTCATTGCTTTCAAAAATCAATTCACCCCAACGGTTGAATACTTGAAATTCGATAGACCGCAAGTTGGCTCCTCTCACAAACAAAATATCATTGTTTCCATCATTGTTGGGGGTAAATGCTGTAGGTACAAAAATGTCTGGCTCATCACAATTCACCTCAAAGACTTTAATCCTCAGAAACGCTTCAACGATGCATGTAGTATTCATGTCTGTGATGCTCACATGAACAGAATCCTCGCCTTGAGGAGAAAAAATAGGGTTGGGCAAAGTGGGATTGTTCATCTGGGCAGGAGGGTGCCACTGATACAAAAGATTTGAACCATTTCGGTTAGTAGACAATTGCACTTTCTGCCCTTTAAATACTGAATCTGGATCTGCAAAGATGGTCGCATCATTAAAGGCCGCTTGTTGCACATCAATTTGTAATGTGTCAAAGTCTTCACAGCCTAAATTATCAGTGGTTCGCAACCGAATTTCAGTCGAAATTGAAGGTGAAGTTCGTATTCTATTTGTTCCTTGGCCACTTAAAATAAGGCTATTGGGCTCCCATAGAAAATTAAGTGGAGGAATGCCTTCTAAAATTTGTGCTTCAATGTCTAATGTGTCTTCCTCACAAATGGTCCAAGCGTCGATCACTTCTGCAATGACCTCTTGTACGTCGACAGTTATGGTATCTTGTGCATCGCACAATGCATTGGACGCATTCAAGTAATAGGTTGTTGATTGATTTACTTGTATACTCAATACACTATCAGTAGGAGGATTCAATGGGCTGTTATAATTGGGAGATGTGTCCCAAATAAAACTATTGGCTGTTCCATTTGTACGGCCGATGAATTGAATCGTACTTCCTTTGCACAGTATAGTATCATTCATACTTTGCAATTCCACACCAGGAAAGAGAGTAAGGGTATCTCTTAAGGTGTCTTGAATGCCACATTTCGAATTGGATCCAATCAAAGCAATGGGAAATATTCCCGCATTTGAAAAACTGATCAAAGGAGTGCTGTCAGTGGTGCTAAAGTAGTTTCCCCATTGAATACGAAAAGAATCGGTGCCAATGATCGTAGTTTGGACTTCAGTATTGAATGGAGTACAAGCACTTTCTACAATGTCTTCCAGCTTCAAGTCATAACGCACATACTCCGCATTAAGGCTGTCTATTTGCTCACAATAGTTGTTAAATACCTTGAAGTAGAATTTACCTGAATCATTCTGAGTGATCAGAAAAGTGCTGTCATTATTTGTAGAGTTCAAGGTGTCACTAAAGTCGCTACTGCTGCTCCACAAGAATTGTCGATTACTGCCTGTTGAAGCTTTGCTTATTTGAAAACCACCCGGACCACAAAACAAGGTATCAGTAAGAGAGGAGAAAGTTATATCGTTTGGCTGAACAAACAAAGGGAAGAGGAGTGTGTCTTTTTCATCGCAGGCCTCACTGATTATCTCAAAACTGATAAGGTAATCACCACCTGTTGTGTAGGTAATTGAAGTGTCCAGCTGATTGCTATTGAAAACCCCATTGTTAAAATCCCAACGAAAGGAATCTACATTCATGACAGTAGCCTGAAATCTTACAAGGCTACCTTCACAAACCGTATCTGCATTTACTGTGGCTGAATAATTAACTGGTGTATAGCGAACTGTAACAGAATCAATTTGCTCGCATGCATTGCGTGTTGGATCCTCTGCCAAGACATAAAATTTATTTAGTCCTGGCGTTAGATGAAATATTATGGATGAATCATTCGTGACGATGGGATTGTTGAAATTTAATGAACGAGACCAAGTAAATTGAGCTGCCTTCCTTTTAGCAGAAGCTGTTAGAATTACTGAATCCTTGATGCAAACTAGAGTATCTGTTTGTAAATCAATGACGATATCATCAGGTCGTGCAATAACCATAGCAGTCACAGTATCTTCTGTAATACATACTGTATCCAACACAACTTGTTCAATAAGGTAAACTCCTGGCGCATCAATTAAAATAGTAGTGTCTCTAAAATTGGTTTTGACTTTTGTTCCATAAAAGTTCCAAATTTCTTCATCTGCGCGCCTACTTAAATTGGTTATGGTGATCTGCTTTAAACTATCTGCTGTAGAGTCGTTGAGGCAAAAAATTCTTTTATCTATTTTGAAATCAGCTATTGGCAGAATCTCAAAGTCAAACTTAAACATGGCATTATTGCAATTGTTGCTGTTGTCTGTTGTTGAATATGCATTTTTCAGAGGGAAATCATTGTTTTCAGCTCTTCCACATGAAGCACAAACAGATTGATAAATTATGCCATCCTTATCAAATCGACTTGTGCCTCCATCTACATGATCGTCAGTACGCGTGCCGCCAATAAATGAAGCATAGAATAAGCTATCAGCGTCTCCATTGATGACGTACAGGTAAAAGTCATTTGAATCTGTTGTGCTTCGAAAAGCATCTGAGGTGAGGGGCATATTGCCATCCATACTCTTGTTTCCTTCGCTACTTATTATACTACCGCCCCATCCAGAGGCATACATATTTAAACAACGATCTACTAAGAAAGCAGTGGGACTAATGTTTATCGTACCCGGACTGCCAGATCCAAAAGGTGATGAAATCATTAAGCTATCTAGATTTGGATCAAGTTTTACAAAAAATTGGCCTCCTCCTTTGTTGGCAATGGTGCTGTTAACAATCGGAAAAGCAGTGTCTCTTGTTTGACCGAAGGCATAAATGTTGTTGAAACGATCAAAATCGATAAAATACACTTGGTCATAACGATCAGTGCCAATAAAGGTGCTACGTTCAATTGTTCGTCCATCTTCAGAAATAAGTGCGACAAAGCCATCAGAACGACCTTGCTGTGGGCTATCTTGATAAGTGCCTGGAGTAGTTGGAAAATCAGTGTAGCTGTTTGTACCACCGCCTATCAATACTTGGTTTTTAGGCGTAATTTTCAATGAATAAATGGCATCTTTGTTAGATCCACCTAGGTATTTCGACCAAATAAGGCTATCTAAATTAGAGGTAAACTTCAAAATCAATCCATCCTGAACTCCTTGAAAGGCTCCAAGAGTGGAATCAAGGTCTCTGCTTCTTGTAGATGTGCCTATATATACATTCCCATTAGAATCCAGCACCACTTCACCACGATGAGAATCGCCGTAATTATAATTGAGATTTGGGTAAACTCCTCCAGAGGTACCTGCTGCATAATTCAAACCGTCAACATCAGTACCTCCAAAAAAAGTTGATCCTAACAATATTGTTCCATCTTTATTTATTTTACTTATCACAATATCTGTTCCACCAGAAAAAACTCTATTTGAGAAGCCACCTTGACTGTTGATTACCTCAGTTTCAACATCAGAAGAGGTGCTTTTTGTGGTGTCATACCCTTGACTACTCATCGGATAGTCTGTTGAACTACTCACACCAAACACGTAAAGATTCTCAAAACGATCAGCAACCATAGAGTGGACTGATTCATTGCTGTTACCTCCTATAAATGTTGCAAATTTTAAATCATTTCCATCTTTAGCAATCTTGGCAATTCCAATATCCACAGTTTGACCAGGGCCTCCAGAATTTTCTTGTATAACTCCCGGCGTGGTAATGTAATTGTTTCCAAAAACAATTCCGCTCATATATCCATTGCCGTTGGCATCGTAGGTGCCTGATAAACCAAAATTGTCGGATACCGAGCCTGTATAAGTTGAAAAAATAAGCGTAGGATCAATTATCAAAGTGTACTCATTGTTGTATTTTTCAGAAACTTGGAAACTAACCGTATTTCCTGATAGTTGATAACTGCAATTAACCGGAATGGTGTCTTGATTGATCAATTGATAGGCAAAAGGCTCTTCTTCAATGAATTCATTTATACTGTGTCGAATAACCAACCTTCCATCTTTCAATTTAGGATTGTCAACTCCCTCATAGTAAAACTGAATCTGCGAGGGATCAGCACCCTTTTTTACAATGTAGTCGTATTTGAGTTTTCTATTGCTTACATAAACGTTCAAATCAATTCCGTCGTACAAATCCAAATATTCAACTTTTTCATGCAAGTGTACTTTGCTTTTCCAACGTTTGGGATTATTTCCTAGGTAATAATTGTAGTAGAAAGGGGAGCTGCCAGACCCATTAAGTTGAACAGTTTCATTTGAACCAATAAAATGGGTTTTAAAAATGTGTGCTTGATAATGTACATTTTCTTTAATGCCATGTCCAGGATGATGATTTGCCTGCTGAAGAATTTGATAATGAAAAGCATTCTTTTCAAAAAAAACAGCAGCTTCTTTAAATTCAACTTTGAAATGGACTGCATCATTCCATTGACCTTTGTTTGGAATGAATGGAAATGGGCCATTGTCTTGGGCTTTGAGCACAGAACCGACGAGCATTGCCGCAATAAGTATGTAAAAAAGATAAAATCTCATCTTAAAATCTAAGCCTTACGTAAAGATAATTAATTTGTTGAGCACCTATCAGACGTTAAATAAATAGATAAAGTGGCTTCAAATTCACAATTATTTATACAGAATAGAAGGATATATTTGAACTACTGAAAATTCGACATGAAATTAATAGCTGACAGTGGTTCTTCAAAAACAGATTGGCGATTGCTTTCCTTGGAGCAGAAAATTGAACAATTTGATTGCAATGGACTCAATCCAGACTTTCACTCTTCAGAAAGCATCTATCAAGAAGTGGCAAATTGTTTTTCAATGGAAATCGCTAAAGGAATCGAAGAAATTTATTTTTATGGTTCTGGAAGTTCTTCTGATAGTAGAAAACAAATTGTAAAAGAGGGACTAAAACGTCATTTTACTTCTGCTAGTATTTACATAGAACATGATTTGTTGGGAGCAGCTAGAGCCGCTTGTGGTCACGAAAAGGGCATTGCAGGAATATTAGGCACAGGAAGCAACTGTTGTGCATTTGACGGAACAAAAATTATAAATGATTACAGAAGTGGTGGGTATATTCTAGGGGATGAGGGAGGTGGCGTTGATATGGGAAAACGCTTACTGAAAGCATACATAGAGGATGTTTTGCCCCCACACCTACAAGAGCGATTTGAAGGTCGCTATAACACCAACGTAGATGAAATTCTTGAGCACATTTACAAAAAAACTTTGCCGAACCGGTACATTGCACAATTCAGTCGTTTTGTGTTTCATCATAAAGAGGATGCTTTTATTGCGAAAATCATCCATTCTGTTTTTAATGACTTTTTTGACTATAAAGTGCTTCGTTTCGAAGATTCAAAGGAATGGCCCTTAAACATAGTGGGTTCTATTGGATTTTATTTTCAAGAAGAAATAAGAAGAGTTGCGAAAGAAAAAGGCATTCGCATTGGTCGAATCATAGAAAAACCAATTGCTTCATTAAGTCTTTATCACAAGTTTTAAGCAGAAAGCAGGAAAATAGTTGGCTGCTTTTGAATGGAAGGGATGTTCTTTTTCCAATCTGCAATTGTCCTTGAATGAATGAGTGCATTGGATTGTTGGATGGCACTTGCAATACAGCAACGTGTATTAGGATTTAGGCATACCAGCATCGTTTTAATCATAGCTTCATTGCGGTAAGGAGTCTCCATGAAAATTTGGGTTGTATTCAATTGAAAGGCCTGCTTTTCCAAATGTTTCAATTGTTTTTGACGACGATCAGCCTCTCTATCCAAATACCCATGAAATGCAAAAGATTGACCATTAAAACCAGAAGCCATTAAGGCCATCAAGATAGAGGAGGGGCCCACCAAAGGCACTACATTGTACTCTTTTCGATGCGCGTGTGCAACTATTCCTGAACCGGGATCTGCGATGGATGGACATCCCGCATCTGAAATGACTCCTATTGAATGGCCGTTTTCGATTTCCTGAAGCAGCTTTCTTTGCTCTTCTGGATCGCTGTTTTTATTGATTTCATAAAAGCGACTTCGGTCTATTTTATGCTTTAATCCTAAACGCACCAAAAGTCTTCTTGCTTCTTTGATGTGTTCTACCGCAAAGACCTCCAATTTCTCAATAAGATATTTATTCTCAGAAGGAAAGGAAAGAGTTACAGAGACGTGCTCTCCCAAAGTATTTGGAATGAGGTATACAGTTGGTTTATTCATCTTTTAATTGGGCAATCAATTGTTCACAGGCTTCATCCAATAAATGATAGACATGCTCAAAGCCTTCTTCACCGCCAAAATAAGGGTCTGGAACTTCTTTGTTTTCTCCTGGTGAACTCAAATTAAGCAGCAGGTCAAGTTTTGCCAATTCTGTAGGATCATCAGTCAATTGTTTGGCATTTTCAAAATTTGAGCGATCCATGACATAAATGTGATCAAAGAGTTTGAAGTCTTCCTTTTGTAATTGTCTTCCGCGCAATTGACGAATGTCAATATTGTAATCTAGGCATTTCTGCACCGAACGCGGATCTGGAGTATCTCCTATATGATAATCAGAGGTGGCAGCTGAATCTACTTCAACAGAAAGCCCATGCGCCTCGATTTTTGATCTCAATATTCCCTCAGCCATTGGTGAGCGGCAAATATTGCCTAAACAAACCATCAATACTTTTTTCATGCTAAAAAAAATCCCGCATGAGCGGGATAGGTTCTATTGAATACTAATTTTCTTTTCCAGATCACTGACATAACCACGAAAACGTTTGTCTGTATCAATGAGGTTGTTTACAGTTTTGCACGCATGCAATACAGTCGCATGATCTTTTCCTCCGCAATGCATGCCAATGTTTGCCAAGCTAGATTTGGTCATTTTCTTGGCGAAGTACATTGCGATCTGTCGGGCTTGCACCACTTCTCTTTTTCTGGTCTTGGACTTTAAGAGTTCAATGGGCAAATCAAAATAATCGCACACTACTTTTTGGATGTAATCTATAGAAACCTCCTTGGCAGTATTCTTGACAAATTTATCGATCATCTGCTTCGCTAAATCCAAGGTGATCGCTTTTTTATTGAGTGAGGATTGAGCGAGCAAAGAGATCAGCGCCCCTTCCAATTCCCGGATGTTTGTGGTGATGCTATAGGCTAAATATTCAACCACTTCTTTTGGCAATTCTAAGCCTTCGTTGTACATCTTAGTTTCTAAGATGGCAATTCTTGTTTCTAGTTCAGGGTTTTGCAAATCGGCAGACAATCCCCATTTAAAGCGAGATAACAAACGTTGTTCCATGCCTTGCAATTCTACTGGTGCTTTATCACTTGTGAGGATCAACTGCTTACCAGTTTGGTGCAAGTGGTTGAAAATGTGAAAGAAGACATCCTGTGTTTTTTCTTTTCCACTGAAAAACTGAACATCATCAATGATCAGTACATCGATCATTTGATAGAAATGAATAAAATCATTCTGATTGTTGTTTCTTACTGCATCTATAAATTGATGTGTGAATTTCTCTGATGAAACGTAAAGTACTGTTTTCGTTGGATGATTGTTCTTGATTTCAATACCAATTGCATGCACCAAATGTGTTTTACCTAAACCAACTCCTCCATAAATAAGTAGCGGATTAAATGCAGTACCTCCAGGGTTTTTTGACACCGCATAACCGGCGGAACGAGCCAAACGGTTGCAATCGCCTTCAATAAAACTGTCGAAAGAGTAATTGGGATTTAATTGAGAATCTATGTTGACTTTTTTCAACCCAGGTATAATGAATGGATTCTTAATGCCTTTTTCTCCATTTACGTCAATAGGTACTGCTACTGGCTCATTCTTTAATGCCTGTCTATTTGTGGTAGGTATTTTTACCGTGTATGGTTTTGGATTGTGAACACTGTTCTCCATCACAATGCTGTATTCCAACTTCCCTTCAGTACCCAATTCTTTTTTAATGGTTTTTCGCAATAAAGCAATGTAATGCTCCTCTAACCATTCATAGAAAAATTGACTAGGAACCTGGATAGTAAGTATGTTGTTTGACAATTTTATTGGACTGATTGGCTCAAACCAAGTTTTGTAACTCTGTAAACTCACATTGTCTTTAATAACAGACAAACAATTTCCCCAAACTTGGTTAAAGTCATTACTCATATTCTGGTTTTTAGTTTAGTTTTGAGCCGCGATAACTTAATTAAAATTAATTCCATTAGCAAATATTTGTCAACATTTATTCTGTTTTTTTTACCTTTTGAAGGGTGGTAGGAAATTAAAAATAAGATGTTGTTAATTAGTGATTTAAATGGAATTGTATTCCTTTTGTATCGCCCAACAAATATTTGAAGAAAAAAGTGAAATAAAAAACAATTTACCCCTTGATTTATTAAAAAATTATGTTAGTTAAAATTTCTATATGATTCAGAGCAAATTAAATTTAAGAGTGCGATATTCGGAAACCGATCAGATGGGATTTGTTTATCATGCACATTACGCACAATATTTTGAAGTTGGAAGAGTGGAGACATTAAGAAAAGCTGGATATTCCTATAAATTGCTGGAAGAAAAGGGCATCTATTTACCAGTTCATAGCCTAAGCATCAAATACCATAGAGCAGCACAATACGATGATGAATTGACCATTATAACAAATATGAATCAAATGCCAAGCAACCGGATCCGATTTGATTATCAAGTATTGCGGGGAGAAGAATTGTTAGTGGAGGGGGATACTACCTTGATTTTTATGAACTCAGAAAATAGAGCAGCTAGACCACCACAGTGGTTCTTGGATCATTTAAAACCTTTCTTTAAGTCTTGAAAGCGATTTACTTTTCTAAAAAAGTGATCCAATATGATGCTTCCTTTGTACTGTCCTGTTAAATTGATGGAAGTTACTTTAGATCGTTTCTTTCGCATCAGATAAAATGAATAATGTGCTTTTGCAACTGCTAAAGCATGATGAGGGCCACTGTCAATAAAAAGTTTCGCAATAGCCAAACCGTCTAGCAGCAAACGCGCAATCACTTTTAATCTGCGATAGGGGGTCCTGTCATTTTTATATAAACTCAATAAGCTGTTTCTAAAATTCAAGAAGGTCTTTCGAGGATTTGTGTTTTTCATTGTTCCACCTCCCAAATGATAAACAGTACTTGTTGGTATATAATGAACCTTATAACCAAGGTTTTTTAATCGCCAGCAAAGATCAATTTCTTCCATATGGGCAAAATAGCGTGCTTCAAAACCGTTCACCAATTCAAACTGCGCTCTTGCAATGAACATACAAGCACCACTGGCCCAAAACACCTCCTTGATCTCATCATACTGTCCTTCATCCTTTTCCATGCATTGAAAAATACGTCCCTGACAGAAAGGATATCCCAATGGATCAATGAATCCACCCGCGGCTCCTGCATATTCAAAAGTATCTTTTTCGAGGTAAGCTTTAATTTTGGGTTGAGCTATAACTGCATTTTCATTGGACTCTAAAAATTCTATTACGGGTGCAATCCAGTTCTCTGTGACTTCAACGTCTGAATTCAGTAAAACAAAATAATCTTCTTTCAAGCCCTTTAGAGCCTCATTGTACCCTTTCGCATAACCGCCATTTTCCGAATTGTGAAGGATGCTTATGTTGGGATGGTTGCGCTCAACAAATTCAACTGAATCGTCAGTAGATGCATTGTCTGCGAGATAAATCTTGGCGTTTGAAGAGTGCTTCATCACTGAAGGCAAAAATGTTTCTAAATGATTTTTGCCGTTCCAATTTAAAATAACGACTGCGACTGATGATTGCATCATGAAATTTTAGAGGCGCAAAAGTAAGTATTGTCTATACTTAGCGAGGATTGTCAAAAAGGATTCTTGAATTTTCATGTATGTTCGAACCATTTAACTCACGCACTGGACTTAAAGTAGGCGTATTCTTGCTCAGCAACTTGAGCTGCCAGTTTGGATCATTGATTTCTCCAGGGACATTGGAATGCAATACTTGGTACCCTAACATTTCGTTTGAGGGGCTGTAAAAAATGAACCTGCGGTTGTTCAAACCATTTAATTTGTAATACTGCCAGATCGTATACGGTTGCGTATCTCCATCAAATGGGACATTCATGATGGAGCTTGGTTTCCCGTATTGCAAATAGACTCTACCTCGGTCTGTCTGATAGCCACGGATTCCACCATATCCAAATTCTTGATCGGTAATCATCAATTCCTCCTTGTATTGGTTCCAGGCTAGTTCAGGGTTTTCAGGATTTCTGCTTAGCCAAAAATTGTAAAAGTATTTCTTCATCAACGCCAAATCATCATAAGCCAATTGATTCTTGATAAAATCATACTCTTCAGCGGAAGAAAGGGGTTGTAAGGACCGCAAATGCTCTTTAAGGAGCTCCTTATTCTCAAATTGCTCTACAAAAGTATTTTCTGTGGCAGCAAGGTTAAAGGAAGTCAGACTGCTGTATTTTCTAAAAGAGATACTCCTTTCAGCAAGTACTTCATTGGTTTTATTCTTAATGCTTATCTGTAAGTCGTAAGTGCCATTGTATAGATTGGCAATGTTCAGGGATTTAAGAATGGGGATTACTTCAGTAGTTTTTAACTTTTGGAAGGAACGTAAATTGGCGGCAACGGCTTGTGTGTTCTTGTCGATGACGGAGAATTCCATCAGGAAATCTTCTTCTTCACCTAAGACAATTTCGCTGTTATAGATTTCCAAGTAGAAAAGAAACTCCTCTTGATTTTCTTTGTAATAATGCACAAAATTTGGGATGACTTCATAGCCGTTTTTGTTAAAGTTAGAAGCCTCTTCTGTGAGCTTGAGTGTGCGCGCAAGGATGATGTCAGATATAATGAGTTTATCCGTGTTGAATTCTCTCGCTTCAAATGTCTGGGTATTTTCAATGCGCTCTCCGCTCACTAAATCTCGAGCAACGATGGTGAAATTTAAAGCACCATTTGGAATGGCCAAGCGTTTGATGTCAATCATTTCCATTTTGTCAGAGCCCTCTTTATACTCAGGACTGTTCAAGACGAATTTTTTAAAGGAGACTACTTCCTCATCTTGTTCAACTATATAGGTGATCTCAAGACGTGCTTGAACATTGCCATTTTCTTTCAGTTGATATTCAAGTGAATTGCCATTAATGGAAAGGTAAAATTCAATAAATGGCTGTTCCGGCGGTGCAAAGAATCGCGCATAGTCCAAGACCAAGTTTATCTTTCCGAAAGATAAACTACTTAATATTAGTGCTAAAAGCAAGAAAAGCAACTGTTTTTTCATAACTTCTAAGTTACGGAACAAAGACACATTTTCCGCAGATTTCGTTGCAAAAAATGGACCATAATTAAAAAGGCTTTGTTACTTTTGCCGCGGAGAAATGGCAGAGCGGTTGAATGCACCGGTCTTGAAAACCGGCATACCGAAAGGTATCGGGGGTTCGAATCCCTCTTTCTCCGCCACTTTAAATAACAAACCCTTGTAGCTTAATTAGTTGCAAGGGTTTCTTTTTTTAGCTGATAATTTAGGTATTTGTTAATCACCTTTGTAGAATTCGATTAACTCCTATTAATTTTGAAGTTAAACTTTCAAAGACATCGATCTATCCGGCAAAGTCTATATGTGATGATGAAAACTTATAGCTGATACTTGATTAACGTGAGTTCGGTTTAAGCGGCAGTTAAAGCTAATTGATTTTGCTGGGATTTATCAAATTCGACATTAATTGAAAGCTTTTTAGGAAAGAAGGAATACGCTGCAACAGCAAAGAATAATAGAACGAAAACCATTTATAGATCTATGTCTAGTGTGTTCAAGCTGACACATGTTTTTTAACTTAACCTTCACTAGCAATACTGAGTTAGTGGTCTAAGATTTGGGGAGTATCACAATCAAAGCATTAGCCATTCATATTTGTTCTTTGTTTGAACGTTGTAAAGTCATTTTTCCTCAATTGTGAGGTTTATTACAATTTAGGCAAATCGTTTTCTCGATCGGATATAGTTATAAATCTGAGCATTTATGCTCCTTCATTTTGGCGGGCATTTTCATCATAAAATTATTCTACTAATCAATGACTATGACCTCCCTCAGACTCTAAAAAATTTCCCTGAGGACCTACACCCTCAATATGCACCAATTGAGCGCCATAATGTCCTGTTTGAGAAACTGAATAAGCCGATATTGATAGAATTACAAATACAACAATGGCTGGCCATCGTTTCTGTTGCCAAACGAAAAGATTTACAAGCTGAAGCACAGTACTGATTATTCCAAAATTTATTGTCATATCAGCCCAATAGTCATGTTGCTCCATTACCATCTTTGCATGTTCGTTGAGTCCATGAGAATGCGGATGAAAGACCTCTCCTGCTAAGTATGCAACCAACGTACCTAAAAAAACCGTAATAAACGCTATCCATGCTATTTCCTTTTTCATAAATACAATTTGTGAGAGTTGTAGAAATGCTCCAAAAAGAATTAAGACAATTGCGAAGTGAACAATTAGAGGGTGTAGATTTGGGAACTCATCCAAGTCTGCGGAAATTTTTTGTTCATCCGACTTTGACTCCGCAATACTTTTATCTTGATGATCATGTACTTTGACTTCTGTCTCTATAGAATCAACTTTAATAGATTTGGATTGTTTTTGCTTAGTGGTATCATGTTTTTCATCTCCATGTGCAAAAGCTGCAAATGATATAAATAATAGCACATTAAAAAGAACAACTATTTTACTCGCTTTTGACATTGTAATTTGATTTTAGTTAAATGTGGTTTTTATTTCAGTATCAATTGTTCTAATTATTTTAAAGCTCCAACATGATGATTTTCTTGCAACACTATAAGAAAGCTCATAAAAAATATACGTCGGCTTAAAGTAGATTCAATTGCATTGATGTTATATTTCGTTGCAAAAATAAAGACGAGGTAATAATCTGTTTTTAGTATTCCTACCTTATGTCCTCTTCCTTACACTAATCGTAGTGAAATCAATATTTTTTTTTGAATTCTTTTTTCTTAATAGTTTAAGTAATAAGTAAAGCTGATTGGGCTATGCTTTTCATAGTAGCCTCCTTAACTAACCGAGAACACACATGTAATCAAAGAAGTGTACGTTTCAAACAACATGTTTATTTCATTTAATTATTTCCAATAATTTACTCAGACTTATCAGTGAATAACAAGAAGTTTAAAAACTTTGTATTCCTCAATTCCATTTAGCTTCACATGATAGAATCCATTCGGAAGGTCAGCCACAGAAAAACTATATACACCTCCATTCCAAAGATTATTCTCAATATTTAGTTGTTTAACTAATTTACCTTGAAGATTCAGAATTGATAGTTGCAAATCCGATTTATCTATAGTTGCCATTTCAAGCTTCACCATACTATTTGAGGGATTAGGATATATTCTAGCTTGATTAATGGATTCAAGATTATTGCTTAAGCCTGTTAGAATGCCAAGATTATCACCGACATATAAATTATCTAGATAGAGATTATTTCCTCCATCAGGTACATTTATAATACGGATTTGAACATAGTCATTCCCCCTGTATGCACTTAAAGAAATATTTGCTTTACTCCATTGATTCGCAGTAGGTACAAAAGGTGTTGTTTGCCTTGGAGCCGTTGTTAAACCATTCTGGGTTCGATAAAAAATCTGATTGAATGTAAGACCACAATCTGTTGAAATCTTTACAATTAATTCATCAGAGAAGGTCGGATCTGCTTTAGCATAAGCCCAATCGAATGACATGAACAGATATTTCCTTGTACTCGCTGTAGTTAGATCTAAATAAGGCAAAATTATTTCATCTGCTGATCCATAATTTGTATTGATAAGGTTATTAATCTTAATAGAATAATTACCAGAAACCGATGCAAGAGAATCAATTTCCCAACTTACACCACCATCTAAATTGTTTAGTGTGAGGTGTGATGTAGGAAATGTACCTGAATCAAAATTATCGTAGAATGAAAGTGTATCTCCTATACCAGGGACGTTTACGGTAATATAATTATTGAATGTAATTGTATCGGAGCTTATTGAATCTGAAACGACTAAGCTAACGTTAAAACTTCCCACACTATCGTATTTTATCAATGGGTTCTGCAAATTGGATGAAGAAGGATTTCCTCCTGGGAATGACCATTGAAATGTGTCTGCTTCATTTAAAGAGCGATCCATAAATTGAACATCACTCCCTTTACATACAATACGGTTCAAACTGACAAAATCGGCAACAACAGGGCAGGAAAGAGGAGGTACATAGCTAGTATCGCATCCAGTCAAAACTAAATTGGAATCTGTCCATATAAAAGTTCTGATGGTATCTAAAGTTGCATGCATTCTTTGTTTTTGCCCATTGGTGAGCATATTCATACATGTATCTGGAGTATAATTCATATAATTTTCCTTTAAGTCCGAGACATCAGGAACATCATTTGAACAGGTGTTTCGTGTAGTACATGTATAATTTGGGCTAGCCTGTGGAGGTGTATCACAAACATAATCACCACCTGAACAGGTGTCAATCCCACATCCATTATTAAAAGTATGATACAAACCAAACCAATGCCCTAATTCATGTGTGGTAGTTCTTCCCAAGCCAGTAGAGGTTCCTATATTCCCAAACAAATTATGGCGTACTACAACTCCATCTTCACCCGGAGGACCACCAGGGAAAGAAGCATATCCTCCCACGTTGCCGCTGATACTTTGCACCACATAGATATTTAGATATTGACTATTGTCCCAAAAACTTAATTCCTTTAAAAGGGCTCTTTGAGCAGTTTCATGATTTGCCAAACTTGATTGAATACGGACTACGCCATTAGAACAATTGCCTTTAGGATCTATTCTGGCCAAACAAAATCGAACACGTGTATCGACTCCATTGCCAACACCATTACTGCCTGCCAGTTTTCCAAAATCTTCATTAAGCACTTTTATTTGACTGTTTATTTGAGCCATGGAAATGTTCTCAGGACCTCCATTGTGAATAACGTGCACAACAATTGGAATGATTCGGATAGAATCTGATCCATTCTTCAAATTTTTTCGCATTTTTTTATTTGCGAGAAAACTTTGAATTATGCTTTCCGTATTTGATACTGATCGCTTGGATTTAAGTTCATCAAAAAAACAAGGCTGTCCGTTTATTTGGTATTGCGCAAAAGATGGAATATAACAACCCAACAGAAATCCTAAAACCAAAAGAGTTTTAGAAATTGAGGTGCGCTTAATAATTAATTTATTAGAATTTCTTATCATACATTTCTGCCAAATTTATTTATCAGAAATAACTTCAAGCGACATGTCGCACTTTGAGCAATGATCGCCTTCTTTTCCTTTTATTTCAGGATGCATTGGACAAGCGTATGTCATCTCAGAATCATTTTCATGTTCATGCGCAGTTTCTTCATGATTTGAATGCTCATGTGCTTCTTCTTCATGATTGGAATGCTCATGTAATACTTCTTCATCATTGGAATGCTCATGTGCTTCTTCTTCATGATTGGAATGCTCATGTGAATTGTTTTGCTCTGGTGCACCTTCACAACTTATAAATAAAGTTGAAACAACAAATGAAAGGGATATTGATAGTACGATTGGTAATATTGATTTTTTCATAGCGAATAAATTTAAGGAAATTATTATAGTTTAATCTGTCTTTTTAAAAGTTGAGCATTCAATGCGACAATGACCGTGCTCAGACTCATAAATACTGCTCCGATTGCAGGGCCTAGAACAAAACCTGAGGAATACAAAACTCCTGCGGCTAATGGAATAGCAACAACATTATAACCAGTGGCCCAAATAAGGTTTTGAATCATTTTTCGATATGTTGCCTTTCCGAACAGAATCAGATTGGCAATATCTTGTGGATTGCTATTTACTAAGATGATATCAGCTGTTTCAGCTGCAACATCTGTTCCTGAACCTACTGCAATACCCACATCTGCCTGAGCTAATGCGGGTGCATCGTTTACTCCATCTCCAGTCATGGCCACAAATTCGTTTTCGCTTTGAAGTTTTTCTACGATTTCTACTTTTTGGTGTGGCAATACCTCAGCATAATAACCATCCAACCCAAGTTTGTCACTCACAGCTTTTGCTGTTTTTTCATTATCACCAGTAGCCATTAATACTTTTATATTGTTCTTTTTAAATACCTCAATTGCAGCTGCCGATTCGGGTCTAATTTCATCAGCTAAGGCAATATAGCCTGCCAATGCACCATCTACTAGAATAAAAACTACTGTTTCAGCAGCATCACTGTAAGCATCTTTTGGAATAGTTATTTTTTCATCTCTCAAAAATCCGGGACTAACTACCTTTATTTTTTTCCCTTCTACATCAGCTTCTACTCCTTTACCTGTAATGGCATTGAAGTTTTCAAGCTTAGGAATAGTGATCTTATTCTCTTTTACTTTTTTCACAATTCCCACAGCAATTGGATGCTCAGAACTTTGCTCCAATGAACTTGCGAGTCTTAAAATCTCTTCAGAACTATATTTTTCATTTACAGATTCAATTCGTGTAACACCAAAATCTCCTTTGGTCAACGTACCGGTTTTGTCAAATAATAAAGCAGAGATTTTTCGAGATTCCTCAAAAGCTGTTCTATTCCGAATCAATAAACCATTTTGAGCTGATACAGCGGTAGAAATTGCCACAACCAAAGGAATGGCTAATCCTAAAGCATGTGGACAAGCGATAACCATTACTGTGACCATTCGCTCCAATGCATAAACAAAAGGAAAGCCAAGTATTAGCCATGTAGCAAGTGTTCCAAAACCAATGGCAAGAGCTACGTAGGTTAACCATTTAGCGGCACGATCAGAAAGGTTTTGCATCTTCGACTTTGTTCGTTGCGCTTCGTCCACCATTTTAATTACCTTATTCAAATAGCTGTCTTGTCCTGTATGTTCTACCTTTACTTTTAGCGTACTATTCCCATTGATAGAGCCCCCGATAACTTTATCATCTATCTCTTTTTTTACAGGCTTAGATTCGCCTGTGAGCATTGATTCATTCAAGTAACTTGAACCTTCTGCAATAATTCCATCAGCAGGAACTTTTTCTCCGGGTTTGATAAGAATGAGATCTTCTTGAAGCAAATCTTCCAATTTTACTTCTTCAATTTTGTCTCCAACAACTTTGTGGGCTTCAGCAGGCAACATGCTTACCAATAACTGAAGTGCTTTAGAAGCTCCTAAAACCGATTTCATTTCCAACCAGTGCCCTAATAACATAATTACTATAAGAGTGCTTAACTCCCAAAAGAAGTCCTCTCCTTCTAAACCAAAAACCGTAGCTGAACTATAGAAATAGGCAACACTAATGGCCATGGATATAAGTGTCATCATGCCAGGTCCTTTCGACTTTATTTCATTGTAAAACCCTTTCAGGAACGGCCACCCTCCCCAAAAATAAACGAATGATGAAAGTGCAAACAGTATATAAGGATTTCCCGGAAGTAAAAATTCATAACCAAGAAATTCTTGAATCATTGGCGATAAAAACAAGATCGGAACTGTTATAACCAAGGAGACCCAAAATCGTTTCTTAAAATCTTCTACCATCATTTTATGATGATCATGGCCTATGTGTCCGTGGCCCGGATTGTGACCTGAATGATCTTCACTCTTATGATTCATTCCTGCCTTGCCGGCAGGCAGGTTAGAATGATCTTCCGTACTGTGATTCATCTGTTCGTGTGTATGCTTGTCCATAGCTTTAAGATTTATTAGGTTGAGGGTATTTTAAATTTAATTTTTCGAGATATTCCACCAAGGTTTTTGCAACCTTGTAATTTCTATACCATTTCTTGTCTGATGGTATTACATTCCAAGGAATATTGGTGCAATTTGAGAGGATTCGATTATATAATTTTTTATAATCGTTCCATTTATCTACAGCTTCTTTATCTGCCACATCGTATTTCCAGCGTTTATGTGGTTCAGTTAGCCTTTCATTTACTCTTTCTGTTTGCTCTTCTTTTGAGATATGAAGAAAGAATTTAAGAATATGAATATCATTCTTAGTAAGGTGATCTTCTAAGTGATTAATAAGTGTGTACCGATGATTGATCCTTTCTTCGCTCAATGTGTTGTTTATTGTTGGAACAAGAATATCCTCATAATATGAACGATTAAATACTTGTATCATACCCTTGGCAGGAAAGTGTGGATAAACCCGCCATAAAAAATCATGCTTTTGATCTTCTTCAGTAGGCTTTTTGAACGATTTTACTTGCAATCCCATTGGGTTTATACAACTCATCACATGCCTTATTGTACCATCTTTGCCAGAAGTGTCCATTCCTTGTAGAATTATCAGCAATCCAAAACGTGCATCGGCATAAAATTTATTTTGCAATTCAAATAATTGTTTATGAAAAACAGTAAGTTTCTCCTTACTTTCTTTTTTTGTCAAACCTTTTGGTGGCTTAGTTGATATTTCAGTTAATTTATCCATGGCTTATTGTTTCAGTTTAACTGTAAAATATTCTCCCGATGGCTTTTTAAATACTTGCTTTAACACCCCCTTATTTGAATGAATTTGTTCGTTGACTACATAGCTTATGGTATTAATATTCAGTCCAAAAAGAAAAGATTTTATTGTTATCCTAGATATTAATTCGTAAACATTGGACGTGGGGTCGTAAGCCACAACTTTACGATTAGCTATTTTTCCTTTACCGTTAGTGCCGAAAAAACCAAGTGTACCACCTTCAATTGAAACAGTAAACGAAATTTCATCTAATGTTACATCAACTTTCATCGGAATAGGGTACAGTTCAAATTCACTGTTTAATTGAACCTTAACTGTTTTGTCGCTACTGAATGCTGCAAAGGGAAATATTTTCATCAATATTTTTTCTTCGTTTGGGCTACAAGTGTATTTGGTTTCTGAACTATCTTCAATATCTCCGTTTTTACTACAATTGTAAACCTTCACATTTACAGTCAACTGATCTTTTAACCTATTTAGTTTACCTACCTTCAATAGATCTTTACTTATGATCTTTCCCGATTTATCAAAGCTTTCTCTTAGATAGTTATTTCCTTCAATTTGAAGAATTAACATTTCTTTGCTCTCTTGGGTAAATGCTAATATGCTAAAAAGGGATAGAAAGATAATGGCCGTCAACTTCATCTATGGTGCATTAAAATCTTTACTTCTTTAGCGATGGTTTTGCTTAAATCAATCTCATTTGTAGGGTGTGGAATAGTATTACAACTTACAATTTTTTCAACACCTGATTCCAATAAGTCTTGATAAGCATTTCCCGAGAAAACGGCATGGGTTCCGATGCAAATTGGAGCTTTCATCCTTGCATTCTTCAAATGATTCACTGTTTCAATCATGGTTCTTGCCGTAGAGATAATATCATCTACCAAAACAGGAGTAGCTGCTTGATACTTCTCAATGTCAGGAACAGAAACTTCTACATCCCGATCTCCATGCCTTACTTTTTGAAGAACAGTAAATGGTGCTCCGGCAGTTTTAGCAACTTCAGAAACCCATTGCTCACTCTCACTATCAGGGCCTATCAATACTGGATTGGGAATATTTTCTTTGATCCACATTGCAATATCATCAGCAGCATGAATCACCTTGTTAGGAATGTCATAAACCTCACCAAGAGAATTAATTCTATGTAAATGGGGATCAATAGTTGTGAGGCTATCTGCAAAACCGGAAATTAGCTTACCAAAATATTTTGCAGTAATGCCTTCTCCTGCATGAAATACTTTGTCTTGCCGCATATAGGCCAAATAGGGGGCTACCAAGCAAGTGCACCTGGCTCCTAATGACATTGCCGTATTACTCAAAAAGTATAAGGGTAATAATTTTTCATCAGGATTATGAAGGGTAGCAACGATTACAACACATTTGTCCTTTACATCTGACAGAATCTGAGTGTACGATTCTCCGTCAGGGAATTTTCTCAAATTAGTCTTTCCGATTTCTGCATCTAAGTGGTCTGCTAATTTTACTGTTAATTCTTCATTTCCTTCTAAAGCAAAAAGTATCATCTTCATTTTATTTATTTTATTGAATTGTTAAAATATCTTTTTGAGCCTGATAGTACTCAATGGCGTACTCCAACTCTCCTTTTGATTCTGCATAAATGGTGTAGAGTAGCTGTTCTTGTTTGATTTGATCACCTAAGCGTGCTTTTAGCAAAATTCCTGCGGATGAAGATTGTGGAGCTCCTGAGAGCTTAGCAAGTCTTGCCAGTTTTCGATTGTCAATCGCTTTTAGTGTTCCGGCTTTTTCTGCTTTTATATCTTGTTTATATAACGCTAATTGAGGCCTATTGAATCTTCCTTGAGCATTGCAAATTGCTGTAAATTTTTCCATGGCTTTGCCAGATTCCAATAGTTGCTTTGCTACTTCATTGCCTTTACCTGATTCAACCTTAGCTGAAAGTTCCAATAGTTCTCCTGCTAAAAATAAGGCTCTGTTTTTTAGGTCTTGAGGAGCAGATTCTGAATTTTCCAGAACTTTCAGAATATCAGTCGCTTCTAGAGCAGGCCCAATTCCTTCTCCGACAGGCTGATCGCCATCTGTAATAACCACCTTAACCATTAAACCAACAGCTTTACCAACTGTTTCCAAGTGATTTTTTAGCTTTTCGGCTGTTTCTGAATCCCTAACCTTGGCAGTAGGCCCAACAGGAATATCAATTAGAACATGAGTTGATCCTGCTGCTGCTTTTTTAGAAAGTACAGAAGCGATTAATTGACCTTCGCTGTCTATATCCAATGCCTTTTCAATCTTAATCAATACATCATCTGCAGGACTTAACTGTGCCGTTCCTCCCCACACAAAACAGCCACCTTCCTGCAAAACAACTTGCTGAATTTCTACGGAAGATAAATTTACATTGGTGATTACCTCCATGGTATCTGCAGTTCCGGCAGGAGAAGTAATGGCTCGTGAAGAAGTTTTTGGCATTGTTAGCCCATAGGCAGCAACAATAGCAACTACAATTGGTGTTGTCCTATTTCCTGGCAGTCCACCAATGCAGTGTTTATCTACTATAATTTCTTTGTCCCAATCTAACTGTTTTCCGGAAGCAATCATCGCCTTTGTCAAATCTGATATCTCTCGAATATCCATTCTATCCCCTGCACAAGCAGTTATAAAAGCTGAAAGGTGTATGTTAGAATAATCCCCCTTACTTATTGAACCAATAATACTGGCATAGGCATCATATTCTAACTTATGGTTATAAATCTTTGCTCTTAAATGGCTTAAGGATTCAATGGGCTCTAAATGACTAACACGAATAGTGTCATTCTCTACTACGTTTAGTGTCTTGGCAGCGGCATCTGAAAGCCCAATTTCATCAATAGAAAGTAAAGCTGAGTTGATCACATTAAGACTAGCCACAATGGAATCCGTTTCATTAAAAACTCGAATACGAGTAAGTGCTTCGAAACCTTCTGAACTACAGACATGACAGTCTTTGTGCATATAAACCACCTTCTCATTCTGTGTATAAATTCCAAGGTATTTATATTTCAATTGGCTTGAATGTTGCTTATTTTTCATTTCTATTTTTGTAATTAATATTCTTCAATAGCATATAGTTGCGGAATTTCTGCCTGCCAACTGTACTTTTCTTTGATCTTTTCTTTTAAGGATTCTGCACCTGATTTCTCACCATGGGTGATAAAAATTCTTTTAGGTTCCTTTTTTATTTCACTCATCCAATCCAGCAATTCAGACTGATCAGCATGAGCTGAAAGCACCTCTAGGTTTATTATTTCTGCTTTTACTGGATAATGTTTTCCATAAATCTTAAGCTCAGTAGCACCTTCCAATAATGCTCTCCCTCTTGTGCCATCTGCCTGATATCCGGCTAACAGAATAGTGGTTTCAGCTCTTCTGAGGTATTGCTGCAAATAGGTTAAAACTCTGCCACCACTGATCATACCACTGCCAGCAATGACAATCTTTGACCTTTCATCATCGATTACTTCCCATGTCTCTTTAAAATCTCTTACGATCTTAAATCTATTGCACATATTTGTACAATCCTCCATGCTTAATTTGTGCCACTCTCTATGTGAATGAAATACCTCCAACACATTTGCTCCCATAGGGCTATCCATGATCAAAGGGATATTAGGGATCGCCTTTTTTTCTTGTAATTGCCATAGCAAATACATGAGTGTTTGTGTTCGCTCAACTGCAAAACTTGGGATAATAAGTGTGCCTCCCTTATCAATGGTTTGAAGTACGATGTCCTTTAACCTTGATTCCAAATCCTCTTTTGGATGCAAACGATCTCCATAGGTACTTTCAATAAAAAGGACATCAGCAGCTTCCGGCTTTTTGTAAGGTTCTAGAAGCAAGTCTTTCTTTCTTCCAATATCGCCTGAAAATACAAATCGCTGATTATGAATAATTAACTCGATGAATGTAGCACCTATAATATGCCCATTGTACTGAAACCTAATCCTAATATTATCATAAATTTCTTGCCATTCACCTTTTGGAAAGGTTCTAAATTTAGAAATGGCTTTTTTCGCCTCTTTAATGGTATAGAGTGGTTCTGCCGGTTGGTGTTTCGAATATCCCTCTTTGTTTGCTTTTTCTGCTTCCTCTTCCTGAATTTTTGCACTGTCCAACAAAATAATCTCAGCAATGGCTAGGGTAGGAGAGGTGCCCTGAATTGTTCCACGAAATCCCATTTTTACTAAGCGGGGCAAGTAGCCGGTGTGATCCATGTGCCCATGTGTAAGCAATACTGTATCTATTTCCGAAACTTCAACAGGCAGATAATCCCAGTTTTTAAGGCGCAGTTCTTTTAAGCCTTGAAATAATCCGCAGTCAATAAGTATTTTTCGCTCACCTGTATCAATAAGATATTTAGAGCCAGTTACAGTTCCTGCTGCTCCAAGGAAGTGAATATTAATCTTTCTTTTTATCATTCTATTTTTCTTATCAGCTCTTTTTGCATAATTCTAAAGAATCATTTATTATAATATTTTGTCTTGATTTTGTAATGCCAATTTTATCAAGGAGTTTATGATTCTGATGCACCTCTCGGCACAAAACAATTCCACTTTCCAATAATTTTGTTTTTTCCGTTTTGGTGAGTGTTGTTAAAGAAGTTAAAGGATGTAAGCCTGCTTTATCAATTCTCACTTTCAGACTATTATTTAGCGGATAATCCCAACTCAATAGTTTTAAGCCTGCACACTCTGCATATTGAATGGCATCGGAAGTAAAACGGGTATTTGTTGCAACCCATCCTTGATGGAATTTAGTCTTATGGCCTTGTTCTTCTTCCCAACTAGCCATTACATCCAAAAATCTAGATTGAATGTATAGCGGAATCTTTACATTGCAAAATCTTCTTTGGTCAGAGTGGAATTTGCATTCAATCATATAATGTTTGTTGTCTTTTTGGGCAATTACATCCACTTCATGTTGCACACATTTACCTTGAATAATGACACCAACCTGGGTATTAAAATTTTCATGGTCCAATATTTTTCCAATAAATTTTTCAAATGGAAAGCCAGAAGGGCCAAGTTCCATGATGGCCTTCTTTAATTTATAACGAGAAGCAGTAGGTCGGGAGTTTTTGCGTAACAATTCAAAAGCCTTTTTATAGATCTCTTTAGTGGTTATTCCGTCATATAATATACTTTCCACCTCTGCTATAATTTGAGATATGATCCCATCACTTGCTCCTGAACGTTCGAGCGAAATTCTAAGCTTGGAAGGGTCAAAATCTACTTTTTCTCCTTTCATTTTTACGATGGACATTTCTTTGTATCTCATTGATATTTAAATTTTTGAAAATTTTTAGAAAGGTGCTCAAGCGAAAGATTTAAATTATTTGTGTACTCGGAATATTTCTGTGTATTTAAGTTTAACGGCTCACAAGAAGGAATTCTCATTGGGTTCTCGTCCGTGTATTGATACAATTCCGGATATTCCTGCTCAATTTTCGGTGTCATCTCGTTGACTTATTTAATAAGGTTCTGTACACGGGTCATATTAGTTGACATTAACATTTACACTCAGCACGGGTATATCTGAATGGTTGACCAAACTTTCGGTAATACTTGGTGAAAGCATTTTTATAAAACCGGTTTTACCATGAGTTGTCATTGCGATTACATCAGCATTTATTGACTCAGCAAACTTTTGAATACCTCGCTCTTCGTTTAGGGCATTGTAGATATTTATGCTGCATGTACCTCTTGCACATTTTTTTAGAAAAGTTTGCATATCGGATTCGGCTTCATCCGTTTCTTTAAAGTGAAATGGCATATTCACATTCAAAAGGTGAATTTTTGCTTTCATCAGTTCTGCAAATTCTATGATTTTTTGGAAAGATTGATGCACTTCTTCTTGAAAAGTTGAAGCAAAAACTATATTTTTTACCTCAAAATTTCCAGGTCTGTTTTTTACTACTAATACTGGAGCAGGAGAGTTCCGTACTACTTTCTGAGTATTTGAACCTATCAGTTCTTTAAACCCTTTAGCTCCATGTGACCCCATAACAATAAAATCATGCTGATGATGAGAAATATGTTTCTCAATTTCTTCTCGGTCTTCGTCAAAAACCAGAAACTCTTTAGACTGAATTCCAGCTTTTTCTGCTTTTTTATTTAATTCATTGAGTGCGTTTCTCGCTAATCCTATTTTCGCTTTTGTTTCCGGATAAAGTTTTTCCTTCTGCAAAGAGAGTTTAAGCCAATCAGTGGGGGTTGCTAACAAATGCAGAAAATGAATTTCTGCATTTGCTTTTTTTGCGATTTCAAGTCCCATTTCTTCTGCGACTCTGGCGCAATCGGAAAAATCGGTGGGTACTAATATGTTTTTCATTATGAGATATTTAGTTCATTTTTACTCTTAATTCCTTTTTCTAAGGAGTCAATATTTTGAATGGTAGTATTGGCTATGTTTGTTAAAGCAGTATCAGTTAGAAATGCTTGATGACTTGTTATCAGCACATTTTTAAATGTCATGAGTCTTGCAATGGTATCATCCTGTAAAATATTTTCTGAATGATCTTCAAAAAATAGACCTTCTTCCTCTTCATAAACATCTATTCCAAAAGAGCTGATATGCTTTGCTTTAAGAGCATTAATTACGGCCTTTGTGTTTACTAATCCACCTCGGCTTGTATTGATTAGCATCACGCCGGCTTTCATCATTTTAATGCTTTCTTCGTTTATCAAGTATCGGGTACTCTCCGATAAAGGAACATGCAAACTAATTATATCTGATTGTCTACATAACGAATTGCAATCCACATATTCAACTCCATATTTCCTTTTTAATTCTTCGTTCTCAATAATATCGTTGGCAAAAATCTTGCAACCAAACCCATGTAAAATCTTTGCGAGTACGCTACCAATTTTACCTGTTCCAATAATGCCCACTGTTTTTCCATTGAGATCAAATCCAACCAATCCGTTCAATGAAAAATTTAAATCCATTATTCGACGATGGGCAGAGATTAGCTTTCGATTTAATGCCAGTATCAAAGCCACTGTATGCTCGGCAATTGCATAAGGAGAGTACGCAGGCACACGCAGCACCCTAATTGCTAATTCATGTGCTTTCTCTAGGTCTACATGATTGAAACCTGCTGAACGAAGCGCAATACCTCTTATGCCTTGATTTGAAAGATTTTCTAATATAGTAGCTGAGGCTTTATCTCCAGTAAAAATGCTTACGACTTCACAACCATTGGAGAGAACAACGGAAGTGTCATCAAGTCTAGCTTCAATTAAAATCAGATCGTGTTTTTCTCCATTTGCTTTTAGTAGGTATTCTTTTTCAAATTTGTGTATGCTATAAAGAGCAACTTTCATTGGCTTATTTGTTTATCATATTTAAAAGCATCCCTAATTCTTGGTCGATGGTATGTTGTTTTAAAACTTGTTCAAAAGGTGTTAGACAAAGTTGATTTTTTTGCACGCCTATCATCTTTCCACTTTCTCCATTTAGAAGTTCAATTAATGCCATGACTCCTGATCTTATCCCTAACATTCGATCAAAAGCAGAGGGACTTCCACCTCTTTGCACATGGCCCAGCTTTGTAATTCTTAAATCAAGTAAAGGGTTAATGCTTTTAATTTCGGAAGCCACTTGGTCTGATCCAATTTCATCCCCTTCCGAAACAATTACCGTAAATGCATCTTCCCCTTCGTATTGACTTATTTTTTGAATCAAAGCAGAAAAATCTGCTTGACTTTCAGGAATCAGAATAGCATCTACAGCAGCTCCAATACCTGAATTTATTGCGATATAACCAGAATCTCTACCCATAACTTCTACAATAAATATTCGATTATGCGATTCAGCCGTATCCTTTATCTTATCAATATTTTCTATTGCCGTATTCACTGCCGTATCGAAACCTAATGTATAATCTGCTCCTGACAAATCATTGTCGATAGTACCGGGAATTCCTAAACAAGGGATATCACTTATTTCAGCAAAAGCTAATAGGCCTTGAAAAGTCCCATCACCCCCAATGGCTATAAGCGCATCTAATCCTCTATCTTTTAGGTTTTTTAATGCTTTTTTTCTTCCTTCTATTGTTCGAAAACGTTTGCTTCTTGCAGTTTTTAGAATTGTACCGCCTTGAGATACCTTTTCTTGAATTGTGCCCAAATGAATTTCTACAAAGTCTCCATCTATCATTCCTTCAAAACCTCTACGAATACCGCTAATTTTTATTCCGTTTATAGAAGCTGCTTTCACTATGCCAAAAAGTGCAGCATTCATTCCTGGAGAATCTCCACCAGAGGTAAAAACGCCGATATGTTTAATGAGCTTATTCATTATTATAATTCTTCCTTTACTTCTCCACACTTGAGCATTTTATTTCCGAAATAAGGATTCTTAATAGTCTTGTTTTCAGCTATCCAATAAGCGCCTTTTTTATCAAAAGCCATGGGGCAGTGTATGGCATAGAGTTTCTGATTTTGTTTCAATTCAAAGCTTTTAACCGTGCAATAAAAAATCTCAGAAATATGACTGAAATAGGAACGTTTTTCTTGCAAACTACTAGTGTGTTTCATTTCAGCAAGCTTGTCAGTGTAAAGCGAAGAATGCTGTTTCCATGCCTTTTGTTCTTCTTGACCGAAAGAAACGGCATTTACATTTCTTACCTTTTTTGACATTTCTACGATTGCCTGATCGGTTTTTTCAACATTGTCTTCTGTTAAAGCGTTTTTTAAAAGAAGGTATGATTGGGCAAGCTGCTGAAGTTGTTCAACTCCCACCGAATCTGCTTGGTAAGTATTTTTCAATACTATTATTTCCCGATGAGCAAAATTGTCCCGAATAGATTCATGTTCACTGTGTATGTCTATTTTTTGCGACACCTTATCATGAAGTCCTTTTTGTTCTTCCATTTTTTCATGGTGATCATGGTTATGGTCGTTATGCTGATTTTGTTTATCACCACCACAGGCTCCCAAGAAAACAATAGAACCTAATATTGCTATTATTAATTTTTTATCCATCATAATTATTTAAATTTTAAATTCAATTACTTAGTCACAATAGTGCTAAACCAATGCAGATTTTCCTTGAGGTAAGAATATCTACTTAAACATAAAAGCCTTTTCCTTTACTTCTAACACTTAATAATTTTATCAATTTCCTGAACCAGAGTCAATAATAATCGGCAAACCATCTTTCCCAAGTGGAACAAAATAAAATTTTGCGTTTGGACTTGTGGCCAGCTTATCTTGTACCTCCAATGACTTGTATTGCAAATACTTTTTTGTAACACTTGAATCAATAATTGATTGTGCATCTCTTTGACCTCTAGCTAGGATTCTTTGAATTTCTGCATTCTTTTTTGCAATTTCTATTTCATAGTCCTTCTGTTCAATATCTTGTTCTACTGCAAGTTTTTGATTCACTGCTGAGCTAACCAACTCAGGGTACACAATATGGTCAATTGTCAAATTGTCAAATTCTAGATATTTACCTTTAACTTTTTCGGTAAGTGCCTTAAAAATCTCTGTTTCAATTATTGTACTATGGGGAGATACGTTAGCATAAGTATGTCCTGCAAAAATGTTTCTTGCAGAGCTAATAAATTCTGGTCGCACAACAGACCTGTAGTAATCTCTTCCAACTTCTAGTTCTAATTTTGGTAATTCAGCAACAATAGGCCTAAGTGTTACTGATACAATTATATTTATGTGTAATTCATCTTTCGTTAAGACAGATACTTTTTCGGAAAACGTTTGCCATTGTATGTTGTAATCTACGACACCAACCCAAGGCCAGTGCCAAACTGGCCCATTATCATAAATCTTATCTGCAACTAAACCCTTTCCCCAAGGTTTCCACTTCATAGCTTTATTGCCAGGTTTTACTACTGTACATGCGCTAATTGAGAGCACTAAAAAAGCTATTCCTATGATTTTAATTCTATTGTAATATTTCATTTTTTCTAATTATTGTGTTATTTATTTAAAAATTTATTCTTGCTTAAAAGCATTGTATCTATTCCGACCTTGGCCATTTAATGAGTTAAGAGTTAGGTAAAAAGATTCTTATAGGCAACTTTCATCTTTTATAGGGTTGATAAATTTTCTTATTTGTTTTTTCATTTTATGTAGTCTCAATGTTAGAATCAATCGTATTACTTTCTTTCTGACCGTACCACCGATCAAACGTTACACAAGCAGTCAAGTCTCCGGTTACGTTTACTGCTGTTCTGAACATTCCCAATAATCGTTCAACACCTATTATAATGATGATTCCTTCGGCAGGAATGCCAGAGCTGCTTAGCACTGAAGCAAGTATCACAACTCCTCCACCCGGAATGGCCGGCGTTCCAATGGATGCAGCAACTATTGTAATTACCACTACTATTATGTTTAGAATACTCATTTCTAAGCCATAAGCTTGAGCGATAAATAAGGTAGTAATGGTTTGATACAATGCAGTACCATCCATATTAACAGTAGCTCCTATGGGAATTATGAAATTGCTAATTGATTTGTTTACCTTCAGTTTTTCCTCGGCCGTTTGAAGCGATAAAGGCATAACGGCAGCAGAACTCGTTGTTGAAAATGCCAGAAGTTGAACATCTCTTATTTTCTTTATAAAATCAATAGGAGATTTTTTAGCCAGAACTGCTACAAACAATAAATAAAACCCAACAAGTATTAATAATCCAAGTAAAACAACAAGTACATAATAACCCAAGCCTGCTAGAGAACTCAATCCAACACTTGATGTTAATTGAGCCATGAGACCAAACACTGCCACAGGGACTAATAACATTGCCCATTTTACAACAATCATGCATATTTCCTGAATTGCCCCTAATAGCAATTTCATTGGTTTAAAGAAGGTATTGGGAAGAGAAAGAACAGCAATGCCAATAATTATTGTAAAAATTACTATACTGAGCATTTCTCCGTTTACCATGGATGCTAATGGGTTATCTGGTAATAAGTCTGAAATAATCGTTGGCACATTATTTAAATCAAAAGTTAATGTTGAACTCTCTTTTCCTACTTCTATTATTTTTTGATGTTCTTCGGCAGATTGCTGATGCAGAAATCTTCCGGGCTTAAATACCATAGATAAGACTGTACCAATGGTCACAGAAATAACCGTGGTTGAAATAAAATAGATGAGGACACTTGCTCCTAATTTTTTCAAGTTTTCTTTATCGTTACTCGCAATACCAATAATAATGGAAGCAACAATTAAAGGGATCATGATCATCTGAACCAATTTCAAGAAAAGTATCCCCGGCAAAGCCATCCAATTGCCCAATATGTCAGCTGTATTTTCACTTACTAAGCCATTCTGTGGACTTAGTAATAATCCTAAGCCAACTCCTAGAAATAAGGCTATAATAACTTTTAACCATAATTTCCCTTCTACCAGCTTTTGTAAGTAGCTATTTAAGGATTTCAAGCTTGTAAATTCGGTATCGAACATGTTTTACGTTTAATGTTTATCTAAACAGACCTCTTTTTTTTAGTTTTCTAATCTTTTTACTTAAATAGGTCAATGGACCTCTAATTTCATAGGCTTGTACCTCTGTTGCATATTGTCGAGCATATTTATCAATAACAGGATAGGTAATAGAAACATCATCCTTCGATAAATCAAGTTTTAGTAACTCATCCTTAAAATTGGAATATGACTTATGACCCATGATTGACACCACTTCCAAATAAACAGTATCTTGCTGTAATTCAATATTCACGTCCTCATTTGGCACATTGCCATCTACTAAATAGTAAAAGTATTCTTGATGCTGAACGGTTGAAAATAGTATGGTATCCTTATTATTCATATCAATTTGGAAATATCCATTTGAATCTGTTGTTGTACCTTTTTTACTGCTTAGATTATAGATATTTACATACCTTAACAACATGATTGAATCAGCACTACAACTTACTGTTCCTCTTAATTTTGTTCCTTGATCAGCGGTCTGAGCCTTTAGTTTATTAAGAGGAAATAGAAAATAGGTCAATAGAACTATTACTAGACATGTGATTTTTTTCATTTTATTAAGTTTAAAGATTGATTGGTCTTTTTAATTGAGGCTTCTGCACTTTTTTCAATTCCCGTTAAAGCTCTAATGGCATCAATGGTTTCAGGAATAACAATGGCTTGGTTGTCTACTACATAAGCGTAAAACAATTCATCATCTACGACTTTTAGCATGTCTTGCCAAAGTGCTACTTCATACATATCTCCATAAGGTCTACCCAATGAAAGCATCCATTCCTTAATGGTATTATTCGCTGTAAAACCGTCATTATAATTGATGAGTGTGATTCTTGTAGAAGTTTTAAATGCGGCGAGTACTTCCTCTTTTGTAGCTTTTTTGGTCAACTGCACATTCCAATAGTGCAAGTGACTCAGTGTTTGAGGTACCTTAATCGCTGTAGTAATAACATCTAAGTCAGCATCTACAGTTTTTGCATCGGGTCCTTGATGGCTTGGAATTTCTTTTTCGGGAACTAAAGTGTTCATGATACCTCCCAAATGGCTCTCCCATGGGTCAGTAGCTCTTCGCAAAAGTGTGCCTCGAGCTTTTTTTAGTAAGCCAGCTTTTTTTAGTGCAGTGAGCGTACGAAGAATAGAAGTGGTATTGCAGGAAACTACTCTTGTAGCACCTAAACCAATAGCAGATTCATAATTATTTTCAGCACTAAAGGAATGTCCCGTTACTTCATGTTTTTCACCACCATGAACAATGAATTTAAGATTTGCTGCTTTGTACTTCTCAATATTTTTGGCAGCAATATTTTTAGGGGTACAGTCTACCATGAGGTCAGATTTGGCAATTAAATCATTTAAGGTTCCTTCTATGGGGATACCAGATGCAGTCATTTGATCTTTATAGTTTTCATCAAAAGCGAAAACAGTATAATCTTTTTCAATGGCCATTTTTATACGCCAATCTGAGATGACATCACAAACGCCTGATAACTCCATATCATATTGCAATGCGACAGCCTCTGCCACCCTTTTACCAATTACTCCATATCCATTTATTCCTACTTTAACTTTATTCATATTTAAATTTTTATAGTGATTGCATCTTAATTTTTAGATTTGATTACCGTATGGATATTATTAATATTGGATAAGCCAAAAACAACTAAAACGAAACTTTGACCAATCTCTAAAATGACAATAAGCTTTGCGGACAAGCTGATAGGAACTATATCTCCATAACCAATAGAGGCAAAAGTGACTACACTGAAATAGAAGAATTCAAAGAATTGGTTTATGTAAGTTAAATTTGAGTAGTTTTTTATTCCTTGAAAAGAACTTGAGTCTACTGTATACAAACAGGTAAAATCTGCTGAATAAGACAAAATGATCAGTGACACGAGTAAGCCGAAGATCCATAACAACCTCGTAAACGAATGACATTTTTCGATTGACTTATTCACTTGTTTGAAAGCAAAAAAGGTAAAATAAAATGTTTTGACAAGAGCAATGAAGACAATTAAGTAACTTGTCCATAATGCTGTATGATCTGCAAACTGCATTAAATAGATATACAAAACAGGAATTGCTAAGGCAATCAAATAGGAAGGGCTCATCTGTTTAATGAGACCTATAAAAAAAGGACTGAATGTTTCCTGTCTTTTATTCAAAATTTAATCTATTAATTAATGGTACAATATCAGAATCGGTAATGCCTTTTGACATTGTTTTTTTCAAGAAAATCAAAGCTGTTAGTATAGAAATGATGCCTATCAAAACGAATGGAGCGTTTTTATTAAAAATAAATACTGCAGAACCTATTAATGGGCCAATGATTTGACCAATCCCACCAAAAGATGACTGCATAGCAAATGCCCATCCTGATGAGCTTGAGTTTTTTAGGGATACTTGAGCTAGTATATTTGGAATAATAAAAGAAGTTCCTAATCCAAATAGACCAATGGCGGTTAACAAAAGCCATCTACTGTCTATAAATATAAAAAAGGCAAGTACAATTCCCGATGCTAAAAAGCCAATAAACATTTGCTTATTTAAGCCTTTAATAAGCAAATGTCCCCAATTTGCTACTATGGGTTGAAAAACGGCCATCACTAAACCGCAGACGAGTAAACTTAATCCAATAAAGGAAACGCTATAATCTACAGAGTCTTTCAATTGTAATATAATAACGGTCTCAAAGGCAGTAATTATAAACTGAATGACTAAAGATAGCAGCAACAACTCTTTATATTGGGCCCATTTGCCAGGAGGGAAAAGCATTTTTGTACGAGACTCTGTTCTATTGGCTACCTCTTTATCTGTTTTTAAAATAAAAATTGCTGCGAGTAGTGATGCTAAGCCCACTAAAGCAAGAACAAAAAATGGAACGCTAAAACGATCTAAATTTAGATGAAGAGATTTTATCCAAATATGAAGATCGCTTTCAATTAATAAACCACTAATTACAGGGCCGATTATGACTCCAATACTTACCGCAGTCCCTGCCCAAGCCATTGCTTTGGCACGATCTACTTCATCAGTAATATCACTAATGCTCGAGATCACTACAGGTACTAAAAAGGAAGAAAGCAAACTGCCAACTATTCTAGAAAAATAGAGCATTTCAATACTTCTGCTCAATCCAATTAGCAGTTGCATTAATATAAAGCCTCCTAAACCAAGAAAGATTAAAAATTTCGGTGCAATTCGATCAGCTATATTCCCCCAAAAAGGTGCCGTAAAAACTAAGGTGACAGGATAAATAGCAGTGAGTATCCCAAAATGAAATGAAAGCTCATCAGCAGTTAAAGCTTTACCATTTAATTGCTCAATAAAGTATGGTAGTACAGGTAAGAGTATTCCATAACCTAACATGACAACTAAAAGACAGCTAAGCAATAAAATGAAGTTTTTTGAAGCTAAATTATTCTTCATTTATATTCATTTTTTTTAATCCGTGAGGCTTAATCGAACTTCTCAGTACAAAATAGCCGCTAAGCCCTGCAATAAGTGAGGTAAAAAGGATACTTATTTTTGCAGTAAAAATATATTGTTCGTTTTCGAAAGCCAATTCAGTTATAAATAAAGACATTGTAAAACCCATAGCTGCTAAAAGAGCAGCACCCAGCATTATACTCCACGAAAGTCCTTCCTGTAATTCAGCAACCTTTAATTTTATCATAATCCAACTTCCTCCTAATATTCCAATAACCTTCCCTGCTAAAAGACCAAAGAATATTCCTAAGCTCAAAGGCTGGGATAAAGTTTCCAATAGGTTTCCATGAAGATGAATGCCTGTATTTACTAAAGCAAAAAGTGGAAGAATAATAAAGCCTACTATAGGGGATAAGTATCTTTCAATTTTTTGAAGTGGGGTTTCCGCATCATCAGACTTTTGCTTAATTTCTTCCAATATGTCTAATTGTTTATCGGATATAAAATCACCACCAATAGGCTTTATCTTTAGAAATTCTAAATGCAATTTTTGAAGTTTCTTTAAATACGCTTCTTCCTTTAGCTTCACCTTGCCAGGAATTGCTATAGCTATTAATATTCCTGCTGTTGTTGGATGTATTCCTGAAAAAAAGAAGGCTAGCCAAACCCCTCCAATTCCAATAATAGAATAAAACCATGGATTTCTAATACCCGCAAAGCTTCCCCCAATTAATAATGCAACAAATAATAGGCCATATAATAATTCGATAGAAGAAATTTCTGTGGAATAAAACAAGGCAATTACTAAAACAGCTCCTAGGTCATCTACTATGGCTAGTGCAATTAAGAATACTTTTAATCCACTTGGAACACGATTATTAAAAAGTGAAAGGACTCCAATTGCAAAAGCAATATCTGTGGCCATAGGAATACCCCAGCCTTTTATTGCTGGTGTATCTGAATTAAAAATAAGGTAAGTAACCGCAGGAACTATCATACCACCAATAGCAGCACCTATTGGTAGCATTGCTTTCTTAAAAGAGGAAAGTTTTCCGCCCAATATTTCTCTCTTTAGTTCAAGACCTACATACAAAAAGAATATTGCCATTAATAAATCATTTACCCAGATAAGAAAAGGTTCAGCAAGTGAATAATTTCCAATGCAAATCGAAATATTCATTTGAACGATGTTCGTATAGAATTCTTTCCATGGAGAATTTGCCCAAATCATAGCAATTAGCACTGAAATAAAAATTGCAATGCCACTATTGGATTGAGTTTTAAAAAATCGTTGTAACTTACCTACATACTTAATCATGCTCAAACTATTGAGTTGAAAACCGATGTGCTTATTCTAGATTTAATAGATTTTTTCCAATACAAATGCTCATAAAGACTCGACCAAAACATTCCAAAACTGAATGCAAAAAGTAACTCTTCAATTGGTACACCAAGGAATAAGATATGACTCAATTCATCTAGATTCCAATAGAGCTCAACGTAATTTGGGTAGAAAAGTAGAATGCTACCAAAGTAAATAAAATACAAAACGGTAAAAAGAAGACCTCCAATCCAGATCTTACTTTTAAGGTCAGGTCTGCAATATAAAGTTGTAAGAGCACCAATAAATAGAGCGATCACACCACAATAAATGTGATTGAGATTTGTAAAATAGGCTATAATTAAAAAGATGAAAGGTGGTATAAAAAGAATAATACGATGCAATCTATGACGAGTATGATTCTTTTCTATAGTATCTACCTTGACTAATTTTTTCTTATAGATTAGCTGATATAGCACTGAGCCAATACCTCCAATTGCGAAGGAAAAAATAATACTTTCTATATCAAATTCTGTTCTTTCGGCCAAATTAAAGAGAGAAGGAGGAAACCAATACTCTGGCACAAATAAAGGTTCTGTAAGGCCAAATGGAGCAGTGATAAGGCTCATTTTTAACATTACTTTTCTAAAAGACTTTTTAGAAAAATATATTAAAAACCAAATGCCTAATATTAATAATGACCAGATGAACCAAACGTATTGCATTATTTCTTTGAGATTGTTGCATTATAAAATCCGGCAATACAAGCTCCTACCAACCAGCCGAGTATAAATGTTTCAATAATACCAATACCTGCTTCCCAAAGAGGAACATCCATTCTGATAATGGATGACACATCTAGCCCGTGTAACAAGCTGTTGAAAAACTCAACTGTGCCTGCATGACCAACAGTAGCCATTAAGAGAATACAGCCTAAATAAATTATAGCTCCGGTAAGGCCAAAAGCTAAACCAAATTTTCTAACATTAATGGGAGTGTTCATGAGTTTTCTGTTTATTTGTTTCTGATTTTTCTTTTTTATGGTTGTGTCTGTGTGTTCCATGATGTGGCATTAATAAATGACAAGCGAACATGATGATGATAAAAATGAACAGACTCCAATTATCACTCAACCCCAATGCAGGTGCAAAAAAAATAAGTAGTAAAGGGATAGAGCATCCGATTATCATCCAAATGATATGTTTTCCCATTGTATATCAATTTATTATTCAATATATAATTCCTTAGAAGCACTTTCTAAGGCAATTTATCCCAGAATTTTCAGTACATAAACAATAATATATCTTGTTTCCTTCCTGCTGCCGCTCTAATATTCCTGCTCGCCTCATTATATCTAAATGCCTTGATGTACTTGCTTGTGCTTGCCCTAACGCCTCATAAATACTCTTTACTTTTAACCTTTCCTTGCCACAATTACACAATAAATGAAAAATTGAAAGCCTGATCGGATGACCAATGACTTTTAGCTTCTCTGCTATGTCTTCAAATTCAAGTTGAACTTTGACCATTATTTAATTATATATTTGTTCATATTAGTAACTCTTTAAGGATCTAAAGTTTCATTGTAAAAGGTTCAAATAATGAATATTAATTCCATTTTTCCTTTTTTAATTACAAATAGGCTATCATTTTTAAGAGCTTCAAGCAATTGACCTTCTTTTATGCTTATTGGATTACCTATTGTCGTCAATCATTCTTCTGATATACATTAAAACTCAATAATTATCTTTTTTTTAACCATTGTTTTAATCCCACCTTTTCAATTCTATAGATTTCTTTTCTTTTGAAAACGAACTGCTATTTAGCTATTTCAAATTAGCCGCAACGATGAGTTCGTAACCACCTTCATTTATCCTGATTATATTGCTAATCATAAACGAAAAATTCTAATTAATAAACTATAGACTATCCTTCCTTTCTAAATATTCTTGAGTAGTATATTCTCCAGAAGCATATTTTCTTTTGAGAACGTCTAAGGCAGTTTCCTTCTTTTTGCGTTGCCCAGGAATGTCATCAGGAATAGCAAAAATCCAGAAAAGGATTACTACCCAAATAATCCACCATAAAAGGTGCATACCCCAAAAATGATAACCTTCATTAAAAAATTCCATAATAATTGATTTTACACTGAAAAGTAACTTCCCAGTAGATTAAATTAATTTTCATCGTTTATCGTATAGTTCCCAACCTTACTAATGATCTGTTGTAAGTAATCTGTATCTATTCTTTCTTTCATTTTTATTGTTGTAAGCCCTAACGAATTCAACGAAATCTCAACTTTCTCTATTAATGGATGTGACTCTAATGTTTGTTTCACTTTGGAGATACATCTGCCACAGCTAATCCCATCAATTTGATAACTCAACTTCATTGCTATTTTTTAAATAATTCTGAATTAAATCCATCGAAAACAGAAAAATGCCTCACTCTATTATTGATTAAGCATATTTTTTCTTTCTTCATATTCTACAGAATCGATTTCACCTTCTGCATATCTTTTTTTGAGAATATCAAGAGGTGAATTCAACTTTTTACGTTGCCCAGGAATGTCATCAGGAATGGCAAAAATCCAGAAGAGCAAAATGATCCAAATTATCCACCAGAATAAATGCATCCCAAAATAATGTCCACTAAAAAAATGTTCCATAATACTTGATTTAAAGTAACAATTCAATTACTATACAAGTATACAGATACCTACATTTTATGGCTTATCATATTACAATTATTGATTGTCATATTCCTGCTATCCTATTAAGAATGAGACATGCTAGAATATTAAATAAGAAATTCTTTAAAGGGGGAATAGACTTTTAATCTTGCCGCTTCAATACAGATTGAATAATTTCAATTTTTATTTGCCCTTTCAGTTTTGGAAGAACTTCCGTAAGATTAATTTCTTCAGGATTTAGGAAAAGGGTCATGTTTAAGATACAAGAATAATAATCTCCAAAAATGTGCTCCAAATACCCTCTACCAGAAACAGAAAGGTAATGGGGAGAACACGTGATGTATCCATTCACTTCAAAATCTTGAGGTGGATGTTTTTCTGTTTTGATGTGTTCTATCCCCATCTGACCTTCGAACTTAATAGGGTCGTATTTGTGTGTTTCTAAAAGACTATCAAGGTAAGAGTTACCAGTTTTTAGGCTCGACTTATCCAAATTCAACTTAAAACTAGCATTGTCATAATTGAGTATTACTCCTAAATTTTTGCTCACAGCAATTAATACGGTATCCTCTACGTTTGCAGAGATGTGTATAGTTCCATTGGTAGTTCCATATATTTCCTGAGCGCTAAGCGTTAAGGAAGTCAAAGAAAAAAACATCGAAAAAAGAAATAGTTGCAATCTACTGCTGCTCATCTTCTTCTTTTCTTCTAAATTTAGTATTTGCCAATACTGTAATTACTTTTAGCAATGTATACATGACCACAATCAATACAATGAGTACAAATGTGATGAGCCAATTCAAAGGATTCTTTACAAATGTCAAAAAGTAATCGTTGTCCTTTTCTGAATTACTAGAAATTAAATTTTTAGATGCATCTGTTGGGGCAGAAGCATCTTCCTCTGTGATTGCACTTTCTTCAACAGATTGTGCTTTGATAAATTCAATTACCGCTGATAATTCATCATCATTCAGTAATTGATCAGGCATGGGTACAAAATTATATTTTTGAAAAAGTGCCAAAGCCAGTGTATCTCCTTCCGCAATGAGTGCCTGAGACCCTAATATAAATGATCTTGTCCAGTTCTCATCTCTTCGATCCATTAGGCCTTTCAAATCCGGGCCAACCAAATCACCTTGTCCTAATGAATGGCAAGCTGCACAATTGGTTTTAAAAATTATCTCACCTTCCGATTGACCAATAGATAGCAATGGAAGAAATAAAAGTAAAACAATCAGATTGCGCATAGAAAGTGATTAATTAGCGGATTGAAGAAATTTGATAACTTTTTCTGTTTCATCAGTGGTTAAGTTAGCCCTGATTTGCATGTGTCTGGCTGCCACTTCCCATTCTACATCGGAAAAGGTTGCAGGACTTGCAGCATTGTGACAACGCACACAATTTTCACCCCATATTTGCGCCCCGGTTTTCGAAGCTATAGCTTCGGAAGGCTTACAACTTGTAACAAAAATCATAATTAAACAGAATGAGAAAGCGATTATTAAAGCAATTTTTTTCATTTCAATAGTTTTATTTTTTTTAAAATCCTAATGCCCAATGCACATAAATAAGATTAGAGCTAATAGTTTCGTCAGCATTGTGCCCGTCTTGTAAGCCATCGGTGGTCTGATAGCCTATTTTCAGCACGGTTCTCCAATCAAACCAATAATTTAACCCAACCGCAGTCTGTGTAGGACTTTGCTCCCACAAGGCACCTTCTGGTGTTTCTAAGGCACTGTATCGACCTACTAATTCCAATTTTCGTAGAAAATTATTTCCACTCATTGAAGGTCTAATAGAAAGTTGCCCGTAGTATGCACTACTTTCATTAGTGTATGTGTACTGATCTCCAGGCGCACCTTCAAGGTCATCGTAATTTGCGTTATCTGTTTTTACGAAGTTGTACTGCCCTTTGATATCTACCATGCTTTTCAAGAAACTTACATTTCGAACAAAAGATAAATCCATTGCATACATATTCGTTGATACATTTTCATAAACAGTTTCTTGGCTTCCTACAGATCCTGATAAAGCTGAGAATCCAAGTTCTAAACTAGAATTAGAGAAGGGAAAAATACCTAACCTACCACCAAAAGTTTTGTCTAAATTATTGTCTTCAAAAGCACCAAAATTCAACATTCCATCTTCTTCTGGCTCATCACCTCCAACTTTTAATTGAGGACCATTAATGGCATATAATTGATAGTTTAATTTAATATTACCTGCATAAAATGCACCCCTCAACTCAACACCAATATCGGTAGTTGGTAAAATTCCGTCATGACCATAACCTAAAGGAACAGTAGATAAACGGTTGATCCATGCTGGGTGTAATTTTTCCATAAATGATCCAAAAGGAAGTAAAAACTTTCCTGCTCTCACAATCATATAGTCGTTTAAGACGTAGGAAACATTAGCATACTCTAAACCCAAATCAAATCCCTCTCCTTCAAACGAACCCTCAAATTCTGCCTCAAAAAACAAGCGATCAGATTGCTTATACATTAATATAGGAGCAATAGTGCCTGGGTTGAACCTAGACTCTTTATCATCACCGGTTTGAATGTTATCAAATCCTGTATGGTAATATCCTCTTAACATGAATTTCGACTTTCCAGGCTTTAAATAATCTGCAATTTTAGTTGTTGCACTTTCACTCACCGAACTTTGATCTTGAGCGTAGCTAAGCACAGAAATTATGCATAAGGTAGTAAATAATAGCTTTTTCATGGTATTTATTTTTTAAATGTTCTAATGTAATTAACCAATTGCCAACGTTGTTCTTCTTTTAATATCTTTTCATAACCAGCCATAGGACTTCTCCCAGATGTTAATTTCCAGAAAAGTGCACCGTCTGATTGTTCCTGCAATGCTGTTTTTGTAAAATTTGAAGGTCTTGGATTTAAACTCATTCCTGCCATACCATCACCCCTACCTTTATTTCCATGACATATTGCACACATTTGCGTATACAATACTTCCCCTGCCTTTACTGCCGAAGCATCCCCTTTTACAGGATTTGCCAGTTTATCAGCACTAGCTGGTGCAACCCACTTATTGTCTTGCATTGCTTTCATTCCCCATGTACTAAAAATGCAGAATCCCATTCCAACTATCCATAATTTAGAGAAGTGCATTTGATGTCTCAATATTTTCATCATTAAAAATTATTAGTTTATTCTATTTTTAGAAATCCATTGAGAAAAGTGGAATCCCTTCATGAAGCCCGTTCAGCTAGGTTTGCTTAACTTTTCATGAAGGAATTCCTCTTTCTCACTTTATATACTTATCAATGGTTTTCATTGCAATGTTAGTTCCTCTAAGCACTTTCAATTTGTCATATTTCACTTAAATCTTATCATATTTTATCCACAGGAATTCGACTACGAATATTGGATTTCTTATAGTCTTTTAGGGTAAAACCAGTCTCCAACTTAAATTGTTTTGATAAAGCAGAAGGATTTTGATATCCTACTGAGTATGCAATCTCACTAAAACTCAACTCACCTTCTTGAATTAGCTCTTTTACTCGTTCCATTTTCAATAGAACGTGGTAACGCTCAATGCTTCTTCCATTGCTGCTGCTAAAATTTTTACTAAGAATGTTATAGGATTTGAGAAGCTTTCTCACCAAGAAATTCGAGAGTTTTTCATCGTGAAAGGTATGCCATACATAATGAACAACCCATCTTTTAATTTGCTCTGAAAGAATGATATTTTGATCTTGAATTATTTCAAATTCGTTTTCACATATTGAGTCAACGATTCTCTGTCGAGCAATCCTATCTGAATTATATTGAATTACTATCCTTCCTAATTCAATTTCTAAAATTTCTGCACCAGTTGTTTTTAGCTCCGTGGTTAAAACTTTCAAACAATTACTACATATCATTCCCTTGAGTTTAAATTCTTCTTGCATCATGATTTATCAATTAAGTATTTAATATCTAAACTTTTAAAACAATACTTAAGTCTTTATTCGCGACCTTTAATGTAATCTTTGTAGTTCCCTTCATTTTTGAAATACATTACTGCATCTTGATCTGAATCAGGGTCTAGCACAATAAAAGCAGAAGCCTTGTCAACTTTTTCTTTCGTATGCGGATCTACTGCCGTTCTGATGTCTTCAGAGTTGTTTAACTTACCAACGCACATTTTACAACACCCATAATACATTTTTCCGTTAACAGGCACTTCTATTTGAGGAGCACCCATAAAGGCATCGTTTACCATGCATACTTCATTTTTCTTAACTTCTACCGTTTTTGTCTGTTGCTGTGCTAATTCATTTTCTATTGAATTAGTTGCCTTCCCACTAAATTGGAATATTACAATTCCTAAAATGATTGCAGAAAATAGGGTTAGTCCTTTCTTAATTCTATTTTTCATCTCTAAATATTTTTGATTATTATTTTATTATTTCTTTCACACTTCCACATTTCGACATCATTGTTCCGAAATAAGGATTGGCAATTTCTTTTTCATTTGAAAGCCAATGTGCTCCCTCATTGTTATTTGCCATTGGACAATGAGCAATATAAACTTCCCCATGAGTGAGCTCGTTTTCTTTCACAAGACTTGCCATTTTATCACTCAATTCAACAAAAATCTCTCTTTGCTCTTTTAAAGATTTGGAGTTAGCCATATTTTCTGCTTCTTTTTGAGCTTCGCTTCCATTTGGAATTCCTTCTAGTAGCTCGAAAAGTTGAGAAGCACCTTTTCGAGACTCCTCTTTCTTATCCATAGCCAAGGCATCTTTAATTTGAATATAAGTATTGTAAACTACTGTAAACTGCTCGTTTTCGAAGCTTGCACTCATCTTATGCTCACTATCATGATTCATTGTTTGTTTTTGATGATGAGAATGGTCATGCTGTGCATACATGCTACTTCCAAATAATAGGGCTGCGAATAAGATGATTGTTTGATTGATTTTTACTGATCTGTTCATGATTATTAAATTTAAAGATTAAATATTTGTATGATTATTATTAATGTGAGCAATAGAATAGCTATCCCATAAAATATTCGGCTTGACCAAATTTTTATTTTTGATTTGGGTTCTTTTTCTCCTGATTTGCAACAATATTTCATTTTATGGTTTCTTTTACCTCGCCACAACCTAACATGGCTTCGCCATAGTAGGGGTTTCTAATTTTTTCTGAATTACTTAACCAATATGCACCTTCTCCATTTTTTGCCATAGGGCAGTATTGGTAATAAATAGTTACGTCCGAAACACCAAAGGTTTTAACAGCTTTGTACCAAATGTCATTGTAATCGGCAAACGACAAGCGTTGTTTTTCAATTTCTTCCTTAGCTATGATACTTGTTAGAACATCATTAAATTCTTTTAGAGCTTTCATCCATTCTTGATGCATATCTCCTTTAAGTAAATTCATATTTACCCCTTCCAATGCCAATATAGCCTTATTGGCTTCAGCTTTCACTTTTTGCTGATCCGAAGAAATAAATGCTTCTAATAAGGATAACTGTGTTTTATATGCCTGGGTTAGTTCAATCTTAAAATTTTCGTCCACTGTCATTTTCATGCTTTCTGCTGAACCACTTTGGTCATGGCCTTCATGTTCACTGCTTGAACCTGAATCTTTTTTCTTTTCATCGCTAGATCCTCCATGATTATGACCCATCGAAACTTTCCCACCTTCAGGATTCATCATGCTTTTCTCCCCTTTCAATTGAGCAGCGGCATCAATCTTAAACACTCCATTTGATGCAACCATTTCTCCTTCCATCAGTCCATGATGAACTACATAGTAGCTTCCTGCCTCTTCGCCAAGCTCAATTTCTCTGAATTGAAACATATTGCTGTGATCATTAGTCATAACATATACTACTGCTTTTTTGCCAGTCCATAGAACAGCAGATTTTGGAACAACGATTTTCTCGTCTGAACCAGGAAGCATTGTTTTAAGTATGCCTTCTGCAAGCATTTCTGGCTTCAATAAGTCATCCGCATTGGTCATTTCGGCACGTACCTTCGCCACTCTTGACATTGGATCAAGCACAGGATCAATAAAAGTTACAATGCTTTCAAACTTTTTGGTCGGAATTGATTTGATTTGGAAGCTGATTTTATCTCCTTCCTTTATCCACGGGATATCACTCTCATAAGCGTCAAACATTACCCATACTTTTGATAAATCAACTACTTCAAAAAGGGCCGTTCCTTCTTTCACATAATCACCTAAAGAAATATGCCTCATTGTAACGGTTCCAGTAATCGGAGACAATACATCAAAATAAAAATTGACATCTCCTGACTTTTCTATTTTAGTTATTTGGTCATCAGTTAGGTCCCATAGTTTCAATTTGTTCCTACTTGCATTATAATAACTAGGACTTGTTTCTTTGAATTTGATGGCCTCAAATAATTCCTTTTGTGCAGTAATTAGTTCAGGAGAATAAATTTTAACCAACAGCTGTCCTTTTTGAACCTTCTGTCCTGTAAAATTGATCATAAGTTTTTCAATTCTCCCAGGAAACCGAGACGTCAATTCTGCAATATTCCGTTCATCTGCCAATATTTTCCCCGGCAAATAAATCTCCTTATAGGGCATTTTCTTTTCGATTGTAGTCATCTCAACTTCTGCAATTTTCATTGCGGCATTGGATAACTTTACACTGTATTTTTCCGCTTCCCCATCCTCAGCCTCATCTGATTTCATTGGAATTAATTCCATGCCACATATTGGACAGTTACCTGCTTTATCCTTTTGTATTTGTGGATGCATTGAACAAGTCCAAGTAGTGCTACCTGCATGCTCTTCAGCAGAATGTCCTTCTTCCAATGCATTTTTTTCATTTGCCGATGGACTAAGAAATGCCCTGCCTATCAAAATTCCTGCGGCCAATACACCGATATAAATCAGTACCTGTTTCTTTAATGGTTTTTTAAATTTCATCATCATACTACTTTTTTGCTGTTAAATAATTTATAAAGGCAACATAGGTGTTTTGGTCTGCCAAGGATTTTTCAAGTTCCAAAGCAAAATTCAATAGTTGCTTTTCCATTCTTAATACTTCCTCAAAATCAGCGCCTGCTGTTGTATACTCTGTAATTAATATTTCTAAAGATTGCTCGGCATAACCTAGCAATCTCTTGTAAAGATCTACTCGTCTATTGGCATCAGTATAGTCTCTCCAAGACTTCTCCAATAAGGTCTCAAGTTCATTTTCCCGATTCTCTTTCTCGAATGAGATTGAGTTTTTCATCAACTCCTGCTCCTTTACCATTGCTCTGTACTTGCTCCTATACAAGGGGAGTTTTACTCCAATTTGTGGTAGGATTAAGGCGTCTTTTCCATTATTCGGAACGTCCAAATCTGTTCTTGGAGATATATTTGTATAAGCCACACCAACGTTAAAGGAAGGCAAGCCAGCTTTACGCGCTACTTCTATTTTAGAATCAACTGAATTCAATTTATAATCCAAGGCCCTGAGTTGTGGATTTTGGGCCAATACTGAATCTCTTAACACCTGCTTACTCGCTAATAGAAATTGAGCATTAAGAGAATCAGGTATGCGCAAATCCTGAAGCATTTCGGTATTTAATAATTCCTTAAACTTTGCTTGAAGTGGCAATTTTGAATCCATTAAATAAAGAAGTTGTGTATTCAATTGATCAATTTCAATTTCTGCTCTTAAGAAATCCACTGCACTGCCTTGATTTGATTCAATCCTCACATTTGCCATCTCTCTCAATGATTCGAGTAAGGTAATGTTTTCCTCTAAGATTCGAATGGCAGCAGCAAGCACATAATAATCGTAGTAGGTTGACTTTACATCAAACATCAAGCGATTCTTTGCGTCTTCAAAAGCTTCAAATTTTGACTTTGCAAGAAATGCCACTGCCTCTTCTTGTGATTTAAGCTTACCAAACCATGGAAAAGCTTGACTAATTGATATTCCAGCATTTTGCGCTCCCACTCTTGTTTCTACTGGACTCGCAAAAACATTAAACATCAGTGTTGGATCAGGCAATGACTTTGCTTGTGGCATCCGTTCCAAAATGGACATGTACTGATTAAAAATGGATTTCAAATCAGGATTGTGCTGCATGGCAACCTTAAGGTAGTTATCCAGCGGATCATTACTTTCTTGAGTTTTCCCTAATGCGCTCACCAACAAAACGGCAACTAAAAGGTATCCTTTAAATATATTTCTTTTTGTCATTTTAGTTGTTTTCTTGATTTAATTTTTTGATTTTTTTCTTGACGACCCGTTCCTGCCATGCACAATACAAAGTAGGAACAATAAACATGGTGATTACCTGAATAGACATCCCACCGAAGGTTGGGATAGCCATGGGCACCATGATATCTGATCCTTTTCCAGTAGAAGTCAATACTGGGATTAGGGCAATCACAGCAACTGCTGCTGTCATCATCGCAGGACGCACACGTTTTACCCCAGCGTGCAATATTGCTTCACGCACAGCCTGCACGCTTTCGGGTTTTTCTTTTTCAAATGTTTGCTTGATATAAGTACCCATAATTACTCCATCGTCTGTTGCAATACCAAACAAGGCGATAAATCCGACCCAAACTGCCACACTCAGATTGATCTTATGCATATCGAAAAGATCCCTCATGTTCACTCCGGCAATTGAAAAGTCCATGAACCATCCCTGTCCGTACAACCATATCATGATGAAGCCTCCTGCAAAGGCAACGAAGATTCCTGAAAACACCATGGTCGTGGTTTGTACATTTCCAAATTGGAAATAGAGAATTAAGAAGATAGCCAATAGAGAAATTGGAACAACAATACCCAATCGCTTTGTCGCCCTGATTTGATTCTCGTAATTACCTGTAAACTTATAGGATACTCCTGCTGGTAAATTAAATTCACCCGATTCCATTTTCGCTTCAATAAAGCGTTGGGCTTCTTCAACAACGTCTACTTCTGCATATCCATCTTTTTTATCAAAAATTACATATCCGTTTAAGAAAGTATCCTCACTCTTAATTATCTGGGGTCCTCTTCTATATGTTATTTCTGCCAATTCTCCCAATGGAATTTGTGCCCCTGTTGGAGTAGGTATAAGCACTTTTTTTACATCCTCTGGATTATCTCTAAACTCTCTGGCATATCTTACCCTAACAGGAAATCGTTCTCTACCTTCTACGGTTGTGGTTAACTTTACTCCACCAATTGCTACTTCAATCTGGTTTTGTAAATTTTTCATTGTTAGTCCATAGCGAGCGATCAAATTTCGGTCTACATCAAATTCTAGATAGGGTTTTCCTACAATACGATCAGCGAATACCGAAGATGTTTCTATACTGGGCACCTTTTGTAAAATCTTTTCTAACTGCAATCCCACTCTTTCAATGGTTACAAGGTCAGGCCCGAAAACCTTAATTCCAATGGGCGCTCTCATTCCTGTCGAAAGCATCACTAATCTAGTTTGAATGGGTTGAAGCTTTGGGGCTGAAGTCATTCCAGGAATGTTTGTTGCTTTCACAATTTCCTTCCAGATATCATCTGGAGAATTGATCCCGTCTCGCCACTGACGATAATATTCTCCTCTTTTTTTATCTTCAATCAAATCCTCTTGTTCCAATATTCTGAATTCATCTTCCTTGGGATTATAAGTACTGCTATCCTTAAGTAAGAAGTTTCCATCGTCATCTGTTTTAAATCGTAAACGATGGCCATTTTCATCCACCATGTATTCTGGCTTATAATTAATGGTATTTTCAAACATAGAAATTGGTGCTGGATCAAGTGCGGAATTTACACGGCCCCATTTACCAACCACAGATTCAACCTCAGGTATTTGCGCCACGAATCCATCAACTTTTCGAATTACATCTATGTTCTCTTCCACCCCTGAATGAGACATTGTGGTTGGCATTAACAAATAAGAACCTTCATCTAGGGGCGGCATAAATTCTTTCCCTACCCCTGGGAAAGTTTCATTTAATCCTTGCCAAAAAGCGGTTTGTCGTAATTCAATTCCTAACTTCTTTGAACCATCTGCAAGAAAACCAAAAACTGAATTAAACCCTTGCCAGGAGAGAATTCCAAGCAATAATATTAAAGCGGGGATTAAGAAAAACTTAAGCTTATTCTCCAAACACCATTTTAATAAGCCACTATAAAAATGTACAATGGTTAATAAAATACCTAGTATTACACTAATCAAAACAATCACAAACAAATAATTGATAAAGAAGGAGTTTTGAGCTCCCAATGGCATCCAAGCTCCATTTAAGAAGTAAACCACCGTCAGCAGTACAATTAAGGTATTGATTCTATTGGGCCACTGCTGATACTGTTCTTTCCAAGACCGTTCGAAGAAATTATTCAACCCAAAGAAAATGAGCGCAATGGCAGGTATGCTTGAGTAGATAATCAATAGGCTAAGTCCAAGTCCGATCAATACTAACGCCCAAATTTTCTTTGATCTTTCTTTATTAAACTGTATAGAGAAAATCGAATGTGTAAGTGCGGGAATAACAACCAAACCTAAAAGCAAAGAGGCTAGTAGGGCGAATGTTTTTGTAAATGCTAGCGGACGAAATAATTTACCTTCTGCTGCTTCCATGGCAAATACTGGGAGGAAACTGACGATGGTGGTTAACAAGGCCGTCATTATTGCTGAGGCTACCTCTACGGAGCCATCATAAATTACGGTGAGTAATTTTCTCCCTTTGACACCTTCATTCTCCGGCATTTCCAGATGCCTGACTATATTCTCCACAAAGATGACTCCTACATCCACCATTACTCCAATTGCAATGGCTATTCCAGAAAGAGCCACAACATTGGCATCTACTCCAAAATAGCGCATGACAATGAAAGTCATTAATACCCCAATGGGTAGGAGGGTAGAAATAATGATTGAGGCACGCATATTCATGACAAGCACGATCACCACAAGAATCGAGATCAAAATCTCATGTTCTAGTGCTTCTTCTAAAGTGCCGAGCGTTTCCTTGATTAAAGAGGTTCGATCGTAAAATGGAACAATGGTTACTTTAGAAACTGTGCCATCTTCCAACACTTTTGAAGGCAAGCCCGGTTTTATTTCCTCAATTTTCTTTTTTACATCCTCTATAACTTTTAATGGATTGGCACCAAAACGAGAAACAACGACTGCTCCAGTCGCTTCAGCTCCTCCTTTATCTAAACCACCCCTTCTTGTCGAAGGTCCAAAGTTGACTTTAGCAACATCTTTTATTCGAATGGGTGTATTACTATGTTGAGTAATTACTGCCTCTTCTAGGTCTTCTAAATTTTGTATGTATCCTAATCCTCTTACTAAATACTCCGCATTGTTATACTCCATGGTTCGAGCTCCAACATCAAGGTTACTTTCTTTTACTGCCTTCATGATTTGAGCTACGTTCACATTGTACTCTTTCATTGCAGTGGGATCAATGTCTACCTGATATTCTTTAACAAATCCACCGATGGCTGCAACCTCGGAGACTCCTTCGGCCGAGGTTAAGGCATAACCAACATAGAAATCTTGTATAGTTCTAAGTTCATGCGGATCCCAGCCCCCGGTAGGTTCTCCCGTCTCTGGATTTCTCCCCTCTAAGGTGTACCAAAATATTTGTCCCAACGCTGTAGCATCCGGACCTAAGGCAGGTTGCACCTCAGTAGGCAATGTCCCTGCTGGCAGCGAATTTAACTTCTCCAATATCCGGGTTCTACTCCAGTAAAACTCTATATCGTCCTCGAAAATGATGTATATGGTAGATAAGCCAAAAATGGAATTACTACGTATTGTTTTAACTCCAGGAACACCTAAAAGAGCTGTGGTTAATGGATAGGATATTTGATCCTCAATGTCCTGAGGCGATCTACCCATCCATGTAGTAAATACAATTTGCTGGTTTTCTCCAATGTCAGGAATAGCATCTACCGGAACAGGATTTCGAGGAAACCAGTCCATTTTCCAGTTAAATGGTGCTGTATTTACTCCCCAACCAATGAATATTAAAACAAGTAGACCTGTGATCAACTTATTCTCTAAGAAAAATTTAATAAGCTTATTAAGCATGATAATCCTATAATTTGAAAATATTAGATAGCAATAATTGAATTAATCCGTACAGACTAATCTTGAGAAAATTACTCTCCTATTTCAAATTTGAAAGGACTGCATCAAGACTTGGACATCCTGACTTAATAAAGGGGGACTGTAATTTTTATATTCAGCTTTAAAAACGTCATCTACAGTTGAAAAGCTAAGCAAACTGATGTAGAAATCTGTTAAGAAACTAACTTTCTGCGTAATGTTGATACTCTTAGGCTCTTTGTAGTTATCTTCAATGACATATTGTTGAATTGTATTTTCACAGCAACTTTTGGCATTTACTGAATTATTATTTATCGAAATGTCAGCACAGCTATCCTCTGTCGTACCGCAATTTAAATCCTCAGCGAAAATTGATAAACTTGTGGATACTACCTCACCATTGCACAGATGTGCAGATAATACAATTCCAAAATTGGATAGCAATAATAGAGGAATCAACAATATGGATAATATATTTCTCATTTAATCCGCCTCAAAAGTATATGAAATCTTTACGTTCTAATGTGATAATTATCATAAAAACACTTAAATTTTTGAATTGCCCCCAATCTATCATGTTATTCTGCACAATACTAAATATATAACTATTATATTGTTGAATTATTTTGAATTGCGTGGAAGCCTGCTTCTGCCACAATTGATTTAATTTCCTCTGCAGTATGCAACTCAGTTTCTACTGTAAGTATCTTATTTTCATCATTTAAATCAATATTCCACTTTTTAATATCTTTTTCTTTGTTCATTAGTGGTGATACTTTTGAGAGGCAACCAGTGCAGTTTATGTTTGTCTTAAATTTTAATGTGCTCATAATTATTATTTTATAAATTAATTGATTTTAAACGTAAGCTATTGGCAACCACAGAAACAGAGCTAAATGCCATGGCCATGCCTGCGATCATGGGGTCTAATAAAAACCCATTGAAAGGGAATAAAACTCCTGCTGCAATAGGAATACCTATGGCGTTATAAATAAATGCCCAAAATAAATTCTGTCTTACCCCTCGAACAGTTTTAGTTGATAGAAGCAATGCTTTGGGAACAGAAAGTAAATCAGAAGTGGTCAGTGTGATTTTTGCAACATCCATAGCAATGTCTGAACCATGTCCCATGGCAATACTAATGTCTGCTTGAGCAAGCGCCTGAGAATCATTTATGCCATCACCTATCATAGCTACCACTTTTCCTTTGGCCTGCAATTCTGATACAAATTTTGCTTTATCTGACGGCATTATTTCTGCATGAAAATTTTCAATTCCTACCTCTTTTGCCACCGCTTCGGCAGTGTGTTCATTATCGCCTGTAAGCATGTGAATTTCGATATCCTTCTCTTTTAATGCCGCGATCGCTTCTTTTGAAGATTCCTTAATGGAATCGGCGATTCCAATTACGGCCAATAGTTCTGTTTCAGAAAAGAAGAACACCACGGTCTGAGCTTTTGCTTGCCATTCTTCTACCATAAAAGCTATCGATTGGTCTACATTGATGTTCTTTTCTTTTAATAAGCGAAGATTCCCAATAAAATACTCAGATTCTTTATACTTGGCCATTGCTCCTTTTCCGGTAAGGCTTTCAAATTTTTCCAAAGGGATTGAGCTTATTTCATTTGATCTTAAATAACGAACTACAGCCTGAGCTAGTGGGTGTTCCGATTGTTCTTCAATGCCCAATAAAATGCCTTGGTTTTTTTCGCTTTTTTTTAACCAATTGAATTCAACGACCGTTGGTTTTCCTTGTGTAATGGTGCCAGTTTTGTCCAATATAATAACATCTATATTGTGGGCTGTTTCTAGACTTTCAGCATCTTTTATCAGGATGTTGTTTTCTGCTCCTTTACCTATCCCAACCATAATTGCTGTTGGTGTAGCCAAACCTAAGGCACAGGGGCATGCAATGACTAATACCGCCACAGAAGTGAGCAAAGCCTGAGAGAATGGGTCTGTTTCACCAAAAAACATCCAAAACCCAAAAGTTGCAATGGCAATCAAGATGACTATAGGTACAAAAATTCCTGCTATTTTGTCAACTAATTTCTGCACTGGGGCTTTGCTTCCTTGCGCTTCTTGCACCATTCTAATGATCTGAGCTAAAAGAGTTTCTTCTCCCACTTTCTCTGCTGTAAATTGAAAACTTCCTTTTTGATTGACTGTACCTGCAAATACCAGATCATATTGCTTTTTTGCCACGGCAAGCGGTTCTCCACTTATCATACTCTCATCTACAAATGAATTTCCAAGAACAACTTTCCCATCTACAGGAATCTTCTCTCCGGGACGAACCATAATTGTAAATCCTATTTCTACATCAGCAATGGAGATTTCTTTTTCTTCCCCCTCTACAACAACTTTCACCGTTTTAGGCTGTAGTCCCATCAATTTTTTAATTGCAGAAGAAGTATTCGACTTTGCTTTCTCTTCCAATAATTTTCCTAATGAAATGAAGGTAATGATGACGGTTGCTGCTTCATAATAAACGTGGGCTTCTAATCCCTTATCTATCCAAAACTGTGGATAGAGGGTATTAAATAAGCTAAATAGAAAAGCAATTCCCGTACTTAGAGCGACTAAGGTGTCCATATTGGCTTTCCCATGCTTAGCTTGTTTCCAAGCATTGATAAAAAAATTTTGACCAATCCAAAAGAGAATCGGAATTGCAAGAGCCAAAGAAATCCACTTTCCGGCTTCCCATTCCATAAAGAACATCCCTATAATGAATACGGGAAGGGTTAGAATGGCTGACCAAAAGGTTCTTCTCTTAATTTCCTTGTATTTATTTTCAGCATGTTCTGCTTGTATAAGCTCTGTATTAGATTCGTCAAGAATCATATCGTATCCAACCGATTGAAGTGCTTGTTGCAAACTAGTTGCTTTCACAGTTGATAGGTATTGAAGCCAAACGGAGTTGGAAGCAAAATTTACATTTGCCTTTTTAACACCTTCCACATGACTTAAAATTGATTCTACACTTGATGCGCATGCTGCACAAGTCATTCCTGTTAGGGGAAAGGATTTTGTGATAAGGTTTTTCTCTTCCATATTCTATTTGTATAGATTGCAAATTTGGCTATGGATTCTTTAAATGATGTTATGAAATTTTGTAAAAAATTTATAAGATTATGCTCTCCTCACAAAAAAAATATTTTTAAAAAAATCACTTCGATATTATCCGTTAAGAAATTCAATTCATGCAATTTCTGAACTAAAAAAAGACCTTTCATCAATTTCCCATTTAAGCAGTTTTTGAAGATCATTAATACGTATCCAATTCCGATCGTAATCAATAATGCCTTCTTTTCTGATATTACTCATAAAGTGAGAGACAGATTGCCTTGAGCATTGCAGATACTGACCAATTTCAAAATGAGTGATATGAATTTCTATTCTATTTTCATCTCTACTTCTGCCTTTATTCTTTTCTAATATCTCCGCAAAAAAAAACTTTAAACGATCCAGTAATTTTACATTTGAATGACGCCGGACATATTTTTCATCCATTTCGTTGAGTCTTTCAGCTATTTGTTTCCTAACAACATTGTGAAAGCCATTACTTTCCATTAATAATTGTAAAAACAACTTAGCATCTATTCTAGCATAATGCACATGAGACAATGTTTTCACAAATTTGTTATTTGCTGGAAGCATCAAGGATTCTAAGCCAATAAACATTGGTTTCATGCCTAGAAATGAAATACTTTCATTGCGCAAACCTAAATTTTTACCTACCAATAGCTTTCCTTGTTTTATAAAATAAATGTGTTTTAACCTTTTATCATTTTTAAACAAGTATTTTCTCGGTAGCAAGTATCCTATTTCAATGCTGTATTCCAGAATTATTTTCTGTTGTTCGTTTAAGGAACTGAAAAGTTGATGGTCTACTATTTTTGTTTCGATTGATTTCATAACTCTTATCTTCAATGTGTTTAATAGAACTGCACATCTGCTTTTTAAAAGAGATGTCTGAAGTTGCTCAGGCATATGTTGGGCATAAAATGCCTAAGCTGGAGTTATAATTTAAATCTGAAAGGACTGTATAAATACGCGTTTAGATGATGGACTAAGAAGAAGTAGAGGAGGAGGTCTAATTTGATAGTCCACTAGTTTTGGCTCGTAATATGCCTCTTCATTAGAAAAACAAATAAATAAGTCAATTTGAATGGGAGGGTCCAATTGAATCTTTCCATTATGCGGAATCGCTTCAATTGCTGTTAAAAAAACAGAAGTGTTTTCTACACAACAGTTTTCATCTCCTTCTGATTCCATATCATCTTCATGCTGGTGGTGATTATGGTCATGATGTAAATGATGATTATCCTCATCGGAAATAGCATATTCATGAACTAGTTTACCGATTAGGCATACTATTGAAGTTAGTTGAACACTTAAAAAAGAGAACAACAATATAGCTAAGCTTATTCTATGATTTAAAAGCTTCATCACTTAGATTTCATCTATGTTTTGTCGACTTGTGCGTGCATTTTTAAATTGGCTTACAGTCATCCCTGTTTCTTTTTTAAATTGTGCCGATAAATATGCAACACTGCTGTAGTTCATATCAAAAGCGATTTCAGATAAGTTCATCTCCTTGTAAAACAGCAATTCTTTAATGCGCTCAATTTTTTGTTTGGCGATAAAACGCTCAATGGTAATTCCAACTACATTTGAAAACAGGCGACTCAAAAACGCATAAGGGTGTTTAATTTCTTGCTCTAAATAGGCCGAAAAATTTACCTTCAATTCTTTTTTCTCGTGATGGATCTGATGAATGACAAAACTCTTAATTTGGGATATAAGTGCCGAACTTTCTGATTCCAATAGTTCAAATCCTTTTTCAGTTAAACGTAGTGTTAGTTCTTCTCTTTGCTTTGTAATAAGAGGAGCTCCGAGTTTAACCTCACCAAGTTTCACAGACGAATATGAAATATTCAAATCATTCAATATTTGTTCTACCGCCATTATGCAGCGTGGACAAACCATGTTTTTTATGTGAATGGGATTCATTGTGTTTTTAATATAAGTTCAACTATGGTTTAAAACCTTGCCATTGTTTTAAGAAAGCATGACAAAAAGCAATATCACCTCGAGAATTAACTGCCTGATGAATTACTTATTGTAATAGATGCTAATGAGATTTCTATATAAGGAAGGATTGAAAGAGGAGGCGTAGCTCACTTTTAATCAGGGGGGGGCTGTAATGGATAATTGTTTCAGTTGAATTTTCAACTTCTAACAACAAAATTCGAGGGCGAATCAATTCAAGGAATTCAACCTCTTGTTTCTTAATCTCTGTTCTTTCAAAATCCTTTGAAAATTGAAATTCCTGTCCTTGTATCATCAATGTACGATCTTCACAGCAGGGTATATCTTCCGATTCTTCGCAAATGTTTTCTTTCTGCATTTCACATGCTGCCGCCTTTCCGAAAATAGAAATATCCACTATTTGTTGTCCGCAATAATGTGCTTCTAGACGAAGACTAAACGAGCTCAACAATATAAGTATGGCTAAAGTGAGTGAAAATATTTGCTTCATGGCTATCAAAAATACTATTTGCAATTACAAATAACAATATTTAAGTATTTGCTTAAATAAGAAAATATTTATAACTTTGTTGCATTAATAAATCCCAAAAAGGAATATTTTGGAAAACAATCAATCGTGTATAAGAGTGTTTGCCGACAAGGTTCAAATTGACAATTGTAGGGAGATAATTCAAGCCAACGACAAAGCATTCAGTCAACTGAGTGGACTTTTAGCATTGGCAGGAAACGTAGTAAGGTTGAAAATCTTGTTTCTCTTAGAAGAAGAAAACGAACTTTGTCCGTGCGACCTTGCCGACATTCTAGTAATGAGCATCCCTGCCGTTTCGCAACATCTAAGAAAGCTAAAAGACGGAAACGTCATCGAAGGAAGAAGAGAGGGGCAAACTATTTTCTATTCTTTAAAACAAGAACAACTGAGCTTACTTCGCCCATTTTTTAAACACATCATAAACAATTCAAAAAAATTAGCCTTATGAAAGAAAAAAACTCAAAGGGAGTAAGAGTGGCAACCACAGGCATTTTCGCTGCACTAGCTGCCTCATCATGCTGCATTCCCCCTGTTATTGCTGCCATTGCCGGTGTAGGTGGTATATCTTCCAGCTTGTCATGGATGGAACCGTTTCGTCCTTATTTAATTTTTATAGCAGTAATTGCTATCGGCTATGCCTGGTATACCCATCTAAAACCAAAAAAGGCGGATGATTGCTGTGAAGTGGACGCTAAACCTAAATGGTATCAAACCAAAGGCTTCTTGGTGGGAATAACTTTATTTGCTATTCTTTCAATTGGATTTCCCTATTATTCAGGCATATTCTTTTCGAACAATACGGCTAACAAAACCATTATCGTAAAAGAAAATGATGTGTTACAAGCCTCTCTAACCATTGAGGGAATGACCTGTGCTGGTTGCGAACATCACGTAAATCAAGTTTTGAAAGATAGCAAAGGGTTGGTAGAAGCATCATCCTCTTACGAGACCGGAATGGTTACCGTAAAATTCGATAAATCCAAAGTTTCCATTGATGAGCTAGCAGAAGCTATAGAAAAAGAAACTGGATATAAAGTAGTAGAAAAGAAAATTAATAATTAACTCACCATAAACTTAATAGAAATGAAAAAACTAATTCTTATATCAAGTGTTGCCTTGTTTTTTATAGGCTCTCAGCTTTGCGGCTTGGATAATTGTTCTCAAGTCAATGCTCAGACCTTAGAAACAGTCCTTACCAAGAATGAATCCAAAACAGTTACGCTCAAAATAACAGGCATGACCTGTGCAGGTTGCGCCAACCATGTGTCAAAAGCCCTAGAAAAAGTAGATGGGATATTGGAAGAAGAAGTAAAATTTCCGGGAGATATTGCTATCATTAAATACGACTCGGACAAGACCAATGAAAAAGACATTATTGCTGCTATTGAAAAAACAGGATATATGGCAGAGGTAATAATAGAAAGTGGAGAAGCAAGCATTGAAGAAGGGAAAAAGGCGTTTCAAAAGTAGAGTTGGAGTATCCAAGCGATGTTGCAACCATTGAATATGATGCAGACAAAACCAAAGAGAAAAAATTAATTGCAGTAGTAGAAAGAATAATTAAAAATCAGGAGTTGTTAAAAATAGTTCCGTCGCCAATACTTCAAATAAAAAAGGTTGACAACCCAACGAAAACATATAGACAATCAATTAAAGGATATTCTTTTTTCAGAGTTTGAAATAGAGAGTAATGATTTTATTTTGGACGTATTTAGAGAATTGCTCAAAGGACAAGCTGTTACAAAAGATAAATATCACAAAATTGTAAATCTGCCTAAAGAAAAAGCGGATGCTATTTTAAATAAACTGGGAGAAACGGACAATCAAGGTAATATCGTTGCATTTTCAGGTCTTTCAGTAATTCCAACTAAGCACAAGTTTATATTAAATGGTAAGCTGCTATATACTTGGTGTGTTGTAGATGCCATTCTGTTTGCTGAATGGTTGGATGTGGAGGCGAATGTTCATTCTAACGACCCTATTGACTGCTCACCTATTGAGTTGCAAATAAACGGTAGTCAATTGCTATGGACAAAACCCTATCCATTATTCATTTCTTGGATAGAATCTGTTGACACTTGTAATATCAGAGATTCATTTTGTGATCATGTTTCCTTTTTTGCTAGTGAAAAAACAGCACAGCAATGGATAAATAACAATCCCGGAGGAAAAATATTAACACTGGAAGATTTTTTTACTGCGGATAATATAGGCTTAAAATGCTGTTAAAAACATAACAATTAAAATTTAAAAATGCTAAAAAACATATTTGGAAAGAACGGAGAAAAAACTCCTGAAAACACAACAACTGTTTCATTGCAAATAGAAGGAATGACTTGTAGCGGTTGCTCCACTCACATCGAAAAAGTTTTAAATAAAACCGAAGGAGTTATAAGCTGTTCTGTAAATCACGAAACAAGACAAGGCGATTTCACTTTTGATAAAAACAAAATCAGTAAAGCAGCACTAATTGATTCGGTAAACAAGGTCGGAAATTATAAAGTAGTAAAGGAAGCTGAAAAAGAAGATTGCTGTACTACAGATTCCGGAACTAGTGAACCAAAGATCATAACCAATGACAAAGGAAACAACGATTATGATTTAATCATTATCGGTGGTGGGTCGGCAGCATTTTCGGCAGCTATAAAAGCTGAAAGTTTAGGTTTATCGACCTTAATGGTAAACGGTGGTCTAGACTTTGGGGGCACTTGTGTCAATGTGGGTTGTGTGCCTTCTAAAAATCTTATTCGTGCAGGCGAGTCGGCTTATCACGCTACACATTCCAACTTTGAAGGCATCAAGCCTAAAGGAGTTGATATTGATTTTACTCAAATCATCAAAGACAAGAAAAAATTAGTAGCCACACTTCAAGAGAAAAAATATATGGATGTGGTGAGTGATTTTGAAAACCTGACTATGTTAAAAGCTTGGGCAAAGTTTAAAGACAACAAAACCATTGAAGTGGATGGTAAGGAATACAAAGCCCTCAAATTTTTAATTGCTACGGGAGCTACTACCAACATTCCGACTATTGAAGGATTGGACAAAATTGACTACTTGACCAACGTTTCTCTTTTCGATTTGGAAGAAAAACCCGAAAGCCTCACCATTATGGGAGCGGGTTACATAGGTTTGGAAATTGCAATGGCATACAATCGTTTAGGTGTTAAAGTCCGCATCATTGAATTTACAGACCGTGTTTTACGGACACAAACCCCAGACATTAGTGAAGCATTGGAAACCCAAATGCGAAAAGAAGGCATTGAAATCTTACCCAATTTCAGAGCGGTGAAATTCGAGCAACAAGGAAATGAAACCATCATTCACTGTAAATGTCCTGATGGTTCATTTACGCAAATTATAGAAAAAGGTAAGGTAGTAATTGCCACAGGCACAAAAGCCAATACAAGCCAATTATGGTTAGATAACATTGGTTTGGAACTCACCCAAAGCGGACACATCGCTGTAAATGAAAAGATGGAAACCAATTTATCCAATATTTACGCAGCAGGAGACGTAACCAACACACCTGCCTTTGTTTACACAGCCGCTTTTGAAGGTAAAATTGCCGTTGAAAATGCTTTCTCAGGAACAGATACTAAAGCCGATTATTCTTCTTTGCCTTGGGTGGTATTTACCGACCCACAAATTGCAGGTGCAGGTTTAGATGAAGCACAGGCAGAAGCCAAAGGAATTCCGTTTGAAGTTTCAAAATTGGAATTGAAAGACGTGCCAAGAGCCATAGCAGCAAACGACACAAGGGGATTTATCAAACTCATTCGCAATGCCGAATCTGATAAACTGATCGGTGCAAGAGTAGTCGCACGCGAAGGCGGAGAACTCACCCAACAATTAAGTTTGGCAATCAAATACGGAATAACCGTGAAAGATTTGGCCAACAGCTTCTACCCGTATTTGACTTTGGGTGAAGGTATAAAATTAGCGGCAATAACTTTCGGAAAAGATGTATCGAAATTAAGTTGTTGTGTTAGTTAAATGAAGACATTGAAGAATAAATAGGAAAAGTAGAAGATAATGGAACGCCTTATTTTTGTAGATACCCCGATAATTTTATCCAAAACATTAATGACTCTGAAATCTTAATCGAGGTATTATATGGTATATAAGGGACTTTGTTCTAACAGCAATGAACAAATGCAATAGTGTTGCCTTATTTCAAAGTTTCTAAATGAAGCAAAGCAAATTTTTTAAACCATTAAAGCGTTCCTATTTTACCAATAAATTTTTACACACCTGGTAGGACAGGCTTCTATTGATGACATTATCTGCATTAAGAACTAGAGATTTGTCGTAATCAACAACATCTATCACTTTTACTTTTGTACCCAATGTAAGCGGTATGCTTTCTATAAATTTTAAAAAGTCAGGAGAATGATCCTTTACGCCAATCACAATTGCATATTCTCCCTTTTTAACGGTATCTAAAGTTTTATTATGGCGTGCGGTTATTTTGCCGTCTTTGTTTGGAATGGGATCTCCATGAGGGTCGAATTGAGGAAACCTCAGATATTCATCCAGACGATTTACAAGCTTTTGAGAATTAACGTGTTCTAACTGTTCTGCAATGTCATGAACCTCATCCCACTTGAATTGGAATTTTTCTACCAAGAATGTTTCCCAAAGGCGATGCTTTCTGATAATTTTAAGTGCCACCATTTCACCTTCTTTGGTCAATGAAACCCCTTTATATTTTACGTACTTGATCAATTTTTTATCTGCCAGTTTTTTCAACATATCCGATACCGTAGGGGATTTAATCTTCAACAAATCTCCTATAGATTTTGTTGAAACCCTTGTAGGTTGGATTTTGGATAACTTGTAAATAACCTTTAGATAATTTTCTTCGGTGTGGCTTTGCCCCATGCTAAGCAATTTTAAGAACAAAAATACCATTATCGTTTAGTCAAATCAATATTTTAAGATTAGATAAGTCTAACAAAATTATTAGATTTGCAAAATTAAAAGCTCTATGAATAAGAGGTTAAAACATATTGTAGGCATCTTCCTATTTTCTTTGTTCGCAACATCTTGTGAAAAGACAATGCCTCCTGCGCCTGATGAAAATCAATTGTTAGATGGGCCAATTAAAGGGCTAAATACGGCAGAACAAGCTCAATTTTTAAAAGGAGATGAGGCTTTTAATGAAGTTTTTACAATTGAGAAAGGACTAGGGCCAATTTTTATCGCAAATCAATGTGCCAGTTGTCATCCGGGAGATGGAAAAGGTTCCCCTTTTGTAAAATTTAGAAGGTTTGGGCAATCAGATACATTGGGAAATCAATTTCTTGATTACGGTGGCCCTCAATTGCAACATAATGCCATACCAGGCTATAAAGCGGAACAGCTTCCTTCGGGTGCAACCTATAGTGACTTAATTGCTCCTGCTGTTTCGGGTTTAGGGTTTCTTGATGCTGTACCAGATGCAGACCTGATTG
>Ga0316208_1000152_pt1 | contig 98263 bp, 74 predicted proteins | sample 3monopyrite_MG_FD_204944 | JGI IMG/M metagenome (GOLD analysis project Ga0316208, IMG submission 204944) | Microbial mat bacterial communities from mineral coupon in-situ incubated in ocean water Damariscotta River, Maine, United States -... | ecosystem: Environmental > Aquatic > Marine >... | reverse complement strand
CTTCACCACACTGTTGAGCCGAATGCCTCAGCTCGCCCGGCCAGCGAGGCCCCGATCGAAGAGGCCCTACAGAGCTGGCAGGGGGGCTCGTTCATGACCATTTGGGCCAAACGATGATCAAGGCCCTTTGTGTGGGCAACATCCCTCGGCAGGGTACGCGACGAGAGGCTTGACGAACAGGGCAGCTGTGTTACGCTTTTGGCGATCGCCGAGACTACTGATTCGGCGGAAACTAGATGAGGGGGACTCGGCCACTTGCTGAGTCCCTCTTTTTTGGCTGGATGCGGCTCTTGGAACGGGTGGCTGTATTCGTGGATGCTGGCTACTTGTTCGCTGCTAGCGGCTCACTCTTGGCGGGTCGCAGGGCAACGCGCAGCGAGCTTTCCCTCGATCCGGGTGCCGCCGAGGACTACTTGCGGACCTTCGCGGAGCGTGAGGCCGGCCTGCCCTTGCTGCGCATCTACTGGTACGACGGCACGGATTCCGGACCAACCGCTGATCACACGGCGTTGATGTGGACGCAGAACATCAAAGTGCGCTTGGGGATCGTGAACAGCTACGGCCAGCAAAAGGGCGTCGACTCGCTCATCATCTCGGACATGATCAACCTCGCCCGCACGGGCGGAGTGGCGACTGTGATCTTGCTCACCGGGGATGAGGATCTGCGGGTGGGTGTCCAGCAGGCACAGGAAGCCGGGCTCCGCGTTCATCTACTGGGGATCGAACCCAAACGCGAGAACCAGTCGAATATGCTCCAGCAGGAAGCCGACATCATCCATGAGATCGGCAAGGCGGAGGTTGGCCGCTTCCTGTCTTTGCTGAGGCGGCCCGGTGCGATCAGCGTCTCGATCGCCACCACGGCCTCTCGGGATGAGAAGATCGAAGCTGTCGCAGCTGCCGTGGTGGGTGCGCTCGACACCAAGACGAGGGGTAGGCTCAAAGCGGATTTCGAGGCCGGAAATTGGCAGATTCCGCGTGACCAGGACCGGGCGCTGATCAAGACGCTGGGTGAGTACCTCCATCCGATCGAAGAGTGCGACAAACGAGAGATGCGCACGAAGTTCCGTGAACTAGTCTGAGTCCTCGTTCGGAACAATCGCTGTGTCAAGAAGGCGGCCCGCGGGCGACTTGTGGCACAAAGCCGGGTTCCGCCACCATGAGTGAAGTCGATGCCCACCTGCTCGCGCGGGAATTTCTTGTAGCCCTCCGGGGAAAACGCTCTCAGGTCAACTGGTCTCGTCGACTTGGCTATCGGAGCAATGTCGCGTACACCTGGGAGGCGGGCCGGCATTTTCCAACGGTGGCCGAGGCCTTTCGGGCGGTCCAGAGATCCGGGCTCGATCTGCGATCCTGCATCGCGGGGTTCTATGGACACGAGCGCAGAGGCTGGATCGATGAGCACGAGGACCTGGCCACTCCTCAGGCCGCGGCGCCCAGGCAGTTCAGCTACAATGTGTTCCCCACCCAGGGAGATCGCTGATGCCCGAGGAAATTCCCTGGACCTGGACGGAGCTCGGCGAGGACTCTCGCGAGGAGCGAGAGGCCCGTCGTCTGCTCCACGACACCCGGGAGCACCAGCTCTATGCCCAGGGTGTCGATGCCCGGCTGGTCGCCTTTGTGTGGGGCTGCGCTCCCAAACTCGTCGCGGCCTTGGTGACCGTAGATCTGACCGATGTGAGCTGGCTGGACGAGATCGCCGTGCGGGACGGGGATCGGGTGCCCCTCTGCAGCCTCGGCTTTCACGAGTCCGGCATCGGGGCGGACGAGGGGCGGCTGGTGGAGTTCTCGGATCGCGACTCCGAAGACCTGGAGCTCTCCGAGGTCTGGGAGAAGCTGCTCGGGCCGGGCCTGGGGCGTCTGGCCGAGTCCATCCAGCGGGGCCGGGCCGAACCGGAGGTGCTGTTCCACGGGGGCGAGCTGCGTCAGGACGAGCTCTTCGAAGAGCTGGGCAAGCTCGGGGGGCCGGCGCTGGTCGGCTTCGCCGCGCGAGCCCTGGGCCTTAGCCGTCCTCGATGATGTAGCCGTAGAACACGCCGCCGAGGCTCCAGTGGAGCAGGTTGAACACCACCAGCACGTTGAGCCAGCCCGGTGCCTCGCGCTCGGCTGCGGGGCCGCCCTCCATCACCAGCATGGTGCCGCGAGCGCCGGCGAGCAGCATGGGGACCACGAGGGGGAAGAGCAGCAATGGGAGCAGCACACTGGACCCGCGGGCCTGGCTGGTGATGAGTCCGAACAGCGTTCCCGGAGCGGCGAGCCCGGCACACCCGGCCGCCAGTAGCGCAACGAAGAGCAGCAGATTGCCCTCGACGCTGGAGTCGCACATCGCGAGCACCAGCGGGGTGAGGGCGATGCAGACCAGCAGCAGCATCAGGGTCGTGGCGATGGCTTTGCCGTAGTAGATGGCGCGGGGATCGACGGGCCAGAGCACCATGCCCTCGAGGGCGTCGTGCTCGAGCTCGACCTGGTAGGACTGGTCCAGGCTGCGGGTGCTGGCCAGCATGAGGCCGAGCCACAGCGTACCCGCCGCCATGCGCTGCAAGATCGCCGCGGATGGGCTGGCGACACCGACCAGGAGCACCAGCGCGAGGGCGAAGAAGAAGATGCCGGAGATGCGGCTGGGCTGGCGGAACTCCGTGAGAAGCTCCTTGTAGAGCACGGCACCGACCTGGCGAATCATGAGGCCTCCAGAGGTGCGTCGCCGACCAGCTTCCCGTCGAGCAGCGACACATGGCGGTCGCACGCGGCCTGGGCGTAGTCGACCAGGTGGGTGGCCATGAGCAGGGTGGCGCCCTCTGCGCGGAGGTCGCAGGCGATCTGGGTGACCAGGTCGCGCCCCTCGGCATCGAGGGCGGTGTAGGGCTCGTCGAGCAATACCAGCCGGGGTTTTTGGAGCATCAGCCGGGCGAGAGCGAGCCGCCTTCGCATGCCCGCGCTGTAGGTCCGCACCGGATCGAGGCGCTTGGGCGGGAGCCCGACCCTCTCGAGAAGCGGGTAGGGGTCGACCGAGATTCCACCGAGCTTGGACCACACCCGCAGGTTGTCGGCGCCGGAGAGATCGTCGTAGAGATAGCCGGCGTGGGAGAGGAAGCCGATGAGCGGCCGGATGGGATAGCGATGGCTCCACAGCTCGTCGCCGTTGACCCGGATGCTGCCATGATGGATCTTGAGCGCCGTGGAGAGGCACCGGAGCAGCGTGGACTTCCCCGACCCGTTGGGCCCGGTGAGCATGACGCCCTCGCCCGCCTTCACAGAGAAGCTGACCCCAGCCAAGGCCCAGCGCCGACCGAAGCGCCGCGCGACCTGCTCGAACTCGATGTCCACACCCTGACCCACCACACCTCCGGCCGGGACTCTAACCGAGCAGGCGGCCGAGGCCCCGGAGCAGCCACTGTGGATCCACTCCAGCGGTCGGAATGTGGAGGAAACCGACGGGCATCGTGAGCTGCTGGGCGACCTGATGCAGCCATGCATTGCACACATAGGTGCCGGCGTCTTCGGAGATCTCGCAGTCCAGGGCCGCGCTCCAGCGGTCGAGGTCGAGACTGGAGAGCACCTCGCTCGGTCCGGTGAGCTGGGGACCGCACACGCCGTCGACATCGGCGACCTCCCCGCAGATCGCGCGGCCTACGCGCTCGAGCTGTGGAGCGCTCCGCTTCGTCGCCACCCCGACGCCGAGCACCCAATCGACCCGGAGATCTCGGGCTCGGTGCACGGTCTGCTCGACGGCGCGTCGGTAGGAGACGGGCATCGCTTCGCCGAACAGCTCGGCCCCGGGAAGTGCTGCGCGATTCACGGCTCGGGCGAGGCGCTCGGCGGGGTTGTCGAGCACGCTCCCGAAGGGACCAAAGCCCAGGACTAACAACCTCATCGAACGAACCGCGCCACGACCTCGAGGTGCCCGGTCTGGGGGAATAGGTCGACCGCCCAGGCTCGCTCCAGGGTCCAGCCGCCCGCCTCGAGGGCGACTCGATCCCGCCCGAGGGAGCCGGGATTGCAGGCGACATAGACCAAAACATCGAGCTGGGCATCGGCGAGCTTGAGGGCGACCTTGGGGTGCAGGCCCGCGCGCGGGGGATCGACCACCGCGGCGACCCTCTCCCCCCCAGCGAGCGCATCGAGTGCGGCCTCGACCCGTGCGACCCGGTATTCGGCGCTCACCCCGTTTGAGAGGGCGTTCGCGCGAGCGTTGTCGATGGCGGCTTCGACCTCTTCGATCCCGAGCACCCGCTCGGCATGGTCCGCCAGGCAGATCCCGATGGAGCCGGTTCCGCAGTACAGGTCGAGCAGAAGCGCGTGTCCGGTGCCCAGCGCCTCGCCGATGGTGCGCACCAGGATCTCGGCGCCCTCGGAGGAGGTCTGGAAGAAGGCGAGGGGAGCGAGGTCGAAGCGGAGCCCGCCCAGGCTCATCTGCAGGGTGGTCTCACCGCGGGACTCCCGCAGCGTGCCACGGGCTACGTCTGCCACGCCATCATTGACATACCAGCCGGCGGACACGGGCATTTCGAGTTGTTCGAGCGCGTCGAACCACCGACGGACCGCGGCTTCGTCGCCGGCCTGGGGGCTGGTCGTGAACAGCCCGACGTACACGCCTTGGTGGCCCTGCCGGACCAGCAGGTGGCGCAGGAAGCCGGTGTGGGCCCGCACATCCCATAGCGAGAGCGCGGGGTCGTCGAGCAAGCTGCGGCGGGTGGCCTGGAGCACCGCATTCCCCCCTTCGGACATGATGGGGCAGTGGTCGACATCGACGACGCGGTCGAAGCGCCCCGCCGCGTGTAGTCCGAGGAAGCGGCCATCGAGGGAGACGTCCTCGCCCTGCATCTCTGCGTCCGAGGCGTAGCGCTTGGACCCGAAGCTGAACTCCATCTTGTTGCGGAACCCGTACGCGCTGTCGCTTCCACGGACCTCTGGATCCCAGCTGGCGGGACCGACCTCCTCGCGAGCGCGCTCGAGCTTGAGGGCGCGCTGGCGGGAGAGGGGGAGCTCCTGCAGCACGCAGCCTCCGCAGAGCCCGAACAGCGGACAGCCCGGCTGCACGGCATCGCTGGGTGGGCGAATCAGCTCGGTACGGACGCCCTTCCAGACGCCCTTCTTCCGGCCCGCGGGGCGCACCCGTACCCGGCCTCCGGGGGGAGCGCGTCGGATATGGACCGGGCGCCCATCGGGGGCGGTACCCACGCCAACTCCTTTGGGGCCGAGGCCGATGATCTCGGTCTCGAAGGGGGGGATCCGGCGCTTTCGGCTCACTACAGACCTCTGATCGATGGGGCGGGGACCGGACAGGGATAACGCCTCGGCATGGCCGAGGAATGATGGCAGGACCAGGCTTGCTCCAGCGCCCGCAGACGCGTAGCATCCGGCAATGCCACATCTTCAGGATTCCCGTCTGCTCCAGCTCCTCGCAGAGGTCGACCAGGCCAAGCAGCTCATTGCCGATCAGGGCGACCCTACGGGCCAGATCGCCCTTGCGCTTCGCAATCTCTTCCACGACCTCGGGGTCCGGCTGCACGAGATCGTGCCCCCGTCCCTACCGGGCTTCGAGCCCGAGCCCGACGCGATCGACACCCTCACAACCGCCAAGCCTCACTTCGAGAGCGATGGCTGGTACACGGACGAGGTCGATGGAGACGCGCTTCCGCTGTTCACCGAGGGCGATCTTGGCGATGCCTTCGAGACGGACATCCCCGAAGAGGAGGGCGCCCAGCCTCCCCTCCCGCCAGCTCCCGTGGTCGACGACCTCGAGCTCGTCGGCTTGGCCGCGCTGCGGCACGATGCCTCGGATCCGAACGGGCAGATCGCTCTCCTGAGGGCCGGTGCGGAGGCGCCGGAATGGGTCGAGCCCCTGGGGCAGCTGCTCGACCTGCTCAGGCCCCCCGATGATCTCCTCGCGCCGGCAGCCATGCCCGAAGAGGCGAGCAAGGTCCAGTGGGCAGCAGGGGTGATCGAGGAGAGGCTACCCGGGTTGCCAGAGCGAATTCAGCTCGCTGTTTTGGGGCTCTTGGGCTGCCGTGCTCTCAACCTCGCGGCGCATCTCGATGTGGATGTGGGGCCCCGCCTCGCCCTCGATCGACTGAAGCGCTTCCGCGACGACCAGCAGCTCCCCTATGTGGCTTCCTTGGCCCCGGGGCCTCATCCAGAGCTCGACACCTGGGCCGAAGATGCCGAGGCATTCTGGGTGTTGCTTCGGCCGAAGTCCTCCTGATGAGGGGGCTGGACCCGCGCGCCAGGCTCATGCTCGGTGTGCTCACGACCTTGATGTTCCTGGGGATCGGCGGGTCGATCTACCTGGAGGGGAGCCCCCTCGGCGGTGCGGTCCTCGTGTCGCTGGGGCTGTTTCGCGCCTGGATGTGGATCCGCGAGCTGCGGCGCTATCTGGAGCCCGAGGACGAGTGATGAGCGGCCTTGAGGAAGGTGCGCACCCGTGCAAAGCGGGGAGAGCGCCGCACCAGCTCTGAGAGCCGGGCGCTGGCCCGCTTCAGCCCCCCGCGGACCACGCGATCGAGGGCTGCGTTGGCCCCTCCCTTCAGCGTGACCTCCCCGTCGGGGTGCAGCGCGGCCCCCTCGACCCGGATGTCTGCGAGGGCGGCGAGCCGGCGGAACCGGCGATGGGAGAGGCGAAGCCCTTCGCCGTCGACCGACAGCACCAAGGGCTCGCACAACCGGAGCGATCCCGGTGAGCCCACCGCGGCCCCCTCGAGGCGCACGACCGCGTTGTGGGAGATGGCAACCTGCACCCCGTGCTGGAACTTCACCAGCAGCTCTCCCCTGGGAAACACCTCCAGCCACGCCACGACGTCAGAGAGGCCCATCAACAGCGACTCGATCACCCGATCCATTCGAACCGGCGGCCCCACATCGACGCCGTCCAGCTGGACCCCGTCGCAGTCGACGTCGAGCTCTGCGCCGCGCAGCTCGAGGTACCGCACATCGCCCACCAGCGCGATGGCGAGGAAGGCGGGTTGTTCCCCCCCTTCGAAGGTGAAGGCGACCTCGATTTCCCCTGCGCCGACTGAGACCCCATCGGCCAACTCCCGCCCATCGACGCGGCCTCTCAGGCGCACGGCCCCCCCCTGGAAGCGCTCGACCCAGCGCACGAAGGGCAGAGAGGCGAGGGCGCTTCCCTCCTCGACGAGCTCGATCAGGACGGGCCTCCTCGAGGCAGAGCGCTCGATGAGAGCGAGGTGATGATCTCCTTGAGCTCCTCGTCGTCCACGTAGAACTCCTCGACATGCTCGCAGCGGATGAGGGCGCCGGAGAGGGTCGACACCAGGGACTGGTTGCTGGCGGAGCCGAGACTGGAGGCCACCGACTCCACCACCACAGGGGTGTTGCCTGGGACGATCTCGATCTGCTCCTCTGCGAGGAGTCTGTGGACGACCGCTTCGACGAACGCGACCAGGAATGGGCTGCTCACCACACCTCCTATTGGAAACATAGCCGACGGGATATGGACCCCGGAAGGGAGGGCTGCATGTCCGATCGCCTCATCGAGACCATCCGCAACGCCATCATCGGTGACGATCATGCCCTCGACGGGCCATATGGTCCACGGCGGGTCACCTACGCGGACTACACCGCGTCGGGTCGTTCGCTCTCCTTCATCGAGGACTACATCCGGAGCCAGGTGCTCCCGCTGTACGCGAACACCCACACCGAGACCAGCGGTACCGGGCTACAGACCACCCGGTTCCGCGAAGACGCGCGAGCGATCATCAAAGAAGCGGTCGGTGGCGGGCCCGATGATGTGGTGATCTTCTGTGGCTCCGGTGCGACCGGGGCCATCCACAAGTTGATCGAGGTGCTCAACCTGCGGATCCCCGCAGATCTGGATGCTCGATACGCGCTGTCCGAGCAGGTGCCGGAGTCCGAGAGACCGGTCGTGTTCATCGGGCCCTACGAACACCACAGCAACGAGCTCCCGTGGCGCGAATCCATCGCAGATGTGGTGACCATCGACGAGGACGAGAACGGCCATATCGATCTCGGGCAGCTCGAGGCGGCTCTGATCGAGTACGCCGATCGGCCACTCAAGATCGGGAGTTTCTCGGCTGCCAGCAATGTCACGGGCATCGGCACGGACACCCGGGGGACCTCGGCGCTGCTGCACCAACACGGCGCGCTCTCCTTCTGGGACTTCGCCGCGGCCGCTCCCTATGTGCAGATCGAGATGAATATGCGGGACAACGAGCCTGGCGGGGAGCTCGTCTACAAGGACGCGATCTTCATCAGCCCCCACAAATTCATCGGGGGGCCGGGCACGCCGGGCCTGCTGATCGCCAAGCGCCATCTGTTCAAGAACCGGGTGCCGAGCGTGCCCGGTGGGGGCACGGTCTCCTATGTCAGCAGCACAGAGCACCGCTACATCGAGAATATCGAGCACCGCGAAGAGGGCGGCACGCCCGCCATCGTCGAGTCCATTCGAGCGGGGCTGGTGTTCCAGCTCAAGGAGGCGGTGGGCTTCGAGAATATCAAGCGCCTGGAACACGACTTCATTCAGCGGGCGATCAAGCGCTGGTCGGCCAACCCCAACATCCGCATCCTCGGCAACAAGGATGCTTGGCGGTTGTCGATCGTGAGCTTCATCGTTCGGTATGGCGATGGAGACAAATACCTGCACCACAACTTCGTGGTGGCGGTGCTCAACGATCTGCTCGGGATCCAGGCTCGGGGCGGGTGCTCCTGCGCAGGCCCCTACGGACACCGGCTGCTCGGCATCGATCTCACGACCAGCAAGGAGTTCCAGCGGGAGATCACCCGGGGCTGCGAGGGCGTGAAGCCGGGCTGGGTCCGGGTGAATTTCAACTACTTCATCAGCGAGGATGTGTTCCAGTTCATCCTCGATGCGGTCGAGCTCATCGCGAACGAGGGCTGGAAGCTGCTCCCGGAGTACCGCTTCTGTGAGAAGACAGCGATGTGGAAGCACCGTCGGGGCCGCCCGGATCCGGCGATGCACCTCACCCAGAACACCTACCGCTGTGGTCGGCTCGAGTACCGATCACGCCACTCCACCGAGCCCGAGAGCGCGCTCTTCGACTACCTCGACCGGGCCCGTGAGGTGCTCGACTCGGTGCCCCATGCCAGCGCACAGGAGCCCAAGCTCACCACGCACTTCGAGTCGCTGCGGTGGTTCCCGCTTCCCGATGATATTCGGCCTACGTCGTGAAGGACGCGGGTTCCACGATCGGGGATGCCCAAACAGAAGCAGCGGAACCAGAGGTGACTCCGATTCCGCAGCTCTTTTATTGGAGCCTCTTCATCCCGGCTTTTGCCGTAGTGGTGTTCGGGATGCAGAAGCTCTTCTCGCCGCGGGTGCCCCTGAATCAGGTGCACCCAGACGAGTGATTACCAGCTGGCCTTGTGCACGCCGGGGAGCTGGCCCGCGTGGGCGAGCTCGCGGAAGGCGATGCGGGAGAGCATGAACTTCCGGTACACGGCCCGGGGGCGCCCGGTGACGATGCAGCGGGTGCGCAGGCGGACCGGCGAGCTGTTGCGGGGCAGACCTGCGAGTAGCTCGCGGGCCTCCATACGCTGCTCGACCGTGAGGCTCTGGTCGTTGGCCCGACGCTTGTACTCTGCGCGCTTGGCGGCGTACTTACGGACGAGCTTCTCGCGACGCTTCTGCTTGTTGATGGCGCTCTTCTTGGCCATGGTTGGACACCTTTGATGGGTTGGGTACGGGAGACGCGCGGGCGTCGGACCGTTGCGATCTATGCCGGCCGGAGCCCCTGTCAAGAGCTCGCAGGTGATCGACGACGGGATCGGGACTTTGGGGAGCGGGGTGGATACACCACGGCGCTGTATGCCCAAGTCTGAAAGAGGGATCACATGAAGTGGGATTGGATCTGGCTCGTCCTAGCGGCCGGCCTCGCGGTCGGTGGGCTGGTGTACTTCAACGCAAACCGCGTGGATGATTCCGGCGAGGACCTCAACCCCATCGTGCTTCCGCAGCGATCGGCGTACTGCCGTTCCCTGAAGGGAACCCCGGAAGAGAGGCTCGATCAGTGTCTCGCAGAGGTCGCTCCGATCCAGCTCTCCCGGGCCGCCACGAGCAAGATCGCCGATCTCGCGAAGACCCGGAAGCCGTTCGTGGTCGGTCGGGTCCAGGGCTACGAAGACGCCAATCTGCTCCCGGACAACTCCGATATTCGGGCCGCTCTGATGGGCAAGAACGAGGCAAAGGCCGCCAAGGTGATCCGCGGCAAGGGCTACGAGCTGTTCATGGTCCACCGCGACCTGATCGAGGCCCTCGATCGCGACAATGTCGTGTTGGCTCGCTTGGCCCATCACGACTTCTTGGAGTGGTTCCAGCTTCGCTATGTCACCCCGGATCTGTTGGTCTACACGGTGCGCGGCAACCCCGCTCGGGTTCCGCTCACGACCGGAGACTCGCTGCTTCGGGGTCTGCGCGCCCGCCTGGCCGGCAAGCCCGTGCCCCGTCAGGGCTGGAGCCCCAGCGCGGTTCGACTGATCGGCACCATGCGCTTGCAGGGCCAGACCCTGGCGATGCGGCACGCGGTGGGAAAGAACCTCGAGAGCGTGCTCAACGAGCTCGCCTCCAAGCTGCGCCGCACCTGGGAGCGGGACGTCACCATCAAGGGCATGGGCACCCTCGAGGAGCGCCTGGACGACATCCGCCTCGAGGTGCACGTGGTGATGGAGAGGGCGCCGGTGGAGCCCCGGGATCGGGGAGCGATCTTCGAGCTCTTCGAGATGGGCATCGACGGGGCGATCTTCCAGCACCGCGAGGGCACCAAGTCCGACGAGCTCAAGTTCTCGTATATGCCGGGCAGCGAGCTCGTCACCCACAGCTGGAAGAGCGTCGATCAGATGCTGCGCCATATGGTGCAGGACTTCGGCTGGCGTGATCGTCGTCCCTGGCAGGACCCCAGCACCCGCCTCGATATGATCCGCACCCAGCACTTCATCGAGTCGAAGCGGGGCGGTGGGCGGGCGGTGGCCATGCAGCGCGGTCTACCCATCGTCACGATGGAGTCGCTCACCGATGCCAAGATTCGCCAGATGCTGGTCAACGGCGGCGAGTGGTGGCTGCACAATTTGTTCGAGGACAACTCCTTCGAATACAAGTACTGGCCTACCCAGAACCGGCGTTCCGAGGACTACAACGAGGTGCGCCACATCCTGGCTGCGCGCGATCTCGCCGACGTCTGGCGCTACCGCAACGACTCCCGCTACCTCGACGGGTCCCAGCGGGCGATGGACTGGCTGATGAAGTACGCGGTCTACGGCGACGACGAGGTCGATTCTCGGGCCAAGGTCCCCCATCCGCCCGCAGGCAGCATGCTGTTCCGCTACCCCAGCGTGTCCGAGGCCATCAACCGGCAGACCCGCAAGGAACCCAACCAGAAGCTCGGCACCGTCGCGGTCGCCCTGCTGGGATGGGTCTCCTGGGCCGACGCCACCGGGGATCACTCCCAGGACGACAATATCCGCAAGATGGCCGCGTACGTCGCGAGCCAGCAGACCCCAGAGGGTAAGTTCGAAGCGTATAATGTGCCCAAGACCCACAGCTACTACGGCAACAAGAACGACATCGTTCCCGGAGAGGCCGCCCTGGCCCTGGGCATGGTCGCCGAGTACTTCGACGAGCCCGAGTGGCTCGACTTCTTCCCCAAATTCCTCGACTTCTACACGCCCTGGTTCCGCACGCGGTCCGTCCGGAAAAACCCATACGGCCGGTGGCCCCATGCCACCTACTCGGGCAACGATCGTCTCGACCTCGTGCAGTTCGGGCCGTGGTCGGTCATGGCCTCCAAGCAGTACTACAAGCTCACGGGCGACAAGCGCGCTGCGGACTTCGGGCTCGAGGTCGCGGACTGGATGATCGACAACTACCAGTGGTCGGGCTCGCGCTCCCCCTGGCCAGACTACGTCGGCGGCTACTACAAGCTGCCCAATGAGCTCCCCGCGATGCAGACCTTCTGCTACTCCGAAGGCACCGCGGCTGCATACACCGTGGCCAGCAAGCACCGCCCCGACGAGAAGGACAAGTACGACACCTCCACCCGCGAGGCGATCCGCTTCCTCGATGTCATGCAGTTCGACGCCATCGACAGCTACTTCGTGGCGCGACCGGAGAAGGTCTTCGGCGGCATCAAGTACACGATGAACGAGAACAAGGTGCGCATCGACTACGTCGGACACGGGCTGTCTACGCTGTCACAGTACCTCGACGCGAGGGTGTACGACCCCGCGGTCACCCTGCGCGTGCCCGACCCTAAAATCCTCGATCCCATCGCACCGGTCCCAGGCTGGAACGCTGATGGGCCCATTGCGATCGAAGGCGACCCTAAGGGCGAGTGAGTCCGTAAGCGGCGCCGTGTCGGCCCCATAGGTAGGACAGCAGGTCTTCGACGGTGTCCCGCTCTCCGACCACGGCCTGGACGCGCTCGGCGCCGTCGAGGGTGCGGCCGTGGCGATGCACGCGGTCGCGGAGCCAGGCCAGGATCGGCGCGAAGTCCCCCGCACGGACACGGTCGTCGAGGTCCGGCAGGTCGGCCAGCAGGGTGGCGCCGAAGGCGGATGCGTAGAGATTACCGAGGGTGTAGCTCTGGAAGTAGGCGAATGAGCCGCTGCTCCAGTGCACATCCTGGAGCACGCCGACCGCGTCGTTTGTGGGTGTGATACCGAGGTACTTTGTGTACTTTTCGTTCCACGCGTCCGGGAGATCGGCGACGGAGAGCCGACCCTCGAAGAGCGCGAGCTCGAGCTCCACCCGCACGATGACGTGGAGGTTGTAGGTGACTTCATCGGCGGCGACCCGGATGAAGCCGGGCCGGATGCTGTTGGCGGCTCGGTAGAGGTCGTCTACGGTGGCGCCGTGGCCGGGGAAGTGGGTGGACAGCAGCGGGTGCATCCACTCGAAGAACGCGTGGCTGCGGCCGATGTAGTTCTCCCAGAAGCGCGACTGCGACTCGTGGAGCCCGTAGGAGGCGGCGGTGTCGAGGCCGGTGCCGAACAGATCGGCGGGCAGGCCCTGCTCGTAGAGCGCGTGCCCGGTCTCGTGGATCGTGGCGCCCAGGCCCGAGAGCAGGTCGTCCTCGAAATAGTGCGTGGTGATGCGGGTGTCGCCGTGGCCGAGGGAGATCGTGAACGGGTGCTCGGCGGGATCGAGGCGGCCGGTGTGGAAGTCGTAGCCGAGCGACCCGGCGAGATCGCGGTGCAGGGCGCGCTGGCCGGCCAGGGGCCAGGTGCCGCCCAGATCTCGGGGCTCGGCGTCGCGGGTGGCGTCGATGAGCTCGGTGAGACCGGCCTGAAGTCGGGTGAAGGTGCTCTTGAGCTCGTCGATGCCGACCCCTGGATCGAACTGCTCCATGAGCACCTGGAGTGGATGCCCGTCGGGATCGATGCAGTGCGCCTTCTCCTTGGAGAGCTCGAGCAGGGTCTCGAGGTGGGGCTGAAAGATCGAAAAATCACTGGCCTGCTTGGCCTCGATCCATGCCTCGAAGCCCGCTGCGCTGGCGAGGGCCGCCCGCTGGACCAGCTCGCTGGGGAGCGTGACCTCGCGTTGGTAGTCCCGCTTGAGCTTGTCCACCGCGGCGCGCTGGATCTGGGGCAGATCCGAGGCATCGAGGGTGTCGAGCCACTCGCCGACCTGGGGCGCGACGGAGCGCTCGTGGCACACCTTGGACAAGGCGCTCAGTTGCTGGCCACGGAGTGCACCGGAGCCCTTGGGCATGAAGGTCTGCTGGTCCCAGGCGAGGGCCGAGGCGGCCCCGGCGAGCAGCGAGACCTCCTTCATCTCCGAAGTCAGTTTCTCCCAAACGTCCATCTCGGCACCTCCCAGCCGGACGCTCTTAGCCGAATCGGAGGAAGCGTGCCCTCAGTCGAGCTCGAGCTTGGTGCGAAGCTCGCGCTTCTCACGGCCAGAGAGCTTGGAGTCAGCGATCAGCTGGCCGACCTCAGCGCCCTTGAGGGCGGCGCGCACGATGCGGAGCTCTTCGCCGGAGAGGAACTTGCCGTGCTGGCGGTAGTCGACGAAGGCGCCCCAGGCGGCCGGCACCCAGTCCTTGACCAGGTCGCCGATGGCGTCGGCGTACACGCGGATCTCGTACTGTGCGTGGCTGTCCGCGCGCAGGGAGAGGAAGTGGAACAGGTTGTGGAGGTCGATCTTCCAGTACCACTGCGTGTAGTAGTTGAGGCTGAGGTTCATCCGGGCGAGCTCGCGGGCGAGCTGGGGCAGGCCCGGGTCGCGCGGGGTGCCGTCACCGGTGTCGTTGATGAGGTGCTCGTAGGTGTCGTAGGCCTGCATGGAGTCGCGGCGGAGCAGCTCGAGCACGGCCGCGGTCTGTTCGGCGGAGAGGAGATCGCCGCGGCCCTGGCGGTTGGAGGTGGACTGGCTCGCCATCTGGTCTGGGGCGGGCAGGTAGAACTCGCGGTCGAGGATGGAGTACCGCGCGCTGTACTCGTTGACATTGGCGGTGCGGTGACGGATCCATTGGCGGGCGATGAAGATCGGCAGCTTGACGTGGAGCTTGATCTCGCACATCTCGAAGGGCGTGGTGTGGCGGTGGCGCATGAGGTAGCGGATGAGCCCGCGATCGTTGCGCGTGGACTTGGTTCCCTTGCCATAGGAGACCCGTGCAGCCTGGACGATGGCGGCGTCGTCGCCCATGTAGTCGACCACCCGCACAAAGCCGTGGTCGAGGAGCTCGATGGGCTTGAAGAGCCGATCTTCGAGTGAGGCGACCGTGGGACGGCGCGTGGGCGTGGGCTCGGTTTGCAGCAGCTCTGCCAGCTGGCGCGATTCTTCGTCGTGCATCGAAGGCCTCCGGCCGCGCACTCTAATCGTCGAGAGGGGTCCAGCCCACCTCGGTCTTGTTCACGGTGAACAGCGTGTAGTGCACGGTGCGATCCTCGGTGCGGCCGTAGCGGAAGACGCGGAAGTGCATGAACACCACGAGGTCGCCGCAGTCCCCGATGCACATGGGCTCTGCGGAGCCGCGCCCGTCGGCCTGATCGAAGTTGATGCACTGGAGCATCATCCGGTTGTCCGCGTGGGAGATGTTGACCGCGACATCGTCGATCTCGGGCTGGGTCTCGAAGCGGAACTCGACGATCAGATCGACGGGCTCGGTGATGAACAGCGCGAGCGGGTTGCCCATGAAGCACGTCGCGGACCCGCTGTCGATGATCGTGGCGGGACCTGATTTGAGCGTGATCGGCACGCTTCCTCCGATTCGATGAGCATTTGGTTGTCGGGATGGTTGACGCCCGACCGCGTGGCCTCGTATCCTATCCGTACTGTGATTCGCTCTGTCTCAATCTAGGTTTGGAGTCTCCTCATGGCCAAACTCACCAATATGTCGGGTCAGCCCTTTTCAGGGCAGATGTCCAACTGCGTCGTCGGCGTCGTCGATGACAACGTCGATCCGGACGAACTCGGTCGTATTCGATGCAAGTTCCCGTCCCTGCTCAACGAGCCGCTGTCCTTCTGGATTCGGCAGTCCTCGCCCATGGCGGGCAAGGAGCGTGGCCTGTACGCCCTTCCCGAGAAGGGGGACGAGGTCATGGTCATGTTCATGCAGGGCTCCCAACAGGTCGGGGTCATCATCGGCCAGTTCTGGAACGGCGAAGACAAGCCGCCCGCAGAGGCCAAGGCCGGCCTCCCCGGCCCCGACAAGACCACTATCCCCGGAGGTAAGTGGTCCACGGACACCTTCACCGACGGCTCCAAGGATCTCGCCAGCAACGATCGTCGCTTCTGGAAGTCCCGCTCGGGCTCGCTCATGGTCTTCGACGACACCGGCGGCGCGGAGAGCGTGCAGATCTGGGACTCGACCCACACCCTCTCCTTTGTGTTTGACTCTACAGAATCCAGGATTATCCTGGCAAATAGCAAGGGGGATATCCACATCCGCTCGAAGAACGACATCTTCATCGAGGCGGGCAATGACATCAAGTGGATCGCCAAGAACAATATCGAGGGCGAGTCCGGCAAGGACACCATCCACACCGCCAAGATGAACTACAAGCTCACGGCCAACCAGAATATCGACACCAAGTCCAAGATGAACACGACCATGAAGGCCGACATGAACTGGACGGCCTCGGCCAAGATGAACCTGAAGGCCGAGGGCAAGATGAACTTCGAGGGCAAGGGCGGCGTCAAGGCCGAGCTCAAGGGCGGGGCCTTGGCGGTGGTGCAGGCGGCTATGGTCAAAATCAACTAGGACGCCGATTCGGCGGCCTATCGGCGCGAGTGCTTGGCCCTGCACTCCTCGTGTAGCGAGCTACACGTCGTCGCTTGGGCCGGCGCCCTCGCACCGATATGCCTGCCGACTCGGCGCCCTTGTGGGGTTGTTGCGGATTCGGTTCGGGCATTGGGCGGCCTATTTCGCCGAGAACTTGGTCCTTCGCTCCTAGCGTAGCGAGCTACGCGTCGTCGCTCGAACCGGCGCTCTCGACGAAATATGCCTGCCGACTCGGCGCCCTTGTGGGGTTGTTGCGGATTCGGTTCGGGCATTGGGCGGCCTATCGGCGCGAGTGCTTGGCCCTGCACTCCTCGTGTAGCGAGCTACGCGTCGTCGCTCGAACCGGCGCTCTCGACGAAATATGCCTGCCGACTCGGCGCCCTTGTGGGGTTGTTGCGGATTCGGTTCGGGCATTGGGCGGCCTATCGGCGCGAGTGCTTGGCCCTGCACTCCTCGTGTAGCGAGCTACACGTCGTCGCTTGGGCCGGCGCCCTCGCACCGAACTACCTGCCGACTCGGCGTCTCTGAGGCGTGGTCGGTGGGGGACGGTTTGGGCTACTCGGGGGCTGCGATGCCGTTGGCGATGAGGCGCTCGGTGAGGAACTGCTGGGCTGTGGGGCCGGGCAGGTGGCTGTCGAAGGGGGTGAGGCGGGCCTCGGGGCGCGGGTGCACGAAGAAGGGCAGGCTGTAGCGCGGCTTTGCGGCAAGCTCGGGGTTGGTGGGGTTCACGACGCGGTGGGTGGTGGCGGGTAGGCGGCCCCCGGTGAGCAGGGCCATCATGTCACCGGTGTCGGCGATGAGGGTGTCGGGCTCGGTATTCACCGGCATCCAGTCTCCCTCGCGGGTGAGGATCTCGAGCCCGGAGGCTGTGCTGACCGGAAGCACCGTCATCAGGTTGATATCCTCGTGGGCAGCGGCCCGGACCGCGCCGGCGGGGATGTTGGCGGGGAGCGGTGGGTAGTGGATGACCCGGAGCACGCTATTGCCGTCCTCGCAGAGCTCGGCGAAGGTGTCGTCGCTGAGCCCGAGGTACATGCCCACGGCCTCGAGCAGCACGGTGGCGACGCCCTCGAGGGCTGAGAAGAGCGCGTCGAATACGGGCTGCTGTGCGGATCCGGCTGGGAACACATTGGCAGGAAGCGCAGTGCTGGAGGCCCGGCCCACATGCCAGAACTCCTTGAGGTCCGCTGTGTCGTGATCTTTGGCGTGCTCGGTGCCGAAAGGGGTGTAGCCACGCTGCCGCCCGAGTGCGGGTCGCTCGCACAACAGCTTGGTGGACGTGGGGAGAGCAAAGAGCTCGCTCGCCGCCCCATAGGCTGATCGAACGAGCTCGACGGGTACCCCGGAATCGCGGAGAGCGATGAAGCCGTGCTCCTCGAGGCCCGCCCCGAGCTCGCGCACGAACACGGCGCGGCGGGTGGGGTCCTCGGAGGTCCAGTCGTTGAGAGACACGGTTCGGATGGGCATCAGGTCACCAGGCGAAGGTGGGGGCCCGAGGGCGGCTCCTCGGTCTCGGCCGTGAGCTCGGTGGTGATGGGGAACATCACGAACTGACGAACCGAGGACCACGGGAAGTGGCAGTCGTACAGCTTGTCGAAGGACAGGGTGAGGGCGATGCCTTCATCGCTGTACTTGGGGTCGTTGTACTCGTGGTAGGCGGCATCGAGGCGGATGGGTAGCTCGCGACCGGCGTACTGCTGTGCCACCGAGTCGGGAACTCCGGAGTCTGCGAGCTGGGCCGCGTCGATCAGGAAGAAGAAGTCGCAGCCGAGCGCGAATGCGATCTTGAACAGCTGCTCCGGCTGGTTGCCCCAGGGGTCGACGCGCGGGAACTCCTCGGCCTCCGACTCGGCCTGGGGCTCTGCCGTCGCGACCTCGGCCAGGGCGGCAGAGGAGAGGTCGGTGGGATCGAGCTCGAGGGCCTCGGAGAGCAACATCAGCTCGTCGACGGTCATGTCCGCGGTACCCGCCAGCACCTTGCGGAGCCGGGCCCGGGGGAGCCCTGTGGACTCGGCGACACGGGCCGTGTTCAGGCCCTTCTCCTTCAGCATATTCCGCAGCCAGGACAGCAGCGGAGCACTCGGTCTCGACATCCTCTCACCTCGGGTCGACCGGTAACCCGGCACCACTCCGCCTACCCGTTGTCCGTTGCGTTACCCCCTCTGTGTTGGAGTCCCGATGCTGCAGTCTCTCGCCGTCGTCCTCGCCGTGATCATCGGCGCTGGTGCTCTCCTCAAGGGGCTCTCCTGGGCCCGCCGCGAGCGCATCGTCCGCGCCGTAGACGCCGACAGCATCGTGCGATCCGCGCGGGGGGTCAGCCTCAAGGTGCTCACCCAGGGCGAGACCACGCTACCGGGCATGAGCTCCTCCCGGGCCAACCGCACCTCGGGCGATCTGATCCTCACCGCGGACCGGTTCCTGATCGGATCGGCCAGGGGAGTGCTGGTCGACATCCGTCCGGGTCGACGACGGCTCGCGAGCGCACGCACCACGGGGCCGGGGCGCTTGGTGATCGAGGGGGACAGTCCAAGCCGGAGCGGGGCACCTGGGGGCTTTCGTATCGAGCTGGTGATGGAGGATGCTCGGGCCTGGGTCGAGGCCCTGACGCCCTTTGTCACCGAGGATGCGGAGTTCGCTTCGATCCCTCAGACCACCACGAACTGACCCATCATGCCCTGGTCCTCGTGCTCGAGGATGTGGCAGTGGTACATATAGGGCTGGGTCGGATCGGCGTAGTCGCGGTGGCGCACTACCACCCGGATATCGTCTCCAGCGTCCAGGCGGACGGTGTCCTTGAACCCGCTCTCGTGGGGCTCCGGAGGCCCTCCGTTGCGGCTGATCACCTCGAAGTGGGTGGCATGCATATGGAAGTTGTGGGTCATCATCGAGGTGTTGCGAAGCGCCCAGATCTCCACCTCGTCGATGGGGACCTGCTCGTTGATCACATCGATATCCATGCTGACTCCGTTGATCCGGAATGCCCCGTTGGGCCCCATCCCGACGGAGAGCACGAAGTCGCGCGTGCGTACGGCCTCGGCGGGATCGACGCGGTCGAGGGTGACCAGCGTGTTCGGGAGGGTTGTGAGCTCGGCGGGCTCATTGCTGACCCGGACCTCGACCAGCCCAACGCCGGAGCGGGTGTCCATCAGACGCAGGGCATCCCCCAGGCGTGCGCTGAGGTCGACCACGATCTCGGCCCGCTCTCCCGGGCTCATCAGCAGCGAGCTCAGCTCCGAGGGGCTGTCGAGCAGAGAGTTGTCGACTCCGATGAGCTGGAAGGCGGTTCCATCGTGGAGCTCGAGCCGGTACACCCGGGCGTTGGACCCATTGAGGATGCGGAATCGGACCTGCTTGGCCTCGACCTCGACGAAGGGCTGGATGTCGCCATTGACCAAGAAGGTGTCGCCGTCGAAGCCCATCCGCCTCTCCATATTGGACAGGTTGTAGTCGAGCTCTCCGTTGGCCCTGAAGCGGCGATCCTGGAGGATGATCGGGATGTCATCGACCCCGTAGCGCCGGGGTAGATCGAGTGCGTCGTGCTCCGGATCGTCGAGGATGAACAGCCCCGCGAGCCCGTGATAGACCTGCTCCGCTGTGGTTCCCTCGCGATGGGGATGGTACCAATTGGTGCACCCGACCTGGTCGACCTCCCACTCCGATACCCAGGTCTCTCCGGGTGCGATGATCTGGTGGGGACCCCCATCGGCTCCCGCGGGCAGGTGCGCCCCATGCCAGTGGGTGGTCGTCTCCACGTCGAGGGTGTTGGTGACCCGGATCGTGAGGGCATCGCCGCGCCGGGCGCGCAAGGTCGGGCCGAGCAGGCCGCCGTTGTAGCCGAGTGAGGCCGCGGGCATGCCGCGAAAGAACTCGTGCGTACCGGCCTGGATCGTGAGTTCGAACAGCTTTCGGCCGTTCTGGTCGGCTCCGAGGAGCTCGGGTGGGATGAACAGCCGCGGGGGACCGTCGGCTGGGAGCCCGGTGTCTCCCGTGTTTCCGACCGGGTCCGGGGGGGGATCGGATGGATCGGGGTCTGCGGGGCCGGACTTGCACCCGATGAGGGCGAGGCTGAGCAGCGAGCTGCTGTGGACGAGGAAGGCTCTGCGATTCACGGAGATCGGCTCCTGGTGTGAATCGAAGAGTAGCCTGGACGTGTCGGACCTGCCGGCTGAAGTCAGCCGCCCATGGCTCCGGTGGCGGCGATCTCGATGCTGGAGTACATGCCGGTCAGGGCGGCGCCGGTGAGCAACAGGGCGCTGATCAACGGGATAGCGACCAAGGCCGATATGAGCCCGTATTCGATGGCCGTAGCGCCACTTTCGTCTTGAATGAACTGATGCATGAAAAACTTTCCGCGTTGGTGATAATACTTTACCCGTGTCCACTCGCCGCGTCAATCGGTCGGTTGGTCCACGGTCCTCATCAATCGGAGGCGAGAGGGGCCGAAGCCCGCTCGATCTGGACGAGCTGGCCGCCTATGAGCGCGTCGAACTGGGAAGCCCCGCCATCGGGCCAGGTGATCCGCAGGCTCCCCGAGGAGGCGTCGCCGAAGCCGAAGTGGGCCTCGGGTGGCCCGGACGATCCAAAGTTGGTCCCTCCAGCCCGAACCGTACGGGTCTGGGAACCTGCAGTGGTCAGGAGCTCGACCCGGGCCCCGATGGCATTGGGGTTGGGGCCTTCCTGGTGGAGCTGCACGCGGACTCCCCGGGGAGCTTCACAGCGGGACAAGAGCAATGCGGCGCCGTCCTGGCTGGGCCGGACCAAGTCGAGCCAGCCATCGCCGTCGAGGTCGGCGAGCACCGTGCCACGGGTGACCCCGGCGTTGTCGAGACCCCACTGGGCGGTGGCCTCGACCCATGGGCCCTCCCCCGGAACCCCGAGATAGAGCCGATCTTGTTGGGCCGCCGGGTTGTCGAAGCGCTCTCCGAAGGCGATGTGGCCGAAGCTCATATACAGGTCGAGCTGGCCGTCGTTGTCGAGATCGGCGAGCTCCCCTCCCCAGGCCACCGCGGCGGTCCCGAAGGGATCGGGGAGTCGGAGGGCCGTGGTGTCGAACCAGGCGGGTTCGGCGCTGGCTACGCTCTCCAGGACCCGAACCCCGCCCCAGTAGGCCAGGGTCAGATCGTCGAAGCCGTCTCCGTTCACATCGCCGAGCCCGAGCCCCATTCCGGTGGTGGTGATCCCGAGCCCGTGGGCCCCCTCTGCGATCGCGAAGCCGCCCGCTCCATCCCCACGAAGCCATAGGTTCGACCCGTGAGTCGCCCCGAAGTCGTTCACCGCGTAGAGATCCATCGCCCCGTCCCGATCGAGGTCGTGTAGCCCACCGGCCAGGGTGAAACCGGCGTGGAGCGCGGTGGGGAGGCGGTCGCCGCGATCGTCGAAGCGCCCGTCTCCTCGGTTGATCCATAGCCGAGCGGGCGCCGAGGGGGGGAAGTGGCGCACGGGGATGTTGATATCGTCGACGACCTCGCCGGTGGTGAGCACCAGACCGTCGAGATCGCCGTCGCTATCGACATCGGCGAAGGAGACCGACATGGAGTTGGCCGGCAGATCGCCGGGCAGAGCGGTGGGGCTGATGTCGATGAAGCCCCCGCCGCCGTCGTTCTCGAAGAGCCGATCGCGGCCTCCGTAGACCCCGATGAACAGGTCCAGATCCCCATCCCCATCGGTGTCGACCAGGGCGAGGCTCGCGGGTCGGTCGACGGGGAGCAGGGGCTCGGGGGACCAGTCCGGGTTGCGGAACAGGATGGCGCCGTCCTCGGAGAGCGCGAGCACATCGAGGCGGCCGTCGCCATCCACATCTCCTACAGCGGCCGCCGCGGCCCATAGGTTCTGTACGCTCGGAGGGGGCAGAGCGAGGGGGATCGTCTCGAAGAAGCCCGGGTCGCGCAGCCCGCCGTCGGTGCAGGGAAGTGGGGTGGAAAATAGCGTATCAACTGGGGTTTCCGGATTTGTTCCAGGGCCAGCGGTGTCGCCCGGACGGGGCGTGCTCGGGCCCGTACACGCCGCGGCGAGCACCAGGAGCCATAGCGGGGAGGGACGGGAGGGCACGGGCGGATTATAGCGGCGTGGCATGGCCGGTACACGGGAAGAGCTGTCGCCGCTGAAGCGCGCACTGGTAGCGGTTCGCGACCTCAAACAGAAGGTCGCGCGCCTGGAGGCCGGGCGCTCCGAACCCATCGCCGTGGTCGGTGTAGGCTGTAGATTCCCCGGTGCACACGGGCCGGTTGCGCTATGGGATGCGCTGGTCGAGGGCCGCGATGCCACCACGGAGGTCCCCCCAGAGCGCTGGGACGCGGCCCACTTCGACCCCGAGGGCAAGCTGCCGCACCGGGGCTGCTTTCTCACTGGGGTCGATCAGTTCGATCCGGGCTTCTTCGGGATCTCGGCCCGGGAAGCGGTGGAGATGGACCCCGCCCAGCGGCTGCTGCTCCAGGTGGCCTGGGAGGCCCTGGAGGACGCCTCGATCCCGGTCCACTCCCTCTCGGGCACGGCCACGGCGGTGTATCTGGGCCTGGGCCTGTCGGACTATGGGCGGCGCCACTTCCTCGGCTCGGACCCCACCCGGCTCAGCCCATGGAGCGGAATCGGCAGCTTTCTCTCGGTAGCCGCGGGGAGGATCGCCTACACCCTCGGGCTCACCGGGCCCGCGCTCACCATCGACACCGCCTGCTCCTCCTCCCTGGTGGCCGCCCATCTGGGCGTAGCGGCGCTGCGGGTGGGCGAGGCGGATGTCGCCCTGGTGGCCGGCGCCAACCTCATGCTCAGCCCCATGCCCATGGCCTATTTCGCCCGGCTCCAGGCACTCGCTTCCGATGGGCGCTGCAAGGCTTTTGATTCCCGGGCCGACGGCTATGGTCGGGGCGAGGGCGTGGGCGTGCTGGTGCTCAAGCGCCTCTCCGATGCGGTGGCGGCGGGCGACCCGATCCGCGCCGTGCTCCGGGGCACGGCGGTCAACCAGGATGGGCGCTCCAACGGGCTCACCGCGCCCTCGGGGCTCGCGCAGCAGGCCGTGATTCGCGCCGCCCTGGCCGATGCCCAGCTCGACCCCGCAGAGCTCGGGCTGCTCGAAGCCCACGGCACCGGCACCCCCCTGGGCGACCCCATCGAGGTCGACGCGCTGCGGGCGGTGTTCGGCGGCCACACCGAGCTCCGGCTCGGCTCCATCAAGACCAACTTCGGCCATATGGAGACGGCGGCCGGGGTCGCGGGGCTCATCAAAGCCACCCTCGCCGTGCAGCACGGCCAGATTCCCGGCCACCCGCTATTCCGCGAGCTCAACCCGCGGATCCGCCTCGATGATGTGGGTTTCCAGATCCCCACTGCCCACCAGCCCTGGCCCGATGGCCTGCCTCGGCGGGCCGGTGTGTCGGGCTTTGGCCTGTCGGGTACCAACGCCCACGCCATCTTGGAAGGTCCGCCGCCCGCCCTGGTCGATCCCCCGGCTCCGGGTCCCCAGCTGATCGTGCTCTCAGCGCGCTCCGAGGCGGGCCTATCGGACCTGGCCCAGCGCACCGCGGCCCGGATCGAGCTCGGCAACCTGGAGGATGCCGCGGACACCGCTTTTCATGGCCGTACCGCGCTCCCGGTGCGCCTCGCGGTGGCGGCGCGGACCGGGGCCGAGGCCGCCGCAGCCCTGGCCGACGCCCTGCCTGTGCACCCCACCGCCGGGGGCCTGGGCTGGCTATTCACCGGGCAGGGCTCCCAGTGGCCCGCCATGGGGCGCGATCTGCTCGAGCAGCCCGTGTTCGCCGAGGTCGTCGACCGGGTCTGCGAAGCGCTCTCCCTCGACCTGCGCGAGGTGTGGCTGGGCGGGGATCCCCGCGTCGGCCATACCCGCTACACCCAGCCGGCGATCTACGCGCTCCAGTGCGGGCTCGCTCAGCTCTTTGCCGCAGCCGGGGTGCAGCCAGACGCGCTGATCGGCCACAGCATCGGTGAGTTCGCGGCGGCTTGCTTCGCCGGGGTGTTCAGCCTCGAGGACGGGGCACGCCTGGTCGAAGCGCGCGGCCGGCTCATGGGCGGGCTCCCGGAGCAGGCCGGGGCGATGCTCGCCATCTCGGCGGCCGAGGCCGAGCTGCCGGAGCTGCCGGCCGGCCTCAGCCTGGCGGCGGTGAATCACCCGGCCCAGACGGTGGTCTCGGGCCGGGCGGCCGTGGTCGCAGCCTATGCAGAGGCCCTGGCCGAGCGCGGGGTCGAGGCCCGGCCGCTGTCGGTCTCCCACGCCTTCCACTCGGCCCTGATGGACCCGATCCTCGAGGACTTCCGCGAGGTCGTCGCCTCGGTCGAGCTCTCGGTGCCCGATCGGCGGCTGATCTGCGCGGTCGATGGGCTGCCCCTGGCCGAGCGCGCGACGGACCCGAGCCACTGGGTGAGGCAGCTCCGCCAGCCGGTGCGCTTCATGGCAGCGCTCCGGGCCGCCCAGGACTGCGGGCTCTTTCTGGAGCTCGGCCCCCACCCGGTGCTCTCCAGCAGCGGCGCCCGGATCTTGCCCGATGCGCGCTTTGTGCCGACCCTGCGCCGGAATGGGGATGGGCCGCGCGAGGTGGTGGCGGCGCTGGGAGCTCTGTGGTCTGCGGGGGTCCAGGTCCAGCGTCCACGCCGGGCTCACCCGCGCTACGACCTGCCCACCATGGGCTTCGACGCCCAGCGCTACTGGCTGGATGCCCCCACCGAGCTCCTCCCCGCCCGCCCGGACTGCTTCTACCGGGCCTGGGTCGAGCGCCCGGCTCCGGCCCGCGCCGCGGTGTCGGGGCAGTGGTGGGTGCTCAGCAGCTCCGAGCCCGACCTGGTCGGCGCCCTCGCCAAGGCCGGCGCTCAGCCCGTGTTCGCGGAGTGGAGCGCGGATCTCGCGGGGCTGCTCGGCCGCACCGGTCGCCCGGCTGGGGTGCTGCTGGTCGATGACTCCACCGCCGGGCCGCTGCTGCCGGTGCTCGCGGCGCTGCGCTGTGCCCAGCTCTTCGACGCCCCGGTCTCGGTGGTGCTCGATGCCGACAATCCCTCGGCGTTGCCGGGCTGGTTGCGCTCGCTTCGCGCCGAGGACCCCGCCCGGGTGGGCAGCCTGGTGCACCGCTCCGCGGGGGTCTCGGCGGACCGGGTGGGGGCCGAGCTCGCCGCGGCTACGGTCGAGGTGTGGCTCGGCTCCGGGCGCCAGGAGCCCCGGCTGCGCCCCGCGGAGGTCCCAGATCCCGCGCCGGTGTCGGGCACGGTGTGGGTCACCGGGGCCAGCGGTGATGTCGGGGCTCAGCTCGCCCGTCGCTTGGCGGATTCGGCCGAGCAGCTTGTGCTGATCTCCCGCTCGGGGGTGTCGGCGGAGCTGCTGGCCGAGCTCGGCTCCCACGCCCACAGCGTCGCCCTCGATATCAGCGCAGATCTGGCGCCCCTGGCCGCAGAATTCCCCCCAGACCGGGTCTTCCACCTGGCGGGGGTCCGGGTCGATGGCGCGGTCGAGACGCTCTCGGCCGAGGCGGTCGAGGGCGCCATGCACGCCAAGGTCGACGGGGCCCGGTCGCTGCATCGGGCCCTGCCCCACACCGAGCTGATCCTGATGGGCTCGGCGGCGGCGACCCTGGGCAACCCGGGCCAGTGCGCCTACGCGGCGGCCAATAGCTGGCTCGAGGGTTTTGCCCGCTGGCGCCGGGCTCAGGGCGCGGCCACGGTCTGCCTCGCGCCGGGTCCGCTGGCCGGGACGGCAATGACCGAGGGCCTGGCGGCGCGCTTCGAGGCGACCGGAGCTCACCCGGCCTCGGTCGAGCGGTGCATCGAGCTGCTGCTCGCGGCGCCGGCCAGCGCCGAGCCCGTGCTCACCCTCACCCCCTTCGACTGGGAGCGCTGGGCCGAGGTCGCGCCGAGCCCGCTGCTGGCGGAGCGGGTCGATGCGGTGGATATCCCAGGGGTCGTGGCCCACGAGGTCGCTCGGGTGCTCGGTCTCGATACGCCTCCTCCGGCCGACCAGGGCTTCTTCGACGCCGGCATGGACTCGCTGATGGCGGCAGAGCTGCGCACCCGCCTGGCTCGGGCTCTGGGCCGGGATCTGTCGGCGACCGTGGCCTTCGATCACCCCACCCGGGACGCGCTGGTGCGCTTCCTGGTCGGCGATTCCCCCGTCCACACCGAGCCCGATTCGATCCCCTCTGGTGGCGGGGCCGTGGCGGTCGTCGGCATGGGTTGCCGCATGCCCGGTGGAGTCGAGGGGCCGGACGCGCTGTGGGAGCTGCTCGAGCAGGGCCGGTGTGCGGTCCGCGAGATCGATCGCTGGGATGTGGAGGCCTGGTACGACCCCACGCCGGGCACCCCGGGTCGGACCTATGTGCGCCGGGCGGGGCTGCTCGACGAGGTCGCCGGCTTCGACGCGGCCGCCTTCGGAATCGCCCCGCGCGAGGCGGCTCGGATCGACCCTCAGCAGCGGCTCGCCCTCGAGGCCAGCGTCCAGGCCTTGGAGCATGCCTGCATCCCGGCCGCTCGGCTCGCCGGCACCCGCACCGGGGTGTTCATCGGGATCGGCCGCTCGGAGTATGGGCTGCGCTTCGACCCCCTCGATGGGGATGCCGAGCCCGATCCCCACAGCGGTACCGGGAACGAGAGCAGCTTTGCGGCGGGCCGGATCGCCTATGTGCTGGGCCTGCAGGGGCCGGCGATGTCCATCGACACCGCCTGCAGCAGCTCCCTGGTCACCGTGCACCTCGCGATGGGGGCGCTGCGGGCGGGCCAGTGTCGGGTCGCCCTCGCCGGGGGCGTGAACGCGATCACCAGCCCCGAGACGACGGTCCAGCTCTCCCAGCTCAAGGCCCTCGCTCCCGATGGGCTGTGCAAGACCTTCGACGCCTCGGCCGATGGCTATGGCCGGGGCGAGGGCGTGGGGGTGCTGGTCCTCAAGCGGCTCGAGGATGCCCAGGCCGATGGAGACACCATCTGGGCGGTGATTCGGGGCTCTGCGGTCAACCACGATGGGGCCAGCAGCGGGCTCACCGTGCCCAATGGCTCGGCCCAGCGGGCGGTGATCCGCAGCGCCCTGGCGGACGCAGGGGTCGATCCAGCCGAGGTCGAGCTGCTCGAGGCTCATGGCACGGGCACGCCCCTGGGGGACCCGATCGAGATCGAGGCCGTGCGGGCGGTCTATATCGACGGTCAGGACCGCAAGAACCCCTTGAATATCGGCTCGATCAAGACCCAGATCGGCCACCTGGAGGCGGGGGCGGGGGTGGCCGGGCTGCTCAAGAGCATCCTCGCGCTCCACCACCAGCGCATCCCTCCCCATCTGCACTTCACGCGGGCCAACCCGGATCTTCGGCTGGATGGCCTCCACATCCCCATCGAGGCCACCCCCTGGGAGGGGCGGTTCGCGGCGGTGAGCAGCTTTGGGATCAGTGGGACCAATGCCCATATCGTGCTCGAGAGGGGGCAGGCGGCGGCGCCGGTCGAGCGGGAGGAGCGCTCCCACCCCCTGCTCGTCGCCAGCGGTCCGACGGTCGAGGGGGCGATCGCAGCGCGCCAGCAGGGCGATCCACGAGCGCTGGGGGAGGTCCGTCGGCCGGGTCGGGTGCGCACCTGGGCGGTCGATGGGGAGTGGTCGGAGCCGGTCCGCACCGTCGAGGGCAAGCTGGCTTGGCTATTCACCGGCCAGGGGGCTCAGTGGCGGGGGATGGGGCTCTCTCTGCTCGATGAGCCCGTGTTCGCGCAGGCTTTCGACCGCTGTGCTGCGGTGATGGCCGAGGCGGGCATGGACCTGCGCGCCCTGCTCGACAGCGACGCCCTGGACCACACGGCCACCACCCAGCCCTGCACCTTCTCCGTCGAGTACGCGCTCTCCCAGTGGCTGCTCTCCCGGGGATTTGTGCCAGATATGGTGATGGGCCACAGCCTCGGGGAGTGGACGGCGGCCACGGTGGCGGGGGTGATCGAGCCCGAAGCCGCGCTGCGCCTGGTGATCGCCCGAGGGGCGCTGATGGGGCAGCTCCCACCGGGAGGGGCTTCGGCGGCGGTGTTCTGTAGCGAGGAGCGGGCGCGGGAGGCCATCGGGCAGGACCCGGTCGATATCTCGGGGCTGAACGGGTCCATGGAGACGGTGATCTCCGGGGAGCGAGCCGCGGTCGAGGCCGTGGTTCGCAGGTTGGGGGTGGAGCACGCGATGCTCCGGGTCAGCCACGCCTTCCACTCCCGGCTGATGGACCCGGCGGTGGAGCCCTTCCGGCGGTCCATCGAGGCGGTGCGCTTCCGCTCTCCCAGCCTCCCGCTGATCAGCAACGCGGACGGGGCTCGGGTCGGGGAGAGGGTGCACGATCCGTCCCACTGGGCCGGGCTGATTCGCAACGCAGTGCACTTCGACACGGGCATGCACACCCTGCTCGAGCTGGGGGCGAGGACCTTCCTGGAGGTGGGTCCCCGGGCGGTGCTCACCCGGATGGCGGCGCGAACGGTCCACGGGCGGTTCATCCCGACCCTGACCCGGGATGGGGATAGCGCGGATCTGGTTCGGGCGGCCGGGGCGCTGTGGGGGGCGGGCTTTGAGCCGGACTGGGGCGCGCTGACGGGGCAATCGAGGCCACTGCCGCTGCCTCCGACCCCGTTTCATCGGCTGCCTCACTGGGTGGAGAGGGCCGAGGCCGAGCCGCGCCTGCCCGAGCGGTGGGGATTTCGGGTCGAGTGGCGGGATCAGCCCGCGGAGGCGGTGCCGATCGAGGTGGAGCCCTATGTGGGCACGGACCCCTTCGAGGCGCTGGAGGCGGCGAGAGCGGCGGTCGAGGCGGGGCGTCCGTGGGCGGTGGTCACCCGGGAAGGCACCGGTGTAGCGGGGCTGGCGCGGTCTTTTGCCCTCGAACAGCCGGAGCTGTGGCGGGGCCTGGTCCTGGTGGCCGAGGGGGCGCTGGAGCCGAGGGCGGTCGAGGCCCTGGCCGGGGAGCAGGAGGTGCGGATCGGGCCGGTGCGCCAGGTCCGCCGCGTGGTGCAGGAGGCCGGCTACGAGCGGCTGCCGGTGCCGGATGGGGTGGTGCTGGTGACCGGGGGTACAGGCTCCATCGGGCGCGCGGTGGCCAAGGGCTTCGCGGCTCGAGGTGCGCGGGTGGCGGTGCTCTCCCGGAGCGGTGCCGAGCCCTGGGCCGAGGGGATCGAGGTGTTCCGGGCCGATGTGTCGGACGCCGCAGCGGTGTCGGAGGCGCTGGCGGGGGTCGAGGTCGCCGCGGTGGTGCACTGCGCGGGCGTGGGGCGTCGGGTGGCGCTGGAGTCCGAGACGGTCGAGGGAATGGCGGAGGTATTCCGCGCCAAGGTGGACGGGGCGAAGGTGCTGGACGCGCTGTTTCCGGAGCTGGACGTCTTCGTGCTCTGCTCGAGCGTCGCGGCGGTGTGGGGCAGCGGGGGCCAGGTCGGATATGCGGCGGCGAATGAGGCGGCCGAGGGGGTCGCGGCTCGGCGTCGGGCTCGGGGTCAGCGGGTGCGGGTGGTGGCGCTGGGGCCGGTCCGCGGCGGGATCCTCGATGCCGAAGGGGCGGAGTGGCTCAAGGCGCGGGGGCTGCGGGCGATCTCGGCTTCGGCGGCAGCAGAGGCGCTGATCTCGGCGGAGGGCGGGGTCGCGGATATCGACTGGTCGCGCTTCGAGCCGCTGATGTCGGCGCGGGGTTCCCAGCTCTTCGCCCAGCTCCGTCCGGCGCGGCCGGAGCGGCGCTCGGCGGGGCCGGCTCGGGGCCTGTTCGACACGGTGCGGTCGAGGGCGGCGGCGGTGCTGGGCATGGATCCGGGGGATCTGGACCCGCGCCAGGGCTTCTTCGACGCGGGCATGGACTCGATCACCGCGGTGGAGTTCGCGGCCGGACTCTCCTCCGATCTGGGCCGGGATCTGTCGGGCACCCTGGCCTTCGAGCACGGCTCGGTCGAGGCGGTGGTGGCCCACCTCCAGCCTGGGGCCGAGGTTGAAAATCGCCCGGTGCAGGCGGTCTCCTCGGGGGCTGAGATCGCGATCGTGGGCATGGCCTGTCGCTTCCCGGGAGGGGCGGACACCCCCGAAGCCTTCTGGGAGCTGCTGGTCGGCGGAGTGGACGCGGTGGGCCGGGTCCCGGCGGATCGGTGGGATGCGGACCGCTGGTATGATCCCGAGCCCAAGACGCCGGGCAAGTCCTATGTGCGCGAGGGGGCTTTTGTAGACGGGGTCGATGGCTTCGACCCGCTCTTCTTCGGCATGTCTCCGCGAGAGGCGGCCAGCCTGGACCCCCAGCAGCGGCTGCTATTGGAGGTGAGCTTCGAGGCCCTGGAGCGCGCTGGGCTCGCGGGGGACGGGCTGAAGGGCTCCTCGGTGGGGGTGTACTGCGGCATCCCGGAGTCGAGCTATCTCAACCGCTTTCGTGCCGCCGGGGCGCCGCTCTACCCCGATGACTACGCGGGCACGGGCAATGAGAGCTCCTTTGCGGCGGGGCGGGTGGCCTATGCGCTGGGGGTGCACGGCCCGGCCATCGCGTTCAATACGGCCTGTAGCAGCAGCCTGGTCGCGGTGCATCTTGCGGTAGAGGCGCTGCGCAGCGGGGACTGCGATGTCGCCCTGGCGGGCGGCGTGTCCTTGATGTTGTCCCCCGACAACCACGTCTACCTCTCCCAGCTCGGGGCGCTGGCTCCAGACGGGCGCTGCAAGACGTTTTCGGCGGCGGCGGATGGCTATGGTCGGGGCGAGGGTGCGGGTATCTTCGCGCTGATGCGGCTGGACGAGGCCGAGGCGCGCGGGCTGCCGGTGCTGGCCCGGGTCCGGGGTTCGGCGGTGAACCACGACGGGGCGAGCGGCGGGCTGACGGTTCCCAATGGGACCGCCCAGGAGCGGGTGGTCGCTGCGGCGCTGCACCAATCGGGCCTGGAGCCGGACGAGCTGACCTATATCGAGGCCCATGGGACGGGCACCGAGCTGGGCGACCCCATCGAGGTCCGCGCGATCCAGCGGGTGTTCGCGGGGCGCACCAAGCCCCTGTGGCTGGGCAGCGTGAAGACCCAGGTAGGCCACCTGGAGCAGGCGGCGGGAGCGGCAGCGCTGATGAAGGTGGTGCTCCAGCAGCAGCACCGGACCCTGGTGAAGCATCTGCACCTGGGCGAGCTGAACCCCGCGATCGAGCTGGGAGTGCTGCGGATTCCGACCGAGCTCGTGGACTGGGAAGGGCCTCGGAATGCTGGGGTGAGCGGCTTTGGCTTGTCGGGTACGAATGCCCACATCATCTTGGGGCCGGGTCCACAGCGGTCGAGCCCGGCGCGGGTGGAGGTGCCGGTGGTGCCCCTGAGCGCCCCGTCCAGGTCGGCGGTGGAGCAGATCGAGCAGGGGCTGGGGCCGGCGATCGGGGCTCTGGGCAGCGGAGCGGTGGCGGGGGCCCTGTGGAGACGGCGTCATTTCGATGTGCGGGCGCTGCTGGTCGACGGGGTTCCGAGCGCCTCCCGCCGGGCTCAGCTCGCCCCCCGGGTGGCCATGCTCTTCACCGGTCAGGGTGCGCAGAGCCCGGGCATGGCGGCCGATCTCTATGCCTCCGATCCGGTCTATCGGGAGGCGGTGGACGAGGTCTGCGCCCTCGCCGATCCCTACCTGCCGAGGCCCCTGGTCGAAGCGATGGCCGACGAGTCGGTCCACGACACCCGCTACACCCAGCCCGCGCTGTTCGCGGTGGAGTGGGGCCTGGCGATGTGGTGGCGCTCGCGCGGGGTCGAGGCCGATGTCGTGCTCGGCCACTCCATCGGAGAGCTGGTGGCGGCGACCTGGGCGGGCATGCTCTCCCTGGCGGACGGGGTGCGCCTGGTCTGCGCTCGGGCCAATGCGATGGCGGATCTGCCCCGGGATGGCGCGATGGCGGCGGTGTTCGCGCCCGAGTCGGTGGTGGAGCCGCTATTGGTCGACGGGGCGGGTGTGGCGGGGGTGAACAACCCGGACGAGACGGTGATCTCGGGCCGCACCGAGGCGGTCGATGCGGTGCTCGAAGCCCTGCCGGAGGGGGTGGAGTTCCGCCGGCTGAAGGTCTCCCACGCCTTCCACTCGGCGCTGATGGAGCCGATGCTGGCGGGCCTGGAGCAGGTCGCGGCCAGCCTGGTGTGGCACGAAGCCCGGGTGCCGGTGTTCAGCAACCTCGACGGCTCGGCGCGCACGGAGCCTCCGCCCCCCTCCTACTGGGCCAAGCAGGTCCGCGGGGCGGTGCGCTTCGCCGATGGGGTCGAGGCCGCGGTCGAGGGCGGGGTCACGAGCTGGGTCGAGCTCGGTCCCCATCCGGTGCTCACCGGTCATGTGCTGCGACAGGTCCCCTCCGCCCTGGCGGTGGGCTCTCTACATCGCAAGAAGCCCGCTGTGGCGCATCTGCTGGAGGCCGCGGGGCTGCTATGGACCGACGGGGTGCGGGTGGATCTGGGCGCGGATCTCCCGGATCTGGGCCCGGTCGAGCTGCCGACGACTCCCTTCGCGCGGACCCGCTGCTGGCTCGACCTGCCCGAGTACCCGGACCTGGCCGAGCCCCTGGATGATGCGCTGCTGGAGCTGGACTGGGAGCCGATCGCCGGGTCTCGCTGGGAAGGGCCGTTCTGGTCGGAGGATCCGCAGATCGACGCCGCCCTGGCTGCCCGGGGCCTGCGCGACCGGTCCGGGGTCCGCATCCATATCGTCGAGCCTCCCGCGGATCTGGACTCGCTCCAGCTCGCCCTGACGGAGCTGCTCGCCATCGCCCAGTCCACCGAGTCGGGGCTGCTGGTGCTCACCCGGGGGGCACCGCTGCTCCCCGGCGAGTCCGCCAACCCGCTGCTGAGCGCGGTGCATGGCTTCATGCGCTCCGCCATGGCCGAGCGGCCGGGCTGGGCGCTTGTCGATCACCTCGGTCCCCCAGAGGCCCTATTGGACGGGCTGATCGCGGGGGAGCCCGCCCTGGCTATCCGTCCAGAAGCGGTATTCGGCGCCCGGCTGCGCCCCCTCACCCTGCCCGGTGGCTCCATCGAGGTCCGCGCGGATCGGGCCTATCTGATCACGGGGGGCTTCGGCGGGCTGGGTCTGGCCCTGGCGGGCTGGCTGGTCGAGCGCGGCGCGGGCCAGGTGGTGCTGCTCTCCCGCAACCCTCGGCTCGACGCTCTGAAGGACCTCCCTGCCGATCGGGTGCGGGGGGTGGCGGCCGATGTCACCGATGTCGCAGCGCTGCGGGCCGCTCTCACCGGGGTCGAGCTGCCCATCGCCGGGGTCTTCCACGCCGCCGGAGTGCTCCGGGATGCCTCCCTCGCGGCCCAGAGCCCGGACCACCTCGCCGCGGTGCTTGGGCCCAAGCTGGGCGGGGCGCTGGCACTACGGGAGGTCTTGCCCGAGCCCGAGTTCATGGTGCTGTTCTCCTCGGCCTCGGCGGTGATGGGCTCGGCGGGTCAGACCCCATACGCGGCCGCCAACGCGGGGCTGGATGGGCTGGCCGTGGCCTGGCGGGCCGAGGGGGTGCCGGTGGTGTCCATCGGCTGGGGTCCGTGGGCCGAGGTCGGGATGGCAGCCTCCCTGGACCCGACGGTGAAGAACGCCCAGCGTGCACGGGGGATTCGCACGATCCCGGTCTCCGATGGGCTCCGGGTGCTGGAGCGGATCGTGGCCTCGGGTCGGGGTCGGACCCTGGTGCTGCCGATGGACTGGTCGCGCTTCGTTCCCCTCGAGGGCGGGCCGCTGCTCACGGCCTTCGGGTGGAGGGCCCCGGATCAGGAGGTCGTGCCGGGGCGCACGCGGCGGGACGCGCTGCTCGCCCCGGGGGTGGACCGCCACGATGCGCTAGGTGGATTCGTCGAGGAAACCGCCCGTCGGGTGCTTCGGATCCCCGCCGAGAGCGAGCTCGATCACGGTCGGGCGCTGATGGACTACGGGATGGACTCGCTGATGGCGGTGCAGCTCCGCAACGCCCTCGATGAAGACGGCTTCGATGTGCCCCTGGCGCGCCTGATCGGGGGCCCCTCGGTCGAGGAGATCACCGCCATCCTGATCTCCACGCTCCCGAGCGAGACGTCGGTGGTGGAGCTCGGTGGAGAGCTGGAGGAGGACCGGGAGTGGTACCTCGAGCCGATGTTCACCCACGCGCTGATCGCCTTGGCCGCGCTGGTGGTGGGCGGAGTGCTGATGTGGACGGCGATGGGGATCACCCATCCACCGGTGGTGCAAGAGGTCGAGCGGGGTCCGCCGCCGCGGGCGGAGCAGTAGGAGCGGCGGGATTCGTCGGATCTGGATAGGCCTTCCTCCGCAAGGAGCCGTCGTTGCCCAAGCTCTCCCGCTCAGAACTCGCCAATCTCGCCATCGGGCTGCCGATCATGACCGCTATCATCGGCCTGCTCACGGGGCTGGGGGCGGGATTTGGGCTGGGCTGGGCGGTCAAGCCCCGGGGGGGCCCGACCAATGATCAGGTGGCCAAGCTCACCCTCGATGCGTTCTCCGCCGATCAGATCGAGTTCAAGTGTGGGCAGATCAAGGGGGTCGAGCTCGCCAACGCGAACGAGCGGATCTCGGCGCTGGAGAAGGAGCGGGACGAGTACGAACAGAAGGTGCTCGCCCTCGAAGAGAAGCTCGGAACCACCCGCAGCAAGTCGGCGAGCTTGAGCCAGGGCGGTACGTCGAAGCGGCCGGCGGGCATCACGGCGGCTCGGGCCCGCGAGCTCGAGAGCCAGGTCTTCGACCTGCAGGCGCAGCTGAACGGGGCGCGCAACCAGCTCGCTTCGGTCACCCGGCAGCTCTCCCAGGCCGAACAGGAGAAGCGCCAGCTCCAAGACGCCTTGGTGGCTACCTCGGCTCGGCTGGTCCAGACCGAGGGGCAGCTGGCGGTCCAGGTGGGCAAGACCGAAGAGGCCAAGCTGGACGCGATGTCCCAGAAGTGGTGGCGCTTCATGTCAGACTCCCAGCTCGAGATCTGCGAGAAGGGGAACCGCAAGAAGATGGGCCGGTGCCGCGAGGCGGTACAGAGCTACCTGAAGACGACCCAGATGCGGAACAAGTTCCGCCACTGTGTGCGCTCCGAGCAGGCCACCCCCTCGGTCCAGTACCTGGGCCGCGACGAGACTCTGCCGCGGTTCGCGCTCTTCCTTGATCAGGACAGCAAGATCTCGCGCGACTGGTATGTGCAGCTGTGCGACCCCACGCTTCCCGAGGCCGAAGGGGTCGCTCCCATCGGGGAGTACTCGGGGCCATCGGTCGGGGGCCGGTCCGTGGACCTCGACCTGGACGAGCTCGAGGATCTGGACTGATGATCGCGCTGTGGATGCTGGCCTGCACCTCTGTAGAACCCACGCCGACGGACACGGACACCGGCACGCTCGAGGGCTTGCGTCTCCGGGCGATCACCTACAACACCGGCACCACCCAGGGCTTGCCCCACGAAGCAGACCTGACGGATGGCTATGGCGACGCAGAGGCGCTGCTCTCGGACACCTGGTACGGCGATGGGATGGCCTATCCGCCGGCGATCGACGCGGTCACGGCCTTTCTGGCGCGGGCCGACGCGGATATCATCGCCTTCCAGGAGATCTTCGACCCCAACGACTGCCCGACCATCCCCCCGGAGGCCCAGCTGCCCTTCATCTGCAGTGGGTGGAGCCCGGGGGACCCGACGGTCGCGGAGGCGGTGACCGGCGCGGGCTATCAGGTGGTCTGTCACCCGGGCAAGTCGGACAAATGTCTCGCTGTGCACGAGCGTGTTGGGGTGTTGCAAGACCCTCTCGAAGGGCGTGAGGTCGATGGCTGTGGCTCGGGATCGAGGGTCGCCCGCGCGGTGATTCCGGGTGTGTTGACCATCGTGAGCGTGCATGGGAACTCGGGCGTCACAGGCGAGGACCAGGACTGCCGGGCTCGTATGGTGGACGAGATATTCGGCGGGGACGCGCCCCTCGCGGATGCGCCGGTGACCCTGATCCTCGGCGACCTCAACACCGACCCGGGGCGCTGGGCCGAGATCGACTCGAGCGCGGCGGCCTGGCAGGCCAATGTGGGTGAAGGGACCGAGTTCGAGTGGCTCACCGACATCGGTCCGGACGCAGAGCCGAACTACCAGACCCTGGTGAATATCGACCATATGGCGGGCCGAGGCATCACGGGCTCCTGCTTCACCGAGGGGATCTCGGAGGGGACCTCGGTGGTCTACAGCGGAACCTACTTCGACCATCACCCGGTGGTCTGCGACCTGCGGATTCCCTGAGAGCGCGGCGGTCCAGAGAGCTGTGTCAACTCACCCGTCTGGGTAGGGCCAACCGACCCAGTAGTGCGCGGAGAGGCCCATGAACACGACAATCATGGGTCGGCATTGGGGTTGCACAGACAGGGGGTATACCGGAGGTGTTCTATGGTCTCGCCCCTCGAGATTCGCTCGGCTCTGAAGAATCGACTCACCCATGACCTCAACGCGCTCGACCGCGGAGAGCTTCACCAGGAGTCGGTCCAGGGCATCATCAACGAAGTGTTCGGTTCTCTGGGGCTGGACGCGGGTCCGTATGCGGCCATGGCCCGAGAGGTGCTCTACGAGGTGATCGGCTTCGGTCCTCTTGAGCCGTTGATGAACGATCCCCATGTGACGGAGATCATGGTCAATGGCCCCAAGCATGTGTTCGTGGAGAGGGACGGGAAGAAGGTCCCGGTGTCGGTTGGTTTTCAGTCGCCTCGCCACCTGAGATACGTCGTGCGACGGCTGATGCATCTGTCCCCGGGCAAGCGCCTGGACGAGACCTCGCCCATGGTGGACCTGTCGCTTCCGGATGGCAGCCGGGTGAATATCATCACCCCGCCCGCAGCGGTGGGGGGCCCGCAGATCACCATCCGCAAGTGGATGAGAGTGCTGCAATCCCTGGGCAATCTGGTCGAGGTCGGTACCCTGAGCCCCACCATGGCGACCTTTCTATCCGCGGTGGTCCTCGCCCGTCAGACCGTGCTGGTCTCGGGGGCAGCGGGCTCGGGCAAGACCACGCTGGTGGAGATCCTGGGCCACTCCATCCACGCCGCCGATCGCCTGGTGGTGATCGAGGACACCTACGAGCTGAAGTTCGACCAGCCCAATCAGGTGCGCCTGCTGACCCGAGCGCCCAACGCCGAGGGGAGTGGGGGAATCACGACTCGACTGCTGTTCAAGAACACCCTTCGGATGAAGCCCGACCGAATCATCCTCGGAGAAGTCCGGGGAGAAGAGGCCTTCGACTTTCTCCAGGCGGCGACCTCGGGCCACCGGGGCTCTCTGGGCATCGTGCATGCGTCCAGCCCCATCGAGGCCCTGGTCCGGCTCGAGAATCTCGCGGCGCAGTCTGGGCTTCCGGTGCCTCGGGAGGTGCTGCGTCAGCAGGTCGCTCATGGGATTGATCTGGTGGTGCAGATCGACCAGGGTGTGGATGGGGTTCGGCGAGTGACGGCCATCTCGGAGGTCCTCGAGGTGGGGGATGACGGGAGGCTGGTGCTGAACCCACTGTTCCGTTTCGTCGCCGAGGGCCTGGAGAGCGGCCGGGTCCTGGGCCGGTTCGAGGCCACGGGGAACCGGCCCAAGATGCTCGAGGCGGTACGTCTGGCGGGCGCCCGTCTGGACGAGTCGATGTTCGACAACCCGGGCGACACCACGGACTCGTCGCGCTAGCTCTGTGGCGGGGGTGAATTGGAGGCGGACCGGTCCCAGGCGCAGGTCACGCGCCAGCTCGTACAGCTCGCGTGGCCGATCGTGGGGATCAACCTGCTCCAGGTGCTCGCTCTCGCCGTAGACACTGCGATGGTGGGCCGCACAGAGCTCGCCGAGGTGTCGCTGACGGGCATGGGCTACGCCAGCCAGGTCATCTTCCTGCTGATGGTCGCGATGATCGGGCTGACCGTGGGCACGGTGGCCTTCGTGGCTCGAGCCCACGGGTCGGGGGAGGGGCAGCGGGTCGACCACATCCTCCACCAGTCGACCCAGCTCACGGTGCTGCTCGGCATCGGTGTGGCGGTGCTGGGGAACCTGCTGGCCCCCGCAATCTTGTGGTTGCTCGGGGCGAGCCCAGAGGCGATGGCGGCGGGCCTGGCCTATCTGCGACCGCTGCTGGGCTTCACGGTGTTCAGCTACCTCAACCTGCTCTATGCGGCGGTGCTTCGCGGGCTGGGCAATACCCGGCTGGCCTTCGCCGTGTCGCTGCTGATGAACCTGCTCAATGTCGGCTTCAACTACGGGCTCATCCTCGGAAACTACGGCCTGCCCGCCCTGGGAGTGCAGGGAGCCGCGATCGGTACGGTGCTGGCGCAGGGAATCGCGGCTGCGGTGATGTTCACCCTGCTCTCCCGGGGCTGGATGACCGGGGTGCGGCCCACCCTGGGGCTGCGGCCGATCGACCGGGATCTCGCGCGGGACCTGATCCGCATCGGCTGGCCCGCGGCGACGGATATGGTCATCCTCAACGCGGGATTTCTGTCGATCGTAGGCATGCTGGGGCGCATCGACCAGGCGGCGGTGGCGGCCCATGGGGTGGGGCTGCGCATCCAGGCTCTGGCATTCGTTCCGGGCATGAGCATCTCCCAGGCGACGGGTGCCCTGGTGGGCTCGGCGCTGGGCGCGGGTCGGGTGGTGGAGGCCCGGCGGGTGCTTCGGGCGAGCCTGGTGCTGTGCACGGTCACGATGTCGAGCCTGGGCCTGGGCCTGGTGGCCCTGGAGGACCCCATCGTGCGGCTGTTCTCCATCCCCGCTGGCCCGCTCTTCGACTACTCCGTGATCTGGCTGCGGATGCTGGCCGCTGGCATGCCGGTGGTGGGGGTGTATATCAGCTTCGTAGGCCTGCTTCAGGGAGCGGGGGCGACCCGGGTGAGCCTGCGAATCAATATAGTCGTGACGCTACTTGCGCAGATCCCAGCCTCCTATGTGCTGGGATTTGTGGTGGGCTGGGGGGCCTGGGGAGTCTGGGCTGCCCTGCCTGCGGCTTTCGCGGTGAAGGCGATCCTGGGCGGTCTGGCCGTGCGCTCGGGGGGCTGGGCGAAGACCGGGTCCCGGGTCTAGGAGCCGCAGCCCGCCTGCTCACAGAGCGCGCGTGCCCGGCGGGTGTTCCGGTTCTTCAGGTTGAGCTCGGCGAGCTCCCGTGCCCGATCCAACTCTCCGACTGCGAGGAAGAACTCTGCGGCGTGATCGGCGAAGGCGAGAGGATAGCGCTCGAGCAGCGCGTCATAGGCTTCGGTGGTGCGCTGGCGCCAGGAATCGGCTTCCTCGCCCTCGAGCCAGATGGCCAGCTTGCCACCGGGCTCCGGATCCTCGGATGAGACGACCCCGCGCACCCGCGAGATCGCTTCTGCGTGTTGGCCAGCTTGCCACTCGAGCTCGGCGAGGTGGACGTGGGCTCGCACGAATCCCGGCAGTCGCTCGATGGCTTGGGTATAGAGCGCCCGCGCCCGGTCGGGATCGTCGGGCCCCTCTCCCCAGAGCATGCCCCGGCGGAACTGCAGATCGGCCACGCTCAGCGGGCTCACGTCGCGGTAGGCGGCCAGGGCTTCGCCGTATGCCCGGTCTGCGTCTGCGAGCCTCCCCTCGGCGGCCAGCACATCGCCGAGTCGCTGCCAGTTGAGGGTGGATGGGTGCTTCTCCAGGGTCGCCCGGCGGCTCTTCTCGAGGGAGTCCAGCTCTTGTTGCCGAGCAAGATTGACGGAGACAGCGACCTCTGGGTCGACCTGGAGTGCCTCGTCGAAGCGGTGAACGGCCAAGAGCGCTCGGGCCCGGACGGGTGTGTCTCCGGCGACCTCGAACATGCGGTCGAGGTCGGAGAACTTCCCGGTGAGGGACATGCGCACCCCGAGGGCGTCTACCAGAGAGCCGGCCCCCTCTCCGGTGGCTTCCCACCGCGTCTGTAGGGCGTCGACCCGAGAATCGAGGCCCCCCATCGCTCGCGAGGGCTTGGTGGTCGGGCGGTCGTACGTCACCGGGGGGAGCTCGACAGCCGGGGTTGGCTGCGGGCTGGAGCACCCCAGCTGCATCAGGATCCAGATCATGACCTCTCCAAAGAAAGCGCCCCGGGGAAGACCCCGAGGCGATGTGTCGTGCTGAGACGGGGAGCCTAGGACACGCCGGTCAAAACTCGGAGTTTGGCAAAGTCATCCGAACTTTCGGATTCCAACGTGGACGGGTCCATGAAGGACCCGAAATCCGACGCGCGTCTTACCCGCAAGCCCTCAGAAATCCATCAAGGACGCCGAGCCTGCTGGCACTATCGTCGAGAACGCCGGCCCAACCGAGGACGTGTACTTCTGTACACGACGAGGGCAGGGCCAAGTTCTCGGCGAAATAGGCCGAAGGATCGGTGTCCTAGGCCCCCGCGCTCTGCCTCAGGGGACGATGAGCGAGCAGACGTCGACCCAGTTGGTGTCGTGGTTGTAGGTGACCGTGACATCGGTGTTCACGACCGTCACGGAGGACTGCCACACGTGGTCGGTGGGCGGTGCATTACACGAGCCGTCTCCGGACAGGTCCATGTACCAGTACACATCGTAGGTGCCGGGGGGCACATCGGTGAACTGCAGGTTGAGCATCCCGTCCGTGCCCTGCAGGCCGGAGGTGTAGGCGACGGTGTTGGTGCCGTCGTGCACGACCGCTTCGTAGGAGCCGCTGTCGTGGGGGTCGTAGCCGGTTCCGGTGAAGGTGACGTTGTAGCCGGGCACCGCGGTGGGCGATGCGAGGTACGGGAACACGGTGGCCGAGTTCGGGACCTCGTTGGCGGCGATGCCGTCGTCGAAGTTGGTGAAGGACCCATCGACGAGCACCGAGTAGCTGGTCTGGATGATGTCGTAGTCCAGTCCGCGTCCCCCACAGCCCCCGGCGGGTGCCGTGACCAAGCCGAGCACCTCGGCCTCGAGGCCCAGGTACTGGGTGCAGGTGGTGGAGTCGCGATCGGCGTGCAGGTAGAGCCGGTCGTCGTCGAGGATGCCGCCCAGCCCGGCGTAGTCGCCGGCCATGAGGTTGTTCCCGCAGACGGTGTCGATGGCGTCGAGCACGGCGAGGCTGTCTGCGATGTCTGTTGCGAAGCCGCCGGTAGTGGTGTTGGTCGTGTTGTACGACTCCTTCAGGGCATCCTTTGCGGTGGCATCTGCGAGGAAGGTACCGATGGTGGCGGTCGTGATGGCGGGCCGACCGGCGCGGTCGATCTGCATGGTGGCGTCCACCGTGGGCGGGTTGAGCTCGCCTCGGGGACCCGGCAGCGGATCGGTGTCGGTGTCGGTGTCGGTGTCGGTGTCCGCGTCGGTGTCGGTGTCGGTGTCGGCATCGGCATCGGTGTCGGTGTCGGTGTCGGCATCGGTGTCGGTGTCCGCGTCGGCGTCCGAGTCCGCATCGGCGTCCGAGTCTGCATCGGCATCCGTGTCTGCGTCTGCGTCGGTGTCGGCATCCGTGTCGGTATCGGTATCGGTGTCCGTGTCGGTCTCGACCGCGGTGTCCGTGTCATCGGCTTTGCAGGCGGCCAGGGTGAGGACCGTGACCAGCGCTGCGCGTGAGAGAATCGTGTGCATTGCCATGTCCTTAGTTGACCGTCTTGATGTAGGTGCCGGCCGAGATCGCCAGGATCGGGCCGCCTTCGTTCACTACGGTCTTGTCGACCTGAACCACGAGGCTCTGCACGGTGCTACCGGCGAAGGTATCGACCGGGTTGCCGCCAGCGGTGAGGGCATCGACGAGGGCCGCCGAGGTGGCGGCGTCTACGGTGGGACAGGTGCCGTCGGGGATGACGCCTGCGGATACCACTGCAGCGACCGCGTTGGTGAAGCCCGTGAACTCCATGAAGAAGGGATCGTTGCGCTCGCCGGCGAACACCTTGATGCTGCCTGAAGTGTTGGAAATTCCTGCGGGATCGCTGGGGTCACCAGTGACGTAGACGCCCAGGGGCCCCCAGCACTCGATATTCACCCCGTCGTAGAACTCGCAGACGATGCGGGTGCTGGTGCCGGGGACGCCGTACCCAGTGGAGCTCTCCACATCGAAGACGTAGCTGACGGCATCCGAGAACCCGGTGGCCGTGCCCAGGGGGCCGACGTTCATGATGAGGTTGACCTTGGTCGCCGTGGGATTGGTCCACGCGAAGAGGTCGGTGATATCGGCAGTGGGGTCCGCGACGGGCCCCGGGGAGTCGATGTGATCTGCCGCGAGGGCGCCAGTGACCCCGAGCAACAACGTGAGAATCATGCCACCTCCAATGGTAAGGCAGCGGGAATCTACGCGGAGCTGCCGCGATTGGCAAGGTTTGAGTGGTAATATTCGGGTATTCATGGCCGCTTGTTCGAGGCGCCATCTTTGGTTTACGGTCGGGTCAAGACTCCGGTTCATATTTGGGCGTATTTTTGGTGTCGCGCGCTCCTTGCGGCAGATCAGGGAGCCTGAGAGGCGCGGCGATCCATCGATCTGAGGGACAGCGAGTAGGCGAGGACGGCATCGATCTCTTCATCGGAGAGGACATCCTGGAAGGCGGGCATTGAGCTCTTGATCCCGGTCTGCTTGCCACCGAGGGCGATGGACTTGCGGAGCCGATCCTCGGGGCGATCCTGCCAGAATTGCTGCTTGCGCATCGCCCCAGCGCCCATCATTCTACCCATGAAGCTCGAGTTGCCTTTCTTGCCATGGCAGACGACACAGTGCTCTCGGTACACGTTCTGCCCGGTCTGGGCGGCGGCGAAGGGAATGAGGAATAGCCACATGGCGCGCTCCGATTGGGTGGTCTGGAGGTTGGAGCGAGGCGGATGCTGCCCAGACTCCGGCTACTGTTAGGCGGGTCCGCGTATCATCTGCACCGATCATTTTCCGATCGAGCCCCCCTGAGGTGTCCAACCCGTGGAGGTGTGATGTTCTTCGCCCTGCTGATGGCCTGCAATCCCAAGCTCGATCTGTGTGACTGTCCCGCGGGGGTGCCCGGGAGTGCGGTCATGCTGGAGGGGCAGTGCTCCTGTCTGCCCCACCTCGAAGCGACGCCGAACCCCGAAGCGGCCGCCCTGATCGAGCTCTCCGATGGAGAGGAGCCAGACTGGGACGCGATCGATGCCGCGCTGGCCGACGGGGATGTGGTGCTGCGCTTCGATCCGGCCGGCAGCTGGGAGCGCCTATATGTGCGGCGCACAGACGAGGGGCCGAATCGACTCGTGCTCGATGGAGGGACAGCGGGGGCGAGGGCCAAGGTCCGCGGCATCCTCACGCCCTTCGACGAGGGGCCGCGGCATCGGGTCACCGTGCGGGGGTTCGAGATCACCAAGTCGCCGGACAAGGGGATCTTCTGGGAGGCCGGAGACGATGTGCTCATCGAGGATGTGGTCATCCATGACAACAAGGGTTCCCCGGCGCTCAACCTCAACTACAGCAGCCGCTCGGGCTGGCCATCGTCGAACTTCACGGTGAGAAATTCCCATATCTACCGGAATAATGGGGAGTGTGTGTATATCGGCGGCTCGGAAGGAGAGGATCGGCCCTCCCACGTGGGCTTGCTGCTGGAGAACAACCTCATCCACGACTGCTTTGCGCTGGTCGACACCAAGAACGACGCGATCAATGTGAAGGATCGGCTGGTCGATGTGGTGGTGCGTCGGAATGTGGTGCTCCGATCGGACTGGGGCCTCGAGGTCGCGTCCCAGGGGTTGTACGAGAGCAATCTGGTGATCGACACAGACCGGGAAGGGGTCCAGGTCTCGGACTTCTTCCAGCCCTATGGAGACATGGTCTTCCGCGACAACGCCGTGCTCGGGGCGGGGGAGGACGGCTTCCACTTCAGCACCAAGAAGGCGGTGGCTTCAGGTCTGCTTCTGGAGCGCAACACCGTGATCGGGGCAGGGAAGGCGGGCCTACTGGTCGCTTCTGATGCGGGCATGGAGCTAGCTGTCGATCAGTTCGTCGTGGTGGACTCCGATCGCGCCTTCGATGGGTGGGGAGAGGCGGATCTGACCGTGGGAGCCTGCCGAACTTCGGTAGCAGATGTGGACTTCGCCCGGCTCTTCGAGGGGCTCGGGAGCTGCGAGAGCGCGGCTTCGGTGGATGTGTCGGCGCCCGCCGGCCCCGATGGGCTGTTCTTCACCGCCGACGACCCGTGGCTGGTGGAGGGAGGGGCACAGCTTCGGTGACCAGGATCAGGGAGCGATCTCGATGATGACCTCACCGGGATAGCCGGGGGCGCCCCTCTGGCCGGAAGGACCGTTCTGCCCGGGCAAACCATTCTGGCCATCCCAGCCATCGGAGGTGCGCTTGGGGAAGGTCTCGCCGGGTACCTCACACGTCGCACCTTCGCCACCTTTCCCGCCCTTACCGCCGGCCCCACCGTCGCCTCCGCGGCCTCCAGGGCCTCCCGCTCCGGCTGTGGAGTGCACCCTTTCCATCGCGAAGCGCTCCAGGAGGCCGCAGTCGTCGGAGCAGTGGAGGACCACCCGGATGTTGCCGCCGTTGCCGCCCGGCCCACCGGGTCCACCAGGTCCACCGGGCCCGCCCTTTTCGCCGTCTCCGCCTTTTGCCCCGTCGGTCTCGCAGGTGCCTGGGGCGCCGGGGGGGCCGTTGACTCCAGGAGCCCCGTCGACACCAGATTGCCCCCACGGGCCGGTCCCCCCGCTGCTTTCGATGGTGAACCTCTCGTCGGAGAGGGGGACGACGGCGGCGATGCGGCTCTGTCCGGGGGCCTGGACGCCGACGAGAACGCGCCCATTGCTGATGGAGTACAGCTCGACCTCGAGGTTGGGCCCGTCTCCACCGGTGATCCCGAGGAGTCGAATGGGCTTGACGGGCTCGAAGACCAGCGGGAGCTGGAGCCCCCCGACCAGCGCGGAGTCCACCAGCAGGGGGACCTCGACGTGGTCTCCGGCGCGGCCGAGGGTGACGACATCGTCGACCGTGAGGTCTCTGCGGAAGACCAGCTCGGTCTGCAGGAGTCGGATGAAGGGGCTGTTCAGGGAGAGGCGGTCTGCCTCGATGCAGGGAGTGGGATCGAGGGGATGGATCGGGGGGCAGAGCTGGAGTTGGTCGCCGAATCCGCTCGCGGACATCCGCAGGTCGAGCAGGGAGATGGAGTCCCCTCCGGTGCCGCGGACCTCGATCTGGGCCGTGGAGTTCTTGGGCTTGGCGAGGATGTGCAGGCCGCCGGTGATGGGTATATCGGATGGCAATACCCAATATCCCCCGGAGAGCACCGCCCCGTGGGCCTCTTCGGAGCGCTGACGAAGGCCGGGGAGCTCCGAGGCGTCGATGCGTCGGTGGATGACGGCGGAGGCGGCCTCGGTGCGGAGGGACTCGTCGGGGAGGCGGCGAGAGACGATGGCGAGGGCGTCGGTGTCGAGATCGGCGAAGCTGCTGGCGGATACGGGCACACCCCCGGAGGTGCCGAGCTCGAGCTCGAGGAGGTGGGAGAGAGCCTTGGCGTTGGTATTGTGGGACTTGGCAACGACCTTGATGGCCCGCTTGTGGACCTTGGGATTCACCCCGACCTCGGGGGAGCGGTGGGCGAGAGCGTCGACGAGGATGGAGGCGGTGGGGGAGCTTCGGGAGACGGCTCGCTGGGCGTTCTTGAGCACCCGGGTCCAGAAGTCGGCGCGCTGGGCGACCGACTGCACCGCCTCGATCTGCACGACGCAGCGAGCGAAGCTGTCGGAGTCCACCTCTCCGCTCTGGACCCCGGAGAGCAGCGCGTCATAGACCCGGGTGGAGCTGGCCGGGATGTGGCGATCTCCGATCTCGCAGAGGTTGGACTCTCCGGTGTGGGCGATCTCGCTGTCGAGGGCGCTCTGGCCGGTCCCGTACTGAAGCAGCGCCTCGAGCTCGCGCATGCGGACCGTCATCAGGGCGCGCTCTTCTTCGGGAGAGAGCTCGACATCGAGGGCGGTGATGATGCGGGTGGCGAGGGTGTTGACCAGGTCGAAGAAGCCCGAGCCGTCGGCGCGCAGATCTCCGGAGACATCGTCGGCGACGAGGACTTTGCCGGTCTGGGTGTCGACGATGCGCAGGTGGACCGTGATGAGGTTGCCCTGGAAGCCGATGACATCGCCGAAGGCGAGGTAGTCGGCCCCAAGCAGCCGCCCGGCCTGGATGGCGTGGGCGGGGTCGACGAGGCCGGACTCGGAGAGATGGAGCTCGGCGAGCACGGCCTCGAGCTGGGCGCGCTCGACGATCTCGAGGCCGCTGACCTTGGTGAACTTGGTGATGAGCATGGACGCTGCACCCGCTCCGGCGGGGTCGAAGCGCTCTTGGCCGGTGTCGTTGCGCAGGTCGGCGACGGCGAGGGTGGGAGAGGCGATGGCGGCGGAGAGGAGCAGCCACAGAGAGGGGAGCATGGGGATCTCTCGGGTCGGTCAGAACTGGAAGTAGATGAAGTCGTAGGCGCTGACCCGGTAGAACACGAACATGGCCATGGCGGCCAACGCCCAGCCGGTGGTCTGGATGGGGAGCAGCCAGTAGGACGCGCGCAGCCGGTCGTGGATGAACCGCAGATACAGGGTGGAGAGCAGGTAGGGGGAGCTTGCGGCCGCGGTGATGCCGAGCATGACGGCGACCGCGATCCACTCCTCCTTGGTGCCGCTGAAGGGGGGCGTCTGGAAGTGCTGGATGAGCCGAGGCAGCGAGGGCTCGCGGAAGATGAGCGAGCCGACCATGGAGACGAAGACGAGGTGAAAGGCGATGGCGAGGGGCCGGCCAAGGGGAATGCGTGAGGTCCATTCCGGGCGATGGCGCTCGATGGCTGAGTAGACGAACATCCAGAAGCCGTGGAACAGCCCGAACACGGCGAAGTTCCACGAGGCCCCGTGCCAGATGCCGATGGCGACGAAGGTGACGGTGACGGACCAACCGAAGCGAATGAGGCTGATCTGCCGCACGCCGCCGAGCAGGGGGGCGAGGATGTAGTCGCGGATCCAGAAGGACAGCGACATATGCCAGCGCTGCCAGAACTCCGGTGTTGAAGCGGCCATATACGGGTTGCGGAAGTTCTCGGCGAGATCGAAGCCGAGCATGCGGGCGGTGCCCCGGGCGATGTCGGTATATCCGGAGAAATCGCTGTAGATCTGGGCCATGAAGCCGATCACTCCTGCCCAGAGCACGGGCCCAGCGGGGTCTTCGAGGAGGAACACCTTGTCGACATATGGAGCGATGGTATCGGCGATGCAGACCTTCTTGAAGGCGCCCCACATGGCCAGGGAGAGGCCCGAGGTGACCTGGGAGGCGATGAAGGTGCGGTTGTGCTCGATCTGAGGAAGCAGCCGCCCGGCCCGCTCGATGGGGCCCGCGACGAGCTGGGGGAAGAAGCTGACGTAGACGAGGTAGTCGACGAAGTTGCGGCGCGGGCGGAGCTCTCCGCGGTACACATCGATGGTGTAGGACATCGTCTGGAAGGTGTAGAAGCTGATGCCGACGGGAAGGAAGATGCTGAGGGTGGTGAGGTTGGCATGGACCCCGGCGCTGTGCAGGGCATCGATGATGTTGGCGACGAAGAAGTCGAAGTACTTGAAGTAGGCCAACATGCCGAGGTTGCCGGCCAGGGAGAGGCCGAGGAAGGCGTTCTTGTGGCGCGGAGAGCGCGCCATCGCGCGGCCCATGAGGAAGTCGAGGGTGGCGCTGGAGTACAGCAGGATGAGGAACCACGGATGGACCCAGCCGTAGAAGACCCCGCTGGAGACGACCAGGAGGAGGTTCTGCCAGCGACGTTCCCGAAGCAGCCAGTAGGCTGTGAACACGAGGGCCATGAAGCCCACGAACTCGGTCTGCACGAAGTTCATTCGGCGGCCAACCTAACAGGCGACACCGGTCGAGGGATGATAGGCGTGCACCGATGAATCGCCGTATTGTCCTCGGAGTCCTGGTCCTCCTCGGTCTCGTGGCGCTCGGGTCCGCCGCGGGCGTGCTGTCGAGCGGTGCGGGGCAGTCCGCCCGGTCGGAGCGGGTCGCCAAGCACAAGAGCAAGAAGGGCAAGAAGGGCAAGAAGCGCAAGAGCAAGAAGAAGAAGCGGGGCAAGGCCAAGCGCGCCGAGCCCGCAGATACCCGCATGCCCAACGTGCTGATCGTGGTCTGGGACACCGCCCGCGCCGACCGCATGAGCCTATATGGGCACTCAGCTCCGACCACCCCAGGGCTGCAGGAGTTCGCTCGCGAGGCCCGGGTGTTCGAGCACGCGATCTCGCCCGCCACCTGGACCGTGCCCTCCCACGCCAGCCTGTTCACTGGGCTGCCGGTCACTTCCCACGGTGCCAACGCGAGCTGGCGCTGGGTCGACCACCACAACATCACCCTGGCCGAGCACCTCTCGGCGAATGGCTACGCCACCTACGCCTACAGCGCCAATCCCTATGTGTCGGGCATGACGAATATGCTCCAGGGTTTTGGCACCAAGCGCTACTCCTGGGACGGCCCAGAGAAGAAGCTCGCGGTCGCGGCGGCGAAGGCGAAGCTGATCCCGACGGACGCGAGCACCGAGATCTCGCCCGCCTACCAGAGCACCAAGCCCAATGTGGCTTGGGACCACTCCACCTTCAAAGAGGTCGGTCATCTGGCCAACCGGGACCTCGGTACCTGGCTGAAGAAGCGCAAGGACAAAGACCGCCCGTGGTTCGCCTTCCTCAACCTGATGGAGGCCCACAGCCCCCGAATCCCGCGGATGGACGCGCGCACCGCCGTCATGGGAGACCCCGCGCTGATCGAAGTGGGTCTGAAGACGGATGTCAGCCTGTGGTCGGAGGTCTCGGCCATCCTGGGCAAGCACAGCTACAGCGACCGCGAGCTCGACGCGGTGCGTGGCGTGTACGACGCCTCGATCCTCGAGCTCGACCGCGCTTTTGCCGAGCTGATCGAGCGCCTGGAGCAGAAGGGGGCTCTGGACAACACCATCGTGATCCTCACCTCGGACCATGGGGAGAGCCTGGGGGAGCATGGGCTGTGGGAGCACCGCTACGGCGTGTGGAACACCCTGGTCCATGTGCCACTGCTCATCCGCTACCCCAAGAGCATGCAGCCGGGGCGGGTGGCCGAGCCGGTGACCACGTCGGCGATCTTCCCAACCGTGCTGGACCTGATCGGCCTCGAGGGGCCCAAGGGGGTGCCGCTCCGTCGCAGCCTGCGCCGACGCAAGCCGGACCCGGCGGTGTTCACCCAGCTCACCGACCCGTACACCAGCAAGCTGGGGCCCTTCAAAAAAGCCTATCCAGACGTGGACTTCGGGCGCTTCATCCGCACCTACGACGCGATATACGAGGGGGGCAAGAAGCTGGTGCGCTCGAGCGCCGGTGAACACGAGCTGTACGACCTGCTCGACGATCCCGAGGAGCTGGACAACCTGTATGCCCGGCACCCAGAAGCGGCGGCCTATATGGAGCGCCTGGAGGCTTGGCGGGCGCAGACTCCGGCGGCGGACCCCAACAAGCGGGTTGCGGGAGACATGAAGAAGGGCCGCGGCCAGAAGACCGAGGCCCGGGCGATGCAGAAGATGCTGGAGTCCCTGGGCTATATCGAGGAGGACGAGTGAATCGCCGCGTCCTGGCGGGCGGGTTGGCGGGGCTGGTCCTGATCGGGCTCGCCGTAGCGGCGCTGTGGAGCAGTGCTCGCACGGAAGACCGGCCCAATGTGCTGATCATCGTCTGGGACACGGTCCGGGCGGATCGCACCAGCCTGTACGGGCACGACCGCAGGACCACGCCCTATCTGGAGCGCTTCGCAGAGCAGGCCGTGGTCTACGAGCACGCCATCGCGTCCAGCGAGTGGACCGGCCCCACCCATGCCTCGCTGTTCACGGGGCTGCCGCTGCGCACCCACGGCGTGGACACCCACTACAAGTGGCTCGACGGGCACTACACCACCCTGGCCGAGCACCTCGCTTCGGATGGGTACGAGACCTACGCCTTCACGGGCAACCGCTTCGTCAGCGGCTTCGTGAATATGCTTCAGGGTTTTCAGACCCAGGATCACAGCTTCAAGGGCCGCTACAAGGGCCCATCGCGCAAGGCCACCGCCAAGAAGCTGCTCGGCCGCGACCGCAGCACGGAGATCAGCCCGGCCTGGGCTCCCGATGGCCACGGGGATGGCTGGTCCAAGAAGCTCACCCTGTTCAAGGATGCTGCTCCGGTGGCCCAGCGCGCCCTGCTTCGCTGGCTGGACGAGGAGCACGACCCCGATGTGCCCTTCCTGGCCTTCCTGAATCTGATGGAGGCGCACCAGCCGCGGGTGCCCTCGCTCCAGTCCCGCAAGGCCCTGCTGGATGAACAGACCATCGAGCTGGCCCTGAAGACCGATAGCTCCTTATTTGCGCTGATGTCCTATGTGTCGGGGCGCAACGCGTACACCCAGGCGGAGCTGGAGGCCATGGCGGGCACCTACGACGCCTCGATCCTCGATCTGGACCGCGCCCTGGAGGCGCTGATGGGCGAGCTCGAGAGGCGGGGCGTGCTCGACGATACCGTCGTGGTGCTGACCGCAGATCACGGAGAGATGCTCGGTGAACACGGGCTCTACAGCCACCGATGGGCGCTGTACGAGCCCCTGGTGCACGTGCCGCTGGTCATCCGCTACCCGGCCGGCATGGAGCCCGCTCGGGTGGGCACGACGGTGAGCACGGCCAGTGTTCCGGCCACTGTGGCAGAGCTCGTGGGGGCGCCGCCGATGCCCGGTGCAGCCCCCAGCCTGGTGAGCCCGCCGGTTCCCCGTCCGATATTCTCGGAGCTGCGCGACCCCAACGAGGTGATGGCGGTGGTCCGCCGGGCCTTCCCAGATGTCGATATCAAGGCCTTCGATCGGCAGCTCCACGCGGTCTTCGATGGCTCGGACAAGCTGATTCGGGCCAGCGACCAGGCCCACGAACTCTACGATCTATCAGTCGACCCGACCGAGGAGAACAACCGGGTAGAGGCTCAGCCGGACAAGACCCAGCGCCTGCTGGGGCTGTTGCGGGACTGGGAGGCCGCCACCCCGCAATACGACCCGTCCAAGCGGGCTCCAGGGGACAACCGCAAGCAGATGGCCGACCCGGAGACCCGCAAGATGCTCGAGATCCTGGGCTACACGGCGGAGGAAGAAGCCCCGGAGTAGGGCGCCTGTGGGCGGGGCTTCGGTGGGCCGTGGTTGGGGTCGGTGGAGCGAGGCTATGGTAAGCTGATCGGGATTTGGGGCCGCTCTCCTCTGGCCCCCGCGGGGTCACCTATGTCCAGCAGCGACAAGAAGGGCGGAAAGTCCGACAAGAAAGCGGCCGAGAGCACTGTCGAGGGTGCGTCCAGGTCTGGCAATCTGTTTGGTCGGCACGGCAACGACCAGCTCAAGGACGTGACCTCCTCTGCCCTGGCCAGCCAAGGGGCCCAGCAGGCCACGGTGCTCGCCGCGGCGATGGCTTCGGAGTCCGAGGTCGAATCCTCGGCAGACCAGAGCTGGTGGCAGGACGAAGAGGTCGTGCGCTCGGCCGACAAGGAAGAAGAGGGGTCTGCGGCGCTGCTCGCGACCAACCGCACCGATGCCGAGTCCGATCGCCAGCAGGCCGACAAGGACTCGGAGCGCGGTCGTCGCCTCGCCCCCCAGGAAGAGCTCGCCCTGCTGGCCGACAAGAAGGCGGCGATGTCCGCAGGTGCGCTGGCCGAGCACGAAAAAAGCATCCTCAAGGACGCAGACGCGGCCGGTGCGAGCGAAGAAGAGAAAGCGGCGATGCTGGTCAAGTCGGGCTCGGTCAGCGAAGAAGTGCTCCACGCCCAGACCGGCGCGGTCCAGGCCTTCGTGGCGGCGGACCAGATGCCAGAGATGCTCGCGGGTCTCAACCGCGATGCGGCTGGAGATGTGTCCAAGACCCCGCTCAACGAGCGCGACACCATCCGCAACGTCACCGAAGAGATCCGCCTCATCGGCAAGCAGATCCAGACCCACCCACGGCTGGCGAGTCCGAGCCTCTCCATCGAAGAGAAGGCCACGGCGATGGTGGATATTCTCGCCTATCAGCTCGATGTGCCCACCCGGGAGTCCGTCGCGGCCCACCCCTTCCTCGGGCTGCACGAAGACCTGATCTTCGATCCACAGTCCATCATGGCGATCAACACCATCGCCGGCAGCAGCCGCGAGGTCCGTACGCTGGGATCCTTCGCCATCGTGGCTTGGCAGCTCGCGGTCAACACGGTCAAGGACGAGCTCAACACCAAAGACGACAACACCGCCATCGACGAGTCCAAGCTGTGGAAGACCTGCTTGAGCGATCTGGCGGGCCAGATGTATATCGACGCACTGATGAAGCCTTCAGCGACGGCCTGATCACGGGCGCCGGGCTCGCAGCGCCACCCACACTCCGTAGACGACGACCAAGCCTCCGAGCACTCCGGACAGCGGAGGCCACTCGCCGAGCACCCCGGCCGCGAGGGCAGTGGAGCCCACGGGTTCGAGCAACATGATGGCGGCGATGGTGGAGGCGGGCAGGTACTTCACCCCATAGCTGAAGCCCTGGTGACCGAGCAGCTGGGGCCCGATGGCGGCGAGCAGGAGCAGGCCCCAGGTGGAGGCCGAGAACCCCCACACCGCGGTCCCCGTGGCCCATGCGAGGGGCCACATGGTGAGGCTGGCGAAGCCGGAGAGCAGGCACATATAGGCCCCGATATGCAGGCGTGGGCGCACATCGCGGCCGACCAGCAGGTAGACCGACCACAGCATCCCGGCGAGCAGCGCGAGGGCATCGCCTCGCCAGCTCCCGGCTCCACCGCCCCCTGCGGACATCGATCCGACCCCGAGCAGGGCCAGCCCGATGCCGGCCCAGAAGTTCGACGGGGGCATGCGCTTGCTGACCCCCCACTCCAACAAGCCCGTCCACACGGGGACCATCGCGACCAGGACCGTGGAGCGCAGCACGGTGGTGTGCTCCAGGCTGGCGATCCACGTCACGAAGTGCAGGCCCAGGAAGACGCCGCCCACAGCGACCCAGCCCAGGTCCCGTCGGGAGAGGCCTCGGGCGTGTCGTAGCGCCGGCGACAACAGCGCTGTTGCAATCAGACAACGCCAAGCGGTGATGGCGATGGGAGAGGCGTCCATCAGCCGGACCAGCACGGCTGAGCTGGAGATTCCGAGCACGGCCACGGCGAGCACGACGGTGAGGCGGGTGCGGATGGCGGGAGGCACGGACATGTGGCGCGTTAACGGGCAAGCGAAGGGAGGGCGCGTCTTGAGTGCACGCTTGGCAGTGATCGGGTGCGGGAAGATGGGACAGGCGATCATCGGGGGTCTGAGCGACAACCCCGAGGTCGAGGTCGTGGCGGTGACCACCCGCAGGCCCCAGGTGGCGGCCCGTCTCACCGAGGAGCTCGGGATCGAGGCGCTCACGGACAATGTGGCGGCGGTGAAGGGTGCCGATGTGGTGCTGCTCTCGGTCAAACCCCAGGTGGCGACCACGGTGCTGAAGGATCTGGGGCCGGCGCTGGCGGGCAAGCTGCTGGTGAGCATCTGTGCGGGCGTCACCACCACCCAGCTCGCGGCGCTGGCGCCGGACGCGGCCATCATCCGGGCCATGCCGAACACGCCTTCGCTGATCCGCGAGGGCATGACGGTGATCACCGGGGGGCCGGGGGCGACGGAGGCTCAGCTCACCCTCTGCGAGGGCTTGTTCGGCAGTGTGGGGCGGGTGCGGCGTCTCGAAGAGAAGCACTTCGATGTGGTCACGGCGCTGTCGGGCTCTGGGCCGGCCTTTGCCTGCGTGATCATGGAGTCGCTGGCGGATGGAGGTGTGCGCATGGGCCTGCCGCGCGATGTCGCGGTAGAGCTGGCGGCCCAGACCATGCAGGGTGCGGCGCGGCTGGTGCTCCAGACCGGGCGTCACCCCGCGGCGCTCAAGGACGAGGTCACCACCCCGGCGGGCTGTACGATCGCCGGGCTGCTCACCATGGAAGACGGGCGCATCCGCTCGATCCTCGCCCGCACGATCGAAGAAGCGGCCAAGGTGGCGTCGGGATTGGGCCAATGAACCCGTCCGAGCTGGTCGCAGAGCTCCGTAAGCCCCTTCCCAAGCTGCCGGCCTATCTGCTCTACGATGCGCGGGGCGGGCAGCTATTCGACGAGATCACCACCCTCGACGAGTACTACCAGACCCGAACCGAGATCGCGCTGCTCGAGTCGGTCGCTCCCGCGGTGCTCCAGCAGGTCCAGCCCCGCCGGCTGGCCGAGCTCGGCAGCGGCTCTGCGGCGAAGATCGGCGCCTTCCTGGGCCGGATGCAGCCGGGAACCTGTCAGCTCCTCGATGTCAACGCCGATGCGCTTCAGGGCTCTATCGCTCGGCTCTCAGAGGAGTTCTCGGGCTGGGATTTTCGAGCCGAGATCGGCAGCTTTGTGGGCGGAGCAGACGCGCTCGGTGTGGGCGGCGGGCCGCGGCTGGTGTTGTTCTTCGGGGGCACCATCGGGAACTTCCATCCTACCGAGGTACCGGGCTTTCTACGGGATCTGGGCCGCATCATGGAGCCCGGCGATGGCCTGCTGATCGGGGTCGACCGGGTCAAGGATGTGGCGCGCCTCGAGGCCGCGTACAACGACGCTCGCGGGGTCACAGCCGCGTTCAACAAGAATGTGTTGGCCGTGCTCAACCACAGCTACGGGGCCAACTTCGACCTGTCCCGGTGGGCCCATCGTGCGGTGTGGGATGCCGAGCAGTCGTGGATGCATCTCACCCTGCGCTCGGAGGTCGACCAGGAGGTTCGGCTGGGGGACGCGGTCCTGCGCTTCGCCGAGGGGGCGGAGATCAGCACGGAGATCAGCTGCAAGTACACCGAGCAGTCCTTCGGAGCCCGGGTCGACGAGGCGGGGATGCGCCTGGTGCGCTGGGACACCGACCCAGACGGGCTATTCGCCCTGGCTCTGGTGCAGGGGGCGTAGTCAGCTCGACTCGAAGCGCTCGTCGGCGCGGGGCCGGTAGCCGGACTCGTCGAGCCGGATCTTCAGCTGGTCTTCGCCCCCACGCCAGCGAGCTTTGAGCAGGGCATAGAAGCCCGAGCCCTTGTGGTAGAGGTCCGCATGGAGGGAGGGCCAGGAGGTCTTGCGCAGCGCCTCGGAGGTCTGGGTGGGGAACTGCATCGGCCAGGCGTGCAGGGGCCGGCCGTCTCGGACGCGGACCCGAAGCGCCCAGGCTGCGGGCGTGTCCTCGGTGCGATGGTAGCGCTCTCGCATCACCAACAGCATGAGATCGCCCTGGTCGCTGAGCACCGGAGCTTCGACCCGCCAGGGCTTCCACCACAGCACCTTGCCGGTGGAGTCGATCAGGTGCACGCGCGGGTCGTGAGAGGTCGCGCCCCGGGTATGCTCCCCGTCGGTCTTGGCGAGGACATGGCCCGCGACCACTTGAGGTCGCTCGATTCGAGGCATCAGATCGCCTCGGTCCGCCACCTGCAGTTGTGTGGTCCACACGACGGTGCCGTCGCGGGTGGCCGTGAGTACGGGGGGATCTGCGTAGGGGGCGCCGCGCTGGATGCGGAGGTCGTCGAGCATGCAGGGGGACTGTGGCATGGGGCCTCTGGTGGCGTCGGGCTGGGTAGCGCGGTACCGTGCTCTCCTCGGAGGTTTCCCGATATGCGCGCCCTGGCCATCCTCGCTCTGTTGTTCACCGGTTGCAAGACCAAGGACGACACCGACACCGTGGACACCGATCCCGACACCGACACCGATATCGTGGCTGCGGAGTTCGGCTACGACACCCGGCCCGCCAACCCCGACTGTGTGGCCCCACCCGATCGCTTCTCCGAGGCCGCCGAGATCGAGATCACCCGGGTGTTCAACACCGTCAGCTTGAGCAACCCGGTCGGGCTCTACCAGGCCCCCGGAGACGCGGACAGCTGGTATGTGATCGAACAATCGGGTCGGGTGAAGCGCTTCGATGGGTCGGTAGCCGACCCCACGGCCGAGGTCGTGCTCGACATCACCGGTCCGGTCTCGAGCGGGGGAGAAGCGGGCCTGCTTGGCCTGGCCTTCCATCCGGACTTTGCGAACAATGGCATGGTCTACCTGTCCTACACCACGCCGGGGCTCGTCTCCCACGTCTCCAGCATCCAGACCTCCAACAACGGTACGGTCTGGGACGAGGGCTCGCTCACCAGCCTCATCTCAGTCGATCAGCCCTACGACAACCACAACGGGGGCCACATCGTATTCGGCCCCGATGGGATGCTCTACTGGGGGCTCGGCGATGGGGGGGCGGCGGGAGATCCCGAGAACCGTGCGCTGAATCTCGGGGTGATGTGGGGCAAGATCCACCGCATCGATGTGAACACCGCGCCCTATGCGATCCCCCCGGACAACCCCTTCGTGGGTGTGGCCGGCGCCCGCGAAGAGATCTACGCCTATGGGCTGCGCAACCCGTGGCGGTTCAGCTTCGACTCATCGACCGGAGAGCTATGGGCGGGGGATGTGGGCCAGAACGCCGTCGAGGAGATCGACCTCATCGAAGCGGGGGGCAACTACGGCTGGCGACTCAAGGAGGGGCGGGAGTGCTACGCGACCGACCCCTGCGAGGGGGGAGGGTTGATCGATCCGATCGTCCAGTACCGACACAACGCCCAGAACCCCCCGCCGCTGTCGGTCATGGGTGGGGTGGTGTATCGGGGGAGCGCCATCCCCAGCATGGTTGGAACCTACCTCTTCGGGGAGTACTACCTGGGGCGGATCCACGCCATCGCCTACGACCCCGCCACCGGCGAGCCCCAGCGGGTGCTGCTCTTCGAGCGGCCGGCTCGTCGCTTCGTGCACTTCGCTGAGGGCAACGACCGCGAGGTCTATGTGCTCGATCGCGACAACGGCGGCATCTTCCGCATCGACCCCGTCAGCGGTGCGCCTGCACCGGACTTTCCGCAGACCTTGTCGGAGACGGGCTGTGTGAACCCGGCCGATCCAACCCGGGTGGTCGAGGGGGTGATTCCCTTCGAGGTCAACCACCCGCTGTGGTCCGATGGGGCGCAGAAGCGCCGCTGGCTGGCCATCCCGGACAGTACCTCGGTCGATGTGGACGCCGACGGCGACTTCCTGTTCCCGGTGGGCACGGTGCTGATGAAGGAGTTCGTGGTCAATGGGCAGCGGGTCGAGACCCGGCTGTTCATGCGGCACGCGGACGAGTGGGCGGGCTATGCCTACAAGTGGCGCGCGGATGGCTCGGATGCAGACCTGATCCCGTCGAGCGAGGTGGTCGACGCCGCGGGCCAGGACTGGGAGATCCCGTCTCGGGCGGCCTGTATGCAGTGCCACACCCAGGTCGCGGGCCGGTCCCTGGGGCCGGAGCTGGGCCAGCTCTCCCGGATCGCGGTCTACCCGGCGACGGGGCGAGAGGCGCCACAGCTCGCCACCCTGGCCCACATCGGCATCCTCGCGGCCGATCCCGGTGAGGTCGCCCCCTGGCCGGCGATGGATGATGGGACCGCCTCGGTCGAGGACCGCGTGCGCACCTACCTCCAGGTCAACTGCTCCCAGTGCCACCGCCCCGATGGGCCCGGCCGGGGTCAGATGGACTTCCGCTCTTCGATCCCGTTCTCGGAGATGGGCCTGTGCGGAGAGCCCGAGCACGGCGACCTCGGCGTGGCCGACACCCGGATCGTCACCCCGGGTGACCCCTCGAAGTCGATCCTCTCGCTGCGGATGAAGGATCTGGGCGCCTACCGGATGCCGCCGATCGGCACGGCGGTGGTGGACGAGGAGGGGCTGGCGGTGATCGATGAATGGATCACGGGCTTGGGTTCCTGTCCGTGACCGGGGTCGGTTCTCTGGGCCCCTACTCGGGCTTCTTGTAGGCTCGGTCGGGGAGCTCTTCGAGGGCTCTTCGCACCTCCTCCCACTGGGCGGTGGGCTCGCGGACGAGCTCGAAGGTTCGCCAGTGGTCGCCATCGGGCCGGAGGGGGTCGTAGGCATAGTCCTGGATGCCGGTTCCGTATTGCCCGAGCAGGCGGATGATCTCTGCGGAGCCTTCTCGGATCGCGGTGCCGAGAGCGGTGTCGTATCGGGCGCCTCCGGGTCGGGTGAAGTTGGGGTCGGCTCCGGCGTCGAGGAAGAGCTGGAGGATGGGTTCGGTGCCATCGTTTGCGACGGCGTAGTCGAGGGGTCGGTAGGACTCGGGGATGTTGGGATCGGCGCCGAACTCGAGGAGCGTTCGCACGAACTCGAGGGCCAGCTCTGGAGGCTCGGCCCAAATGGCCCGGGTGAGGGCGGGCAGGTCACTCGACGAGGCGGTCCGGGTGATCTTGTTGGGATCCGCTCCCGCCTGGAGGCAGCCACGGAGGCCCTCCAGGTCTTGGGCTCGGATGAAGTCGACAGGGGTGATTGGGGGCATCACAGACCTCTTCCGGTCGGATCGTTGTAGTCTGGGTGGTTGGGATCACACTTTTTCGTGATGAGCTCTTCGCACTTGTCGAGTCCGTTCTGGTTCTGGTCCAGGGCGTCGATGTGGGGGTTGTCGATCGCGGTGAAGTACTCGTCCTGGATGCGCTGTCGGCTGTCTCTGCATCGCTCGAACTGCCCGAGCCGGTCGCAGGCATCTTGGCGGTCTGGATCCCATGTACGCCGTTGCCCGCAGATCGCGTCCTTCTGCTTCTGGAGCTCGTCCAGCCTGGAGTTCGTGCAGGTCTGGACCTCTCCGTCCTCGTTGTATCGGGCCTGTTCGTCCCCGTGTCCAAAGGGGATGGCTGCGTCGGGGCCGAGGGCATCCATCACGGGGTCCGAGTGGGAAGGGAGAGGGAGCGTCCGGAGGGGTGGGGAAGATGCTACTGTGAGGAGATCGGAGAGTCCGAGCTGATGAACAGCTCCTGCCGCTCCCCGATATCGCCCGATAGGAGTGTCCGTGAGGAACCGGCTGATAGCTCTTCTGCTGCTTCTGGGAGTCGTGGTTCTCCTTCTCTGGGGAGCGCGCTCGCTGGGTCCGGATCGGGGCCCCTCGGGAGCCGCAACCCCTGCACCGGGCTCGCGGCCGGCACGTGCGGAGGCACATCACTCTCCGCCCGGCTCCGAAGTCCACGCCAACCTGGCTGACTGTCCTGATATCACGAGCCTGGAACAGCGCTTCGCGGAGCTGGGTGCTGAGTGTGCCACGGTGCTGTTGGCACAGGACTGTATTCTCCCCGAACGCGAGGTTGCACCCGCGGTGGAGCAGCTGATGATGACCGCGCGGGATCGGCTTCTCGAACGGTGTTCGGCGATCTCACCCGATGCCTTCGTCGTGGACTGCGCCGGCGCGCCTTGTTTTTATGCGATCAAGTCGGGGGGGATCGGCGGGACGGAGCGGTGTGTCGGAGAGCGTCTTCCACCGCCTATCGACGCGGGAAGCGCTCCGGTGTTCCAGCGGTGGTCGGTCTTTCCTCTCGAGCCCAACTACCCAGACTCAGAGAGCCACTTCGATTCCCCGAAGAGCGAGAGGCGGCGGGCGATTCGTCTCGCTCAGCTGGCGCGAAACCTCAGGCGACAGGAGAGGTCCGCCCATCCACAACAGGCTGCAGCGGCCGGACGTTGTGAGTTGCCGGATGTAGCGGACCTGCTCTCGAACCCCTCCTGCGAAGCGCTTATGGCGTACCACGGTTGCTCAGCGAGCGAATTCGCGGTGGGCCCCGAGCTGGTAGACAAACACCTCGGCGGGGCCGAGCAACTCATCGACGAGCTGCTGGATTCATGTCCCGCATTCGGGGACGCTCCCTATGTCCTGGACTGCGATGATATCCCATGCATCCTGGCCTTTCCCAAGAGCCATGCGGACCGCTTGGGCATCGATACCGCCGCTGTCACCTGCGGGATGAATATCACTGATGGGGAGTCCCAGTACCTTCGAAATCGGTCCGATGGGCCCATGGTCGTTGTGCTGCCGATGTTCGCGGCGGGCGGCGTCGGGGAGGTTCCTCAGGTGGTCGACCGATGGGTGGACCGCTCCGGCGGACGGATGTCCGCAGCGGTCAGTGAGGCCTACGAGTTCGAGTAGGGGAAGCTCCCAAGTCTCGATGCCCATGAAGTGGCAGGGATGGACCTCACCACGGCTTCGGCCACTCGGGGAACCGGTCGATATTCGCGGGCTCGTGGCCGCTGATGATCGTGAGATCCTCCATGCCGACGAGGGACTGGACCCGGTAGAGCGAGTCCATATTCTCTCTCCAGTCAGCCTCCACCAGGGTGCGCGCGAGGGCCCCCTTGGGCCGGACCCCATCGGTCCACCCGTCATCGGTCCAGGAGACGTCCCCGAGGAAGAGCCAGCTATGCTCGGGGGAGTTGACCAGGACCATCATGCTGCCGGGGGTGTGACCCGGGGCGGGGAAGAGCAGGATGCTGCCGTCACCGAACAGGTCGGTGTGGGAGTCGAAGGGCCCCCATGGCCCGTGGCTATAGGTGGGATGGCGGAACTCCCGGCCCGCGAAGGGCTCGGGATCGATGCCGTGGAGGGCGCGCTTGCGGTCGGCATAGAGCCAGTCGGCGCGGTCCGCCCAGAGCATGGCCTCCGGGAAGTCCTCGACCCCGGCGGCGTGGTCGTCGTGGAGGTGGGTGAGCACGATGCGCTCGACAGGACCGAGCCCGGCTTCGGCGAGCTGGGTCACCATGGGCACGCCCATCTCCAGATCGAGGAGCTTCGCCGCGAACTTGCCGGGGTAGTCGCCCGGGTCCGCTTCGGTGCGCTGGGGGTAGGCCGAGTCGATGAGCACCAGGCGCCCGTCGGGGTATTCGATGGCATAGACCCAGATGGGGCCGCGCTCATCGGTCTTCTCGGCGCCCATGGCCGCGAGATGCCGGGACATGCGGGTGGTGGCGACGACCGCACCGCGGAGCTTCAGCTCGGGCAGGGATTCCCGATCGATGGAGCTGTCGGCCTGGGTGAGGGCGGGTGAGGGCGGGATCCTGGGCGAGCAGGCCAGGAGCAGGGTCAGGAGCATGGCGGATTGTAGGGTCGGAAGGCGCCGAGTTTCAACCGCGCAGCGTGGGGCGCTGGGATCCCAGTGCCCCGTGTGGCTGGGATCATTTTGTCGCAGATGCCATGAACAGGCCCGTGTGGACGGGCTCCTGACATTGGCATGACGATTGCTTCTACAGAGAGCGTCTGGAGGTCTTCATGACTCGCATCTTCACCGCAGCACTCATCCTCACCCTCGCCATCGGCGGCACGCTCTCCCTCAAGATGGGCGACGACAAGGGCACGGATACGGTCGCGCTGAAGATGAGCGACACCAAGGGCACGGTCGCGCTGAAGATGAGCGACACCAAGGGCACGGTCGCGCTGAAGATGAGCGACACCAAGGGCACGGTCGCGTTGAAGATGGGCGACACCCGCGGAGCCGGCTCGATCGTCTGATAGCAGGGGTCGCAACAGCACGATATCGGCACGGGTGACGAGCCCCGGAGAACCGATGTCCTGTGATGAGCAAGCGAGCCCCAGTTCAAACACCTTCCTGATCACCCGAAGCACGGCGACGGATGGGTACGGAGTGTGGGCCTTCGACCCGACCTCCTCCACCCTGGTCAGTCCGGTCTCGATCAGCCCTGCTGCGACCTTCCCCCGGGACAACCAGCTCGTGGCGGTCGGCGGCTATCTGCTCTCCTGCTCTCCGCTCCAGTCGCTCTCTGGCAAGCCCGGCTTCAGCTACAGCCTGTTTCGTTTCGACCCCAGCAGCACCGACCCGCTGAGCGCGACGCCGGTGCAGTCCGGCACCTGGGACCAGGACAAGTTCTGGGACTACTATGTGCACTACTCCGACTGCCCCGGAGACCCGGACGCTACCGCCTTCCAGCTCATCCCAGCCACGGGCTATGTGCTCTCCTTCATCCCCACCAGCGGGCGGGGTACCTTCTCGCTGTGGAACTTCGACGCCAACTCGAAGAACCCGGGCACCACCGACCCGCTGCCGGGCCGGATGTTCGACCAGGACGCTTTCCCGCTCATCCGGGCGGGGCACCAGCTCCTGCCCATCGGCAACTATGTGCTGGACTGGGTTGCAGAGACCTCGACCTACACGGTGTACAGCTTCGATCCGCAAAAATCGAACCCGCTGAGCTTGCCCGCGATCAGCACCGGGCAGTGGACCGCCATCGATTCGAGCCATCAGCTGGTGGTCGTGGGGCCGTATCTGCTGGACTGGATTCCAGCGACCGGTGTCTACACCCTGTACAGCTTCGACCCCAGCGCAATGAACCCGCTCACAACGGTCCAGCAGGGCACGCTCCCGGCGGGCTTCGATCCGGGCGTCGTGGTCTCCAGCGTGCAGACCCCGGTCGCCATCGACCCGGTGGTGGCGACCATCCCGGGCACGATGGACTTCATGCGCTCCCAGATCAAGCATGTCGTCTACTATATGGTCGAGAGCCGCAGCTTCGACAATATCCTGGGCTGGCTGTACGCGAATGGCACAGAGGGGGTGAACTGGATCAACGCCGAGGCACCGTTCCGAGGGGCGAGCCTGACGAATACCAACAGCTGCTGCGGGCGGGTCTTCAACCAGTACCTGTACCAGGGCGGTGGACTCAGCCTGGACTGGGATCTGAACTCCCCCAGCATCGACCCCTTCCACGGGACCCCGGACAGCATCCAGCAGCAGTGGAGCGGGGGATATGCGGCCTATCACGCGGGTGAGCCGGCGGATATGGGCGGCTTTGTGTCGAATAACGGCACCCTCGAGGTGATGGCCACCTTCAGCCCCCAGCAGCTCCCCATCCTCAACGGCCTCGGGGCGAGTTTTGCGGTCTCGGATGACTGGTTCTCTTCGGTTGCGGGGGGAACCACCACCAACCGGGCCTATCTGACGACGGGCTCGGGCTACGATATCACCGTGTCCTACGAGGGCGGCACAGCCTACGCCAACTTCCCCGACCTGCCCCGGCGGCAGTCGGTGTGGAAGGTGCTATGCAATAACGGCATCACCGACTGGAAGATCTACTACTCCGTCAACTGGGGCCATCCCCCCTCGCCCTATACCTACCACCTCTTCGTCAGCCAGCAGATCCCCTCGGTGGACGCGGCCCAGGCGGACTACTCTCAGCCCATCGACGCGTTCTACGCGGACGCAGCGGCGGGGACCTTGCCCTCGTTCTCCTTCCTGGAGCCCGTTTGGTACGACCCTTCCGGGGTGTTCAGCTCCTACCATCCCACCGGCGATGTGATCCCCGGTGAAGAGCAGCTCAACAAGATCTACAACGCGATCAAGAACGGTCCCGGCTGGGACAAGACCGCCCTGGTGATCACCTTCAGCAAGGGGGGTGGGATCTACGATCACGTGCCCTCTCCTCGGGCGATCAAGGCCTGGCCCCATGACGAGAATGATGGGTTCGAGTTCGACGCCTACGGCACCCGGGTGCCCGCCATCGTCGTCTCTCCCTGGGTCCCTGCCAATACGGTGTTCCGCTCACCTACAGAGATCCCCTTCGACGCGACCTCGATGCTGTCCACCCTGCTCAAGTGGTATGGCGTGCCCGAGGCGCGCTGGGGATTGGGCGACCGGGTGCCCCAGGCCCCGAGCTTCGAGACGGTGTTCCAGCAGGCGAGCGTGCGAACGGACGCTCCGACGCTGACGCGTTCGTGGGACAAGACCTATCCGCCGGTGTCGGAGTAGAGGCGGAGGCCGAAGGAGCTGGAGCCCAGGCGATCGACAGGGGAACGCGCTGCAGATCAGACCGCCCAGTTCTCCGTGTAGACAAAACCCACCCCGGGGATCTCCTTCGCCTCGACCCGATCGACGACTTCTTCCGAGACCAGGATCACGCTGACGTTCTCCTCGAGCCGGAAGAGCCGCTTTCCGGCCGCCCGGACCGGGTCGATCGTGAACCCATCGAAGCTCATGGCGAGCATCCCATCGTCGACCAGGATCTTCGACTTTTCCCGATCGACGCAGGATACCAGGCCGAGGATATTCACTGCCTTGTAGTGGGTGTGGAGCTTGTCGTGGATGGGATCGTAGATCTCGGCATCGAAGAGCTGGAGGTTGTCGCAGCCCGCCTCGGAGAAGGCCGCGATGAGGCGGTCGCTCATCAGCGGGTAGCACTCGCCGTAGTAGTCGGCCATGAGATCGCCATTGCTAGTGGGGTCGATCTCGAATCGCAGGGGGGAGGGGTAGGAGCCAAGCCGCGGAAAGCCTGTCATCCAGGGCTCATCCAGAGAGGGCCTCTTGCCGATTCGGTTCAGCCCGGGCATCGAGAAGCTGAAGACGAGATGCATCTACAGCACCCCGTCTACGATCTGCAGCACCCTCGGCACCTCGTCGAGGGCGTTGGGCCAGTGGGGGCTGATCCGCAGCTTTCCGTCCGGCGTCGACAGGCTCACCCCGAGCTCGGCGAGCTGGTGGGCGAGGGGGACCACCTCGATCCCCTCGGGGGGGAGCAGGGAGAGGGTGCCGGTGGGAGAGTCTGCGGGTCGCAGCGAAGTGAAGCTGCGGTCCACCAACCCGGCCTCCATCGCGTCGTTATAGGCCCGGACATGGGCCTGGATGCGGGGGACCCCGATGGCGAGGAGCAGGTCGATGGCGGCCTCGAGGGCGGCGCAGCCGATGGCGTTGCCGGAGTGGCCCTCGAGGAAGTCGGCGGACTTGCGGATGGGTCGATCGTAGCGGAGCTTTCCAGGCCCCTCGAGGAGGAAGCCGAGGGGGTCTTCGTGGGAGAGCCAGCTGGTGGGGGTGGGGTCGAGCTCGGGGAGCCGGTCGGGCCGGATGTAGACGAAGCCCACCCCCTCGAGCCCCATCAGCCACTTGTGGGCCCCCGATGCGACGAAGTCGACGCCGAGGGCAGAGAGATCGATGGGCATGACCCCGATGCCCTGGATTCCATCGACACAGACGAGGGCCCCATGGGCGTGGGCGAGCTGCGTGATCGCGGCCAGGGGCATGGCCCGACCGGTGGAGAACTGCACGGCGCTGACGGCGATGAGGCGGATGGGAGCGCGGGAGAGCTCTGCCTCCAGCCCGGTGAGCACGGCGTCATCGGACAAGCCCTCCTGGGGGAGGAAGCGCACGGAGGCCCCGGCAGCCTGGGCGGCCTGCTGCCAGGGTGTGACATTTGCGGGGAACTCGCCGGTGTAGCAGAGCACGGTGTCGGCGGGACGGAAGCGCAGGGCGGCGGCGAGATCGATGATGCCGTGGCTGGTGGCGCTGGTGAGGGCGAGGTCGGAGGGCTCGCAGCCGATGAGCCCCGCGAGCTTGCACTTGAGGGAGGCCCGCTGCTCGGCGGCCCCCGCGTAAGCACCGACTCCGACGGCGGCGTAGCGCTGCAACCACGTGGACACAGCCTGCCGCACCGGGTCGCTGGGCGGGGAGATGGCGGCGTGGTTGAGGTAGGCAAAGGGCGCGAGATCCGGGAACAGATCGCGGCTACCGAGGCGGGGCATGGTTTCTCACTCGGGGTGGAGAGGACAGGCGGCGAGGGTGAGGGTGAACACCGAGCCCTCGCCCATCGTGCTGGTGGCGCTCAGGGAGCCGTTCATCAACATGGAGAGCTTGCGGGCGATGGCGAGGCCGAGCCCGGTGCCACCGAACTTGGCGGCGGTGCCGGAAGAGGCCTGCTGGTAGGGCTCGAACAGGGAGACGAGGGCATCCTCTGAGATGCCGACGCCGGTGTCGTGGACCTCGATCCGCACGGTGGAGCCGGCTCGGGTGGCCCGAACCTCGACGGTGCCGTCCCGGGTGAACTTGGCTGCGTTGCCGATGAGGTTGGTGAGGATCTGCCGGGTGCGCAGGGCGTCGGCTCTCACGCAGATGCCGGATCGCTCCCACACCAGCTGGTTGTGCTTGGTGGCGGCGACCGGCTGCAGGGTGGTGCAGATCTCGTGGAGCAGGGGGTCGAGGGCGACCGACTCCATCTGGACCTCCATTCGGCCGGCCTCGATCTTGGAGAGATCGAGCACGCCATTGATCAGGCGGAGCAGGAAGTGGGCGGCCGTCTCGATCCGCTCGAGGTCGGGAACAAGCTCGTCGATCCCCGCATCCCGGGCCTCTTCTCCGAGCAGCTCGGCATAGCCGATGATGGCGTTGAGCGGGGTGCGGAGCTCGTGGGACATATCCGCGAGGTGGCGGGACTTGTGGGCGGACTCCTCGGCGAGCTGCTGATTGAGCTCGGTGGCCTGCTTCTCCCGGTGAGAGAGCTCGGCGTTCTCGGTGGCGACGATGGCCTGGGCCGCGAGGAGCTCGAGGACCGCGACCCGGTCGGCCGTGAATGCCCCTGTGGTGACGTCGTTCTCGAGGTAGATGGCCCCCTTGAGCCCCCCTCGTCGATCGATGGGCACGACGAGCACGGACCGTGGCTGGTTGCGGACGAGGTAGGGGTCGGACTGGAAGCGGTGGGTCTGACGCGCGTCGGAGAGCACGATGGGCTCTCCGGTGCGTAGCGCCGCCCGGACCATGCTGAAAGGAGCGGGAGCGGTCTGGGGATCGAGGCGCTGGGGGACCTGATAGCGAGCCTGGAGGTCTCCGGATACGGCCTGCAGCACGAGCCCTTCGGGGGTATGAAGCACAAAACAGCCCCGCTGCGCGCCGGCATTCTGGACCAGGGCGTGAAGGGTGGTGCTCCACAGCTGGTCGAGGACGAGCTCCCCCGCGATGCTCTGAGAGGCCTTGATGATGGAGGCGAGGTCGATGGAGACGAGGTCGATCTTGCCCGAGGAGGTGCGCAAAGTGTCGGCGGTGGGGATGGCGGGAGTGTAGAGGAAGGGGTGCTGTTCTTCGAGCAGGGCGACCTTCCGGGCCGCCCCCCAGCGTCGGTAGAGCTGGTGGGCGGCGCGCAGATAGCCCTCGGCGGCACGGTCGAGGCGTCGATCGAGCAGGAAGCGAGCAGCCCGCTCGTGAGCGGTGGCGGCGTCTCGGGTCCAGCCATTGGCGATGGCGCTGTCGATGGCGGTACCGTAGGCCCCGAGGGCGTCGTCGATGCGGCCGTCCAGGGCGGCGAGCTCTGCCTCCATCAGGGCGTGCAGGTGGGCGAAGTTGACGCTGCAGTGGCTCGCCCAGGCGCCCATCTGGACCCGGCCGGCCCGCAGGCGCTCGGCCCACTCGCGCTGGATGGGCTCGGGCTGCTGGGGGAGCAGGGAGGCGCGGGTGAGGAAGGCGAGGAGGTGGAAGCGTACGAGCTGTGGAAGGGACATCGCGGAGGCGATGAGGGTGTCCATGGCCTGGATATGGGGGAGCGCCCCCTCGAAGTCCCCGTAGGCGACGTGGATCTCGGCCTTGTAGATCTGGTGATTGGCCACCCCGGTCATGAAGCCGCGCTGGTGCATTCCGGCGAGTACGGCGGCCTCGTCGAAGTCCTCGGTGTCCAGGCTGAACTGCCCCCGGGTCTGGCCCATGAGGTTGAGCTGGAGCTGGAGGAAGAGGGAGCCCGAGTCGTAGGAATCCTGGTAGCCGGTGTCGCGGACCACGGAGAGGTAGCCCCGCTGCTGCTTGGAGGCGGTGGGGAGATCGAGGCGGGGATCCCAGATGATGCAGTCCTGAGCGCTGTAGGCGAGGTAGAGCAGGTCCCCCGACTGCCGGCCGCTCTCGATGCCCCGCTGGAACCACTGGGTCATGGTGGACCAGTGATGGCTCCAGTGGTGGATGAACATGGTGTAGACGTAGATCACCCGTGACTTGAGCCCGATATCGTCGAGCTCTTCGTTCATGCGGACCGCGAGCTTGCCGAAGCGCAGGCCCCGAGCGGGGTCGTCCAGGGCGCCGCAGAGCAGCATGCCATAGGCGGCATAGGCGAAGGCGGACTCGGGGCTGTTGCCGTGGCGCAGGGTGAGGTTGACGGCGGCGAGCACCAGATAGGGGAAGAGCTGGCCGCTGCCGGAGAGGAATGCGGCGGGGAAGATCTCCATCAGCAGCCGCATGGCGAGGAGCTGCTTGGGCTCGGTGACGGCGGGGGCGTGGATGAGCCCGGCGATGTCCCGGCCCCGCAGGTTCTGCTCGATCTGGGCGAGCTGCTCGTCGATGGCGGCGGAGTCGGGCTCGGCCTGGAAGTCGATACCGAGCAGGGTGAGCCCGGCGATGGCTGAGCGGATGGACTCGGCCATCTTGCCGCTGGTGCTGTACTGCCGGGTGCGGGTGGCGAGGAGCTCGGCTCGCTGGAGTGGGGTGCGGGCGCGCAGCTCGAGCTGGTGGCTCCAGCGCTCGGCTTCGGCGGTGTCGCCGGTGAGGTAGGTGCAGTGTTGGATCTGCGTGCAGACCCGCATCATCGACTCGGGGTGGGCGCCCCAGTCCTCGTCGAGGAGCTCGAGGGCGATGCGTAGAAAGCCCAGCGCGGCTTCCCAGGCAGAGGCGCTCTGTGCCTGCTCGGCGGCGGCGAGGTTGCCCTGGGCCAGGGCGCTGCGCTCCGCGGGGTCTTGGATGAGCGTGCGGCCCTCGTCGAGATGACCGACGATCTCCATGAGCCGCTCGGTGCGCTCCTCGGGTGAGGCGTGGGCTTCGAGCAGACGGCCGATGTGCAGGTGGACCTGGGCCCGGTCGCCGGGCTCGATCAGCGCATAGGCGGCCTGCTGGATGCGGTCGTGGGGGAAGCGGAACCAGACGCCGAGCTCGTCGGAGCTCTGACCGGCGTAGCGGTAGTTGTCGGTGAGCGGCGCGACCAGGCCGCGCTTCATGGCTTGGAGCAGCTCGGCGTGGATGGCCTCGGCGGGCTGGGCTCGGATGCTCACCAGGGTGCGGAGATCGAACTGATTGCCGATGCTGGCAGCGAGCTGAAGCGTGCGCTGGAGCTGCGGATCGAGGCGGCGCAGGCTGGCCACCATGAAGTCGACCACATTGTCGCCCACCTGGGCTCGGCGGACCTGTTCGAGGTCCCACTCCCAGTGCCCGGCGTCGGGCTGAAATCGCAGCACCCCGGTCTCGTAGAAGCGCTTGAGCAGCTCGGTGACGAAGAAGGGGTTGCCCTGGGCCTTGTCATAGAGCACCGCAGCGAGCTCTCGGGACCGGTCCGTGGAGTCGAGCACGGTCGCGGCGGTGAGCGCGCAGACGGCCTGTGGGTCGAGGGGTTTGAGCTCGATGGTCGTGAACGGGCGGCTCTGGGCGACGCGATCGATGGTGCGCAGCAGCGGATGGCCGGTGTCGACCTGATTGCTGCGGTAGGTGCCGACGACCAGGAGCTTTCCGAGGCCCCGGGTGGTGGCGATGCGCTCCAGCAGGGCGAGGGTGGGGCCATCGCTCCACTGGAGATCGTCGAGCACGAGGACGAGGGGGTTGGTGGTGAACACCCGAATGAAGTCGATGAAGGCGAGGTGGAGGCGGTTCTTGGCCTCGACATGGGGCAAGGCGACGACGGGGGGAAGATCGCCGAGCACCGCGCGGAGCTCTGGGACGCGGTCGACGAGGAGCCGAGCGTTGGGGCCGAGGGTGGCGGCTAGGGTGCTGCGCTGGGCCTCGAGCTGGGCTTCGGGCTCGGCGAGCAGCTGCCTTGCCAGCCCCCGAAGCGCTTGGATAATTGCGTAGTAGGGGGTGTTTTGCTGGAACTGATCGAACTTGCCCTCGATGAGGTAGCCGCGCTCTCCGACAATGGAGCGGGACAGCTCCCGAACCAGGGCGGACTTGCCGACCCCGGAGTAGCCGGCGACCAGGCAGAGGGTGTTCTCGCCCCGATTGGCCGAGTCGAAGCAGCCGAAGAGGGCGCCGAGCTCGGTCTGCCGGCCAAAGATCCGCTGGGGGATATGGAAGCGGCGGCTGATGTCGCTCTCACCGAGGGGGAAGCCAGGCTCGCTGAGGCAGCGCTTGAGGTCGGCGGCGAGCCCGAAGGTGCTCTGGTAGCGGTCGTCGGCGTCCTTGCTCAGCAGCTTGAGCACGATCTGGCCCAGAGCTGGGGGCAGGTCGGGGCGCAGGGAACGGGGATCGGGTGGCGGCTGGCTGATATGACAGTGCACCCACTCGAGGGCAGAGTGGGCCTGGAAGGGCAGGGTGCCGGTGAGCAGCTCGAAGAAGCTGATGCCGAGGGAGTAGTAGTCCGAGCGATAGTCCAGATCGCGGTTCATGCGGCCAGTCTGCTCGGGAGAAATGTACGGCAGCGAGCCCTCGAGCCGGCGGGGCAGCTCGTGATCCTGGCGTTCTCTGGGGAGCTCCGAGGCGATTCCGAAGTCGATCAGTCGCAGACTACCCGTGTCGGGCTCGTAGAGGATGTTCCGCAGCGCGAGGTCCTTGTGGACCACATCGGCCTCGTGAACCCGCCCGAGGATCCCCACCAGATCGATCGCGATGGCGATGAATTCCTCGATGGAGAGGGGCTGTTTGCGGTGTTGCTTCGCCCACTCGGCGAGGCTGATCCCGAACAGATCCATGGCAATGGCGACCGAGGAGCCCCCCTCGAGCTCGATGAGCTCTCGAGCCTGGAGCACCCCCTCGATCTGCAGCCGGGACATCAGCTCGTGCTCGCGCCGGAGCTCGGCGACCTCGCTGGGTTCGGGGTAGGCCTCGGTGAGGGTCTTGATGGCGACCGGCTTGCCCTGCCCATCCCGTGCGCGCACCACCACCCGGCCGTTCTTGCTGTGCAAGATGCCCTCGAGGGTGTAGCCCGGGATGACGGGGAGAGAGATCACACCCCGAGCAGCCGTGTGAAGGTGGCGTGATAGGCGGCGTCTGCGCCCCCCTTGACCGGAGACCCATGCCCGACCAAGGCGTGGTCGAAGGTCAGGCTCTTGAGCCGCTCGAAGTCGCCCGGCTTGGGCTCGTTGACATGCATCCATGCCACCCCGAGGTTGGCCGGGGCGAAGAAGCCCATGCCCTCCATCTTCTCGATGGTGCTCTCGTCCATATAGGCGTCGGGTCCGGTCCAGTTCTGCAGGGAGTCACAGGCGATGGCGATGCCGCCCTCGCGGTGGAGGAGCACGATGGCCTCGGGGATCTTGGTCTGCTCGAACACGAATAGCGAAGCGCCATCGAAGGGCAGCTCGCCCCCCGCGACCAGATCTTTCGACTCGGTGATGCCCTCGTCTCGGGGCATTCCGGGCACGGACCAGAAGGTGGCTTTGTAGCGGTCGACGTAGAAGCGGTCGTCATGGCCGTGCATGCCGCCGATCTGCATGACGTGCTTGACGGTGCCCAGGGCATCGAGAGCGGCCAGCCCTTCTTCGTCGAGCCGGACGGCGTTGAGGAGGGTGAGCTCGCCGTCCTGGCGGACGATGGTCATATTGCGGCTGAACTGCCACATCGCGCCGAAGAACTCGTTGCGCATGGTACCGGTGACCATGAACACGTCGGGGAAGACCTCCTCGATGGGGCCGTGGGGCAGGGTCTTGTTGTGGGCTTTGCACATGATCAGCTCTCTGTGGTGGAGGGGTAGCGACACACGCCCGCGTAGCGGTACTCCCGGGCGTATTCGTTGAGATAGGCGTGGAGGTAGGCGCGCTGGTCTTCGCGTAAGCGGTCGGCCAGCACGGCCTCGATGGACTCGTCGGCGGTGCTGGTGTCCATGCGGCGAAGGTGGAATAGCGTGGTGTCGACGCCCCCCAGCAGGGCGACCAGGCACTCGTGCTTGGGTCGGCAGCGCGACATATCGAACACATGGCCGGCCAGGGCTGTGTGGGCCGGAGGCAGTGCGGTGCTGAGGTACTCCGGCCACTCCCCGACGGGGGCCTCGAAACGCACGCTGGGGCCGGGTTCGTGGATGGGGTGGTTGGCGATTCGCTCGATATAGGCGGGGTCGATACCCGCCTGCTGTGCCCCGGCGACGAGGATATTGAGGTAGCGCTGAGTGGGCCGGCAGCTCCGGTCGATATAGTCCGGAAGCCCCACATAGGTGATGGCGGAGACGACCCCGTCTGCGGTGTGGACCGGGACCTCGATCCGGTCGTAGCCGACCCCGTAGGACTCGACCGCGTCGAGCCGCTCGAGGTGCACATCCTCGATGAGATGGAGCACGCCCCGGACGATGGCCTCGGAGTCGTCGGAGGGGCGAATATTGCCCACGCCGCCCTCGTGGCGGAACCAGTGATGGACGTCGAAGCACAGCTCCCATCCGGGCACCGATCCCGGAACGGACCGGAGAGGACGCACTCCCTTCGCGGCCAGGGACACCTGGTTCATATTGGACCCGTAGCCGAAGTAGTGGTGCACCGAACCCCCGGAAGAAGAGGACTATGCGATCGGGCACACCGCGCTGTCAACGACTCGCTCAGGGGCGAATCGATCGACCTGCTGTCGGGCCGGGGCTGCGTGCCGACGGGTCCGACACGGCGCGGGTTGACAGGGGGAGGTCATCGTCAGAACATGAGTCCTGAGAAAGAATATCGGGCGCGGCGACCACGATGAAGGGGGCCTGAGAGACAATGCTACCCGTGGTCCCCGGATATCAGCTCACCGAGGTCGTACACGAGTCGTCGCGGCGGCTGGTCTGCAGAGGGCGCAGCGCGGATGGGTCCGAGGTGATCCTCAAGACGCTGGCGGCGCGCTACCCGGGACGCCACGGCATCGCGGAGCTTCGTCGGGAGTTCGCGCTGCTCTGCAAGCTCGACATCGACGGAGTGGTCGATGCCTACGAGCTCGTGTCCCACGGCTCGGGCAACCTGGCCATCGTGATGGAGCCCTTTGGGCTGTCTCTGGCGGAGCATCTGCGCGATCGGGGCGGTGAGCCCCTGCCGCTCGACGTGTTCTTCACGGTCGCTGTTGCGGTGGCGGGGGTGCTGGGAGAGGTCCACGAGGCGGACGTCGTGCACAAGGATGTCGTGCCCCGGAACATCCTCTTCGACCCCGAGACCCGGGGCGTGAAGCTCATCGACTTCTCCATCGCATCGGCGCTCTCCCGCGAGCGGCTGGGCACGCCGCTGCTGAGCAACCTCGAGGGCTCGCTGCCATTCATCTCCCCAGAGCAGACGGGCCGGATGAACCGCGATGTGGACTATCGCTCGGACCTCTACTCCCTCGGGGTGAGCTTTTTTCAGCTGCTGACGGGTCAGCTGCCCTTCCACGCGGACACCGCGATCGGCTGGGTGCACCAGCACATCAGCCGCGAGCCGCCCTCTCCCTCGGCCCTCAACCCGGCGGTGCCCCGGCAGGTCGCCGATATCGTGCTCAAGCTGATGTCCAAGGACGCCGAGGACCGCTACCAGAGCACCTATGGCCTGATCGCGGATCTGCAGCGGTGCCGCACCGAGCTGGTCGATGTAGGTTCGATCTCGCCCTTCTTCCTGGGTCATGCGGACACCTCCCGGCGGTTCCAGTTCTCCCAGCGGCTGGTGGGTCGCGATGCCGAGCTCGAGCAGCTCCACGAGGTCTTCGGGCGGGTGGCTCGGGGCTCCAGCGAGCTGTGTCTGATCTCGGGCTGGTCGGGGGTCGGGAAGTCGGCGCTGGTGGGCGAGCTGTCGACCTCGATCGTCGGTGAGAGCGGGGTGCTGATCCACGGCAAGTTCGACCCGTTTCAGCGGAGCACTCCGTACTCGGCGCTCTCGGTCGCATTTGGCGAGCTGCTCCGCCAGCTCCTGGCGCAGCCGCCCGATGTGCTCCAGGACTGGGCTGGGGCATTCATGGAGGCTCTGGGTGGCAATGGGGCACTGCTCTGCCCGCTGCTCCCGGATCTGGCGCTCATCCTCGGGCCTCAGCCACCCGTAGCGGAGCTGCCTCCCGCCGAGGCGCAGAATCGCTTTCAGCTCGTGTTCGTCGACTTTGTTCGCGTGTTCACCGAGCGTCATCCCCTGGTGCTCTTCCTCGATGATCTGCAGTGGAGCGATGCACCGACCCTGAGCCTGCTCCGGCGGCTGGCGAGGGTCTCGGGCCTGGAGAGACTGCTGGTGGTGGGGGCCTATCGAAGCAACGAGGTCGGCGATGGGCACCCGCTTCGGTTGGTGATCGACGAGCTCCGGGAGAGCCAGCCCATCGTGGAGATCGAGCTGTCGCCCATCGGAGCCGAGGCCATCGCCCAGCTCACGGCGGCGGCGCTCTGTGTGGAGCCCGAGGAGTGTGCCGAGCTGAGCGCCCTGGTGTACGACCGGACCCGGGGCAACCCCTTCTTTGCCACGGAGTTCCTCCAGACCCTGTACGAGACCGGGGTGATTCGCTTCCGCCCACACCTCGGGCTGTGGGGCTGGGATCTGGATGCGGCTGTGGGGGCCGAGGTCGGCTCCAGCGTCGTGGAGTTCATGGTCGCCAACCTTCGACGGCTTCCCGATGCGGCGCAGCGGGCGCTCCAGCTCGCCGCCTGTGTGGGGAATACCTTCAGTCTGCGCACCGTGGCGCTGCTCTCGGGGACGTCTACGGAGCAAGCGGGGCAGGATCTGCTGCCTGCGCTGGTGCGGAATATGGTCGTGCCCCTCACCGAGGAGTACCGCTTCGTCTCCGAAGGCGAGCTGGGGGCCGATGCGCGGTATCGCTTCCGGCACGATCGGGTGCAGCAGGCGGCCCATGCCCTGCTCGACGCGGAGCAGCGAGCCTCGGTGCACCTGGCCATCGGGCGGCTGCTCCAGAGCCGGTCGGGGGCAGAGGAGTCCGATGCGCGGCTGATGGAGATCGTCGATCACCTCGACGATGGACGGCAGCTCATCACCGATCCCGCCGAGAGGATGGCCCTCGCTCATCTCAACCTGCGTGCGGCCCAACGGGCCCGGAGCTCCTCGGCCTATGAAGCGGCGCTCCAGTACGCACGGATCGGCCGGGAGCTCGCGGGGGAGGCGGCGGACCCGGGGCTGCTCTGGGATCTGGGTGTGGAGCTTCAGCAGTGCAGCTACCTCACCGGGCGCTACGACGAAGCCCAGCGCTACAGCGAGCACCTGCTCGAGCACGCCCGCACACCTGTCGAGAAAGCCGAGGTTCTCTGTGTTCGCACGCGACAGTACGCCACCATCGGCAAGATGCGCGAGTCCATCGAGTCCGCCATCGCCGGGCTCCAGCTGCTGGGCCTGGACTTCCGCTCCGAGCCCGATGCGGCCCAGATCACCGAACAGCTCGCGGCGGTCGAGCGGAACCTGGCTGGCCGTGAGATCCCCAGCCTGATCGACGCTCCGGTGTGCACCGACGAGGTCCAGCTCCAGGCGGTGCGGCTGCTCACCGAGATCTTCGCGGCGGCCTTCCTGTCGGGCTCGGGCAACCTGTTCCCGTACCTGGTGCTCAAGCTCGTGAACCTGTCCCTGGAGCATGGAAATAGCCCAGAGTCCCCGTTCGCCTACGCGGCCTACGGAATGCTGCTCTGCGGAGCGCTGGACGACCCAGCGACGGCGATGGAGTACGGACGCCTGGCGGTCGCTACCAACGAGCGCTTCGACGACATCAGCCAGAAAGCGCGGGTCATCTACGTGTATACGATGTTCGTGCACCACTGGAGCGAGCACTGGGCCACCATGACCCCGTGGTTCAAGCGGGGCATCGAGGCGGGCTACCAGTCGGGCGATCTGCTCTACCTCGCCTATAGTGCCCAGGACTGCATCATCTGGGACCCCACCCTGGACCTCGAGACCGCGTCCGAGGCCCAGCGTCGCTACCTGTCGGTGGTCAAGGACACCGGCTACGAGGACTCCTACGACTCGGGCTCGCTCTTTCTGCAGATGCAGCTCAACTTCCTCGACCAGACCGACGGGATGTTCAGTCTCGACACCGAGGACTTCGACGAGGGCGCTGTGGTCGCGGGCATGGCCGCGCGCGGGTTCATGACCGGCATCGCCAACCACCAGATCTACAAGGCGGAGATTCACCACTTCTACCTCGACTTCGAGGGTGCGCTGCGCTTCATCGAGCTCCAGGATCCGATGATCCGCTCATCGATGTCCCTGCCCCAGATCGTGCGCTTCCACCTCGTCTCATTCCTCACCCGTGCCGCCCTCGATGTGGACCGGCCCAAGATGCAGCGCGCCCTGGACCAGATGGCGCGGTGGGCGGCTCACTGTCCGGTCAACTTCGCTCACCTCGAGAGCCTGATGCGCGCTGAGAATGCTCGCCTCGAGGGCGATCTCACCGGGGCCCTGGAGCTGTACGGACAGTCGATTCAGCTGGCTAGGGACAACCGCTTCCTCCGTGACGAGGGCATGGCGAACGAGCTCGCTGGCCGGTGCCTGCTGGGGAGGGGACTCGACACCGCTGCGACCGGCTACCTCCAGGCAGCACACCATATCTATGGGCGCTTCGGCGCGGTTCGAAAGGTCCGTCAGCTCGAAGAGCAGCACTCTGGGCTCCGGGCTGCCTACGTCGGAGAGGGGGTGGATGGGGTGACGACCACCACCCGGGGAATCGGGGATGCCCAGCTCGATCTGGCCTCGGTGATGGCAGCCTCCCAAGCCATCTCTGGCGAGCTCCTCCTGGAGCAGCTGTGGAACACCACCCTGGCGGTGCTGATGGAGAACGCGGGGGCCCACCGAGCGGCATTCGTCATCCGCCGCGAGGGCCAGCTCGAGCTTCACGCGATGGCGAGCGCTGAGAGTGGCGGAGCCGAGACGCAGCTCCCTCAACGGCTCTCCGTGGACTCCCTCCACCTGCCGGTCAGCGTTCTGCGGGCGGTGCTTCGTACTCGGGAGCCGGTGGTTCTCGGAGACGCACGCAGCTCCGAGCGCTTCGGCTCCGATCCCTATGTTCTCCAGAAGAGCCCGCGGTCGGTGCTCTGTGTGCCCATCGCCCGACGAGGGGGCTTCGAGGGGGTGATCTATATGGAGAACAACCTCACCACGGATGCGTTCACGGCCGAGCGCATCAAGGTGATTCGGTTGCTCTCTTCTCAGGCGGCGATCTCGACGGAGAATGCGCGCCTCTATGAAGATCAGCGCCGTCTGGTCGACGCGCAGCGGCGCTTCGTGCCCGATCAGTTCTTGGAGTTCCTCGGCCACCAGGACATCGCCGATGTCACCCTGGGAGAGTCCATCTCTCGGGAGATGACCGTGATGTTCTCCGATCTTCGGGGCTTCACTCCCTTGGCCGAGAGGCTGGGGCCTCAGCAGGTCATCGGCCTGCTCAATCGCTATTTCTCCCGGCTGGAGGTCCCCATCGCGACAGCCGGGGGCTTCATCGACAGCTTCAATGGGGACGAGATCATGGCCCTGTTCGGGGTGTCGCCGGACCGCGCCGTCGAGGGGGGCATCGGCATGTGGAGGGCGCTGGCGGACTTCAACCGGGACTCGGTTGAGGCGGGGGGGCCGGCTCTGAATATGGGGGTCGGGCTCAACACCGGGCCTCTGGTGCTGGGCACCGTCGGGGGGAACGACCGCCTCAAGTGTGGGGTCGTGGGTGACACGGTGAACCTCGCCTCTCGGATCGAGCAGCTCACCAAGCACTACGATGTGCCCTTTCTGATCGGGGAGCAGACCTACGATCGACTCGCCGATCCCGAGCGGTTCTCGATCCGACAGATCGACCGGGTGGCGGTGAAGGGCAAGTCCTATGGGGTGCGGCTGTACGAGGTCCTCGATGCCGAGAGGCCGGAGAGGAGGGCGCTCAAGGAGCGGACCCGTGAGCTGCTCCACGGGGCGCGGGTGGCTTATGAGCAGAGGCGCTTTGGGGAGGCCTGCGAGGCGTTGGAGCAGGCCATCGCCATCGACCCGGCGGATAGGGTCCTGGATATCGTGCTGGGCCGCTGTCGGAAGTACGAGTTCGCGCCGCCACCGGAGTCCTGGCAGGGGTTCGAGACGCTGAGCCATAAGTAGATCGGCGTTGGGGGCGGGGTCTACCCGAGGGACGGATGTGCGGATCTCGGTTCAGTCGTCGCCGAGAAGGGCCCGAAGTCGCGCTAGTTCGGCCTCTTTGGCCGCGAGCGCATCGAGTGCCTGTTTCTTCTCGTCGAGTGCCTGTTTCTTCTCGTCGAGTGCCTGTTTCTTCTCGTCGAGTGCCTGTTTCTTCTCGTCGAGTGCCTGTTTCTTCTCGTCGAGTGCCTGTTTCTTCTCGTCGAGTGCCTGTTTCTTCGCGACCAGCGCATCCGCCAGGGCCTTCTCGGACTGCGCCCTGCCGAGCTCGAGGTCGAGTTGGACCCGCTCTGCATCGACCTCGGCCATGTAGCGGTAGTACTCGGATTCGTCCTGGGCGAAGCGCCTCATCACCTGCATGGCCTCCATCAGAGCGGGATGCTGGAGCCCGGGAGGGAGATCTTCCCAGTCCCGCGACTCTCGTAGGAAGTATAGCCAGCTATCGTGGGGAGTTGCTGGATCCTGGGCCGGCAGCTTGGCCAGCTCGAGGATGTGGATATTGCAGTGCTCCGTCAACAACTGCCCGCTCGGGTCGCGCAGGGCGAAGTGTCGGTGAACCTGATCATCCTTTCCGAAGGGCCGATCCATGATCCAAACGGAGGTGACGGGGAGGAGCTTGGAGAATGAATCACCGCGCTCGAGCTGGTGGGTGTACATCCGGCTCCAGGTCGCGGCCATTCTCTCGGCCATGGCGGGGTGGAGTACTACCTGGACCTCGACCTGGTAGAGGTGGCCGAGGCTGTCGCGGACTTTCACATCGACCGAGGTGCCGCGTCCGTCGAGTCGGTCGGGATCGAAGCTGCGGTCGAGGTACTCGACCTCGACGATGGGCTGGTCGGGCTGGACGAGGGAGTTGAGCAGATCGATGAGCAAATGCCGGTGCTCCTCGGTGGCAAACAGGGCTTTGAAGACACAGTCGATGAGCGGATTGATGGTTCGGGTCATGATTCCTCCACGGCGGAGGAATGCAAGGATGGGTCCAGTTGATTATTGTGCTTTGTCCGTTGCGAAGGTGACGGTTGTCGGTGGACTTCCGTCGGAGTAGCCGACTTCGGTCGCGCGGCATGGACGGATGGACGTGTTCAGCTCCGAGCCCTATCCTTCGCAGCTGCATAGGCCTGGAGCTTCGCCAGCTCCTTCTTTGCTACGGGCGCCAAGATCATCAGGCCCAGCACATTGGGGACGCAGAGCACGAAGACCATCGCGTCGCTGATATTCAGCACCTGCTCCAGATCCACCGCAGCGCCGAGCACGATGGCGCTGCAATAGACCACCTTGAAGAGCGTCAACCAGGCCTGGTTTTCGCCCACCAGATAGGCCACACCCTTCATGCCATAGTAGGCCCAGGACAGGATGGTGGAGATGGCGAAGAGCACCGCCGCCACGGCCAAGGGGTAGGGGAACCACCACACCGTGCGCCCGAAGGCATCGCTGGTCATGGCCACGCCCTTGGCCCCGCTGTCCATGAAGTCGGGCCAAGCGACCGCGGCCACGCCGATCACCATCGCGGAGAGCGCGCAGATGATGAGTGTGTCGAAGAAGGGACCGAATAACGCGACCAACCCCTCGGTGGCGGGCTTGTCGGTTTGAACCGCTGAGTGGGCGATGCTGGCCGACCCGATGCCGGCTTCATTGCTGAAAACGGCTCGCTTCATTCCGACGATCACCGCACCCAGCGCACCGCCTGTCAGGCCTTGGCTGGTAAACGCACCACTTAGGATGTTGGACAGCGCTTGGGGCACGGCATCGAGGTGCATGCCGATGACCGCCAAGGCTCCCAGGATGTACAGAACCGTCATGAAGGGGACCAGCTTCTCTGTGACCGAGGCAATGCTCTTGATTCCGCCCATGATGACGCCGCCGACCGCCAGGGCGAGGGCCAGTCCGATCATCCAGCCCGAGCCTTTGAGTGGGCTCTCTGCGCCCCCGCTGACCGCCAGCAGCTGTATATACGCTTGATTGGCCTGGAACATATTCCCGATTCCAAGACAGCCCACCACGATGCCGAAGGCGTAGAAGCTGCCCAGCGCTCGGCCCACCTTTGGCCAGCCCCGCTCGGCCAGTCCCCGGCTCAGGTAGAACATCGGTCCGCCCGACACGCTGCCATCGTCATTCACCCGCCGATATCGAACCCCCAAGGTGCACTCGCAGAACTTGGTCGCCATGCCGAGGAATCCGGCGACGATCATCCAGAACGTGGCCCCGGGACCGCCCACCGCGATGGCGATCGCCACACCGCCGATATTTCCGATACCCACGGTGCCCGACAGCGCCGTGGTGAGCGCCTGGAAGTGGGTGATCTCTCCCGGGGCATCGGGGGCGTCGAAGTCGCCTCGCAGCACCCGCCAAGCCATGGGAATGCCGCGCAGGTTGATGCCGCGAAAGTAGAGCGTGAAGAAGGCCGCCCCGAACACCAACCACGCCACGACCACCGGGACGCCCACGCCCGCGACGGGGACCTCGAAGAAGACGACGTCGGAGAAGGCTTTGCTGAACGGAGCCACGGCGTCGTTGATTTGCTGGTCGATGGTGGGTGGAGTCATGGGCGGTCCTACCTGCTGTGGCCTGATGCGTCCATGCCCTACCAGGTGGTATAGCCAGCCTTGGGACGCAGCGGTCCGGGCTGTTCGCGCTGCTCGAAGATATGGGCGACCCATCCCACACTCCGCCCTGCGGCGAAGAGCAGGGGAGCCCTGGAAGGGGGGAGGTCGTGGGCGAGACAGAGAGCGAGTAGTCCGACGTCGAGGTTGGGCCACAGCTCCAGGGGCCGTAGCGCGTCGACCAGAGAGAGGAGTGCATGAACACGGGGGTTTTCGCGTACTCGATCGAGGAGGACTTCGGCGCGGGGGTCACCGGCGGGGTAGAGTGGGTGGCCGAATCCGGGCGCGGAGCCGGTGCTCTTCGCTCGCTCGAGGAGGGCGGAGAAGCCCATGGACTCCCCCTCGCAGAGGAGCTCGTGGAGCTGGAGACTCGCGGTGCCATGGAGGGGCCCGGAGAGGGCGGCGAGGGCACCGCTGATGCAGGCGTAGGTGTCGGCGCCGGTGCTGGCGATCACCCGAGCGGTGAAGGTGCTGGGGTTGAGTCCGTGGTCGACGGTGAGGGCGAGGGCGGCGCTGAAGTCGGGGTGGTCGGGCAGCGCGGCGCAGCCCAGCAAGGTGGCGACGATGGAGCGGGCGCGGTGTAGCTCGGAGCCGCCCGAATCCCGGGCGGCAAGCGCATCGACGCTCCGGCGCATCCCGAGGAGTTCGGTGCAGGGCGCGGTGGGGACCGAGGGCCAGGGCTGGGGCTCGGTCTGCCAGAGCGTAGCGGCGATCTCGTGGAGAGGGGTGTGGAGCAGATCGAGGGCGGGGATGCCGCGGTAGTAGGGCCCGTCCGCGTCGATGGCGCTGATCTCGGTGCTGAGTACGGGCTCTCCCCAGCGCAGGGCGGCTGCGGCGCGGGGACTGCGGCCGGCGTGGGCGGAGGATCGGGCGGCGAGCCGGAGGAGGTCGGCGCGGTTGTAGAGCTTGGCCCTCCCGCCCTCGGAGCGGGTGCGGACCCAGCCACGGCTGGCGTAGGTGTACAGGGTGGAGCGCTTGACCCCGAGGATCTCGACGGCCTGCTGGGCGGAGACCCAGGGGAGCTCGCTCATGATCTACCGGGTGGTCTGGCGCTCGAAGGCGAAGGTGCCGAAGGGCACGACCGAGGCGGCGAGCCCGAGCCCGACCCGGGCCGGGGACCAGCTCTGCTGGCGGGCGATGAGCACGAGCAACCCGACGTAGCTGATGAAGAGAAGCCCGTGGATCCACCCGGGGACCATGGTGGCATGGGACCAGCCCAGGCCGTACTTGAGCGGCATCGCCACGCCGAAGAGCAGCAGCAGAGAGAGGCCTTCGGCACGGGCCACCCACAAGAACGCTCGATGCACAGCACCTCCAAGGTGGCTCCCGTAGCGCGCTGCGGAGCGAGATCAAGTCGGTGAGCTCACGCACTGCGGGGTCGATTCGTCGATCGGCGGGGTCGCCAAGCGCTCAAAGATACTCCATGCCCTCCATCGACAGGGGCTGGCTGGTCGCGATGCTCTGGAGGTCTGGGCCATCCCAATATTCTGGAGAGACCCGCTGGATGACCGTGCCGTCCGCGAGCAGAGTGTCTACGGTCTCGTGCTGGAGCGGCCCAACCGTGTAGCCGACCATCACCACGGCGAACTTTGGGTGGGTCGGGAGTGGATAGGCTTTGGCCCCATCCGAGCCTACGGGATGCCAAAAGGCGACCGGGGTCGGAACCCGAATTTCTCGGTGGATATCCGTGCCGGCGGGCACACAGCGAACGGCTGGGAACAAGTGGTCGCTGGGAACGAGCAAGTTGCCCGGGTACATCGTGATCGCCAATCGAAGCAATAGGCCGGGCTCGGTATCATCCCACGTGTCGTGGTCGGCGATATGGAAGTCGGATTGGGAGACCCGATCTGAGATCCGATACACATCCTTGCCCTGGTCTTGGATACGGACGACATGCTGATCGAAGAGGCAGACGTCCTGGTTGGTGTGGATCTCGACGCTGAGGAAGCGCGGATTGTCCGAGGGCTGGCCCTCCCAGCGAGCCTCGACCACGACCGGCGGGGCGGGGGCGAAGAAGGAGCAGCCGAGCAGGGTGAGCAGAAGGGTCATGGGCTTCAGTACGCCGAGCAGCCCCCCCCCCAACGGAATCGACCCGGTCGCTGGGCGCAGACGTGGCGGGCAGCGGCTTGGCGGTACGATACGATGAACCCGGCATCCTGAACCTCTCGAGCACAGAGAGCATCGCTCAGCTTCGCGGTCGGGTCAAGGACACTGCGGGGTCGATTCGTCGATCGACCTGTGCCCGGGTTCTGTTCGGGTCAGGAGGTCAGCATGACAGCTTGGATTCCCGGCCTGGCCGGGGTGGTGGCGGCGCGGACGGCGGTGAGCCGGGTGGACGGCGCTGTGGGGCGGCTGTGGTTCCGCGGAGAGCCCGTACAGCGCGTAGCCGAGCGGGGCTTTCTCGGTGCCGCGGAGTGGGTGCTGGGGGAGCCTCTGGAGGGGCTGGGCGAGGCGCGGGTCCGGGCCTTCGAGCGCCAGGCTGCGGTCCCGCTCGGCGCCGATCCCATGGGCGCGATTCGAGCCCTGGTGGCGGGGTCGGAGAGCGAAGCGGCCGTGGATCTGGTGGCCGAGGTCGGGGTCGCAGTGGGGCGGGTCGGGGCTCGGCTGGGCGGGCGGGAGGCGGTCGCCCCAGACCCGTCGCTGGAACACGCCGCGGATGTGGGTCGGATGGCCATCGGTCGCGCGCTGAGCCCGGCGGAGGCGGCAGCATTGGACGCCTATCTATGCACCGTGATGGACCACGGGCTCAACGCGAGCACCTTCGTCGCCCGGGTGGTGGCGTCGACGGGCTCGGACAGCGTAAGCGCGGTGACCGCGGCGATCGGGGCGCTCAAGGGTCCGCTCCATGGCGGGGCTCCGGGGCCGGTGCTGGATATGCTCGATGCCATCGGATCGACCGACCGGGCCGAGTCCTGGGTCCGCTCAGAGCTCGACGCGGGCCGGCGGGTCATGGGAATGGGGCACCGGGTATACCGGGTCCGCGACCCCCGCGCAGCGGTGCTGGAGCGCGCGGTCCAGCCGCTGAGCACGGAGCGGCTGCAGCTCGCCTGGGCGGTGGAGTCGGCGGCTGAGCGCCTGCTGGAGGAGCGCCATCCGGGCCGGCAGCTAAGGGCGAATGTGGAGTTCTACACGGCGATCCTGCTCGAAGCCATCGGGGTGGACCGCCCCTTGTTCACCCCCCTGTTCGCGGCGGGGAGAGTGGTGGGCTGGCTGGCTCATATCGCCGAAGAGAGGCGGGTCGGGCGGATCATCCGCCCGGCTTCGGAGTATGTGGGGGAGCGCTGTGAGGTGGGCTGATGGGGAGGGAGCCCGCGTCGGTGAGGGCTGGGTTCATGCTTGGGATGCGAGGCTGGCCATCAGCTCCCGGAGCCACCGATGGCCCGCGTCCTTGTGGTGGCTGTGGTGCCAGGTGAGTCTTGCGCGAGGGGAAGAAGCGTCGAGGAGCTCTGCGAAGGGGTGGGGCTCGGCGCGCAGGTCGCGACCCTGGACCACCCAGGCTGCGGCGGGACCGGGCAGAGAGGCCACGAAGCAACTGCTCTCCAGGATGGGGGCGATGGCCGCCAGATAGGACACATGGATCCGGATCCGTCGGTGCAGGCCCGCCTGGCTCAGCGCGCGGTCGAAGCCGCTCTGCACGGTGGGCTGCTCGCCGGGCACGAGCTGCACATGGTCGGACCGTAGCCAGGCCTCTGGACTCATTCCGGTCGACCCACACGGATGCCGTGGGCCGTAGAGCACCTGCATTCGCATGGGCTCTCCGACTTGCCGCGTGTACAGCTCGGGATGCTCGATCGTGGCGCCTCCGTAGACCAGATCGACGGTGTCGTCGAGCAGGCCGCGCAGGGCGTAGCGCTCGCTGCCGATCACCTGCAGGCGCACCCCGGGCGCTTCCTGGAGTGCTTCGGCCAACCGGCCCATCATCCGGGTGCTGATCACATCCGGCATCACCAGGCGAAAGCTACGCTCGGCAGTGCTGGGGTCGAAGCTGCCGAGCTGGGCGAGGCGGTCGACCGCTGAGAGCGCCCGCTCCACGGGTGTACGCAGCTGCTCGGCCAGAGGAGTGAGGGCCATGCCCCGCCCCGCACGCACCAATAGTGGGTCCTGGAAGGCGATCCGCAGGGTCTTGAGCGCTCGGCTGATGGTGGGCTGGGTGCTGCGAAGCGCTACCGCGGCGCGGGTCACGCTCTGCTCCCTGAGCAAGGCCCGGAGCGCGACCAGGAGGTTCAGATCGAGGCCCTGGAGCGGCGGGAGGTCGGTGGACATGCCGGGCTATACTATGAGTGGATGGGTCACGCCATCTATTCAAAATATGAATGATAGTATGGCATTCAAGACAAGGTCCGGGTGCGGGGTTGGGCGTAGATGTCTGGGGTGAGCGGGCTCTTTCACGCCGCTCGAGGAGAATCCATGTCCTATCGATCCGCCGCCCTCTGTCTATTCGCCCTCGCCTGTAGCAAGCAGGCGCCTCTCACCGAGTCGGAGGTCGTGGATGCCTTCTTTGCGGCGGTGGATGCGGGGGATGTAGAGGCGATCGAGGGGCTGGTGGCCGAGGACTATGTGCAGCACTCGGCGCTGGCTGCGGATGGGCGGGCAGGACTGCTGGAGGCGCTGCCGAGCCTTCGGGAGATGGAGGTACAGCGCCACCGGCTCCTGGTGGATGGGGACAAGGTGCTGCTCCACCAGACCTACACCCTGCCGGACCAGAGCACCCAGGTGGTCTTTGATGTGTTTCGGGTGGAGGCGGGTCAGCTGGTGGAGCACTGGGACGCGTGGCAGCCCGAGGTGCCCGCTGCACAGACCGTGAGCGGCCGAAGCATGACCGAGGGCCCGACGGAGGTGGTGGACCTCGATCAGACCGAGGCGAACCGGCGATTGGTGACCGATTTTGTGGAGGTGGTGCTCACCCAGGGGCAGTTCGATCGGCTCGGAGAGTTCATCTCCGCGGACCAGTACGACCAGCACAACCCGGGGGTGGCGGACGGCCTGGAGGGCTTGGGAGCGCTGGCAGCGGGCCTCCAGGAGGCGGGGCTGGTCTTTGGCTACACCGACTCCCCCTTGGTGGTCGCGCAGGGCAACTTCGTGATGGTGGGGAGCGAGGGGGTGTTCGGCCCCTCAGAGGCTCCTGGCTTTGCCCTGTTCTACGATCTGTGGAGGGTGGAGCAGGGACAGATCGTGGAGCACTGGGATGTCGTGCCACCGGGCCCGGACGTAGCGGGTCTGCCCCATGACAACGGGTTCTTTTAGCCCCCTACAGCCGCCCCTCGGCCCGGGCGATGGCCCGACCGGTGTAGCCGAGCACGATCTCGCCATAGTCGACTGGGGCCTTGAGGTGACGTGACAGCGCGTACAGGCCCGCCAGGGAGCGGTGGAGCATGAGGATATCGGTGGGCAGGGTGATATTGGGGAACTTCATCAGCTTGCGGCCCGCCAGCACGATGGGCTCGGCGAGCTGCTCCTCGTCCTGGCCGAGGGTGATGACCCCCTGTCGGAAGCCGCTGCCGAGGGCGTCGAGGTAGCGCCAGAGCACCTCGGCTGCCTCTTCGCCTTTGCCATCCCAGGTGCCGAGCTCGATGGCGTAGCGCAGGGTGGCTTCGCGGTCTTCTCGGTAGATGGCCTCGGCGCAGCGGGCGTAGTTGGCGATCCAGAACTCGTCGAAGCGCTTGATGCAGCCGTAGTCGATGAGGCCGATCCGCCCGTCTGGCTCGAAGAGGAAGTTGCCCGGGTGGGGGTCGGAGTGCAGGGTGCGGAACTCGAAGGCCTGCTTGTAGTAGAGGTGGGCGAGGCTGGTGGCGGCGCGCTGGCGGGCCTCGGGGGTGCTGTTCTGCTCGAAGCCGTCGATATGGACTCCGGGGAGGCGGCCCATGGTGAGGATCCGCTCGGTGCACCAGGGCTGGTGGAGGGTGGGCACGCGTATCCAGTCCTCGCCCTCGAAGAGCTTTTGGTAGGCGTGGATATTGGCCGCCTCTTGCAGATAGTCGAGCTCCTCGAGCAGCCGGTCGCGGATCTCGCCGAAGATGCGGTCGACCTCGGCCTTGGGACGGCGGATGGCCCGGGTGGAGAGGAGCACGGCCTTCAGGGCGAGCAGGTCGGTGTCGACGCTGTCTTCGACGCCCCGGTGCAAGACCTTGACCACGACCTCGGTGCCGTCGGGGAGGGCGGCGGCGTGGGCCTGGCCGAGGCTGGCGGTGCCGATGGGGACGGGATCGAAGCGGGAGTAGAGCTGATCGATGGGCTTGCCGAGCTCGGACTCGATGTCTTGACGGATATGGGCGAAGGGGATGGGCTCGGCGTCTTTGTTGAGCTTGGACAGGGTGCCGGCGACCTCGGCGGGCAGGTCGAGGGCGTCTGCGGCCATGGCCATCTGCTGGCCGAGCTTCATGGCCGCGCCCTTCATCTTGGACATGGAGGCCGCGATCTCTTTGGCGGTGTCGAGATGGAGCTTCTTGCGGGCCTTGCTGCGCATATCTTCGTTGCGGAAGGCGTCGCGGACCTTGTTGCCGATGTAGCCGGAGGTGACCCGGCCGGTGAGGCCGCCCAGCTTCGCCAGACGCGACAACCTCGATGGCTTCGACATAGGACCCCCGGATAGGAGGAAGATCTAACCAACCGCGGCTTCGCGGGTCGAGGTGTCTGTGCTGATCTGGCTCTCCATCGCACTCGCGGGGTCTTATGAAGAGGGGATCGCCGCTCTCAAAGCGGGCAAACCCGACCTGGCCATGGAGCAGCTCTCGGCGGCCACGGTCGAAGATCCGTCCAACACGGATGCCTGGTGGGAGCTGGGCTGGGCCCACTGGTCCCTGGAGGATTGGGCGGGAGCGGCGGCCTCATGGGAGAAGGTCGAGGGGCTCGACCCCAAGCGCGACGAGCTGCAGCACTGGCTGGGTTCGGCCCGCACCCGAGTGGCCTTGTCGGGGGCGAGCACGACCAATCCCCCGATCCCGATGGAGCCCATGAAGGGTCGGCTGCGAATCGTGGCGGCGGGGGACACGATGATGGGCTCGGATCTGCGCAAGGGGGCGGCGGGGCTGGCTCCGGGAGATGGGGAGTCGATCTTCACGGACACCCGGGCGATCCAGTCGGCGGCGGATGTGGCCTTCCTCAACCTGGAAGGCCCCCTGGCGGACGGGCTCCCCAGCACCAAGTGCGGTCCCGGGTCCACGAGCTGCTACGCCTTTCGGACCCCCACCCGCTACGCCAAGGCCCTGGTGAGCGCGGGGGTCGATGTGGTCAGCCTGGCCAACAACCACGCCTTCGATCTGGGGGCGGCCGGTCAGCAGGCCAGCATGGATGCCCTGGACGCGGCGGGCATCGCCCACGCCGGTCGGTATGGGGATGTGGCCATGCTCGAGCGCAACGGGCTGAAGGTGGCGGTATTGGCGGCCCACTCGGGCTCCTGCTGCCTCAATATCAACGAGCTCGACGAGATCGGGGCTGCGATCCGGCTCGCCGATACCGAGGCGGATCTGGTGGTGCTCTCCTTCCACGGGGGAGCCGAGGGCTACAAGGCGCGCCATGTTCCCGGTCGGACCGAGATCGCCTGGGGTGAGAAGCGAGGGGATGTGAAGGCGCTCGCCCATGCGGCCATCGACGCCGGGGCGGATCTGGTGATCGGCCACGGGCCCCATGTGCTGCGGGGAATGGAGGTCTACCAGGGGCGGCTGATCGCCTACAGCATGGGCAACTTCGTGGGCTTTCGTCAGTTCGGGACCCGGGGCGGATTTGGAGGCACCTCAGCCCTGCTCGATGTAGAGCTGGCCGGTAACGGGGTGCTGCTCTCGGCCCGGATTCATCCCCTCGCCCTGGACGACGAGGGCACCCCCCATCCCGATCCGAAGGGGGCCGCTTTCGAGCAGATCCGCGAGCTGACCGTGGCGGACTTCCCCGAGACGGGCGTGAAGATCGATGCGGAGGGGGGACTCTCATGGTGAACCGATGCTGATCCTGCTGCTCCAACTGGCCTGGGGACAGCAGCGCACCATCTCCGAGGTCACCCCCTTTCTGTCCAAGCCCTTTGTGGGAGAGCACCCGGTCAGCGGGCTGTACGACCATCGTCCGGGACGAAAAGAGAACGACCATCGGCAGCTCACCTCCTGGGATGACCTCACCTGGGGCAAGGCCGGGCACTCGGCCTACGACTGGCCGATGAAGCTCGGGACCGAGGTGTTGGCGGCGGCGGACGGGGTGGTCACTCTGGCCGCAGATCTGGGCCCGGCCAAGTGCGGGGAGCGCACCGCTTCCCAGGATGTGCGGGTGCGGATTCGTCATGAGGTCGACGGGAGGGTGTTCTACACGGGCTATCTGCACCTGTCGGCTCTCGAGGTGAAGAAGGGCCAGCGGGTGCGGGCTGGGGAGTTGATCGCGCGGTCGGGCAACTCGGGCTGCAGCTCCGGTCCCCATCTGCACTTCGTGGTGCTCGAGCAGCTCGCGGGTCTACCTCGGCCGCGTACGGTCGATCCATATGGTTGGGATGCGAATCGCCCGGATCCGTCGGCCTCGTTGAAGTTTCGTCACGGGGAGTGGCTCTGGCTCCCGGGCCAGGCGCCGCTGCTCTTCCGACCGATGGGACGCAGTCAGCACCGCGCCTGGGGAGAGGTCCGGATCACGGGCTTTCTGGGCATGGCCTGGCAGGACGATCGCCACCCGAACAACGAGTATGTGCAGCTCGCTATCCGCCGGGGTGGGCCCAAGAAGGTCGATCTGTCGGGATGGGCGATCCGGAACCGGGCGGGGCTGGTCTACGGGTTCCCCCTGGGAACCAAGTTGCAGAAGGGTGTGCCGCTGCGGCTCTACACCGGCGTCGGGGTCGACTCGGCCGACACGCTGTTCTGGGGCAGGCCGGCGGGGGTGTGGGTCGACGAGGGCGACTGCGTCGAGCTGATCGATGCTCGGGGTGATGTGGTCCACACCCAGCACCAAGGGCGCCGCGAGGATGGTTGGTGTGAGCGCTCCGATGGAGAGACCGGTCCCCGCAGCAGGTGACGGGGGCAGGCGTTGCCCTCGATCGACACCCCCCTCCGTGGTTCAGACCCGGGCCCACTCGGCCATTGCCATCGAGGAAGACGTACTCCTGCTTTGGGCCCTCGCGCCCGTCCCCCGTCGGGCTTCGACATAGGCTATGCTCGACTCCAAGGAGGGTTCATGGGACGAGGATCGGGCCGCCAGAAGGCCATGGAAACACGCGGGGGGGGGGGGCCAGGTTGAGGCTCCGCCGGTGACCGACTACGGGAGCAATCTCGACCGTCTCGAAGATGAGGGCCTCATCGCGGGGCCACAGCCCGGGCTTCAAGACCGGGGCATCTCCGATAGTCTGCTCGGCTCCATGCTCGACAATCCCTGCGGGCCGACCCTGGATGCACCCGGTGCCGATGCCGCTGAAGAGCTCGAGCCCCTGTTCGACATCGTCACACCCTTCTACAACGGGCCGAGGCTCCCCAATCAGGTCGAGCCCGAGGAGTTCGATCGCGTCGTGGAGATCTACGGCGCGATCCGAGAGGGTGGGGGCTGCATGGATATCAGCCCTCTGGAAGAGGAGCAGCAGGGGATCGCCATGAAGCAGATCGCCAAGATTCTCCAGACCGGGGTGGGGCGTGCGCTTCTGGGTGGGATTCTGGAGAACTCGAACGGGAAGAAGCTCACCTGGGGGGAGCTTTCGAAAAGGCCCAGCAATCAGATTTTGGATCCGCCTGCGGCAGAAGGTACAGTGCCCGGAGGATCGGATAGTCGAGTGTTGCTGGACGCGAGCAAGCCTCATGAGCGGTCGGGGGACCCCCTCCCATGGTACCCAGTTCCCCCAGATGTCGCGCTATTTCACGAGCTGGTTCACGGGCATGGCGCTCTCACGGGGAGTTGGCTGCGTGAAAAGGATGAGGAGGAAGCCCGGGCGACCGGCATCGCAACGGATGACTACGACTACCGCGGCCAGTACCTCTCCGAGAACGCCTACCGGGCCGAGCGCCGGCTCCTGGGTGAAGACCTTCCCTATCGCGAGCGCTACTGATGCCGCTGCCGATTCTACTGCTGTCCATTGGCTGCTCCTGGTTCGAGCCACCGCCGCCGGTCACCGTCGAGGCCCGTTGGGAGGGTCAACCCACGGACAATCCGCGCTACCTCAGCGTCGATATCCATACCAACCAGGATGTCTGTGTCTACGACCAGCACATCATTGAGCCCAGCCGCTCTCCTCCAGGGGTCTATCGGGTCTCCGATCGGATTATCCAGGCCGACTACATCCGGGAGGACACGGATACATGGGGGGATTCGGAGCCCGGCCTGCTGCTCCAGCTCACGATAACATCTGCCAATTCGAGCGTGCTCAGCTCCTTCGACCACCTGTTCCCTGCGACACGCTGCGTGCCTGCTGGTACGGATATCCACAGGAAAATACCGGTGCCAACCCCGGTCGCCTACTGGGATCCCTATTCCAATTCCAGCTCGACCCCCCTGCACACCCATCCCAAGTACGCCGTGGTCATGGTCGGCTATGCGCTCCAGCCCCAGCCCTACAAGACCATCGACACCCCACTCGAGGATGGCACTCTCATCCAGCGGGTCTCCCCCGAACACTGGACGGGTCCGGTATACCAGAGCATCGCTCGCAGCGCGCCCCTGTCGATGGAGGGCATGGAGTATCTGAGAGATTGAGCGGGTGGGCGCCCCGCGGGTCCACAAGCGCTCCGATGGAGAGACCGGTCCCCGCAGCAGGTGACGGGGGTTGGCGTTGCCGCGAGGATCGGTCTCTCGGTCGGTGTGGACATCTTCTTCGACACCGGACGGGTAGACGCCATCCCCGGTCAGACAGAACGAGACACGATCCGACACCTCGTCCACTGTATGGTTGCCCCGATGCCGGCAGCGAGTGAGAGTTGAGCATGGCCCGTCCCGCTTACGTCGGTGATCAGCTCACCCATGCCACGCTCGCTACCCGCCGCGAGTCCGTGCAGTTGCGCCACAAGCGCGCGCTGGAGCAGGTAAACGACCTGCACTCCACCCAGGTCGAGATCGCAGACGAGCTGGGCAAGGGCCTCAAGCGTATGCAGACCCACGGGCAGGAGCTCGATCGCATCCGCGAGGACGAGAACGCCTCGGGTTTCATCGCCTCGCTCATGCGCCCATTCACGACCCGGCGCGTGGCCCTGGCCCGGCGCAGCGTGGCCGAGGCCCTGCTCGCCCAGTACGAAGAGGTCAGCGTTCGGCTGCGCGAAGCCACGGCATTCTCGGACTATCTCAAGCTGTGCGCGCTGGAGATGCAGGACGAGGTAGACCGGCTGCATCGCGACAACGCAGCCGCCCGGCACAACCAGAAGCTCGCAGCCCAGCGCGTGCTCGAGATCGAAGCCGAGCTCGCGGGCCTCGACAGCCGAACCGATATCGAGCCCGCCGAGAAAGCCCGGCTATTCGACCAGCTCAGCTTCGACCAGCGCACCGAGACCATCGCTCTCGATCTGTTCACCGCCAGTGCAGCCCAGTGTCTGCAGCATCTCGGGCCCGCCCGTACCCTGCGGGACACCGTGCTCGAGCTCCACGAAGACATGGCCCGGTATGTGCTATCCGCCACCCACACGGTGAACGCAGCCGGTCGCCGCATCCAGGGGCTCGGCATGATGGCTGACGCGCCGGTGGTCGTCAGCGAGCTCCAGGCCTCGATCGAAGAGCTGAATACGGCGATGGAGGCGACGGCTCAGTACGTCGAGCAGAGCCGCCATATGATCGCCGAGGTCTTGCCAGAGCTCTCCAAGCGGCTCGAGGTCGAGGCCGCGATGGAGGCGGCGGAGACGGCGGGTTCTCTCGAAGAGGTCAGCCGTGAGCGGGCTCGGCTCATGGCCGAGCGCGCGCTCATGGAAGACGCCGCCGCCGAGATCGACGACCTGCTGAAGGGGGAGTGAGGTGCAGCTTCCGGAGGGGCGGGTCGGCCCCTATGTCCGGGCACTGGCCACCGGCCTCAACCTGCTCGCTCCCCACGGCGACTTCGTCCCGCTGATCCCGGCCCTCGCGCACCTCAAGGCCCTCGATCCGGTGCTCAGCGGCAGTCTGCTCGCACCTGCGGCGGTTCACGACCGCACCGGAATGCCCTCCTTCACCTGGATGCAGCGGGTGCTCTCCGAGAAACAGCTCGCCCACTCGGGCCCAGAGCCCTCCGAGGCGGATATCGAGCGCGCCGCTCGCCTCGATCCAGCCCTGGCGCGTCGCCTGGCCCATCGTCGCACGCTCCGGGTGCACCTGCGCGATACCGACCTGCTTCCGTCTACGCATCTGGGCTGCGAGCTGCGGCGTCTGGGGGCGACCACCGAGGTGGCGGGGGCCTACGATCGGCTCGCTCCGGACGGGCGGTGGCTTCGGATCCGGTTCGTGGTGGAAGGGCCTGGCCATATCAGCCAGCTCGGCCCGTTCCGCATCCTGCGCAACAGCAAGCTCGCCGTGGACTCGGGGCTGCAGCATCTGCTCACGCGGCACTTCGCTTCGCCGCTGCTGGCACTGCGCGAGCAGCTCGAAGACGTGTCCGAGGGCACGTTGATCCGGCTGAGCCGCAGCTGGATCGGCCCGTTCTGGTTCCCGGGAATCCGCATTCCATCCGATGTACCCGAGGCGCTGGGCAAGGGCTTGCTGGTGCAGCTCTCCACCGAGGTCGTCGCCGTCGATGTGCACCACGATATGCATCTCGATCCGCTGATGAAGCGGGTCGCAGAGTCTCCCCCAGAGGGCCAGAAGATCTTCCGAGAGCGCAGGTTCGCCGCCAGCGCAAGTGTGATAGACCCGCTCAGGGCTTTCTGTGAGCAGCGCTCTACCCGCTGCCCGATCCTGCCGATCGGGGGAGGCAGTCGGCGCCGGTCGCTGTAGAATCCCGCTGTGCCGAATACCCTGCCCATCCTCCTCCTCGATCCCGACGGGGTCTTCAAGCGAGTCAAGCTCGGATCCCGCTGGCGGATCCACGCTTTTCAGGCGGTGGACGAAGCGACAGCGGGACTGGCCTACCTCGACCCGGAGGTGGTGCTCACCACGCTTGGCCCCGATGGGCTCGCGTTCAGCCGCACCGTCGCCTCCCGAGACCCCAGCCGGCCGGTGATCATGGTCGCCTCTTCGCCCTCGACCTCGGATGTGATCCGCGCCATGCGGGTGGGGGTGCGCGACATCGTCAACCTGGATGGGTCGTGGGCTGCGGCGCTGGAGAGGTCTCTGGACCTGGCGCTCAGCTGGCGAAAAGCGCTCGAGAAAGGGGTGGCGCTGGAGGTGGAGCAGCTTCGGGCCCAGGCCCGCACCCGGGAGCGCCGCGTCGAGGTGCTCGAGGCCCGGGTCCGCGAGGTCCAGGTCCATCTGCAGGCCGAGTCCAGCCTGCTCTCCCAGACCCAGCACGAGCTCGAGGTCCAGCGCGAGCTCGCGCTGGCGGCGGTGCGGGCCAAGAGCCGCTTCCTGGCGAATATGTCCCACGAGCTGCACACGCCGCTCAACGCGATCATCGGCTACGCCGAGCTGCTCCGCGAGACGCTGGAGCCCAGCGGTGGCCGGGACGAGGCGGTGCACATCATCGGCTCCGGGCGGCAGCTTCTGGCGCTGCTCCAAGAGGTGCTCAACCTCGCCAGGCTCGAGGCGGGCCAGGTCCATCCGGTCTTCGAGCCGGTCTCCAGCCGCGAAGTGCTCGAGCGCGTGATGCACAGCAGCCGCGCCGCTGCCGAGGCCGCTCAGGTCCGCGTGACCCTCGGCGATGTCGAGGTCTCCGAGGTGGTCACAGATGCGGGGCGCCTGGGCGAGGCTCTCGGCCAGCTCATGGACAACGCGGTGAAGTTCAGCGCGGGGCGCAGCATCGAGCTCTCGGTGCGCCGGGTGCCTGGGGATCTCACGCCGTGGTGTGTGTTCCAGGTCGCCGATAGCGGGGTGGGCATCGAGTCCGAGGATCTGGAGCGGATCTTCGACGCCTTCACCCAGGGCGATGGCTCCAGCACCCGCCAGTTCGGCGGCACCGGGCTGGGGCTGGCGGTCTCCCGGCAGCTCGCCCGGGTGCTCGGCGGTCGGCTCGAGGCCCGCAGCGTGCCGGGCGAGGGCTCGGTCTTCGAGATCTGGGTACCGGATGCCGCGCCCACATCGGTCTCCCAGGCGGTCGATGCCGAGCTCACCTTATTGGTCATCGATGACGACCCGGTGCTGCGAACCCTGCTCAACCGCATGCTGCTCGCCGATGGGCACGCGGTGGTCACCAGCGGGTCGGGTCGCGACGCGGTCGAGCTCGCCCGGCAGCACCAACCCGCGCTGATCCTCCTCGATGTCACCCTGCCGGGGATCGATGGCTTCCAGGTGCTCTCCGCTCTCCAGGACGACCCCGCGGTGAGCGAGATCCCGGTGGTGATGGTATCGGCCACCCCGGACGGGGAGCGGGCTCTGACCCGTGGGGCTCGAGACTTCCTACCCAAGCCCGTGCACCGCGAGTCCCTGCGACGGGTCATCTCCCAGCACGCCCGACGGGTGCAGTCCGCGGGGCTGCTCGTCGTCGGCACCGAGGTCCCGTCCTGCCTCGACCCCCTGGTGGCCGAGGGCCAGGATGTGCGACCGGTCCCGGCCCATTTGCTCGGTAGCGCCCTCGAGGGCAAGCCCGGCGCGGTGGTGCTCCCCGCAGTGCTCTCCATCGCCGAGGCGAGAACCGCCCTGCAGCAGCTCGCGGACGCAGGCTCCGAGGTCCCCGTCTTCGCTCTGGTCTCCCAGCTCTCCGATGCGGAGTCCGCCTATCTGGAGAAGCGCTTCGCCGGGGTCGTCTCCACCTATGGTGACCCATCGGCCCGTCTGCGGAGATATGCATCGGGGCAATGAAGCGCCCCACACCCACCCAGCTCGCCCTCCTCGGAGCCATGATCGCCGCCGCCATCGGCCAGGGCGCGCTGTATTGGTGGTATGTCGAAGACGCCGCCATCTCCATGGCCTTTGCCCGCAACCTGGCCGATGGCTGGGGTCTGGTGCGCTTTCCCGGTGACGAGCGGGTCGAGGGCTACTCCAACCCGCTGTGGGTGGCCTATATGGCCGCGGGCTACCTCATCGGGGTCGATGGCTTCGGGTCCACCAAGGTCGCCGCGGGCCTGCTCGGCTCTCTGCTGTCGGTGCCCCTCGCCTACCTCATCGCCAAGCGCGCCGAGATCGGCCAGGGCTGGGCGGTGCTGGCGGCCTGGGTGTTGGCGGTCGATGCCCAGTTCATCATCTGGTCCGCCTGTGGGCTCGAGAATAGCCTATTCTGCGCGCTATTGGCCCTGGCCTGCTGGCGCACCCTGCGCGAGGCCGAGGTCGGGGGATTCCCATGGGCTGCGGTCGGCTTCCTCGGCCTCTCCCTCACCCGGCCCGAGGGCATCGTCTATGCCGCTCTCGGCGGCCTCTTCGCCTTGGCGCTCGAGGGGGCTGGCTCCCGTCGATGGGGGCGTATCGCCACCTGGCTCGGGGTGTTCTGGGTGCCCTTCCTGGCCTACCACGCCATCCGCTTCGACTACTTCGCCTTCGAGTTCCCCGCGACCTATTACTCCAAGCTCGAGGACGCGCGCTTCTCCCCGTTCCGATGGGATGCCCGGGCGTGGATGTACCTGCGGGAGTACGCCTGGGAGACCGGCCGGGGGTTCTTTCTTCCGGTGATCCTCGCCGGGGGACTGGGGCTGCGCAGCTGGCGGGGGGTGGTCGCTGCGGGCTTCACCCTGTGGCTGGGGATCCTGCTCCTCTACCCCGGGGTCGAGCCGCTCTACCTCCTCGGCCTCCCCCACGGGCTGCCTCTCCCCCCCCGCTGGTTCGAGCTCCGGGTGGTCAGCCTCGCCATGGTCGCCTTCGCTGTCCCCTTCCTCGCACTCGGAGGGAAGGGGTGGCGGGTCCGGGTGCTGATGTGGGGAATGGCGCTGCTGGCGGTCCTGTTCAGCCTCCGCAGCACGGGGGACTGGATGCGGGGCTTCCGGTGGATGTCCTTGGTTTCGGTCCCCGCCGCCGTGCTCCTCGCGATGGGGTTCGCGGAGATCGCCGGCGCGATCGAGCGGATCTCAGACTCCGAGCGCCTCCGGAAGCTGGGGATCGGGGTGGGAGCGCTGCTCTTCCTCGGCAGCTCCATCCCCGAGGTGGTCTACCAGGTGAACTACCGCCCCGAGGTGGGCCCCTTCGCGATGAAGCGCCGCGTCGACCACTACGAGTGGGCCATGGACAAGCTGTTCATCGAGCAGGCCCATATCATCGACCACGATATGGGCGCGATGCTCTATTGGGGGGGGCGTTTCGGGATCATTCGCGATGCGAAGGGGCTCATCGACTACCCCTTCGCCCTGCATCATGCCCAGCGGCGCTTTGTGGAGGAGTACCTCTACGAGGAGAACCGCTTCGACCTCGCCCACGCCCACGCCTCCACCGGCCAGGCCATCCGGCGGGTGCCCAAACGCTTCAACACCGAGTATATCGAGCTCCCCGGCTATGGGGGGAGGGAGACGCTCCACGTCGGGAATATGGTTCGCAAGAGCCTGCTGGTCTCGGATCGCTGGGAGGGGCCGACCGAGCGGAGCGCCCGCTTCGAGGGGGGAGTGGTGCTCCATGGGCTCCAGATTCGCGCCCCCGAGGTGCAGCCCGGGTCCTTTCTGTTCGTGGATGCGGGGATATCGGCCCCTCCGGGCAGCTCCTTTCGGGTGCTGCTCGTGCTCACTCGGGCCGACGGTTCGGGCATGCTCGCCCTCGATCTCCCCCTGGGATTGGACGACTGGTATCCGGTCTCCAGGTGGCAACAGGGGGAGGTGGTACACAACCGCGCGGCGCTGCGGATCCCCAGGAATGTCGAGCGGGGGGGCTACGATCTGTCGGTCGTCGTCATCGGCCCCGATGGGGTGCTGCCCGCAATCGAGGCCGGTGTAGACGGCTCCATCGAGGGGCCTCCCCGCTACGCGACCGGCGAGGTGCGCTTCTCTGGGGCGGTCCAGGTGGCGGCCCCCAAGAAGGTGAAGACCTTGGCGAGTGCCGACCTGCGGAGGGCGATCCAGCTCGGCAACCAGCTCGACTGCGACGGGGCTGAGGAGGCCTGGATGGACGCTCGGGCCCACTTCATCCGCTCCAAGGACTGGCAGGCGTCGGTGCGGCCGGGGGTCCAGGACGCGATCGCCCGCTGCTTCGCCAAGCGAGCCGAGGGGGCCGAGCGAGCCGAGGCGGTGGTGGCGATTCGCCGGGCAAGGTGGTGGGATCGCACGCACCCGGTGGTCCTCGAGGTGGGAGCCAAGCTGGGGGAGGGGTGGTTCGAGGAGGGGGAGCGAGCCCGGGAGCGGGGGGAGGTCGAGGAAGCCTACGCCTGGTACCGCGACACGCTCTACGCCGACCCGACCCGGGCCTGGGCCCGCCGCTATGCGGAGCAGCTTCGCGCGGAGAGGTTGGGGTTGCGCTGATCGGGTACGGGTGGGGCCGTGAGCTGTCACCCCAACGCGGAGCGGAGCAGGCTGCAGGCGGTGAGCATCCAGAGCATGGGTCCTCGCGACGAGTCAGGGATGGGTTCAGGGAGGGGGCGTACAGCTGGGGATGGGGGTGCCCCGGCCGGTATCCCCGATCTGGACCGCGGCACAGCAGGCGTGCTCGTCGGGGTTGCAGGAGCTGAACCAGCCGGTGGGATCGTCGATCTGGCAGGGGCCACCCTCGTCGAGTGCCTGGGCCCAGTATCCGCAGTGCCCCTCGGACATCCAGTACACCCGCGGCCGTTCCTGATTGTCATTGCAGCCATTGTCGACCCAGCTCTGCCAGTACTCGGCGGGCCGCTCTACGAACCGGACCACCCAGCAGTCCAGATCCTCGTCGTAGGCCCGGTAGTGCACCTCGACCACGGGAGGATCCGTGTCCGGCGCAGTCGTATCGGTGTCTGGAGTGGGCGGATCGGTAGTGGCGACTCCGGAGCGGAGCAGGCTGCAGGCGGTGAGCATCCAGAGCATCAGTTCCCCCCTTGTTCGGGCCGAATATAGGTTTGCATATCGGTGTCGTCGTCGCGCTGGTTGTCTTCCCAGAGGTAGGCATACAGCCCTGGACGACCAAGTTGATTCGATTCCCGAGGCCCCAGGCGGCCCTCTCGCCATCGCTGATAAGCTTGAATTGACCCGCCAGTCCAGCGCTTCTCATCGACACCGAGAGAACCCCCTG
>Ga0316208_1000151_pt1 | contig 98450 bp, 80 predicted proteins | sample 3monopyrite_MG_FD_204944 | JGI IMG/M metagenome (GOLD analysis project Ga0316208, IMG submission 204944) | Microbial mat bacterial communities from mineral coupon in-situ incubated in ocean water Damariscotta River, Maine, United States -... | ecosystem: Environmental > Aquatic > Marine >... | reverse complement strand
CGTAACAAAGAAAACAGCCGTAACAAAGAAAACAGCCGTAACAAAGAAAACGGCCATAACGAAAAAAACGGCGCGGCCCGAAGCGATAAACACAATATTATTCGAACCTGCTTTCACAGCAGAGAGCAGCGGACAGCACTCGCCCCTCGACCACGGGACCAACGCACACCTTAAGCCCTGCTACACAGAATTTCCCCCGACAAAAACGTTCCAGCCTACCGCTAACTTGCCCACACTAAGTACACCCCCGGAACAACATCAGCACCCTGAACGCTGCAGGCCTGCTCAGGCAAACCCGATATAATTTTGCCCGTACTTGTGTTAAAGTCCATACCAAGACTAGGGGGAAACAGACAATGACATGCGGCAAATTGATGCTGGTGGCAGCCATATTGGTTACATCGTTCATAGCCAAACCACAGATAGTGACCGCGGACGATAGATTATTACTCTATTATCTGCATTTGCCCGGCCTTTTAGGCCCTGACGGCAAAAGTGGCCCTGTAGGGAAAATCCTCGCAGAAATCAGCGCCCGCTCGGGCATCCGCTTCCAGCTTCGCCGTACGATCCTCAATCGTATGGTACGGGAACTGCAAAAAAACGTTCCGGCTGCCGGCGTTCCACAGTTGGGTGCGATGATCCCTGTACGCTTCGAAAAAGATATACGCCTGTCACCGCCGATTGTTTTCCGCTTTGATTATGCCTTCGTACGGACGGGCACAAGAATTCCAAACAATGTCGAAGAGATGAAAAAGATGGTCCTGGTTGTCAGCCCTATGACAACACTGCCACCTCCGCTTAGGGGCCTGGCTGACCTGACGGTGCTTAAGACGCACTCTGACGCCTCGGCGCTAACACTCCTGTCGACAGGCCGCGCAGACCTGTGGGTTAACGACGAAACAACCACACAAACAGCCCAAAATGCTTCCGGCGTCACAAACATCAAACATGATCCCAACAAACCGTTCCATATCTGGCCAGCACATATGGTTTATTCCCCTGTACTCGATGGCACATTGATCGACAGGATTGATAAGGCAATCAATGCCATGGCCGCTGACGGCACACTCAAAAAGCTGCTACCGCGCAACTATGCGGAAAATTACAGCCCCGGTTAAAAAGGCGAGCTTTCATCCTTGTCACCATTCTCGAACATCGCCAAAGCAGGCGCAATCGGATCGATTTGCATAAATTCCTCCAGCCACGCCTTAAAACCTTCACGGTTAAGTATCTCAATACCGCCGTAACGCGATGCAACAAACCCCAGCTTACGATATTCCGCCAGTGTCTGTGCCACTGCCACCCTGCTCACTCCCATCAGGTCAGCTAGTTCGCTCTGGGTAATCTCGATAAAGTCACCACCTCCGTCTTTCAACATCTGCAGCATGTTCTTGCCAAGCCGGTATCTAAGCGGATAACGCCGCAGATCATCGGTCCATTCCAGAAGATTATGCAGCCGCATCGTCAAACTTGAGATAATCGGTGCCGCCAGTTGCGGTTCCTGCGAAAGCAAACGATCAAACTTGGCCTTTGATATATGACTGATCACCGTATCGCCGACCGCATAACCATCATGGGTTCTGGGCAGTCCCGCAAATAAAGTAAATTCGCCGTAACATTGCCCGGCTTCCAACTGCGCAGTCACAATAAAGCGGCCTTCGGTGTCGGTTTTGCCAAAACAGACCGAGCCTTTTTTGATGATTGAAAAACCGCGCGTCCGGTCCCCGCGCGTCTGGATATGTTCCTTGTCACGGTAACGCTTTTCAGCGCCCAGTTCGTCAAGGCGCGTGCGCATGCGCTGATCAAGGGCCTGAATAAGGCCCGGTATACCAAAATTGAATATATAACTCATCGACAGCCACCAAATGTAAAATACTTTACATTCTTATCCAACCACATCCGCTAAAGTATGTCACGAGAAACAGGGAAAACAGGAAGCGGAACGTGGCATGCCTTATGAAATCATCATCTTCAGCATCTTTTTTGCGTTCGCCGGACTTGAAGCGCTACGCTCAAGCCTACTTTGGCTCAAGACTGAAAAAACCGAGGATAAATGGGTAGAGCTGATAAGTGGTATAATGCTGCTTGCCATTACCCAGCCGCTTGTCCTTTTTGGCAGCGCCAAACTGGCCAGCCTGGTCGCGCCGGGTGCGGCGGGCATTCTTGTGGGCGCGCCCTTATGGCTTGGTATTCTTTTCTTCCTGGTTTTCGATGATATGACGCAATATTGGTGGCACCGGGCGTCGCACACTTTCCCTTGGTTATATGGTTTACACCGTTCGCACCATAATGCGGACTATATGAGCATTCGCATCGTTTACCGGAACAACATCCTTTATTATGCCTTCATGCCATCACTGTGGTTTTCCGGCGCGCTGATGTATCTGGGGCTTATGGAAGTTTATGCAGGGTATATCATCGTCAAGATGCTGGTAATTTACGGCGCGCATTCAAACGTGCGCTGGGATGAAAAACTATATACCATTAAGGCGCTCAAGCCCCTGATGTGGCTTCTGGAGCGCACAATCAGCACCCCGGCCACGCATGCAGCGCACCACGGCAAATATGCGGACGACCCTGCCACCAACTATAAAGGCAATTTCGGTAACCTGCTATTCTTCTGGGATGTTTTGTTTGATACCGCCAAAATCACCCGCGCTTACCCAGAAGAATTTGGTGTCGAGAACCTTGCCCCAATGAGTGCCAAAGCCCAGCTTTTATGGCCGATTCTGAGAGACGAAACCACACCATTTGAAGAAACGGGCACTGCCCCTCCAGCCGCAGCAGAATAAATTCGAAAAACTGGCGGGCCCGACTGGCGAACTACCGCACCATTTTGAAATAAAAGCCCTCAAACAGTCGCGCGGCGACCAGCAACGAAGCGGTTGCCTTAAGCGCCATATTGAAATCGACGGGGGCCAACCAGATGACCGCAACCGCGAGAATGCCCACCAGAAATTCACGCTTGCGCGAAAAGGCGGCACGGCGGCGCTGTTCGATAAATGACAAACCGTCATCGCGTTTACTTGCGCCCTTCACCATATGATTGCCCGCTGACGCGGTAATCTGCAGGTAAATCAACCCTCCGAAAAACACCGTCAGCACATAAATCAAAAGACGCCATAATTCAGGATGACTGCGGATCAGTTTGGTACGGCTCTCTATGATTGGGTCAACAATATCGAACAACACATATTCCGCCAGAAATACGGCGCCAACACCAACCAGAATGGCAATCAGCAGCAACACCGCCTTCATCATGCGGTATCTATTTTCCGTTGCCTTATCGACGCTGTAGCCCGCTGCGCGCCACCCAACGCGGATCAAATAGCCGCCGTCGCGCGTAATGGGTGTGCCCTTTATCTCGGTCATAGAATCTCCCCGAACCACTAATAGCCGCCCCTATCATGCTTAGGGGCAGCGAATTTGCAAGCTATGGCTCACAGTGATGGTTGGGCGCAGTCTCAGCGCCGGAAGAAATTTGGTGCAAATTTGGCGACAAAAAGTAAGAAGGCCATACACCACAGAATGCCTGACAGGCTGAGAAGCGCCTCATATTGATCAAACCAGATACTGGCCAGAACACGCGAGAAAGCCGCAACATTCACAGCAATATATATGCTCGTAAGTGCCCAGCCATCTATAAGAGGCTGGCCTGAATGCCCAAGGGACGCCCGAGTCATCACCGCAAGCGTGGTGCTGCCGATGCCGCCTACCGTCCATGCATGCAGCGCTGTAATGTCGCTGATTATCCCGGTTTCCGAGAGCGCAAGCAGCAAGAAACCAAGCGGAATCCACAGATACGACATATGCAACACCATCACGATAGGTGATTTGATGGTTAACCACCCCTTCCAACGGTAAAGCCGGGCAAAATGCAGCAATGCCGTAAGACCAGCCAGCGCCACCAGCACCAGCCCAGAAAGCCCCGCCGAATATGCAACCAGCGTAACCAGCGCCGCCAAAATCGCGCCAGCATCAAACTTGTTGAACATGGTTGGCTCTGCTTTGATGCCCTCCCGCTTCATCCAATTTCGCGTGAAAGCGGGAATAATGCGCCCGCCGATAATGCAGATCAGCAACAAGATCACCACAAGTCCCGCTTGCCAGCCGGGAAGCGCATACTCAAGACTGCCAAGCCGTTGCAGATTGGCTGCGAAAGCCGCCGCCAAAAGCGCGCTGAAAACCACAATAATCTTGAGGTTGCGCCAATTTTTTCCTGCAATTATTTCCCGCATAGCAAACAGAACAAAAAGGCCGTAGAAAGCCATCTCAGCGATCGCACGCTGACCTTCCAAGTCGTAACCGAACAACAACATCGTCGCGGTGATGCGCGTAATCAGCCAAGGTGTGTAAAGAAGCCCCAGTTCAAAACCCCTGAGCGGGGTGCGGCCAGTCCAGTTCGGGATGGCCGTGAAAGCAAAGCCCGCTACCACGGCACCGCCGTAGCCGTAGATCAACTCGTGCGCGTGCCACATAAGCATATTCTGCTGCGCGCCCAAATCACCTCCGATGCTGGCGATATACATCAGCCAGAACACCAGCGCCGCCACCGCCCACAAAGCCGCAGAAAGGAAAAACACCTTAAAACTGCCCGACAGGATCGCGGGACCAGAATATAGGGGTTTTGGCGTACCGAGCCGGGTTGCGGTTTGTGCAATCATACTGTCTCTCCGTTCCAGAGGCCCTTTTGTGCCACAGCCCAGCCAGTGCCAGTTTGACCTGCATCAATGTCCCCTTGAAGGGACAGGCAAAGCTACAAGCTGGAATGCTAGCCTTGGTCTGCGACAAATTCACCGTGGCTTAGTGTCACAGCCTCCGCTATAAGCCCTTTTATGGCTTATGATTCACTCAGAGATTTTATCGACCGACTTGAGGCGGAAGGCCGCCTTGTGCGCGTGCATGAACAGGTTTCAACCGAGCTTGAAATGACCGAAATTCAGACACGGGTTTTGGCCAAGGGCGGGCCTGCCATATTGTTTGAAAATGTGGTGAACGAACACGGCGAGAAATCAGACATGCCGGTGCTGGTGAACCTGTTTGGCACCGTAGAGCGCGTGGCCTGGGGCATGAACCGCGAACCGCATGAACTGCGGGAGGTGGGCGAAACACTGGCGTTCCTGAGGCAACCTGAACCACCCCGCGGCATCAAAGACGCCATTGATCTGTTACCACTTGCCAAGCAGGTGCTGGCGATGCGCCCCAAACGTGTAAAAAAAGCGCCCGTGCAGGAAGTGGTGCTAACGGGTGACGATATCGACCTTGATAAACTGCCGATCCAGACCTGCTGGCCCGGCGAGCCCGCCCCACTGATCACATGGCCTTTGGTGGTTACAAAAGGCCCAACCGATAAAGCCGAAGATAATTATAATCTGGGCATTTACCGGATGCAGCGCGTTAGCAAAAACCAGACACTGATGCGCTGGCTGAAACACCGGGGCGGCGCACAGCAATACGCCCGCTGGAAAGACATTAGCCCCGAGCCCGTGCCCGCCGCCGTTGTGATCGGCGCTGATCCAGGCACCATTCTCGCCGCCGTAACGCCAGTGCCGGATACTTTGAGCGAGTATCAATTCGCCGGTTTGCTCCGTGGCAAAAAAGTGCCGCTTGTGCAGTGTAAGACAGTGCCGCTTGAGGTGCCCGCCACCGCCGAGATTGTGATCGAAGGTTTTGTAAGCCTTGATGACTACCGGGACGAAGGCCCTTACGGCGACCATACGGGTTATTATAACTCCGTGGAGAAATTTCCGGTGTTTAACATCACCGCGATTACGATGCGGAAAGATCCGATTTACCTGAGCACTTACACGGGCCGCCCGCCGGACGAGCCAAGCGTGCTCGGCGAGGCCTTGAACGAAGTATTCATTCCACTCCTGCAGCAACAATTCCCGGAGATTGTGGATTTTTGGCTACCGCCAGAAGGCTGCAGCTACCGGATCGCGGTTGTCAGCATCAAAAAGGCATACGCGGGCCACGCCAAACGAGTAATGACCGGCGTGTGGAGCTACCTGCGACAGTTTGTTTATACCAAGTTCGTGATTGTGGTGGATGATGATATCAACTGCCGCGACTGGAAAGACGTGATGTGGGCGATGAGCACGCGCATGGACCCGGTACGCGACTTGGTAACGATTGAAAACACCCCTATCGATTATCTTGATTTCGCCTCGCCCGAAAGCGGCCTCGGCGGCAAGCTTGGCATGGACGCCACCAACAAAGTAGGCAACGAAACCCACCGCGAATGGGGCATCGAAATTTTCATGGAAGAAGACGTGGTGACAAAAGTAGATGCCATGTGGGACAGCCTGGGCATTGAGGGCGAATATTCGAAAATTTGGAAACAGTGATAACCAGTGTTTCTTTTTGAAAACTATGTGGTTAGCCGTCATTGATGAACCACGGGAGCCTGAACATCAACCGGCTAACATCGGCAGGTTCGATAGCGGCAACTGAAGCTGCGGTAATTTTCTTGCCGCACGCCTTGCGCTTATAGACGCTTTATGGCTTATTGGCCGCTTCTTATACCCCTTCACTTTTCAAGGGCATATAATGGCCAAGGAACATATAATGGCTGACAGCACGCTCGACCTTCTCCAAAATCTCGTTCAATCCGCAATGAAAACGGGAGCCGATGCAGCAGACGCTGTGGCTGTTGATGCGCGTGCAAAGGGCGTAAGCTGGCGCGACGGCACGCTTGAGGATGTGGAAGGTTCAGAAGCCGAGGATATCGGCCTTCGGGTGATGTTCGGTAGAAAGCAGGCAATGGTCTCCACAAGTGACCGCCGTACCGATAACCTCAAGACACTCGTGGAGCGCACGGTAGCAATGGCCAAAGCCGTTCCTGAAGATGCCTACTGTGGCCTTGCGCCTGAAGATCGGCTGGCAAAAGGCCCATTCCAGGATCTGGAACTGTACGACGACACCTATGTGTCCGCCGACACTTTGAAGGAAATGGCTGCCGAAGCCGAAGATGCAGGCCGCGCGGTTAAAGATGTTACCAATACGGATGGTGCAGGTGCCAGTGCCAATAGCTGGGCGATAGCGCTGGTCACCAGCCACGGTTTTGCGGGCGACTATAAAGGCAGTAGTTTTTCCACATCCATGTCAGCCGTTGCAGGCACGGGCACAGCCATGGAGCGCGACTATGAATTCACCAGCAAGCGGCATTTTTCTGACCTGCTGAACCCGGCAGATGTGGGCCGCAAGGCAGGCGAGCTTGCCGTTGCACGGCTTAACCCAACAAGAGCCCCCAGCAAGGCCATGCCACTGATTTTTGAGCCTCGCGTATCAAAAAGCATGCTAGGCCATTTTTCCGGGGCTATTTCGGGAGGCTCGGTTGCGCGCGGCACCAGTTTCCTCAAGGATAGAATGGGGGAGGCTATTTTCTCGGACGGTGTGACCATCGTTGATGATCCCTTCATCAAACGCGGCCTGTCCAGCAAACTATTTGACGGCGAAGGTGTAAAGATGCGCCGCACCAACCTGATTGAAAACGGTGTTCTCAGAACATGGCTACTCAATAGCGCAACCGCACGCCAACTAGGCCTTGAGGTGACGGGCCATGCAACAAGGGGCACATCATCCGCGCCGGGCGTTGGCTCCAGCAATATGTATATGGAACCGGGGGCGCTTTCCCCTGACGAACTGATGGCCGATATTACGGAAGGTATCTATATCACCGACCTGATCGGCATGGGCGTAAACGGGGTGACGGGCGACTATAGCCGCGGTGCCAGCGGTTACATGATACGGGACGGCAAACGCGCCGAGGGCGTTAGCGAGTTCACAATTGCAGGCAATCTTAAGGATATGTTCAGGGCTCTTGTGCCAGCATCAGACTTAGAGATGAAGTATGGCAGCAATGCACCGACCATCCGCATCGACGGCATGATGGTGGCCAGCAGCTAATACTTTAGGGGATGGCGGCCCCAAACAGGGGTGACTGAACGACGAGTAAGCTGACGAGTAACCTATGGCACTAGCCGGACCATTCGACGAAGATACCTGCCCGTGGAACCGGGCAGACGACGCGCGCCTTGTGCGTCAGGTTACAGAGGAAGCCGGGCGCATCGCGCTTTCCTATTTCGCCCGCGATATCTGCACATGGGAAAAATCCCCTGACAACCCGGTATCGGAAGCCGATATCGCGGTTGATACCTTCCTGCGCACAACTTTGATGCAAAACCGAACCGGGTATGGTTGGCTTTCTGAAGAAACAGAAGACCAACCGGAACGGCTGCGCTGCGGCAGGATTTGGGTCGTTGACCCGATTGATGGCACAAAATCGTTTCTGAACGGCGGCGAAAACTGGGGCATATCTGTTGCCCTGGTGCAGGATCAGGAAACCATTATCGCCGCGTTTTACGCCCCGGTTAAAAACGCCTTCTATTTCGCAGAACGCGGGCGTGGGGTCACCAAGAACGGCCTCAATATCACGGTATCTGAGCAAACCTGCTTGGACGAAGCTCGAATGATGGGGGACCCATCGGCATTCAAGAACGAAAAATACTGGCCAACACCCTGGCCCAAATCAATGCACACCGAGCAGGCCAACAGCATCGCACTCAGAATTTGCCAAATCGCCGACGGTCAGTTCGACTGTTGCGTCACCTTGCGTCCTAAAAATGATTGGGACGTAGCAGCCGCTGACCTGATAATTGAAGAGGCAGGTGGTCTGCTCACCACAGGCACAGGTAAAAGGCTTGTTTTCAACCGTAAAAAGCCACTGCATGATCATATCGTCGCAACCAGTCCGGCGCTGATGGAACCTGTTATGGAGCGGGTTGAACCAGCGCTTGCGCATTGGAACCATGTGGCAGCTTAAGCCAGTGAACATATTGGCGGCCCGCACAACTACGAATAGCTTGTTAACCTTAGATTTCCATATAAACTGTATATTCGTGTTACCGTTGCCGAAACGGGGTTGGGTAATTGCATGATAAATAAATTGCGGCTGTTGGGGACTGCGTTCAAAAAGATATCCAAGGTTTACCTTTGGGTAACTGTTGGGCTTTTGGTGACTATTCAGCCTGGGGGAGCTGGTGCCGCATATGCTCAACCTCCAGAAGAGCCTTCTGTAGGCGGTGCGCAAGAAGAAAGCCACCTTTCAGCCGAGATACTTTCTCGCGCAGAAACCTTACTCCAAGTCATCAAAGGCAATCCCAAAATCGATGCCTATCTGCATGTGCAACAGTTGGGTAAGGAACTTAAAACAGTTCAATCTGACAAGCGCAGGAGTGCCATTTACAAAGAAGTTATCTTTCATGCGCTCGATATGGGTGACGCAGACCTTCTGGAGCAATACGGGGAACTTGCTATCCAACTGGCCTACGGTATCAATGACATTGAACTTCGTATCTACAGTGAGTTGGCAAAAGCAAATGTACAGTCGCTAAACGGCGACTTGGAAAAAGCGAGGCAATTAGCGCTCGCCGCCAAATCACTCGCACTACGCGAAGGCAAAGAAACCGATATCTTTTTTGCAGACGCAATGCTGGCAAGCATCGGCTCAGATCAGGGCAATTATCTGGAAGGCCTTAGTCAAGTGGCGCAGGCTACAGTCACACTGCCAGACACTCCAGCGGGCAACCGGATGCGAATGCTTGGTTATCTGACGATTGCCTACATTTATACCGGCGTCAACGAAGTCAGTGAACTGATCCGCTATTATGCGCTAGCGGCTGAGCTTGGTGTCAAGGAGGGTATAGCTCTCGACCGAGAGTCGATCTTCTATAATATTGCTTCATCACTTTCCGACCAGAAAGAAAATGCTGTTGCGGAAAAATATTTTTTCGGCTTGCGGGAGATCATTCAACAGACAGGCCGTACCGAGGGCGAATATTATGTTCTTTATGGCCTTGCATGGATTCGCTACGACGACGAGCAATATGAAACGGTCATAACACTAGGGAAGGAAGCTCTGAAAAATTACCCGGAGGATCCCTATTTCAACATGTCGCTGAATAATCTGATCGCCGCCAGTTATGCCAAACTTGGCGACCCTGCGGCAGCACGAACGTATCATGAGCGATCACAGGCTTTTTACACAAACAATCCCGAATATGTGTCGCTGGTGCCAGATGCGCAGTCCAAGCTTACCCTTGCTTACATTCTGCACGCCGAAGGTAAACTGGCGGAAGCATTTGATATGCTGAACGAAGCACGGCGCAATGCAGCCCGCGTAACATATCGACAATTCCAAACCAGTATAACAGACCTACGTTCCAGCCTTGAGGCCATACTTGCCAAGCAAAAAGCCGAAGCTCAGCTCAAAGAGGCGGAGGACGCCTACACCCGCCTTATCGTCGCTTTTTCTGTTTTGGTCGCACTCAGCACCGGGCTCCTTCTATTTATGCAGCGGCACCATAACAAAGCGCTGACAAACAGCATAATGATGGCTGAACTCGCCAATAAAACCAAATCCGAATTCCTGGCAAACATGAGCCATGAATTGAGGACACCGCTGAACGCTATTCTTGGTTTTTCGGAAATGATGAGCCAGAAGGTTTTCGGCGAATTGGGCGCGCGCCAATATGACGAATATGCAGGCCATATTCATGGCAGTGGCAAACACTTGCTCGATATTATCAACGATATTCTCGATCTGTCGAAAGTGGAATCAGGCCGCCTTGTTGTTAATGCGACCAACATTGACCTCAAACAGGTCTTTGATGATGCGCGCACCGTCCTTCTGCCACGTGCGCAAAAACGCGGCGTCAATATCGGGGTGCATGTGGACCAGGACGTGCCCTTTCTGGTGGCAGACCACCGATTGGTAAAACAGATTCTTTTGAACCTGTTGTCAAACGGCGTAAAGTTCACTGATAAACGGGGCCGGGTGAATATGATCGCCCACCTTTGCAAGGAAGGCGGCATTCAGATTGAAGTCATCGACACAGGCATCGGCATGTCCCCCGACGAATTGGAAGTGGCGCTCACACCCTTTGGGCAGGCGGGCACCACTATGACCCGCAGCCACGAAGGAACAGGCCTCGGGCTGCCGCTCGTGAAATCCCTCGTGGAATTGCATGGCGGCGAATTATTTATCCGCTCGACAAAGGACGTAGGTACAACTGTACACATCTTATTTCCACCAGAGCGCACTAGTAAGTCCTTAGGATCAAATGTGAACCCGGCGGCATAAAAAGCGGCCTAAAAGTAAAACTTCGCCCCCAGAACCAACTGGCCTTTTGCCAGTTGGTTATCAAGCGATGAATCTTCATACCCCAGGGTCACTTCAAAATTATTGATAAAGGCCGATACCCCTACTGACCAGTTCCACAGATTTGAACGACCATCGCGGACATCATACCCTACATGCGTTACTAACGTAAGATCGGGCATACTGGGGACTGGCACTTCAAGGTCTGCATAGCCATAGACGCTGTCCACACCCGGCAAATTCCAGCGCCCTTCTGGCGCATAAGCCAAACCACCACGAATGAAAGCAAGGCCAAAATCGCGGGAAACCGACGCTTTGAACTCGCTGTAATAATTGCTTTCATTCGTATGAAAACCTTCGAGTTCGACCGAGAAATCATATATATAGTCACCCTTATCGATCGCATAACCGATATAAAACTCGGTTTTCTGGTTGCTGCCGAAGTCGGCACCAATCAACGCAGCGTCCACACCGCCGTATAGTCCGCTTTTGTGAAACAGCCCCAAAGATGCCGACACTGACGGGTCCCGGCCTGATAGCGATATGCCGCGGTCCCGATAGTCGGTACTCACTCCAACATACCCGTCAAGCGACCAAGCCGGGTCGTCCTGTGCCTGGCAGGCCGTTGCTGAGGCTGCTGAAAGAACTATAGCGGCCAAAGAAAGTGCCACGCATTTTGAAGTCATGAATCTGTCCTTAAAATTCCCAAAAAATCTCAGCCGAGACCTATTTTTCTTCAATCAATAAAAGTGGATCAAGCCGCACGGCACCCCAATTGATACGCCAATCCACATGCGGGCCGCTCGCGCGCCCTTTGGCGCCTATTGTTCCAATCTGATCGCCTCGTTTCACACGCAGCCCCTCTTTAACGTCTACGCTGTTCATATGAAAGAGCGTGGACGACACACCAAAGCCGTGGTCGATGATAACGATCCCGCCTTCCAGGAGAAAGTCAGAGGCCGCAAGCCGTACAATGCCACCCGCAGGCGCAACAACAGGTTTCCCAATCGGCCCCGCGATATCGAGTCCGTAATGTGGGCTTCGGGGTTTGCCGTTCAAAATACGCTGGCTGCCATAAAAGCCGGAAAAGCGACCATCTGCAGGTTTGAGAAAGCCTTTAAGCCACTCTGTCGCGTTAGTGTTTTCTGCGCGGGCAGTGCGCACCCGCCCGGTTTCGACCTTGCGGCGTTCGCGCCATTCAGGCGGCGGCGTCACAGTTTTGGGGGGCAGACCCTCAACGCGTTCGACATTAAATTTGCGCTGCGCCACTGCCAGTGTTTTCTCGTGACGGCTGCCATCTCGCTTAATGATCACCAATTTAGCTTCCTTAGCCGCATCCCGGCTGAAGCCAAAAACAAAATTACCTTTGGGGCCAACTTTAACTGTTGCACCATCAAGCAGGATTTCACTGCCGACCGGCACCTGCCCCCAGACCATACCGCCCTGTGCGATAGAACCATGAAGGTCGGTCGCTGCCACTGGCCCCAAGGCCACCAAAGATAATATCGTCGATGCAATCAGTTTTTTCATATGCTTACCTGAACAAAGGAAGGGGGCAAAAATTTGGCACGGGATTACAAAAGGCTACCTTGTCGGGTGTCTTCGACTGGCTGTTTCTTTTTAGCTGGTTTTTTGGGTTTCGGTTTTGGTTGGGCTTCAGGTTTTTCTTTGATGCCCCTGCCTTCAAGTACTTTCATGCCAACAGCCCCGTCTGCAAAGCGTGCGCGTACTTCATCCCCTGCAGCAAGGCCAGCCGCAACAGAAACAGGCTTACCATCGGCACCTTCAACAAGCACAAACCCCCGGTCCAGTACGCGCTCGAACGAGAGGCTCTCAAGCATCCGGCCTGTTCCCTCAAGCCGCGCCGCCAGATCAGCAAGCCTTCTTTCGTAAGACGGCATAAGGCGCGAACCCGAAGCCTCTAAACGCTTATGCTGAAAGGAAAGCATTTGCCTAAGGCGCGACACACTCAGGCTGCCGATCAGCCGATTAAGGTTTATTGCCTTGCGCTGGGTGACATGCTGCAGCCCGCGCGGCAGCCGCTCTGAAAGCTCATCAAACCGCTGGACTGCAAGCCCGAGCAAATCTTTAGGGCTCGGCAAACCACGCGCAAGACCCGTGAGCCGTTCCTGCCGATCACGGATCATCATACTCTTCAAACCCGCGAGCCGACGCCCCAAATCTGCAACCGTATAGGCAAGTTCCTCGCGTACCGGCACCGCCATTTCCGCCGCACCCGTAGGAGTAGGTGCGCGCAAATCTGCTGCATAATCAATAAGTGTAGTGTCGGTTTCGTGGCCAACGGCTGAGATCAGAGGAATATCGCTATTGAAAGCCGCACGTACCACCGTTTCTTCGTTAAAGCTCCAGAGGTCTTCGATTGAACCACCGCCGCGAGCAACAATGATCAGGTCTGGCTTTGGCACATCACCAGCACCATCTATTGCGTTGAACCCCCTGATCGCTTGCGCTATCTGGTCTGCCGCGCCTTCCCCCTGCACCAGTACCGGCCACACCAGTACGCGCCGCGGAAAGCGATCGCCAAGCCGGTGCAGGATATCGCGAATCACCGCGCCTGTTGGGGAAGTCACCACACCGATCACCTTCGGCAGAAAGGGGATTGCCTTTTTGTAACGCGGATCAAAAAGGCCTTCGCTTGAAAGCTTCTTTTTACGTTCTTCTAGCAACGCCATCAAAGCGCCCGCACCCGCCGGTTCCATGTGGTCGACAACCATCTGATACTTGCTGCGCGCCGGATAAGTAGTGAGCTTGCCCGAGCAGATCACCTCAAGCCCATCTTCCGGCACAAATGAGAGCCGCCCGGCACTACCGCGCCAGCACACACCGTCGATCACAGACTTATCATCCTTAAGGGCAAAATATATATGGCCGGAAGCTGCCCGCTTTACACCCGAAAGCTCTGCGCGCACCCGCACATAACCAAATTGGTCCTCGACGGTACGTTTCAGCGCACCGGAGATTTCCGAAACCGTATATTCGTGGACGTTTGCGCCCATCTGCACGTCAGACATAGGCTTGTTTGCTCCCTAAAACTGCCCCGTGAATGAAGCCATGGCGGTTCTTACTCCAGATCACACTTGTTTGACCAGTTTCCTATGATACAAGGGGCCAGCCCATAAGCAACCGCCACATAACAGGTGCATACAAATGAATATTCTCGTGATCGGCTCCGGTGGCCGGGAACATGCTCTTTGCTGGAAAATTGCTCAAAGCCCCATTTTGAAGTCGCTTTACTGCGCTCCGGGGAATGGCGGCATTGCCGATGTGGCGCACTGCGTTGACCTTGATATCACAGACCATGTTAGTGTGATTGCTTTTTGCAATGACCATGAGATTGATATGGTTGTTGTTGGCCCCGAAGCGCCGCTGGTTGCGGGCATGGTTGACGACCTGACCGCTGCAAACATCCTGACATTCGGTCCAACCGCAGGAGCCGCACAACTCGAAGGCTCTAAAGGATTCACCAAAGATGTCTGCGCCAAATATGATATTCCAACAGCAGCCTATGGCCGCTTTAAGGATGCAGCATCAGCCAAGGCTTATATCGAAAAAGAAGGCGCACCGATCGTCGTGAAAGCAGATGGTCTTGCGGCGGGCAAGGGTGTGATCCTTGCGCAGACGCTGAAAGAGGCGCTTGACGCCGTTGATTTCATTTTTAACGGTGCATTCGGCGATGCTGGTGCAGAGGTTGTCGTTGAGGAGTTTATGGTCGGCGAAGAGGCAAGCTTTTTTGCGCTCGCAGATGGAAAATCAACGCTCGCGCTTGCAACCGCGCAAGACCATAAAGCCGTGGGTGAAGGCGACACCGGCCCCAATACCGGCGGCATGGGTGCCTACTCGCCTGCTGCTGTTATGACCGAAAAAATGTGCCAGCGGGTACTGGACGAGATCATCACGCCCACCATGCGGGCGATGACAGACATGGGCCATCCCTATCAAGGCGTATTTTTTGCTGGCCTGATGATCACTGACAAAGGCCCCAAACTGATCGAATATAACTGCCGCTTCGGCGACCCGGAATGCCAGGTATTGATGACCCGAATGGAAAGCGACTTCCTGCCGCTGCTGGTGTCGGCTGCCAAAGGCGAACTGGAAGGCAAGAGCATTACTTGGCGGGACGACGCCGCGCTAACGGTAGTAATGGCAGCAAATGGCTACCCTGGTTCCTATAATAAAGGCACTGAAATTCGCGGCCTTAATGCGGCTGAAACCGTGGTGGGCGTGAAGGTTTTCCATGCAGGCACTAAAATGGAAGATGGGCATTTTCTGGCGATTGGTGGCCGTGTTCTCAACGTCACGGCGCTCGGAGCAACAGTAACGGAAGCACAAAAATCAGCTTACGCCGGGATTGCCAAGCTGCAATGGCCAGACGGCTTTTGCCGCCGCGATATTGGCTGGCGGGCAGTTGAACGAGAATTGCAAGCCTGATCAACAAGCCTACCCTGCATCTGCGTAGCGGTGTAATTCAAGGTTCGGCCCCTTAGCGGCTTTCAAAACCAATCCATAAATCTGGATTATCAAGCGCTGTATAGTCTGGAATACTTGCATTGTGCAGTTTCAGCATTTTTCGGTGAGGCAAACGAGCTGCCTTCAAATACGGAGTGTGGTGTTTTTGCCAAATCGTTTCGAAAATCCCGTTTTCCACGATTTCGCAAAGCCCTTCTCTGTCCTTTGCTTGTAGACTTGGTTCAACGAGACGCACACACCGGGCAATGCTCAGATTAAATCCGGCGTTTCTTCTTGCACAATATCCCGCACCTTGAACGATGGGAAAGTTACGCTCACACGAGTGCCGGTGCCCGGCTGGCTATCAATGGTGAGCGTTGCGTTGAGCTTTTCAGCGAAGGCCGACACCAGTGGCAAACCGAGACCGGAGCCTTCTTGTCGGTGGGTAAGGCTTGAATCCACTTGTCCAAACGGGCGGCGGGCAATTTTGATCTCATCTGGCGTCATGCCGATGCCCGTATCTTCAATACTGAGACAAAGGCCTGCATTGGCGGTTTTTTGCAGACTTAGTGTCACCGTGCCTCCCGGCTCTGTGAATTTGACTGCATTGCTTAGGACATTAAGGCCAATCTGCTTCACAAGCCGTTCGTCGGCCTCAAGCATAACAGAGCGGTCCAGATCATGTTTCAGTGTAATATCCCCGTCAAATGCATGCTGGTGTACGAGCGTGAGGCACATCTCAAGGCAATCAACCGGCTCGATCCAGGTTAGATGGGCTTCCAGCCGCCCCGCCTCCACTTTCGACAGGTCAAGAATATCATTGATAATTTCCAGGAGGTGCGTGCCGCTTTCGTGGATGTCCTGCGCATATTCAGAGTAACGCTCATTGCCTATAGGCCCGATCATCTGGTCCCTTAGAATTTCGGCAAAACCCAGAATCGCATTCAACGGCGTCCTGAGTTCGTGGCTCATATTGGCTAGAAATTCAGATTTAGCCCTATTCGCCAATTCAGCATTGTCTTTGCTACGCTGAAGTTCCTGGCTGTGCACCAGATCTTCAGTGACATCCCTACCAATCAGCAACAATAGCGGCTCGTTTTCATGGTCGATTTTCTGTGCGAACAGACGGAAATGGCGGATCAGATTTCCACGGGTTTTCACCGTTGTCGGCACATCTGTCATCGAAGCGGTCATTTTCAGTTCTTCAACAAACCGCTTAAGGAAAGTCGTATCCCCCCAAATATCCAAGTCAGCCGATGTCTTGCCAATCACATCATCGCGGCGGCGTCCAAATACATTGAGAAACGCCGGATTTACATCAAGGATGCGCCCATCCTGCAAACTCGACAGCAACATAACCTCAGGCGTAAGCCGGAAAATATTGGTGAATAGCTGTTCCGTACGGCCATATGCCTTCGCCACTTCTTTTTGATTGGTAATATCTGTAAGGCAAGCAGCTACGGCCGGTTCGCCGAGCCAGTCGATCTGATTCGCCCTACAGGTTACCCAACAAAGTGTATTATCCTGCCGGATAATCCTGAATTCATACTTCTCTGCCGCGTCCTCACCCGCAATTCGCTGCTGGTAATTTTCTTCAACTGTGAATTTATCTTCTGGGTGTATCCAGGGATCGATCGTTTTTTCACTGAGCTTATCAAGGGAACCATCAAACCCGAACATATGGCGCCCCGCCTCGTTGATATAGAGGATGGCCTTACCACGGCGCACGATTACGCCCTCAGCAATCGAATCAAGCAACACTGTTTTGGCTGCAAGAATGGTTGCGGCTTGATCTCCTGCGGTCGGCGCAGGCTTTTTGCTGGATTTTACTACAATACTCTTTTTCACACCCAACCCTATAAAAGATATTCTTTAGAAAACTCTAAAGGCTGGGAAAAAAAGTGCAACGTTTGTATGCAGCGTGCAAGTGTCCCCTGCGTACTAAGCAATTTTTATAACTTATCCGTGGTAATTTAAAAGCTACGTTCAACCACTGCCGTACCATTTAAAACGGTTTCAGGAGGGTGAATCACCACGCTCGTTCCCGCTTCAAGCCCACTTTTCAACTCAGCCCGGTTATCATTCATCTGCCCAACTTCAACCGATCTCAACAGCGCTGTACCATCCTCAACCACAAAAACGCTCCAGCCGCCATTATCGCGAAATAAAGCACTGGTAGGGACCGTTAACACACTTGCAGTTTCCCATAGCACTATCCGAGGCTCCACCCGGAACCCATGCCCGATCCGGGCCTGTTCAAAAGCATCGGTTTTGTCAAAATCGATACGGATATTTACGCGCTGCTCTTCAATGCCGAGCGCAGAGACTTTAGTAAAACCCTTTGGCTCGACAAGTCGCACGCGCCCTGTGAGCGTTTCACCGCCCCAGCCTTCAATATAAACTTTTGCGCCGAGCTGCACCTGCACCGCCTGATGTGAGAGAAAATCAGCGATAATCTCTATATCAGTAGGGTCGCCCAATTCCATCAACGGCGTCCCTGCCAACACCACGCCTTCGCTTTCATGATTGAGTGTCAAAACAACACCGTCGATAGGGGCTTTGATACTGATGATGCCCCCTGAATTTCCGCCAGCGCTTTCAGGCCCAATAAGGGCTGCACGCGCCACTGCCACATCAGCACGGCGCATACGCACGTTCGATTGCGATGTTTTCAACTGCGCCTGCGCGGTACGGTACGCAAGTTTTGATCGGTCAAGCCGCGCCGGGCTGGCTACATTTGAAGCAACCAGTGCCTCTGAGCGATCAATTTCGGTTTTAGCGAAATCAACTTCCGCCCGGACACGCTCAACATCTGCGATCGCCAGTTGAAGTGCTGCTTCCGCGGCCTCCACTGCAGCCTTGGCTTCATTGGAACGGCGTTCATCAAGGAATGCCGGACCCGACGGCTGCATCACGGCAATCTGGCTCTTGCGCGCACTCACCCTATCTCCGATTTCAGGGTCGAGTCGCAGAACCCGTCCCGCGATAGGCGCGGAAACCACGTAAAGCTCTTTCACCTGGGTTCGACCATCATCGATGATGGTGACAGAAAGCGGCGCCATGTCGATAGTCGCCACATCAACCGGCACAGGTTCGGGCCGGAATGCCCACAGCAAAAGCAGGGCAACAGCAGCCACCATGCCAATAAACAACAAACTTCGTGCGCGCGGCTTCGCCATCACTTCACTCCCTATTCTCGCGTCTTAAGCGCAACAACCATATCAAGCTTCGCCACCTGGCGCGCAATTACCGCTGCAGATAATACTGCCGCAATAACAATTACCGAAGTGGCATATCCAATTGTCCAGTTAGATACGATTGTTGGCACCCGGAACAGCTCGGAACTCATATTGGTAGCTATATACAGCGCCAATTGATACCCAAGGAAGGCACCCACTGGCAGCGCCGCAAACGTCAACACCGCCAACTCGCCCAAAAGAACGGCATTCACTTCGAGTACGGTAAAACCAAGCACCCGCAAACTCGCGATCTCACGCTTGCGTTCATAAAAAGAAATGCGGGCGCTGGAAAACACAACCCCAACCGCAATCAGGCTGGCAAACAGCGTATTGAAAAACGTCATGGTGCCAAGCGTTTGGTCCATGGTTTTTTTCATCGCGATTTTGGAAGATTTATTCGCATTTACCGCCGCTACTGTTGGCATATCCTTAAGCCGCACATACAGGGCATCGAGTTTGTCTTCATCGACATTCAGATAAGCCCCTGAAACCCGCTCACCATCTTCCAGCGCCAGGTTCATTGCATTCATTTCCATATAAGCGGGCGTACCCAGGTAAGTGGAAACGATGTTCATAACAGGCAATTGGAATTGCTTGCGCTTTCCGGTTTTGAACCGCACCTCAACAAGATCACCAGGCGTGGCTTCCAGCGCATTTGCTAGTGCCTCTGAAAGCGTCAGGCCGCGCGGTGCCGGATTGATAACTTCGTCACTTTCGTTAAGCAGAACATTCAATTTCGCATCCATCACCACCCCCGTCAAACCCTGATGGCGTCGGTGATGGCCAAGGCTGAAGGTCGCTGGCAGTGCGAGGAATGGCTCCACGCTCATCACCCCGTCCTGCGCTGCTAGTTCGTGCAAAACCGCACGGTCCTGCGGCTCGGCGAATGCAACAGTGATATCCTGTCGGCTCACAAGATCAAACTGTAGTGAAATCATTCGCTGGATTGCATCATGACTACCCTGCGCGCCGACCATGATCGCCATCCCGAGCGCAATCCCCAGTGTGGTGAGGGCCGAGCGCGCAGGCCAGCGTACAATATGGCGTACAATAAGCCGCAGCCCCTGGTCCATCCATTTAGCACCCGCACCAATCCGGCCAAGACCACTATAGTCTGTTGGCACCGGCGGTGACATGGCAACCGCAGGCCTGAGGTTTACTGCTTTGCGCACCGCGAGAAGTACGCCCAGCATTCCAGCAACCAAGGCAAAGAATGCGGCTTGTATATAAATAGCCACCCCGGCGTCAAAATTCAGCACGGGGAATTTGTAAAACTGCTTAAAGATATTGGCCATACCCCCGCCCATACTGGTCCCGGCCCAGAAACCCGCCAGCACACCAATAAGCACGATCACCACTGCAAGCCTGACATAGTGCCAGATGATCTCCGAGGGCCTGTAGCCAAAAGCTTTCATCAGCCCAATCTGTTCGCGTTCCTGTTCCACAATCCGGGTGATAATCATATTGAGGAGGAAAGCAGCAACACCGAGAAAGATTGGCGGCAACAAACCGCCAAGCGTTGATAACTGGGTAAATTCGCTCTGTAGAAATTCATCGGAAAGCTGATCATCCCGGTGGTAGGCACCAGAGGCACCGTATGGTTCCAGCAACAGATCAACCTGCCTCAGCACTTCCGCCACCTGAGCACCGCGCTCCAGCACCATGACAGCTTCATTGAAAGCACCGCCCATATCATAGGCATGCGCCAACGCATCATAACCCATCCACATAATGGCATAACTGCGCGGGTTGGGGATCATTTCACCGGGCGCGATCGAATAGATAAATTCAGGAGCAAGCGCGACGCCTGAGATCATCAACCGGCGCTTCACACCGTAAAGCGTGACATCAAGCTGATCGCCCAACTTCAAATGATGCGCATTCATAAAGTCGCGCGCAACCAACACCTCTTCGCTGCGGAAAGCCGGCATACGCCCCCGCTCCAGATGCACACTATTAATACGCGGCTTTTTTCCTTCCGGCATCGAAACAATCAGGCCGCGCACGGGTTCACTTTCACCCGGCATATCAAGCAAGGCTCCTGCCGAAATACGCCCTTCCACCCGTTTCACACCCTTGATCGCAGCGATACGGTCAACCTGTTGTAAGGGCGCGCGGCGCACAGGTGCCCAGACATCTGCCATATAATAACGTGAATAATAAGCTGCGAGCGTATCCTTCAGCGAAACGAGAGTCCCGTGCATCATCACATAAATACCAACCCCGCACGCCACCACCAACGAGACCGCGAGCACCTGCCCCCACATGGTGCCTATATCGCGCACCAATTTGCGGTTAAGCGGCCTAAGCGGCTTGAGGAGTATGCCAAGCTTGTGTCTCATTAAAGGTGGATACTTTCCAAATCGGCGCGGCGTTCGTTCGAGATTTCGCGATCGATTCTGCCGTCTTTGAAATGGATAACCCTGTCTGCAAGCGGTGCAATGCCCTGGTGGTGCGTAACCATCAACATAGTGGTGCCAATTTCGTTGGAAACCGTACTAAGCGCCTGCAAAACCTTAAGGCTGGTTTTACTGTCGAGCGCACCTGTGGGTTCGTCACAAAACAACACAGTGGGCCGCTTTGCGATAGCGCGTGCAATCGCCACACGCTGCTGCTCGCCCCCGGAAAGCTGAGAGGGAAAATGGTCCATCCGCTCGCCGAGGCCTACAAGCTCCAGGGCTTTTTTTGCAGGCATAGGCCTTGTCGCAATTTCGGTTACAAGTTCCACATTTTCCCGCGCTGTCAGGCCCGGCATCAAATTATAATTCTGGAAAACAAACCCGATATTGTCCCGGCGATACTGGGTTAGGTGCTTATCCCCCATCTCAGCGAGATTTTCCCCATTATATAAAACCTGCCCATCTGTTGCACTGTCAAGCCCACCGAGAATGTTAAGAAGAGTGGATTTACCGCTACCCGATGGCCCCAGAAGAACCACGATCTCCCCCTGCATGATCGAAAGGTCGACACCGCGCAGCGCTCGCACTTCAGCATCGCCCACACCGTAAACCTTCGTTAATCCGCTTACCTCGAAGCATTTATAACTTTTGTTCATAGCCGGGACCCACCTACCAAGTCTTTGCGTCTAAATAGAATATCTTTATCTTAACACCTGCATCCAAAGAAAAAAGACGGTAATAACACCCAAAGGGTTCGTATTTTTTTGCATACTCCCCATATGAAATAGACAGTGACAATTTATTGAAATTGTTATATAGAACTAAAGATAACTAAAAATGGCCTAAGCCATATAAGAATAATTGGCTAAAGCCGAACAACGACAAGTGACGTAAGTCACGCAGCGAAATATGCGAGGATAGCAGTGAGGAAGATACTCAAGTTTGTCACACCTGTATTGGTGTTGGCGGCTGGCGCAGGTACAGTCTATGGCCTAGGTGCAGCCAAAGAAACTCCAGAAAAAAAAGAAGAGGCACCACGTGCCATTTCCCTTCATGTGGAAAATGTTCGCGCCGAGCAAGTGCGCCTTAATGTGCGCACGCAAGGCGAGGTTTCTCCTAAAACCGACATCAACCTGATCCCACAGGTTTCAGGACGAATCGTTTTTGTTTCAGATGATTTTGCCGAGGGCGGTTCGTTTACTCCCGGCTCCACGCTCATCAAAATTGATGACGCTGATTATAAGCTTGCCGTAACGCGGGCTGAGGCGCGTGTTTCAGAAGCGGCTGTAACGCTTGAAAAAGAAATGGCTGATGCGCGTATCAAGCGCAAACAGTGGGACGAATGGGTAAAAGACGGTGATCCTACACCGTTGGCCCTGAATGCCCCGCAAGTTGCGCAGGCGCAGGCTAACCTCCGCGCCGCAGAAGCCGACTTGCAGACCGCCAAACTGAATCTTAGCCGCACGAAAGTATCCGTGCCTTTCAAAGGCCGCGTGATGGAACGTGCTATTGGCGTCGGGCAGTATGTAACTGCGGGCTCGCAGTTGGGCCGCGTGTTCGCAACAGATAAAGTTGAGGTTCGTCTCCCACTAACTGACGGCCAACTCGCCGAATTGAACTTGCCTATCGGTTTTGTAGCAACAGACACTAATGCACCCATGGTTTCCTTTACGGCAAACATGGGCGGCGACGATCATGCCTGGGCAGGCAAAATCGTTCGTGTAAACGCCTCTATTGATAAACAAACCCGCCTTGTTTACGCAATTGCCGAAGTGGAAGACCCATACGGAGAAGCTGCCGACAAGGGCATGCCGCTTGCGGTTGGTCTGTTTGTAAACGCTGATATTCAATCTGTCGTACCCAAAGACGCCCTTATTATGTCACGCGACGCATTGCGCGGTGACGACAAGGTTTATGTAATCCGGGATGACAAGCTCGAAATTCGCACAGTTAGGGTTCTGTCGACTTCAACTGAACAGTTGATTGTTGCCTCCGGTGTTGAACCGGGCGAGCAGGTTGTTACTTCTGCGGTTCGCGGCGCCTATGACGGCATGGCTGTCCAGCCGATTACCCGCAACGCACAAAACCTTGACAGCGCTTCGCGCTAGGGGAGGCCAGCATGAATAAAATTATTGAATGGTGGGCGCGCAACACAGTTGCAGCCAACCTGTTGATGATCGGTATCTTCTTGGCCGGTGTGGCAGGCTATTCCTCCATGGAGCGTGAACTTAACCCACAGGTTCGCTTTCCTGGCCTTGAAATCGCTGTAACATGGCCTGGTGCAAGCCCTCAGGATGTTGAAGAACAGGTTGTGGCTCGCGTTGAAGAAAGCGTGCGCGATCTGGATAACATTGATTGGGTTCGTTCCTTTTCATTTGAAGGCGGCGGCAACATCTACATTCTGGCTGACCAGAAAGTTGATTTCACTCAGTTCATGAATGACGTAAAAATCCGCGTCGATTCAATCTCAAGCCTACCGCGTGACATTGAACCGCCTCGGGTACGCCAGTGGGTGAACCGCAATGAATTTATCCGTGTTGCCGTACACGGCGAACTTGGTGAGCGCGACCTGAAGCGCCTTGCTGAAACACTGCGCCGCGAAGCCGCACAGCTTCCATCTGTAAATATCGTGGAACTGTTTGGTGTGCGCCGCGAAGAGGTGTCGATTGAAGTTAGTGAAGAAGCACTGCGTCGTTATAACCTGAGCTTCGCCCAGGTTGCGGCCGCTATTCGCAATAACTCGCTTAACTCTTCAAGCGGCACAGTCCGTACCAATGCGGGCGAATTCAGCATCGCGACACGGAATTTGGCCGATACGGAAAAAGATTTCTCCGATATCGTTGTTCGCCAGACCCCTGATGGAGCCGTTATCCGTGTTGGTGACATAGCAACTGTCGTTGATGGTTTTGAGGACGAAGAAATTCTCGCAACCCTGAACGGCGAACCAGCCGTGCTGCTGCAAGTTATGACAACAGAAACCATGGACATTGTGGCGGCCTCTCGCTCGATCAATAAATGGATCGAAGAACGTGCCGAAACACTTCCAAAAGGTGCTACGCTTACGCTTTGGACCGACAATAATGAGACGTTCGAAGGCCGCATGAGCACTATTGGCGGTGCGGCTGGTCAGGGCCTGATTCTGGTTGTCCTGATATTGATGTTGACGCTGCGCCCAAAAGTAGCCTTCTGGGTAGCCGCTGGCATTGCAACAGCTTACGCGGGCGCTTTTATCTTTCTGCCAGCACTTGGTATTTCGGTCAACATGCTGTCGACCTTCGCTTTTCTCCTTGTTTTGGGGATCGTGGTGGATGATGCCATCGTGGTCGGGGAAAGCATTCACACCGAAAGCCAGAAAACAGGGGGCGGTATAACTGCAGCCGTGTTTGGCACCCAGCTTGTAGCCAAGCCGGTTATCTTCGCGGTACTGACAACAATCATAGCCTTCCTGCCATGGGTGTTCATCAGTGGTGCAACGTCTGAATTTACCCGCCACATTACATGGGTTGTGATTTGCGCTCTGTCATTCTCTTTGGTGGAATCCCTTATGATCCTGCCGGCACACCTTTCAAATCTGAAGCCTCGTACAAAACTTGGTGATTTTGGCCGCTTCCAGAAACGGATCGCAAACGGCATTACCAATTTTGCACAGCAGCATTATCGCCGTATCGGTGCCGGTGCCGTAAACCGCCCCTACTTCACGTTCGCGGTTTTCGTTGCAGTCTTCATGATTGGCGCGGTGGGCTTGTTCGGCAACGACTATGTCAAAAAAGGCTTTATGCCTGACATCGAGTCAGACGAAATCATTGTCAATGTTACAATGCCCGACGGCTCTACGTACGACCGTGCACTTGAGATCCTGGCACAGTTGCAAGCGGCTGAGCAGGCGCTTGTTGACGAAGTGAACACCAACTCAGGCGGCGAAGGCAAATTGATCGAAAACTGGTACACGCGTTCACGCCGCGACAGCATCCTTGCAATCGTTAAACTGGCTCCACCGGAAGTGCGTAACATGGGTGCAAAAGAAGCGTCTATTCGCTTGCGTGAACTGATGGGCGATGTACCGGATGCCAAGTCTGTTACCGTTCAATATACGAATGGTAACAACGATCCTGCTTTCGAACTTTCGATCCGTCACGCTGACCTGGATATCCTGCGTGAAGCCGTGAGTGACCTTGAGAAGCGCCTGCGCACTTTTGATACGCTTTATGACATCCGCAACAACCTTGAAGGGGCTACCGAGGAAATTCGCCTTGAGCTGAAACCGGGTGCCGAGAAACTCGGCCTCACACTGGCTGAAGTATCTACGCAGGTACGCCAAGCATACTATGGTGTGGAAGCACAGCGTATTCCTCGCTCTGGCCAGGACGTGAAAGTGATGGTTCGTTACCCACGCGAAAGCCGTCGCTCGATCGAAAGCCTCAAGGACTTCCGGGTTCGCACATCAGATGGCCGTGAAGTACCGCTTGTGTCAATCGCTGACCTTGAGTATGCGCCCGGCATCAGCGGCATCGCACGCTGGAATATGAACCGTGCTGCCCGCGTTAGTGCCGACATGAAAGAAAATATCCGCGAGGATATCATGAATGACCTTAAGGAGAACTTCTTCCCAGAGTGGGAGCAGAAGTATCCGGGTATCATCCGCGGCAACATTGGCCAGGCCGAAGGCGAAGCACGCTTTATCACTGAGGTTATGAAGCTTTACGGCATGGCCTTCTTCATCATGTATATGATGCTGGCAATCGCCTTCAAGAGCTACTGGCAACCATTTGCGATCATGATCGCAATGCCATACGCCTTTGTTGGTGCCATCTACGGCCACTTTGCTGTGGATATGACAATGGCCATCTTCAGCTACTTTGGTATTGCAGCCGCCGCAGGCGTGGTGGTGAACGATAACCTCGTACTGGTGGATTATTGTAATCGGCTCAGAGAACGTGGCTTAAACGCCAAAGAAGCGATCGTGGAAGCTGGTGTAGCCCGTTTCCGTCCAATCCTTCTAACATCCGTAACAACGTTTGTTGGCTTGGTCCCGATGATGCTGGAACGTTCAATCCAAGCAGCCTTCCTACAGCCAATCGTCGTATCGCTGGCATCTGGCGTATTGATCGCCTTCTTTGTTACATTGCTGATGGTGCCAGCCTTATACGCAATCGGTGACGATATCCTGCAAATATTCCAAAGGCTGAAAGCAAGCATCAAGCGTATGTTTGGCGGCAAGGCCGAGGTGCCCGCACAAGCTGAATAAGCTTAGCCAAAAAAATGGAAAGGGCCACCGGAGTAATCCGGTGGCCCTTTTCTTTTGTAAGCAACTTTACACACATATACCGGGAAATACGGCTGGGCTCTGAACCAAGTACAATAACCCAGCGTTTATGTCGGAACACCCCAGCGCTTATATCGGAAACACAATGGCGAGAGCATGAAAGCGCGCCCTTAGTGCCAAGACTATCTCAACTCACTACAGCATGCGATAAAGCATAAAAAACCACCTGCGGAAATGCAGGTGGCTTTTGGTTCAGTGTTGCGCACTTCCGCTTTTAATACCCCGCCGCATGCGAGCCAGGGCGGCGCGGGTCTGCTGCACCGTGAATCATGCCCTCAGGTGTCAGAGCAATAGACTGAGCAGCACCCAACACACGGTCTTTGCCACCTGTTGGTACTATATTCAGCGAATGCCCCATGGCTGCCAACACGCGCCTTGTGTCAACAGAAATACCTGGCCCAGTGTGGATGCGGTCTGGATACCACTGATGGTGGAAACGCGGCGCATCTGTGGCTGCCTGCACATTCATATCAAACTCCACCACATTCAACACCACCTGCAACACTGTTGTGATAATCGTAGAACCACCAGGGCTACCTGTCGCCATAAGTGGCTGCCCCTCCTTGAATACCAACGTTGGTGTCATGCTGCTTAAGGGGCGTTTGCGCGGCTCGATCGCATTAGCTTCGCCGCCGAGCAAACCAAAGGCATTCGGCGTGCCGGGCTTGGCCGAGAAGTCGTCCATCTCGTTATTAAGCAAAAAACCTGCTCCCGAAACCGACATGCCGTTGCCGTAGGTAAAGTTCAGCGTATAGGTATTAGCCACCATATTACCGTGGCTGTCCATCACAGAGAAATGCGTGGTGTCATTGCTTTCTTCCGGCAGCTTCGCCTCCGGCAGGATCTCGCTTGATGGTGTAGCTTTTTCTGTCTTGATTTTAGCACGGATTGTGCTGGCGTATTCTTTACTGGTCAACGCCACCGCCGGCACATCGAAAAAATCGGGATCGCCCAGATATTTCGAACGATCTGCATATGCATATTTCATCGTCTCGACCATACGGTGTATATAAGCTGCACTATTGTGGCCCAAGCCTTTTAGGTCCCAGCCTTCAAGCACATTGAGCATCTGAACAATATGCACGCCACCAGAAGACGGCGGCGGCATGGTAACCACTTTCACACCGCGAAAACTGCCTTCAATGGGTGCCCGGTACTTAACGGTGTAATTCTTGAGGTCTTTGTGCGAAATTAAACCGCCGCCTTCTTCCATGGTAGCAACAAGCTTGTCAGCAACCCAGCCTTCATAAAAACCCGCGGCCCCCTTCGCGGCTATCGCTTTCAGCGTTTTTGCGAGGTCGGGCTGTCGAAAAATCTCTCCAGCTTTGTAAGGCGTGCCATCAGCTTTGTAAAAATAGCCCGTGCTCGCTGGGTCATTTTTAAGACGCTTCTGGTAACGTGTGAGCGAATCCTCCAGAGCCCACGTCATCGAGAAGCCTTCTTCTGCGAGCCGGATTGCTGGTGCCATTACTGTTTCAAGCGGCAGGGAACCATATTTTTCAAGCGCCTCGACAAGGCCCTTCACCGTACCGGGAGTGCCACTTGATTTATGGCTGAAAAAAGCCATGCGGCGATCAACTTCACCGTCCGGTCCGATAAACATATCCCGTGTCGCGGCAGCCGGTGCCATTTCTCGGTAATCGATGGCAATCGTTTTGTCCTGGTCTTTGAGATAAACCATCATAAAGCCGCCGCCGCCAAGGTTTCCTGCTTGCGGGTGCGTGACCGCAAGTGCAAAGCCTGTTGCAACAGCCGCGTCCACAGCATTACCGCCAGCCTTCAGTATCCCAAGCCCCGCTTCACTTGCGTAATGCTCCTGGCTGACAACCATACCGTTTTTGGCAAGTGTCGGGTGATGCTGGGTATTATAGGTAATCAGGGGGGCCTGCTGGGCTGCCGCCGCCAGACTGGAACCGATGATAGCCACCACTGCCAGCGAAACCTTGTTCAGAAACTTCATACAGCACTCCCCCGATGAGATAAAATCCAAGCAGAAAAAGCCTGAATAGAACTACATAGTTATAAAAGCAAATAGCCTTTAACCACAATATGGCTAGAAAGCCGTCAATTAAAGCACCACATTCGCCTATTCATCAAATTTTTCTTGGTTGTTGACGTTAGGCCTGCTTACCAGAGACAACGGGGCTGGCGAGCAAATCAAAGTGCTCCCAGAAACTTAACGCCTGTCGATGCTGCAGCTCCGGGGTGGCTGGCCCCCCGGCGGCCTCAACGCCTACCCACCCAAATCGGCAATAACTGGCAAATCGACAATAGCTGGGTAATTTTTATCTGCTTCTGTGATGAAAAAAGGAATATTTTCTTCCCATTTCGCTTTTATACTGGCGTCATAGTTCAGATAGAGTTTGCCATCGACAATCTTCCACTGTTTTGGATCACCCGACGCAGTGTAACCCCGCGCCATCGCCCAGGCACAATAGCCACCATATTGCGGCATATATTTTTGCGGCTCGGCTTTAAAGGCTTCCAGGTTTTCCTTCGAAGAAAAGCGCCACTCTGCTTCCATAAACTCAAGTCTGTGGGCCTTTTTGCCTTTGGTTGGCTTACCGCTTTTGAAATATTCAACCGTGTCGTACCCACGAACGGCCCGGTCATTGAATATGCCCGTGTAAATCGGATCTTCGGCGCTTGCGGCTGACACTGCAGCACCCGTGAAAACCAAGACGGAAATAAGGAAGATTTTTTTGTACATTCAACTAATCCCTTTTTTGTCTACCTTTACGCCTTGTCTATTTACTTCTGCAGCCAAACACATCTCAACAGCCCCTCAAACTTTCGTGTTAGAAATTTTATTTTGCATTCACATAGCCTCGACTATGGTGGTTAAATCTGTTGGAAGTAGCTGCGAAATAACAGGACAAAGGGGGAAAGCGGCGTGCCATACAGAAATGCATGCTCGAAAATTGCAATTGTGACCACGGTGGCCTTCAGCCTGAGCGCTTGCGGAGGCGGCCGCGCTACGGTGCCGCCGCCGGTCATCACCACACCGCCTGACAGCCCGGAAGCCGAGACCCCCGATCCTGATTTGGTTGCCAGCTTTAAAACAGATGAGTTCAACCGAACCTGGGCGCTTGACGCCATCGGCGCGGCTGACGCCTATGCACTTGGCTATACCGGCAAAGATACACTGATCGCCGTTATTGATTTCAATTTCGACCTCGCGACAGATGAACTGAACCTTCACAGTGGCAGCCGGGGCGCTAACCCCGTAAATGTCGCGACCTATGAAGCCCAGATCGGCGAACCAAGAGAGATTTCGCCGCATGGTATGGCGGTTGCCGTTACAGCGGCCGGGATCAAAAATGATAACGGCATCCACGGTGTTGCCTTTGATGCCACTGTGCTTGCCGTCGATTATTTCTCTGGCGTCAACAGCCGTCAGGTTATGCAAAACGGCATCCTTTATACGGTCTCGGATCCCTGGAGCTATGCCTTTAACCTGGGTGCCCGCATTTTCAATAAATCCTTTGGTTACGATGAAGGTGATATTATTGAGAACCCACCGATCGTGAGCCAACGTTACACCATCGAGTTCGACACCACGGCAGTCGAACTGGGGGGCCTTGTGGTCTCTTCCGCTGGCAATAATGGCGACCCTGAACCATCGCTTTCCAACCTGGATGCTCTGGAACGGCTGCAGGCCCTTGGCCTGCTCGACAGCGGGCCGGGTGCTTATATCATTGCGGGGTCGGTCGACGAGGACCTGATGCTCTCAAGCTTCTCGGACGCTGCCGGGAACGGCCCCTCGCGCTTCTATTACCTGGTGGCACCCGGTGGCCAGGTAACCTTCCCCTGGACCCTTGGACTTGTCGTTGGTAGCGGCACCAGTTTTGCGGCACCCACAATCAGCGGCGCAGCCGCTGTTATTCTTGGGCGCTGGCCTAACCTGACAGCTCGGGAAGTGGCGGATATTATGTTTGATACAGCAACCGATCTGGGCGCAGCAGGTGTTGACGAAATATATGGAAATGGCCTTCTTAATCTGTCGGCCGCCATGCAGCCCGTTGGCCAGGCTAAACTGGCTGTTGCTGGTGCACCAAGCAAAGCAGTCACTGCTGCTGCCATTGATTTGGGAGCACCCTTTGGCGACGCCTCCAGTCTCAGGAGTGCGCTTTCCAACGTAATGATTCTGGACGATTATAACCGGGATTTTAGCCTCGACGCCAATAAGCTTGTCACCAGCCGTGGGGGGCGCCTCAGTATCGAAGCGCGCTTTGATGCACGCCGTAATTGGCAATCGGCGGCGCTTGGCCTTAACGGTATCGGCCAGCTCAATTATTCGCTCAGCAGGGACATTCGCACAGCACCTGCCTTCGCGCTGGCTGGCCAAGCGGAAGGCGACTTTTCTCCAAAGATTGACGCCGCTTTCGAGTTTACCGGACAATATGACGACAAAAAATACTTTATCGGCACGGGTAGATCGCTTTCTTCTGCACTTGCACGCGAATCCTATGTAAGCGCAGTAACAGGCGATTTTTCACTCACGGGCGCAAACGACACGCCTATCCCAACCGGGCGCGGTATCTATTTCGCCGTAAATAATGCCCTTTCAGAAAACACGGATGTCTGGGTTGGTGTTTCCCAATCACGCATACAAGGGTATGAATTTCACCCGGTAGAGGCGCTGCAAGACGATACAAGCATCACCGCCGTTGCTATGCGCATCAACCATTATGCTGGCAGCAGCCGATTCAGCGCGGAGTTTGGTACAAGCCTTGAAGCTGGAAGCCTTCTTGGCAGCCGGTCTACCGGCGGGCTTACCGTCGCTAACGGCGCAACAAACAACTGGGTCTCCTTAACAGGTGGGTGGCAACTGGCAGATAGTATTTTCCTTGAGAGCAAAGCAACACTCGCGGTCACCGCCCCACACAGCGGCGGCGGCAGTATCCTCGGCGACTTGGGGCTTATCACCAGCAGCGCGGTCCAGATCAAAGCCTCTTGGCAAAACGCGTTTACACCTGATGACAGTTTCATCCTTATGGTGCACCAGCCGCTCAGGGTCGAAAATGCACAGGCCACTCTGACGACCGGGACCGGCCTTGATCAAAATGCTTCTGTTGAATTTACCAACTACCGCGTCTCGCTCGCCCCTGCGGGCCGGGAAATTGCTTTCGAAACCAGTTACCGAACAAACTGGCAAGGCTGGCGTTTGGAAACAAATGCGGCCTACAGGCTTGATGCCGGGCATTTCGCAGGGCAAAAAGATACCATGTTTGCCTTCAATATCAGTCGGCTTTTCTAGGGATCAAGGGACGTTCATATGAAGAAAAATCCAACACTGGCGATTATCCAGGAAGCTCCCGTTTTCCTAAACCTCAAGGCTAGCCTTGAAAAAGCAATCTTGCATATCCGGCGGGCGGCAGAAGGCGGCGCAGATATCGTGGCCTTTGCTGAGTGTTGGCTGCCCGGCTACCCTGTGTGGCTTGATTTTTCCCCTGAAGCCGCGCTCTGGGACCATAAAGGCGCAAAAACTCTCTTCAGGCTGTTATCTGAGAACAGTGTCACTTCGGATGGCCCTGAGCTTAATGCCCTTCAATCACTCGCGGATGAGCTTTATGTTCATATTGTAATGGGCACGCACGAGCGCGCAGGCAAAACGCTCTATAATACCAGCTTCACATTCTCTCCCGGCACTGACAAACCCACACCGCACCGCAAGCTGGTGCCTACCTACACCGAGCGGCTTGTTTGGGGCCGAGGCGATGGCTCTACGCTCGCCGCTGTCGACACGCCGTGGGGCAAACTTGGCAATCTAATTTGCTGGGAACATTGGATGCCGCTTGCGCGTGCCGCTATGCATAACCTCGGCGAAAGCATTCATATTGCCCAGTGGCCGGCCGTGAAAGACATGCATCAGGTTGCGAGCAGGCACTATGCGTTTGAAGGCCGCTGCGCTGTGGCGGCAGCAGGATCTTACATGCGTAAGCGCGATGTTATCGAAGGCTTTCTCTCGCTTGATGTTGACGAGCCTGAGGCCTTGGCCATGCTGGAAGCCATACCGGGAGGCCCCGACGATCTTATCCACAGCGGCGGGAGTGCCTTAATCGCCGCGAATGGCAGCTATATTGCTGAGCCAATATTTGATGAACCAGGCACCCTTTACGGAACGGTTGATATGGCACAACAAACCGAAGAAGCGCAAACATTGGATACGGACGGCCATTATAGCCGCCCTGATGTGTTTGACCTGACCGTCAACACCGCGCCGCAGCCTGGTGTGACCTTCAAGGACACCTAACCAAGAGTTTTATTATCTCTAAGCGACTGCAGCGCGCTGGCGTCCAACCCTAGAAGATCCTGCAGGACATTATCTGTATCGGCACCCAGATGTGGCGGCGCTTTATTGTAGCTGATAGCGCTTTGCGAATACCGGATCGGGTTGGCAACTGACGGCACTGTAACACCATCTTCGTTTTCAAGCCCAACAGCCAAGCCGCGCGCTTTCACCTGCTCGTCGTCAAAGACACGCCCCATCGTATTGATTGGCCCGCCCGGCACACGCGCCTTTTCAAGAATGTCAATCCAGTCATCGGTGCTGTTTTGAGCGATGCGCGCTGTGATAAGCGGCAACAAGGTATCACGGTGTTCAACCCGTGCGGGATTAGTAAGATAACGAGCATCCACAGCCAAATAACCAAGGCCGCTGGCCTCGCAAAAACGCGCGAATTGATTGTCGTTGCCAACGGCCAGAACAATATAACCATCAAGCGTTTCAAACGCCTGATATGGCACAATACTGGGGTGCGCGGTTCCAAGCCGTTTTGGTTCACTCCCAGACACAAGATAATTCATGCTTTGATTGGCAAGTACAGCAACCTGCGTATCAAGAAGCGACATATCAATATGCTGCCCTTCACCTGTCCTCGAACGGTGATGCAACGCACCCAATATACCAATTGTACTATAAAGGCCGGTAAACAGGTCCGTAACTGCAACGCCTACCTTCTGAGGGCCAGCTCCCGGCGCGCCGTCAGGCTCGCCAGTGATACTCATCAAGCCACCAAGCGCCTGAATAAGCGCGTCATAACCGGGTCGGTCTTTATAAGGCCCATCCTGACCAAAACCAGTAATTGAACAATAAATCAACCGCGGATTAAGGTTGTTAAGGCTCTTGAAATCTAAACCATATTTTTTCAGGCCTCCAACCTTGAAATTCTCGACAAGAATATCGCAGTGTGCAGCAAGCTCGCGCACCAACCTCTGGCCTTCCGGGTCTGCCAAATCAATGGCAACCGAACGCTTGCCGCGGTTGGCGCAGAGGAAATACGCAGAGACAGGCTCGCCGCCCTTATCAAAGAAAGGAGGCCCCCAGGAGCGAGTATCATCACCGCCCTCAGGCCGTTCGATTTTGATCACATCCGCGCCGAGGTCCGCAAGGCACTGCGTCGACCATGGGCCAGCCAAAATCCGGCTCAGGTCGAGTACGCGAATGCCCTCAAGAGGTCCTGCCATAAACCCTAAGTCCTACATGAAGGCCTGAAGGCCGGTTTGTGCCCGCCCAAGAATAAGCGTATGCACATCATAAGTGCCTTCATACGTATTGACTGTCTCCAGGTTCACCATATGACGGATCACATGAAACTCGTCGGAAATACCGTTACCACCGTGCATGTCACGCGCCATACGGGCGATCTCAAGCGATTTTCCGCAGCTATTACGTTTGATCATGGAGATATTCTCCGGTGCCGATTTACCTTCATCAAGCAAGCGCCCAACCCGCAGGCATGCCTGCAAGCCTAGCGTGATTTCTGTCATCATGTCCGCGAGCTTTTTCTGCACAAGCTGCGTCTGCGCGAGCGGGCGACCAAACTGCTTGCGGTCAAGCGTATATTGGCGGCCAGCATGCCAACAGAATTCTGCAGCCCCCAGAGCACCCCAGGCGATGCCGTAACGTGCCTTGTTCAAACAACCAAACGGCCCCGACAAACCGGATGCATTCGGCAGCAGATTTTCTTCTGGCACAAAGACTTCATCCATCACAATCTCACCTGTGATAGAAGCCCTGAGGCTCATTTTTCCCTCAATCTTGGGCGTGGAGAAGCCCTCCATGCCGCGCTCAAGGATAAAGCCGCGTATCTTGCCATCAAGCTTTGCCCAAACAACCGCCACATCGGCGATCGGGCTGTTGGTGATCCACATTTTATTGCCAGTGAGCCGATAACCGCCGCCAACCTTCTCTGCGCGAGACTTCATGCCGCCCGGATCAGAACCATGGTCTGGTTCAGTAAGGCCAAAGCAACCAACCCACGCGCCGCTCGCCAGTTTAGGAAGATACTTCTTGCGCTGCTCTTCACTGCCATAGCTATAGATTGGATACATAACAAGAGAGGCCTGCACACTCATTGCCGAGCGGTAACCACTATCTACACGCTCAACTTCGCGCGCAATAAGGCCATAAGCCACATGGTTCACTGCAGAACCACCATATTCCTCTGGCAGCATGGCACCCAGGAGGCCCATATCACCGAGTTCGTTCATGATTTCACGGTCAAAATTTTCGTGTCGTGCCGCCTCAAGAACCCGCGGCATAAGCTTGCTTTGGCAATAGTCCCGTGCGCTATCGCGGATCAGTCGCTCTTCTTCTTCAAGCTGTTCTTCAAGGAAAAGCGGGTCTTCCCAGTTAAATTGAGGCTTTGATGACATTTTGTTATCCCTAGTCACGAAGAAAATGATATTAGCGAATATATAAAGGGCTTTTCCCCGCCTATAAAGTAACATTTACGACTACTTTCATTCTAAATATTCATATTACTTTATGATCCTGAGTGGTATACAGGGGCTATGAAACGCCAACTGCCATCGATTACCGCCCTTGAATGCTTCGAGTCCGTTATCAAGCATGGTCTCGTCACGCGTGCGGCAGAAGACCTAAATCTGACACAAAGCGCTGTCAGCCGCCAGATCAGCAACCTTGAAGCCTTCACGCGCCAGCAGCTTTTCAAACGGGAGCGCAAGCGCTTGCTACCAACAGAAGCTGCCAAGCAGTTTGCACAGTCGATCTCGCCGCTTCTTGATACGCTGGAACGTGAGACGATGCGGCTGATGAGCTGGGGTGCCGAGGACCGCATTTTGACGCTTGGGCTGTTACCGACCTTTGGCTCACGGTGGCTAATTCCCAAATTGGGCGGTTTCACCGAGAAACACGCTGATATTCAGCTCAATATCGTGACCGGCCTGACGTTTCAGGACTTTGCGGCTGCGGATACTGATGTTGCGGTATTATACGGCGACGGCGATTGCCCTGGGTACGACATTTACCGCATTCTTGACGAAGAGATTGTAGCGGTGATTGCTCCTGATCATTATCAGAACCCTGATATTCTCTCATACGAGCACCTGCAGATGGCAACGCGCCCAACCGCATGGACCGACTGGCTTAGTGAGCAATATTCTTATGCTGTAACCCAGCGGCTTGGCCCCAAATTCGAGAATTTCACCATGATGATCGAAGCGGTATACTCTGGACTTGGGGTTGCAGTATTACCCCGTATGTATATCGAATCCGACTTACAAAAAGGCCGCTTGCTTGCACCGTTTGGGTCGTCCGTAACCAGCAAAAAAGGCTATTATCTGGCTTGCGCCGAGCATCTTGCGGACAGCCCCAAGGTCAAGGCCTTTAAAGACTGGCTTTTCAGCGCTACCTAAACCCTGCGACAGCCGCCAGCCAAACAACGAATTTTCGCACAAAAAAGGGCCTCGCAAGGCCCCTTAATCATTTCAAAGGCTGCGGCCCTTACCAGATAGAGACACGCTCTTCCGGTGGCAGATACAGTGCATCGCCCTCTTTGATATCGAAGGCTTTATACCATTCGTCCATATTGCGCACGACACCGTTTACACGGAATTCGGCAGGCGAATGCGGGTCCGACTTCAAACGGTTGATAAGCGCTTCATCGCGGTATTTGCGTTTCCACACCTGTGCCCAAGCCAGGAAAAAGCGCTGATCGCCGGTAAAGCCACCAATTACAGGCGCTTCTTTGCCGCCAAGCGCAAGCTTGTAGGCGTGATATGCCATTGCCAGACCACCCACGTCACCGATGTTCTCCCCCATAGTGAATTTGCCATCGACAAAATGCCCCGGTACAGCCTCGTAGGTATCATACTGAGCGCCCAACATGCCGGTACGCTCTTCAAACGCCGCCCGGTCACCATCAGTCCACCAGTTACGCTGCACGCCCTTTTCATCAGACTTAGAGCCCTGATCGTCAAAGCCATGGCCCATTTCATGGCCAATGACTGCACCGATACCACCGTAATTCACAGCAAGGTCAGCACCTGGATCAAAGAATGGTGCCTGCAGAATTGCCGCCGGGAACACGATCTCGTTGAAGCCCGGATTATAATAGGCATTCACCTGATGTGGCGGCATAAACCATTCGTCTTTATCCGTCTTGCTTGTGAGACGCTCGACCGCACGTTTGTGGTTCACGGCAGCGATACTCTTTGCATTTGCAAACATATCCCCTTTTACGATCTCAATCGCTGATACATCCCGCCATTTGTCTGGATAGCCAATTTTCGGGTTGAACGTGGAAAGCTTCTTGCGTGCTTGTATTTTCGTCTCGTCGCTCATCCACTCAAGGCCATCAATGCGTTGGCCAAGAGCAACACTAAGGTTTTCAACCAACTGCACCATCTGGGTCTTGGATGATTCTGGGAAATAACGCTTCACATAAACCTGGCCAATCGCCTCACCGAGCGCATTCAAAGCGCCTACACGAGCCGTTGCACGTTCCCAGCGCGCGCGCTGTTGCGGGGTGCCGCGTAAAGTCTTGCCAAAGAACTCAAAGTTCGCCGCGTCAATCTCTTCCGTCAACAAGGCCGCATGGTTTGCGATCACGCTGTAGGCCAAATATGCTTTCCAATCATCAACGGAAATGCCTTTGATCAGGTCAGGGAACGCTGCCACTACATCCGGGAAAGATACATTAAGCCGCTCAATGTGTCCCATATCGCGAGCACCAAAGAAAGCGTCCCAATCAAGACCAGGGTACTGCGCCTTGAAGTCGGTGTAATCTTGCGGGTTCAGGGTTTTATCCCGGTCCCGGCGTTCTGAACGCGGCCACTGTTTTTCCGCGAGCTTGGTTTCAATCGCAAGAATCGCCTTCGCTTTTTCTTCCGCGCCTTCAATTTCTGCAAAAGTCAGCATCTGTGCCACATGCTTCACATAGGCATCGCGCGTTTCTTTGAACTTGTCTGTATCTTCAAGGTAATAATCCCGGTCCGGCAGGCTCATGCCGCCAATGCCCATATTAAACTGATAACGATCAGGGTTTTCACGGTCGATACCAAGGCCGGCGATGATAGGCGACGTAAGATTGTCTTTAGCCGCCCGGCCAAAGAGCACTACGATATCATCGTGGCTGGCTGCTGCCGCTACGTCGGCAAGCAAAGGACGAATCGGGTCAATACCGCGCGCGTTGATTGCCTCAGTATCCATATAGCTGTTGTAATAATCGCCAATTTTTTGCTCAACAGTACCGTGCTCAAATGTACCGCTCGCTAAATCATCAATTATGGCCTTTGCGCGGTCGCGGCTGCGATCACCAAGTACGGTAAAAGCACCGTAATTGCTTTTGTCGGCAGGTATCTCGAAAGTATCAAGCCAGCTTCCACTTGCATAAACAAAGAAATTATCACCCGGCTTCACGCTTTCTTTGCGCGCCGTCAAATCTACGCCCCAAGCACCGAGTTCCGGTTTTGCTTTCGCGGCAACCGCCGCCGGGCTTTCATTTGCCGGTGCCTCTGCAGATTGTTCGCTTTGGCCGCATGCTGCCAGCAGCAGCGCCGTTGCTGCAACCGACGACTTCAATATTGTTTTGATCATAGAGCCCCTCCCGGGATTATTTGTTTCTGTTATAAGGGTGAGGTGCGGCAGCACGCTGTCGCTGTAATTGCCCAAGATGCTCACCCGGCACACAGATAACCAAATGCTTACCCTGCGCGTCAATAAACCTTAGTTTATCAAACGGAGAATTTACTGATCGGGGTTCTTCTGCTTCTCTAAAACCGATATTTTTCCCCTATTTTCACCGCTACGCAGCCTAAAACCATCCAACTTATTTGTCCGCGGACACGTTCGAACATTAGCCTGCAAAGAAAATTAATTGTTCATTTTCATATAGTTACATCATTTTTGCCTTTACACTTCAGAATCAACAAGAGATATTTCCGGTTCACCAAAGCCCTATGACAGGAAACCAAAGCCCCTTGACAGAGGAAACTTCCTTTATGGCATGCACTCACAAAAGACATTTTTTTACGCTAGCGAGTGCGACTGTGGCCTTCAACTTTCCATTCAGTACTGCTTGAGCCGAGAATCACCAGCTCAGCTCCTAACTGAAATCAACACACTCGCACGAGGCAACAAAGGCAGAGGGCAACAAGGACTGCCGCCACCGCTGCTGATGGCCACCGCTCTTGCAATCGCCCCAGTGCCTCCGCAAGAGTGTTCCTGCCGCTTGACAGTGGCTACTTCATATGAATTAATGCAATACATTAATTTGAACTTTCGGAATGAAACGTCTGCGCGGGGAGCGTAGCCCTATTCCGATTGTTAGGATACGGGGAAGGAAAGCACATGAAAACCTGGACACTTCTTGGCTCGTGCGCGCTGTTTGCACTGACGGCTACAGCGGCCGCAAGCGATGAACCTACCAATCTTTACTGGGGAGATACGCACCTTCATACCAGCTATTCATTCGACGCTTTCATGAATGGCAACAAAACCGCCGACCCGGACACTGCCTACCGCTGGGCCAAGGGTCGCCCTGTTATTCATCCCTTCAACCGCACTCGTGTGCAGTTGGAACGTCCGCTTGATTTTCTTGTTGTTGCAGACCATGCCGAGTTATTGGGCGTGATCAAACAAGTACACCTTGAAGAAGGTCAGCTTCCAGAGATGGGTGTATGGGGCAGTATTAAACGCTGGTTTTCTATCAAAGTTTTAAACTCAAAGCTGGAGGAAGGTACGGCGCATGAGGTCTTTTTAGACTTGTTGCCGTCGCATATGGCAAACCCTGGGGGTGACCCGGTTGCAGACCCAAACAACGAACTTCCGGCCCGCACCTTTGGTGACACAAGTGAGATGCAACAGGTTGCCTGGAACCAGATTGTCGACAGCGCTGAAAAACACAATGAACCCGGTAAATTTACCAGTTTTGTTGGCTGGGAATGGAGCTCCATCCCGACAGGATCAAACCTGCACAGAATTGTTATGTCGCCTAACGGCGGCGAGACCGCGAAACAATACAGGCCTTTTGGTTCCGACATCAGCCAGTACCCGGAAGACCTGTGGGCCTGGCTCGACAAAACATCCAAGGAAACGGGGGCGGAATTTATCGCGATCCCGCATAATTCGAATATTTCAAAAGGGTATATGTTCCAGGAAACGACGCTGAAAGGCGAGCCAATCACCGAGGGCTATGCCCGGACACGCATCGACTGGGAACCAATCGTTGAAATCACTCAGATCAAGGGCGATTCTGAAACACACCCGACTTTATCGCCTGACGACGAATTTGCAGATTTTGAGACCTATGGCTTTTTCATCCAAAAAAGCGACAAGGCCTATACCTATGAAGCGACCAAAGGCGCGTATATCCGTTCAGGTTTGAAAATGGGTTTGAAAGTTGAAGACAAGGTAGGTGTCAACCCTTTCAAGTTTGGCGTTATTGGCTCAACCGACAGTCACAGTGGCCTCTCAACCGCCGACGAAAATAACTTCCACGGCAAGATGGCACGCGACAGTACTCCAGAAAGCAAGCGCCTGTTTGGAATTGGCCGCCGCTCGCTTACCGGCTGGAACATGTCTGCGCAAGGCCTCGCAGCAGTTTGGGCCGAAGAAAACACCCGCGAAAGCATATACAAAGCCTTCAAACGAAAAGAGGTATATGGCACAACCGGACCCCGCATGCGGGTGCGTTTCTTTGGCGGCTGGGACTTTGGTATGCTCAATACCCAGCAATCCAACATCACTGAAGTGGGCTACAAAGGCGGCGTGCCCATGGGCGGAGACCTGACACGCCCCTCTGCAGGCGACAGTGCCCCTCAATTTCTGATCCAGGCAGTGAAAGACCCAGCCGGTGCCAATCTGGACCGCGTTCAGGTCGTGAAAGGCTGGCTAGGTGCAGACGGCGAAACCTATGAGAAAGTCTTTGATGTAGCTTGGGCAGGCAACAGGCAGATTGGTGCAGACGGAAAATTGCCCCCTATCGGCAATACGGTTGATCAGAAAACAGGAAAAGTGGAAAACACTATCGGCACTCCTGAGGTGATCACAACCTGGACCGATCCAACCTTCAACGCTGACGAACGTGCCTTTTATTATGTTCGTGTATTGCAAATCCCGACTGCGCGCCATTCCCTTCTGGATGCAAACGCGTTACAAGAACCTGCTCCTGATGAAGGCCCTGCCACCATTCAGGAACGGGCCTATACCTCGCCAATCTGGTATACGCCGTAACGGATAATATTGGGAAAAGGCACTATTCTATGCCGAAGATATTCAAAGAGCCGCTAGTCCAGTTTCTGATTGGCGGTCTTTTCCTGTATGGGGCGCTCGCGCTGTTTGGCGGGGCTGAAGAAGAAAACAGCCCCTATGTCATTCCTGTGAATGATCAGGCACTTCTCCTGTATCTGCAGTATCAGGACAAGGCCTTTGATACTGCAAGCGCACGCAAGACACTCGAATCTCTGGACAAAAAAGCGCGTACCCGCCTGGAAAAAGAATATATCCGTGATGAAGTTATGGTACGCGAAGCCGTTGCTCTGGGGCTTGACGGCAATGACGAAGTAATACGCCGCCGCCTGATCCAGAAAATGGATTTTATTGTACAAGGCGTGATCCCTGCTGACATGTCGTTTGAACAGGCCGAAATTGAGGCTCATTTCAACGACAATATCGCGGAGTATATGATCGAAGCCAAAGCAACTTTCACCCATATATTTTTCAGCAACGAAAAACGCGGCCCAGAAAAAGCTGCCAACGATGCCCGGCAACTACTCCCCCAGATTAACCAGACAAATCTACCATTCGAAAAAGCCGGGGACTACGGCGACCGTTTTTATTTTCTGCGCAATTATGTGAAGCGTCCCCAGCGCCTGCTATCAGATCATTTCGGAAATGAAATGATTGTACTTTTACTTGGCCAACAGCCTGCCAATCAATGGATTGGGCCCTTTGCATCAAAGTATGGCAGCCATCTTATTATGCTGCGTGAGTTCTCGCCAGCGCGCGCACCGAGCCTAACAGAAGTTGCCAGCTTGGTTATTGAAGATCTACGCCGGGCAAAACGTGATGCCATACGCAGCGCGGCCATCGCCCGGCTCACTTTAAAATATAAGCTGCAACGCGATGAGGCATCAAAATAGATGCATCTCCGTGCTTTAATAATCCTGACCGTACTATTTGCGACATACTCGTCTCCCGCAGTGTCCCACGAAGGACGGCCTGTCTATGTTGAGGTCACCCAGCAGTCACCCACCAACTATGCGCTTCGATGGAAAATTCCACCTGTTATAGCAAGTGGTGCTGAACCATTGATCCGCCTTTCTGGCATGGATTGCGGTATTTCGGCAGGGGAAGCTAAACCGTCGCTGGCCGGAACCCACTTTTATGCGTGCGCAAAAGGCGCTGAGGCGCTGCAGATTGATTTGCTCTATCAAGGCACAAACCCGGTGCTATCAACCCTTGTGCTATACCGAACGCTGGACGGTAATGAACAGAGCATAATGGCCGGCCCCGATGAAACCTCTGTCCCTCTTCCTGTCGCGGAGACCTTCTGGCAGGTCGCCAAACGCTATGTACTTACAGGTATGGACCATATCCTTGAAGGCTATGATCACCTGCTGTTTGTTTTGTGTCTAATGCTGCTGTCCGGGAGCTTGCAACGCATTCTGATCACCGTTACCGGCTTTACACTCGGGCATTCCCTAACCTTGGGTATGTCAGCACTAGCCGGATGGTCTTTACCGCCCACCTTTGTGGAACCTCTGATCGCATTCAGTATCCTCATCCTGGCGACCGAGGTCGCGGCAAAGCGCGAGGATACACTCGCCTACCGCTATCCCGCGGTGATCGCAACAGGCTTTGGCCTGCTGCATGGCTTTGGATTTGGCGGGGCGTTAGCAGAGATCGGCTTGCCATACGGGCTTAAAATACAGGCACTGGCCTTCTTCAACATCGGCGTGGAGGTCGGCCAATTGCTTTTTGTTGTTGTGGCCTACGCCGCCTACCGTCTGGCTAGCGGAGCCACAAAAATCTTTCATACGAGCTTTACCGTTCGTGATCTCAAGCCACTAGCAATCTACCCGACGGGCATAATTGCGGCCTATTGGGCCATCGTGCGCGTAGCAGGTATTTGGCAATAAATGCTGCTCGGCCATTGAAACTCCTGCCGCCAGCGCTAGCCTCACAGGGAACAGTTTTCAATCCGGCAAGGGACCGTAAAATGACAGCAACCATGCGCTTTCTCGTTGACCGCAGCGACATCAACAATCATGAGCTTGAAACCACCGAAGCCGATGAACTTGGCGACGGCGAAGCCCTTATGAGGGTGGAACATTTCTCTTTCACCGCTAACAACGTTACATACGCCGCCTTTGGCGATGCGATGAAATATTGGGATTTCTTTCCAGCCAAAGATGGGTTTGGGATTGTGCCGGTTTGGGGCTTTGCGGAGGTTACCGAAAGCAAAGCTGCGGATGTTCATGTAGGCGATCGTTTCTATGGCTATTACCCGATGGCGACGCACCTCAAGGTAATGCCCGCCAAAGTATCAGGCGGGGGCTTTTTCGATGGAGCCTCTCACCGGCAGCACCTTTCGCCTATCTATAATTATTATGCCAACACGAAAGCCGATCCGGCTTACCGCGCCAATATGGAAGAACTGCAGATGATCTTCCGGCCACTCTTTATGACCAGCTTTCTGATCGACGATTTTCTTGACGACAATGATTTTTTTGGCGCGGAACAGGTTGTGCTCTCTAGCGCGTCATCCAAAACGGCTTACGGCCTTGCATTCCTGTTAGCACAGCGCAGCAACATCAAAGTGATCGGCCTGACATCTGCAGGCAATGTTGCTTTCTGCGAGAGCATGGGCTCGTACGGAAAAGTTGTGACATATGACCAGGTCAGTACGCTTGATGCCTCCAGGAAAACTGTCTATGTCGATATGGCAGGCAGCGGCCCCGTGCGCAGCGATGTACACACTCACTTTAACACCAAACTCGCGTATAGCTGTTCGGTCGGTGCCTCACACTGGGATCAGATGGGCTCAAACAAAGAGCTGCCTGGCCCGACGCCCACCTTGTTTTTTGCACCCGCCCAAGGCCAGAAGCGCAATGCAGATTGGGGTGCCGAGGGCCTCGCACAAAAAACGGGGGCCGCCTGGATAAAGTTTATCGGTGCTGCGGCAGAATGGACTGAAATTGTCAGCCAAACGGGTTCTGACGCCATCGCGCAGGTTTACAAGGATACCGCCGACGGTAAAGTGAACCCTCAGCACGGCAATATCCTCAGTTTTTAGCCTAGGCTAGGCCTGATTTGGCAGCGGCGGCGGGGCAAGCAGGTGCCCCGCTTTTTGCCACAGCGTAACGTCGGTGCGTGCCGTTAATTTCACGCTAGCACCTTGCGGGAAACGTAGCCAATCGCCGGGGCCGTACCGATCACCGTCCACCTCTGCCTCCCCGGTCAAAAGAAACAACTCAAACCCGCCCTGTTCTTCGAACTGACATGTCATTCCAGCCGGCAACCCAACCCCTTCAACACGTTCATGTGATGTTTCATGGAGTGCAAGGTGCGAGGTGCCATCAATTGCAGTATCCCACAAGCTGCCGTCTTTCATGTCGATACGGACATGCTCCTGATCTTCCTCAGGATATTGCCAAAGCTTTACCATGATGATGCACCCGTTTTTTGAATAAGGCTTGTGCTTACTGCCAACCGGGTTGCGTACATACATGCCCGCCGGATAATCACCGTGCTCGTCGGAAAAAATACCATCAAGTACGATGAATTCTTCGCCGCCCGAGTGAACATGCGGCGAGAAATAGCTGCCGGGCGCATACCGCACGATCGTCGTAGCCCGTGCAACTTCCTCACCGTTACGCTCCAGCATTTTACGCTCAACGCCTTTCATTGGCGACGGAAGCCAATCTGTTTCGCTGGCCCTTGAGATTGCCGCGACGCTCAAATCGGAATGAAGTTGCACTATCCTAGCCTCCTTTTAAACACTTGCGCTGGCTCGTTGACTTACCATGGCAAACCAGCGGTCCAGATGTGGCATATCGCCCGCACCGACCAAGCCAACAAACTTGGCAAAACTATAGCCGACAAAGGCAGTGATGTCGGCAATCGTAAATTTATCACCAGCAACATAGGCCTGCCCTGCAAGTTCATTTTCCAACCTTTCAAGCGTTGCTTTTACGCGCGCACCGTTCTTTTCACCCCATTCCTTGATCTGGAAAGGCTCAAGTTCACCAAGCCCGTCGGTCGCATGATGAAAATAGGTTGTCCCAGCATCCAGCAACCCTTCTTCAACACGGCGCTGCCACATGGTAATCTTTCCTGCTTCGGCAGGCGTGGTGCCCATCAGCGGCGTATCGGGATAGGCCTCTTCCATATAGCGCGAAATCGCAACACATCCGCTGATCACCGTACCATCATTCAATTCCAAACACGGCACCGTCGCATCGGGGTTTTTGGCTCGAAAAGCTTCAGTGCGGTGTTCACCGCTCGGCACATCAATTTGAACGCGTTCTATATCCACGCCTTTTTCCGCCAGAAACATGCGCACACGGCGCGGATTTGGGAAGGCTTCATATTCGTATAATTTCATTGCTCACTCCTTGAATGATTTTACCTACTAGTTAGTAGATACCAATTACATAAGGCGCAAAAACATTGCCGTCAACAAGCATCTACCAATTAGTAGATACCTGGATTGTTATTTCACAAGTTTTAGTCAGTAGAAGGCTTTGGGTAATTTCCAGCCTTTGAGGATAGCCGCTGAACGCATAGCAAACGCGGTTCCCATCGCGAGCCATAGCGAAAGGCTGCCGCCCACTTCAAAAAAGGAAAGCAAGCAATAAACACCAGCACCTGCGAAGGCAGCAGTTGCATACAGTTCACCCTCTTTCATAACAAAAGGGATTTCGTTGCAGATGACATCACGGATAATGCCGCCCGCCACACCAGTCGCCACGCCCAACATCACAGCAACCAGGGGACTTCCCGAGATCATCAAAGCCTTTTCGGCCCCTACAACGCAGAAAAGTGCGAGCCCCGCAGCATCTGCCCAAACCAGCCAGCGCATACGGCTTTCAAGATAACGTGCAAACAAAAAGGTCAGCCCTGCCGCTCCAAGTGCCACCCAGATACTGGTGGTGCCTTTCACCCAAAACACTGGCTCCCCAAGCACCAGATCCCTGAGCGTACCGCCGCCAACTGCAGGCATCAACGCCAACACGGCTATCCCGAACAGATCCATATCTTTCCGCGCTGCCGCGAGTGCGCCAGAGATCGCAAAAACAAAAACGCCAGCAAGATCAAAATATGTAAGCAATTGGTCCAACGCGGTTCCTTAAACGTCGATATACCTATCTGCACATCACCGATTTACTGCGCGGCGTCAAGCAAAGCGTCAAGGTCAAGATGTTCTTCAAGCGCTTCAGCAAGTAAGTTAAGTGCCCGATCAACCTTTGGCCCAAAATCGGCAGCGGTTGCCGCACCGCCTATTGCCGACAGGAACTTTGAACGAAACACCCCCGTTTCAAACAGGCCGTGCAGATAGGTGCCATAAATTGGCTTTTCAGCACATTTAACACCAATGGTTCGGTCACCGCATTTCATAAAAGGGACCAAACCACCGCCAAGTTTGCTTTGGCCAGCATGGATCTCATAACCAGAAGCACTGCAATCCCACGCAGGCACCCGCACAGAGACATTCTCCGTCTTTTTTTGCTGCCGGAATAGGGTTTCGATATCCAGCAAACCAAGCCCTGGTTCCTCGGACGGAGCACCTTCAACACCTTCCGCGTCAATAACCTTCCTGCCCAGCATCTGGTAACCACCGCATATTCCAAGGAGGGCACCACCTGCACGCACGTGGGCGGCAATATCAGTATCCCAGCCCTGCTGTTTCAGGAAACGCAGATCAGCAATTGTCGATTTACTGCCCGGTAGTACAATCAAATTCGCTTCACGCGGCAACGGCGTACCCGGCGGACAAAAAACAACCTTCACACCGTCTTCAGCGCGGAGTGGATCCAGATCGTCAAAATTTGCAATGCGCGGTAACATGGGTACGGCCACTGTGAACACATCTGTTGTGCAAGCCTCAGTCGTTTCTAACACAACAGCATCTTCGGCTGGCAATTCTTTTACACACGCAAGGTAGGGCAGAACACCGAAGTTTCGCCAGCCCGTTTCAGCCGCAATACGCTCTAGTCCGCCGTCAAACAGACGCACATCACCCCGGAACATATTAATGATCGTACCTTTAATCAGCGCTTGTTCTTCCGGCGGTAACAGGCCGTGTGTGCCGCAAATCGCCGCAATCACCCCACCTCGGTTGATATCACCGATTAAGACAACAGGCGTTTTAGTTGGCAATGCAAAACCCATATTCGCAATATCATTCTGGCGCAGGTTCACTTCCGCAGGACTGCCCGCACCCTCGACGAGTACAAGGTCGGCTTTCCCTTTCAAGCGCTCAAAACTCTCGATCACGGCAGACATCAATGCGGGCTTCAGTTCCTGATACGCATGTGCTTCCGCGCGTACAAAGCGCTTGCCCTGCAAGATGACCTGCGCGCCCGTATCGCTTTCCGGCTTTAACAAAACCGGGTTCATATCGACACAAGGTTCAGCATTCGCCGCCCTGGCCTGCAGCCACTGGGCGCGGCCAATTTCGCCGCCACATGCAGTCACGGCTGCATTATTGGACATATTCTGCGGTTTGAAAGGCAGTAGCTTCAGCCCGCGCCGGTGATACGCACGGCACAATCCTGCCACAAGAACAGACTTTCCAACATCCGAGCCTGTTCCCTGAAGCATCAGTGCCCGCGCAGTCACTTACTCCTCCACTACCCGGGATGGCACCAGATACTGAAAACCACCGTTATCCCAGCGCGCCACTTCAACGCCAAAAGCTGATCGTAAGTTATCGTCTGTCAGTACTTCGTTTGGTGCCCCGCTTGCCACCAGCTTGCCACCATCAAGCAGTATCAACTTATCGCAGAAGCGCATAGCATGAGCGAGATCATGAATTACGACAAGCACACCAGCACCCGCAGCCGCTTCTGTGCGCAGAATATCCATCACCTGCAACTGGTGCATCGGGTCCAGGGAAGCTGTTGGTTCATCCGCCAGAATATAGCTGGCACCAACGGCAAGGCTGCGCGCCAAAAGTACACGAGACCTCTCCCCCCCCGAAAGGGTAGTCACCAACCGACTGCGAAAATCCCAGCAATCGGTCTTGCGCATAGCATCTTCTATCGCTCTTTCATCTTTTGCACTCAAATCCTGCCAGGGATTAAGGTGCGGCACACGCCCAAGGGCCACGGTGCGCTCGGCGGTCAACGGCCAATGAACAGGTGCCCCCTGTGGTACATAAGACATGAGTTTGGCACGTTGTCGCGGTTGCAGGAAACTAACATCAACAGTGCCAGCGCGCACCTGCCCCTTTGTCCGTTCAACCAACCCAAGTGATGCCCGAAGCGCAGTACTTTTCCCGGCACCGTTCGGGCCTATCAAGCCAACAACATCGCCGCGCTCAACGCTGAAAGAAACCCTTTCCAAGATGCTGGCCCCGTCAAGCTCGACAGACAAATTTTCAATACGCAGGTTAGGCTTTGCAGCATCGGTCATCGCATGTTCCCCCGCGTTTTGAATATTATATAGATAAAGAGCGGCGCGCCGATCACCGCCATCACAACGCCGAGTTTAAGTTGTCCGTGCCCAACAGGTAGCCGCGTGAAAATATCCGCAAGGGTCATCAACAAAGCACCTGAAATGGCGCTGGGCAACAGCAAACGCCGTGGTTCATATCCGATAATGGCGCGCACAAAATGCGGCACCACAAGCCCAACAAAACCCACTGTTCCGCATACAGAAACGGTCGCCCCGACCGATAGAGCAGTGCCCAGCACAACGCGCCAGCGCACCGCCTTGACATTAATACCGAGACTATGCGCGGTTTCCGATCCCAAGCTCAGGGCATTCAACCCCTGCCCCACACCAACCATTATTGCCCACCCGATAAGGATAAAAGGTGCGGCCAGCAACAAATCGTCGAAAGTGCGGTTCTCAAGTGAACCAAGCATCCATAAAATCATATCCTGCAGCGACATTGGATTGGGCGCAAAATTCATTACCAACGACACACCCGCCGTCGCAAGGCTTGAGATGCCGATACCAGCAAGGATCAAAGTCAAAATGCTACTATCCCGAGCAGCAAGCAACATCAAAATCAACGTGGCGATAAGCGCACCGCCCATCGCCATAAGAGGTACAGCAAGCGCGGACACTGCTGAAATACCCAGATAGATGGCGGAAACGGCCCCGAGCCCAGCCGACGCGGACACACCGATCACTCCTGGGTCTGCAAGTGGGTTCCGAAGCATTCCCTGCAACGCTGCCCCTGTATAGCCAAGCGTGGCCCCCGCCAGCATGCCAATGAATATGCGCGGCAGGCGAAGTTCGCGCACAATAATAGAGATTGGGTCATCAGCGCCGCCAAAGAGTGCTGCACCAAACTCGAATGGCGACAAGTTCACCTGCCCGAACAAGCCAGAGACAATGCCTGCAACAAACAAGCCTATCAGCAAAACAAGATTAATGGCCCACGGCCGATCGGCGAGTGCTTTAATCACCGGCAACTCCTTCACTGCTTAGCAATCCAAGGGCACGTGCTTCAGACCGAATATATTCAGCCGCATCAACAGCAAATGCGCCTCCACAAGAAAGATAACGGCTTGGTACATGAATTGTAGGCAGGTCGCCCATTAGCTGCTTGTAAATACTATGACGGCCGCCCGACCAATGTGACACATGCACATCCGGGTCACCGAAGAAAGTGGCCACAACAAAATCGGGCGGCGACATAACAAGCTTTTCGAGCGGCAACGACATCCAGAAATTGATACCCGCGTCTTCCGCAATGGTATCAAACCCGGCAAGCTTGATAATGTCGTCGACGAACGTACCGCGTCCAGCGGTGAACCCGCTTGGGGTCATATAAACCGCCTTCAGATTGGAGCGCTCAAGAGAGCGCAGTTCCACAAGACGAGCCAGATTTTCTGCAACAAACACCTGAGCGACATCAGCTTTGCCCAAACGTTCACCAACAACAGTGAACGACTTGATATTATCTTCAATGCCTATGGCATAGGGGGCTTGAAAAGAAGGGATGCCTGCTCGGGCCATAATCTCTTTGGCGCGCGGCCCACCGCGCCATGTCCTCAGCACAAAGCGGGGCTGCATCAAGAGAATTTCTTCCATCGAACCCTTGACCGTCGCAACCCCTTCTGCACGCCCCCCATAGTAGGACTGTGGCCCGCTGGCCTCAAACGAGACCGCCTGGATTTCTTCTTTATTCGCAAGGCCCAGCAAATATTGGTCGGCGCAGAAATCAATGGAAACCAAGCCTCTGCTTTTGCCGGGCGATTGCTCTGCCGCCACAGCGGGTGCGCACACAAGCGCACCCCAACCAACCAGTGATGCCGCGATCCACGGCCATACATTCGCTGTCCGGCCCTTCTTATAACGAATACCCATTAAAAAGTGCCCCGCACTCCAAAGTAACTTGAGATACCCGGTGTTCCGTACCCGGCGATCTGTTGATACTGGGCATCAAACAGGTTATCGATGCGGCCGTAAAGCTCTATGTGCTCGCTTACTTTATATGCCGCACGCAGATCTATGCGTGTCCAGGCATCTATTTCAACCGGATTGCCGGTTAACCAATCATAGTTAGCAATTTCCGCGCCGTTACGGGTCACTGAAATATTGCTGCTGAATGCTTCCGTCAGTACAATATCAACTGCTGCGTAAAACTGGTGCTTTGGCCTGCGAATAAGGCGCGTATCTGCGTCGCGGTCCTTGGCCGATGTATAGGTATAATTGCTTGCAACGGTAATGATTTCGCTGAGCGTGATTTCAAAATCAGCTTCGATGCCTTTAAGGCGCGCAGCAGCGATATTATCGTAACCTGCAGTAAAGGAAAAATCGATCAAATCAGTAATTTTCTGATCGAAATAAGTGACGCTAATTTTGCCTCTGTCATCCATAAAGTTCTGTGCAATCCCTGCTTCCCAGGCACTTGAGCGCTCGGGCAACAGGTCGGCGTTTGGTTCGTTCAGGCCACAAAAGGTGCAGATGTAAGTCAATTGGAAAACACTCGGTGCCTTAAAGCCTTCGCCCCAGTTGGCAAATACACGTGTATCGCTGTCCGCGAAATTATAGGAAAGGCGAACCTGCCCATTGGTTGTGGTTTCAAAACTCTCGTGGTCGTCGACACGTAAGCCCGCAGAAACATTCAGTCCGTTTTTTTCGTAAGAAATAAGGCCGAACAGGCTATCAATATTAAAGCCCTTTGTGGACGCAGTTTCCGCCTTCACATTTTCATGCTGCGCTCCAGCGCTCAAAGACCAATTGTCATCGAACGCATAGACCCCAAGATAGTCAAGGTTGAAGCGGCGGCCCTTACCAGGGAAGGAGCCAAACGTTGACACGCTTGCCCGGTCAATACCTGAATATTCCACCGAAAATATATTTATGAAGTTGCCCCCAGCAAGATCGGCATGCAGCCGCCCCCCAATCAAAAAATCCTCTGAAAACGCCTGATCAGGCCCATCCACCGGGCCGAAACTATCTGTATCGGTTTCGCTATCCGCGTAACTACCAAAAAACTCCACGTCAACAGCATCGCTCAATTGTGCCGTCATGCGCCCGCGCAAAGTATAGGCTTCGTGGCCGTCGGCTTCGGTATTGCCGTCGGCTTCTTCTGCCTTGGAAATACCGTCCGTTTTAATAGCACTTGCAGAAAGGTTGAAACCAAAGGCACCTGACCCACCCGAAATGGTTGCGCCGCCCCGAAAAGTTTCATAAGCGCCGTACTCAGCGAACACACTGCCAGCCAGTTCGCCGCCACCTGTTTTAGTGATGATATTCACCACACCGCCGATTGCGTCAGAACCATAAAGTACCGCTTGCGGGCCTTTGAGAACCTCAATGCGCTCGATACCTGCGGGATCAAGTGTACCAAAGTTGAACCCGCCCCCCGGCGCAGAAACATCATTCATCTGCACACCGTCGATCAGGATCACCGTTTGTGCGGTTGCTGCGCCGCGGATACTTACTGTTGCCTGGCCACCAAAACCGCCATTCTGGTTGATGGTTACGCCCGGCAGAGTCTGCAGCGCATCCAGCACAAAACTATATTGGCCGCGCTCAAGCGCTTCTTCGGCAATCACGCTGATGCTGGCACCTGTTTCGTTGATATTTTGAGGGCGACGTGAGGCTGTTACGACGATGTCTTCCAGATCGTCATCAATAAAGTCTTCCTGAGCAAAAGTGGCTGACGGTGCCAGAATTACCGAGCCTAAGAGTAAAAGTTTAAGAGTATTAGTCATCAATCCATCCGATTCAAAACCAGCACTGCTGGAGCTGAGATAAGCTGCATGGAGTTTGTCTGACTTTTCAACAATCTCCGGTCACAGCGACGAGATTGTCGCCATCACGGAGATCCGCTTCTGATCGGCTAACCCGGCCTTCAGAGGGGCGACGTGACGGCAGGTCTCCTGGCTTGTGGATCGGTCACGCTTGCCCGCCTTCCCAGTGCCTTCAAGGCTTACCAGTGGCATATGGACAGAGCGCTTCCCACTTACAGTTGCGGGTACAGCCACGGATTAGCATCCTGAAACTATGGAGCGTACCGTGTTCCCTCTTAGCCTTCCAAATACACGAAAGGAACCATCACCAGCGGCTATACGCCATAACGGGGAGGCCTGCAAGGATCATATGGCCGCACCATCCTGACCATTTAGTCAATATTTGGTTGCAGAACACATGTTTTACTGCTCATACTCGCTCAAACGGTGGGCGGTATCACCAAGTTAATGGTTAACTAAGTTGCAGCTTTTTATTGACACAATTCAGCAACCAGTACCGAGCTGTCAGCTACACACGTGCAGATTGATGTGCATTCCGATAAAGGATGCTTGTAACACAGGACCCTATCATGGATTCTCATAAAACTGGCTGGTTTGACAATCTTGATCTCACCAAAAAATTGAAGTTGGGCCAATGGGCACCAGTAGCATTGTTTGTACTGATCATTGCGTTGCTGTTTGCCCAGGTAAATTCGGTCCAAAACTCTGCTGATACCGCCAATAACCGTAACAAATCAATGGCGGCCCTAAGAACCGTTCAATATGACGTTACCGACATGCTTGCCCTGGCCCGCGGGGTAATGCTCACGCAGAGTGATTTCCTCAAAGGGTTATACGACAAGAGAACGGTTACTTTTGACCAAAACATTGAAAAGCTTATCGCTCTCTATGAAAACCAGCCGGAAATGCAGGCAACCGCACGGCAACTGCAAAAAAACAAAGTTGAATTGCACAGGATTCTTTCACAGCAAATACGCCAAAGCATGAGCGGCAATCCAGAACAACTTACCGACGCTGTTCAAATGGAAAAAGATGGCCGATCATACCCTGCGCTTGAGGCCGTGCTGGAGAAAATCGACGAACTTGTCCCTCTTCAAGAACGAGAAGCCTCAGCGGCAGACACAGCGATGATTAATGCTTTTAGCGTTCAGGAATGGATTCTTTTGGGTGCGGCGGTCATCGGGTTTTTGGTGGCGTTTTATTTGGCTAAGGTTATTGGCACCGCTGTGAGCGTTCCACTCCAAAATATTACCGGCGCAATGCGCAAGGTTGCTGACAACGACCTTGAGTCAGAAATCCCGTACACAAGACGTAACGACGAAACTGGCGCTATGGCAAAAGCGCTTGAATTTTTCCGGGACGAAATGAAAAAAAGCGCCGTTTTAACCGCTGAACGCGAAGCGTCACAAAAAGCCCAGACGGAAGCGGCAGAAGAACGTGCTGAACAAGAAAAAGCGAGCCGCAGAAAAGATGCACAAGAGGCGCAACACCGCGACGAACAGGCAGCACGGGTGGATGCGCTTGTCGCGGGTTTTGACAATGCTATTTCTGGCGCAATTACGCAGCTAGATGGCAATGCCCGCGAAATGCAGGGGACAGCAAACGGCATGGTAGACGTTGCCAATCAAACCCGGAGCCGCGCGGCATCCGTATCTGAGGCCGCTGGCGATATGCAGTCAAATGTGGCAACGATGGCGTCTGCAATCGAAGAATTTTCATCGTCGATCCATGAAGTCTCAAGCCAAATCCAATCCGCAAGCAGCATGTCAGCGCAGGCTGTCCAGGTGGCAAACACCGGCTCGAACGCCATCAACAACCTTTCGGCTGCCTCGGGTAAAATCGAAGATGTAGTGAACCTTATTAACGACATCGCCGAGCAAACCAACCTGCTTGCCTTGAACGCCACCATCGAAGCAGCACGGGCGGGCGATGCGGGCAAAGGGTTTGCCGTTGTTGCAAGCGAGGTGAAAAACCTGGCGAACCAAACCGCCAAAGCCACCGAGGATATCACACGGCAAATCAACGAGATGCAAGGGCTGACAAAGGATGCCGTTGGGGCCATGGATGATATCGACAAAGAGATTGGATCCCTTAATCAGGTTACTATGGCCGTTTTTGCCGCCATTGAAGAACAAGAAGCCGCGACTGCTGAAATCAGCCGCAGCGTACAATTTGCCGCTGAAAAAACCGATCAGGTTGCCTCAGAAATCCAGTCCGTAACCGATGGTGCCAACCGCACGGGTGAAGCCTCTAATTCACTACAAGCCGTCTCAGAACAACTCGAAGGGCTTTCCAGCAACATCACCAACAATGTTAATCAATTCTTGACCAAAGTGCGGGAGACTTAGGGCATCCTGATAGTGAGGTGCCCCTATGGGCGTTTTCAAGCGACTAGCTTTTGCCCTAACATTTTGGTTTGCGGTTCTTTCATCCAGTATGGCCGGTATATTTGCGCAAGACAGATGGGTGCAATTTTCTGACACCAGTCTGACCTTTCTCGTAGGCACAAATTTTGAACTAACGGGCAAGAGGGTGGATACACTCTCGCTTGAACATGTAAGTGGCTGGACGTGGGGCGACCTTTTTCTTTTTTTGGATGTAACAAATTTTCACGACAACCCCAAATCCGGCGGAAGCTGGTACGGTGAATTTTCTCCCCGTTTCAGCCTCTCTAAACTGGGTGGTTTGGAATTGGGCAAGAACGGCTTTGTCAAAGACATACTGGTTTCGACCACCTTTGAACGCGGCAAAAATGGCATAGAGGCGCTGCTGTTAGGGGGGGGCCGTTGACTTAAACATCCCCGGTTTTCAGTTTTTTAAGGTAAATGCCTATGCGCGGAAAGATACCAGCCGAGGTGCCGGGTTCGATGATATGCAGTGGACCTTAAGCTGGGCATTCCCTATTGCAGCAGGGAATGAAAAATTCCTTCTGAGTGGTTTTGTTGATCATGTGGTCGGCTGGGGCCCTCAGGAAACGCTAATCCATGCTGCAACCGAAGTGAAATGGGATATCGGCCACCGATTGGGTTTGGGTCACAAGGTTTATGTTGGCGCTGAATTCGACATTTGGGACAATCAGTTCGGCATCAAAGATACTCCAACAGTCGACAGCGACCAGTTTGCCGTTAGCGCGCTCTTGAAAATTCATTTCTAATTCGGCCAAAGCTTCAAGCAGATTTAATCCGCAGACACATGCAGTACCGTAGTATCTTTCCAGGCCGTCAGCGCAATCGAAGAGTTGATTTCCCGCACCCCTTCTATCTGGGACAGGCTGTTCCAGAAAAAATCCTCGTAAGCCTGCACGTCTTTCACCCGGATTTTGAGGAAAAAATCAACATCCCCCATCAGCGTGTGGCATTCAATCACTTCCTTGAAGTTACGAACCTTCTCAATAAAATACGGTAAGCTATCGCGACTGTGAGCCTGCATTTTCACCTGGGCAATCACCATCACACCAAGTCCTGCCTTCTCTGCATCCAATAATACAGTGTGTTGCCGGATAACGCCTTCAGTTTCCAATTTCTGTAGGCGGCGCCATACTGCCGAGCGGCTGGACGCAACTTTTTCCGCTAAATCCGCCAGTGGTAGCTGCGCATCTACCTGCAACTCGTTAAGGATACGCGCATCCAAATCATCAATCATATGAGAAAATGTTCCTAATTTTTAATATATTCGATCACTTTTTCCCACATAATGCCGATTTATGTCAACATCAGGGACCCATTTCCAGCGAACTGTCCTTATTTTCAAGGAACGACTGGAAATACTGGAGTTTTTAAAATGGTCCTCAAAGGAAAAACCCGCACGCGCTTTTCCGTGCAAGCCGATTATGAAGTAAATACCCTGTCCCGTGTGCTTGAGCTTTTTGCTATTCGCGGCTTGTGCTGCGATAACTTGTCAGCAAAGAAAACCGGGGATGGTCTGCAATGGATCGAGCTTGATTGCAGCGATGTAGAAGACCAACATACTAATGTGCTTTTAAACAAACTCCGTCAGATTATTACCGTACGCACAGTGCGTGTCGAAACAATGGCCCTCGCAGCCTAATCTGACCTTAATCCAGTCGTAAGCCAGCCATGGGCTCGTCATGAGAAGGAAGGCAGGGACACCCTTGCCTCCTTTTTTATTGAGCCGCCCCCCAAAAAACGCCCATCGCCGCCTTATACACAAATAGTTAACCTAAGCCTGCCACGCTGAGGACATTAGACACATACCAGCAGATACCCTAGGGTATCTGCTGGTCTTGTTATGACATGAAACAACCCTGACTTGCTGTGCCTTAGTGGTGCATGGATTGGATAGACTGTGGTATTTTTACGGGTTCATCGCATCGCCTTGTTGTTTGTGCTTGCTTTCCTATTGCCAGACGGCGTCACAGCACAACAAGTTCGCATTCTCTATTATTCTTCTGCCCCAGAGGTAATTCGCGGTGGCGACCGGCCTGGGTTGCCCCAAGTGGCAGCCGCCGTGAGAAAAGAACGTGAAAAGGCCAACAATGTTCTGTTTGTCCACGGCGGTGCGTCGCTTGGCCCTTCCGTGCTCGGAGCACTTGACCGCGGTGCCCATATGATTGACGTATTGAACATGCTCGAACCCGACCTTATGGCCGTAGGTAAACGTGAGTTTTCTTATGGCGAAGATCAGCTCACCCTGCATGCCCTCGCTGCTGGCTTCCCGTTTGTAGGTAGCAACCTTGTACGCAGATCAAACCAGCAGCCCATAGAAGGCGTCGAGCCTACCTATATCCTTAACATCGAAGGTATGCGCATTGGGTTTATCGCACTGACATCCGAAAATACGATCGCCCAATACGCTGTACAGGCCCTTTCTGCACTCCCACTTGATGCATCCGTGAGAGAAAGAGCCGCGGAACTTAGGGCAGACGGCGCGGATGCAATCATCTTGTTTGCAGACACAGATTATAACGACCTTTCCGTTTACACACGCGATAACACAGTCAACGCCATATTCTATGCGCATAATTTTGATAATCCTTACTCGGTTGATGCAGGCGGCATAACCATCAAAGAAGGGGCATTGGACGGCAAAATGGTGGCCCTGACACTCACCAAAAGCTCGGCAGATAGCGGCTCCAAGCTAGAAAGCTCTCTTGAAACAATTGATCTGCATTCCATAAAAAGAGATCCAGAGATCAGCGCGCTTATCCATTCATACTCAAGTCGATTGGATTTGCTTTTAAAGCAGAAAATCGGTGAAATAAGCCGAAGCTTCAATACGATCCGGACTGAAGTACGAACCAAGGAAAGTGCGTTTGGCAACTTGGTTGCAGACGCAGTAAGAGATGCCATGCAAGCGGATGTGGCTTTTTTGAATAGCGGCGGCATTCGTGGCAATCGCTATTATGAAACCGGCCATATCTTAACCCGCGAAGACATCCAGATGGAAATGCCTTTCAACAATACAGTTGAACTATTTGAAATGACGGGCCGGCAAATACGGCAGGCATTAGAGCGGGGCTTAAGCTGTATCGACCTCATGGATGGGTGCTTCTTGCAGGTTTCCAACATCAAGATGCGTTATGATCCAAATCAGGCGGTAGGAAGCCGCGTTATTGACATTTTGGTTGGCGGCACCCCCTTAAAACCAGAAGCATCTTACCGGGTGGGAACCCTGAATTTCCTTGCACGTGGTGGTGACGGCTTCGATATGCTACAAAACAGCCCTAGGTTAACTCGGGTTGGCTCGGGGAAATTACTTTGGGAAGTGGTTGCATCATATTTGCAAGCTCAACCTGTTATTGCCCCCAGTATCGAAGGCCGCTTGGTCTCGTCGCCAGATTATACCCACACACAAAAGTAGCAAGTGCACCAAATCACTGACATGACTGATAATAGAAAAACAAAAATTGGAATTAGCGCCCGCATCACGGCAGGTATCCTTGTACTTGTTGCACTTGTGATCACACTCGCAACCATTTCATACTATTCTTTAAAGCGTTTCGAGGAAGGCATAACCGATCTCTCCTCGACCGCACTACCGGCTTTGTCTGATGTAGCGCGGCTCAATTCCGAGCTTGATGCCGTGGTCCTGAGTGCGGTGGAACTCGCCAGAGTTACCAGTCACGCTGAAAGACGCATCCGCATCCGAGACAGCCGCGACGGCCTACAGCGCGTAGGCCTTATTATTCACGAGATGCGTCTTGAAAAACCGGACCAGTTATTCAGTGCTACCCTTCAGGTACTCGCAAAATCCATCGAAGACCTGAACCAATATAAATCGCAACATCTGGACGCTCTGAACACTACCCTTGCGGCCGAAACGGCCCTTAGCAACTATACAACCCAGGTTGCAAGTGATTTACACCGGCTGGATGTCAGTCAATTGTCGACACCACAGCGCCGTTCCTTCGCTGACTGGCAGGCCAATATCGTGCTCATCACCATCAAGAGTTTGAAAGCCACCCAGTTGACTAGCCTGCAGGATGTCAGGCGACTGCACAATGAAATCCGCTCTCAAAGTTATTCGCTAACGAAGCTGCATGTAACGGGTAAGCCGGAAGTGGTGGTTTTCCAGTCAGGTGCTGAAAGCGACCTGAATAGATATCTTTTCGATCAGGAAGGCTTATTTCCTGCTGCGCGCGCGGCCTTACAGATGCGGCTGCGTACAGGCGGCATTGCTCAGCAAATGCGTATTCTGGTGAATGAGATGGTTAAATCCATAACTATCCTGTCTGAAACCATCAACAGCGAGGCCAACGTCAATGCTGCTGAGTTACTCACTTTGGCAAACCGGCAAATTCGCTATTTGCAGTTCACCGCAGTTGCCGCTTTTTTCATTGCCGTTGCCGTGTTTTTCTATTTCGAACGCCGCATTGCTGCCCGCCTACACGCGCTCAATAAGGCCGTTATCGCCCGTACAGAAGGCACCGCTGCCTTAATCCCTGTAGGTGGCCGCGATGAAATCGCCGAAATTGGCCGCTCAGTGAGTTATTTCATTGGCGAAATCGACAGAAGGCAAACGCGCATCCAAACAAGTGAGCGACAATTCCGCGACATTATCGAAGGCTCGGTTCAAGCTATTCTCATTGTTGCCGACGGTGCCCCTCTCTTTTGGAACCAAACACTGAACACAATGTTTGGTTTGGACCCAAACAGCAAACAGGATGATTTTGCGGCCATAGTTTCCCAACTACCAAGCGCCGCTTTCGAAGAGCCCACCAAAGGTAAAATTCGCACCTACAACCGTATTCCTGTGCCGACACCAGATAACGACGGCAAGTGGGTCGATCTGGCGACAACAGCTATTTATTGGAACGGTGAGCCTGCCACGCAGATTATCATCGCCGATGTCACCCATAATGTACTGGCCGAAAAAACGTTGCAGGAAGCCAAGCAAAAGGCAGAAGATGCCGCCGAAGCCAAAACGCAGTTCCTTGCCACAATGAGCCATGAAATCAGGTCCCCCATGAACGGCATTATTTCCATGGCTCAACTGCTACAGGAAAACGAGCTTACCGCTGAACAACACAATATGACATCCATCATCAACCAGTCGGCACGCGCACTTTTGTCGATTATTGACGACATTCTCGATTTCTCAAAAATAGAGTCTGGAAAGCTCGACATCGAGACCACACAGTTCAGCATCCGTGCTCTTGTGAAAAGTGTTGTAGAATTAATGGCCCCCAAAATTCAGGGCGCTGGAATAGAGTTTGTGCTTGATGTCGGCCTTGAAGTCCCCGAAACCCTTGAGGGGGACCCTAACAGATTACGCCAAGTCTTGATCAACCTGATTGGCAATGCCGAAAAATTCACGGAAAAAGGGACCATTAAGCTTCGCATTAACGCCTCTGCAATCAGCAACAAAGGTGCCTTAACAGTACGATTTAAAATTGCAGACACCGGAATTGGCATCGAAGCGGCTGCACTACCGAATCTTTTCACACCTTTTGAACAAGCCGAAACATCGACTGCTCGTCGATATGGCGGCTCAGGCCTTGGGCTCAGCATCTGCAAGCGCCTCACCGAATTGATGGGAGGATCAATTTCTGCGACCAGCGTTCCTGGCAGTGGTTCAATTTTCATGTTTGAACTACCCTTTCGCGCAGACCCGGCCTCTGTGCCTCGCTCCGGCATCAATTTGCTGCACCAGAGCGTTGTACTTCGCGTAAACCCCGAAGCCCAAGACATCTACGCCAAGATTATTGAAAGCACAGGCGCAAATGTCATTGTTGCAACAAGAACTGATGATTTAGCGTCGCTTACGCCCAAAAATGCAATCATGCTGCTGGAGGCAGAGCTGATCTCAGGAGATGAGATCGCCCAGAAGCTTGTCGCCAGATCTCTTAAAACAACAAAAAGCAGGGCAGTCATACTTGAGGCGTATAGCAATCAAATAGATATAGATAAATTTGCTTTTCCAATCGCGTCTCATTTATACAAACCGGCCATTGCGAAGGATCTACTCCGAAAACTGGCCGCCGCTTACAGTGGCAAACCAGAGGAAAACCTGCTTGCTCAGACAAAACGGGCACAGGCGTTTACCCTCCCGGAAAGAGAGGTGGCGCAAGCCCACGGCAGCCTGATTCTTGTTGCGGAAGACAATCCGGTTAATCAGATGGTTATCCGTAAAACCCTTAAGCATCTGGGGTTCCCCGTTGATTTGGCCAGCAACGGAAAAGAGGCGTTTGAGCTCTTTAAAAAAGAGAGCTATGGCATGGTGTTAACAGATTTGCATATGCCTGAAATGGATGGCTTGGCTTTGGCCGAAGCGATCCGTTCGCACCCCGACCCAAAATCTCGCCATGTAACAATATTGGCTTTAAGTGCTGATGTACTGCCAGAGACAAAAGAAAAATGCACTTTGGTGGGAATCAATGGTTTCTTACAAAAACCGATCGAACTTATGGAGCTTGACGCCGCCATCTGTCACTGGCTGCCTGCTGCAGATCAACTCCGTGGCGGCAGTTTGGAATCGCCGAGGTCTATCAGCTTAGAGGCGGATTACAATGATCAAAAACACAATGCGCCATCCCCTGCACCCGAGCCACCTAAAGCATTAACTGCCGCAGAAATTTTCGACCAGAGCCAGATAGACTTTATTTTCGAAGATAGCTGGCAGGAAGGGATTTCCCTGGTAGAACGGTTTGTCGTCACATTGACGGAAAAAACGGTCGAAACCAAAAATGCTGTCGGCCTCAAAGATATAAAAGCCGCCCGTGAATGTGTTCACGCTGCAAAAGGTGCCGCCAGTTCAGTCGGCGCGCTTGAGTTGACTGACAATTTCAAAGCTATTGAGCAATTTCTATTCGATGACGATCTTGCACAAGCTGGTGCATTGCTCTCAGGCCTCGCTACGCTAATCGCGCGCTTTGAAGTTACAGTGAAAGACACCTACCCAAACAAGAAATCCAGCTAAAAAACAACATAATCACAACTCAAAGGCGTATAATTTGCAAGTTCGGTGCAATCATGTGCTTGCATAACGTCCAAAAAAAAGAGTATCCAGAAAGGGCTCCGAAATATGCAGGGAGTATTTCAGAGAATAAAGATCAGGGGACTATGGTAGACGACACCTTCAAGATTGCCGTACCACCACTGACGGGTACGAAAAAACGCGACCGAAAAAGGCAACTGATATTGCACTGCGCGGCAACGCTTTTTAACACACGCGGCCCGCGCGCAACCACACTTCTCGACATTACCAGCCAATTAGGCCTCACTAAAACCAGCCTCTATTACTATGTTGCCAACAAAGAAGACCTGATCTACCAGTGCTACAAAGAAAGCTGCTGCCAGCTCTCTTTCATTATTGAAGAAGCCGCGGCAGAGCATCCTGACGATTTCCTCGCAACGCTTTTTGGTAAATTCCTCGACTTGTGGGCCGCTGTACTGCGTGTTGAACGGCCCGCTTTTGCAATTTTATCGGAAATACAGGCCCTTAAAGAACCACAACGCAGTGAACTTCAAGCAGAGTATATTGCTCTTGTGCTGCGTGTTCGCGATGTTCTTCAGCAGGAAATCGTCGGGGGGCGCTTTCGTAAAACCGATCCACTTGCTGCAGCCCATGCCTTTTTTGCGACAATGCAATGGTCCGTCGTATGGCTGACCCGTGATCACCTTGAGAAACTTGAGGGCATCAAGACAGCAGTCCAGGATATCATTCGGCACGGCATTACCAATCGAGCAAGGCCGCTTTCAGACTTTGCGTTCGAGTTTGTTGAAAAGCAGGACCTTGAAGTTTTTAACCGGCGCATGCCAGTCGAAAAAAAGTTGGCTGTTTTCATCCAGGAAGCCAGCAAGCAGTTCAATAAAAAAGGCTATCATGGCACCTCTATCGATTCGATTTCGGACGAACTGAAAGTAACCAAGGGTGCCTTTTATTATCACATCAACAACAAGCACGAATTGCTGCTCCGGTGTTTTGAGCATGGTATTGAGCAAGCTGAGAAATCCATGGCTTGGGCTGGAAAAAAAGGCCACGATGGGCTTGATAAAGTGTGCCTTGCCCTAGGACAAATTTTTGCCATCCAGAACTCCACCCGTGGCCCCTTGATAAACCCCGGCTTGCTTTTGGTATTAGACCCGGAAGAAAGGCAAAAAATGATTGCCGCACTTCGGCAGATTTCTGATGATATGGGCGCATTTATCCGTGATGGCAAAGCGGACGGCAGTATCCGCGATGTGGATGCTTTCCTCGCTGAATCCATCCTCTCGGGTGCTGTACTGGCAGGGGACAATCTATGTGACTGGCGGCCAATCGAGAATATGCTAACCGACGCACGCCAATATGTGCGCACACTGATTATTGGTACGCACCCAGAGATTGGCCTCAAAGCCCTTTAGCCCGCCGCATAATTTGTGGCCTTCCTTGCTTTCCCTTGTCCGTGGCAAATTGGAATCTCTCCCCAAATATTTGAACTTATGGTATCAATAGATAACATCAATTGGGGTAAAATACGTTCCGCGCCGTCACTATTCACATAAACAGGGAACAGCTCTTGGGTGACAGCTCTTGGGTGACAGCTCTTGGGTGGCAGCTCTTGGGTGACAGCTCTTGGGTGACAGCTCTTGGGTGGCAGCTCTTGGGTGGCAGCTCTTGGGTGACAGCTCTTGGGTGACAGGCCTTTAACGCAATCAAGGTAATATTGGTTCTAACTGCGCCATATATATAGGCTGGCATTCCTATAGGCAGCAAAGTTCCCACGGCCAACACAGGTTTGTGTATCAAGATTGCGTTGCGGTATTTGCGGTATTTGTTTGAGATAAAACTAATAAAAAATATTTTTGGGTGGAGGATAATATGGAGGACGATGAGCCAATTGGCGGTATCGGCACTGAAAAAAGTGTAAATGTTGGTGGCAGCGTAACCGGCGAAATCGAAATCGAAGGCGATATAGATTATATTGCCGTCGATTTGGAAGCGGGTGTCACCTATCAGTTTGACCTTGAAGGGCAATACACGGACTCTGGCACGCTGGTCGACCCACTCCTTCAAGGCATTTTCAATGGCAGCAATATACGCGTTGCCGCATTGGATGACGACGGCGGCGTCGCTACGAACAGTCGTATTGTCTTCACACCAACCGTATCCGGCACCTATTATGTGGCTGTATCCCATTATAACAATACGGGTTCTGTCGACACAGGCACTTATACACTTTATGTGAATCAACAAGACCTTTCTGATCGCCCGGACCCAACACCGCTTGAAACTGTATTTGCCTCGGGTAATGATCTGATTGACGGCCTAACGGCTAGCCAAGTCTACAGCGACTTGGGTACAGGCACCACGGAAATCACCTATAGCTATCCAACGTCCACATCACTGTTTGTTCAGGAATTCAACCTGGATGAAGAAGGCCCAGACTTAACCCTCACCAATATTGCGGCGTCCGCGCAAGCCGTCAGCATTTTCGAAGCCGGGCTTGGCCAGATTGAGCAAGTCGCCAATATTAATTTCACTTTTATTGAGGAAGCTGGCATTGATTTCGGCATTTTACGCCTATCCGGGAATACTGCAGAATCAGACAATGTTTTGGGGATTGCAGGATTGCCCAATCGCTTCCCTTCTGGCGGTGACATATATCTTTTTGAAAGTTTCATCGGCACTGGCGACAAGCTGACATTTGTTACGCTGCACGAACTTGGGCATGCGCTTGGCCTCACACATGTGCAAGAGGGCACCTTCCCAACGAATTTTGACGGTGCCGAATATACGCTGATGACACCAAGTTTCCAGTCGGCTTTCTTTGAAAATGCCACATCTGCTGATTTGTATCCCACAAGCTTTGCCTATGCAGACATCCTGACGTTTCGTTACCTTTACGGTGACGACGATATATCTAGTGCCGGCAATAACACCTATGTTTTTGATTTGGGCTCACGTTACTGGGAAACCATTTTCGATCTCGGAGGCACCGATACAATCCAGATTATCGGAACAGGCGGCTCAGTTGAGATCGACCTTACGGCTGATAGTAACAGCCTGAATGGTGCATGGATCAATGTCGGCACCACGGTTACCTATAGATCAGGCGGTTTCGCCGTTGGCTCACGCGATGACACAGTTTTTATCTCGCCGGAAACAGTGATTGAAAACGTATACGCTGCTGGCGGCAATGACCAAATCACGGGCAACAGCGCTAACAACCGCCTGCGCGGCAACGACGGCGCCGACAGCCTTAACGGTGCTGATGGCAACGATACGCTCAGGGGTGACGACGGCGATGATGTCATCTACGGTGCGGCGGGTAACGACCAGCTATGGGCTGGTGGCACCGATACTGGCAACGACACTGTGATCGGCGGTGCAGGCGACGACATCACTGCAGGCGGTGCGGGCGATGACTTGCTTGTTGGTGGTGGTTTCGAAGAAGGCGCATCGGCACAACTCCTTAACATAGCGGGGGATAGCACTGAAGATGGCACGGATGAACTTTACGGCGGCGCGGGCAACGACACGCTTATCGGTGGGGGTTGGAATGACGGCGCGGTAACCGATAATGGCACCTATGACGCAGGCGAAGAGGTTACCGACGGCACCGACGGCAATGCGCTTTGGGCTGGGGACGGCGACGACCAAATATTCGGAGCTGCAGGCACTGACAGGATCGGCGGCGGGGTCGGCGACGATACTGTGGAAGCCGGTGCAGGCAACGATACAGTTTACGGCGGCGCTGATAGCGACGATACAGGCATCAATGACATCATCGACGGCGGCGACGGCAACGACGCAATTTTTGCCGGCAGCGGCAACGATAGCATCGACGGCGGCGGCGGCGACGACGCTTTATTTGGCGGCGCAGGGTCAGACACGATCAATGGCGGTGCTGGCGATGATGATATTTTCGCTGGTGGGGATTCTGACACTGTCAGTGGTGGTGCAGGCAATGATACACTTTGGGGCGGTGGCGGTGATGACAGCTTTGCTGGCGGCGACGGTGCCGACACCTTTGTTTTCGCTTCAACAGGAGCTGATACTGTTACCGATTTTGATCTAGCAGAAGACGTGCTTCGCCTGGTGAATACCATAACCGACTTTGTAACGGCGGCAGATGTAGAAGCTGCAGCAACCGAACAAAATGGCGGCCTGCTGATTGACCTCGGCGGCGACAACAGTGTCTTTCTCAGCGGCGTATCGCTCAGCGATGTCGCCAGCATGAACCTTGTTCTCTAGAATCAAAAAAGGCCCACTCTTGAATGGGCCTTTTTTATTTTCTGTAGGCAAAAAGTCGCCTCTATTTCGCGTTTGCTTTCACATACGCTAACAGATTTTCAATATCCGCAGGTTTCTTGAGGCCCCCGAAAGCCATTTTTGTACCCTTGGCAAACTTGCGCGGTGCTTTCAGGAAAGCCGCCATAGACGCGTCGTCCCAAACAACATCCAGTTTCTTGAAACCCTTGGAATATTTGTAACCCTCAACGGCGGCAGCCTTGCGCCCCATAACACCCGCGAGCGTTGGTCCCATTGTTTTCTTGGCTGGGTTAAACGAATGGCACGCTTTACATTTGCGAAAAACCTTCTCACCCAATGCCACATCGCCGTCAGCCTGCACCGATACCGAAATCGCCGCGCCTACAAGCGCTGCAAGCGCTACTTTACCTACTATCCTCATTAATGGCCCTTTCACCATAGTTCAAAACAAGTGCCTCAATTAAAGGACCGCCAATTGGCCTTCAAATTAAATCCTAAAACCGCGACACTTCATCGCGCCCGCGCCTTGATCAGATTAAATTATCATTGCAGCGCTTTCGAGTGCCACATGACCAGCACAGACGAACCGCGCACAGTCAAACCCTCTACTCGCATGCTTTAATTTATTACGCCGCAAAACATGCGGGCACCACCACCACCGAGTTTTTTCGGTATATCGGAATAATTGTCGCCGCCTGCATGCACCATTAGAGCATGCCCCTTCAGCGCAGCCATATCCTTAATCCGAGGCGCAATCACTTTCAGTATTACCTGACCTTTTGAATCCGCGGCGACACGCGGCAGGTCACCCAAATGGCCGTTGCCGTCCACGCCCTTATGTTTCCCCGTATTTTCAGGGTCCCAATGGCCGCCAGCAGCAAGTGCTGGCACCATCTTATTGTTTTTCTCTTTAGGGCCACAGTCACCATTTGCATGCACATGAAAGCCATGCACAGACAATGGTTCCACCCCTGTCAGATTGAGCAAAAAGTGAGTGCCGCCATCTTTCTCATTGCCGCTAATCACAATGGCACCGGCATGTACACCGGGGCCAGTAGACGTCGCGGCATACATTTCAACCGTGATAGGAGACGCCACTACTGAAGCGGAAAAAGCCGCCAACGCACCCACAGAAAAGAGTATTTTCATCAGAACCTCTCGAAGTAGAATGTAAAAAGTTACGCAGCCGGAACAAGTGTCTCGCACTATAACATCCCGGTCAGGCGATGAGAAGCAACTGCCTAAAGAATGTGATTGGAGCATAAAAAAGGGGAGAGCTGCCGCCCTCCCCCTCTGCATGTCTTATATCTCTCACCAGAATATTAATTCAGCACAACCGGATCGCCGAAACCGAGTTCTTTCAGTCGCTGACGCTGCGTTGCTGCGTCTCCGACGACCAGATAGATCATCTGGTCAGGGTTCACATAGGTATCGGCAAGTTCCTTGATACGCTCAAGGGTCATGCCTTTCACGATTACATCTTGTTCGGTGATATAACTTGCTTCACGGTCGTAGGCGCTCATTTGCTGTAGCATACCAAGCTTGCGCCCCAGCGTTTCCGAAGCACGCGCACCGCTTTTAATCAGGAAGCTTTTGGTCACTTCCAGATCAGCATCGCTGTACGTTTCCCGGTAATCAGCCATGATGGATTTGACCAAAGCCGCCGCTTCAAGCGTTACATTACTGCGCACGCCGCTTGAGATACGGAACTGACCAACATCCTTGTTGCCAAACACCGCTGATCGAATGCCATAAGTATATCCTTTTCCTTCACGAAGCTCTTGCGTTAACCGCGAGGCAAACCCGCCACCGCCAAGGATATAATTCATCACTGTCGTAGCATAGTGATCCTTATGCGGCACTGCAGGCAGCGCGTAACCAAAGCGAAAAACCGACTGTTTAGCACCCGGCACATCATAGAAATAAACCTTCGATGCAGCAGGCTTTTGCGGCACTGGATAGGGCGTCAGTGTTACCTTCTTATCCGCCCAACCATCTGAAAGCCTTTTGAGCGCAGCGGCAGCTTTTTCCTTGGAAACATCGCCAGCAAAATGCATCGCACCAAGGGACGGCACCAGATAGGCCCCATAATAAACCTTGATATCTTCCAGCGTGATGGCGTCAATCGTATCAGCGGTGCCAAGTATATTGTGTGCCAGAATATGCCCTTCACCGTAAAAGATTTTATTATACTGATTGCCTGCAATTGCATTCGGGTCAGCCAACTGGGCTTTAAGTGCATTAGCCGCACCAAGTTTGGCGAGTTCGAATTCCTCTGCGTCCCAACGTGGCTCCAGAAGCATTTCCTCAACAAGCGCCATTGTCGCGGTAAAGTTACGCGCAAGGGTGCTGCCACTGATGCTGAAGGTTTCCCGGCCAGCATTAACATCAATGTTTGCGCCGAGCGCTTCAATTGCTGCCTCAAGCTCTGCCGGTGTCTTGCCTTTGGTGCCCCGGTTCATCATATTGCCAGCAAGATTGGCAACACCAACCTTGTCCGTAACATCCGCGAGCTGTCCCCCTCGTAGCGTGAGGTCAAATCGTACAAGTGGCAGTTCGTTATTTTCGACGCCAAGCACCTTCAAGCCGTTACCAAGAACCGTTTTCCAAACATCCGGAACAGGTGTCACGGGTGCTTTGCCGTATGCAGGTTCCACCGAGCGGTCGAAGCTTGAGGGTGTAGGCTCATAGGCAGCGACAACAGAACTGTCGAACTCTGCTTCCGCGCCTTGTACAATCTGTTCTTCAGCGATTTCAGCAAGCGCCGAATCTACGAGAGCGAGCGATGCCTCACCCTTTGGCACAAAACTGGTCGCCACATGGGCTTTGTCCTTGATATAAGTTTCATAGACCCGTTTTACATCATCGGCTGTTACCGACTGAATGAGCTTAAGCTCCTGATCGCCAAAGCCAGGGTCATCCGCCAGAATGTCATACTGCGCCAGTTGGATTGCCTTGCCAAGCACACTACCGATTTGGTCATAAAAGCCAACTTCCATGCCTGTTTTGATGCGCGCCAGGTCGGCTGCAGGAATGCCACCTTTTTCGAAACGTGCGAAGGCCTCCTTGAATGCAGCCATAACCGTATTCAGATCAGTCCCAGGGAAAGCCCTAACAACCAGGCTTGACGTGCCTGCCAGTTCCGAGTTGCGGCCAAACATAAAAACACCGCTCGCGAGCTTTTTCTCGTCAATGATCACCTGATTAAGGGGGGCGCTTTTTCCTTCTGCCAGATAGCTGGCAAGCACATCCAGCGCATACTGGTCCTTGTGAAACAAGGGCACCGTTGGCCAAGTCAGTCGCAACTCGGGTAGACGCGCGAAATTATCTTCATAATATAGTTTTTTAGTCTCAGCGAGGGTCGCATTTTTCTTGGGGCGCGGAGCCATTTCTTCGCCGCGCGCTATCTCGCCGAAATATTTCTCAACCCAGGCCTTGGCCTGCTTGGCGTCAAAGTCACCCGCTATAGTCAGTGTCACATTATTTGGCACATACCAGCGGCGGAAAAAATCTTTCACATCCTGCAATGTGGCATTTTGCAAATCCTCCAGGGAACCTATCACTTGCCAGCTATATGGGTGGCCTTCGGGGAACAGGTTTTTATCAACCACATAACCCACATGGCCGTAGGGGCTGTTATCCACGCGCTGACGCTTTTCATTTTTTACAACTTGCTTTTCTTTGGCGAGCACTTGGTCTGTCACAGTATTAATGAACCAGCCAAGCTTGTCGGCTTCCGCCCATATCATTTTCTCAAGAGCGTCATTTGGTACGGTCTGGAAATAATTGGTCCAATCGCGGCTTGTAGACCCGTTAGCACCCGACCCGCCAATGCGAGCGCTCATTTTGTCAAGCCCGCCCTTGCCAAGGTTCTCGGATTCGAGAAACAAAAGATGCTCAAACAAATGCGCAAAACCTGTGCGACCGGGGAGTTCGCGGCTGGAGCCCACATGACTGGTCAGGGCCACCGCTGCCACAGGATCTGAGCGGTCAATATGGAACACCACAGACAACCCGTTTTCGAGCGTGAACTTCTCATAGCTTACGATTTTTTCACTAACTTCCGCCGCAGGTGCCGTTTGCTCTGCTTTCCCTGTTGTCGGAGTTTCGCTACAAGCTGCAACGCCAACCATCAACGCAGCAAACGCCACTGGTTTCATCCAATTCATCGTCAGTCCCCCTCGACCTCTATGGATCTCTATTGATTTTTCTAAAGCCTCAAATACCAGTGCTGTACACTGGTGCACAGGCTCTTGAAACACAATAAGATTGCGACAAGCTGTTAGAGTTTAAGGGGTGTATGCACGGCGCAATTTTCCTTTGCAGGTTGGCTCGGCCCGGGCCCTCTCCTCATCCCTTTTAAGCTCACCCCTTCCCATTCTGGGTGCATAGCTTTAGGGTTCTTCAAAACAGTCTGGAAGGGGATCATCATGTGGGGTTTAAAACATATTGCAGCGGGACTGCTGCTGGCAGCCGCCACAACAACAACGGTGTTGGCTGGCGATTATGCGCTCGTTATTCACGGCGGTGCGGGCACCATTCTCAAAAAGAACATGACCCCAGAAAAAGAAGCTGCCTACCGAGCAAAGCTTACGAAGGCCATGCAGGCTGGCGAAACAATCCTGGCCGCAGGCGGCAGCTCTTTGGATGCCGTCGTTGCGACAATCCAGGTTATGGAAGAATCGCCGCTCTTTAACGCAGGCAAAGGTGCCGTTTTCACCCATGAAGGCAATAATGAAATGGATGCATCCATCATGGATGGCCGTGACCTGAACGCAGGTGCCGTTGCCAGCGTGATGCATATCAAAAGCCCAATTGCACTCGCGCGCGAGGTGATGGAAAACTCACCACATGTGATGCTGTCTGGTCGGGGTGCCGAAGAGTTCGCGGGCACTCGTGGCATCGAGCTTATGAACCCAAGCTATTTCGCCACGGAAAAGCGCCTGCAGCAACTCAGGAATGCGCTTGCCAAAGAACAAGCCCCCCTGCTTGACCATGACGGCAACAATAAAGACGAAACAAAAAAAACATCACTGTGGAACGACCCGATCGACCCTGAGAATAAGTTTGGCACCGTGGGCGCAGTTGCGCTCGACAAAAGCGGTAACATCGCTGCAGGCACTTCGACAGGCGGCATGACCAACAAACGTTGGAAGCGCATTGGCGACAGCCCCATAATTGGTGCAGGCACCTACGCCGACAATAACAGTTGCGGCGTTTCGGCAACTGGCCACGGTGAATATTTCATTCGTGCAAGTGTTGCTTATGCCATCTGCTCGATGATGGAATTCAAAGGCATTAGTCTGGCGGAAGCCGCAGACGCAATCGTCATGCAGAAACTTGTTAAAATGGGCGGCGACGGCGGTATTGTCTCGCTGGACAAAGACGGCAATATTGCCATGACCTTTAACACAGAAGGCATGTACCGTGGCTATATCAAAGAGGGTCACGCACCTGTAACTGCAATATACAAGAACGGGGAGTAAGGGGTAGCTATCCACCGCCCCACAGACGGCCATTGATGTTAGTGAGCCTGCCTTCAGCCAGTGCCATGGCGTCCGGGCGGTCAGTAGCAAGCAGGTTCACCGAATCCAGATCCACATAATCTGCGCGCGCTGCAAGCAGCACTGCAGGCGCAAGCGCCAACGAGGTGGACACCATGCTGCCAATCATCACCCCCATGCCCAGTTCACGTGCAGTTTCCTGCATCTGCAGCGCCTCCGTAAGCCCGCCTGCTTTGTCGAGTTTGATGTTGGCAACATCATAATAAGGCCTAAGCGCCGCTAGGTCGCCGGACGTATGGCAACTTTCATCCGCGCCGAGCGGGACGGTGCCAGTATAGTCCCGCAGCGCAGTATCATCACCGGCTTTCAGTGGCTGCTCAATCACCGTAACACCGAGCAGCTTCAAATAAGGTGCCACTTCATTTAATACCCCAAGCGACCAACTTTCATTGGCGTCGACAATCAACTTTGCCTCCGGTGTGCCACGCCTGATTGCCTTAATGCGCCCAACTATTTCATCTGCATCCAATTTCACCTTGATGATAGGAAAGCTGGCAAGTGCTCTTGCTTCCTTTTCCATCATCGCCGGCTCAGCGATGCTCACTGTTTGTACCGATGGCACCCAGATTGGCATTTTCATTCCCTGCATTTGGTAAACGCTTTGGCCAGTGCGCTTGGCTTCGAGGTCCCAAAGCGCACAATCGAGCGCATTTCTGGCGGCCCCCGCAGGCATAGCGCTGCGCAGACTAATCCGGTCAAGGCCAGCTTCGATATCTGGACGCATGGCCTCTATGGCCTTGATCACGCCCTCAACCGATTCACCGTACCGTGCATAGGGCACGCATTCGCCGCGACCCAAGGCACCAGATGCTGAAAGCTTAACTGTGACCACATGCGCGTGTGTTTTACTGCCGCGCGCAATCACGAAGGGTTTGGCAAGCGGCCATTCTTCGGCCTGCACATCCATATTAATACCCGTCACAGCCTATTCTTTCTTCGGCACGAGATACGATAACGGCAGCTCGGTTGTCGCATGACTGCTCACAAGGCAAATATTGGAACTCACTTCCCGAACGCCCTCAGCGCCCGAAAGGCTTTCCCAGAAAAATTCTTTATATTCAGCAACAGAGGGCACCACAATTTTCAAAAGAAAATCAAAATCGCCCATCATGGTATGGCACTCCAGTACCTGAGGGAAAGCGAACATCTTCTCCGCAAAGCCTTCCAAAGAGCCTGGATCATGGGCCTGCATCTTCACGTGGGCAAAAACTGTAATGCCGAGCCCGACCTTTTCCTGGTCGATCACGGCCACCCGTTCACGGATCACGCCTTCATCCGACAAACGCTGAATTCTACGCCCAATCACTGATTTTGAAGACCCTAACTCTTCCGCCAAATGACTCAGCGAAGGCATGCAATCACGCTGTATTCGTTTCAATAAACGCAGATCCAAATCGTCCAACATCAGTCATTTGTCCCAAATTTTTGCCTAAATTCGAAACATTGTCCCAAATTATCACTCAAGTTGTCAATATTTAGGGACACACGACCCACCTTTATCCGTTACCCTCTGGGCTCCGTGCCATCCCCGGCCGCGGAACAGAAAAAGCTTAAAAGGAAAAGGACCTATCAAATGGTAATGCGTACTGGCGAATATGTGAGATATACCTTTGTCACAGACAAATGTTCTGTGGATCTCGCTGACATGCTTGAATGCATGACCCAAAACAGGCTCCTTCCATCCAATATTGAGACCTCAGTTGATGAACGTATGGCAACACGCGTCGTCGTTGACAGCCACGGCCCCACGGACGCCCATATGCATATGATCGCCGCCCAGATCGACCGGCGCCCCAGCATTCGTTACTTTGGCTACGAAAGCCTGACGCAAGACTTCATGCAAGCAGCCTAATTGGCACCCGTTACCCGGCGGCGTAACCGGCGTAACCTGCACGCTTGGCAATTGGTATCCGTTTCTAACTCGCAATCCGAATACCGCAAAAACAGGGCAGCAGATGTTGCCTTGTTTTTTTGCTTGTCATTTTATATTAGTATTATTAACTACTACTAAATATCATATCCGGAAAGATGATGCACGAAGCAAAAGCAAGGCTGGCCGACATGGGCTTCACCGCTCTTGAGAGCGACATATATTTGCACCTGCTGCAGCACGGGCTATCAACGGGCTATGCCATTGCCAAATCCATCGGCAAAGCGGTTGCCAACACCTACAAGGGTATCGAAAGCCTGCGCGCCAAGGGGGCCATCGAAGTATCGGTATCTGGCAAAAGCAGACAGTGCCGTGCTGTGCCGTGGCAGTTGTTCCTTGAAAGCCAGCGCAAAGCTTATGCAGAAAACATCAGCAAACTTGAAACCGCGCTGACAGCGCTACCCGCTGCCGAAGACGACGAGGCTGTGTATCAACTGGATAATGCCGACCAAGTTAAAGCCGCAGCGATTGAGGCAATCGACAATGCCACCATGGTGATCTTTGGTGACATTGAACCCGCCGCGCTGCCCGCGATGCAGAAAGCCCTTATTCGCGCTGCCGCACGCGGGGTAGAGGTGCGGATCAAAATATATGAAGCAGCAACCCTACCGGGCGTGATTGTCACGCTGCGCGAACGAGGCGAGGAAGTTTACGGACGCACGCGCGATGTAAAACTCCATATCAATGCTGACGGCAAAGACGATGTACTGGCAATTTTCAACCACGACATAAGCCGCCTCTTGCAGGCATTCAGCACCAAAAGTGGTCTAATGAACATGAGCCACTATTGCGGGCTTTTGTACGAACTGATTTTGACAGAAGTGAAACAAAACCTGAAAGCAGGGAATTTTGAGGCAGCACTGAAAGCCCTATCTGACACAGATCACCTTCACCCTATGAGTGCCGACGGTCCGCCGCTCGCAGGGTACGCAAAAAAATATGACCGATAACGACAATGGAACACAAAGAAACACGAGGATAACAATGAACAAATTTCTGAAACGCACGGCCAAAACGCTTATCGCGGCAGGGTTACTGGCAAGCAGCGCAATCCCGGCATGGGCTGGCGACAAAGAACTGAAAGAACAATTCCCATCATTCATCCAGGATGCGATGGTTGAACTTGGCCTTGAAAGCGGCCTCAGTATCGCCGTTGTTAAAGGCGATGAAATCGTCTACCTCGGCACTTTTGGCTATGCCGACATCCAGCAGGATTTAAAAGTAACGGAAAGCACAAGCTTTTATATCGCTTCAAGCACCAAATCCTTCACTGGCCTTGCCGCCCTGATCTTGGCTGAAAAAGGCAAACTTGATTTGGATAAAAACCTTGCTGCCTATTTTCCAGAGGTGAACTTCGACCCTAAACTGAACGCCGACCAAATCACGGTCCGGCACTTACTTGCCCACACGCACGGTCTGGAAAATTCTCCAATCGTGACAGCCACGGCATATACCGGCAACCACACGCCTGAAAAACTGTTGGAAATGCTGAATCATACCACCGCCAATGAAAAAGCCCCCATGGGCACCTATGGCTACTCCAATCTTGGTTATAATATTTTCAGCATGATCCTTGAGCGCGAGTTTGGCAAAGCCTGGCAGGATATCCTTGCGGAAGAGGTCTTTAACCCTGCAGGAATGACGCGCACTTCAAGCTATATGTCAGACGGAAAAAAAGATGGTTGGCAGATAGCACGCCCTTATGGATACGCTGCGGAAACCCCTCGCAAAGCGCTTTACCTGAGCAAAAAAGACAACACCATGCATGCCGCAGGCGGGATGATTGCCACTGCCCCCGATCTCGCCCGCTTTGTTCAGGCACAACTGAACAAAGGCCAGATCGACGGCGAACAAGTGTTTCCAGAACATCTGATTGCTGAAGCACACAAGAGCCTTGCAACATTCGAAGAAAAGCGCTCACACTACATGCGTACAGGCTACGGTATGGGCTGGGTGCTTGGCACCTTCGAAGGCGAAACCTTGATATCGCACTTTGGTGGCTTTGCTGGCGCGCACTCGCATGTATCCATGCTGCCGGACCATGGCCTAGGCCTCATTGTGCTGGCTAACGAAGGCAGGGCTTCGCAGGGGCTCGCCGCGCTTATTGCAGGCTATGTATATGACACCATGCGTGACAAAGAAGGCGTGGATACCCAGCGACGTACAGAACTTGAGGCCCTAGTGGGGCGTGCAAATGGCTTCAAGGCCCGTGTCGCGCAGAATCAGGAAGACCGCGCGAGCAGGACTTGGTCTTTGTCTCACGCATTCAAAACGTATGCAGGCACCTATAGCAATGCTTTATATGGCACCATATCTATCGACCATATAGGCCCTGAGGAATTGAAGGTTAGCCTCGGCAACATGTATGCTGTTGCGACGCCCTATACAGAACAAGATAGCATCCGGCTTGAAATGGTGCCCGGCACAGGTACGGTGATCCGTTTTGTGGTTGATGAAAACGGCACAACTGCCTTGACCTATGACGGCGCTGTTTACAGTCGAGACTGAGCGAAACTGCCTGCACTGTCGCTCACATACATCTGCCCCGCCCGGAAACGGTCGGGGCTTTTTCTGTCTGCCCGCCACTTTTATCCCTGCCCCGGATCAAAGGCGCCTGTTCATCCCCCTATAACCAGCAAGCATGCATAGGTAGCCATGTTTGCAAGAGCACAAAGGGCCGAACCATAAGCCTCTTGTTTGGTGGGCGGCAGCCATGCCTTTGAGGAAACCCCCAGCACCCCGCTTTTCAACTTATTGGAACAAAACAGGAAATAGCTGTCACTGGTTCCAACAGCTTCTTCGCTTGCCAGCACCAATTCTAACATTGTTAAGATTTATCGACTAATTGCTGGACTAATGGGTCCAAAAACCTATTCTCACTTTCAAACCGGGCATGGCCGTTGCTATTGGGCCGTTGCTATTGGTGGCAAGCTCTGCAAAATGATAATTGGTAAAAACAAAGTGACGTTAGGAAGACAGAACCCATGGCAATCCCCCAGCAGCTACAAAATCTGCGCATTCCCGTAATCGGTTCACCACTTTTCATTATCTCCAACCCTGATCTGGTGATCGCCCAGTGCAAGGCCGGAATCGTCGGTTCTTTCCCTGCGCTCAACGCCCGGCCCGGCCCGGTCCTTGAAGAATGGCTGATTAAAATCACCACCGAACTCGACGCCTACAATAAAGAAAATCCCGACAACCCGGCAGCGCCCTTTGCTGTCAACCAGATAGTGCACAAGTCAAATGACCGGCTGATGCATGACGTGGAACTTTGCGTCAAATATAAGGTGCCTATCATCATCACCTCTCTTGGTGCGCGCACCGAAGTGAATGAGGCAATCCATTCCTACGGCGGTATTGTCCTGCATGACATCATCAATAATTTCTTCGCCAAAAAAGCAGTTGAGAAGGGCGCGGATGGCTTGGTTGCGGTGGCTGCGGGCGCTGGCGGCCATGCCGGTACTATCTCGCCTTTTGCACTGGTGCAGGAAATCCGGGAATGGTTCGATGGCCCGATCGCGCTCTCAGGCTCAATTGCAAACGGCGGCGCTGTTCTGGCCGCCGAGGCCATGGGCGCGGACTTCGGATACATCGGCTCGGCTTTCATTGCCACAGAGGAAGCCAACGCTGACGAACGCTACAAACAGTGTATCGTTGATCACGGCGCTGACGATATTGTCTACACCAACTTGTTCACGGGTGTGCACGGCAACTATCTGAAGCCGTCGATTGAAGCGGCAGGCATGGACCCGAACGCACTGCCTGAAAGCGACCCCTCCACCATGAGTTTTGGCTCTGGCGGGTCTGAAAAATCCAAAGCCTGGAAAGATATCTGGGGCTGCGGCCAGGGCATCGGCGCTGTGAAAGATATCCTGCCTGCAGGCAAACTGGTAGACCGGCTAGCTGATGAATATAACGCCGCGAAGGCCCGCCTAACAGGCAGCAGCGCGCAAGCCGCAGCAGAATAAGGCCTGCTCGCACCACCAAAGTACGCCGCAGAAGAAGCCGGGGCTTTGTACCCGGCTTCTTCTGAAGCTGGCAGCGGACACCAATAGCAGCCCCCTGCACCCAAAAAACCAGGTCGATAAATATTGACTCTTAAGCCTATATCCGTATATTCCCGCCATTCGGCAAAAGGAAGTGATTCCCTTTGCCTGTTTTGCTTTGAAAAAAGCCAGCGGAAACCGCCCAAAGTGTTGGACGTGTCACAGGGTTAGGTCCACCCCGGTTTGCTGCGGCATTATGAGAAGGAACATGCATATGTTCGCAGTTATTAAAACTGGCGGTAAACAGTACCGCGTTGCTGAAGGTGATGTTGTTAAAGTTGAGAAACTTGACGGCGAAGTAGGCAAATCAATTAAGATTACAGACGTTCTCATGGTTGGGGACGACAAAGGCGTTAAAGTTGGCGAGCCTCTCGTAAAAGGTGCCTCTGTAACGTTCGACGTTCTTGAGCAGAAAAAAGACAAGAAAATTACTGTCTTTAAAAAGAAGCGTCGTCACAATTACCGCCGCAAGAAAGGTCACCGTCAGGAGATCACTGTGCTGCGCGTGAAGAAGATCGCTAAAGCGGCTGCTAAAAAGGCACCTGCTAAAAAAACAGAAGAAGCAGCAGCCTAAGGCTCGCGGCGTTTAATTAAGGAGATCACAAATGGCTCATAAAAAAGCAGGTGGTAGTTCCAATAACGGCCGTGACAGTATCGGTCGTCGCTTGGGCGTAAAAAAATTCGGCGGTGAAGCAGTTCTCGCTGGTAACATCATTGTTCGTCAGCGCGGCACCAAATGGTACCCTGGCGAGAATGTTGGCATGGGCAAAGACCACACGCTCTTCGCGCTTGTTGAAGGCCAGGTTAAGTTCACAAAAAGCAAAGGCAACAAAGCTTTTGTTTCTGTTGAAGGCTAAACCACGCTGGTTTTAACCAAATAAATTAGAAAAGGCGGGCCAAACGGTCCGCCTTTTTTATTGGCTTGAAGGCAAACTCGCTATTCATATATGGCTTAAAACAGCTTGCTCCTGGGCGTAGCCAGGGCACCTTGCTGCGCCTCTGTTTGGTTGCATACAGAAAATACAAAGACATGTTTTCTACAACATCAAGATTGATGCAACAGATAGTTCCCCTCAAGGGTGTTCAAAGCTAATAGCTGACAAATTAAACAAAGCATGCGGCGCGAGGCTCAAACTGGGTCAATCATCAAGGCGCGACCAAAGCTGGAAAAGTGATCATTTAAGCGGTTGGCCTACAGAACCAACCCTATAGCGCGCGCCATCACCAAAAAGGTATGCCATGGCAAAACCGGCTGCTTTGTTTCAGGTCAATTATGGCAATCACCTTCAAACAGCTACGGCATAGTAAGCCCCTAACAATCACCACATATACAATAACTACGCACCCTGCAGTCAAACTGTCAGCATACTGTAGATTTTTTTAACTGAACCAGCCACAGAGCGCCTTCCCCGTTCGCGCACGATCTGTTACAAGGCCCGCATGAAATTTGTAGATCAGACACGTATTTTTGTGAAATCCGGTCCGGGTGGAAATGGTATCGTTTCCTTCCGCCGTGAAGCATATGTTGAATTTGGTGGCCCGAACGGCGGTGACGGCGGCAAAGGCGGCGATATTATCTTCGAAGCGGTCGAGGGGCTGAATACGCTCGTCGACTATCGTTACAAGCGTCACTATAAGGCCAAAAAAGGTCAGCACGGCATGGGCTCGAACATGACCGGCAAGACGGGCGAGGACATGATCCTCAAAGTACCCGTTGGCACGCAGATTTACGACGAAGACCAAGAATTCCAGATTGCGGATCTCGCCGAAGAAGGCGATCAGGTGGTGCTTTGCACAGGCGGTGAAGGCGGGCTTGGCAACACCCACTTCAAATCCTCCACGAACCGCGCCCCGCGCCGGGCAACACCTGGCGGCGAAGGCGAAGAAATGTGGATCGTACTACGGCTCAAGCTTTTAGCGGACGCAGGGCTTCTGGGCCTGCCAAACGCCGGCAAGTCAACGTTTCTAAGTGCCGTTACACGAGCGAAACCAAAAATCGCCGATTATCCCTTCACAACCATTCACCCGCAGCTCGGTGTAGTGGGGTATAAAAGCCATGAATTTGTGATGGCCGATATTCCAGGCCTTATTGAAGGCGCATCCGAAGGTGTGGGCCTTGGCACCCGGTTCCTTGGCCATGTGGAACGCTGCGGGGTGCTTTTGCATCTGGTTGACGGTACGCAGGACGATGTTGCCGGTGCCTATAAGACAATCATGGGTGAACTGGAACAGTACGGCGAAGAACTGGCCAGCAAGCCGCAAATCCTCGGGCTCAATAAATGCGATGCGCTCGACGAAGAAGAAATCGCAGAAAAGCGCAAATCGCTTGAGGAGGTTTCTGGTGCTACGGTGCTAACACTCTCGGGCGCGACCGGCGGCGGCGTACCTGAAGTGCTTGGGGCGCTGTGGGATATTGTCAAACGCGATAAGGATGCCCGGTCTGGCGAAAACAAACCCAACGATAGTTCTGATAGCTCCGATACTTCAGGTGAATTCGATTACAACGGATCAGATGATTCTGACGATTCCGGAAATTCTGGTGGCTGGTCGCCGATCTAACCCTTTTACGGATTTATCATGTCAGGTTTGACGCAGCAGAGTGCAATTGCAGACGCTAAAAGACTGGTCATTAAAATTGGATCAGCGCTTTTGGTGCATGCCGATGGCAAGCTGCGCGAAAACTGGCTGAAAGCACTGGCGGCTGACGTTGCTGCTTTGCGTGCTGACGATAAACAGGTGATCCTTGTATCATCGGGTGCTATTGCGCTGGGATGCGAAGGTCTCAATTTCAAAAAGCGTCCAGAGCGCCTTGAAGAAGCGCAAGCCGCTGCGGCCGTTGGACAAATTCGCCTTGCACAGGCTTATCAGGCTTCTTTTGAGCGACACAGCTATGTCACAGGCCAATTGCTGCTGACACTTGACGATATGGAAGACCGGCCACGCTACCTCAATGCGCGCAGCACAATAAACGAGCTGCTGGAACGCGGCGCTATACCCGTAATCAACGAAAACGATACGGTGGCCACAAGTGAAATCCGCTTTGGTGACAATGACCGGCTCGCCGCGCGCGTTGCCCAGATGGCATGTGCCGATACGCTTGTTTTATTAAGTGATATCAATGGCCTGTATGATAGAGACCCCAGAAGCAACCCAGATGCAAAGCTTTTGCCGCTCGTCGAAGCCGTGACACCACAAGTTGAAGCAATGGCCGGTCCACCCGCACAGCAAGGTGTGGGGTCAGGCGGCATGGTCACCAAAATCAGAGCCGCGAAAATCTCACTCGCGGGCGGATGCTCCATGATCATTATGAACGGTGAAGCTCCAAGCCCGATCAACCGGCTTTTGAGCGGCGAAGCTTGCACCCTGTTCACAACCGGCACCACGCCGCTTGCAGTCAGGAAACGCTGGATACAGGGCATGATGGCTCCAAAGGGCTTCCTGCATATCGACGCTGGGGCCGTGAGCGCGCTAAAGCGCGGCGCAAGCTTGTTGCCTGCTGGCATCACCGACACCCTGGGTGATTTTGATCGGGGCGATCTGGTCGCCTTTATAGGGCCGGACGGCCACACTGTAGGGCAAGGTTTGGTATCCTACACATCAACGGACGCGGCCAAATTACAGGGCCAGAGCATGCACGACGCCGCCAGCATTTTGGGTTATGCTGGGCGTTCAGCACTGGTGCACCGCGACGATTTAGTGTTGTTGTAAGGACATTTTTAAGATGGATGAAACCCTAAATATTCCAGCCTTGATGCAGAAAATGGGGGCCAATGCACAAGCCGCAGCCAAGCGGCTGGCACGCGCCAGCACCGCTGAAAAAAACACGGCCCTGAATGCAGCCGCCGCAGCACTCAGAGCTTCCGTTCAGCAGATCCTTGAAGCCAATAGCCGCGACATTGAATTTGGCCAGAACAAGGGCCTCTCCGCTGCAATGGTTGATCGATTGGTCCTGAACTCTGAGCGTATCGAAACAATCGCGCTTGGCCTGGAGGCAATCGCAGAATTGCCTGATCCCGTCGGCGACGTAATCGCCAATTGGGACCGCCCAAACGGGCTTGCTATCAGCCGCGTGCGTGTCCCGCTTGGTGTAATCGGTGTGATTTACGAAAGTCGCCCGAACGTTACAGCCGACGCGGGCGCTTTGTGCCTCAAAGCCGGTAATGCTGTGATCCTGCGGGGTGGAAGCGAAAGCTTCAACTCCAGCAGAGTGATCCACAACTGCCTGATGGAAGGCCTAAGCGCAGCCGGGTTGCCGATTGACGCTATCCAACTTGTCCCTACCCGCGACCGGGCCGCCGTGGGTGAAATGCTTACCATGTCGGGCGTAATTGATATTATTGTGCCACGTGGCGGACGCTCTTTGGTGGAACGCGTTCAAACTGAAAGCCGCGTGCCGGTGTTCGCGCACCTTGAGGGCATCTGCCATGTGTATGTGGACGGCGGCGCTGACATCAAAAAAGCCGCCGAGATTGTGCTTAATGCCAAAATGCGGCGCACGGGCATTTGCGGCGCGGCGGAAACGCTACTGATCGACAGCAAGATTGCTGACCAAATCCCGGCGCTTATAAGCCCTTTACTGGCGGCGGATTGCGAAATCCGGGGGGACGAGGCCGTACAGGCCACCAATACCACAGTTAAAGCCGCCGAAGCCAGCGACTGGGACACCGAATACCTGGACGCAATCCTCTCGGTGAAGTTGGTGAACGGCGTTGAAGAAGCCGCGGCGCATATCGCTGCACATTCTTCCGGCCATACCGAATCGATCATCACAGAAGACGCAGCAGCAGCCGAATATTTCCTTAATACCGTAGATAGCGCTATTGTGATGCATAACGCATCAACCCAGTTTGCAGACGGCGGCGAATTCGGCATGGGTGCCGAAATTGGAATCGCCACCGGGCGCATCCACGCACGTGGCCCCGTAGGGCTGGAACAGCTCACCAGCTTCAAATATCAGGTGCGCGGCAATGGCCAAATTCGCCCTTGAACAATCAGGCACATAACAGCGCCCTCAGGCATCTTGCCGTGCAGCAGCGTGGCCGGACCATCGGCCTTTATGGTGGCAGCTTCAATCCTGCCCACGCGGGGCATATTTATATTGCTACAGAAGCACTTAAGCGATTTGACATTGATGAAATCTGGTTCCTTGTCAGCCCTGGGAATCCGCTGAAACGATCCGAAGGCATGGCCCCTTTCGAGGACCGCATGGCGAGCCTTAAATCACTTATAAAGGGCCACCCAAATTTACGCGCAAGTGACCTGGAACGAAAGCTTGGCACCCGCTACACAGCCGACACCGTTGATGCTCTCAGGCACGAAATGCCCACAACCAATTTTATCTGGCTGATGGGGGCAGATAACCTGACAGGCTTTGACCGCTGGTGTCGCTGGCAGGATATTGTAAACGCGCTGCCCATTGCGGTTTTCGACCGCACAGGGTATGCTATAAGCGGGTTTGCTAGTGGGCTGGCGCGGCGTTTCGCAAAATATCGCACGCCGCCAAAACGCTTCTCTGTAACCCAAAAACCAAACTGGACGTTCGTGACATTACCGCGTCACCCTGCGTCTGCAACTGAGCTTCGCAACCAGCACGGTGAAAACTGGTTCGAAAGCGTAAACGAGAAGGACACCTAGTTGCACACATCGTCGGAGACGCCAAGCGTCGCTGATCCACTCCCGGCACTCGCTGCCGAGGATCTTTTAAAAAACGTCACCAAATGCCTTGACGACAACAAGGCAGAAGACATTGTTTCCATAGACTTAGCCGGAAAATCAGGCATTGCAGACTATATCGTTATCGCGAATGGTCGCTCGCAGCGTCAGGTCTCTGCGCTCGCTGACTATGTGATTAAGGGCCTTAAGCAGGCCGGTCACAAAGACATCGTCGTTGAGGGGCTTGAGCAGGCAGATTGGGTTCTGATTGATGCTAACGACGTGGTGATCCACATTTTCCGCCCAGAAGTTCGCAGCTTCTATAACCTGGACAAAATGTGGGGCGCAGAGCTCGAAAGCAGCGACGTGGTTAACTGACCAACTGACAACCGCTGGATGTTTGAGTAACCGGAACAAAGTGATTCCGAAGGGGTGACGTGTGCAAGTTTCTATCATCGCCATAGGCCGTATGCAGCGAGGCCCCGAGCAAACCCTGGTGGACGAATATCTGAAACGTCTGCCATGGAAATCCAAAATCGTTGAAATCGACACAAAAAAATCCGCAGCAACAAGTGCGGAGCGCAAAGCACGCGAAGCTGAGAAGCTATTAGCCGCCGTACCCCAAGGGGCAGCCATCATTGCACTTGATGAAAACGGCAAAGCCCTTAAATCGCGGGCCTTTGCCTGCAAAATCGATGAATGGCAGATGGCCGGATATAGTAATCTGGCATTCATTATCGGCGGCGCGGATGGGCTGGATGCCAGTGTGCTTGCAAAAGCTGATCTTAAGCTCGCCTTTGGAACGCTAACTTGGCCTCACATGATGGTTCGGGTAATGTTGGCTGAGCAAATTTACCGTGCTTGGTCTATAAATACCGGGCACCCGTACCACCGGGATTAAATCGTCTGAATGTTTGGCACCGCCCACAGGATTGTATTGAGGAAATATTGGCCATGAGCCCTGAAGCAAAACCTGAAGCAAAATCGGGAGAAACGCCCGTGAAGAAACCCGTCGTTCTCTGTATTTTGGATGGCTGGGGATACCGCGAGCAAACCAAAGACAATGCAATCAAGTTGGCCAACACACCAACCTATGACCGACTATGGAACAGCGTACCACGCGCCTGGCTGAAAACCAGTGGCCTTGCGGTTGGCCTGCCGGACGGGCAGATGGGCAACTCTGAAGTTGGCCATATGAACCTGGGAGGCGGCCGCGTCGTATTGCAGGACCTGCCACGCATCGATAAGTCGATCAAAACAGGTGAACTGGCGAAAAATCAGGAACTGGTAACATTCATTGAGAAACTGAAATCATCTGGCGGCACCGCACACCTTATGGGGCTTATGTCCCCAGGCGGAGTGCACAGCCACCAGGACCATATTGCCGCGCTTACACATATGATCGCCAGTGCAGGTGTACCCGTACGGGTTCACGCATTTATGGATGGCCGCGACACACCACCGCGCTCCGCTGCACCATTCCTCGAAAAATTTGAAGCTGATATCGCGGGTACAGCAGACGCGCAGCTTGCCACCACCACAGGCCGCTACTGGGCCATGGATCGGGACAAGCGCTGGGGCCGAGTGGAAAAAGCCTATAAGGCGCTTGTTCATGGTGCTGGTGAACAGACTGCATCCAGCAGTCAGGAAGCCATTAAAGCGGCTTATGCCCGCAATGAAAATGACGAATTTATTGCCCCAACCGTGATCGGCAACTATGCCGGCATGAAAGACGGCGATGGCCTGTTGATGGCTAATTTCCGCGCCGATCGCGCCCGCGAAATTCTCACGGCCCTTGTCGATCCAATGTTTGACGGCTTTAACCGCGGCGATACCATCGCGTTTGCCGCGCAAGCCGGAATGGTTGAATATTCAACCGCTCACAATGAGTTCCTGTCGGTTCTGTTCCCTTCCGAAGAAATCGTCAACTGCCTCGGTGAAACGCTCGCCCAAAATGGTGTCAATCAACTACGCATCGCCGAGACCGAGAAATACGCCCATGTGACCTTCTTCTTCAACGGCGGCATTGAGCAGCCTTTTGATGGCGAAGACCGCACATTAATCCCGTCGCCTGACGTAGCCACGTATGACTTGCAACCGGAAATGTCTGCACCAGAGGTAACCGATAAGCTTGTTGATGCGATCAAAAGCGGTCAGTACGGCGCGGTCATCGTCAATTATGCCAACCCGGATATGGTTGGCCACACAGGCGTTTTATCAGCGGCGATAAAAGCTGTGGAAACCATTGATGGCTGCCTCGCACGCCTTGAAGATGCTGTCAAAGAAGCTGGCGCAGCGATGATCGTAACTGCCGACCACGGCAATGTGGAAATGATGACCGATGAAAGCACAGGCCAAGCGCACACGGCACACACCAACTTTGACGTTCCCGCACTGTTCGTAAACCACGACATAGCTGTCGGGGACGGTGCCCTCTCGGACATAGCGCCAACGCTGTTGAATATCATGGGCATTAAACAGCCTGCTGAAATGACCGGGCTGAGCCTATTGGACAAAAATGCGGAGGCCCGTGCCACTGCCTAGGTTACTCAAACACCTGTTTACGGCAATACTGGTCGCGCTACCGTTGGTAGCGTCCACAACTGCACATGGCCAGGATCAGAAAGAAGCACAGCAGAAACTGCAAATGCTGGAAGCCGAGATCAAAGCCCGCAAGGCCAGACAAAACCAGCTACAGGAAAGCTCGCAGCAAGCACAAACCGAAGCAGAGCGTCTATCGCGCGAACTTGTTATTTTCGCGCGCGATATCCGCATTGCTGAAGGTAATGCCACCCGGCTGGAACGCCGCATCACAGTACTTGAAGCCGAGGAACTCAAAAAAAAGACAGCTCTCGACGGCAGGCAGGACGAACTGCTTGAGCTATTGTCCGCGCTTGAGCGGCTTTCAAAAAGGCCTGCCGCGCTAGCGCTTTTACAGCCAAACGAAGCCCTTCAAACAGCCCGTAGTGCGTCTTTGATGGGCACGCTTGTTCCTGATATAAATGCCAAGGCCAAAGCGCTTAGAAAAGAGCTTGCAAACCTCGATAAAATCCAGCGGGACTTGTCAGCCGAGCGTTTCCAATTAAAAAATACTTTAGAGCGCTTAACCGATCATCAACTAAAAGTTGGTTCACTGATAAGGCGGCGACAGGCTGAGGCTCGCAAAGCATCAGAAGGTGCAAAAAAAATTGCACAGGAATTGCTGCAGTTTGCTGAAGAAGCGGCAAGCCTGAAGGAATTGATCGATAAATTGGCTCAGGCAGCCGCAAAAAGGGCTCAATCGGCGACAATAGTTGCTAGACCTGACAGAAGGAAACCCGCGTTCCGGCCAAATAGCCGACCGATCGCACAGCAAAAAGGAGCTTTGCCTTTCCCGGTTATCGGGCGTGTAATTCATAAGTTCGGAGCCAAAGAGGCAGTTGGTGAGGCACGCGGCATCAAAATTGAAACCCGTCCAGGCGCGCAGGTGGTTGCTCCCTATGACGGTAAAATAGTATTTGCTGGTCCATTTAGAGAATACGGCCAGCTCTTGATCATTGAGCACGGAGGCGGTTACCATAGCTTGATGGCTGGATTTGGAGAATTATACGGCGCGGTTGGCCAGTGGGTCCTGACGGGGGAACCGATTGGCGCAATGGCACCCGCAAAAAGACTGGCACCTCTGTATCTGGAGATGCGCAACGGCGGGAAAGCTATCAACCCGGAGCCGTGGTTGAACAGGCAGCTAGCAGCAAATTAATGCTGAGGCCTCCTGGATAAGAACAAAACTGGAAGTGAGTAGAAAGGTATCAACATGCGGAAACTGGTAGTGAGCGCCGTTATGGCCCTGATGATGGCAGTGCCCACACAGGCCCAGTCCAACAACAACCAGGACGATTTTTACGAGCAGCTCGACCTGTTGATGCGCATTTTTGAGCGCGTGCGCAGTGAGTATGTTGATGAAGTGGAAGACAAAGAGATAATCGAAGCCGCAATCCAGGGCATGCTTCGTTCGCTTGACCCACATTCCACTTATCTGAACCCCGATATCTACCAGCAGGTCCGCGTTCAGATGGAAGGCGAATACGGCGGCCTAGGCATCGAAGTGCAAATGGAAAACGGCGTGGTGAAAGTTGTATCACCAATTGATGATACGCCTGCCGCCAACGCGGGCATTCTGGGCGGGGATTATATCACCCATATCGACGGCGAGGCCATCATGGGCAAAACCCTAACCGAAGCTGTCAAGAAAATGCGCGGCCCTATTGGCTCTCCGATTGTTGTTACGATCGTACGCAAGGAAGAATCCGAACCCTTCAAAATCGAAATCACTCGCGAAAAAATTATGGTGCGCTCTGTTAGGCACCGCATCGAGGACGAGACAATCGGTTATATCAGGGTCACCACTTTCAATATGCAGGCCGGCCAGTCAGTCGAAAAAGCAATCCGTAAGATTGTTGATGAGTTGGGCGACAACCTTGACGGCGTAATCCTTGACCTCAGGAACAACCCTGGAGGGCTGCTCGATGAAGCCATCCGTATTTCAGACGCCTTCCTTGACCGCGGCGAGATTGTCTCCACTCGTGGGCGCCGTCGCCAAAACAACAATCGCTGGTATGCGACTTCGGGCGACATGCTTGACGGGCTGCCTGTTGTGGTTCTTACAAACGCCTACTCTGCTTCCGCTTCGGAAATTGTAGCGGGTGCCCTGCAGGATCACCGCCGTGCTATCGTTCTTGGCGACCGTACCTTCGGCAAGGGCACAGTGCAGAGCGAAATCCGCCTTGGTCGTAAAGGCGAGCAGGCCATTCGGCTCACCACTGCGCGTTATTTTACACCGAGTGGTCGCTCGATCCAGGAACGCGGCGTAGAGCCTGACATCGAGCTATTGATGCCACGCCAACGAAACGCCCGCCGCAATGCACGCCGCGAGGCTGATCTCAATGGGCACATTGAAAATGACCAACAGCGGCCAGACCGCGAAGGTGAAACCGACAATACGGCCGAAGCACAAAATATCGGTGCCAAAGTTCAATCTGATGAGGAAGAACCGCAAGAAGTGGTTGACGTACAGCTTAAGTATGCCATTAAGCTACTCAAGAATTTGTCAAATTTGCCAAAAGCACAGATGGCTGAGGTGCGGCAGTAAGCTGCCCTGTTGGGGCGGCCAAGCTGGTGACTGAACAAAGGATTTTGTGATAGTGCCGTCTAATTTGAATAGATTGCTAATTGCCTGGGCCACCAGCCTCATTCTTGTGGTTGGTGGCGTGCTTTTGATGGAAGCCACCTATACACCGCCAGGACCAGACACCGAAGACCAACCTGCTTCCGACCAGAACACCGATACGCCTGATGACCAAGCCGCGACGGCTCAAGAACCTCTCACGGCTAATCCACCAAACGGCGCAGACGACCCGGCAACCACAAGCCCCACCAACATTCCTGCGCCCGGCCAACTAGCCGAGACAAACAACCTGCCGTCACAAGCAAGCGCAATTCCACAAGGGCTACCCATTCAACCTCTCCAGGACCTGATGGAGCAAAGCAATGATGGCCCTTTGCCTAAAATTGCCTCCGATGGGCGAAAATCATACGATATGTATGCGGCCCCTCGCATCAGCGACAGAAGTTTAAGCCGGATCGCTATCCTTGTGACGGATCTCGGGAAAAAGTCTCGTAATACGAAGCGCGCAATCGATGATTTGCCTGCAAATGTTAGTTTGGGCTTCTCGGTATATGGCAGCAATCTGCATGAATGGGGGCAACAGGCCCGCACCAAAGGCCACGAAGTTTTTCTCGCTGTGCCAATGGAACCCGTCAATTATCCGCAGAACGACCCAGGGCCGCTGACATTGCTTACAGACATGTCAACTCGGACCAACCTTAGCCTTCTACGCTCGTCACTCGGCAAATTTAGCGGCTACGCTGGCGTTGTAAACTACATGGGGTCACGCTTTACGGCAGCACCCGAAAGTATAAGGCCGATTCTTGATGAGCTAAAGCGCCGCGGCCTGATGTTTATCGACAACAGAGACAGCAGATACTCTCGTGCAGCATCACAGGCACAGGGAATTAATATGCCATGGGCTGTGAACAACGGCTATGTCGACAATAATCTAGATGCAGAGAATATCGCCATCCAGCTTAACGAACTTGAAAAACGCGCCCGCGCCCAACGTACGGCTCTTGGCATGGCTCGCTCTTATCCGGTTACGATCCAGGCAATTAAAGTCTGGGCGGCAACGCTTGAAGAACGTGGCTTTGTGCTGGTGCCGGTAACATCCATTGCAGGCCAACAAGCATTGCCGCGTTAACCTCATAACCTCAGCAGGCTTCTTTATGACAGACCTCCCTTACCGCCCTTGTGCCGGCATTATGCTGATCAATGCGGCGGGCCATATCTTCACTGCGGAACGTATCGACATGCCAGGCGCATGGCAAATGCCGCAAGGTGGCATTGATAAAGGAGAAAGCATCAAGGAAGCAGCGCTCAGGGAACTGGAAGAAGAAATATCGGTGCCTGCTAAAGCTGTTACCGTGTTGAAACAGACAGCCGACTGGATCCCTTACAACCTACCCGACCATCTTATCGGGAGGGTCTGGGGCGGTCGCTACAAAGGACAAAAACAGCACTGGACGTTGATGCGCCTTGAAGGGGGCGAAGGCCTGATTAACCTCGACACCGAGCACCCCGAGTTTAGCCGCTGGAAATGGTCAAGCCCCAACGAACTGGTTGCAGAGATCGTGCCTTTCAAACGGAACGTTTATCAGGCAGTACTCAATGAACTGCTTGGCCAGACAAACTAACACCAATGAGCGAATGCAGCGGTGGGCGCCAGCCCCCCGGCGGGCTTATCTGATGTAGCAGCACCCAAACATCTGCAACGCCCAAGCTTCAGCAAATGAGTGAGGGCTATGTCTGCCTGATCTGTGCCTTAACGGCCTCAACCTGTTCTATAAATTATAAAGACCCAAAACATAGCCCTCATAAGCAATTTGGTTACTGGGCATTCTCGCGTTTCCTTTTAAAGAACAAGCTGGTAAGGCAGCGATGCTTTTTGTAACGCTCAGAGAAAATATTTAAAAAATCATTTTGATTTCAAGTCTGGTTGACTGACCCCACAAGCCATCTATATGGTCTTTCAACACAGTTGGGGGAATAAAGGACTATGCAGGACTTTGAGCAATCCAACTGATATTATGAAGCTGAATTTTCTCAAGGAAGATATTCCATGGGAACATGGCCGGGATTTATTTACCCTCTGGCAATCCAAACGCAAAAATGCCCGCTGGCCAACGCGCGGTGCCATTACTCCCATGGAGATGAAGCCTTACCTCGAACATGTAATGTTGATCGACGTAGAGCGCGATCCGCTGGACTTCAGGGTACGGCTTTCGGGCACCGGCTACCGTTGGTATATGCCTTACGACCCTACGGGAACCCGCATTCAGGATATGCCCAACGGTAACGACATCTTCGCCCGCTTCTCACGGCTTCTAGAGCTCAAGCAGCCGTATCTGGGGCTTAATATGCCGTTGATGTGGGCTACCGTAGATTATAAGCGCTTCGACGTCCTTGTTTTGCCGTTCGGCGATGCACACAATATTAATACACTGATGCTGCTGGTAAATTATTTATGATATGAGCCGTTTCCCATTAATAACATTAATCAATTTCTAAACCTTGTTCGCTAGTCTTTAAATGTTGAAAGACGACATTTTATGGCGGACGGCACCCACATATGTTCTTACACAAGCCCGGAAGGGTTGCACTGCAGCGAGGCGACAACCGCAGGTGGCCTCTGCTTCTGGCACTCAAACGAAACCGACAAGTCTGGTGGTGATGTTAAAGAACGTCTGGAAGACCACGCTCGAAGCGGTGGCCTATTGCAAGGTATCAAGCTCAAGAAAGCTAACCTCAAGGGCGTAGACCTCGTCAACAGGGGCCATAAAGAAGGCTTTGACTTATCTTACGCAGACCTTTACCGCGCAAACCTCAAAGGCGCACACTTATTCAGCCTGCAACTGCGCGGCGGTTCAATTATGAAGGCCGACCTAACCGATGCAAATGTGCATTGCTGTGATTTCACCGGCACCAATTTACTCGGAGTACACTGGCATGATGCGCGAATCGACAATCTGGAAATCGGCAAGCGGCTAAAGCAGGAGGAACTGGCTCACAAAGCGGGGCGGTGGCGCAATCATGAACAAGAATTGGATAATTTCGAGCAGTGCGAAGAAATTTATCGAGACCTGAGAAAAGCTGCCGAACAACAAGGGCTCTTTGAAATGGGCGGTTATTGCATTCATAAAGAGCTTACAATGCGGCGTATGCAATACCCGCCGTTATCTTGGCAGCGCTTCTTTTCAAAATTTATTGACGTTTTCTGCGGGTACGGCGAACGACCATTGAATGTTATTTTCTTCTCGTTCGGGCTGATCCTTTTCTTTGCACTTGCTTATTTTGTCCTGGGCAGCATATCCGGCACTGAACAGATTGCCTTCAGCGCTGCGGCTGGCTGGAGAGAAAACCTTCAAGCCTTTTTCACTAGCCTTTATTTCAGTGTCGTGACGTTCACAACACTTGGCTACGGCGATATCTCGCCTACAGGATTTTCACGTATTTTTGCTGCTATCGAGGCCTTGATCGGGGCTTTCACCATCGCTTTATTTGTTGTTGTTTTCGTAAAAAAAATGACGCGCTAAAGCCACCCAAAGGCACAACTTTCTCCTGGTTTTTGCACGTAAACGGATTGGCCTGTCTGGAGCCAGAGAATTTTGCTGTGCTCGTGATAACAAAAAAGCGGCGCCTGATAGGCACCGCTTTAAAGTAACTCAATTTTCGAAGCAGGATCAGGCTGCGATAACGTCCGCCAAGACGGTCATCCAGGCGAGTTCTTTTTCAAAACCCGCACGCTCCACGTCATCCTTAGCATCTTCGATATCTTCGCGTGCATTGGCGATTTTCTCGCTCAACTCGTCAGCGTTCACGTCCTCTAGGGCAATAGTTTCCTCTGCCAGGATAGTAAGGCCATCAGGGCTGATCTGCGCCAAGCCACCCTTTACAAAAAGGCGTTCGGCACCACCGTTCTCGTCCGCGTAGATTTCTACAACACCAGGACGGATAGTGGACATCATCGGCGCGTGCGATGGCAGAGCGGCAAAATCACCGTCCATGCCCGGCACGACAACCATGGCAGCTTCAGTATCTTTGAGCAGACGCTCAGGCGATACGATTTCAAATTTAAGCATGTCGGCCATGATGTCCTACAATCCTACTTATGCAGCTTCTGCAGCAAGCTTCTCAGCTTTAGCAACAGCCTGCTCGATGTTACCTACAAGGTAGAAAGCTGCTTCTGGAAGGTGATCATATTCACCCGCCACAATTGCTTTAAAGCCAGAAACCGTATCTTCAAGTGACACCAACTCACCGTCAATGCCCGTGAAGATTTCCGCTACGTGGAATGGCTGAGAAAGGAAACGCTGGATCTTACGGGCACGCGCCACAACCAGTTTATCGTCCTCTGAAAGCTCGTCCATACCCAGGATCGCAATGATATCCTGCAGGGATTTATACTTCTGAAGTACTTCCTGAACAGAACGTGCCACTGCATAATGCTCGTCGCCCAGTACACGTGGGTCAAGAATACGGCTGGTTGAATCGAGTGGATCCACCGCTGGGTAAATACCCAGTTCCGCAATCTGACGCGAAAGTACTGTTGTTGCATCAAGGTGTGCAAACGATGTTGCTGGTGCAGGGTCAGTCAGGTCATCCGCAGGAACATAAACTGCCTGTACAGAAGTGATCGACCCCTTCTTCGTGGAGGTAATACGCTCCTGAAGAGTACCCATGTCTGTTGCCAAAGTTGGCTGGTAACCCACCGCAGATGGGATACGGCCAAGAAGGGCTGATACCTCAGCGCCCGCCTGAGTGAAGCGGAAGATGTTATCAACGAAGAACAGAACGTCCTGACCTTCCTGGTCACGGAAATATTCTGCAAGCGTCAAACCAGTTAGGGCCACACGTGCGCGGGCTCCCGGAGGCTCATTCATCTGACCATATACAAGAGCTGCTTTACTGTCGCCTTCAAGGTTGATCACTTTACTGTCGATCATCTCGTGGTAGAGATCGTTACCTTCACGCGTACGCTCACCCACACCCGCAAATACAGAGTAACCACCATGGCCTTTTGCGATGTTGTTGATCAGTTCCATGATAAGAACTGTTTTACCAACACCCGCACCACCGAAGAGGCCAATCTTACCGCCCTTCACATAAGGTGCAAGAAGGTCAACAACCTTAATGCCGGTAACCAGGATTTCCTGCTCGGTTGACTGCTCTTCAAACGCAGGCGCTTCAGCGTGAATGGGTGCAACTTGTTTATGCCCAATTTCACCGCGCTCATCGATTGGTTCCCCAATCACATTCATGATGCGGCCAAGTGTTTCAGGGCCAACAGGCACAGAAATAGCTGCGCCTGTGTCGGTTACAACAGCACCGCGAACCAAGCCGTCAGTTGCATCCATCGCGATGGTACGAACAGTGTTCTCGCCGAGGTGCGACGCAACCTCAAGAACCAGGCGTACGCCGTTATTTTCAGTTTCAAGCGCTGACAGGATCGCCGGCAGGGTATCGTCGAACTGTACGTCGACAACCGCACCAATCACCTGTGTTACGCGGCCAGTATTCTGAGCCATTTTTTTACACTCCTTCGTGTAATCTACTTAAAGCGCTTCAGCGCCCGAAATAATTTCAATCAGTTCTTTAGTGATGTTTGCCTGCCGCGTACGGTTGTACGTGATCGAAAGGCTATCAATCATCTCACCAGCATTGCGGGTCGCGTTATCCATTGCTGTCATCCGCGAACCCTGCTCTGAGGCAGCGTTTTCAAGAAGACCGCGGTAAAGCTGAACCGCTACGTTCCGTGGCAGCAAATCCTCAAGGATCGCTTCTTCGCCCGGCTCATATTCGTAGACTGCCCCATCAAGGTTATCAGCGTCGTCATCGTTCGCTGCTTCATTGAGAGGTGCAGGGATAAGCTGCTGCTTGGTATTGATCTGCACAAGAGCAGACTGGAACTTCGCGTAAAACAGCGTCGCTACGTCAAACTCACCGCGCTCAAACATCGCCAGCACTTCTATACCAATCGGCTGCACATCAGTAAAACCGAGGCGCTTAACACCAGACATGTCTTTGGTATCAAAGATCATATCGCCATATTCGCGGCGAAGCTGCGCATAACCCTTTTTGCCAATGCAAAGGATTTTCACGGTCTTGCCGATCGATACGAGTTCATTGATATGCGCGCATGCCGCTTTCACAATGTTGGTATTGAAGCCTCCACACAGGCCACGCTCAGAAGTCGCAACGACCACCAGCTCAACATCATGTTTGCCAGTACCAGCCAGAAGCGGTGAAGCGCCCGGCTGATCTTTCACTGCGGCACCGAGGCCAGCAAGCACCTTTTCCATACGCTCGGCGTAAGGACGTGCTGCTTCCGCGGCTTCCTGAGCCCGGCGAAGCTTCGACGCAGCAACCATTTTCATGGCCTTTGTAATCTTCTGCGTCGACTTAACCGAGTCTATGCGGACTTTTAGGTCTTTAAGGCTTGGCATTCCTAGCCTCTCCTATCCGGTTCTTAGCTAAAAGACTTCGCAAACGCGTCGAGAATTGACTTCAATTTGCCAGTCGTCTCGTCGGAAAGCTTCTTCTCAGAGCGGATTGTCGCAAGAACGTCAGTATGCTTCGCGCGCACCTCAGCGAGGAACTGTTCTTCGAAGCGCGTTACGTCTGTTGTTGCAACGCCGTCGAGATAGCCTTTCACACCAGCAAAAATGGATACAACCTGCTCTTCAACTGGTAGCGGGCTGTACTGGCCCTGCTTCAGCAGCTCGGTCAGGCGTGCACCACGGTTCAGAAGCTGCTGTGTTGCAGCATCAAGGTCAGAACCAAACTGTGCAAATGCTTCCATCTCGCGGTACTGCGCAAGCTCAAGCTTGATCGAACCCGCAACCTGCTTCATCGCTTTAATCTGTGCTGCAGACCCCACACGGGATACAGACAGACCTACGTTAATCGCAGGACGGATACCTTTATAGAAAAGCTCAGTCTCAAGGAAAATCTGGCCGTCAGTGATCGAGATCACATTGGTTGGGATATACGCAGATACGTCACCCGCCTGTGTTTCAATCACCGGCAAAGCTGTCAGTGAACCACCGCCGCGCTCGTCAGACATTTTCGCCGCACGCTCAAGAAGACGGGAGTGCAGGTAGAATACGTCACCTGGGTATGCTTCACGTCCTGGAGGACGGCGAAGAAGCAGGGACATCTGACGGTAAGCAACCGCCTGCTTGGTGAGGTCATCGTGAACGATCACAGCATGCATACCGTTGTCACGGAAATACTCACCCATCGCTGTACCTGTGTACGGCGCAAGGAACTGCATCGGTGCTGGCTCGGAAGCTGTTGCGGCGATTACGATTGAATATTCAAGCGCGCCGTTTTCTTCCAGTGATTTCACAATCTGTGCAACTGTTGAACGCTTCTGGCCAACCGCCACATAGATACAGAAAAGCTTGCCGCTATCGTCTGCTGCAGCATCGTTTGTAGGCTTCTGGTTAATGAAGCTGTCGATCGCCACTGCGGTTTTACCTGTTTGGCGGTCACCAATGATCAGCTCACGCTGGCCACGGCCAATTGGCACCAATGCGTCAATCGCCTTGAGGCCTGACTGCATGGGCTCAGATACTGACTGACGGGGAATAATGCCTGGCGCTTTCACTTCAACGCGCGTGCGCTCAACATTTTCCAGAGGGCCTTTGCCGTCGATTGGATTACCAAGCGCGTCAACTACGCGGCCAAGCAACCCTTTACCAACAGGCACGTCCACAATCGCGCCAGTACGCTTTACTGTGTCGCCTTCTTTAATACCTTGGTCATTACCAAAGATCACGATACCGACATTGTCAGTTTCGAGGTTAAGAGCCATGCCCTTAACACCACCTGGGAATTCAACCATTTCACCGGCCTGAACCTGATCAAGGCCGTATACGCGCGCAATACCATCACCCACTGAGAGTACAGTACCGACTTCTGAAACTTCTGCTTCGTTACCAAAGCTTGAAATTTGGTCCTTCAGGACCTTAGAGATTTCCGCCGCACGGATATCCATTATTGAACCCCTTTCATGGCGATTGCGAGGTTATCGAGTTTAGTTTTCAGCGAGCTATCGACCATGCGAGAGCCAACTTTTACCCTTAGGCCACCGAGCAATGTTTCATCGACAGATGCGTCGATGGAAACATCGCGGCCGATAGCCGCTTTCAATTGCTTCTTAAGTGCTGTGATCTGCGTCTTGGTAAGAGCATGTGCGCTGATAACCTCAGCACTGACTTCACCCTTATGGTGCGCAACCAGCTTTTCAAAAGAGTCGATCGTTGCGCTGAGCGCACCCAGTCGGCGATTCGCCGCAAGCACACCCAGGAACTTAATTGTCAGGTCAGAGAGTTTCGCCGCCTCGGCAACGCTCATAACACCCTTAGACTGATCGCCCCGGCTATATAGTGGAGAAGAAACCAAATCGCGAAGGGCAGCGCTCTCCTGGAGCAGCTCCTTCAGATTGGCAAGGTCGGCTTCAACCGCTTTAAGCGCTTTATTATCAAGCGCGAGCTCAAAAAGAGCTACTGCATAGCGGCCTGAAATCCCAGAAACTATCGCTTTGTGCGAGGTCACTTCAGACGTTCCCCTAAATTAGGTCCGAACCTGTTGACACTTAATGTGAGATACCGCCCTTAAAGGCAATACCCACGCTCAAATTTTGGCTCTTCCGAGAGGGCGTACCTATACCCCACCGCGGCGCTATCCAGCCGAAATGCGTGCCCCCTCTAGCATAAGGTTTTCGCCCTTGCAAGCTGCCATCTGCCGCATTTGCGATTCTTGCTATATAGGCAGTATAAAAGTCCTCCATCTTTACTAAGAGCCACCTCCTTTTTGACACCAGTTACAATATGAACTTTACAAGAAATCAAAGGCTAGCGAGCATCCGGCGAACATTAAGGAACGGCATAACCAAACCATTCAACATAATAAATAAAACCCAAATTTAGTAAAAGCACACTCTTTAGTTGACGATTCGCATTAAACTGATATCTATCCACAATAGATTAGGGATTAGGCGTTAATGCCTTTCATAATAGGTAGCAACAGCTAAAAAAAGCTACGGTCCCATTATCACAGTAATAGGATGGATGTAACAGTATGCCTAAGATCGCTATTTCATGTTATTTAGATAATAAACCTAAATACTTACTACAATGCAGAAACTGGCTGATGTCAATGAAATGGCTTACAACGCCTGCCAGAGCCGATATAGTGATCCACTACAACCCTGCTCTATCTACAGATTATGTATCTTTTTTTGAATGGATGGGCGCAAAAATGATCCCAACCCCAGGGTTTGGTTCAGAGCGGGGAAATGACATTTTCTGCAATAAAATACAGCAGTTATTCTCAGCAAAAATAAAACGCTACGACTATGTTATTCTTTCTGATTTGGACATAGTTTTCCTAGATTGTCCAACAACTCTAATTGATGCCGAAAGAATACTAGGAAAAGCGGCGTTTTCCCCTGAGGTGGAAATTAACCACCTATTGTCAATTCTGGCTGAACTTGACATTCCCGTCCCATCAACCATGGCAAAGTCAGAATTTTCCAATATCCCTGATATTATTCCCACCCACTTCAATGGTGGCCTCTATGTCATTCCGGGAAGGTATATTGATCAATTCGCAGGAAGCTGGGCTAAATGGGCCAATTTTTGGCTCACTAAACCTGACATCTTAGGAGATGCTCTTTTTACTTCAGATGAACATGCATTTGGAACAGCCCTGCTTGAAACAGGTTTACCTTACGGAAGACTCCCAATCGGGGCTAATTTTCACACCAATATTGGAGTGGAAAAGGCTAAGCGCTTTCGTCCCCATAAACTTACTTCGCTTCATTATCATTCTATGATCAATGATTATGGTTTTTTGGCTACAAAAGGTATCGACTGGATTGACAAGCATATTATAGCAGTAAATAAGCGAGTAAAGTTTGCACTGGATGTCCATTTAAATGGATTTGCTAAGGTTCAACAGTTTTTGACACCGTCAAAGATTGAACGAAACGACTGGAAGCGCCCACACCTTCCAGAGAAAAAGAAACATGAGCTGTCCTAGGCTCAGGCCTCATTAAATCCACCATATAATGATAGCAGCAATACAGATAGCGGAGAAGAAAGTGTGTGCACACCGATCATAGCGGGTTGCGATACGCCGCCAGTCTTTGAGCCTGCCGAACA